>FWPV01000014.1_pt1 | contig 736100 bp, 493 predicted proteins | sample 2228371 | NCBI WGS metagenome assembly FWPV01 (sample SAMEA103939776, study PRJEB20133) | metagenome
CGGCTCGCTCAGGAACAGGTCGGCCTCCAGAACCCACGGAGCCTCGGCGCCACGGTCCTCCAGTAGCTTGATGGCCGTCCTCTCCGCCTCCACCCGCGTTACCTTGACCACGTCCGGCGGCCACTTGGGCGCGATGTAGGCGGCGTAACCATAAACGGCCCCAGGTGGTCGCGGGTTCACCCGACAGCGCACGTACGAACCAGTACGTACCTCAGCGAGCCACTCTTCCCACAAGAAGGAGTGGGCAACAGCTCCCTCGCGACCAAGACTGTTCCCAGCTTCCTCTGAAGCGAGTTGCATACGGTCGGACCAAGCGGGGAGGTGCTTCTCGGCGAACTCTAGCGCTATGGCTCTTGTCTGGTCGAGGCTGAGGACGTCGTCCCCCGCTGGCCGCTTAAGTGGGCTGCGTTCGCTGCATGGTCCCTCCCTGGCCGGATGGTCTGGCCAGTGTCGCCAGCGGTTACCCAGGCTGCCCGCTCCATGCCGGCTGCGTTCCGCGCGCTGGTGCGTGCGACGCGGTACCATTTCGTCCTCCCCAATCGCTGAAATGTTGCGACCTGGCAAGACTAGGGGAAACGGACGACAGGGCACGTGTTGGGTCCAGCACCACCTCCTGCACATCAGTGACACTTCCCTTCGGTACGAGTTCCAGCGCTTCCGGCCGGCGGCATTCGCTTGGCAGTGAAGCGCTTGGCAGGAAGAGCCTCGTCCCGAGGCGAACGTGGCGCTCACGCTCTTTGCGAGGAGACGGCCATGCCTGACCTGAGGGCCTTGAGTACGCCACCGCCGGACTACCACCCCGCTGCGGTGGACCTTATGCCCCTGATGATCGGCCCGAGACTACACGACTGGCTGTGGGAGCGTGAGCAGTTCCGCCAGGTCTGGCTGGACTACCTGGGCCATGGGCCAGAGCCAGTGCCGCTGAACCTGGGCATGGGTGCGGCGGAGGCCCTGGAGGGCGTCACGCGGACCCTCGTCAGCTACCAGGTGGAGCCGGGCTGCCGGGTGGAGGCGTACCTGTTGCAGCCCCAGGTCAAAGGCCCCTTTCCGGCCGTTGTCGTCTTCCACCCGACCACCAACGACACTATCAACCAACCCGCAGGCCTCAGTCCGCCCCGGGAGCTGCAGTTCGGCCTGAACCTGGCGCGGCGCGGTTTCGTGACGCTTTGCCCCCGCAACTACCTGTGGGACTACCGCGGGCGCCCGGGCCCCGAGCGCAGCTTCGGCGCCTTCACCAGCCTGGTTGAGGATGAACTGCTGCGCCGCTACCCGGAGTGGACGGGCATGGGCAAGATGGTGTGGGATGGCATGCGCGCGGTGGACGTCCTACTGACGCTGCCAACCGTGGACCCGCAGCGCGTCGGCTGCGTGGGGCACTCGCTGGGGGCGAAGGAAGTCCTCTACGCCATGGCTTTCGATGAGCGGATGCAGGCCGGGGTGAGCTGCGAGGGGGGCCTGGGTATTCCGTTCTCCAACTGGGACGCGCCCTGGTACCTGGGCGCGGGTATCCATGACCGGCCGGACCTGGAGCATCATCAGCTTCTTGCCCTGGCCGCACCGCGGGCGCTGCTGATCCTGGGCGGTGGGTTGCAGCCTCCGGCAGACCCGGGGCAGAATGCCGGGTGCGACCCTATCGAGGACTGGGCCTACGTGGAGGCCGCCCGTCCGGCCTATGCCCTCTATGGCGTCCCCGAGCGTCTGGGCCTCTACCTGCACCACCACGGCCACAGTCTCCCGCCTGAGGCCGAGGCGCTGACGTATGAGTGGTTGGAGCGGTTCCTGGGCGAATAGGTGGCCAGTGGGCCCAGTCTCACCGCCCGGCCTGCAACTGCAGGTGGCGACACCGACAAGACGCCCTACGTCAGCCCCCGCCCGTCGCACGCCGTCGTGTTCAGGCTCTGCAGCCCCGCCTCGCGGCAGACGCTGAAGTGCATCCCGGCGGCCAGGACCAGCTCTCGCAGGGGCTCCAGTAGTTCCCGGCGCTCTGTTAGCGGCAGTTGCCGATAGTTGCCCCGGCCCTGGCTCTCGCTGTAGCGCGGCAGCGTGGCCGCGATCCCGGGGAAGGCCCGCAGCAGGCGCTGGCGGCTTTGCGGCTGGAGCTTCACCGTCGAACTGACCACCTGGCGCGCCCCGGCCGCCGCGATGCCGTCCACCAGCTCCCGCAATCCCGCATGCTCGGCGTTCAGCCCCACGATCAGCGGGTCCACCCGCACCAGCGCCGGAAACCCCGCCGCCGTGGCCGCCCGCACCGCCGCCAGCCGCGCCTGGGGCGAGGGCATACCCGGCTCTAGCCGCGCTGCCAGCGCCGGGTCGGCCGTGGTGATGGTCACGCCGATGACGGTTCGGCCCGGCGAGAGCACGTCCAGATCGCGCGGGAAGAGGTCCGACTTGGTCTGTAACAGTATGCCCATATCGCTGTCGGCCAGAAGCCGCAAGGCCTCGCGGGTCAGGCAGAGCTTGCGCTCATCGGCCGCTGGGACCTGCGGGTAAGGGTCGGAGGAGTTGCTGACCGTGACCCATGCGCCCCGCAGCGCGGCCAGGTCCGGGTCATCGCCAGCGTTGATCTTCCGCAGGTCCCGTCGCAGCCGCCTCAGCAGGTCGCGCTTGGGCCGCACCCTGTCCGGACCCCAGTATCGCCACAAGTACGTGGCCGCGTAGCAGTACACGCACTCGCCGGGGCAGCCAGTGTAGGGGTCCAGCGACAGCTTGGGGCCGCAGGTGCAATAGGGGCTGCCCCAGGGGTCAAAACGGTTCAGGACAGTCAGCTTGCGGCTGATGCTCTGCCGGTCAGGGGGTGACGTCAATGCGGTATTTCACCACGTGGTCATACATGCCGTACTCGTCGCCGGTGGTGGCGTAGAGCTTCACCTCATAGGACGCGGGGCCCTGGAGTGGCAGTTCGAAGACGATCCGCTCGCCATCGCGGCGACCGGCCAGCGGGCGCGGGGTGAAATCCCGGCCGCCAGAGTAGACCTTGGCGATCATGAAGGCCTCAGGCGGGGCGTGGAAGGCGAGGGTGGTCAGACCGGTGCTGCGGATGACCCCTTCCCGGTTTTCGGTCAGTTCAAGACCATGACGATAGAAGTCCGGCTGGGGGCGCACCAGGGCGAGGAAGGTCTCAGCGCTGACCGGCTCCGCCAGCAACTGCCAGCGAGGCTCCCGCGGGAAGTGGCTGTAGATGAACTGCTCCGGTGGGGTCAGGAAGTAGAAGTCCTCGAAGTCGCGGACGTACTGCCCGCCCTCGTTGACGTATCCGCCACCCCAGGTTGGGTCCAGCAGGTGCCATTCCTCCCCCACCTTGATGGCATTCCAGGCGTGGTTCTCCTGGGCGAAGGTCTGGCCCGGAGTGTAGCCGTAGCCCTTGCCCCAGCCGTGGATGGTGACCACCTCGAGCCCGACGGCCTTGCCCATCTGCTCGAAGAGGCTGGAGAAGCCCTCGCACATGGCGCGGCCGGACTGGAAGGTGTTGCCTGCCCCGGCGGGCGGCAGCGCCCCGCAGAGGTAGGACTGCACGTCGTAGACAATGTTGGCGGCCAGCCAGCGGTAGATCGCCCGGGCCTTATCGAAGTCGTCCTGGGCCGGCTGCACGAGGTACGCCGCCAGGCGCTCCGGCGTCTGTCGCTCGGTCGCGGGCACGTTCAGCGCCCATTCGTCAATGGCCTCGTAGTCGCGGGTGCGGGGGTTATCGGCGATGCATACGGAGGAAAGCACGGCCCCTGCCAGCAGCAGGGCTGCCGGCAGGAACCGTCCGAGAAGATGGTGATATAGCTTCACTTTGGTTAGATGCACCGGTGGCGGTCATGGTTCCCGGGCAGGTGCAGCCTCGCCGAGCGTCTGGCAGTCGCTAGTCGCCCTTCTTCGCCTCTTCCTCGGCGTCGGCGGCTTCTTTGTCCTGAAGCTGCGCGGCATGCTTGGGGCCGCCGATATAGAGTGTGTCATAGGCTTCCTGAGAGGACTCAAAGCCCCGGCCGAGGCCCGCGCCGTGCCAGTTCAGGTTGGTCTTGATGGGCGCCGGGCGGCCGGTCTCCGCCTCGCGCCGGGCGACATGGGCGTTCAGCTTGGCCTCCAGGGCTTGCACTATCAACGGCTCAGAATCCGCCAGGTTGTTGGTCTCGCCTGGGTCCACGGCCAGATTGTACAACTCGGTCTCCGGCTTCCAGTGGAAATCGGGCTCCAGCGCCTTGATGAGCTTCCACTCCGCTGTCCGCCAGCCGTGCTTGCGCATCCAGGTGCACTCGGTGATGTAGAAGCCGTCGTAGTTGGCCGGCACCTCACCGTAGAGCATGGGGAGCTGGCTCTTGCCATCGAACTTGATGCCCGGGTCCAGCTCCAGGATGTCCATGATAGTGGGCACCAGGTCCTGGTGCAACGTGATGCCCTCCACGATCTCGCCTTCCGGCAAGACGCCCGGCAGCCGATAGATCAGCGGCACGTGCAAGGTGCATTCGTACATCCCATGATGGTCAAACCAGCAGTCGTGCTCGTCCAGGGTCTCACCGTGGTCCGCGTTGATGATGACCAGGGTGTTGTCCCGCAGGCCGAGGGTGTCGAGTTGGTTCAGCAGTACCTGGATGCAGGCGTCCATGTAGGCGATCTCACCGTCGTACTGCGCGATGACATACTCCTTGTCGGTGATGCCGGGCGGCATCCAGGACAGCAGGTAGTCGCGGAAGGGCTTGAACTCCTTCATGCTGTCCAGGGAGTGGTTGTTCGGGTCGCACTCGTCACCATGGTAGAACATCCGGTCATAGGGCGGCGGCGGCAGGTACGGGCTGTGGGGGTCCATGTGCCGCAGGAACAGGAAGAAGGGCTTGTCCTGGGCCGCCAGACGGTTCAGTTCTGGAACCGTAACCGCGTTGAGATTCTCGGCCTTGCGCAGGGGACGCTCGTCCCAGCCCCCCCAACCCGCATAGTTGATGTAGTTGTCAAAGCCCCGGGCCGCCGCGTTACCCTGGAAGCCCACACAGGTGCTTTCATAGCCGAAGCCCCGGAGTATCTCAGCCAGGGACTTCACATCGTCGGGCATCGTCCCCTCATGCCGCAGGGCGACGAGAGTGTTGCTGAAGCAGTCCAGGCCGGTGAGCATGGTGCCATAGCCCGATGTCGTGGGGACGTGGGGGCAGAAGTTGTCGGTGAAGAGCACGCCCTCGGCAGCCACTTCGTCCATGTAGGGCGTGGTCAAGCGGTGATAGCCGTAGCAGCTCATGTGGCTGGCTGACAGGCTGTCAATTCCAATCAGCAGGATGTTGAAGGGCTTGTCAGGCATGTGCATCTTCCTTTGTAGGGTCGGGTGTGGCAGACACTCCTGTCTGCCCGGCACTCTGACGCAGGTAGTTCGCTCCGGGGCGCCGGAGACCTTCCCGATGGCTGTGGTTGACAGGCCTTTGCAGGAGGGGATGACCCGCCGGGTCGCGAACTTCTCTGCCTCAAGGTGCGAGTCACCGACCGCTCACGACGGGACTGCCATGACTCCACGCGAACGCTTCCTGGCGGCACTCCATCGGCAGCCCACCGACCGGCCGTGCGTGGGCAACTGCGTCTCCGCGGCCACGGTGGCGCTGATGGAGGCAAGTGGCTGCTTCTTCCCCGACGCACACCTCGATCCGCCGACCATGGTTGGGCTGGCGGCGACCAGCTTCGAGGTGCTGGGCTTTGACACCATCGCCCCTTACTTCTCGGTGCAGCTTGAGGCGGCGGCGCTGGGCTGCGACGTGGACTGGGGGCGGCGAGACATGATGCCCGATGCCGCCACCCACCCCTGGCAAACGGCGGATGACATCCACATTCCGGAGGATTTCCTGTCGAAACCGCCCATCGTGGCCCTGCTGGAGGGACTTCGGCGGCTCAAAGTCCGCTACGGCGACCATGTGGCCATCGTTGGCAAGGTGTTCGGACCATGGACGCTGGCTTACCACCTCTTCGGTGTGCAGGACTTCCTGATGCTGACCCTCGACGACCCGGACGAAGTGCGGCGTATCCTGGAGCGTCTCATGCCCGTCCCGCTGCTGTTCGCCGAGGCGCAGCGAGAGGCAGGGGCCGATGTAGTCACGCTGGCCGACCACGCTACGGGCGACCTGGTCTCGGGACGCATGTATGAGGACCTCCTGTGGCCGCTGCATTGCCGCCTGGCGCGAGAGTGCCGGGCGCCGCTTATCCTGCACATCTGCGGGAATACCGCCGACCGCCTGGACGCCATCGCTCGCAGTGGCCTGCAGTGCTTCCATTTCGAGAGCAAGGTGCCGCCGGAAACGGCCAGGGCCATCGCGGGACGGCGGATCACACTCATGGGCAATGTCAACAACCCGGAGTTGCTCTTGCGTGGCACGCCCCGTCAGGTGCAGGCCGCCGTGGAGCGCATCCGGGCCGCCGAGATTGAGATCATCGCCCCGGAGTGCGCCGTGCCTCTTACCACACCCACGGCCAACCTGCAGGCAATCGTTGAGGCTGTTCGCTAGGCTCACCGCTATCCTTCTCGCTGGCCGGGAGGGAACCCCGGCCGGTGCCACGAACTCCTCGCCATAACTGACGAGAGCGAGGCTCACTCCATGCCCGAGAAGCTTGCTATCCACGGCGGGCCACCCGCGGTCCCGCCCGGTTTGACCCACACCCGCTGGCCGGTCATAGACGATACCGACCGACAGGCCGTCTTGCGCGCACTGGAGCATCCCAGTCTGACCGCCGGGTCGCCCGAGGTCGCCGCCCTCAATCAGGAGTGGTCTGCATGGCAAGGCGCCAGGCACTGCCTGTCCACCAACAGCGGCACGGCGGCCCTGCACATGGCGGTGGCAGCGGTGGGGGTGCAGGCGGGAGACGAGGTCATCACCTCGGCCTTCAGTTGGACCTCCACGGCCACATGCATCCTGCACCACAATGCGGTGCCGATCTTCATAGACATTGACCCAGTGACGATCAGCCTCGACCCCGCGCTCATCGAGGGCGCCATCAGCCCCTACACCAAAGCCGTCATCGTGCCCCACCTGCACGGGCTGTCCGCCAACATGGACCCGATCCTGGCAGTCTGCAGAGAGCACAACCTAAAGGTCATTGAGGATTGCTGCCAGAGCCATGGCGCCACCTACAAGGGCCGCAAGGTCGGCACCATGGGTGACGTGGCCGCCTTCAGTCTCAACCAGAACAAGAACCTCTCGGCCGGCGAGGGCGGCTTCCTGACTACCGATGATGACGACATCTTCGATAAGGCCGCGCGGCTGTGGCAGTTCGGCGAGATCTACCGGCCCGACGGCAGCCGTGACATGAACGCTCACGGCATGGGCTGGATGTACCGCACCGCCGGGCTTCCGGCGGCGCTGGCCCGGGCGCAACTGGCGAAGCTGGATCACTACACCGAGGTCTTCCAGACCAATGGCCGGTACCTCACCCGCGAGCTTAGCCAGATCCCCGGCGTCGAGCCGCCGGCCGAGCCGGAGGGCTATGAGCACGTTTTCTACAACTACCCGATCCGGTTCAAGCCCGAACAGGTGGGTCTGGACATGGATGCGGAGGACTTCCGACTGAAGGTCTCGGCGGCGCTCAATGCCGAGGGGGTCGAGGTGGCGCCCTGGTGGAACATCGCTATTCCGGACATGGTGCTGTTCCAGCAGAAGGACGGCTATGGCAAGGGCTGCCCCTGGAGCTGCCCCTATGCCCGGCGCGACGTGTCCTATGACAACCTCGACCTGCCGCAGACCCGCCAGTGGCTCAAGGAGTACGCGTTGATCCGTCACCTGCACGCACCGAACGACCTGCGGGTCATGGAAGCCTTCGTGCGGGCCTTCCGCAAGGTCTTCGACCAGTTGGACGAAGTCCTCCGGTAGACCGGCCGCGTGCCGAGGGAACCTGGCTCCCCGGGCGCGGCATGGGCAGGACGGTAACCCATCCAGCTCATTGCCTGCCGAGAGCGATGCTCAGACGAAGGAAGGGACGCCAATGGACACGAGAATCTGGGCCGGTTGTCTCACAGCTCTCCTGCTGATGGGCGTGGCGCACAGCCAGCCCCTGTTTGACTACGCCAACAGGCGTGACGACAGCTATGCCTGGGAGAAGGTGAGCGAGACCACGCTCCCCGGAGGGATGATCTGGACGGAACTCAAGATGACGTCACAGACCTGGCAGGGCATCCCCTGGGTGCACCAGGTGGCCATCGTCCGCCCGGCTCAGATGACCTCCAGCGAGACGGCCGTCCTGCTGATCAACGGCGGCAAGCTGCGCCCACAGGAGATGGCCATCGCCACTCCCATCATCAATGGCATCGGCGCGCCGCTGGTGTACCTGGGGGACATCCCCAACCAGCCTCTCTTCGGCGACCTGCGCGAGGATGCCCTGATCGCCTACACCTTCCAGAAGGCACTGGAAACCCGGGACATGACCTGGCCGCTGCTCTTCCCCATGGCCAAGTCCGCTCTTCGCGCCATGGACTGTGTGCAGGAGTACACGGCCCAGGCCTGGGAGCAGCCGGTGAAGTCCTTTGTGGTTACGGGGGCCAGCAAGCGGGGTTGGACAACGTGGTTCACCGGAGTGCTCGACGGGGGGAAGCGGGTGAAGGGCATCGCGCCGCTGGTCTACGACAACCTGAACCTGCCCGCGCAGATGGCCTTCCAGTTGGCCTCCTATGGCCAATATAGCTCTCAGATAGACGACTACACCCAACTGGGCTTGCCCGATCTGCTGCAGTCGGCACGGGGACGCGTCTTTGGCGCGGCGGTGGACCCGTATACTTACCGCCACCGCGTCACGATGCCCAAGCTGATCGTCAATGGCAGCAACGACCCTTACTGGGTGGTGGACTCCACGAACCTGTACTGGAACGATCTCACCGGGCCCAAATACGTGCTCTATGTGCCCAATGCCGGCCACGGACTGGGCGATCTGATGCGGGTATTGAACGCCGAGGTTGGCTTCTTCCTGTGCTGCACGGGCCGCGCTGCGTTCCCGGAACTGGACTGGTGCTACGAGGAGGGCCGCCATCTGAGGCTCAGCCTGACGGGCCAGCCGGCGCCCAGGCGGGTGAACGAGTGGACAGCCACGGCCCCGACGCGGGATTTCCGCCAGTCTACCTGGGTCTGCCGCGAGGTGCCCGCGCGCCAGGGAGTCTACAGTCTCCGTCAGCGCTATCCGGCTGCGGGATATGCTGCTGTCTTCGGGGAGGCGCTCTTTGACGTCGGAGGCCGGGAGTTCCCGCTGTCTACGACGATCCGGGTCCTGAAGGCGCGCTAGGGCTGGCGAACGGATGAGGTCACGCAGGCGCGGTTGCGGGCTCCGGCGGCTGCTGTTGACCCTGCGGGTAGCTGTCTCAGAAGCTCGGTCGGGTTGGCTTGACAAGGCCTTGGGCAGTGCTATAATGGGCCGTCCAAACCGTACGCGTGGGCCTACGGACTGGAAGTAGTGGCCGTTTTCGCACCGCGGACCGGCACACCTGGGCTGGTCCGTTGTCGTGAGGTGCGGCCGTGTCCCTGTGGGAGGTGGGCGTTTTGGCAGACCTGAACCTGGTGTTGTTGTCTGGTTTTGCGACCAGGGACGCTACCCTGCGTCAGAAGTCGTCGGGGCAAGTGAAGGCGGAGTTCAGTTTTGAGGTGGACAGGCCATTCAACCGGGCAACGGGGGAACCGGTATCCGATCTCTTCCTGGTGGACGTCTGGGAAGATCTCGGTCGCTGGGCCGTGGACAACATCAAGGAGGGCACCAAGCTGCTGGTGATCGGCACGCTCAACAAGGAGAGCTACAGCACCCGTGGCGGCCGAGAGCACCTGACCATCGTAAAGGCGAAGTTCATCCAGACGCTGGACAGCCCGCTGCTGGACGCCAAGATCGATCCCGAGGAGTTGCGGCGGGACTGCTGGTCACCGGAGATGCTCGCTACGGCGCTCGACTTGGTCCAGGGCGAACTCGGCAAGGCCACTGCCGGCAATGCCGCGTCGTCCATCGGCGTCTGCGCCGCCAACTAGCTGTCTACCAGATGGTCGCCCATGCAGCCACCGCCCTGGCGGTGGCTGTTGTCTTTGCAACGCCTTCTGGCGCTACTGCTGACCTCGGCGGCAGTGTATACTGAGGGCACGCCGCGTGCCCGCACCGGGAGCTCCTGTGCCAGCGCCGATTACGTTCGTCACAACCGAGGCCAACGCCGACACCATCACTATCCGGGCCTGTCGCGGTGAGCAGGAGGGTGCCTGGGAGTGCCCGCTGCCGGAGAGCCGGCGGGCCGGCTGCAAGCTCGGGCCCTTTTTCGATATGGCCGAGGGGTCGCGCCTGGTGACCTACGGGGCTCACAACCTCACCCTTGCCCTGTCCCAACCGGAACTGCTAGCGCGCTCACGAGCCCTGCTGGGCAACTTGACTGATCTTTTCGAGGGGGCACTGCTGGCGGTGGCCGATGCCCCCGGGTTCGACCTGGCGGTGCTGGCCAGCTACCTGGGGCTGGCCCATGACGACGTGGGACCAAGGCTGGTGGCGGCCCTGCCCGAGGCCCTGGCAGGACGCTTCGCGCAACTGCCTCGCCCGGCCCAACTGCTGATGGCTTACGCGCTCGGCGAGCCGCAACGCCTGGAGTATCTCGACTGGCCGGCCCTGGCGCCGGATGAGCTGCGCTCGCCGATGGCGCTGATTGAGCGACTGGCACCGCGCAGCGCTGGCCGGAAGCGCCTGGACCCCGAACCGATGACCGATCCCCTGCCCGAGTTGTCGCGGGAGCTCCTGTCGCCGGGTGGCCTCGTGGCCGCCGCGCACCCCGACTACGAGGAGCGGCCGGCCCAGATAGACATGGCAGGGGCTGTCGCCGAGGCCTTGCGCGACGGTGGTCTCCTGCTCGTGGAGGCCGGGACAGGGGTTGGCAAGTCACTGGCTTATCTGGTGCCAGCGATTCTGTGGGCACGCGAGACCGGCAAGCCGGTGCTGGTCTCGACGAACACCCGCAATCTCCAGGATCAGCTCATCTCCCAGGAACTGCCGCTGCTGGCGGAGGCAATGCCGGTCAGCTTCCAGGCCGCACTGCTGAAGGGCCGCCGCAACTACCCGTGCCTGCGCACCCTCTCGTGGCTCCTGACGGAGGTGGCGGGCTCGCTTTTCTGGTCAGAGCGGCTGGCCATGGCCTACCTGATCGCCTGGCTGGCGCGTAGCCCCGCTGGTGACCTGGAGTCCATAGCGCCGGAGGCGCTGGAGCGGCTGGATCCCTTGCCGGGGCTGATCCAGCGAGTGCGTGCGCAGGCCGACGGATGTAGCGGTCAGGGGTGTCCGTGCCGAGCAGGGTGTCGGGTGGAGAACGCGCGCAGCCAGGCCCGCGCGGCTGACATCATCGTCGTGAACCATGCCCTGGCGCTGGAGGAGGCCAGATTCCCGTTTCTCCCCGAGGTCTCCCACGTTGTCTTTGACGAGGCGCACAACCTCGAGTCGGCAGCCACGGAGAACCTGGCGCACGAGCTGAGTAGCCCGCTGTTGGCGTCGTTCCTTTCGGCTCTGGGAGGCGAGGGCCGGGCGCTTGGCCTCATCGAGACCCTGGGGCGCCGCCTGCAGCCGCATGAGGACCTCGATGGCGTCAAGCGCGTATTGCTGACCCTCCCCGACCTTGCCGACCCGGCTGACGCGCTGCGTGAGGCGGGCGACGCGCTGGGTGCGGAAGTTGCTGACCTCTGCCGGCACTTCCCAGGGGCTGGTCGCGCCTCCGACCCCGACCGCGGCGCGGGCGGTGGTCGCAGTTCGGTGCGCTTGACGCGCCAGGTGCGGCAGCACGATAGCTGCAGCGCACTGCTGGAGGCCATTCACCGGTTCCAGGAGACGGGGCAGGAGCTGCTGGCGGCGGTGGAGCGGGTAGGGGGCGCTATCGAGGAGATTGAGGAGAGTGCACGGGAAGCACTGCAAGGCCTGGGCGCTGACGTCGCGGCGGTTGCGGCCCGACTGCGAGAGCTGCTGGAGGCCGCCAGTGTGGTGCTGAGCGCATCCGGTGATGAGGAGGACTACGTCACATGGGCAGAAGCATGGGAACACCAGACTCGTCACGGGTGGTCCCTGCGCGCCGCTCCCGTGGACGTGGGACCGGTCCTGCGTGAGCTGTTCTACGACCGAAAGGACGCCGTTGTCTTCACCTCGGCCACGTTGTCGGTGGACGGCGGGTTCAGGTACTACAGGCGCCGGCTGGGGCTCAGTGAATCCCGGCACGTGGTGCGGGAGGCCGCTTACCCATCTCCCTTCAGACTGACGGAGCAATTGCTGCTGTGCGTGCCCCGTGACTTTCCGGAGCCGCGTCAGCCTGGCTTCGACAGCGCCGTGACGGCAGCGCTGGGCGACATCTGCGAGATCGCCGGAGGCGGCACCCTGGCACTTTTCACTTCCCGGGCCCGAATGGAGGCGGCTTTCGCGGAGCTGGAGGCCCGCCTCAGCGAACTTGGCCTGCGGGCTCTCTGCCAGGAGACCTCCGGACCGCGCTGGTGGCTCCTGGACCAGTTGAGAACCCATGATAACACGGTGCTCTTTGGTCTGAAGAGCTTCTGGGAGGGCGTGGACGTGCCTGGCGCGGCGTTGCGGTGCGTGGTGCTTTGCAAGCTGCCGTTTGCGGTTCCTGACGACCCCATCGTAGCCGCGCGCATGGAGAGCGTCAGTCGCGATGGGGGTGATCCCTGGACCGACTACTACTACCCGGAGGCCATCCTGGGGTTCAAGCAGGGCCTGGGGCGTCTGATACGGCGCAAGACAGACCGCGGGGTCGTGTTCGTGCTGGACCCGCGTCTGCTCTCCAGGTACTATGGCCGCCGGTTCTTTCGCTCGATCCAGCGCTGCGCTCTGGTGCGGGACGACCTGGCTGCGTGTCTGGAGCAAGCGCGATCCTGGCTGGCGGATTCGCCGGGGAGGCAGGACCATGCCACAGTTGGACGCTGATACCTATTGCTTTGCCTGTGGCCGGGACAACCCTCTGGGTCTGCACATGACTTTCAGCGACGAGGGCGACGACTACGTCTGCCGTTGGACCCCGCAGCCGCACCATCAGGGGTGGTCGCGGATCTTGCACGGCGGCCTGGTCAGCACACTCCTGGACGAAGTCATGACCTGGCGCCTGGTCTCCCTGGGCAAGAAGGTGGTCACAGCCGAAATCACCGTGCGCCTCAAGCGCCCAACGCCACTGGACCAGGAGTTGACCATCCGCGGCCGTGTGGTCAACGAGCGTCGGCGCTACTACGAGACCGCCGGCGAGATCACGCTCCCCGACGGGACAGTGACCGCCACTGCCACCGCCAAGTTCATCGAGGCCTCATGACCTGTGACAGCTTGATGCTGCGCCGCATCGTCACGGAACTGCGGGAGCTATCGGGCCTGCGCGTCGAGCGCGTGCTGCCCCAGGGCCGAGCGCGCTTTGTGCTGGAGATGCGCACCCGCCAACCACTGGGGCAAGTGTTGGTCAGTGGCGACCCGGATGCGCCCAGGCTGCACTTGGCGTGTGACCGTGAGCCAGTCCCCGGCGCCGACAGCCCTCTGACTGACGTCCTCCGCCGACACCTGCGGGGCGCTACCTTCACCGGGGCCGAACAACTGGGCTTCGACCGGGTTGTGCGACTGCACTTTGCCAACTGCGAAGGTCTGGGGCCGCAGTCGCGGCGCGACCTCATTGTTGAGATCTCCGGGCGACATACCAACGTGTTGCTGGTGGACGGGGAGGGCGTCATCCTGGAGTGTGCGCGCCACGTGACCGCCCGCGTCAACCGGGTCCGCCAGTCCTTGCCAGGGGAGCCATATGTCCCACCCCCTGACTTTGGTAAGCTGGACCCGTCGGGCCTCACCGTCAGAGACCTGATGGCCCTGCCATCGGAGAGTGGTCTGCCATGGCCGACCTGGTGGCGCCAGCACCTGCAGGGCGCCAGTGACGTGTTCCTAGCGGTGCTTGCCGAGCGGGCCCGTCTCCCGTTGGAGGTCACTCTCGAGGACCTGGACCAGACAGCCTGGGAGCGCCTCGGCCTTGCGCTGGCCGAGCTTCTGACGGCAGCATCGGGGCCGGGCCATGGCTATGTCGCGGCCCTGCCGGGGGGACGCCCCGTGGCCTACCCTGTGCCCCTTCCCGGAGGCTGGCAGGCGCTGGGCGTGCTGCCCAATCTCAGTTCGGCAATCGAGGTCGTCCATGAGCGCGTGGCCACCACCCGCGCGCTCGAACGACAGCGTCAGCGCCTGCGATCGTGTCTCGAGATAGCGGTGGAGCGCGCCCGCCGACGCGAGGCGGCACGGCGCGAGGCGCTTCGCAAGGCGGAGGGGGCTGAGCGCGAGCGCCATCTCGGCGAACTGCTGCTGGCCCATCTGCACGGCTTGCGGCCGGGGCAAGAGGAGGTAGTGCTGACCGACTGGGAGACCGGCGAAGCCGTGACCCTGCGGCTGGATCCAGGCCTCAGCCCCGCCGAGAATGCCCAGCGATACTTCGCCCGGTACAGGAAGCTGCAGAGGGTACGAGAGACGGTTCCGGCGCTGTTGGCGGAAGTCCAGGCTGAGCTGCAGGACTACGAGGACCTGCTGGACCAGGTGGCCGAGGCCGATGGGGAGGGCCTGGGGGTCATCGAAGCGGAGCTATTGCAGCGAGGGCTGTTGAAGGCCTCCCGCCAGGCGCGACCGCCGGCCAAGGCTGGCTACCGGCGCACCATAACCGCCGACGGCTACGCCATTCTCTACGGTCGCAACGCCCTGGAGAATGCGGCGGTACTGCGGGAGGCCCGCCCCGATGACCTGTGGTTTCATGTGCAGGGGGCTCCCGGCGGCCACGTGGTGGTCAGAACCGATAACCGCCCTGAAGCGGTGCCACAATCCACACTTATCGAGGCGGCGCGCCTGGCAGCTCGCCAGAGCCTCCGGCGCCGTGAAGCCACGGTGGCAGTAGACTACACGCTGGTCAAACACCTGACGCGGACTCGCGGAGCAGCGCCGGGACACGTGGTCTACCGCGACTTCAGGACGCTGTTCGTCCGTCCCAGGGAGTGATTGGCGGCGTCCACGTCCCGCAGATACTAGATGTGCTCCTCGATGATGGCGTCCACCACCACCTGGCTCACACCCTTGATGCGCTCCAACACCTCTTTCATGAGGAACACTTGCTTCTTGACGTCCACCCCGCGTCCGGCGGCTCCCTTGATCGGACGGATACGACCGCCAAGATAGACTACTCCGTTGATGACGGCTACCGTCATGAGGGTGTCATCAATGGACTGCGCAAACTTGGCGATCTCACGCTGAATGCTGTGCCTGAGTGCCTTGTCTTCCAGCGGCATGGGTACCACCCTTTCATGCAGTGCGCGCCGTGGTTGGTCTGCAAAGCACCAGTCCGCGATGGGCCTAGATGCCGTACTTGAGCCGGTCTGCCATGTTCCGGGGGAGCCCGGCATTCAGGATACGACGTTGGGTCTCGGCTAGATCATACCCCACTCTGTAGATGGTAAGACTTCCTTGTTCGGTGTCCCAGATGCCGAAGCTGGCCTGGCTGTTGTTGTCGCGGGGCTGACCGACCGACCCGCAGTTGATCAGATACTGGCGCCCGGGCGTCAGCAGGCATTCCCCGCCCTCCGGCCGCGGGTGGTGAGTGGGCAGTCGTCCGTCTGGTCGCAGGATATACCATTCGGCGTAATGGGTGTGACCGATGAAGCATACCGGCTCAGACATTGCGTGGAAAGTAAGAAGCGCATCACTGGGCGTCGTCGTGTAGAGGTCGGGATCGGGCAGCGAACCATGACACAGGTGCGCCCCCTCAAAACACAGCGTCGGTTCGAGAGCGCTGAGAAAGGCCCGGTTCTCTTCGGTCAGCACCTCACGCGTCCAAAGGATACATGCCCTGGCCCCCGCAGTGAACCATTGCTCCTTGCCCAGCACCACGGCTGCCTCGTCGTGGTTGCCCCGGACGGTCAGAGCCCCCAGGTCCCGCAGCATGTCGCAGCACTCATTGGGCTGGGCTCCATAGCCCACCACATCCCCGTTGCACAGGTAGGCGTCCACCCCCAGGAGCCGACACTCGGCCAGGACCTCTTCCAGGGCGGGCATGTTGCCATGGATGTCAGACAGCACCGCGTAGCGCAAATCGAGGCCTCTCACTCGGCGACGGCGATGAACCACGGGAATTCGGGACAGCCGTCCCCGGCGTTGCTCCGTCTCACCAACTGACCTCGGACTCCCGATCTACGATGCCGCAAGGGTTCGTCCGCCTGATGCCACTGACCTTGCCACCAATCGGCCGATTTGGCAAGCACATTGTTGGCGGGCGCGGCGCCTAACTCAGTGGACTGTCCCACGCAACCGCTACCGCCAGTCCCGCCTGACCGCTGGTGTTCCTGATCATACCCAGGGGCACCGCAAACTCACAATGGCTCTCAAAGCTATCCACCCGGGCCATGGCTCCGGACACGTTGCCATCGGCATCCTCAACCCATGCTTCCCCCACGTACCGCAATACCCGAGCTGTCCCGGGCTGGTCCGCCGATACGGCAACGGCCCGATCATCGGCATGGGGCCTGAGGCCGCCGTCGCCCAGGGAGTCGAGGTAGAGGCGGCACTCCTCACGTCTCCGGAGGCCCCGGGATATGCACCAGCGCATCCCCACGTACAGCAACTTCCCGTCGTGACCATAGCAGACCGTGCGCCACTGGCCGCCTGGCAGGATGTAGCGGCTCTCGGCGGCTCCGACCCACTCGTCCTCCCGCACCTGGCCGTCAAGTTTCACCGGCTGTCCTAACGGCGGGATGGTCAGCGCGTTGCGGCTTCCGGGGCTCAGCCCCACAGTCTGCCACAGGTCGGGGCGATCCGACAACACCGCGGCGTGCCCCGGTAAAGGTGACGAGCGGCAGTCGGGCCAGCCGACCACCTCCCGGCCGGGAGACGGTCTGGAGGGCAACGCACGTCTCCTGGGTCCTGGCCTGATCCGAACGAACAGCCCCAGGTCGTCGGGCTGAGCGGCGCCTGGCGCGGGCACCGGGATCAGAGCCTCGCCAGCCAGGTATGCCCAGGTCCCGTCACCCTCGTTGCCCGCTGCGGTCACCACTCTCGGCTCCGCCCCGCTCCCTGCTGCAGAAACCCACTCACCGCCGCAGCCGACCGCGAGTTCCGTGCGGTTGCGGCCGTGGCGGGCGATGGTTACGGTGAGTAGCCGGTGACTGTCCCCCAGGGGCTGGCTGCCGCTGCGCGGGCTGTCCCAGCCCACCTCCACCATCGTTCCAGGTCGGACCCGCACCTCCGCCGGTGCGGCCAGGCCCACGGCCAGTTTCCCCGGGAGGCGTTTGAGCATGACTGCCAGGTGGCGTCCAGGGGCGTACCGGCAGATGCCGGTCTGCGCGTCAGCCCACTCGTCTGGCGTCACCCGGCCGTCCACCTTCACCTGGGACCGGCCAACCGGCACTGTGAGCTTGCGGGCGTCCGTCACCTCGGCCGCCGCCCCGAGTGTCTCCGCAGAGAAGGTGAGCAAAGCCCACGTCTCAGGCTGAGCGGGATCGGCTGCCGGGTACAGCAGGGCGTCCAGCAGGCCCGCGCCGGGCCAGCTCAGTGGCTGCGCCAGGACCATCACCGGCCACAGCAGCAGGCCCAGCCAGCCCGCCGCTCGTGCGGCGGTGCGCCCCGGACTGCGTGCTGGCAGTGGCGCCATCGCCCAGTATCTCCCGCAGGATGCATCTAGGCCCGCAACGGCAACTCAACTCGGGCTTTGCGACGAGCCGACTCCAGAACTGCGAGAGCCACCTCGATGTTGGCCATGCCCTCTTCGCCCGGGATGGTACAGGGCGTGTCGTTCTGGATGGCCTCGATCCATTCGCGCAATTCCCGGCGCAGCCCGCTCTCCCGGCCCGCGGCGATGACGCTGCTCTCTGTCTCGCTGGACTCCTCGCCGCTGCTGGCCTTGTAGATATGGGTGCCGCCCCAGCCGAAACGCAGCGCCCCGGCGGTGCCGGCGAGCTCCACCTCACTGCGCCCGATGGGGTTGAACATGCCCTCGACGAGGAGGCATACCCCGCCGTTCTCAAACTCGATCACCCAGGTCGTTGCCCGGGACCAAAGGGGGCTGGCCGGGTCGAAGCTCTGATCCCAGCCGGTCACCGCGACGGGGCACCCGAATACCTGGCGAGCAAAGTCAATCTCATGCACCGCCACCTCAAAGATATAGTGGCCGACAATGCTCTGATCGTCGCGCCAGGACTGCCCCCAGTGGGCTCGCGGGCCCCCGTAGCGAAAAATCATGCCGTGCTTGACTTCGCCAAGCTGCCCGCTCTGCACGACCTCGATGGCGTGGGCGAAGTCGGGTAGATAGCGCAGCACCTGGCCGATCTGCAGCTTGACGCCGGCGGCGCGGCAGGCATCAATCATCGCCTGGCAGTCCTCCAGGGTCAGCGCCATGGGCTTTTCGCAGAACACGTGCTTACCGGCCTGTGCCGCCTCGACGGTATTCGGACGGTGAAAGCGGTTGGGCGAGGCGACGATCACAGCGTCGAGCTCAGTGTTCGCCGCCATCTCGGCGAAACTGCTGAAGATGGGCACATTGTGCTCGTTGGCCAGCAACTCACGGGACTCGGCGGCCGGGTCCGCGCCCCCCACCAGCCTGGCCCCATCAATGGTAACCAACTGGCCCACAAGCGACCGACCCATCCCACCACAACCGACGAGACCGACACGAATATCTGACATGATCTCCTCCAGGGTTTGCGGTTGCCCGCGGTATCTGCGCCGGTAGCGGCCCTCCCGGCGCTTCAGCCAGGCAGGGCAGCCCTGACCTAGGGCTCTACATGCAGCATCTCATCGCCCTCGCCACCCTCGCCGCCCTCAAGCCATTTCTGAAACAGGCGCTGAGCTTCCTCTTTGCTCAGCGTGCGACCAGCCAGAGCATTACGGAGTTCCGAGAAGTTCCGGGGGCGAATCGTCTTGCCCGATAGCACCCGGTTGAGATGTGTGATGACGTCGTCGTTCAGGATGGCCAGCAGGGCGCGCGACGTGGGCGCTTCACCGAGTTCCAGGAGTTGCCCCAATCGCGCTGCCAGGTCTCCCCGTCCCGGCAGAGCGAGAGCATACTCACGCAGTGCCCGCTGGAAACCCGGCCGGGTCAGGTGGGCCGCGTAAGCAGCCACCTCCTGTTCCGCCAACTGCCGGATCTCCTCCACCGGCACGAGGTCGAGCTCCTCGTCCAGCTTCAGATGGCAGTGGGGGCAGACCGGGCTCCGATCGAGCGCTTCGCCGAGACCTGCATAGGTGCAGCGTCTGGCCTCCTGGGCCTCCAGAACATCCATCGCCCGGGACCCAGGAGCTGCCGAACGGAACTCCAACCGCTGCAGGTTCGCCAGCACCCGAAACTCCGGTGCCCCGCGCAGGGCCCGGTACTTGTCAAAGACCGAGGCGCGGTAACAGCGCGTGTGCCAGGCCACATAGCGGCGCTTGTAGACGGACAGGAAGATCTGCACCAGTCGGCGGAACGTCGTCTCCTCGGCCAGCAGCCGCTCTCCCCCCATGATGAGCGCCAGCAGTTGCTCCCGCCGCTGCACCAGGTCAGTGTCGGCACCGATGGCGAGCTCCTCGCTCTGGAGGTAGTCGGCCATCGCCACCACCTCCGGCGCGGTGCGCTCAAGGAAGGCCTCCAGCGCCAGCTTGTGCCGCAAGGCCAGGGAGAGGGGGCTCGGCGTGCCTGTCAGATGGGGTGACACGACCTCCAGGACATGCTGCAGACCGGCCGCAGGGTAGCTCTCCGGATCCACGGCGTCCCAGACGGCCTGAAGAGTGTCCAGGGCCCGCAAAGTCTCCGGCCAAGCCCCTCCTGGCTGTCCCAGGCGCTCACAGAGGGCGCCCAGGACCTTCATCAGTCGCGCCAGTTCGGCGCTTTGGGCGGCACGTGCGGCGACCAGGGCTTCCCACAGCTCGGTCTGCAGCGCGTGGTCCGCGCGGGGTACCATGCGCTCCAACAGGATGCGCGTCAGGCGGGTCAGGTCCTGCCAGGAGGCGTTGGGCAGCAGGGGAGCACGGGACAGGAGAATGACCTGGGCGCTGAGTGGCGCCCGCAGGGCATGCCGAGGGAGGATTTCGCCCTCAGCGTTCATCGGCAGGAGCATTCCGTCTCGCACCAGCGCGGCCACCGTCAGCTCGAACAGCTCCTCCGGTAACCCCCATGGCGACTTCGCCAGGTACCGACCGAGCTCGAGGAACGAAATCGGTCGTCCTGGCTCGGTCTCCGGCGTCTGGTCCCGTCGGCGCACGCGCTGCATCAGCTCGTCGGCCACGGGACTCTGGTCGGGGACGAGGTGCCATTTCTCGCCGCGACGCTGAACCAGTCCGAGGGGCTGCAGGAGACTGGCCGACAGTTCGCCCAGCGGGCCCTCATGGTCCCACGCGCGCTCGGGCGCTCCGAGAACCCCACTGATGAGCGCATCCACGGCGTCGCGGGGCTGGAGGGGCGCTCGCGGGGGATTTGCCGCCAGTGCCGGGTAGACCCGCGGCAAGGCCGCGCCGGCAATGGCAGCGAGGGTTGCGGGCCAGTCCTTGCGGCTGCGCGCGAGTTCGCCGGGCCCTAGCAGCGGCCCCTCGCCAGAGACCACTTCGCCCTCGACATAGGCGTTCTCCACCAGCGTCCGCACTTCGGTCGCCAAACGCGTGGCTTCCTCGGCCAAACGGTCATTGAGCTTGGCGTCCTGTCGCGGCGAAGTGTCCTGGAGCAGGGCCCGACACGCGGCCAGTTCCTTGATGCGGTCCAGCTCCTCGGGGGTTAGCGCCCGCGGCAACCAGGCTAGCACGCTGGCCGCCCAGCGTGCGCGGGGGAGGCCGGTGCAGGCTTCGCGCCAGGTCGTCTTCTGCTCGGCAATCCGCCCCAGGTCGGCAATGTGCAGCCGCAGGTCCTCAATGGTGGCGCCCTCAGACAGCTCACTGGCACGGGCAGCCAGACGTTCGGCGGACAACCCGATCAGGCTGCCCGCCTGCACCAGTACACGCCGCGGCGTGTGGACCCACTCCACCTGCAGGCTGACCGGCTCGGAAAGGTCCGCCAAGGGGAGGGCGGTACTGCTGAGCACGCTGGTGGCGGCTTCCCAAAGGCGGCTGTCGTCGTCCGCCAGCGCGGCCTTGTAGGCCAGCAGATGGCGTCTGGCCAGCTCTGTGAAGTTGGCCTCCACATCAATGACGTAGGTGTCGGCGACCGCCGTGGCGCCACGGCGCAGATCAACAAAACGGCCGCGCAGGCGCATCTGCTCCAGGGCCTCCCGGGCCCGGCCCTCCGTGACCCGGGGAGTACCCTCCGGCGTACAGCCAAGGTCCTCCACCAGGCGGCTGACGGGAACAGTCATATTGGCCAGGCGCAGGACGACCAGTTGCCGCGCCAACTGCGACGGCAGTTCGGGGTCTTCCGGGAAGAGACCGGGGCCGCTGCGCTCGTAATAGTCCACTGCCTCGCGCAGGTAGGCTGCGGCCTGCGGGTGGGCGCTGAGGCGCGACGTGAGGTGGACCAGGACTTCGGCCAGACCGAGAAGCTGATGCTGGGCCCGGTCGAGGTAGGCCCCGCGGCTCCCCGAGGCGGCCAGTGACTGGAGGAAATCAGCCAGGGCATCGCCCTCGGAGAGATAGCGGGCGTAGATGGCCTCCAGGCAACTCAGCGCCAGAGGGTGCAGGGGGTAGGAGTTTGCCAGCTCCTCAAGCGTGAAGCTCCGTTGGCCATGTGCGCGGTCATAGACGGCACAGATGGCCTGCATCGCCGCCTCAAACCGGGCCGGGTCGTTGACCGCAACGGCCCGTTGGCGATTGACACGCCGCAGCTCGCCAGACCCCAGGGAGAGGCTCTCAAAGGTGTCCTGGATATTGGCGAGCATGTAGGGCTCGATGGCGGCGGTCTGGTCCAGGGCCATGGTCATGGTGCCCAGGATGTAAAGCGGCGCGATCTTGCTGCGCTGCCCCAGAAACTCCAGGAAGGCCGCATCGTTGCGCACCGCTTTCTGCCCACTGGCGGCGAGGAAAGGCCCCAGATCATCCACCAGCCATACAATGGCCTTGTAGTGGCGCGTGTTCACAATGTCCAGCAGACGAGCCAGACGCTCGACGCGGGACTGACGGAAGTCCAGCGGATAGCCGATCTCCTGGGCAAAGCCACGCGCGGCCCCCACGGCCGCCGCGGGGTTACGTTCCACCAGGTCCCGCCAGGACCGCTGAGTGCCCGGTAGCTGCGCCACATATGCGTCGAGTTCGGCCCCGTAGCGGGGAACCACGTGGCGCTCGATCAGGTCGAGGGCATAGGAGTGCTCGGACAGGGGCAGGGAGAGGCTGTAGCGCGGTCTGTGGAGCTCGGTCTCGGTGCGATCGAAGACGATGTCCTCCAGGTGTTCATCATGGGCCCGGTGCTCCTCCAGGGGCACCGGCACCACAATGATGGGGTCCAGGGGGCCCAGGCTGCCCAGCAGTCCCGCGTATCCCGGGTGACTCGCGATGAAGACCGATCGCAGCCGGGGGTATTCCAGCAACAAGGCAGCCACGGCCAGCAGGTGCGTCTTGCCCGCCCGGTGGGGCCCGCGGACCAGGAACCCGCCGCCACGGCCTCCGTTGCCGGCCACGCTCCGCAGGAAGCGGTACAACGGGTCGGCGGCTGGGTCGGCAGGGGTGACGTAGCCGCCCAGGATCTCCTCCACTGCTGCACCCGACAGGAGGCTCAGGCTCTCGCCCTCACGGTCGAGCATCTCCCGGATGTCCTGCAGACCCGAGAGGCTCAATGGCTCGCCGGCAGGCTTGATCGTCACCAAGTCAGATATGCGCACGACGCCTCGAGGGCCTCCCTGGGAGCTCACACGCCGGGGCAGCGGGCCGCGCACGGGTACCCCGGTGGACAGTCTCGGAACATGGGGCCGCCGCGCACGGGTTGCCGAAATAGGCTTCTCCGCCCGGACCGGCATACCTTCCCGACTGCCCCCAAGCCTTGACCCACACTATCGCTCAGCCTATCATCAGCCTGTGGCGAATAACAAGCTGCGGAGGGTCTGACATGGCATCGAAGATTGCCGCTCAGCTCTACACTTTGCGTGACTTCACCAAGACACCGGACGACATCCGGCGGACCCTTGAGAAGGTCGCCGCCATCGGCTATGAGTCGGTACAACTCTCGGCTCTGGGTCCCATGGACCCACACGAGCTGAAGGAGGCCTGCGATCGCAACCGCCTGTCCATCTGCTCGACACACATCGGTTTTGAGGAAATGCTTGCCGACCTGCCCGGGGTCATCGAGCGGCATCGTATCTACGACTGCAAGTACCCGGGCGTCGGGGGGATGTCACAGGAGTACCACGGCTCAGCGGAGGGGTACCGGCGGTTCGCGCGGGACGCCTCCGATGTGGGGCGACAACTCAAAGCGGCCGGTATGACCTTCGTCTACCACAACCATAGCACGGAGTTCCAGCATTTTGGCGACGAGAGGGGCATGGACATCCTGTTTGACGACAGCGACCCGGAGGCTTTCGCCTTCGAACTGGACACGTACTGGGTCGCCCATGGGGGTGGCAGCCCCGTGGCGTGGATCAACAAGTGTGCCGGGCGCTTGCCAGTCATCCACTTCAAGGACATGCGCATCTCGGCTGACCGCCAGCAGTACTACTGTGAGGTCGGTGAGGGCAACCTCGACTGGCCGGGCATCATCGCCGCCTGCGAAGCAGCCAAGGTCGAGTGGTACATCGTCGAGCAGGACGTCTGCCAGCGCGATCCCTTCGAGAGCCTCAAGATCAGCTTCGACAACCTGAAGGGTATGGGCGTTGAATGAAGGGCGTGCAGTGGCTGCTCCTGGCGGGTGTGGTGGCGTCGGCACTGGGCGCAGGACATGCGAGCGGGGCGCCGCCCCTGGGCACTTACCTGCACGTGAGCTGGGACAAGACGCCCGAGGCGCTGTATCGCGTCCTGAACGCCCTCGATGATCTGGGCTACCAGTTCATCTTTCTGGAGGTCGGAGGCAACCTGCGCCTGGACGGAGTCCAGGGGTTGGAGGGCAAGGGTGCCTGGACCTCGCAGGAAGTACGCGCCTTCGTTCGTGCTGCCAAGTCGCGCGGTATCCGTGTCTATCCGGTGGTCTCGCTGCTCAGTCACCCGGAGTGTGGGCCGCAGCACGCGCGTTACGTGGACCCGCAACTGGGGCTGCGGCTGTGGGAGGATGGCGTCTATGACTTCGTCCGGCAAGTGGTCGTCGAGACCCTGAAGGTTTTCCGTGACGGTCAGTCCGGCCCCATGTACTTCCATGTCCGCCTGGATGAGGCGCGCGAGGTCATTGCGGCCAATGCCAAACGCCTGGGTCGGGCACCGGATGAGGTCCTGGCTGACCATGTGCTGAGGCTGCGCGAGATCATCGGGGCTGCCGGGGCGCGGATGGTGATGTACCATGACATGCTGCTGTCGCCGGAGGATGTGAGTATCGGCACGGCGCTCGGTGGCCCACCGATCAGCACGGCTCGCGCCCTGGACCGCCTCCCGCGCGACATTGTCATCAACTTCTGGCTCTATGACTTCATGGCCGAGCACGCGCCAGCGATCGAGCACTTCACACGGCGTGGCTTCCCGGTGTGGGTGTCGCCGTGGCTCGCCCCCGAGCTTGGTCTGTCCCAGTACGCTCGCCAGCACGGATTGCCCGTGGTCGGCACGACATGGTGCCCACTGTTCGGCATTGGCCGCCACTATGGCCTCCAACGGGCGCTGTTCACCACTGGCTTCTACCTGCGCCATCCCGGGGCCCCGGCTCCCCACGCACTGCCCTTCAGTCCACGTCTGCGGGTGGTCCGCAGCCTGGCGGCCCCAGCGCCATGCGGACGCCAGGGCGTGCGGTTGCTTCTCCCCGCGCTGAGGCCTACTCAGGCGTTCGCATTGGCCGGGGCACTGGAGGGCTTCCCTGAGAGGCCGATTCGCGCTGTCAGCTTCTTTGACCCATCTGACCCGGCGCAGGCCTGGGAACAGCGGGTGCTGGCGGCGCCCAAGCCCTTGCGGCTCGAGTGGGGCGAAGGGCGACGGCAGGAGTTGGCGGGAGTCAATATTGACCGCGGTGAAGGCGCGTTTGTCCTCTACACCCCGGCCCACGGCCGTAGCACCCAAACCAATCCCTTCGGTGGCGAGATCGTACTCGTCGAGGGCCTGGTCCGTGATGCCTCTTTGGGCGGCTACGGGCTGGGGGATCAGCCCATACCCCCGGGCGGCTGCGTTATCTCGGCCCATGTCGGCAACTGGACCATCCCGGCGCTGCTGGACGAGATGACCCGCAGTCGGCTGACGCTGGTGGATGCGGAGGGCCGCAGCCTGCTGCCGGCGCCGGCTTCGGAGGAACTGCAGGAAAGCAGCAAGGTCGCGCTTCCCACCCCAGACCATGCCCGCGCCGGCGGCATAGTCGTGCACCACGGCACGGTGCAGGCGGCCATGCCTGGGCGGTTCCTGGGGGAGATACGCCTGGTGGGCCCCGACGGCTCCGTCTGCGCGACGCCCGTCGTCTACGGCCAGAACGTGGCCGCTTTCCGCATGCCCGAGTGGCTGATGACGCCAGACCTGAAGCCCGTGACAGACGCCTGGCTGGCCTGGAGCGATGACCGGGGTGGACAGCCGCGGGTGCTGGTTGGCACCCGTCTCCGCATGCCAAACGGCTGGCGGCCTCGCCAGGTCGAGTTCGTACCCACCGCCGCCGGCCGGCGCGCTGGCTGGACCGTTCTGGCGGTGGCTGTCTGCTACTGAGACAGTCATCCTGCTCTTTCCAAGGAACGTGGATCATGCGTATGCTGCCGGTGATGGCCACCGCGGTCGGGCTGGGGTTGGCGCTGGTCGGCCTCGCTGACGCCCAGACCCAGAACCTGCTGCTCAATCCCGGCTTTGACTTCCACAGCTTCGCCAATAGCCGCAACGCCAGCGCGCAAGTCTACACCGCCGGTTACGTGGCGGGCTGGAACACCGACGCCTATGGTGACATCACGGTCACCACGGCGCCGCACGTGCCTGCTATCAGGCCGGCGGTATTCGTGCGGAACCTCGTCGCCATCAAGCCGGGCAAGCGCCTGTACCAGTTCATGCTGCTGCCCGAGGTTGGACTGCGCCATGGCGACCGGGCCAGTCTGTCCGTGTACGGCCAGCAGGGGGCTCCCGATCGCCTGAGGGCCACGATTCGCGTGCTGAAGGTGGATAGCCAGAGCGGCACCTGGAAGCCCAGTGACTTCGGTTGCAGCGACAGGCGCGAGTTCCCGAAGCACGGCCGTGGCGAGTTGGTGACAGCCGCCGAGCAAAGCGCGACGTCGGGTCCGGAGGGCGCTTTTCTGCTGAAGGTGGAGGGCTGCGAGATCCCAGGCCGTGTGGTCCAGGAAAGCGTCTCCGGCGATGACCAGATCAACGCCATCGGCCTAGAGGTGGAGCTGCGGAATGTGGGTCAGCGGGACGTCTGGGTCTATGCCCCATGCCTGGTGAGGGGTCCTGTGGCACTCTCCGGCCTGCCTGAACTGCGGCGCCTGCCGACGTACTACGCGGGCATCCCCCGCACCATCCGCAAGCTCTGGCGGGGTGAGCCCATTCACATCCTGGTGATGGGCTCGTCCATTGACCGAGGCAGCGCCAACCCGCCCCTCTACCCGTATGATGAGGACCCGACCTCCCCCACCTTCAAACAACCTCTGGGGGACCACGATTTCGACGGCCGGGTCGTCGGCAGGCCCGACCTGACCGACACCTTCGGTTGGTGGCAGCACTACTTTGCGTGGGCTGGACGGCTGCGTGTCGAGCTGCTGCGCAAGTTCGACCTGACCCCCGACAAGATCTGCCTGAACTACATGGCCCGCGACGGCTCTTCCATCTCGGAGGCCATGACTGGGTTGGCGGAGTACTGCTCGCTTTCGGTCCCCTGCGCGCCCGAAGCCAATGGCCAGAAGGCGGGAAAGACGTGGCAAGAGCTGTACCCAGGGCTGTTTCAGCGCCCCCAGGGGCCGGGACCCGACCTGATCCTTTTCGGTAGCGGGGCCAACATCAAGACCGATGAGCCTGACGAAGGCGCCGTGTACGAGGCGGCCATTCGCTGGGTGCAGCAGCGCTATCCCGACTGCGAGTTCCTGTTCTGCATGTGGCAGCGGCAGCGAAGCTACACCGCCAACACCGGGCACTTGATGGAGCTGGCGCTCAACTACCGAATCCCCTTCCTGGACCTGGGCGACCGCATGGACCAGCTCTCGGCCTACGCCAACAACTACGCGCTTTGCACGGACGGCGGGCATCCTCAGGCGGCCGCGCACCATGTGTGGTTCCGGACGGTGGAGCAAGCCTTTGAGGTGGCCGACCCGATCGCCATGGGGGAGCCGCAGCTCCACCTGCCGCGGCGGCTTTACCCGACCAGCTACCACTGGGAGGGCGAGGTGCGGACCTACTCGGCCGGGTCGCCGCGCCTGCATGGGAACATGCTGGTGCTGGACGACTCACAGGTCACCACCTGGGCTGCGGTCACGGAGGCGGACGCCCCCGAGACACTGGTGGATGGCCAGAAGGTGCGACTGACCCGCAACTCGCCTCAGCGTGACCTGCGTAGTTGCTCCTTCACCGCCGGCCGCTTCAGTCTGGGTGACCGGCACATCCTGGAACTAACGGGGGCACATTCCAGGCTCATCGCCGCCGACTGCCGGGTCTGTCCGGGTCGGCAGTTCATCCCTGTGGACAGCCGCCAGTGGGATCTGGGCGGCAGGCAGCCAACTGACTTCGCCAGCGCCTGGGGGGCACCCTATGGCACCAAGCAGGTGCTACTGGCCACCGGGCCTGCGCTGCAGGTGGATGTGGTGGGGACGGACCTGGCGGTGGCATGGGTGGATGCGCCCGATGGCGGCAGTTTCCGCCTGCTGGTAGACGGCCAGGAGCGCCTGCAGGTGACCGCCAACGTGCCGTACCAGGACGCCAGCGGTCAGCGGCACTACCTGGAGAACCGGCGGGCGGTCCGCGGTCTGCCCTACGGCGTGCACCGGGTTCGCATTGAGCCCCTCACCGGCGCGGTCGCCATCCTCGGGCTCTTTGCCTATGATTCGCGGCCCAGCGACGAGGCGACCCGCGAGCTGACCGGCCTGGCGGCGCCGGGTGACGTTGTTCAGTTCACCCCGCCATTTCGGGCGCGGCCGCTGATCATTTGCACGGGGGGACTGGAACTCGAGCGCGATGGGGTCACGCCCGGACAGGTCATCTTCGGTGGCGCGGGACCGGGTCAATACCGGGTTGTTGGTGAATAGGCAGCAGCAGCGTGCTTCAGGGGTGCGCCTGATGCGGCCTTCTGGCCGACTTGACGCGAGCCAGAGTTATCGTGGTCTGCTTGCGCTTATCGTCGCGCCTCACGCCCACGGTGTAGTTCCCCTGCGGATCGCGCCAGTTGAGGAGCGTAAGCTTGCCGCCGGACATCTCCTGCTCAACAAGCTTCAGTTCCGGCGAGTCGTAGCGGAGACGGTAGAAGTCCAGCACCTCCCGGTAAGGGTCCCTGGTGACCAGTTCAGCTCCGGCGGTCAGGTCGCTCCCCTCGCGCACCAGTTGGCTGCTGGTCACACGAGCCCCGGGGTAGAAGGCTATCCCCACCTCGGCTTCGGTAGCGCCCGCCACCATGCGGACATCTGGCCGGCTCCCCGTCTTTCGCCCCTGGGCAGCCGCCTGGCGGACCTTGTTACTGGTCTCGATGACGATTCGGGAGCCACTCGCGGCTCCTTCGGCCTCCGAAGAGCGCTGCCGACAGCCAGCGAACGCGCCTGCCAAGACCAGCAGACAGACCGCCGCGGCCATGGCCCGGCGGCCTGTCTGCGGCATTTCCACAGCTCTCACGCCTCACTGACCTCCGGCCGCCTGGAACCGCTCGTTGATGCGGTCCCAGTGGAGGTTCTGAAAGAAGACGTCGAGGTACTTGCCCTTGTCTGGGCCGTAGTCGTGGTAGAAGGCGTGCTCCCAGCAGTCCAGCGCAACCACCGGCACCGCCCCCCACACGGCGCCCAGTTGGTGGGACTCCACGCTGAAGTTGACCAGCCGCCCACAACTGGGGTCCCAGCACGTGACGCCCCACCCGATACCCGCCGCGATGGCTGCTGCCCGTAGATCGGCGACCCACTTGGTCAGCGAGCCGAAGTCCCGCTCAAGCGCGGCGACCACAGCTTGGCCGCCCGCGCCTCCATCGCCACCGAGATTGCTGAAATAGACCTCGTGCAGGATCTGACCGCAGGCGTGGAAGGTCTCCTGCTTCTTCAGGCCCGCGTAGGTCTTGGCGTCAAAGCCGGCCGCAGCCGGGTCCATCGCCGCCAGCGCGGTCTCCACTGCATTGCGCCCGTCTACGTAGCCCTTGAAGTGCCGGTCATGGTGCCAGGTCACCAACTGCTCAGACAGGCCCTTCAACGCATTGTAGGCGTACGGCAGCGGAGGCAGCACATGCTGGCCAGGGGCCACCGCGGCAGCAGCGGGCCGGGCCAGGGTCAGGCCCCCTGCACTCAGCAGGGCGCCACCACCGACTGCTGCCAGGGTCTGCCCAAGGAACTCACGCCGTGTTATCCGTGGCATCATCATCACCGTGCCTTTCCCGCAGTATGCCCACAGACGGTAGCTCTGGTTGGTCGGTTCAGACGGCCGCTGGCGGGGCTGGTGGCTCCGGCTCCGCCGTGATGCCGGTCTGCCCCTCCTTGAAGGCATCGCCAATAGCAGCCATGGCGCCCAGCATTCCCATGGCCTCGACCGGCAGAAAGATCTTGGTGGCCTTGCCATTGGCCACGCGGCCGAGCATCTCCAGATACTTCACTGCCAGCAAGTCGGGGGTGGGGCGACCGGAGTGAATTGCGTCAAAGACCGTCTTGATGGCCTGTGCCTCACCTTCGGCGACGGTCCGCTGGCGGAACTGCTCGGCCTCGGCCACCCTGCGGATGGCCTCCGCCTCCCCTTCGGCGCGGTTGATGCGCGCCTGCCGCTCGCCCTCCGCCTGCAGGATCTGAGACTGCTTAACGCCCTCCGCCTCAAGCACGGCCGCCCGCTTGTCGCGCTCGGCCTTCATCTGCCGACTCATGGCCTCGGTGATGTCGCGCGGCGGCTCGATGGCCTGGAGTTCAACGCGGGTGACCCGCACGCCCCACTTGTCGGTAGCGTCGTCCAGAATCTGGCGGAGCTGGGCGTTGATGCGCTCGCGGGAGACCAGCGCTTCGTCCAACTGCAGTTCGCCGATGATGTTACGCAGGTTGGTCTGGGCCAGCTTGATGGCCGCCAGACGGAAGTCGGTGACATTGTAGATGTTGCGGAAGGGATCCGTGACCTCAAAGTAGACGACGGCGTCCACCGTCAGCGTGGCGTTGTCCTTGGTAATCACGACCTGCGGCGAGACGTCTAGCACGGTCTCCCGCATGTCTACGAACGTGATGGATTGCACGAAGGGGAAAACCAGCGTCAAACCCGGGTCAGCGGTGCGGACGTACTTGCCGAAGGTGGCCACCACGCCGCGCTGGTGCTGCCGGACGACGTACACCGACTTGCCGATGATGACGATCACGAGGATCGCCAGGACGATCACGCCGAAGATGCCCGCGCCTTCCATGTTTGGGTCCTCCTAGGGGTTGCTGGGGGGCTGGGACTGGCTGGAGCCGTTGTCGGTCTCCGTACCGGCGAACACCTGCACCACGCGCAGAGTAGTGCCCTGCACGCTTTCAACACGTGCGCGGACGCCCTGCGGAATGCGCGTTTCGGATCGCGCGCGCCACTCTTCCGACCCGACGCGGATGCGGCCCGTATTCTGGTCGGGGTCCACCGCCTCCAGCACCACCCCGACCTGCCCGACGATCTGGTCCACGTTCGATGGCACCGTCACCCGGGCGTGGATGCTGCGGGCCAGGCGGCGGGTTGCCAACAGCAGTGCCGCCGAGACGACGGCGAAGATGAGCCACTGGATCCATGCCGCCTCGATCCATACCGCTGCCAGGGCGGTCACCAGCGCCGCGGCGCCGATCCACATCAGGAAGAAGGTCGTTGTGAAGATCTCCAGGATGAGCAGGACCAGACCCACAATGAGCCAGATTATGCCAGGATGCATCGGTTAGGCCTCCTGTGGCGAGGGCAAGCCTGACCCTCTATCTGTGTTCGCCGCCCGAAAGCTCAATCCTGCGTGGCCGGCTGTGGACCTCACGCCCGAGGCCGTCGCTCCGCGCCTTGCACAAGTGTCCGCAGGCCGGGGCGCCCCCCGCTAATGGAGTTGTGCCGTCGCCGTGGCGGTCAGGCCGCCATGCTTCACACCGCGGGCGCTCAACAGACGGTCGGCGATAGCCTTGACCTCGTGGCTCTGGCCCCGCACAACAATCACCTCGAGGCAATGGCGCTGGTCCATGTGCACGTGCGTTGCACAGACGATGGCATCGCTGTGCTCGTGCTGCAGGCTTGTCAAGGTCTCTTGTAGTTCGCGGGTGTGGTGATCGTAAACAAGGGTCACGGTCCCGACCACGGGGCTATCAGGGGTGTCCCATTGCCGACGCACCAGGAAGTCGCGGACGATGTCGCGGATCGCTTCGGACCGGGTGCGGTAGGAAGCCTGCGCGATGGCCTGGTCAAACTCCTGCAGCAGGCTGGCTGGCATGGAGACCCCAAAGCGCTCAAGCGGTTCCATGGTTTGCCTCCCCGATCAGTGGTTTGCCCAGGAGCTCCTCATAGACGGCCATGTGGCGCGCCAGAAGGCGTTGGGGGGTGTAGAGGGCCAGGGCTCGTTGGCGTCCGGCCTGGCCCATCCTTGCTCGGCGAGCCGGGTCGGCGGCCAGTTCGTTGATCCGGTCGGACAGGGCGCGGGCATCGCCGCGCGGAAAGACGCAGCAGGTCTCACCCTCTTGCCCCACCTCTGCGACACCCGGCAGGTCGCTGCAGATCACCGGTTTGCCGCACAGCATCGCCTCCACCTGCACGATGCCGAAGGCCTCGCCGCGCCCGCTGGATGGCAGAACAACCACGTCGGCCGCGTGGTACTGATACACGAGCTCTTCATCCGGCACTCGGCCCAGGAATCGCACCCGGCTGGTAATACCCAGGTCGGCGGCGAGGCGGCGTAGGCGGCCGGCCTGTTCGCCCCGGCCCACTATGGTGAGCTCACCGTCAACCCACTGCATGGCTCGCAGCAAGTCCGGCAAACCCTTGTAGGGCGTCAGGCGCCCCACAAACAGAACGCGGCAGGGCCCGCCACCGGCCTGGTGGGCCAGCCTTTCCTGCCCGGTGTCCGGCAGGCGAAGGCGAGCCGGGTCAACGCTGGGTGGGATGAAGACACACTTGTCAAGCCACGGTCTGAGCACCGGGGACGTCTCGGCGTAGCGGTGGGAACTGGCGATGATACGGTCCGCCCGGGCCAGTGCCCGCTCCAGTGTGGGTCGGACCAGCGCCTGCAGGCGGCGAAACCGTGAGATGTCCATGTGGTAATGCAGGACCAGTGGACCATCGAAGCGCGAGCGGAGTACTGACCACAACCCAAAGGGGTAGGGATGGTGAACCTCGACCAGCTCGGGGCGCAGTCGGCGGACCCAGGCCGTCATCGGTGGGCTAAACGGCGTGTTGGCGAGAGTGCCGACGGTGGCGCAGCGGATGATGCGAACGCCGCAATGAGTCTCAGACCGCGTCCAGGGGTAGCGAGAACAAGTCAGCGTGGTGACGTCGTGCCCCAGGCCGGCCGCACGCTCGCAGACGGAGCGGACCACCGACTCGATACCCCCTTCATCCGGCCAGTACCGGCGATACACGTGCAGGAATGCTGCCATCGGTCCTTCCGCGGCCGCGAGGAGCAGCCGCCTCGATGATACATTTTCGGGTCGGGGGGGGCAACTGCTGCCTCCGGCAGACAGGTGCGAGGCCGGCTCTCCGGGAAGTTACGGTAAGACGGTTGGAGCATGCGCGGAGGGTGAACCGTGGCCTACCCGGGAGTCGTCGAAGACCTGAAGATATGCGCCCAGCGAGGCATCCCCTCGCGCGTACCCGTGTTTGCGCTGGGCGAGGAGTTCGATGTGGAGCAGTACGGGGTGGACTACCGGGAGTACATCTGGAGTGTTGACAAGATGGTGGAATGTCAGCTCCATGCGGTGGAAAACTTCGACTACGACTGGATCCTGCTGCACCCCGACGACTACATCGAACTCGAGCCCCTGGGCGTGGAGACGCAGGCGGGGGAGCGCATTCCTCCTGCCGCGGTCTTCTGCCCCCCTGCCACCCGACAGACACTGGCGAGACTGAGACTGCCGGACGAGACCAGAGCCGGACGCATGCCCGTACACCTGGAGGCCCTGGCTGGCATCAAGGCAGCTTACGGCGAGAAGCTGGTCGTCAGTGGGCGGTGCGCGGCCCCCTTCTCCGCCACGGCACTGCTCTATGGCGTGGGCGAGGCGTTGATGCTGCTGCTGGACGACGAGAGGCTGTTCCGGGACACGTGTGAGTTCTTTGTCGAGCTGATGAGCAACTGGGGAGTGGCCCAGGTCCAGGCTGGTGCCGATGCCATCTGGCTGGGTGACTGCGTGGCCTCCTCCGGCTTCTGCTCGCCTCAGCATTACGGGGACGTGGCAGTGGAGCCGGCCTACCGGGTCGCCGAGGCGATCAAGGCGGCGGGCGGCACCGTCATCTACCACGCCGGCGAGCATTCACTTTCGCACCTGAGGATCGCCGCCGACTACTTTGACATCATCAACGTGGGCGAGGATCTTGACATGGCGAAGGCCAAGGCTGCCCTTGGGGGCCAGGTCTGTCTCTCCGGCAACGCCCATCCCATCAGACTCATGCAGTGCCGCAGTCTGGACGAGGTCGCGGCGGAAACGACGCGTATCGTCGAAGCCGGGAAGACCGGAGGCGGCTACATCTTCAACACTGGCGAGGGGATACCGCGTCAGGTGCATCCCAACGTTGTCCACAGCATGGTCCAGACGGCCAAGGAAAGGGGCGTATACAGTTGACGGCTCAACGATTACCAGGCGGGGGCCAGCGACGGGCGCTGATGGTGTGCGGTGCGCTAGTGCTGGCAGCGGGCCTGCTCGGCCCACTACATGCGGCGCCAGTGGCCCGCAATGTCATCATCATGATCGGCGACGGTGCCGGTTTCAACCATTTCGCGGCGGCTAGTCTCTATCGCACCGGGCGGCCCGATGGCGAGGTCTGCCACTCATTCCCGGTGCGTCTGGCCGCCAGCACCTTCCCCAGCGGAGGGGGATACGACCCGGCCAGGTTCTGGGAGGGCTTTGACTACGCCAAGAGCGGCGCCACGGACTCCGCTGCCGCGGCTACCGCCCTGGCCTGCGGCGTCAAGACCTACAACGGAGCCATCGGCGTGGATGAGAAGGGCAGGCGCGTGCAGAGTGTCACCGAGTGGGCCGAGGCGCGCGGTCGGTCCACCGGGTTGCTGACCTCGGTTCCCTTCAGCCATGCCACGCCGGCGGGCTTCGGCGCCCATGTCGCCAGCCGGGGCGACTATGCCCGCATCGCTCGCCAGATAATCCTCCACAGTGCGGTGGATGTCATCATCGGGGCGGGACATCCGTGGTACGACGACAACGGCCGCCGACTGGAAACGCCCAAGTACGCCTATATCGGTGAGACTGAGTTCCAGGCTCTGCAGCACGGCACCGCCGGCGGTGACGCCGATGGCGACGGTGTGGCCGATCCCTGGCGGTTCGTGCAGTCGGCGGCGGAGCTGCAGGCGGCTGTTAGTGGTCGGCCGGTGGAGCGGCTGTTTGGGCTGATGCCCGTAGCCAGTACCTTCCAGGCCGGCCGGGAGAGCCCTGAGGACAACCCGCCGGACACGGCGCTACCGTTCTCGGTGCCCTTCAACGCCAACGTCCCCACACTGGCCCAGGTGACGGAAGCCGCGCTGCGAGTGCTGGGCGCCGATCCCGATGGGCTCTTCCTGATGGTTGAGGGAGGCGCCGTGGACTGGGCGGCGCACAGCAACTATGCCGGCCGCATGATCGAGGAGCAGATGGACTTCGGCGATGCGGTCGCCGGGGTCGTGCGGTGGGTGGAACGCCACAGCAGTTGGGATGAGACGCTGCTGATCGTCACGGCCGACCATGAGACCGGTTGTCTGACGGGCCCCGGTTCCGGGCCTGAATGGAAGCCGCTCGTCGGCAAGGGCAAAGGACAGGTTCCGGGGTTGGAGTGGCACTCGGGCGGCCACACCAACTCTCTGGTTCCCGTCTTTGCCCGCGGCGCAGGAGCTCACCTGCTGCGCCGCGCCGCCGACCAGCAGGACCCGGTGCGCGGCCCTTACCTGGGCAACACCGAGATCGGTGTGGTGATGCGGGCCGTACTGCAGTAACCGGGTTCGGAAGGCGACCATGGACATGGTGCTACGGGTCGGCCTCAGGCTGGCCCGTAGCCGCTTCCGCCGCATATGAGAGGCTCACGGGAGCGACAGCATCCGCAGGTTACCGTCACCTGTCGCTGCCACGAGACCGGGGCCGTCAGCTATACTGGCGGCAGAAAGCTTCAGCACCCGCGAACCGGTGTCCAGCATGGCGACCGGGACTCCGGCCTTGCCGTCCATCACGGCGATGTGGTTGCTGTCGCAGCCGGCAGCCACCAACCACTGTCCAGCGGACCGCAGAGCCGTAAGACAGCGGACCTGATCGCCGAGGTCCTGCCGCCACAGGGGCCTGCCAGAACCGTCCAGGCAGTAAACGTTGAACGAGAGCGAGGCTGCCAGAACTTCGTCTTTGCCGTCACCGTTGACATCGGCGCATTGCAGGGCCTGCACCTCGTCACCGGTGTTGAAGGTCCAGCGCAGAGCGCCGTCGGCCCCCAGGACATGGATGAGGGTGTCCGCCCCGCCGAAGAGAACCTCACGCTGCCCATCGCCGTCCAGGTCCCCTGCGGCCACGGCGTTGGCGCAAGGGCCGCCCCGGGTGCTGTAGCCAAACCTCCGCGTGCCGTCGCTGTTAATGACGTGCCACCAGTAATACTCGGTCCCGGCCACGACTTCGTCTTTCCGGTCGCCGTCAAGGTCTGCCGCCGTGCCAGCCGTGGAGCCGTGTACGCTCTCGTACTTCCAGATCATCTGCCCGTCGGCGTCCACGGCGTAGTAGTGCCAGTTCTCCGCCCCAACGACCGCCACTTGCCTGCCATCACCGGCCAGATCGGCGGGGAACACGGTACGCGGGTGTCCGGCCCGCTTATAGTACGGCGGACGGAAGGTCCACAACTCCTCCCCGGCGGCGTTGAGGGCGACAAGCCGTGCATCATGTACTCCGACCACCACGCTTGGCCGTCCGTCGCCCCGGAAATCCACCACGCCGACGCAGTTGACGCGAGCCCCACCTTCGTACTTCCACAGCAGGTCGCCCGCGCCGGTGAAGCAGTACAGGGCACCGTTGGTGCTGCCGGCCAGCACTTCGTCCTGTCCGTCGCCGGTCAGGTCCGCGGCCGCCAGGCAGGTGAAAGTGTGCACCGGCAGACCCTCCCGGAGGCGGGCAGCCACGTCTATCTCCAGCCCCGGCCGGGTCCCCCAGACCTGGAGTTCGCTCAGGTAGATGCCGGTGTCCGGCCGCGGGGTCAGGATCAGGCGCAGGGCACGAGCGGTGGCCTGCAAGTCGCTAAAGCTGTACAGATGCGGAGCGTGGCCCGGTGCCCCCCAGTTGCCGTGGGTCTCACTGTCCGTGCTGTCCACCAGCACCCGGCTGTCGGCCTGGAAGCCATCGTTGGAGGCCAGCACGCGCAGCCGTCCCAACTGGTAGAGCTTGTTCTTGCTGGAGCTGGTGGCAAACCAAGCCTTGAGGTCCAGTCGGCTGATCTGATACTCGTTGTCGAAGGTGAGGTCAATCGTTACCTCCTGGTCCGTGTCCCACATGACACCACCGTCGGTGGTCAGCAACTGGCCGTCCACCAGGTTGTCCAGCGTGTTGGTGTTGCCCCTGCCGAAGACGTTCTCGGGCAGGGGCTGCGGGCTACAGGTCAGCGCCAAGCCGGTGTCCACCGCCTCAAAGACCCCGGCATTGTTGGTCAGCAGGTATGCGGCCAGACGGTCGCGATATGACCAAAGCTCCTTCAGTGCCGGCGCCTCGGGCGCTACTGGACCGGTCGCCACTGCGGCCGCGGCGGTCTGCTGGGCCATGGCGATGAAGTCGCGCACGTCGGCAGCGCTGTAGGCGGCGCCGATGTTGATGTTCATGCCCTCGGCCGCGGGGGTCGTGCGCGTGGGACCGGGCAGCTTCACAAAGGCCGAACCGAGACCGATGTCCAGCTCGACGTCAACGCCGTCAGCGGGCAGCGGGAAGGCGAGTTCGCCCGGGAGCTGGCTCAGGCCGACCAGGTAGCCCTTCTGCGGTGTGGCGACCACAGCGCTCGCCTGCACCTCCACCTCCTCAGCCATCTGCATGCGTCCGTCGTCATCGGGAAGGCTTACCAACAGCGGTTCGCCCAGCCCCGTGACCACGGCCCGGTTGCTGTTGACGCGGGTCACCCGCACCGGCGAAGGCTGATCGCCGGAGGCATGCAGCACGGTGAAAAGGGTGAAGCGCTGGCCCGGCTGCAGACGCTGGTTGAACACCCCCTGAAAGACACGCACGACCGGATCGTCGGCATGGGGGTAGCTTGACCAGTTCGCGCCGGTGACCGGGTCATCGTTCAGCAGACAGCGGGCGTCAGGCGTCATCGCGAACCGGGCGTGCTGCCCTTTCTGGTTGATGTCGAGCCCATTGTCGTTGACCTCTACCTCACCCACGGTCTGCCATACCGCGCGGAAGCTGTAGTCACCCGCCTCGCGGGCCACCATCTGGTCGGCGATGACGAAAGCCTGTCCCTTGAGCCAGAAGACATGCCGTCGCCAGTCCACTCCGGCATAGTTGCGGAGGGTGGTGATGCTGGCAGCCAGACCCGGCAAGTCGGCGAAGCGCTCCAGCTCGCAGTAGTCCGGGATGCTCGCGGACTGGCCGTCCTTCAGGATCAGCACCCCATTGTGATACTTGGGCAGGGACTTGATGTAGTCGGCGTCGGCCAGCCAGACGCGCTCACGCTCGGTCCACTGCAGCACCGAGTTGCCGTCCATGTGGCGATGACCACCATTGCTGAGGCCATCGAGCAGCAGGTACTGCCCCTGTGGGTCGAAGCTGTCACGGAAGGCCACCTTGTCCACCGTAGCCTCGACCGGCGGCGCACCCTCCCCGGCCTCGCCGAAGTACTTCGCGTCCAGAGCCCAGGCCCTGGCGCCGATGAGGTCGTCGGGGGCGGTGGTCGGTCCCTGCGGGTCGAGCTGGCCCAGGGCCAGACGCTGGCCCAGCGCCACCTTCTTGTTGATGGCCCATTGGTAGCGCCCGTCACGATAGAACCACTCACAGGCCCGCAGCACCGGCAACTCGGAGAACCAGCAGATCCAGGCGCCGGTGTCGCCGTAGGGTACCTGGTACCCCAGGTTGTTCATGGTCAGGATAGCAAAATCGGCCGCCCGCCGCGCATTGCCGTTCTCAAAGTAGGTCAGGTCGGGCTTGGTCAGGGCATACCGGATGATGTGGTACTGCGTCAGCCACTGGTAGCCGTTGCAGTCTTCGTGCACCTTGGATCCTGTGGCCAGGGCGGAGAAGGTCTGGTCACCCAGTGTCATCCACTGTTTGCCCTCGGCCGCGTCGTAGTGTTTGGCGAAGAACTCGCCTGCGCAGAAAGCGCCGAGGGCAGCGAAGGTGCCATGGTTGGACACCAGCCGCCCGGCCTGGGCGGCGCCGGCAGCGCCGGATGCCTCCGGGAGCGCGGCGTCGGTGATGTACTGAAAGAGAATGCGGCTAACCTCGAGCCGGTCGGCGGCGGTCAGCGACGGGCATTCCTCGACCACGTCCCAGGCGGGCATGACGCGGTGGGAGGGGAAATCGGCGTCCATGCCCCAGGGCCCGCCGTAAGTGCCAGGATTGGTCTGGTAGTGGGCGTAGGCGCGCTTGGCGAGCCAGACGAACATCTCGGCATAGGGCGCGCGGCCAGTGAGGGCGTAGTTCTCACCCACGGTGGCCATCTGGCTGAAGAGACCAGTGTGACCGCCTTCCGCCAGGGCCTTCTCAGCGGCGTCCTGCTGGCCCTTGAACCACGCCTCACTCAGGTCCTGAGTGAACAGCGAACCCCATAGCCGCTCGGCCTCTCCCCCCAGCTTCACCTCGCACAGCCGTGGCAGGGTGAGCGTGGCACCCGGCTTGACGTGTGCGGAGAGAGCTTCGACGCCTGCTCGCAGGCCGGCAAGGTCACTGGCTCCCACGATGATCAGGTTGTGGCCGGTGCCGAAGGGGTCCTGGGCGGTCCGCAGCTCGTAGCCCCCTGCCCCGGGGAACACGCCGTCGGCATAGGTCTGGTCATGCGTGTAGGGATAGAGGAAGGCGCGGTTGTTGGCAACATTGCCCAGTAGCACGGCATTGGTGCTGGCCAGATCCTCGTTGGTCACGGCGTCGCCTGCACGGACTTCCAGCCGAGCGCCGGTGGCCTGCTCAATGGCGCCGGCCAGGTCATGGCCTGCCGCCGCCCACTCGGGTGTGGCCGGAGTCAGGATAACCCCCGCGGGCCGACCCTCGGCCACCAGGACGGTGTCCGGCGTCAGTTCGTGGGCTTCGGTGATGTCCAGGAAGCTTCTCATCGTGTTGGGCTCCAGACGCAGGTGGTCGAGATACAAGTCATAGGCGACTCCGTGGTCGTGGGTGCCCGTGTAGACCTCCCACTTGACCACCGCGGTGCGGTCGGCGCTCTTGACCATTCCGGGCTCCCAGGCCATGCCATCGTTGAGCATCCCCGGCACCAGCGTGAAGGTCCTGGGCTTGGCACCAAGCAGCCCGGCCCAACTCAGCCAGCTCAGCACACACGTGCCCTGAGCGTCATAGCCCCGCACATAGAAGGCCAGACTCTTGTCGGCGGTGGATGACCAGGCTTCCAGGACCAGGGCCTTCCCCGTGGTGTCGGTGGGGGGCGTGGTGAAGACCACACTCAGGTAGGTGTTGCCCTCAGCACCGGCGGGCGATACAGAGGCGGCATGCAGACAACCGGTGCCCTCCACCACCTGGGCCGGATCGTTAACAATCTCCAGCTTCGTCTCGGGCAGGTTGGCGCTGACCTGCGGGGTGATGCCCTGCAGGTCGTCGCAGGCGTGGAGCGTAAGCGTCTGGCCCTGGGCCAGGCAGAGCGGGCTCAGAGCCAGCATGGCGGAAACGGCAAGGAGCTTCATGCGATCCTCCCCATCATGGTGCTCTTAGACCCCGTCGCCGTGCGGGCAGACGGCGAAAGTCTTCTCCGTCACAGAGCCACAGTGCCGCTCGCAGGCTCATGGCCCGGCATAAGACGCTGCCACCGGTTGGCGGTCGTTTCCGCCGTCGTCCCTCTTTGTTCCGGTGCGGCAGATGGCCGACTCCGGGTGTTAGCCGTCTGTCTGAACGTAGTGCCTACTGCGGATCTATCCGCACGACCTTGACGCCCGGGGGGACCTGGACGCGCCACTCCGGCAGCAGCCGCTGATAGCGGGCCGGGATCATGTAGCTCGTGGTGCCGGAGAGACTCCCACCGGGCAGCAGTTCCACCGCCTCGGGCGACATTACGGGCAGCCCCTCGACAATCGAGGCGCTCCCGGTGGACCAGACATCTGTCGGATAGGACCGGCCGTCTACCACAAGCCGAAAGTCGCCCGACTTGACCTCGATCCTCGCGTTGCTCTGGTTCCACACATCCACGCCCAGGGCCACAAACTGGTTCCCGGCAACCTTGTCTCCCAGGAGGATACCGAGGACTTGCGGGTCCACCGGATAGATGGCCCAGCGCCAGGTGATGGTGCCGGTGTACTGCGGAGCCCTAGCGGGCGGGGTGGCCTGGGGCAGCGGCGGGCTCGGCGCCGGGGGTTGCTGGTCCACCGCCGGGAGGGGCGGGCCGGCTGCCGGCGACGGCGGGTTGACGGCCGTAAGCGGCTGCTGCGCATGTTGCGGCTGTTGCGCCGTGTTGGGCAGTGGCGGCCCCGCGGGCGGAGGTTGCTGGGCAGTGCTCGGGAGTGGCTGACCAGCAGGAGGAGCCTGCTGGTCGAGTTTTGGGAGCGCTTGGCCACCCGGGAGCTGCTGCTGACCGGCCTGCGGCAGCGCCGGTCCATCGGGCAGCGGCGGGAGCTGGGCGGAGGTCGCCAAGGGCAGAGGGGCCTGGGGCCCGCGCATCGCGCGCACCAGCAGGAAGCCGCCCAGCGCCAGTACGGCGGACCCCAGGACGGCGGCGGCAATCAGCAGGGGTGATATGCGCCGCGGCAGCACGCCGGGCTGCTTGTCCGGGAGTAGCACCTTGCCCATGGTGGTCACCCCAATCTCAGAGGAGAAGAGAGTTCCCGCCTGCCTGGCCCTTCCCCTGCCCGCAGGCCGCCTGGGGCTCCGTGGCGAAGTGGCGAACACCGAGTTTCACGAACACTGCCGTCAGGGTTTGTTCACAGACTCCGACAACTGGTGATGCCTGTGAGTTCCTCACGCCTGGCCGGCTCGCGCCCCAACATCCTCATGGTGATCGTTCACGACCTGGGCCAGCACCTGGGCTGCTACGGGGCCGGGCTGCAGACCCCGAACCTCGACGCCATGGCAGCCGAAGGCGTGGTTTTCACCAACTACTGCTGTACCGCCGCCTCCTGTTCTCCCAGCCGGGGCAGCATGGTGACAGGCCGTTATCCCCATCGCAACGGCCTCATCGGCCTGGCCCACCTGGGCTGGCAACTCGGCGGACAAGAGGTCACTTTGCCCATGTACCTGAATGCCGCGGGGTACGAGACGCACCTGATCGGCATCCAGCACGAGCACCCGGAAGCGCGACGACTTGGCTACCAGTACACAGACACCGGTGCCGGCGACGCCCGGACCTGCGCCCAACGCATCGCGCGATTCCTGGAAGACCGGGCGGCAGCGGCCACCGGCGAGCCATTCTACCTTAGCAGCGGCTGGTCTGAGCCCCACCGGCCCTACTATGCCGACGGCTATCAGCGGGACGACCCGGCCACCGTGACCCCGTTGCCCTGGCTTCCCGACCGCCCGGGAATTCGCGAGGACATCGCGGCTCTGAATGGCCTGGTCTACCGGGTGGACGAGTGCATGGGGAGAGTGCGTGAGGCCCTGGCGCGGACGGGCCTGGCCGAGAGCACGCTGCTCATCTTCACCACGGACCACGGACTGGCCATGCCGCGGGCCAAGGGGACCTGCTACGACCCGGGCCTGAAGACAGCGCTCCTGGCCCATTGGCCCGGCCACGTCGAAGGCGGCCGGACGCGGAGCGAACTGCTGACCAACTGCGACCTCTGCCCGACGCTGCTGGAGTTGGCAGGCATGGAGGCTCCGGACACGCTCGACGGCCGCAGCTTCCTGCCCCTGTGGTCAGGCGATCCCTATGAGCCCCGCGACAGCATCTTCGCTGAGATGACGTGGCACGACCAGTACAACCCCATGCGCGCCATCCGCACCGTGCGGCACAAGTACATCCGCAACTTCGGCGAGCGGCCACTGGTCTTCATCCCGCTGGACATCTGGCGCGAGTGCCGCGATGAGCAGGTCAAGCGGGACTTCTACGCCACGCGCAGGCCGGCAGAGGAGCTCTACGACCTGGTGGAGGACCCTCTTGAGCAGCGCAACCTCATTGACGACCCCTGCTGCGCCGCCGTAGCTGCGGAGGTTCGCCAGCGGGTGGATGACTGGATGCGCGAGACCAACGACTTCCTGTTATATGGCGACGCGCCCGTGTCCCAGGCCTTGCTGGACCGGTGGGAGAGGGAGAGCTGGGACAACGGCTGACGAGCTGTCAGGGCTTGCTGACGGCCAGCTTGACGTTCTTCCAGATGCCACCGGCTAACCCCGCGTTCCCCACCTGTACCGCCACCACATTGGTCTGGCCCGGCAACAGCTTTCCCGTCACATCCACGGCGAAACGCTTATCCCAGCCGAAATCGGCGCCCTCGTCATGCCCGCCCGCCAGTTTGCCGTTCACCCACACCTTGGCGGTCTCATCCACCGCGCCGAACCAAAGCACGGCCCTGCCGCCGGGCGGGACTGCAAACTGCGGCGTCTCCCAGGTGATCCGGTACCACGCCTGGCCGATATGCTGTACTCCCTGCTCGTCCCAGAACTTCGCGATCTCCAGGTCGCACCACTCGCTGGTGTCGGCGTCGGGGGCATACCATTTCGCGGCCATGCCTTCGCCCCTGGGGTCAGTGCGAAACTTCCAGACCCGCGGCAGATCGGCCACGAAGTCCCACTTTCCCGCCACGTCGCCGAAGGTGTCCTCATCACTGTACCCCGGCTGGGCGGCAGCCCGGGGCGCGGCTTCCGGCGGCATCCCCTTGATGTTGCGCCGTCCGTACCTTTCGTCCTCGATCGCCATGGGTCCGCGCGCCCGGCGCAGCGCCAGGCGGTAGGCGGTGGGGACCCGGGTGTGGGTCCACCACAGCGGTTTCTCCGTATAGACCCACACGTACCGGTCGCAGACACTCAGGCCGCAGAAGACGGAGTAGGCGAACTCATCCGGGGTGAAGTAGTTGCGCTCGAAGTCACGCAGGTCCCACCCGTAGCGCCGGAAATCCATGTCCATCCAGATGCCGAAGCCAACCCGCAGGTGCTTGCGATACCTGTCCGGTACGCTGCAGAACGAGGCCATCTTCTCCCGTGTGGTCTTGTACGCTTCCCGGAACTGCTGGTGGCGGCGGAAGGAGTAGGCGCCCTCATAGCCGTCCACGATGGTTGTCCGGGGTGCTGCGACCTCGTACATGCCGTCGAGGAAGTTCTTGAGCAGGCCGTAGCCGACCTTAGAGCGGTCGGTGCCGACACCGCTGATGCCATAGCCGAAGGTCATCATCATGGTGATGTCCGGGTACTCAGCGTTCACCGCGCGCATGAACTCCCGCCCTCGCTGCGTGACGATGGCCTCGTACTCGGCGAAGGACTTCGTCTCCCGGTGCTTCAGCTTCTCGTAGGTCCAGAGCGGTTCACCGTACATCTCAATGTCGAACATGAAGCCCTTGCAGCCGCCCTCACGGGCGACTCTGGCCCCTACGGCGGCGTTGTGCGCGACGACTGCAAAGGCCTCATCGTCGAACCAGTCCACATCGCCGGGGCAAACGTTGAACCGCAGGAAGTTGTCGGTCATGCGCTGAAACCGGCAGGCCTGCAGGTCGGCCACAACCTGCGCGAACTGCTCGTACTCAAACCGCCGGCTGCTCCAGCAGGACCAGGCAAAGTTCACCGGCTGGCCGTCAACCACCGGCTCGGCATGGAAGATAACGCCGTCAAAGCCGACACGGTCCATGCGCTCGGCGTTCTCACGCATGAAGGCGGTGTTAGGCTCATCCCAACCCCACTCGATCAGCTTCTTGTCAGGACCGACGCGGAAGGGACGGGCGCCATCTGCGAGAACAGGTGCGAGGACGACGACACCAGCCACCAGTAGCAGATTCAGACGTGAGAGCATGGCGAAGCCTCCCGTGGGATGGCGGTTGAGCATAGCGGCGCCAAACGCGCCGCCATTGTCAGCTTCCGGCGGCAGCCTCTTCGGGCTCCATCAGCCCGCGCTGGTTGCCACCGCTCACCTGAGCAGCTCCCGTTCCGCGGCCGCGATGATCTCACCGAGCGTCCGGTCCAGGTCCTCCGGCAGAGACGAGACCTCGTGGGTCGTCAGCAGTTGCTCACGGCGCTCACGGCAGCGCTGTTCAGTGTCCCGCGCGCCGGCTTCCCGCCAGGCTTCGTAGTACTCGCGGTCAAGCACCCGCGGCTGCCAGAGCTCGCGCCGGAAGTGCTCGGCCGTATGCGCCAGCGGCAGGAAGTTGCCGCCCGGCCCGGCCTCGAGGCTGGCGTCAAAGCCCAGAGCCTCTTCGCTGAAGTCCAGTTCCCGCAGCACACTCTCGACGAAGCCGATCACCTCGTCCTGGAAGACCAGGATGTCCAGGGACGTGGCCTGGTCCACACCGCTGATACCCATGTGGCCGAAGATGTCGGCTCCCGCCGCCGCCCCCAACACCAGCGAGACACCGCATTCCAGTCCTGCCTGGCCGTCCACGCGCTTGCTGTCGGTCAGGCCGACGTTGATGTAGACGGGCAGGCCGTAGTGCTTGCCCATCTGCGTCATGGCCACCCCGAAGATGGCCTGCTCCGGGCCGGAGAAGATCATCTGCGTGGTGCGCATGTCAAAGGCATGGCAGATGCCGCCGTAACAGACCGGCAGGCCCGGCTGCACGAGCTGCGTGGCGCAGATGCCGGCCAAGACCTCCGCGTTCTCTTGGGCGAGGGTGCCAGCGATGGTGCAGGGGGCTGAGAGGCCCATCTGTGCCATGGGTCCAATGGCGACCGGCATGTTCAGCCGCCCCACCTCAAAGAGCAGGTCCAGGCCGTTGAAGGGGAACCGCAGAGGGCTGATGGGCTCCAGCAGCGGGAAGGTCAGCGGGTACTGGCGCGCCGCGTCTTCACTCCCGCGCAGCGCGGTCAGCATCTCCACCACGAAGCGCGTCGCCGCCCGGTCGTGGAACCAGAAGCCCACCGGCTTGGTGGTATGCCGCAGCAGCCGCAGCAGCACCTGCAGCGACCGCACTGGCACCGGCACTTCATGTGGATCAGTCATCGCGCCGACGATGTTGATGTGTTCCAGCGCATCACCCAGGCGTGCGGCGGTGTCCACGTCAGCCAGTCGTGCATAGCGCCGCTGCCCGCCCAGCTCGTCCACCCAACTGGCCTCGCCGAAGATGCTGTTGTAGTTCCGCTGCCCTGCGCCGAAGACGGCCTGACGCCCCAGATCGCGGCCGTGGAGCGTGAACTGTTTGCCGCAGGACTGCAGGCAACGCTCCACCAGTTCGGCGGGGATGCGCACCCGGTGGGTGGCGGTGTCCGCCTGCGCCCCGGCGTCGGCGAAACGGCCCAGCAGTTCGGGGTGGGGCAGCTCGACGCCGATCTCACTCAGCAGGCGTAGCGAGGCCTCGTGGACACGGGTGATCTGGTCAGGGCTCAGCAACCACGTCTGCATTTCCCACCTCCGGAAAGGCCAGTGGCAAGCACTGGGGGCAGCGTTGGCTGGGATCATCCTTCCACCACGGCTATCACGGTGCCCTGCACCCCGGTGGCGACGTCCCGGGCCATGAGCTTCCAGACCCCCGGCGGGTCATCCACCGCCAGGTGAAGCGTGCCTTCGACCCGGCCCCCACGCCCGGTACGGAGGTTGCGGGCGTAGTAAGGGCGCTCCTTGCCATCAGGGCCGAAAACGCGCAACCGTAGCACATGCTGTTCGGGGGACGCCGTTCCCTGGACCCGGAAGGCGTAGTCAAGCGCCTCGCCGGCACGCACCGCCCGTGGCGTCCACCCACTGACTGCCGTCACGCGGTAGGGCAGGAGGGCATACAGGTGCGCGATGCCGGGCGTCAGATCGGTGCGCAAGGTCTCCGTTAGCCCCAGGTACTCTCCCGACCGAATGTTGTAAAGATGGGCCCGCCGGCCAAAGCTGATCGTCACGGGTCGCGGGCCGGGCGGCGGCACCTCCCGGTTGGTGTAGACCAAAGGGTCCCGCGGCAGCCCCTGCACAATGCCCACGTACTCAGCCTCCCCCTGGCGGAAGCGCGAGACCTCTACCAGCGGAGCGTCGGGCTTCGCGGTAATCGGCGGCACGACGCCACTCGTCGCCATGAGACGTGCCATGAAAGAACGGTAGGCTGCCCCTTCGTTCCAGCCGGCAAAATCGGTCCCTGCCTGGGCGCCGTGGGCCGTGTACCCGCGCAGCGAGAAGTTCAGGAGCACCGCTTTCCCCCTCTCCCCCACCGGTCGCGATATCCAGGCCGGGGCGTCACCGACCTGCCCGGCGGCGGCGCCCGTCGTGACGGTCAGTGAGCCGTCCGCGGTGACCTCTCCGTCGCCCAGCAACAGACGCGTGGCACCGGACGTGGCCGTGAGCTTGTCCACCACCTTCGTGAACACTGCGCCCTGCCGTACGCCGAACAGGTCATCGAGCGCACCGCCGTCCCGCGGCTTGCCATGCTCGTTGGTCACTCCGGGTCGCAGGTCAGCCAGGACCGTGCCACCGGCCTCGGCGAAGCGCCGGATCGCTGCGACCTCGGCGTCCGAGAGCGCCTGCGCGGCCGGCAGCACCAGCACGCGGAACTCGTCGTTGGTGAGCTGGCCCTGGGCCAACTGCTCATAGGACAGTACCCGCGCTTCGAGGCCGACGTCGTGCAGGAGTTGGACGAGACTCTGCAGCGTCCCATCCATGTCGGGGAAACCCGGCGTAGCGGTGGCCATGTGGACACTGGAGGGCGACCAGAGCAGAGCGATGCCATCATGCTGCCGCTGCGCGCCCATGAGCAGCTTGCCGGGCCCCGCCTTGATCTCGCGGATCTCCTCGCAAGCGCTCTGGAAGAAGGGGTACAGCGAGACGTCATAGGCCATGACCGCCCCGGGGTGGCCGTAGCCGGCCCACACCCAGAAGCTGTTGGAGCCCTTGAACAGGGCGCGCCACGGGAACCAGCGCATGAAGGGCTCGTTGCGGTTGCTGGCATATCCCCCGAACCAGCCCGCGCCCAGCAGTGTCTCGGGTGTCACGAAGTCCTTCCAGGCCAGGGTCAGGAAGTCGCGATAGTAGATGTTGTTCAGGTCCATCGCCTTGGCGAGCTTCCAGTAGTCCGCGGCATAGTAGCTGCCCACGTGGGTATCGGAGCCTTCATAGCCCACCCGCGCCTGAGGCACCGTCTCCCGGATGACCTCTCGGCTGAAGGCGTGGATGTCGGCCCAGACACTTTCCATATGCAGCCGGTGATCCACCCAGGGCACGTAGTTGCCGTCCGCCTTGCACTCGTCAAAGGTGCGGGGCTTGACCTGCTCCCAATCGGTGAAGCTGCTGCCCCAGGAGGCGTTGAGCGCCCCGAGGCTGCCGTAGGTCTCCTGCGCCCAGCGCCGGAAGTCCGCGTTGCACGTGTCGGAGAAGCACAAGTCCCAGTCGCCGGCCACGAACATGTTCTCGTCGCCGAGGGTGAAGTCAGAGGTCGAGAACTCCAGCCCGGCCCTGGCCTTGGCGGTCAGCTCCTCGCGGGTCTTCTGCCGGAAGGCCGGGTCGGTCAGACACGGGTCGCGCACGAGGTCACCGGGCTGTCGGGTAGGCTTCTCCTGGTACCAGTCGGTCTTGGCGTCGGTGAACCGCGTGGAGTAGGGCAGCCACCACTGGTTGGCATAGGGGGCGTAGCCGAGGTTGGAGCCGTACTGGGCGTCAATGCCGTTGCGCGTGAACTCCTCGGCCATCATCGGGCCGATGAAGTCCTCCGGGTAGTCCATCCACATGACGAACTGGACATCGTGCCGATCGGCATAGCGGTCCGTCACCGAGAACTCCTCGCTGCGGGCATCAAGCACTTCGGCGCCCTTGAGCAGCTCCGCCGTCACGCGCCCGGTGATAGACAGCATCGGCGGCATGGGCACAGAGAAGGCGGTCGAGGCGCTGCTGACCGGCGTCTCCCGCACCGCCACCTTGCGACCGTAGAAGTCGGTGACCGTGAGACGGAGGCGCGTGCCGGTCACCACACCGTCGCAGATGGCCGTGCCAGACAGCGTTTCGCCCTGCCGCACCCGTTGCGAGCGCAGCTTCAGCTCCGCCAGACCGACGGGTCCAGTGACGGTCAGGCCCACGGAGCCAAAGCCGGCGATCCGGTTGCCGGACTTAATCCACAGGTCTGCCAGAAACTCGCCCCGTGGAACACGAACGCCTCGCGCCCCGACCTCCAGGACTGCGGCGGGCTGCAGGCGTCCCTGCGCCTCGTGCCACACCCGGCCGCGCCGGTCACGGATGACCAGCTTGGTGGTGAAGTCACGCATCAGGGCTTGCGTCATCTCCACGCGAAACAGCGGCAGATCGCCGGCCAGCCCCGTGCGGTCGGTGGTTATCATGGGCTGCGGTGCGGTGACGCGAACCTGGGGTTCCTTCTTTGCTCCCCACAGGACCAACCGGATCGCCGCCGCCAGGTAGTAGTCGTAGTCCAGGCGGCAGTCTTGCAGCCGACCCGACGGGCCGGGGGTCAGCATCTGGTGCAGCGGGACGCCGTAGCTGGTGAGTCCCACCCGCCCCTCCCCAAACTGCGTGGTCTGGAAGGCTGACCGCAGGAAGGCCTGGGCGCTCTCGTGCTGGGAGAAAGGCGCCAGGGACTTCCAGGGCACGCCATCCGCCAGCGCCTCCGGCGCAGCGCCGGGGTATTCGAAGCTGGGGTTCGGAAGCAGGTTCTCGTCAGTGCCGGCCCTCACCAGCTTCACGTCATCAAACCAGACGGTGCCTGGTTGGTAAAGCAGCAAGTATACGCCAGTCGTGGGGTTGTCGCCCTCGGCCCGGAACCTGACTTCGGAGTAGCGCCAGTCGTCACTGGGCCCGATGCGCAACTCGGGCCTCTGCGGATAGGGGCTGAGCACAACCCCATCGCTCGTGAGCCCCTCGGTACGGGTCCAGCATGACAGTACATATTCGGCCCCAGGCTCCAGCTTGATCGTCCCCGGGTGGTACCCCGCCCGCGGTGCCTCGCGGCTGCCCATTACGGCCTTGGTGCAGTTGATCCTGACCGCGGCGTCACCGGTGTGCCCGCCGGAGTAGTCTACTGAGCCGCTGAACTCGCCTTCGCCGAGGAAGTCGGGAATGCCCTGAGCGGCGCCAGTCCACACAGCCCAGTTCCAGGCGAAAGCAGCGGTCTGCATGATGGTGTTCAGGTACTCGTCCCGGCCCCCGGCCACGGAACCGACGAGGCCGGTGCCCGCCTTGACCTGCTTCAATATCTCATAGCGACAGTCAATCGGCATCGCGTCCCAGTAGACCCCCCCGAGGACGATCACGTCGTAGCGTTGCTTCAGTTTGCGGCGGAGGCGTTCGCCTTGTTCATCGAAGGAGTTGCCGCGGATCAGCCGCCAACTGGCGTCCACGCCGATGCCGGTCTCACCGAAGCTGTTGGGCCCATCGTAGGCGAAGACCTCGTAGTCCATCTCCAGGCGCTGGCGCAGCTCGATGATCTCGCGCATGGCGTTACGATGCGTGATGAAGAGGACCTTCGGCGGTCCGGGCAGATAGGGCTTGGCCCAGGTGAGGCAGGGCGTCACCACCTCCGGAACTGGCTCGAAGAAGCGGTCATCGTAAAGGGGCGGCGCTCCCAGGGCCATGGTGGACGTCAGGACCACAAGGACGAGGAAGGCAACGGGTGCGTGCAACATGACGTTTCCTCCGCAGGCTAGCAGCACCTATTCCCTGCACGTTTTCCCTGCGGCCGGCGTGACACCTGCCGGCATTCGGCGGCAGGTGATCACCACCAACCAACGAACTGGACGGCACCACGTGCGGGAGGCATTGCGATGCGCCTGGGTTTCGCCAAGTCTGACATAACCCCTCGCGTCGGCGTCGAGCTCTGCGGCTTCGGCCCCTACCTAAACCGCCACTCAGTAGGGGTGCGGGACCGTCTCTGGTCACGGGCGATGGCAATAGAGGTGGGCGACCGGCGTGCCGTGATCATCAGCAATGATCTGGCGGGGGTATCCCAGGATGTGACCGCCGGGGTACGCGAACGGATACGGTGCGAGGCCGGTCTGCCGCCCGAGGCCGTCATGGTGCACTGCACGCACACCCACAGCGGCCCGACCACCTTCCCGCTCAACGGCTGGGGCGACGTGGACGCCCCATACATGGAGGTACTGCCTGGGCGCCTCGCCAGCGCCGCACTGCAGGCCCTGGCGAACCTTCAGGAGGCGACCCTGCACCATGCCGAGGTCCCCTGTGAGGGCATCGGCCTGAACCGGGAGTACGACCGTGATGCGCCGCCATTAGAGCAGGTGCTGCGGGAAGACTGGCGACCCTTTCGGCCGGAGCTGACGGACACCACCTGCCACGTGCTATCGGCGTGGGCCGATGGCCGCCTCCTGGGCTTTGCCAGCTATTTCGGCTGCCATCCCGTCGTCTGCTGCGCCGCCAGCCGGTATATCCATGGCGACTACGCCGGGGTGGCGACGAACCTGCTGGAACGGGAGCACCCCGGCAGCGTGGGCCTGTTCCTTCAGGGCGCTCAGGGGGACGTGAACACCTGCGTCGTGCACAAAGCCGAGCAGGAGTCTCTGCTCGCGCTGGACACCATTGCTGGCCGCTACGCTCGCAGCGTCCGCGAGGGGATCAGGGCCGGCCGCCCGGTGGCCGTTGACTGCCTCAGCTATGTGATCCACCCTGTGGAGTTCAGCCGGCGTCGCTTGACGCGCGAGCAGATCCGCGAGCGTCTCGCTGAACAGGAGGCGATCACGCAAGCTCCGGGGGCCAGCGACGAGGATGGGCAGGTGCGGATGGCGACGGTCTACGCCCAGGCCTACCGACGGCTTCTGCGGTTGATGGAGGAGGGCAAGCCACTGTCCCGGCCGGTGGAGTTGCAGGGCCTGCGGCTGGGACCGTTGGCCCTGCTGGGATGCCCCTTTGAGGTGATGCAGACGATCAAGAACGAGGTGCGCCTGAAGGCCCAGTCGCCGGTACCCCTCGTCATGGGGATCACCAATGACCTGCTGGGCTATGCCCCCGACCGCACCGCCGCCCGACGTGGCGGCTATGCGGCAGACACGGTGCCGCTGATGCTGGGCATCCTGCCCTTTGCCAACCTCCACGACGAGCTGGTGGCTGGCCTGCTGGCAGTGGACGCCGCGCTACGCAGCCCTGCCTGACCCGGCCGGCACGGGGCATGACTACGCGCTCTCGTCTCGCTCGCCGAAGACCTCCGCCTCAAAGCACTCGATGGTGACGTCGGGACGTCGCCACGCATCCGTCGGCAGCCCAGCCTTCAGGCAGGTGTGAGCCAGAAAGGTGTCGCGGTCCCAGCCCCACTCGGTGGCAACCTGCGGCAGCAACAGCCCGCGGCGCGGGCCACAGGAGACCACCAGACCGTGTCTGCCCACCTCGATATCGCTGACATTCCCGACCGGGCGAAGCGGGGACATGACCGAGATCTCGATGTCCAGTTCGGGTTCCTCGTGGGCCGTGACCGGTGGGAAGCGGGGGTCGTGCAACGCCGCCGCCTCGGCCATCTCGGCCACCGTCTCAATCAGGGGTAGCTGCCCCTCGATGTGGCCAATGCAGCCTCGCAGATCACCGTGCTTCCGCAGGGTTACGAAGGCCCCCTGGACGCGCCTCAGGTCGGGGTCATCGGTCCGCAAGTCTGGCGGCGGCCCCGATCCCACAGCGGCCCGCAGCGACTGCCGTGCCACCTGCAACAGGCGCTTTCTTTGCTGGTCTGTCAGCATGCGGCGTCCGTCCTTTGCCAGCCAGGCGGGGGCACCCCGACAGTCGCCCTATCCTGGCTTCTGGTGAATCAGGATGTACTGGTGGTGTATGTTGGACACAAAGGCGTGGCCCAGGCCAAACGGATACAGGTTCTTGCTGTCCTGCAGCAGCACCGTCACGCCTCTTAGCGGCAGGCCCACCGCCTCGATGTGCCGCGCCAGGTCGGCGTGGTAGAGCACGAACTGCGGCCCGTGGCGGAAGTCCGAGACAATGACCGCCATATAACGGCCGGGGCGCAGCACGCGGCCACACTCCGTGAATACCTCCGCCAGGCGCTCCAGGAACTCGCTGTAGTCAGCGATGTTGCCCAGGTCGTGCTCGCTCTCACTGTACTTCGTCGGCAAACCCCGCGTTTCCCTCTCGGCCCGGACCTTCATCCCCTTCTTCCCCAGGATTGACCAGTACGGCGGGCTGGTGACCACAAAGTCAACGCTGTCGGCTTCCCACTGCCGCAACACCGACAGGGCGTCCCCTTCGCAGACGGTGGCGTCGTCTGCATCGCCCTCAGGGCCGAGGCGCTGACGGGCGACTTCTGCCCACTGCGGAACCAGCTCAATGCCGACGCCTCGTCGGCCACAAGCGCGACAAGCCACCAGCGTGGACCCACTGCCCAGGAACGGGTCTAGCACGGTCTCCCCGGCTCTGGTGAAGAACCTGATCAGCCGCTCCACATCGCGCTCGGAGAAGGTGGCGGGATGCAGAGCCTTGAGGGCTCCCCGGGGGGGAGCTACGGAGAGCATGTGACTGGCCAGCGCCTGCTCCAGCATGGCCTCCGCACGCTGAGCGCCACGGTTCTCGCGAAGCCAGGTAGCGAGGTCTTCGACGTCTTCGGCGGTCCAGTGGCTGGTCTGGTCGGCCTGCGAAACCCAGAAGCTCTTGGTCTCGCGCAGCCACTCGCGATTGCTGAGGTCATTGAGGCGGTTGCGCGGGCGTTGAGAGGGCATGGCGGCAGCCTAAGGCAGGGGAGTGGTGTACCGATTGTAGCATGCAGCCGCGGGGATACACAAGCGCACGGGAACGAAGCCCGCGAGAACGATGATCAGCACGGGGAGACCAGGTTGCTCCGCAGCGAATGGGCGGGGCATGGCACGGTTCGGCGCCGGGGCACCAGGCTAGCCTGCCCGCGTCGCTTGGAAACCCTACAAATCCCTGAAGGAACTCCAAGCCGGGCGTCAAACACATACTATGGCGTATCTTCCCGAGCAGCCGCTCCGCCAGCGGCGACCGCTATCGAGGGCCCAGGAGGATCACCATGTGGATGACTTGCTGGCAGTGCGGTCAGGAGATCTGGGTCGAGACGCAACGCGAGTGTCGGCATTGCTACCACCCCGCCCACCGTTGCGCGGACTGCGTCAACTACCGGGCCGAGGACTCCATGTGCCGGCTGCTGGATGTGCCCACACCGGTCCACGAGGCACAGGCTCCGACGCGACTGGCCCTCTCGTTCAACTGCAAGGACTGGCTGCCCTCCGAGGCCGCACTGGCGCGCCCGCCAGGGACCATCGTAGTCTCGGTCAATGGAGCAGGGACGCCGGCGGCAGCAGCGGCGGCCACGGAGCCCACCCCACGATCTACGGCGAGCACCAGGACCGCGACCGCGCCGAGAAGTCTGGAGGAGGTGGAAGTCATCACCATCCCGCGGGAGCCGCCCCTGCGGGAGCCCAAGCACGCTCTGATCATCGCGCACCGGGGAGCGCCGGCGGCAGCGCCAGAGAACACCATCGCCTCCTTCCGGGCGGCGCTGGAGCAGGGAGCACAGGCCATCGAGTTCGATGTGCACCTGACGCGTGATGGTCAGCCCGTGGTCATCCATGACGCCACGGTGGACCGCTGCACAGACGGCACGGGGCCTGTCGCCAGCATGACCCTGGCGCAGATCAGGGCCCTGGACGCGGGCAACTGGTTTGACCCCGCCTTCGCCGGTGAGCGTATTCCCATCCTTGACGAGGTTTTCGAGGCAATCCCATACCCCACTTTGCTGATCGCCCACTTGCGGGCGCACGAGAACGAGACCGACCGCTGCGAGCGGGCGCTGGTGGACTGCATCGAGCGCCACGAGGCCCGCAAGCGAACCATCGTCACCCACCATACCCGGCACGGCCTGCACCGCCTGCGCGAGTTGGACCCGCACCTGCGGCTTTGCTGGCTGCCCTATGGCGGCGAACCCGGCCAGGAGTACATTGATGACGCCTACTACATGGGCTATCGGATCATCCAACCTTCGCTCCGCGAGGTGGACGAGGACTTCGTGCGGTATGCCCACGAGAGGCAGATGTGGATCAACGTCTTCTGGGCCGACGAGGTGGCTGACATGGAGCGCATGCTGGACCTGGGTGTGCAGGGCATCCTGACCAACTTCCCGGAGCGCCTCCGCGAGGTGATCAAGCGCCGAAGCTCCTAGGGGGCAGGGGGTTGAGGTAGCAGGGCCCGGGACCGCGAACAGGTCTCCGGGCCCTGCTGGCGTCTCCGGCCGGCAGTTGTCACTGCAGCTTCACCAGCCGGAGATGGCGAAACTCCAGGGTCATCTCATCGCGAGCCGTGTTGGACCCCAGTTCGATGTGCGAGACACGGTTCAGGTCCAGCCGCCCGTTGTCGTCGGGAGAGGAGAACGATCCCCACTGCAGGTCGCGGAAGAGGAACACCACGCGCTGCCAGTCGGCCCTTGCCGGAGCCCCGTCAGGCGTGTAGTACCGCGCCCCGTTGGGTTCCCCCACCATGAAGCGGATTCGTGTGCTCTCGTCGTTCGCTGAGGCCTTCACCTCGAAGCTGACGCCGTCGTAGCCCGCGAAGCTCGAGGGGGGATCGAAGGCCAGCGTCGAGTAGCACCAGCGGTCGCCAGGCTGATGGTAGCGCGCCGTAAGGACGTACTCGCCGTCCGGCCCCTGCGAGTGCTCAGCGACACCATTGCCGCTGATGCCCGGCCTCCAGCCGCCCACCGCCAGCGACAGCCCACGCTCCTCGGTCGGTATCAGGCTGGCGGCATCGAGAGTGAAATCGGCCACGGCAGCTCCCGCCTCCAGCCCCGGGAAGTCCGCTTCCACGCGGACCGTCTGCAGGCCCAGGTCCGTGCCGCGAGCGATGAGCCGGAAGCGACGGGTCTCGCGTCCCATCGGGCCTACTGTCACCTCGGCCTCGTTCCCTGGAGCCGTCCACCCGCTGGGCAGTTTGAGCCGCAAGACACCGCTGTGGGTGGCGCTTTCGTCGAAATTGTACACGTCAACCTGGTATGTGATGAACTCTCTAGCGCTGACCCGGTAGGTGTTGCGGTTCTTGTCTACAGGCAGGTCAGCATGGCCCACGATGAAGACTGGCGACGGCCGGTTATGGGGCAGTACACCGCGAGCGCGCACCGGTCCGCGCACTGGCCCCGGTAGTGCAGTCCCGAACCCGGTGACGCAGCACGCCTCCGGCCCCACACTCAGGCTGACGCGACCGCCCACTACCGGGAGCGGCGTTTCGCGGCCGAAGACGTCAAAGCGGGCCATCGGCGCCCCACTGTGACAGGGAAGCGTCACCTCCGTGGGTTGTTCGGCCCAGAGCACCGCAGTGTTGCCGCGCGGGGTGCGGAAGACTCGACCCTTCACGCCCTCGGGAAGCCGTTTGAGTTCGCCGAGGTAATCCCCGTTGCCGAGGAGGTTGGCGCAGGCGGAGAGGGCCACAAACCCCGGCAGCGGGGTCAGATCCGGGCGCAGCAGGCCAAACTGGACACCATTCTCCAGGTAGTGGGGTAACACGAAGAAGAAGTGGCGATCGGTGCCGGCAGCCAGGGAGCTGACGACGGACGGCGTCACGAACTGGCATTGGCGCCGCTCGTCGGCGTCGTTGAGGTGCTGCTTTCGGTCGCCCTCGGTGCCCTCGAGGCGAATCCCTGCTTCCGTGAGCCAGATCGGCCGGGACTCCGCTTCGTACTGCCTGAGCAGGCCCCGGTAGCCGTCCAACACTCGCGCATAGCTCTCGGGCGTGTTGTAGATGTGCCAGTTGAAGACATCGAAGTACGGCGCGATGCCCTGCTCAAAGAGCGCCTCATCGAACCGACAGAGCCCCCGACAGAAGGAGCCCTGCAGGACTGGCGCATTGGGGTTGCCGGCCTTCAGGCCCAGGTAGCAGGCCTTCTGGATCCCGGCAAAGCGGTCCGCCAGGTCAGGGAAGAACCCGATGTCAGGCTCATTCCAGACTTCCCAGGCCTGGATAGTCTCGGCGAAGTGCTCAGCGGCGGCCTTCGTCACGCGGTAGAAATCCCGCAGGTCAGCCACGTTCGGAGTCTCGCGGCCCTTTTCCCGGGCCCACCACGGGCTATCGTGGAAGATCTGGTAGACGCGCACCCCTTCGGCGTGGAAAGCCTCGGCGACGGTCTGGTACTTGCCCCAGTCGAGGCTCTCGGGTGTTCGTGAGACCTCGCCCCAGGAGAAGCGCTCGCGTACCCAGGGGATCCCGGCCAGCCGCACCATCCGTGCCAGCAGTCGCCACTGGTCCGGCCCGACCAGCCAGGCCGCTGCGGCATCCACCGCCACCCGGCCCTCGGCGTCCAGCGGCGCACCATTGCGGTCCATGACCACGCCAAGGCGCACCGAAACGGTCTCTTCGCCGCTTGTGACTGACAGGGTGTAGTGTCCAGGCAAAAGAGGCTTGAGGGACAGTGGAGCGCCCTCGGGCCGTACCGCCACGTCTCCCGCCTCCACCTGGTCACCCCAGTAGCTCGTCAGGGCAAACCGCCCCGCGGCGGTGGGGCCACTGACCCGAAACTCGGGCGTTGCACCGGCGACAAACAGGTTGCCGGGGGCGTCGGAAGTCACGGTAAGAGCCGCGGCGCCGCTGGATGAAGCCATGCCAAGGGAGATCATCATGACACCTGCAATGGGGAGAGAGCGCCACAAGACGGATCACCTCCACGCGTTGGCGAGCGTAACGCCTGCCCGCGGTCTTTCGGCAGCGGGGGCGCCGTCACCTGCGCTGCAGAGGCTCACTGGTCCAGGCGCGTGGTCAGTTCCCCGGGGTCACTCGTGGGCAACTCGCAGGCACCGTTGGCGCAGACATACGCGACGGCCTGGTGCTCCTCGATGGGCAGCGGAGCTGTGTAGGGCGCCAACTGGCCTAACGCTGCGGCTGTCTCGGCGGACTTGAGGAGGAGAACCTGCCGTGGCCGGTAGCCGCTGCGGGCGGCCCACAGTAGCGGCTGGGCGCTGGCCGAAGCCGGGTCGCCGGCGATGACGACCTCCCGCGTCGGGCCGAGTGCGAAGTCCAGCGCACTCAGAAGATGGGTGTGGGCAGTGGGGTTGCTGCGGACCTGTGCCCCGAAAGCCCGCAACATGCGGTCGGCATACCCCTCCAGTTCGGTCCGACCAGTCAGGCGAGCCAGCCGCAGCAGGTTGCTCAGGGCCACAGCGTTGCCGGAGGGGATGGCGCCGTCGTAGAGGTCCTTGGACCGCACCAGGAGCGGTTCGGCATGCTCGCTCGTGAAGAAGAAGCCGCCGCCGGACTCATCCCACCAGTGCTGCACGAGCTGTTGGGTCAGGTCCATGGCCCAGTCCAGCCACCGCGGCTCAAAGGTGGCCTCATAGAGCTCCAACAGCCCCCAGGTCAGGAAAGCATAGTCGTCGAGGTAGCCGCTGAGACCCGCCTGGCCGTCGCGGAAGCGGTGCAGCAGGTAGCCGTCAGCAAGGGTCAGCTCCCGGCGAATAAACTCAGCGGCGGTGACGGCCGCCCGGGTGTACTGCGCCTCGCCGAGCACGACGCCGGCCCGGGCAAGAGCCGCGATCATCAGTCCGTTCCAGTCGGTCAGGATCTTGTCGTCTTTCAGTGGCCGGATGCGCTCCCGCCGATGTCTGTGCAGCAACTCCCGCAAGCGCTCGCGGTGTCGAAGGAGGTCCTGCTGGCTGCAGCCCAGACGCTCAGCCACCTCGGCCAGACTCTGGGTCTGGTGCAGGATGTTGTGACCGGTGGGCCGGCCAGAGGCCTCCTCGGCGAAGTTGCCGTTGTCCGCCACGCTCCACAGCACACGAGCCAGGGCAAGGCCCTCGGCCCCCAGGACCTTCGCCAGCTCATCTACCGTCCAGACGTAGAACTTGCCCTCTACGCCCTCGCTGTCGGCATCCTCCGCCGAGTAGAAGGCGCCGTCCGGTGAGGTCATGTCACGGAGCACGTAGGTGATGAGCTCGCGGGCGACCTCAGCGTATTGACTGTCGCCGGTTGCCTGACAGGTCTCCAGATAGGCCAGGGTCAACAGGGCCTGGTCGTAAAGCATCTTCTCAAAGTGCGGTACCAGCCAGTCGGCATCCGTGGAGTACCGGTGGAAACCGAAGCCCACATGGTCGTAGATGCCCCCCCGCCGCATGGCTTGAAGGGTTTGGGTCACCATGTCGAGGGCCTGCTGCTCGCCAGTCCGGTGCCAGTACCGCAGGAGAAAGAGTAAGTGGTGGGGGACTGGAAACTTGGGCGCTTTGCCAAATCCTCCCCGTTCGTGGTCAAAGATGGACGACAGGTCGCGGTACGCTTCATACAACGTGTCGGCATGAGGCGAGGAGCCTGGCCGTGAGGCCCCCAGTTGCTGCAGGGCCTGGCTGACGCGCTCGCCGAGGTCCAGGGCCTCGTTACGTCTCTGGCGCCAGAACTCCCGGAGCCGCGGCACCAGCTCCAGCATACCGACGCGCCCGAAGCGGTTGTCCTTCGGAATATAGGTGGCCGCATAAAAGGGCTGCTTGTCCGGGGTCATGACGATGGTCAGAGGCCAGCCCCCACTGCCCGTCATAGCCTGGCAGACAGTCATGTAGACGCTGTCTATGTCCGGGCGCTCCTCGCGGTCTACCTTGACATTGACGAAGGCCTCGTTCATCAGGGCTGCGACCTGCGGGTCCTCAAAGGACTCTCGCTCCATCACGTGACACCAATGGCATGTCGCATAGCCGACCGAAAGGAACACCGGCTTGTCCTCGGCCCTGGCGCGGGCGAAGGCCTCTTCGCTCCACGGGTACCAGTCCACCGGGTTGTGGGCGTGCTGTTGCAGGTAGGGGCTGAGCTCGTGGATGAGGCGGTTGGTTGGGCGCGACTCGGACCGGGCCATGCGATCACTTCCCTGGTTATGCTTCTTAGACGAGAGCGGCAACCCGTGGTTCCCTTTCGCCCAAGCCTCGCAACCGTCCGCCCGCGTGACGACCCATGGACCGCGGCGCAGGAAACGCTCCTCGGTGCGGCGAAGAGGCACTGCCCAAATGACCGCGAGGTGTCAAATGACCTTCCGCCAGCGTCACACCGCCATCTTCCGCCGCGAACCTGTGGACCGCTCGCTGTGGCAGCCGCGGTTGGAGCACTGGATCCATGTCAACCGCCGCGACGGGACACTCCCGCCCCGCTACCGCGACCTGGACCATCTGGCCATCTACGACGACCTGCACTGCTCACCCCGGGCTTACTTCATGTTCAACCAGTGCCTGGTGGCCGAGCAGACGGGTGACGTGGAGGTTGTCACAGAAGCCTTGCCTGGCGGGCAGCGGGTGACCTGGCGGACTCCAGTGGGCGAGATCTCACAGACTACTGAGAACCGGGCGCTGAGCTGGCACTATGCCGAATGGCCCCTCAAGACCGCCGCTGACTTCCCGGTGCTGGAGTACCTGCTGCGGCACACCACCTGGCGCTGGGACGCCGAGACCTTCGCGGCCCAGGATGCCCTCCTGGGCGATCGCGCCGCCCCGACCCTCTATACCCCACGCGTCAACGTGCAGCGTCTCATCATTCAGTACACCGGCTTTGAGGGCTTCCACTACCTGTACCATGACTACCCGGCCGAGATGACCCACCTCCTGCAGACCCTCGATGAGACCGATGATGCTGTCTACGAAGTGGTCTGCCAGTGCGCCGTAGACATCATCAATTTCGGCGACAACGTGGCAGGCGAGTTCGTCAGCCCGGCCATCTTCGAGCGCTGGTACTTGCCCCATTACCAGAAGCGCTCGGCCCAACTCCATGCCGCGGGCAAGGTCTGTCATGCCCACTGGGATGGGGCGGTGAAGCCGCTGCTGCCGTACATCAGGGAGAGCGGCATGGATGGCATCGAGGCTCTGACCCCACTGCCGCAGGGCGACGTGACCCTCCAGGAGATGCGGGCGGCCATGGCCGAGGATCAGATACTGGTGGATGGCATCCCCTGCACCCACTTCATGCCGCAGCACTCGGTGCAGGAGGTTGTGGACTTTGCCCGGGAGATCCTCGACCTGTGGGGGCCGCGGGTAGTCCTGGGTATCTCTGATGAGATCTCGCCGCCCGGCGACATCGAGAAGGTCCGGGCGGTGGCGGAGTTCGTGGAGGAATACGCGATCTGACCGTGCCAGGAGGCAGCCATGGATGAACTATTTCAGATAGCCGCCGTTGCCGTCGCTCTCGGTCTGTGCACCACGGTGCTGGCCCAGGCGGAAATGCCACCGCCAGAGGTCCGCAACGGTGGATTCGAGCAGGTGGACGAGGACGGTATTCCTGCCGATTGGGGGCCGTTTGGTCCCCGGAACTGGGAGCTGAGCGCCGAGGCTGCCCATTCGGGCGCCCTCGGCCTGGTATTGCGGCCCTCGGAGGAACAGCAATGGCTCCGACAGTACCAAGAAGAGGGTGTCCGGACCCAGGCCCTGGTGGTAAGCGGGTGGTTCAAGGCTCAGGGGGTCCGGTTCGCCCCTGAGCGGGGTGCCGCGGAGCACGCACGGCTTTACGTGCACGTGCTGTACCGCGACCGGCCCTATGCCGAGGCCCTGCACGCCTGGGCGGACATCCCGCCCGGCACCTACGACTGGCGGCGGTTCAACGTCATGGTCACCCCGAGCGTTGCCTGGCCCATCGCCGAGTTCCGGGTGACGGTCACCGCCCAGTTCGCCGACGGAGCGCTCTTCTGCGATGACATCGAGGTCCAGCCAGCCGGCTTCATGGGTGGCGCGACCGTCCTGGACTGGGCCAATGGCGCCAACCCCGTGGTTATCACCGACCTGAGCCGTGCCGAGCCGGCTTCCGCCCTTTCTGATCGGCGCGCCAGGGGCAAGTGGAAGGTGTTGGAATACGAGATCGGCCCCTACCGGGGCCGTTACCTTTCGGCGCTTGCCCAGGCCGCCCCACCACCGGTAAGCCTGGATCTGGGTGTCTCAGGCTGGCATGCCATCTATCTGGGGCTGATGAGCCCGAAGATACGCGTGAAGCTTACCAGCGACCCGGCTTACGTGGGTCGCTCCAAGGCGCGGGGGACGGTGGAGGAGGTCTTCTTCAAGGCGGCCGACGTCACCGGACAGAAGCTCTGGCTGGCCGCGCAGAGCAAGGGCACGGCGCAGGACGCTGAGGTTGCGTATGTCAAGCTGGTGCCCCTCACTGATGAGGAAGTGCAGACCATCCGCGCGGATCGAGAGCGGCGCGACACCAGGCGCCTGTGTACTTCCATTGATGGCTTCAGCTACATCTATGAGAAGGGCCCCACGACCGCCGAGGAGATCATGGAAGAGGTCCAGGAGTTCGCTGACTCCGACTTCGGCCTGTTGCATGTGGCGGTGGGCGGGGCGGACTTCGTCAACTACCCCTCCGAAGTCGGCACGGTGCTGGGACTTCGCGACGGGCAACTGCTGGAGGTCTACCCGGACAACGGGGACCGCACCTACTCCCAGGCCATGCAAGAGATGCTGCGCACCGGCGTCAACCCGACCAAGCTGCATATCGAGGCGGGCAAGGCCCTGGGCATGCAGGTGCATGTCAGTATTCGCACCGCCGCGTGGGAATACGGCCCGCCCTATGAGGAGTTCTTCACCTCGCCTTTCTATCAGCAGCATCCCGAATGGCGCTGCGTAGACCGCGACGGCACGCCCGTGGCGCGGATGAGCTTTGCGGTGCCGCAGGTGCGGGCGCACCTGATAGACGTCCTGCGCGAGGCGGTCAGGTTCGGCGCCGACGGGGTCAACATCATCTACGTGCGGGGAGCGCCCTATGTCTTGTGGGAGGAGCCCTTCTGTGCGCTTTTCCGCGAGCGGTACGGTGCTGAGGCCCGCCAGGTGGCCGAGGACGACCCTCGCATCCAGGAACTCCGCGTGGCCCTCATGACACAGTTCATGCAGGAGGTGCGGGCCATGCTGGACGCTGAACAGCAGCGGCGGGGCGACGGGCAACGGCTGCAGATTAGCGCCTTCGTCATGGCCAACGAGGCCGACAACCTGCGCTTTGGGGTGGATGTGCGCGGATGGGCGGCCCAGGGCCTGCTGGACGACGTCTCGCCCTACCTGCACGCCGGCGGAGGGCAGGCCCGGGACTACGACCTGGCCTTCTTCCGCGAGGCCTGCGGGACAAGGGGCGTACCGTGGCGACCCACCATCGTCGCCTGGGACGCGCCATCACTCGACCAGATCATGCAGCTAGCGCTGAAGTACTACGACGAGGGCGCAACGGGTGTGACCTTCTGGGACGGCAATGCCAAAACCACACGGACCGACGACTGGTCAGTGGTCTCGCGCCTCGGCCACATTGAGGAACTGCGTCGGCGGGCCGAACTGGGGGCACCGACGACCATCACCCAGCGTGCCCTGCGTCTGGGTGATTTCGTGGTGGGCGGCCGCTATGGCCCGACCTGGGGATTCTGACCGGCGGGGTTACCGCCCGCCGCGTGACGGCTGCTCACCAGCCCGTTTCCTGCTGGCGCTGCCGATGGAGGTAAGCATGACACGCCCGATGATCTTGCTAAGTATGTCCCTGCTGGCGGCGGTCGTCCGTGCTGACACGATCCGACTGGTGGACAACATGGAGGATCCAGGCCTCTACCAGCCGGGGCAGCCGGAGCTTGGCCACAAGTGGACCGGCGAGGTGGCGCTGGAGACCGCTGACTACAAGGAGGGGCGCGGCTGTCTGCGGTTCCGCCTGCACTCAGCGAAGACCGGGGAGGAGAGCTATCCCCAGTATGCTCGCGCCTTTGACCCCGAAACCACCGACTGGAGTGCCTTCGGCCATCTGCGGTACTGGGTGAAGGTGACTTCCGACGACCCCCGGGTCACCCAAAAGAACATGTGCGTGGTGGTCTACAACGGTGACTCGCCGCTACAGCAGTTCACCGTGCACACGGTCCCGGTCGGCGAGTGGGTGCAGCTCACAGACACCATCATTGATTACAACCGCGACCGCGTCCGGGGCATTATCATTTACATGTATGAAACCGACCCTGCCCTTCGCGACAGCTACACCTGGCTGGTGGACGGTCTGGAGCTGGTGGGCCTGGACCCGGCGATGCGCGCCTTTGATGGCTTTGGCGTCGTCCCGGCCCGTCAGCCGGCGCGCGAGCCTGTGCATGAGCTCAAGACTTCCGAGGGGCTGACCCTGCGGCTGGACAGCACCGGGCGGGTTGCCGGCCTGCGCCAGGGCGACACGACGCTTTCGTCCACCAGCCGCCGCCTCAACGTTCTGACCGGTTTCCTGATCCGGGATTGGCGCGAGGGAGAGACCTTGATCCCGGTGGAGGGCCTCGTCGAGCGCCGCGGTGACCAGCTCGTGGAGACGGCGAGCCTCCTGCACGGTCTGCGTCTGGAGGCGCGCTTTGCCGCCGATGGGGAGCGGCTCCGCTGTGACGTCAAGGTCCGGGATGAGGCCCGGGAAGGGCGCCCGCTCACGCTCTATTTCGCTGTGCCGGTAGAACGCGGCTCGTGGCGCTGGTGGGACGACATCGCGCACTCTCGTCTGGCCCGAGGCCGGGGGGAGTTCTTCAACAACCCATCACTCCTGCAGAAGCCGCGGGTGTCGCCGTACCCCTTCTCCTGCATCAGCCGCGATGACGCCGCTCTGAGCCTGGCTGTGCCGCTGGAGCCGGCGCGTCTTCAGCGGACCACCTACAACCCGGAGCTCGGCCTGCTCTACATCGCCTGGGACTTCTACCTGACCCCCCTGACCGCCAAGCAGGATCGCACGGCGGAGTTCACTTTCTATCTGTACCCTTGCGACCCTGCCTGGGGATTCCGGTCGGCGGCCGAGCGCTACTACCGGTATTTCCCGGAGTACTTCGTCAAGCGCGTGCCCAAAGAGGGCGGCTGGGTCTGCTGGGGGACGTTGAAGGATAACGACAAGCTGGGCGACCTGGGCTTTGCTTACCACTGGGGGCCCGATACGCGCGGTGGCTCCAAGAGTATCGCGGAAAGCATGGCGACGGACAACAGCCTGGGGATCCTGACGTTTCCCTATGTTGAGTTCACCAACATGCACCTGAGCATGGAGGGCTACGAGGAAGCAGGGCCCAGGGAGATCATGGAGCGGGTGAGACTGCTGGCGGACCCGGATCAGGCGATCCCGCCTATCTCCTACGACTTCCCCTACAACGCGGAGTACTTCGGACCGGACCGAGATGGGGTCCTGCGCGAGGTCTTCCAGGCTTACCTCAAGTCGCTCATCTACGACAGCAACGGTAACCCCTACGGCCGGGCCGACAAACAGGAGTTTGGCATCCTGGCCGCCAAGTACATCCCCTTCAATGCCGACCCCGAGATCCCGGGCGGGGCCGGGGAGTTCTTCCTGAGAAAGCAGATCCCGCTCATGGAGAAGGCCGCTACGGAAGGCGGGGCCGTGATGGACGGTTTCGGCTGGGACAACTTCTACGTCGGTGGCGGCGCTTTAGACTACCGCCCCGAGCACTTCGCTTACGCCGACGCGCCACTGATCTTTGACGGCACCCTCAAGCCGGCCATCGTCAAGGACATGGCGACCTATGAGCTGCAGCGGGAGGTGGTGCGCTACCTGCGCGACAAGGGCCGCTACCTCATCGCCAACCAGGGCAACATCTCGCCGGTGCCGGCGACGCTGCCACTGCTCGATATCTTTGGCTACGAGTGGAACATCCAGAACACCAACACGTACGCCCGCACCATGGCCTTCCGCAAGCCGGTCTGCAGCCTGCCCTGCGCCCCGGCCCATTACGAGGAGCCATACGTCAACCTCCATCTGCTGTACGGCTGCTGGCCGGGCGGGTACTACAACACCACGGCGGATGACTATGTCGGTCTCCTGCGGCGCTATGTGCCCATTATCCGCCGCCTGACCGAGGCCGGGTGGGAGCCCATCACCCGCGCCCGGTGCGCCGACGAGAGGGTGCAGGTGGAGCGCTTCGGGGGTGGTGAGCAGCCCCTGCTTCTGACCGTACGGAACCACTCGAGCGAGCCTACGGTGGCTGAGGTCAGGCTCGATCCGGAGCTGCTGCGGCCGACCGAGGGGCTGACGGCGACTGAGTTGCTGACCGGTGATGCCGTGCCCGTCGCCAGCGAAGCCGGGTCCGTGGTCCTCCGCGTGCCAGTTCCGGCCACGTGGACCGTCGCGGTTGCCGTGGGCCGACGGGCGCCAGCGACGCCCTGAACCGGGAAGAACCTGCCGCGCAGGCGCCTCTAAGCTGCTGGCAAGGAGGGATGGACATGCACAGCGCGCGACTTCGCGTCGGGCTGGCCGTTGGTGTGGCAGCGCTGGCTCTGTCGGCGGCCCTGGCGGCCGAGGTGGAACCGACAGCGGTTCGGGTCACGGACGTGGCCGTGTTCAAGCATGGCTATGGCTTTGTCCTGGCCGAGGGGCAGGCGAAGACCAGCGACGGCTGGGTCACCTTCGCCGAGACGCCCCAGGCCTCGCTGGGCACCCTGTGGCTTTACAGCCCCCAGACCGGCGTAAGCGTAGACCGTGTGGTGGCCGAGGTGCAGGAGATCAAGCAGTCGCGGCGGGCGGAGAACCTGGAGGGGCTGGTGCAGGCCAACATCGGCGCCACGGTGACCGTTCGCGGCCAGGGGAACGGCCAGGTGTGGCGCGGCACGCTCCAGGAGCCGATCATGGGGGCGGACCCCAACTACTACGGTCGCCAACCCGCCGCCATAAGCGCCGATGACGCGGCCATCTGGGCGGCCGTGCCCCCTCGCCCGGATGTGCCGCCACAGACCCTCGCTTTCCTCGTGGTCCGCACTCGAGACGGCGATCAGTTCATCCCGCGCAACATCGTGCGGGACATCACGATTCATGGCGAGACGAACCGCGAGGCTCAGGTCGCCAAGCCCAAGCAGGTGCTCAGTGCTCGCCTGGTGCAGGGCAGCCAGACCTTCTCCGGCAAGGCCCCCATCGGCCTGGCCTATCTGGCCAAGGGGCTGCGCTGGATCCCGGCCTACCGGCTGCAGCTCCTGCCGGACAACCAGCTCCGCATGCAGCTTCAGGGCACCGTCATCAATGACGTGGCCGATCTCGATGACAGCAGACTGCACCTGGTGGTCGGCGTCCCCAACTTCATCCAGCAGGACAACCTCTCTCCTCTATCGCTGCAGGTGGCCTGGACGCGGCTCTCGTCCTACTTCGCCGAGGCCCAGATGGACCCACGCCGCCGCGACATGCTCTCCAACGCCATGATGACCCAGGTCGCGATGCCGGGGATGGTGGGCGGCGGTATGGCCGGCTACGCGGAAGCTGAGCCGACGGTTCCTGCGCCGGTCATGCCGGTCACCGGGGAGTCGGTGGATGAACTCTTCTTCTACGAGGTCCCGAACGTAACGCTCAAGCGCGGCGCGCGGGCTGGAGTCGCCATCTTCGAAGAGACTCTGCCTTACGAGGACGTCTACCTGTGGAAGGAACTGGATGACCGGGACTACTGGCGCCGCTGGTCGTCGTCTTACAACCCGCCAAGCAGCACCGGCTCGCCCGATGCCGACGCCCTGGCCCAGGAAGCCAAAAAGCCCAAGGTGTGGCACGCCCTGCGCGTCACCAACACCACCCGGCAGCCCTGGACCACAGCCCCGGCCATGGCCGTGCGCGACTGGCAGCCCATCTCACAGACGATGCTGCTCTACACGCCCATTGGCGGCGAGGTGGACATCACCACCACCATGGCGCCTGACATCCTGACCGAGCGCATCGAGGAGGAGACCGACCGCAAGCGGAAGGCGCTGCGGGTCAGCGGCACCGACTACGACCTCGTGACCGTGCGGGGCGAGGTGACTGTGACGAGTCATAAGGCGGCTGAGATCAGGCTGATCGCCACTCGCGAGCTGCGGGGCAGCGTGCAGGAGATCACGGAAGACGGGAAGGCGGTCAAGCTCGGTGATGCGCCCGCACGCCTCGACCCCATGACGCGACTGACCTGGGACCTGCGCATTGCCCCAGGTGAGGCCCGCAAGCTCACTTACATGTACACGATCTATGTGCCGATGTAGGCTGCGCCCGCTGTCCACGGTCTGGGGCCCGGCCGGGCGACGGGCCATCAGTCGGGGGAGGAGTTCAGGCGCCTGCGGGTGAACTACCTGTCATGGTCTACTGGCGATCTCTTTTCCCTGCTCTCTGCCTGTCTGTGCTCGTGGCTGCCCTGGTGGCCAGTGACAGCTCTGCCGACCAGACGACGGCCTCGCTGGACGCTCGCTTTGGCGGCTACGACCTGAATGACGACGGTACCATCGAGTTGCGCTGGGTCCGCTCGCTGGGCATGGACCGTAGGCCTTCCGGGCCGAGCCGTGGCCTCGTGCTGGTGATCGTGGAGCCCCGGCTGCTGGGCATGACCGGCCCGGATGTTGCCCCCTCGACCGCGCTCCGAGGCTGTCTGTACACCTTCAGTCGCGACCTGGCGTGCGAGGGATGGCGTGTGCGTGTGGTAGCGATGCAGGTGTACGATGGCCCCCGCCACCAGGACGGACGTACGCTGTTGGCTATCCGCCGGTACCTGCTGGCCGTCCGCCGACAGGCGCCGGACCTGGCCGGGGTGGTCTTTGTTGGCAGCTTTCCCGAAGGCGCCATCGTGCGCACCTACAACTGGCGGCAACTGCAGCCCACGGTGCTGCATGACGGCCAGCCGGAGCGCGAGGACTTCGGGGGACGGCCGGTGCCGCGGGTCGTGACCATGGGCGAACTGGTGGCCCATCGCAGTGACCTGATGCTGGCCGACCTGGACGGGAACTGGGAGCGGATCTACCATGAGGGTCCGGAGAAGGTGCCGACCCTCTGGGCAGTCTATCCCAACAAGACCCCGCCGCCGGACAAGTCTCCGGAGAGCGAATGGGCCCTTGAAGGACCCACATGGCACTACGACCTCGGGAGCACCACTCACCAGGACTTCTTCTGGGTGAACGATGGCCAGTATGAACTCCAGCCCTGGGGTCGCCACGGCGTGCGCGTGAAGCTTCTCGACGAGCGGAGAGACGGCGAGTGCAGCCCGGCCGACCGCAAGCGCGCCAACCCCATGTCGGTGCCCCAGATCCTGGTCTCGCGGATTGACGCCCGACACATCGCCCTGCGGCCCAAACAGGACGTACGCGGGGTCAACGGCGAGGGGCTCCTGGATGCCAGCGGCAGGCCCCAGATTGTGACCTTCGCCAGCGAAGCCGAGACCCCGAACCCGGTCGGCATCTGGGAACGGGACCCGGACCTGGAACAGCGGCTGTTGGTGGAGTACTTCGACCGCAACCACCGCTATCGCCACGGGGCCTTCGCGGAACACCTTAGCCCGGCTTCGGCCGAATACGGCCTGGGCAGCTTCATGGACGAGTTGCGTACCGCGCGAGCAGAGTGGCAGGACTTCGCCCTGCCCGGCTGCGACGTGACGGGGGAGACTGCCGACCTGACGGCGGTGGTCAACTGGCTGCGGCGCCCGGCGGTGCTGCGCGGCATCGCGGCCCACAGCGACCCCTGGGGAGCCAATTTCAAGGCGGTGGAGCCGGCCAACGTACCGGCCCTGGAGGCGGCCTGCGGCGGCCAGCCCTGGTCATGGCGGCGTGAGGGCAACCGTCTCGTGCCTGGCCTCTACCCGACCGGCAAGCTGGACTTCGCTATCCTGCGCACACTCTGGCAAAACGGCGTGTTGCCAGACAGCGCCAACCTGTTCCTGCACTCCGGGTGCGAGATCACCGCCCCCGAGGGCGCCGCCAGCTTGCCCTATAGTGATCCAAAGTACGGGTACTGGCAGGGTGCGGAGACCCTGCTTTTCTACGCCAAGGGACTGGCTCTGGTGGGCCGCTCGAAGGTTTTCTATGACTTCCCCACTGGATTCGCGGCCGAGCTCGGCGCCGGGAAAACTTTCGGCGAGGCATGGCGCCACTACTTTGAGGTCGAGTCGGCAGCGACTGACATCGAGCAAGTCGGGGGTGGCATCGGCCGCAAGCGGGCCTACTTCTGGAACGTCATCGGCGACTGGACCCTCAGGCTGGTTCCCGCCGCCGAAGGGCCGGGCAAGTCAGGGCGCGAGCTATCCCTGGACCGGCGCCGCTAGGGTGCGCCACTCCTCGTTGGTGAAAGCGGCGAAGACGTTCCAAACCACCCCTACCGAGAAAAGCTCCCCGATCACCAGCCCCACAAAGAAGGGGGTCAACCGGTGGTAGAGCCGTCCGCCGCCGAGGCGCAGGATGATGGCCTTGGCCAGCCAGGTCACAAAGAACGGCCCCCAGAGGATGACCCCGTAGTGCACCGTCAGTGCGTACCCCAGCGGGTTGAGGGGTGACCGCGGGAAGACGCGTCGCACGCCTGCCAGCAGCAGCGAGAGCACGAACCCGACCAGCGTGTAACCATTGCGGTTCCAGTCGGGCATCATCGGGTTGCCCTTCATCACCTGATCCACCTCGTTGTACCGCCCACGCACCTCCGACGCCCACCAGCCGCCCTGCACGTCACGCCCCCCAATGGCTAGAGCCCCCACCTCCAGGGCGGTGGTCAGGTAGGTGCCGAAGGCGGTGATCAGCCCCACCAGCATGGCGATGATGACCAGCCAGCTTACCTGCGAGGTTCGCAGGCGACACTCCTCGCCCAGCTTCAGGCTCTCAATCTGGAAGGTCATGTTCTCAGGGAAGAAGCCGAAGTGCAGGTACACCAACTGGGTCAGCAGCACCAGGTTGGTGGGGCTGCCGCCCGGCATTAGCGGTCGAGAGCCGAGCCAGGAGGTCATCTGCTGGCTGGCCTGCAGAAAGGGTGTCAGGTAGTAGGCATAGACGCCTGTCTCGGCCCGGCCGCGGGTGAAGATGAACGCGAACAGGAAGATCATGGCAAAGAACAGCACGGCGACCCAGAAGCTGAGGCCCGCAGCGATGTACCAGCCGCAGAGGACGGCGAAGCCCACCGCCGCACCGATGGCCGCCAGCCGCGGCCGAAGGGGGTCAGCCCACGGATGGTGGTCGCTCTCGCCCGCCAGGGGCGTGCCAACCAGGACGGCTTCCCACAAACGACGCAGATAGCCCCGGCCGGTCCAGCCGAGGAGCAACGCCAGGGCAAAGAAGGACCCCGCCGTCTGCTGGTGCGTATAGGGTAGCCAGTCGCGCAGCGGGATACCCAGGGCGGCATAGCCGACCTTGATGCTTTCCACCCAGACCAGAAAGAAGAACCACATGGAGAAGCACAGGTCCTGGGGGGCAAAGTAACCCAACCCGGTGTAGAGAGGGCGATAGACAAACCACAGGGGCTGGAGAGCGTTCCAGGGGCGCTCGGTGAAAAGCCGCCCGATGTCGGTGTAGCGGCCCAGGGTAGGGAACCCGGGGTTCAGACCATGCATCATGATGCTCAGGAAGTGCGCCGAGGCGACGCCGAAACCCAGCCAGACCAGCGGCTCTGACCAGATGGAGCGCCGTGGCTGCATCCGGCCGGTGCCGGCGGACATGATGTACAGCGGGACCGTCACCAGCGGGAAGCCCAGGCGCTCGTCTTCGACCCAGTGCCGGCGCAGCAGCGCCACCACGCAGAACAGCGTCGCCCACATAACCATGAAGAACCCGAGCCACCGCCCCATGGGCGCCAGCCACGGTCGCAGGCTCGGGCGGGTTTCGTAGCTGCCTTCCCAGAACTGCCGGATGGCCTCGGTGTCCGTCGGGGCGAACCAGCGGGGGATATGGCGGTCCCACATCTCCTGGTAGCTGTTCTCGGGGGTCGCGAAGTAGGGAAGCGTCGTAATGGTGGGCAGGAAACGGTTGACGGAGTCAATGCAGTTGAAGGCCACCAGCAGGAACATGAAGACGACGATGGCGTCGCGCCTGGTGAAACGCAGACGGGAGAGCAGGGGCATGAGCGCCGCGAGGGCAAAGAGCACGGTCCAGGGCAGGTCCGCCGCGGTGCGGCCCACCATCTGGCCCTGGACGGCGGCATAGATGCCGACAATGGCGATGAGACCGCCGAGCGCCACTGCGTAGCCCCGCAGCGGCTGCAGTGTCTCTGTGGTGGCGTCGCTACGCGTGGCAGCCGCAGTGCTCACGGTCGGTCTCGTCGGGGCGCTAGGGTCTTGGTGGACGACCAGCAATGCTTCGCCGCTCGCCATCAGCTCTCCTTCCCTCGCACTGCTAGCTGCCTTAACGGTCCCATGACTTCGTCTACAAGGGACGTCTGTCGGGAGGTGTGGTTGCCGCTCCCGGTGAACACGCTCCTGCCGCCCGCGGCGGCGCAGCAGGAAGAGGGAGGCCAGGATGCCTAACGAACGCACTGTCCAAAAACTTGCACTCCAGGGCGGCATGAAAGCCGTCACCAAGATCGAAGGCAAGGGCCAGCCAAAGATCGGCCGGGAAGAGTTCATGGCCGTGGCCGCGCGCTTCGGGTTGCCCCAGGAGACGCTGGATCGCATCAACAGCGTCATCAGGGACGAGGACTTCGGCGCCGGCCCCTTCATGGCCAACTACTACTCCGGCCTCAAAGAGACCGCCAACGACGCCTTTGCCAAAGTGGGACGCAAGATCTTTGGGGTGAAATACGCGCTTCCCATCAGCTCAGGCACAGCCGCGTTGCACGCAGCCTTCGTGGCTGCCGGGGTCGGCCCCGGCAAAGAGGTTATCTGTAGCGCCATCGGCTTCTACGCCACGGCCGCCGCCGTGGTCATGGCCAAGGGCATACCCGTCTTCTGCGATGTGGACGAGTCGCTGCACATGGACCCCACCAAGATCGAGGCGCTCATCAACAAGCGCACGGTCTGCATCTGCCCGACCCATGTCATGGGCAGCGTGGCCAAGATGGACGCCATCATGAAGGTGGCCAGGAAGCACAAGCTCACGGTCGTCGAAGACTGCGCTCAGTCCTGCGGGGGCAAGGTCAAGGGCAAGTACGTGGGCACCTGGGGCGACCTGGGCATCTTCTCCATCTCGGCCTACAAGATTGTTGGCGGTGGTGAAGGGGGAATGGTCGTCACCAACGACCAGAGGATGTACGAGGCCGCCATCAACCTGGCAGAGGGCGGCGGCCTGTGGCGCCCCAGCCGCTTCGCCGAGGAGCGTTACCCTGGCGAGCTGTTCGTCGGCACCAACTACCGCATGTCCGAACTGGAAGCTGCCATGGACGCGGTGCAGCTCAAGAAGATGCCAGCACTCGTCAAGCGCTTCCACAATGTGAAGATGCGCATCCTTAAGCAGTTGAAGACCTACAGGGAGATCCGCCCGCAGACCCTTAATGATCCGGACGGCGAGATCGGCTACACGCTGCGCTTCTTCCCGGAGAGCTTCGAACTGGGGGAGAAGATCGTGGCTGCGCTGAACGCCGAGGGTGTGGGTTGTGGGATGCGCGGGCCCAAAGCCCCCCCTGACTGGCACATCTATCACGACATGTTCCCGCTCGTCCTGAGGCAGGGCGGCCCGCTTGACGACTGCCCCTTCGGCTGTCCGCGGTACCTGAAGGCGGGCGGCAAGGTCGAGTACAAGCGTGGCCAGTGCCCGGTGGCCGACGACTTGTTCGACCGCAACATCAGCGTCGGCTTGAACCAGTGGTTCAATGCCGCAGACTGCAAGCACGTGGCGCAGGCCATCACCAAGGTCCTGGACGCCTACTGCACGCCGGACCCCAAGGGGAAGCCGTGGCTGTAGACCCGGTCCTACCGCGGCGATAGTCTTGCAGGCGACGTCGGGGGCCGGCGTCGCCTGCCCTGCTTCCCGTACCGAGCGAGGTGTTAATATGCGCCGCCTGACTCTCTCCCTGACAGCACTATGGGCGGTGAGCGTGGCTCTTGCCGGCCCCTTGGCCGATGTAGACTGGACGCAACTGACCATCCCTCGGCTGGTGGCCCTGCCAGACCTGGACGGACGCATCAGCGACGGCGAATGGGACAGGGCAGCCCCTGTCGGCGGGTTCACGATGCTGGGCGATGAGACCTTGAGTGCCACCCAGCCCGAAGCCTGGCTGGGCTGGCATGAGCGAGGGCTGCTCCTGGCGGCCCGTATCCCGCTGCCACCGGGGCAGAAGGCACGGGCGCAGGCCACGGACTTCGACGGCACGGTCTGGGCCGATGACTCGGTGGAACTGCACGTGGACCGCGGCCACAGACACGAGCGGCATTACCAGTTCGTGGTCAATGCTCTGGGCACCGAGTTTGACAGCCTGGCGGGCGACAAGGCCTATAACGCTTCCTGGCACGCGGCAGCCACCAACGAGCCGGGACAGTGGGCGTGCGAACTGCTCATCCCCTGGGAGGCCATGGGCGGCGGTGCGCCACAGCCGGCTGACAGGGATGGCCTGAACGTGGCCATCAACGCCTCCAGCCTTGGCGGGATTCTCACCCTCAGTCCCATCTCGGCCAACCTGCATGACGCGGCGCGGTTCGCACACGTGACCTACACTGACGGTCCGGCCGCCGGCTGGTGCGGCCTCGATCTAGACGGCAATACCGCCACAGCCGCGGTGCTCAATGCCAAAGACGCGAAAGTGGAACTCACTGTGGATGGTCGGCCGCGAACGGTGACGCAGCAGCCTGACAGCGGTTCAGCGGTGTCCCAGTACTATGTGACTTCACTGGATCTCCCGCAGGAGCAGGGCTTTACGCGGGCCGGTCGGTACCAGCTGGAGCTGAGGGCACGCGCTGACGGACAGACGCTGCTGGTGCAGCGCGTCGCTCTTGCGGTCGGGCCGCCGGTGGAGCTCCAGGTGAGCGCCTACCTCCATCGCCAGGAGTTGGCGACAACGGTGGCCCTGCAGCCCGGCACCTTTCCCTGGCCCGACAGCACTGTCGGACTCCAGGTCGTGGCGGATGGGCAGGCCGTCGTGGAGCGCACCATCGAGCCGCCCGCTGACGGCGGCCCTGCGCGAGTGACGCTCCCGGCCGATGAGCTGCCCGCCGGCACCTTTCAGGTCCGTGTGACCGCCCGCAACAACCAGTCGGGGAAGGCCTTTACCGCCGAGCGCACGTTGGCTGACCCCTTGCGGCCAGAGTGGCTCGGCACCAAGGAGGGCCTTACGGACGCTGTGCCGGCTCCGTGGACGCCCCTGCAGGTCCAGGGCGACAGCGTGAAGCCCTGGGGACGTTCCTATCGGTTCGCCGGTTCACCGCTGCCGACGGAGGTCATCACCCGGGATGCCTCGGTGCTGACGGGGCCGGTGCAACTGACCGGCCGGGTCAACGGCAGGCTGCTTGCGTGGCGGGGCTCGCCTGTGCGCTTCACGAGCCGACGCCCGGCTGCCGTGGTGCTCACAGGCACTCAGACCAGTGACGCCCTGGAGTTGGCAGGGACCACCACCATCGAGTATGACGGCATGATCCGCTGCGACCTGGAGCTCTCCCCCACCTCTGGCGCAGCCACTGTCCAGGAGTTGACGCTGGAGATCCCTCTGAAGGCGCAGCACGCCAGGTACCTGTACCACTTCCCCGGCGCCTGGGGTTCGGTCGCCAACAGCGCCTTCCTGCCACCGGAGGGCTGGACCCACGGCTTCAAGCCTTTCATCTGGCTAGGTGACGAGGACCGGGGCTTCTCCTGGTTCTGCGAGAGTGATCAGAACTGGTTCCCATTGGACACCAAGGACATGCTACGCATCGAGCGCCGGGGCGAGGTGGTCGTTCTCAAGTGCCGGCTCATACGGGACGAACAGCGGCTTGGTGAGCCCCTGCGTTACACCTTCGGCTTCGAGGCCACGCCCTGCAAGCAGCCGGAGAAGACGGTCTGGGATTACCGCATCACCCACCACGGAAACTATGGCATTGAGACCCAGCCGGCGTCACTGGGTGGTGTGATCACCTACGAGGCCTCCCGAGTGCTGCGGCGCGAGGAGGGCACCTTCGAGTGCTGGTACCGCCCCGGCTTTGCCAACCTGGAAAGGGGTTTGCCGATGGCGCAGCGCAGTGCTACGGCTAACCGCAGCATCTTCACCGTCAAGTGGGGGACGAGCATGGGTAGCGGGAGCAACTGCGGCCTGTACTGGAACGAGCTGGTGCAGGGCCCTGTGGCGTGGTCGCGCCGGAACGGTCAGGTGTTGATGAACCCCGGCGCGCCCTTTGACTGGGAGCCCGGGCAGTGGTACCACCTGGCCCTGACCTGGAGCGACACCGTCCGCATCTATGTCAACGGGCGGCTTGTGGCAGAAGCGCCCAACACGGGGTTCATCCCGCAGGACCTGGCGGACGCGGTGGTAGAGATCGGGGGCGCCATGCCGCTGGCGACCATAGACGAGGTGCGCATCCTGAGCCGGGCCCGGCCGCCGCAGCCCACCCCGGGCGAATACGAGCCAGATGCCGAGACGCTGCTGCTGGACCACTTCGAGGGATACGGCGAACCCAATGCCCAGACCCCGGGCAAACCGGGACCGGGAGTGAGCTTCGGCCCCGGGAAGTTCGGGCGGGCGGTGACCTGGGAAGTGGGTCTGGCCCGTACTCAGCTACAGTGGTTGGCGGACCTGGGAGTCCGGACCATCTGCTTCCATGAGCACTGGTCGCCCTACCAGTCGCATCCCTATATCACCGACGAGAACCGGCCCAAGATGCGGAGCCTGGTGGACGCCTGCAAGCAGCAGGGCGTCAGCCTGCTGCTGTACATGTCGCGCCAGTTCGCTGACAACTGCCCCGAGTGGGAACTGCGGTCGGACGAGTTCCTGCAGACACCGCGGGGCGGGGCGTACCGACGGTTCCCGAAACAGTCGGCCTACATCGCGTGCTGGAACAGCCCGTACAAGGACTTCTGCCTGCACCATCTGGGCAAGCTGATAGACGAGTTCGGCCACGGGGGCTGGTATCTTGACGGGCCCGAGTGGCCTATGGCCTGTGACAACGAGAGCCACGGCTGCGGGTACGTGGCGCCTGACGGCAAGCGGCGACCGACCTGGGACATCTTCGCCACCCGCGACTTCATGAAGCGCCTCTACGTGCTCACCCGGCAGCGAAACCCGGAGGGCCAGCTCAATATCCACAACTCGACGGTCATGGTCATCCCGACCCTGGGCTTTGGCACCAGCACCTGGGGTGGCGAGCAGATAGACGTCATCAAGCCGCCAGCCAGGACCCTGGACTTCCTGCCCATGGATTCCTTCCGCACCGAGTTCATGGGACGGCAATGGGGGGTGCCCAGTGAATTCCTGGTCTATGACGGCCAGCCTTACTACGCGCGTGATGTCCTCGCCTACACGCTCCTGCACGGCGTGCTGATCCGCCCCAGCAACGAGGAGATGCTGGCCCAGGTCTCGGCGCTGTGGAAGGCCTATGATGAGTTCCCGTTTGAGCAGGGCAGGATGTACCCGTACTGGGACAACGGGGACTACCTGCGGGTGAGCCCTGAGGGAGTCTACGCCACGGCCTGGCAGCTTCCGGCCAAAGGGCTGCTGGTAGTGGTCAGCAACCTGGGGGACGGCGATGCTGAGGTGGACCTGAAGCTAGACCTGGAGCGTTTCGGCCTGCGCCGTGTCACCGTCAAGGACGCCCTCACGGCGGAGGCTATCGCCTTCGACGACGGAGGAGTGAGCTTCCCGCTGGCAAGCTGGCGGTACCGGCTGCTGCGGGTGGTACCGGCCCCGTAGCGACAGACGGAGGAGGCGATGGCTTCGGTGGAGACCAACCTTGCACGCAGAGCGCTGACGGCCGCAGTGGTCACGGTCGCTTACAACGTGCTGGAGGGGTTGATCTCCATCGCCCTGGGCGCGGTGGCCCGCAGTCCAGCACTGATCGGCTTCGCGCTGGACAGCTTCGTTGAGGCGCTTTCCGGGGGAGTCATGGTGTGGCGCTTTGCCCGGGCCGAACGGCTGTCGGAAGCGGAGATCGAGCGGCGTGAGGCCCGCGCCGTGAAGCTCGTGGGCTGGACGTTTGTGATCCTTGGACTCTACATCGCCTACGAGTCCGGTGAGAAGCTCTGGCGGCGTGAGGCTCCGGCACCCAGCCTCGGAGGTATCGTCCTGGCGGCTGTGTCCATCGCCACCATGTACTTCCTGGCCCGGTACAAGCGTCGGCTGGGAGAGGCACTCGGCAGCCGCAGTCTGGTCGCCGATAGTGTCGAGACTATGGTCTGCCTGTGGCTCTCGGTATCCCTCCTCGTTGGGCTGGGATTGAACTGGACCCTGGGCTGGTGGTGGGCCGACCCGGTCACCGGTCTGGTCATCGCGGCCTTCCTGTTCCGTGAAGGCCACGAGCTCTTGACGGAGGGTCACTGCGCCTGTGGCGGTAGCGCAGAGGGGGAGCCGGAAGACAGCGCGAATAGCGGGTCCACTCCCAACTGAAACCCGCGAGGAGACGGCGATGACATCGCAGGAACGTGTATTCCTGGCCCTGCAACACCAGGAGGCTGACCGCGTACCGTGGTCGGACTTCCCGTGGGGCACCACGGAGGCGCGCTGGCACCGCGAGGGCATGCCCGAGGGCGTGTCCGCGGCGGAGCACTTCGGTTTTGAGCTCTGGGGCTTCGGCGGCGACAGCTCGCTGCAGATGGAGACGCGGGTGCTTGAGGACTGCGACGATTACACCATCGCCACCGGCGCCGATGGGGCGACGATGAGGAACTGGAAGGGCCGCACCACCACCCCGGAGTTGCTGGACTTCGCGATTACCACCCGCGAGAAGTGGGAAGAGGTCAAGCCACTGATGGTCTACAACGACCGGCGGGTGAATTGGGAAGGCGCCCGGACGGGGCTCGAGGCAGCCCGCGCCAAGGGCCTTTTCACCTACCTGAGCTGGGGCCCCGGCTTCACCAAGACCTGCAACATGGTCGGTCCCGAGCGCTGCCTCATGGCGATGGTCGAGGACCCCGACTGGGTCAGGGATATGTTCATGACCGATGCGCAAGTCTGTGCGGCTATTGCCGAGGAGGTGCTGGGCCGGGGGCTGGATGTGGACGCGGGCTGGATCTTTGATGACCTGGGCTACAAACACAAGGGCTTCTTCTCGCCGGCGGCCTACCGCGAGTTGCTCATGCCGGCCCACAAGCTGGTCTGCGACGTGTTCAAGGCCCACGGCAAGCCCATGATCCTGCACAGTTGTGGCTATGTTACCGAGTTCGTCCCGCTCTTCATCGAAGCGGGCTTTGACTGTCTGCAGCCGCTGGAAGTCAAAGCGGGAAACGACCTGTTGGCCCTGAAACAGCAGTATGGCGACCGTCTGGCACTGATGGGCGGTATTGACGTCCGCGCCATGGCCCACCCGGACCCGAAGGTCATCGAGCAGGAGATCGCATCCAAGGTGCCGGTGGCGAAGGCCGGCGGCGGGTACATCTTTCATTCCGACCATTCAGTGCCCGACGATGTCAGCTTCCGGCAGTACACGCGGGTGATGGAGTTGGCCGCTCACTACGGCAGCTTCCGTTAGGCTGCCGTGGCCCTGGGGACAGTCCTCAGACGGCGCCCCCAGAGCGGGACGTCACTGACCGAAGGCCCGGGGCATGGCCCGGGGAGCACCGGGACAGGATAGTCATGCTCATCGAGATGCGGGACATCCACAAGGTCTACCAGATGGGCAAGCAGCGCGTGCATGCGCTTGCCGGCGTGGACCTGCAGATCGAGCCGGGGGAGATGGTGGCGGTGATGGGGCCGTCGGGCTCCGGCAAGTCAACAATCATGAACATCCTGGGCTGCCTGGACCGCCCGACGCGGGGGACGTACCTACTGGAGGGTCAGTCTGTCGCCGATCTGGATAACGACGCCCTCGCCGCCATCCGCAGCCGCAAGATAGGGTTTGTCTTCCAGACCTACAATCTGCTGCCGCGCACCCCTGCGCTGGCGAATGTGTTGCTGCCGCTGATGTACCAGGGCGCCCGCAATCGCCGCGAGCGGGCGGAGCGGGCCCTGGCGCGGGTGGGCATGGCAGACCGGATGGACCACCGCCCCTCGGAGCTGTCCGGCGGGCAGCAGCAGCGCGTGGCCGTCGCCCGGGCCCTGGTGACCGAGCCGGCCATCGTCCTGGCCGATGAGCCTACCGGCAACCTGGACTCCCGCACCAGTATCGAGATCATGCAGCTCTTCCGACAACTCAACGAGGAAGGGGTCACCATTGTCCTGGTGACCCACGACCAGGACATCGCCGACTGCGCTCGCCGTATCGTGCGCGTGCGGGACGGGCGCATTGTCAGTGACGGGCCGGCTCGCTATGCCCTACCTCACGAAGCGCTGGGCGGGGGCGGCAGGGATGCGTCCGAAGAGGCCGAAGGCGGTGGCGCCCAGGCCGTCTCCTCCGCAGGTGGGACGACGCCGTCGGGCAACTCAACGCCCGCGTCCAGTGCCAGCTCGTAGGCTGTGAAGCGCTCATCGCGGAGGCGCGAGCGAAGGTCGAAGTAGAGACCCGCCTGAACAGACATCAGAAGAGGCGACAGCAGGAGCGACAGCAGGGAGCTGCCGCCGGCGATGACCAGAGTGCCTGCCATGGCCCCCAGGCTCTCCCGCAGGCCGCCAGCGAACTCCGTCTGGGCCAGTGCGCCGACCGCCATGCTCGGCGCGGTGAAGGCCAGGCCGGCCAGGGCAATAGCGCCCAGGACATGCCAGAACTGCCCGCCGGCGAGGCGGAAGCTGCGTCCCAGCGCGGGGAAGCCGCCCAGATTCTCGACGGCCGTCACCGCCGTCATGGCCACGAGGTAGACGGTCACGGCCAGAATGGCCGGTACCAGGGTGAACATCGGGACCAGGCGCATGATAAGTGGGGGACTGACACCTGGCTGCATCGGGCCCGAGGACATACCGATGATCGCGGCGATGATACCGCCGGGAATCTGGCCGATAATAGCTGCGCCGGCCAGGACCAGCAGCATCACCAGCGCCCCGCTGGCTATCTTTGCGGCGCGTCCGAGAACGAAGTCCCAGGCCTCCACAGCCGACAGGGAGCGGCCCAGGGCCCGCTCGGCCCAGATGCGTGCGACGGCAACGCCCCCGGCATAATGCGCCAGCATGGAGATGATTCCGGTCACTGCCCCGATCCCAACGATCAGGGCAATGGCCCCAAACATCTCTCCGGGATCAAGGTTCTCGGGTCGTATCTCGCCCTTCTGCAGGGCCTGCATGAGCTCCATGGCTCCGGTCTGGGCGAGGGCCGCCTGGCCGGCGACGGCAATGACAGTTGGTGCAACCAGAATCCCGAAGGCCGCGACCCAGGCTGCGCCGCCGGCTCGGAGGCACTCATTGACACCGCTGCGAAAGAGGTCTACCGCACCCCGGGGCCGGAAGTAGCTGACGTCAGGTGTGCCCATGGCAACACGCTCCTGGAGGAGTTGGCAACCGCGACGGTTGCGACGCTGCTAGTTTGTAGAATGGCAATGCGGGGACCTTCAAGAGCACGGGCCCTGTCCTATACACCTCATAGGGTGGTTCTTCATGTCACGTCGACTCAAGATCGGCTGCGCCGTGCTGGTGGTGGTCACTGCCTTGGCGGTCTTCATCCCTCTCCGCTATCTGCGGGCACGCGTGGTGGAGGTCGAGGTGGAAGCGGTGACCCGTGCGGATATCAACGAGGTGGTCAGTGCGGTCCCCGTGGCCGGGCAGCCAGCAGGCGTGGTCAAGCCCGACGAGGTCAAGGTCATCCCCAAGATCGGCGGCGAACTGGTGCGCCTATTGGTACAGGAAGGTGACCGGGTCTCTGCCGGTCAGGTCATCGCCTATCTGGACGCCCGGTCGGTGGACGCGGACCTGCGGCAGGCCCGGGAGACCGCCGCGGCGGCACGGGCCCGCGTGGCACAGGCCGCCGCAGAGGCCGCGGTAGCCCCCAAGCGGACCGCCGCGACCATGACGGAGGCTCAGGCGGCGCTGGAGCAGGCGGAGGCGCGATACCAGACTGCGCTGCGCGGGGCCCGGGCGGAGGAGATCGAGCGTGCTCGCCAGGCCGTCCGGCAGGCAGAACAGGACCTCAAGGAGGCCGACGCCAGTCTGGCGACGACCAGACGCGGCGCCCGCCCCGAGGAGATCGTGGCTGCCGAAGCGGCGTTGCGCCAGGCAGAGGCGGACTTGCAGTCGAACCAGGCCCACCTGGAGCTGCTGCTGGCTGGCCCGCGTCCCGAGGAAGTGGCCCAGGCCGAGGCCGCCGTGCGGGACGCCAGGGCGCAACTGGAGTTCCGCGCGACGACGCTGGCGTCCCAGAGAGCCCTGGCCGCCAAGGGCTTCGTATCACGCAACCAACTGCAGGCTGACGAGGCCGCTCACGAGGCGGCGCAGGCAGCACTGCAGACCGCCGAACAGCGCCTGGCGCTGGTGAAAGAGCCCTACCGTCCCCAGGAGCTGGAGCAGGCTCGCGCTGCAGTGCGCCGGTCAGAGGAGGCAGTCCGGCGCGCCCGGGCCGACCTCGAGCTCCTCCGTCACCGTACCACGCCCGAGGACCTGGCGGCGGCCGAAGCGCGGCGCACGGCGGCGGCATCCCGGCTGGAGTCCGCCCGCGCTGCCCTGCGCCTCACGGAGCAGCAGACCACCCCGGAGGATCTGCGCGTCGCCGCGGCGACGGTTTCCCAGTCGCGTGCTTCCGCCCGTCGCGCGGAGGCCGACGGCGTGTCTGTCCGGCAGCGGCAACTCGACCTGGCCATTGCCTCGGCCGATCTGCGCCGGGCCGAGGCGGCGCTGCAAATGGCTGCCGAACGCGCCGGCTACACGGTCATCACCGCCCCCATCAGCGGCGTGGTCACCCGCCTGAACGCCAAGCGGGGCGAGTATGTGCAGGGCGGCGGCATCGCGCTGCCCAGCGCAGAGATTGCCATGCTGGTGATCACGGCCACAGACCGCGTATGGATCGAGTGCAACGTGGACGAGGCGGACGTGCATGACGTGCGACTGGGGCAGGCCGCGATCGTCTTCCTGGGCGAGGGGCGCGAGGTGCGGGGCCGGGTGCACCAGATATCACCCTCGGTCCGGCTGACCCAGGGCGACGTGCGGACCTTCGCGGTCAAGCTTGCCGTCGAGGGCGACACCAGTGCGCTTCACAGCGGCATGTCCGTGGAGGTTGACATCGTCACACGCTCCAAGAAACAGGCGCTATCAGTACCCTCTTTTGCGATCTTTGAGGATAAGGACGGCAAGTTCTACGTCTACGTTATGCAGAACGGCAGGGCTAAGAAGAAGGAAGTGACCAAGGGCGTCGAGGGCATCGAACGTACCGAGATCACGAAGGGTCTCACTCTCGGAGAGAGCGTCATCACCTCTCTCGAAGCCAAGGGCCTGCGTGACGGCAAGCCGGTCCGACTGGCAAAGGAGAAGAAGGACGAGAAGGCCACCGAGGAAGATGCGACCGAGGCTGCCGTGGAGGTAGAAGCCGACCAGGCTCCTGAGTAATGAGCGAGATAGGCCGAGTTGCCCCATGAACTTCATTGAGAGCATGCAGGTCGCCCTGAACGCCATCCTCAACAACAAGGTGCGCGCCTTGCTCACCATGCTGGGCGTCACTGTGGGCGTGGCGGCGGTCATCCTTTTGGTCTCGGTGGGCGAGGGGGCTCGAGGGGATGTCGGTAAGGAGCTGATGGACCTCGGCAGCAATCTCGTGATCCTCGTTGCGGGGCGGGAGGAGACACGGGGTGACAGCGCCCAGCGTAAGACCGAGGTCCAGCGGGGCCGGCGGCGCCGCCAGTCGGTGAAGCCGCTGACTCTGGCCGACATGTACGCCCTGGAGAAGCTGTGCCCCTCCGTTGCGCAGGCAGCGGCTGGCATCGACGCCCAGACCGAGTGCAAGTACGGCTCCCGTGTGCGTCGGGTTCAGGTTCAGGCGGTGTCGGGGAAGTACGCCCTGGTGCGCAACCAGAAGGTCCGACGCGGGACTTTCATCAACGAAAGCCATGTCTCCGGCGGGCAGCGCGTCTGTGTCATCGGCCAGACCATCGAGAAGGAACTCCTGCCGGGCGAAGAGCCGTTGGGCAAGCGGATCACCCTCAACGGCGCGCGCTTTCGCGTGGTGGGTCTACTGGAAGTGAAAGGCCGCAACCTGGGTGAGGACCAGGACAATCGGGTGATCATCCCCATCACCGCCGCCGAGGCCGTGGCAGGACGCCGCAACCCGGACTACATCATGATGAACGCCACCTCGCGGGACACCATACGCCGGGCAGTGCTTGAGGTGAAACGGGTCATGAAGGCGCGGCACCGCGGGCAGGAGGACTTTCAGGTCATTGACCAGGCCGGCATCCTCAAGATGGTCAACACCGTCCTGGGGATCCTGACTGCGGTAGTCGGTGGCATCGGGGGCATCTCGCTCATCGTTGGCGGCATCGGCATCATGAACATCATGCTGGTGTCGGTCACCGAGCGCATCCGGGAGATCGGCATCCGCAAGGCCGTCGGCGCCCGCGAGCGCGATATCCTCTACCAGTTCCTCATCGAGTCTGCCACCATCAGCGTCATCGGCGGCGGGATTGGCATTCTCATCGGCTGGCTGAGTTCGCTCACCCTCAGCAGTATCTGGAAGGCACTCCCCAGCCAGGTCACACCAGCCGCCGTCGCCATCGCCTTCCTCTTCAGCCTCGCCGTGGGCGTCTTCTCCGGGGCTTACCCCGCCTACCGCGCCGCCAAGCTGGACCCCATCGAAGCGCTACGGCACGAGTAAGGGTCCATGGCGACGGGCGGACGCGACGGCGGCCACTGCCGGCATTAGTACTCCCCGTGCTCCCGCGCCAGGTCCATCCAGTAGCGATAGGCGTCCCAACTCACGGTCGGCGGTACCGAATGATCCGACTGGTGGATGTAGCCACCGCCGGGCTTGGCGGCCTCGATCTTGCTGACCACCTCGTGCTGGATCGCTTCACGGTCGCCGGTGGCCACAATGTCCATGTTGATGTTGCCAAAGAAGCTGATGCGGTCGCCGTAGAGGGGCTTGAGCTCCCGCACGTCGGTGCCCGTTCGGGCCTCCAGGGGTTCGATACAGTCAAAGCCCGCCTCGATGAGCAGCGGGATGAAGCTCCGCACATCACCGTCGCAGTGCAGGATCAGGAACATGTCGTGCTCGTGGCACAGTCGGGCATACTCGCGGTGGTACTCCATCATCATCCCGCGGTAGGTGGCGGGCGAGAAGAGCATCCCGCTGCGGTAACACAGGTCTGAGGAGAACAAGATGCCGTCGGGGCGGTAGCCCTCGTCGAGAAGCTGGCGGGTCATGCGGAGGGCGAGGGTGGCCAGTGCCTCCATGATCTCCGCGAAGAGATCGGGGTCGGTGCCCAGGGTCAGCATGGCGTTCTCCATGCCCAGGACGCTGATGGCCCACCAGACCGGCTCACCGGGGGCAATGGTGCAGAACTGGCCCGCTGCGTTGGCGGTGGTGATGGCCTGACGAACATCGTCGCTGATGCGGTCTGGCGCATAGGCCAGGCGCTCGCGATGGCGCTCCCAGTCGGCCCGCGTCTTGATGGCCCAGTCCACCTCGGCGGGCGCATGGTAGCTGTGCTTCCAGCGCTTGTGGACCACGCCATTGGCATCCCGGTCCACCACCCACTCCTCTGTCTCCTCCAGCGTCTCCTCGGGCAGCCGCAGGGAGCAGTCCAGGCCGAACGTGGAGAAGCCGTCGAGTTCGAACAGCTCGGCCGGCCTGGCACCCGCTGGCATACCCTCTTGCTGCCAGCGGGCCAGAGTCTCGGGCCAGAAGGACTGTTCGGACCGCGGCATCCGGTCCGGCTCCTGCCGGCGAAGCGTCGTGCGCAGGCGTTCGCGTGAGTTCATCGGTGGGGCTCCTCATGCGGCGAAGATAGCCTTGCCTATAGCTGTCAGACAGGGAGTGTCAAAAGTTCTGGGCAACCTCGTGCCGGGCAGGTGCATTCTCCCCACAAGCGGAAGACACGCCGGCCAGCCAGAACACGAAGGAGCCAACATGTTCATTGACATCCACTGCCACGCCTATCGTATCCCCCCGCCTGTTCTCTCCTTCTCCACTCCCGAGCAAGTGCTGGAGCGTTTCGACACGCTCGGCATCGAGAAGGCCGGATTGCTGCCCATTGTGAGCCCCGAGATCTACCTGCCCCAGACCAACGAGGACATCCTCGAGATGTGTGAGCAGTACCCCGACCGGTTCTTCCCCTTCTGCAACGTGGACCCGCGGGCGTTGACCAACTCTTCCCACGCACCGCTGGGAGACCTGCTGCGCTACTACAAGGACAAGGGCTGCCGGGGCGTGGGCGAGGTCATGCCCAACCTGCACATCATGGACGATCTGGTCCAGAACCTGTTCAAGCACTGCGAGGCCGTGGGCCTGCCGGTCATCTATGACGGCTCGGACGTGCTCAAGGGCGATTTCGGGCTCTATGATGACCCCGGCCTGCCGGGGCTGGAGCACACCCTGCAGCGCTACCCTAACCTCATCATCTTTGGCCACGGACCCGTCTTCTGGACGGAGATCGCGCGGCTGGAGACGCCGGGGGAGCGCGGGTATGTCTTCCAGCTCGACGGCGGCCAGGTGGGCCGGCAGCCGAAGGGTCCCATCAAGGAAGAGGGCGTCGTGCCCAAGCTGATGCGTTTGTACCCGAACCTCTATGGCGACCTCTCGGATGACAGCCCACGCAACGCCCTGGCCCGCGACCCGGACTATGGCCCCAGGTTCCTGACCGAGTTCCAGGACCGGCTCTTCTTCGGCACCGACCTGTGCTACCCGGATATGCGCATTGACATCATCCCGCTGCTGCTGGACTGGCGCGAGACCGGCAAGATCAGCGAGGAGGTCTTCCAGAAGGTCGCCCGGGAGAACGCCATCCGCCTGTTCAACCTGTAGCGCCATTCAGCGGGGGCCGTCGTAGGCCCTCTCCCCCGCCCTGACCGCGGCCCGGTTGCGGAGCTCCGTCTCGCGCCGGGCCGCGTACTTCGCCTCCCGCCGCTGATCTGCCGGACCGAGTGCGAACTCCGGTTCATCGCCCCGCGGCACGCGCGCCAGCAGCGCGGCCCCCTCGCGGATGAGCCCCAGGGCCTCGGCGTAGGCGTCACTTCCAGCCGCCAGTCCCGTAAGGCACGGGCTGAGCTCCGGCCGCTCGAAGCTCACCAGCGGCCCGGGGTTCGTAGAGAATCCGAAGCTGCTCAGTATGGGCACCCCTGTCAGCTCCTGCAGCCGTCGCAGTTGCATTTCGGTCAGCGGCGAGCGCCCGCCCGGGTTGTCCGGGTAAGCGGTGGCGTAGGTCGGGTAGTAGGGGGCGTTGATGTCAATCCAGGTTACCAGACGCTCGAAATCCTCCGACGGTGGCGCAATCCCGCCGTGTCCCTGGAGGAGAGTAGCGATGAGCTTGCTGGCGTGCGAGCCCCAGGACTTGGCGGGCTGGATCTCAGCCGGCCCCGCGCCGATGGCGCGGATGAGGCCCTTGCGCCACAGCTCATTGTACGAGGCATTGAAGGTCAGGTCGCGGTCCCCGGCCAGACTGACACCACCCGCGGCGCGGGGGCCGAACTCGTGGCAGCGCACGCAGTTGCGGTCCAGGACTGGCTGCACCTCAGCGCGATAGCTAAACAGGCGAGGGGGACCGTACCACCCCTCCAGCGTGCTGGGGTTACGCCGCGTCGCCCGCAGGGCCTGGCGCACCGGTGGCGCCGTGTTACGGCTATCATGGCAGCCAATGCAGCCCTGCCACTCGCCCGACTGCACCATCGTCCCGCTGCGCATGGACTGCACCATCATCCGGTTCTTGTCCAGGAGCTGAAAGTAGACGAAGGTGTCGGCAGGGACGGCAAAGCACGCGGAGCCATCGGCCTCCACCGGCACCGTCCCGAGAATCCTCTTGTTGTTGAAATCATGCCAGTTCATCCCGGGCGCTTGCTGTCCCTGGCCGTTCCATGCCGCCGCCGACCAGAAGCGTTTCTCCGGCGACTCCACCACCCGCAGGAACTTGACCTCTCCGCGCTCCACCCCTGCCATGTGCGTGCCCTGGTAAACGTCAGCCACGTAGAAGTACCCCGGCCCGCCGCTGAAATTGCGCCGCACGGGAACGGCGCGGGGCAGCGGCCGCGGTCGCAGTGGCATCGGGTCGAAACATCCTGGCCCCTCCACATGCAGCAGCACCTCATTGCCAAAGATGTCCAGCAGGTAGAGGCCCATCTGTTCGCCATCGCCGGTCTGGCGCGAGCAGAGGAAATACTTCCCGGCCCCGGCGGCAGTGCGAGGGTCGTGAAGGGGATAGGGGTCCTCGTACTTGGGGTAGACCCGCGTGAAGGTGTCGAAATCCCCCAGACCCACCAGGTCCATCGCGCTTGCCGGCCAGGTGCGCACCGGCCCGTCCCGGCCGTCGAGACCGAGCCGCCGGTCCAGGATCGCCAGCGCACCCCACGGCCGGTCATGGCACGAACCAAAGACGCAGACCACGCGGTCGGTGCCGGGGATGGCTACAGCGTCCAGAACTGCACCCGGCGAGGCAGTGTTGTTACCCCAGTAGATACTGTGCTGCGTGCCATCGGGGTTGACGGTCCATAGCCCCTGGGCGTCGCCGAAGTTGCGATCCACATATTCCCAGCGATCATAGAGAATCCGTCCGTCCGGCATGAGAGTGCCGTGCTGCTCCATGAGCGTGCTCTTGCCGATCTGGATGATGTTCGCCCCGTCCGGCTCCATCCGGAAGAGGTTGGCCATGATGTGCCGGTTGCACATGCAGTACTTGGGTTCGCGGGTGGAGGAGAAGGCGATACCGCCGTCCGGCAGGTACAGCGGGTCTATGTCGCTCACACCGGGGGCAAAGGTCAGTTGCCGGAGGCCAGCGCCGTCGGCTCCCACCTCATAGAGGTGGTAGTCGTCGGTCGCGTCGCGGCGCATGGAGAACAGGACCCGTTCACCGCTGAAGTGCACATCCGGGTCGCGGACGATGCCGGCCGGGACCTCTACCAGCGTGCGCGCCTGACCGGTACGCAGGTCCAGGGCCTTGAGCGCCGCACCCCCCCGGAAACTGGCCGTGTTGATCTCCCCGGTCTGGAACATGGTCTCCGTATTATGGTGGTCGGGCAGGTACTGCGGCCTCACCACGTAAAGCAAGGGTTGGCCGCTGACCAGGGGGTTGGCGACCAGGGCTTCGCGCTGGAGGCTGGCGAACTCAGCGCGTGCGGCGCGACGTACGGCCGGGTTGGCGTGACTCAAGCGAGGCTCGATGCTTTCCAGACGCCCCAGGAACTCAATAGCGCGGGGATAGCGGTCGCCGAAGGTCGCCGCCAGGTCGGCCAGGGCCGCCCGCAGGGTCCCGGGATTGCCGGGGGAGGGCAGCAAGGACTGTTTGAGGGCGTCAAGCACCGGCTCATATGCGGCGCGGTGCTGCGCGGTGGCGGCTGCATCCACCGTGCCGTCCAACGCCACATCATCGAGTGTCACATGCCCCCAACTGCCCGTGTGGGCATCCACGACGCGCAAGAACACCAGCTTGCCCACCAACTCCGGTACACGCCATGTCACCCGCTGCATGGTCTCGTCATTGGCGCCGCGAGCGTGCTGCACTTCGTCGCCGTCCAGGGTGCGGAGCGCCACGTAGGTCTCAGGGTGGTGGCCGCCGCCCACCAGGAGCGTGATGTCCGAGCCGCCAAGCCGGATGACCGGGGACTCGACGACGCCGGTGAAGGTGTCAGTGGGGGCATAGTCAGGCTGTTCGAGCGTCGAGAGGAAGTATCGGCCCTGCTTGTTGTAGGGCTGGCCGGTGTTGTGGAAGACGGCGCGGTCGCAGATGAGCAGCCCGAAGCTCCCCTCCATCACCTGCCAGCCCTGCAGGTCGCCGGTCTCGAAGTCGTAGTGCAGCGGGGCGGCGGCAGCCAGTGACGTTCCGTGGCACGCAGAGATGATGAGCACAGCGCGCAGCCACCGGCACCAGGGTTGTGGTATCATGTTGTCACTCGCAGGGAAGACGTCACCAACGCGGAACTCCACGTAAGCCATGTGTAAGCTGATACCATATCTTCGCCACGTCGCATGCTGTGCCCTGCTTGCCGCCGGGCTCCCGGCTTGGGCCCAGCCGCTGCTGACGGAGGGCCGCTTCGGCCAGACCTTCGTGGCGCGTGATTGCCCCTTGCAGGCCGCGCCCCGGGAGGACTACCGGCTCCTGCCGCTGACCGTTGAGTGCTGGGCCCGCCTGCACAGCAAGCGCAGCTACAACATCCTCATCGCCAATGAGCCGAAGGCTTCCGGGACCCACTGGGAGTTGTACACTCACGTCGGTAGCGGCTTCCCTGCCGTCTACTTCCCCGGCAACACGCCGGCTGACGTGTCGTGTCCGGTGGACATCACCGACGGCCAGTGGCATCACCTGGCTTTCGTCGCCGATGGCCGTACGGTGCGGCTCTACCTGGACGGGCAACTCCGCGCCGAGGTGCCTGTCCAGCACAGCGGAGCGCCGACGGTCACCGGCCCCATCGCCTTCGGGCAACTTGCCGAAGGAGGCCTGGGCTGTGATGGCCTGGTGGACGAGGTGCGGCTGACACGGGGCGTGCGCGAGACCAGGAGCCTGCCCGGTACGGCGTTCACGGCGGACGGGCAGACCATCGGTCTGTGGCACTTCGAGCACCCCGCCGACGGCAGGACCTTCGCCGACTCATCACCCCTTGCCAACCACGCCGTGGACCCTCTTGCGGATGCTCCGTTCCGTAAGCCCCGGTGGGCGCCCGGATCGCGGGTGCCCCTGCCACCGGAGCCTGATCCCGCTGCCCTGCGGCAGGAGCTCGCTGAGGCGCTTGGAGGCCTGCGACTGCGCACACCCAGACCGGCCGCCGCCACCCGCGACGGTATCCTGCGAGACTGGGAGGAGCAGTGGTTCTACCTGCGACGCCAGTTGTCCGGCGCGGACCCGTTGCCAGCGGGCGCCGCCGACCAGGTCCATGACCGCCACGCTTTGGTCTTTCCCACGGACCTGGATCCGCTGGGAGTGGTGCTGCGGCGGACGGCCGCGCTGGTTGAGCACCTGCGCGGTCTGGGCGTGGACGTGGCCGCGCTGGCCGCTGACCTCCACTCACTGAAGGCGGCGGCCGACACAGCACCGGCGGATGACACGCTGCAGCGTCACGCCCTCTTCCTCGCAGCCTGCTCCCTGTCCCGTGAGGCCGCTTTCGCCAACCCGCTGCTGGATTTCGAGCGCATTCTTTTCGTCGCCCGCGGTGTCTATGCCGGGTCACGCAAGACCGGGCCGATGGTCACGGCTGACAACCAGGGGCAGCACTTTGCGACCCAGTACTATGGCTTCAACAGCATCCCCGGGGGCGGCCTGTACACGGTGCGTGACTTCCGCACCGACCCCGTCGTCGAGGACGTGCTGCGCAACTCCGTCGTGACCAATGGCCGCCTGGCGGGGCAGCGCCTGCAAGGGGGAGGTTTCCTGTCGCCCGATCTCTCCTACGACGGGCAGACCATCCTGTTCTCCTGGACCGCCTGTCGTGAGCAAAGGTGGGAGTGGACGCCGAACACTGCCTTCCACATCTTCCGGGTCGGCGTGGACGGCTCCGGCCTGACCCAGCTCACGGATGGCCCTTACGACGACTTCGATCCCTGCTTCCTGCCCAATGGCCGCGTTGCTTTCATCTCGGAACGCCGGGGCGGGTACATCCGCTGCTTCCTCGGCCTGGACGTACCCCAGCATACCCTGCACTCGATGTGCCTGGATGGCAGTGACCTGCTGCCGCTGAGCTTCTTTGAGACCAGTGAGTGGCACCCGAGCGTCAACAATGACGGGATGCTCGTCTACACGCGCTGGGACTACGTGGACCGGGAGAACTGCCTGGGCAGCAATATCTGGACCTGTACCCCCGATGGTCGTGACGCCCGGGCGCCCCATGGCAACTACCCCTACCCCTGGCACACCTTCCCGGACAACACCGCCGGCGACAGCCGCCTGGGCCGGCCGTATACCGAGATGAACATCCGCGCCATCCCGGGATCACACCGCTATCTGGCCACTGCTGCTCCCCACCATGGTGAAGCCTTCGGGAGCCTGGTAATCCTCGACCTGCGCCTCCCCGACGATGGCGCCATGTCGCAACTACGCCGGGTGACCCCCTATGTGCCCTTCCCCGAGACAGAGTACCCGGCCCGCAGCCAGTACCCTTACGGCACGGCCTGGCCACTCAGTGAAGACTTCTACCTGTGCAACTGGTGGGAGAACCTCTATCTCCTGGATCGCTACGGCAACCAGACGCTGCTGTGCGAAAACAGCCTGGTCTTCGGTGAGACCAACTGGCACATGCGGCTGATAGACCCGATACCGGTACGACCCCGTCCCGCGCCACCGGCGATGCCGACGCTGACGAACGAGGGCGAGAATGCCCGCCCGGGCGCACCCTTTGCAACCATCAGCGTCCTGAATGTCTACAACAGCGACCTGCCCTTCCCCCCGGGGACCAGAATCCGCTACCTGCGGGTGCTGCAAAACATCCTGAAGTGCAACCCGCAGATGGGTCAGCCGATGATCGGCTATCAGGAGGAGAGCACCCCGCGTGTTCCCCTGGGCATTGTCCCCGTGGAAGACGACGGGAGCGCTTACTTCGAGGCGCCGGTGGAGCGGGAACTCATCTTCCAGGTCCTGGACGAGAACCATATGGCCGTTCAGTCCATGCGCTCGGTGGCTTACGTGCACCGGGGCGAGAACCTGACCTGTCTGGGCTGCCATGAGACCAAGGAGCAAGCCCCGCCGTTGCGCCGCTACCCGCTGGCGCTCCGACGCGCGCCCTCCCGGCTGGAACCCGAGGTGGGTCCGGTGGAACCCATCACTTACTATCGCCTGGTCAAGCCGGTCTTTGAGCGGACCTGCCTGCCGTGCCACCGGCAGTCCGGGAAAGGGCTGCAGGATATGAGCTATCCCGCACTGGAGCCGCATGCCTTCTACTTCGCGGGAGGCATGAGCGGCACCACGGTCAAGCCGATACATGGCGGCTCGCGGACGATACCAGGGCGCTTCGGGGCGCGTTACTGCCGCCTGGGCCAGGCGCTGCTGGATGAGACGCATCGAGGCAAGGTGCCGCAGGAGGACTTCCGACGCGTCGTCCTGTGGCTGGATGCCAACTCTCTGCGTCTCGGCGCGTTCCATGACGAAGAGGCACAGGTTCGCGGAGAAGTCGTATGGCCCACCCTGGATGTGGACCCGGCCAACCCACAGGGCCTGGAGCGGCTGGTGCGCCGATAGGGCCCACTGTGACTGACAGCCGACCACAAGCAGACGGGAGTATCCGCCCCATGATGGCTCTACGCAACGGGTTCATCGCTCTGAACGCAACGGCGCTGCTCTGTGCTTGCTGGCCGGCCCTGGCGCAGGGCTACGTCCGGGGCGCCACGGCCCGCGAGACCTACTACGCCTCGGTCGCGGCCCTCTCAGACCAGGCCGAGTTCGGCCCCTGGTATTACGCCGGCCCCTTCGACAACACAGGCGGCCAGGGCTTTGCCGCGACCTACGCGCCGGAGCAGGCAGTAGACCTGCAAGCCACCTACGAGGGCAAGGGCGGGCGCCAACTGCGCTGGCAGCGCGGCACATTCCGCGACGGCGACGTGAACTCCCTGAACATCTTCTCGGACAACGATTCCATTGTGGTCTACCTGTATCGCACCATCGTGGTCCCGGAGCCGCGCGAGCTGCCGGTGCTACTGGGAAGCGACGACGGACTGCAGGTGTGGCTCAATGGGGAGAAGCTGCTGGCCAACAACACCACCCGCGCCTGCACACTGGGGGATGAGAGGCTGACACTCAGTCTCCGCGCAGGCACCAACGAGCTGCTCCTCAAGGTGACGCAGGGTGGGGGGCCGGCCGGATTCGCGTTCGCCGTGGACAACGGCCCCAACACCCTACTGACGCGCATCGCTCAGGACTTCCCCGAAGAGATCAATGACCTGGTGGTTGAGTTGGACTGGGTTCGCCAGGCCCTGGCCCACAAGGCCACCCCTGGCGCCGCTGTCGCCCCGGAGGATGACGCACCCGGAGCGGTGGACGGCACCAAGGACGGAGGCACCGGGTTTCACACGGCGCTGGAGGACCAGCCGTGGTGGCAGGTTGACCTGGGGAGTGCTCAGGCCCTTAGCCATGCTCTACTCTACAATCGCAACGACGCTGCCGAGCGGATCGCCCGCGTCGTCATGTTGCTGTCTGACGACGGCGAGCACTGGCGGCAGGTTTGGCAGAACGACGGCACGGTCTTCCATGGCGCCAGTGACGGCAAGCCCATGCGCGTGGACCTCGCGGGCCAGAGTGCCCGGTATGTGCGTCTGCAGCAGCCGGGGCGCGAGTTCCTGCACCTCGATGAGGTCGAGGTCTATGGCGCTGCTGACGTGACCACCAATCTCGCGCTGAACCGTCCGGCCACCCAGAGCAGCAGCAGTCCGTGGTCCACCTACACGCCATCCCCCAGTCCAACGCACAACCCGGTCGCGGAGAACCGCCGTCTGCGCGAGGCCACGGCCGAGGCCCTGGACCTGGCCCGGCGCACGCTGGCTTTCGTGCCAAACCCTTCCGCGGACGTCGGGCGCCGGTTGGACGAACTGGCGGAACAGGTCGCTGCCGCCTCGTCCGATAGCGACTGGCGCGACCTGTGCCTGCGGGTCCGCCGCCTGCGCCGCGAGATCATTCTGACCCATCCCCTGTTGGGCTTCGGCGACATGCTGGTGGTCAAGCGCGGCCCGACTCTTTACAGCCACATGGTGGACCAGTACCTGGGACGCCATGCCCAACCCGGAGACGGGCTGGTGCTGCTGAGGGACTGGAAGACCCGGCCACAGGCGGTTCCCTTGCTGGCCGGCAAGCTCCCGCGGGGCGCCGTGGGACACCCGGAGCTGTCCTTCGATGCCCGGCGGATAGTGTTCAACTACTGCGACACCACCGTCGAGCCGCGCGAGGCCCGACGGTTCTTTCTGTATGAGTACGACCTGGAATCGGGCCAGGTGCGACAGATCACCGGGGTGCCCGGGGTGGACCCGCTACAGGGCTGGGAGGGCCGGCAAACAGTCCTGATCGAGGACTTCGACCCCTGCTACCTGCCTGACGGCGGCATCGCTTTCGTGTCTACCCGCAACCAGGCCTTCGGGCGCTGCCACGGCGGCCGCTACACCCCCTCCTACGTGCTCTATCGTTGCGACGCCGACGGCCGGAACATCCGGCGGCTGTCTTTCGGCGAGGCCAACGAATGGAACCCAAGTGTGCTGCCGGACGGGCGCATTCTGTACACCCGCTGGGACTACATCAACCGCCATGACACCTTCCTGCAGAGCCTCTGGACCACCCGGCCGGACGGCACGGCCACGGCCCATTACTACGGCAACTCCACCCGCAACCCCTGCATGACCGCGCAGGCCCGCGCCATTCCCGGCACGGACCTGGTAGCGTGTCTGGCCATGGCCCACCACAGCTACAGTGCCGGCTCGATCATCGCGATCGACCGCCGCGAGGGCGAGGATGAGTTGGTCGGCGTGGAGCGGATTACGCCGGAGGTCGCCTTTCCCGAGACCGAAATGTGGCCCGTGGGCTCCTACACGGACCCATACCCTCTGTCTGAGGACCTGTACCTCGCCGCCTTCGACCCCGACCCTCTGGCCTCGCAGGGCAAGGGTGCCAGGGCCAACGGCTATGGCATCTACCTGGTAGACAGCCTCGGTGGACGCGAACTGCTCTACCGCGATCCCACCACCTGCTGCTTCGCTCCCATCCCGGTTCAGCCGCGACCACTCCCGCCTGCCATTCCTTCGGCCCTGGCGCCGGGACGCGAGGACGGCACCTTCGTCATCCAGAACGTCTACGAATGTGTCGAGCCGCTGGAACCGGGCAGCATCAAGAGCTTGCGGGTGGTGCGGCTGCAGGAGCAGCCGACCGCGGCGGCCCCTGAGCGTGGTGCCGTGAGTCAGGAGATTGTGAAGTCGGTGGTGGGAACGGTACCGGTGAAGGCTGACGGCTCGGTAGCTTTCACAGCCCCGGCTGAGACGCCGCTGCTGTTTCAGTTGCTGGACGAGCATGGGATGTCGGTTTTCGGCATGCGCAGCCAGGTCTACCTGCAGAAGGGCGAGACCATGAGCTGCACCGGCTGCCACGAACCACGGGGCACACCACCGCCACCGGGGAGGTATCTGGGGGCGGTAAGGCCCGCTGCGCTGACGCCGCCGCCGGGCCCAGACTACAGCGGCGGCTTGAGCTATGCCCGCACGGTGCAGCCGGTCCTGGACCGCTACTGCATCCGGTGTCACGGCCTGGGGCACAACGCTCTGAGCCTGCTGGGGACGCCAGATGGCGACTACTCGCAGTCCTACAACGCCCTGGTCTCACGCCCGGGTCTGGTCAAGCTGGCGCACCGCAACGAACAGACTGACATCAGCAAGCCTGGCGACTACGGCGCCCGCGCCGGCAAGCTGGCGGGATTCCTCCTGGGCACCCACGGCGAAGAGGCGAGGCTGGACCCGGAGAGCTTCGTGAGGATTGCGGAGTGGCTGGACCTGAACGGTCAGTACTACGGCGACTACAGCTTCGACCGCCGCGAGCGTCGCCAGCCGTCAGCCGAAGGCGTGGCTGCCCTGCGGGCGCACATCGCCGAGGACTGCAACTCTTGCCATCCCGGAATGTCGGAGCAGCCTCTGGCGGCCCTGGCCAATACCGCAGACCCCGAGCAGAGCCGCGTGCTGCTGGCGCCGCTGGCCGAGACTGACGGCGGGTGGGGACAGTGTGCCGAGGCGTGGGCAAGCAAAGCGGCAGCCGCGTACGGGCGGATGCGGGAGCTGGTGTTGCAGGCTGTGGGGACGCCCTGAGGTGGCGGTTCCGGGTGTGCCACTGCCAGCGGGGCTGGCAGTGGCTTCCCCGCTTGTGCCGACCTACAGCGAGCGCAGGAACTCTACCAGGTCGCTCAGTTCGGCGTCCGTAAGCTGTGACGTCTTCCCGTGCTTGTCTTCCCGGTTGAACTCGCGGAAGCACTGCTCCAGGGTTACCGCACTGCCGTCGTGGAGCCACGGTCCTGTGCGGAATATCTCAATTAGCGTTGGTGTGTCGAACTCCGCCTCACTGTCCAGTTCATGCTTCGTGCCGACGTCGTAGCTCTTCAGGTCGGTATACAGTCGTCCCGGGTGACAGGTGGCGCAGGCCGTGTCGGCACGTTCAAAAATGGCCTTGCCCCGCTTGGCTGCCGCTGAGAGGCCGCCGTCGGCCGTGCGTGCCGGACTCCGGACCGGCATCAGCGACTTGATATACTCCCCGGTGTCGTGCAGTTCCTGCTCGGTCGGCACGTGGAAAAGGATGTACTTGAAGCCCGCCGCCACTGCCACTTCCATGCTGGCCCGCACCCCATGAGCCATGGCGGGTGGCGTCTGGTCGGACAGCAGCAGGGACTTGGCGCTCTTGGGGTTCCCGATGCCGTCATTCAGCAGGTCCCACGACAGGCCGTCGGTCCGCCCCTCGGGATGGCAGGTCGCACAGGACTGCCAGCCCTGGAAACAGATCGTCGCGTCATGGAAGAGCTTCTCGCCGTTGCGGACCGCGTCGGCCTCGGGCTGTCGGCCGAGGGCGATGGTCTGGACGACCTTCGCCTCCGGCGTCAGCAGGTGCAGAGGGGGCGCCGCGGCCCCTTCGGCCGGGGCCTCCGGGGGCGGAGGCAGGGTGGCGCTGAGACGGGTAATGTCACCAGAGAAGTAGTTGGCCACATAGGCGCCGTCGGAGGTAGCAGCCACCGCCCGCGGGCCGATGCCCCCGCACGGCACCCGCTTGCGGACCCCTGCCCGGTACACGGCGGTCAGGTCGTCTTCCAGGGCAGTCAGGGAATCCGCGGGCCACTCGGCAATCAGCTTGTGCAGCTTGGCGGTGTCAATGACCTGCACCTCATTGGTGCCGGCATGGGTCGTATAGAGCAGCGTGCCGTCCGGCGACAGCGCAGCGGCCCAGGGGTTGGCCGCGCCGCGGTCCAGATCATCCAGCAGCACCGTGTTCAGCCGCTGCCGCGCCTGCAAGTCCACGACCGTAAGCGCGTTGGTTGAGATCCACCCGCGCTCCAGTTGCGTCGGTGGCACGAGCCAGCGTGCCAGTACGTGGGGGACGTAGGCATACCGCCCGTCGCGTGAGATGACGACCTGACCGACATCGGTGGCCCCGCGCGAGAGCTGCACAACGTCCTTCGGCCCGCCTCCGAGCCCGATGAGGCTAAGACCTGCGCCCAGCGATTCATCCAGATTTGACCCCAGAGGCAGATGGTTGGCCACCACCAGCGTCTTGCCGTCGGGCGTCACTGCCGCGTAACGTGGCTCACGCACCGCCGGAATGCGCGCCGTGCGCACCAGTTTGCTGGTCTCAAAGGCCCAGACGTCGTCGCTGAACTGGCAGCAGACATAGACCGTCTTGCCGTCGGGCGCGAGGGCCAGGCCAACCGGACAGCGCCCCGTCGGCGCCGAGGCAACCACCCGCTTCCTGGCCAGGTCAATCCGATGAACCCGGTCGTCGCTACCGCTGGTCACATAGGCGGTCTTGCCATCAGGCGACAGCACCACCGCGCGCGGGTCGGTGACCCCCATCGTGGCAGCTACGGCTCCCTTCGTCGTGTCCACGAAGACAAGGGCATTGGCCGTCTGGTCGGCAACATAGAGGGTCCTCGTGTCGGCCGAAAGCGCCAGCCCCAGGGGCGAGTGGTAGTCGCCTGGTTTGGCCGTAGCCGGCGGCCGGCCGAGGCCAAGGGCGATCAGTCCCAGGGCCAGGATGGCAAGGCATACGGTCGAGTTCGGGCGTCTCATGGTCATCTCCATCGCGGTTCGTAGGCTGCAGAGGCTGTCGGCCGTCAGTCTTCAGCAGGGCGCTCTGCCATCAGCGCAGCGGCTTCGCGGCGCAGTTGTAGCAGGCGCTGCTCCTGGTCTTCACTGAAAGCGCCCTGTCGCTGGGCGTAGGTGTCCATCCACGTCACCAGCCGCTCCAGGTCATCGGCGTCCAGAACCACGCCATGGTGCCCCTCGCGCAGCATCTTCAGCAACGTGCTTTGCTGTGCCTCGCAGTTGCCGGGACGCGATTGGCCCTCGTTGTAGCACTGGCGAACGTGGTCGGCGAGACTGGGCTTTCCCCAGGCAATCAGGCGGTCGTAGGACGAGGGCTGTGACAGGTCAAAGGCCGCGGCCTGCGGATTGGTCGCCTCAGGGTGGTGGCAGCGAGCGCAACGGCGGTCCAGTACCGGCTGCACCAGGCGGTCATATCGCAGGGGCCACGACCCCTCAGGACCCGGGATGATCTTCGCCGCCTCCCGGTTCAGCGCCTGCGGCCGCCGCAGCAGCGGCGCGGTGGTGCGGGGTTCATGGCAACCCACGCAGGACAGTGTCTGTCCCGGCTGGGCGGTGGTCACCGTGCGCATGGTCTGCACGGCCAGGCCTTCGTCGTTGAGGGCCTGAAAGAACACATTGACCCCCCCCGGCACCCGGAAATATGCCGAGCCGTCGTCGGCTACCGGGACCGTCCCCAGGACGTACTTGCCCGGATCGTCGCTGGTGATGCCGAGATTCGGCGCGTTCATCACTGGCTGTGTCTTGGGGGGTACCCCCACGATGCGCAGCGCCCTGACCGTCCCGCGGGCAATACCGGTGAGGCCCTGGTAGACGTCCTGCAGCAGGAAACTGGCCTCGGGCTTGCGCCAGTCCACACTGCTGGCGATCACCGGTGGACGCGGCCGTGGCCGCAGTGGCTGCGGTGACATGGAGCCGATATCCGGGTCGCGATAGATCAGCTCCAGGTTGCCGAAGGCGTCATACAGATAGAGCCCCGGGCCGTTGGTGGCCGGCGCTCCTCCCTGGCTGATGATTGGGACCGGGCTCCAGCCCGTCAGGTAGTACCTTTCGGAGAGCGGGTACGGGCTGACATAGTAGGTCATCGGCCAGCCCTCGGTCTCGGGGAAGCAGACCTCCGGCGTGAGCCGAGTCATCGGCTCCTGACCATCCAGGGCCTGCAGCGGGTCCAGCAGGACGAGACTGCCGGCAGTGATGGCATGGTGCGCCGAGGCGGTGAAGAGGATCTTGTGCGAGTCCGGCACGTACCTCGCTTCGAACGTGCAGTGCGGGTTGGTGGTGAACATGCCCCACAGCGCCCGGGGGTTGGTGCCGTCAGGGTTCACCGACCACAGCTTCATGTACGGCATGTTGCTGCGGTCCACGTAATCCCAGCGCGAGTACATGATGCGCCCGTCGGGCATGACCGAGGGGGTCCACTCGAAGTTCTCAAAGGGCGAGATGCACCGCAGGTTGCCGCCGTCGGCGTCCATGACATGCAGGGTGTAGACCGCCACAGGACGATAGGGGTCGCCACCGCATCGCACATAGCAGTCGCCCAGCGTGTTGCTCAGCGTCGCCTGTGCCGCCTCCGGGCCACCACGGAGGAACTGCCCTCTTCGGGTAGACAGAAACAGGATGTCGCCACTGGGCAGGTATCGTGCGCTAAAGTCGTCGTAGCGCCCCCGCGTGAGTTGGCGGAGGCCGGAGCCGTCCACGTTCATCTCAAAGACGTGATAGAAGGCATCCTCGGGCAGATTGGTCTTGGTCTCCTTGTCCGCGATGCCGGCGACGTTGGGGTAGTACCGACAGTAGGCGAACAGCACCCTGCGCCCGTCGTAAGACAGCTCGGGCTCCAGGAAGCTACCGGGGGCGAAACCCTCGGTCAGGCAGCGCACTTGCGGCTCGTCGCTCTTCAGGCCGGTCAGCACGTAGACGCCGCCGCCAGGGCGCGACCACCAGCCATAGTACTGGTCCGACATGTGGCTGAAGCTGGAGGGGGCGCGCTTCACGAAGACCAGGCTATCGAAGTCCAGGACAGGGTTGCGGAAGGCCAGCCGGCGTACCGCCCAGCGGGCCCGCGTCCACAGCGCCCGGCGGTCCGCACCATCGCGCACGGCGAGCGCCGCCACGTCTGCCAGCTCGCGTTCGCAGTCGGCAGTGTCCACCCCGGCCGCCCTCAGGTCAGCCACCAACCGCTGGCCCCGCTCAAGCACCTTCTCCAGCATGTAGACAGGCTTGGCCTCTTCGCCGGGGCGGGGATGGAAGGCGGACCAGGTACTGGTGCTGCTTTGGTCAGCATCGGCCCAGAGGGCCAGATTCCGGGTCGGATCGGCGGTGCCGTAGACCTCGACCTCATCAAGGTGCAGGAAGTTCTGGTCCGGTTGCTGCAGGCGCAGGAAGCGAGCCGTCTGGCCGGCCAGAGGCACCTGCAGGGGCTTGCCATCGGGGAAGCCGTAGAAGGTCTCACCATTGTGCTGATAGACCTGTCGCCACTCCTGGCCGTTCTCGGAGAGCAACACGATGATGCGGGCGGTACGTGGCGCGGCGCCGTCAGCGCGGTTGTAGATCAGGACGCGGTCAAGAGCATGTGTCTGCCCCAGGTCCACCTGCCACCAGGGTGGGTTGTCCAGGCCTGTGTGGAAGGCCCAACTGCCGTTCTTGACGCCATCCACGGCGCCAAGCGCGTCGTCGCGGGTGGTGATGGGACGGCGTTCGCGTTCCTGCAGCAGCCAGTCGGCCTCGACCTCAGCCATCCGAGCAGCGGACTGCGCCACAGCCAGGCCGGGCAGGCTCAGCGATAGCAGGAGGCCGATGGAATATCCCAGCGTGCGCATCCGTCTCACCCCTGTGCGTCAGGCACGAAGCTGCTATTCGCCACCGGGAGGGACTTCCCCTGTCTCCTCAGCACCGCAACTCATGCCAGCGTCCTGACGTGCCTCGCCTGCTGGTCATCGGCGTTGACGGTATGGACTTCGCGATTACCCAGCAGCTCATGGCGGCCGGACGGTTGCCGCACTTGACCGCTCTGGCCACGCGCGGCGCCTGGGGGCCCTTGCGCTCCACGACGCCGCCGGTCACCCCATGCGCCTGGTCAACCATCATGACCGGGAAGAACCCGGGCCAGCATGGCATCTTTGACTTCCTGGCCGGGGCCGCGACCGACCCCGTTGCCGCGCGGCGGCGCGCCACCACCATCTGGGAGACCCTCAGCCGGACTGGTTGGCGGGTCGGCACCTTCAACGTTCCCACCACTTACCCCCCGCAGCCCCTCAGTGCGTTCCAGGTGTCTGGTTTCGACGCCCCTGCCTTTGGCCCGAGCATGGCCTGCCCCGACAGAGCCTACGACGCCCTGTGGTCAACGGTAGGCGACTACGATGTCTTTCCTGTGTCCATCCTTAGCCCCGAGGGCGACCCGGCAGCACTGAGGCAGCACATTGACCTTCCGCTGCTTGGCACGCGGGCATTGCTCTCGCAGTTCGCTTGCGATGTCTACATGGTCAGTTTCCAGGTCCTGGACTGGCTCCAGCACGCCCGCCTGGGGAAAGAGATGCCGCCCGGCAGCGGAGGACCGTTGGACCTGAATGGCAGCGTCGCCGAATGCTATGCGCTGGTTGATGACCGCATCGGTTCCCTGCTCGACGAATGGACGACGCCGCAGACCACCGTGGCCGTCGTGTCAGACCACGGGGCCGCTGTCGTGGATTGCCTGGTGAATCTGGAGCGTCTGTTCCTGGATGCCGGCTTCATGACGTATGAGACCAGCAAGGCCGGCGAACGCAAGTTGCGGTGGCGACGGCTGCGGAGTCGCGCGATGCTGGGGGCCTGGAACATTCTCAAGACCGCGTTGCCTGGCGTGGCGCGACGACTGCAGCCAGTTGCCCTGCGAGTGCGTGGATGGGCCGCGACGTATCAGACCAGTCTGGCCGTGGACTGGGGTCGCAGCGTGGCGGTGCCGTCAGGCTCCTTCGGGCAAATCCGCCTGAACATCCGCGGACGCGACCCCTGGGGGATCCTGGATCCCGGCGAAGCCCACATCCTGCGGCAGCGGGTGTGGGACCTCTTGAGTGCCCTTCGCGACCCGCGAACCGGAGAACCGGTCTACGCGTGTAGCGCGGCCGTGGAGGACATCTACCAGGGGCCTTGCGTCTCTCAGGGCCCCGACCTCATCGCGCTCCCGGCCAGCGAGCGCTACCTGTCGCTGTCGGGACGGACCGGCGCCCCGGCCGTCCCGCTACTCGACGCCCGGGGCGTGGTCGTGCCCTTCCACCCGCCTTCTGGTTGGCACTCCATGGACGGTGTGGTCATTCTCGCCGGCCCGGACATCGCCGGCGGAGCCCGAATCAACGGAGCCAGTGTGGCAGATATTGCGCCCACCCTGCTCCACCTGCTGGGCGAGACAGTGCCCGGTGACATGGACGGCATACCCTTGAAGTGTGGCCCCGACGGGTGACCGGGCTGCGTCGCTGACCCCGGAACCGCCAATGCCGGCCCCCTGACGACACTGCTGGCAGCTATCGCCGTGGAGGTCCATGGGCACAACACCGGGAACCCTCATGCCGACGTGGGGGGCTGGGCCGGGATTGCCGGCCCCGGGAACCCGCAAGACCGGTGCGTGGTCGGCGCGTCACGTGCGCCGACCATCTGTTGCGATGGGGACTGACTGCTGGAGGACCTGCATGGACGATGCCCTGGCCGTAGCTGTGCGTACAGGCGTCTGCGAAGTAGTTCGCGACGACATGACGGAGCTGTTCCTGACGGTCCCGGGAGCGACGGTTGACCAGTTGCCGGCGCTGGCCCGAACGCTCTGCCAGGAGCGTGCCGCCGCGATTGTTCGGGCGGAGATCACGGGACCAGCCAGCGACCCCGCGGCGTCGTCCGGCGCGGAGTCGCTGGCCGCAGAGCTGGGGGCCCCCGTGACCTGCCTGCTTGGGGGAGCCTACGCCCCAGGGGCCATGGGCGGACTGCACCTGCACGCCGTGGCCGGGGCCCAGGTGACGCCGCTGCAGCTTGAGGGGCACCTGGTCGGCACGGCCATCGCAGGCCGCTATGCCACCGAGGTCTTCGTCGGCGGCCTGGATTCCGCCCAGCCCAAGGCTCCGCGCCCCGCCCAGGCCCGGCACACCTTCGAGCGCATGGAGGAGGTGCTGGCGCAGGTTGACATGGACTTCAGCCACGTGGTCCGCACGTGGCTTTTCCTCGATGACATCCTGTCCTGGTACGGGGAGTTCAACCAGGTCCGCACGGCCTTCTTCCATGAACGTGGAGTGTTTGACGGCCTGGTGCCCGCCAGCACGGGGATTGGCGGCAGCAACCCTGCCGGCACGGCCATGCTTACGGGGCTTTACGCTGTCAAACCACTTGACCCCTCGGTCGTCGTGCAGGCCCTGCCCTCACCGCTGCAGTGCCCGGCGCTGAAGTACGGCAGCTCCTTCAGCCGCGCGGCCGAGGCGGACATGCCGGACCTGCGGCGGCTCCTCGTCTCCGGCACGGCCAGCATCGCAGCCAACGGCGAGACGGTCCATGTGGGCGACATTGACGGTCAGGTTGCCCGCACGTGCGAGGTGGTGGAGGCCATCCTGCGTTCCCGTGAGATGGGGTGGCAGGACGTCACGCGTGCCATCGTCTACGTCCGGCACGAAGCGGACAGGGAAGCCTTCGAGCGTTTTCGCGCGGCCGCCGGGATGCCTCCACTGCCGGCCGTGGTGGCCCATAACGTGATCTGCCGGGATGAGCTGTTGTTTGAGATCGAGGTGGACGCGGTGCTGGGCCGTTCGGGATAGTCGGGCACGGTGAAGACCCGTATGATCAGTGGCAACGAATGGGTTACGCGCGGCTTTGGGGCCTTTCGCGCGGGGACTTTCGACAACGGCGGCCAGAACCTGTACGTCTCACGCGCCGGCATCCTCCAGCGCATCCATGACATGGATGTGAATGGCGACGGCTACGCCGATCTGATCCTCTGCAACAGCCAGAACCACTGGGAACGGCCGCCCTGCTACGTCTACCTGGACCCGCTCGGTGAGGGCGGGCGGGTCGAGCTGCCGTCGGACGGCTCGGTCTCGGGCACGGTCGCTGACCTCAACGGCGATGGCCTGGATGATCTCGTGCTGGCCATGGACTACAACGGCTCGCGGCAGGACCTGAACGCTTACGTGTACTATGGCGACGCCGAGGGGCTGGGCGAGCATCGGAAGATCGAGCTACCGGCCCCCTCGGCCACGGCGGTGGCCGCAGGGGATTTCAACGGTGATGGCCGGCCAGACCTGGCTTTCGTCAGCGCTGGCAAGCTGCGGGTCTTCCCCCAGACAGAACTCGGGTTCGAGATCGAGCGCTTCGTGGACCTGGACATCCCGGGCGGCCAGCTCGCAGCCGCGGACCTCGATGGTGACGGTTTCGCTGATCTGTATGTCCTCGGTCCCGATGGCCGGGCGGCTATCTACTGGGGTGGCACGAATGGCTTGCTGCCCGAAGAGCATCTGGTCATCCGGTCAGGGCGTGACACGTCGCAATCCCGTGATCAGGGAATGGTCCCCAAGACCGAAGCGATCCAGGCGGTCAGCCCGTTGGCCAGGATCGTAATCTTGGGTGGTGTCCCGCACCTCTTCGCCCCGGAACCCGACCGCGCCCTGCTGGTGCCGATTCTGGGGGGACGAGTGGCCGGCGAACCCCTTGTGTTTGCCTGCCCGCAGGCCCTGTCGGTTGCCGTCGGGGACGTCAATGGCGACGGCCACCCTGACCTTGTCTTTGCCACCCGCGGACACGACGGCGCCCGGGAGTGCTGCTGGGTGTACTGGGGCGGGAAGGAGGGCTTCCGTGACGACCGCCGGACGTCGCTGCCCAGTCATTGCGCCTGTGACGTTGCCCTGGGTGACCTGACAGGCAACGGCTGTACGGACGTCATCATCTGCCAGGATCGCCTGCCCGATACCTTTGACTACCATAGCCTCATCTACCGCGCCACGCCGGATGGCATCGAGCCCGAGCCTGTGCTTCTGGAGGGTCACGATGCCCGGCGGGTCTTCGTCGCCCGCACTGTGCCCGGCCGGCCACCTCAGGTCATCGTGGTCAACCATCGTGCCCGGCGCTCTGGCGGCGATATTGATGTGATGGTCTACTACGGCGGCAGCGACGGGTTCGCCCCTGACCGCTGCCAGCCGCTACAGGGCCGCGACGCTGTGGACGCTGTCTGCTGCGATGTGGACGACGATGGCGTGCCGGAGATAGTGACCGCCAACTGCTCTGAGAACGCCATTGAGCTGGACCCCGGTTCGTTCCTCTTCCGCCGCGGGCCTGGCGGGCACGGGTACGGTCCTGATCTGGTGTTCCCCACCACCCGCGCCCACGGCGTGTGCTGCGCCGACCTCAACCATGACGGCTATCTCGATCTGGTCTTCGCGGGGTTCGACAACCCGGAGATACTCGTTTTCCACGGCGGACCAGATGGTTACGACATCGGTCACCCGATACGTCTGGACATGACCGCCGCGGACAAGACGTGGAGGGAACCGCGCTTCCTGTACCTGGCAGACCTCAACAACGACGGCTGGTTGGACCTGGTGGTGCCCCAGATCACCAGCCAGCGAAGCTTCATCCTCTGGGGCGGCCCCGAAGGCTTCAGCCTGGAACGCCGACAGGAGCTCGCCGCCTGGCACGTCTGCAGCGTGCAGGCTGCTGACTTCACCGGCAACGGCTATCTGGACCTGGTTCTCGGTGGGCACACGCCCTCGCTGGTCGGGCCCCATGATTCCTTTGTTTACATCTACTGGAACGGCCCCGAGGGACTGAGTGACGACCGCCGGAGCCAACTGCCCGCCAATGCCGTCAACGCCATGGCCATTGCTGACTTCGACCGCGACGGCAACCTCGATCTCTTTGTGGCCAACTACCACGATGGACGGATGCGGGACATCGACTCCCACATCTACTGGGGCTTGCCCGGGGGCCGATTCAGCGCGGAACGGCGCAGTCGGTTCTTCATGCATTCCGCCTCCGGGGCCGTCGCCGCTGACTTCAACGAGGACGGCTGGGTGGACCTCGCCGTCGCCTACCACAAGGTCCACAACGACCACCTGGGCCACTCGGCGGTCTGGTGGAACGGCCCCGAGGGCTTCTCCGAGCAGCGCACGACGTTCCTGCCCAGCAACGGCCCTCATGGCATGACGCGCAACGGCACCGGCAACCAGCGTGACCGTGGGCCGGAGGAGTACTACATCTCGGTGCCGTGTGAGCTGCCCCGGGGGGCTCGGCTGTGTAGCGTCGCCTGGGAGGCAGTCACTCCGCCGAGGACCTGGGTCCGAGCGCAGGTGCGGACCGCTCTCAGCCGTGATAGGCTGAGCGACTCACGATGGGTCGGACCCGGTGGCGAGGGCACCTGGTATGAGACTGGCGCCGCCATCGGTGACGAGGCCTCGAGCGGACCCTGGGTGCAGTACCGCCTGGCCCTCGGCGCCACCAATGGCTGCGGCACGCCACGGGTCAGCGAGGTGCGGCTGAACTGGACCTGAGGCGATCATAGGTCTGCGACAACACCCTGGGAGCCACCCTACCCCGTCTCCCCATGCTCCATTTCCCGTTGCCCGTTGTCGCCGTCCGCCGTATAATGCTCCCATTCAAGCGGCGCCCGACCTGGGCGCTGCTTTTGCGCGGAAGATGGAATGGCTCAGGTCACCCCGGACGTGCCTTCGCCGGAACGGCAGACCTCGCACCTGACCACATACCTGTGGTTGGCGACGGTGCCGCTGACATGGGGCTTTAACTTCGTCGCACTGAAGATCCTCTACGGGACCTATCACTTCAGCGTGACCGGTCTGCTGTCGGCGCGATATGTGCTCATGGTGCCGCTCCTGGCGGTATTGCTGTGGGTGACAGAGCGCGACCGGGGCGTCCGCCGTGAGCACTGGCGCTACCTGGGCCTGTTCGCCCTGGTGACGGTGGGCATCTACCAGTACCTCTTTGCCAAGGCCATCGAGCTCACGTCGGCAGGGGAATCCGCTCTACTCATCAGCAGCGCCCCTATCTTCACGTTCCTGATCACGGCGGCGCTGGGGTGGGAGAAGCCCACACGCCTGGGCTTTGTGGGCGTCATCTGCGGCTTTGCGGGCATCGCGCTGGTCATCTTCGGCGGCAACGGCTCGGCGAATGTGCCGCCTACCCACGTGCTGGGTGACCTGGTGATGATTGCGGCGGCGGTGCTCTGGGCCGCCTATGCTATCTTCAGCAAGCCCCTGCTGAAGCACTATTCGCCGCTGAAGGTGACTGCCTGGGCCCACATCCTGGGCGCGATTATCATCATCCCCGTTGGCTGGAGACCGATGGTTGCGGTAGACTGGGTGAGCCTGCCCTGGCCTGGCTGGGCCTGCGTACTGTACTTCGCCTGGCTGGCAGGGGTCTATGGCTTTGTGGTATGGTATCGGGGGGTGCGGGCCATCGGGTCCCACAAGACGATGCTCTTTCAGTACCTGGTGCCGCCGGTGGCGCTGGTGGTGGGCTACTTTGTGCTGCGCGAGGCCCCCAGCGCGTGGCAGATGCTGGGCGTCGTGCTGACGCTCACCGGCGTCTACGTCGCCAGCACGGCCCGAAGAGAGACAACATGAACGTGGATACCGATATCGAGCGCGCCCTGGCGGCGTTGCAGGCCGGCGAACTGGTGGCGCTTCTGGACCACCCGGAGCGTGAGGGTGAGGCAGACCTGCTGCTGGCCGCCGAGCTGGCCACGGGCGAGAAGCTCAACGAGATGATCAGCCTGGGCCGGGGACTGGTGACGATCGCCATGACCGAGGAGCGCCTCCTGGCCCTGGGCATTCCCCTGCTGGACCCGATGCACTGTGGTCCCAACTGGCCGCGCTTTGCCGCCCCGGTGGACTACACGCTGGGGACGACGACCGGCGTCTCGGCCTTCGACCGTGCAGTCACCGCTCGCGCCCTGGCGGACCCCGATGCCCGTCCGGAGCATTTCGCCCGCCCGGGGCATCTGTTTCCGCTGGCGGCAGCCCCCGGGGGCCTGCGGGAGCGCGCGGGGCACACCGAGGGGGCCGTGGGCCTGGCGCTCCTGGCGGGCCTGCGCCCGGCGGTGGTGATGTGCGAGATGCTGGCCCCTGACGGCCACATGGCCCGGGGCCCACTGCTGGCCGAACTCCTCCAAAGCCACGCCCTGCCGGCAGTCACCGTGGCCGAAGTGGCGGAACGGCTGGCCGCTTCAGTCTGACCTATCGGCGCCGCTGCACGACACACCCCACCGCCTTCGGGCCGAGTTCCAGGGCAATCTCGGCGGTGTCGCCTGTGATCCGCGGCTGCAGCCTCTCCCCGCCCCAGGCATCCTCGTACTCCGCGCCCGGGGCGTGCTTGACCCGCAGCACGCCCCCGCGCACGCCCCGGCCATTGGCGTTGTACAGCGTCCAGACCGTCTCCCTGGCCGTGCTGAAGCGGTTGGCGAAGACACCGGCCTGCAAGGTCTCCACCAGCGGCTCCACGTCGTCTGAACCGAAGGCCTCCCGGTGCGCGCACTGCACCTCGATGGCGCGCTTCTGGAAGGCCAGAGAGGGGGCGTCCATACCCGGCAGGTTGGGCTCACCGAGCCGGTAGACCTCACCGTTGAAGAAGGGGAACTTCAGTAGCCACCAGTTGCCGGCGCGGGTCGGGACGTAGTAGATGATGTGGAACTGCTTGAAGTCCGGAAAGGCGAAGCGCGGCAGGTCAATCAAGTGCGGGGCCAGCGGCTCTATGTCCACGCTCCACAGCGCCTGGTAGCTGATGGAGCCGTCCTGGTACTGGCGCGTCACCTCCGCCGGGGCGTACTCCGTATAGAGCGGCACACTGGGGTCCACCGCCTCCCGGATAGCCTTCATCAGCGCGACCTCGCCGGCGTAGGGAATCTCGGGGGCGTTGTGGCCGTGGTCGGAGGCGTGGCAGATCCAGCGCCCGTCGGTGGCGCCGATCTCGTCAATATAGAGGACCTGACAGCCCGTCTCACGCTGCACCCGGCCGCAGGCGGCGGCGATGTAGTCGCGCCACTCTTTCAGGTACAGACACTGATTGTAGGCCTGGTATTCCGGGATGAACTGGGGGGAACCGTCGGGACGCCGCATGGCCCACGCCTCAGCGTGGGCGCCTACGTTACGGCCCTTGGCGCTGCTGAGATAACCGTCGAGGTAGAGGCTGACGGCAACGCCCTGCTCCTGGACCTTCCGGATGCTCTCGCGGAAATAGTCAAGGCCTCCCAGTTCCTCGTAGTGGTCGTAGTCGCCCCAGTCACCGTAGACCTTGGAGGCTCCCCACCCGAACAGATGTACCCGGTCACACAGCCCAATATACTGGCGGTAATGGTCCACCAGGCGCTGCACATCGCCGCGGACCCGGGGGTCGGGCGCAGCGTCGTAGTGGTTGTTGCTGCTGGCAATGGCGAAGGATTCCGTAAACCAGCGGCGGCGAGGGACTGCGGGGCGAAACCACGTCGCCAGCCAGTCGCGGTAGGCGCCAAAGATAGCTCGCCAGTCGCCCTCACGCAGCACCAGCGCCGCCTCGGTGGCAGTGAAGCTGGCACCGGGAGCCAGGTTGCGGTCCACATACTCGGGCGCCCACTCGCCTCCCTCGTCGCTCTTGCCCAGGTTCAGGAAGTGGTGCTGGGCTGCCGTGTCGTGGGTCAGGCACGCCAGGGCCAGGCCGGACGTGGGGTTGAAGAAGCCGTCCATCTGCAGCGGGTGGCGCTCACCCAGGGGGTCTCGCCACCGGCCAGGGGCCGAGTTGATAACACCGCCGCGCTTGCCGTAGAGGTACCAGGTGTCGGCGGCATGGCCGAGGGTGACCCCACGCAGGACCGGAAAGTGCAACGTGGCCTTGAGCGGGTTTGGGCCGTCGTTGGCCAGTGTCATGCGGAGAAGCAGTTCATTGCCCTGGCCGGGCGCAATCTCGATGATCGCCATGAGCTTGGCGGTCGGATTCGCCACCCGGAACGTACGCGCCGTGCCGGCGCTCTCCACTTTCTGAACGGTCCAGTCCGCCGCGGGCAGCAGCTTGCCTTCCACTCGCACCTCGAACAGCGGGCCCTCCGCGCAGGCCAGAGCCTCAGGAAGACCGCTGACACTCAGGTCCCGCCAGGCCAGACCACCCTCAGTGGCAAAGCGAGCTTGCAGCAGGCCGGCGTTGACAGTCGGCTCACCGACTGGCGCTGTTGTCGGACGACAGCCTGCCAGCGGGGCGGCCGGTGGCCGGGGGTATGCCAGATGTTTCCAGTCTGGCTCGGCGATGCGGGGGTCTTCCGTCAGCATGGTTGCCGCGACGATCCCGAAGCTGGCAGTCTGCATACCCTCATGGAGGATGACAGCCGCCACCTCCCGCGTCGGGTCCGGGTGCACCACGTTGACCGAGAGGCCGCGCCTCATACCCCACCGACCGGTCGTAACGTCCAGGGGCAGCACCTGGTCGGGAGGGCCCTTGGCATACTGGACCTCGTAATACACCTTTTCAGGCACATCGAGCACTTCCTGGGGGCGTGGGCTCGCCCAGTCTATGCCCCAAGGCTCCGTGGGCGGCGCAGCGGCCGCTGTCAGCAGGTACAGCTCGCGCGCTTCCGCAGGCACCGCCAACCGTAACTCGCCGAAGTCAGCCAGGCTGGTCACCGGCAGCCCAGCAGGATCAGTCGGCACATGGAACGGGATTCCGCCGATGGTGAGGTCGGTGGCGTCGAACCAGTCCTCCAGCTCCAGCCTTGACCGGAGGAAGGGCGAGGGGCGTCCACCAGTGATCTGAAGTGGGAGAGGCGTGAAGCCCTGTTCCCCGACTCCCCAGGGCCCCGACGCCTTCACCTCCGGCAGGACCTCGGCGATGCGCCAGTCTCGCGGGCCCGAGGTGAAGGTCAGGTCACCCAGGGTCATCTCTACCGCAGCGCCCAGGCCATCGAGCCCGACCGCCAGGTAAGGCGCGGTGAACTGCCGCTTCACCTCCGTCTGGAGCGTATGCCATTGGCCGTCGCACCTCAGGTCCTGGGCGTGCAGGGCGATGACCGCCTCGCCCTCGCTCCCCCCCTCGTCTTCTCCAAGCCAGATGGCGTAAGTCTCCCGGCCGAGGTCGCCGCGGGCGCGGTAGCGGAGCGATAGATACGGCGTTGTGGCCAGATCCACGGGTTCGGGGAGCGAATACAGCCAGCGCATGCCGAGACCAGCCCCCTGGACACGGAAGACCATGCCATCGGCGCTCGGCTCACTGCTGTAGTCACGGGCGGGTGTGGTCGTCCAGCCGGTGCGGGGCCCGATGGCCCGCGCGTCAGCCCAGCGGACCTCGGTACGCCGAAGTGCCGGCTTCTGCACGACGCGAGCGATGGTGGCTCCGTCCGGCAGCTCGTCGGCAAACCAGATGCGCTCCACCGTGAGCCGAGCGTTGCCGGCGGCGGTGGACCTCACCTTCACCCCCAGACCATGGGTCGTCTCCCTGGGCTGCACCGCCATCAGGTCAACGGCCAGCGTATGCCACTCGCCATCGGGCTGCAGGTCGTCGGCCATGGCAAAGGCCCGTCCGCCGTGAGAGCCTTCCTGACCGTGCAGAAAGTAGACGTTCGGCGCTGTGGACAGGCCCTCAGCCCGGTAGCGCACCAGTACGTAACGCTCCTCGCCGGACGTCTCTCCCGGCGCCAGTTGCAGGAGCCAGACCATCTCGCGCTCGGCGTCAGTGACGGTGAAGACCAGCCCGTCGGCCTCGCGAGTGAGAGCGTAGGCCTGAGGCGGTTGCTGGATCCAACCGGGCGTCGCCGCCCAGCGAGGGGCGCTGGCGCCGTCAATGGCAGCCATGGTCGCAAAGGCCGAACCCAGGATCGAGACCATGACCAGAGACACAGCGGACTGGGTACGCATCGGCTACTCCTTGGTCAGCCTGTGGCACAGGGGGCGCGGCGTGCGCCGCGCCCCAATTCATGGCATCGTCTGCAGGTCGGCGAGACGGCCGCGGTCATCCTTTGGGCTGAGCCTCGTCGCCGCTGTCCCGCCTGGCGCCCGTCTTATCTTCCCTCTCCCCGTTACCCGCCGCGCGGAGCGCTTCCGCGATGGCTCGCAGCCGGGCCTGGACCTTGCCGAAAACCGTATCAGGGGGATAGTTGCCGTCGCGGTCTGGCTTCCCGGCGGGGACGCCGGTCAGCACCTCGATGCCCTCTTCGATAGTCTTGACCGACCACACGTGGAACAGCCCTGCTGCACAGGCGTCCACTACCTCCTGGCGCACCATGAGGTGTCGCTCGTTGGCGGCGGGGATGACCACGCCCTGGTCGCCGGTGAGGCCGCGCATCTGGCAGAGCTTGAAGAAGCCATCTATCTTGCGGGACACGCCGCCGATGGCCTGCACCTCGCCGCGCTGGTTCACGGAGCCAGTGACAGCGATCCCTTGCTTGATCGGGACGCCTGCGAGACTGGAAAGCAGCGCATAGAGCTCGGTGGACGAAGCGGAGTCCCCTTCCAGCTCGGAGTAGAGCTGCTCGAAGGAGATGGTGGCGGTGAACTGCACCGGCTCCTTCTGACCGAAGCGCCCGCCCATGAAGCCCTGGAGGGTCAAGACACCCTTATCGTGGATGCGGCCGGTGAGCTTGGCCTCACGGTCGATCTGGATGACGCCGGAGCGGCCAATGGAGGTCTGGCAGGTGAGACGGCTGGGACGGCCAATCATGTAGTCGCCCAGCGTCACCACCGACAGGCCGTTGACCTGCCCCACGGCTTCGCCAGTCGTATCTACCATGATGGTGCCCTCGTTGAGCACCTCAAAGATGCGCTCCTCGATGCGGTTGGACCTGTAGATGCGCTGCTGGATGGCCTTCTCCACGTCCTCGGTCTCAACCAGTTCGTGGCCAGCCTTCTGTGCCCAGTAGACAGCCTCGTGGGTCAGGTCCGCCACGTCCATCAGGCGGGTGCTCAGCTTTGCCTGGTCACCGGCCAGTTCCACACCGTGCTCGATGACCCGGGCCACGGCCGCGCGGCTGAAGTGCGGCAGCCCCTCCTGCCGGCAGATGTGGCCCACAAACTGTGCGTACTGGGATAGCGCCTCATCGGTGACCTCGATCTCCGAGCTGAGGTCGGCCTGCACCTTGAAGAGCTTCAGGAACTCCTCGTCGTAGGCGCACAGCAGGTAGTAGATGAACGGGTTGCCGATCAGGGCCACCTTGACGTCCAGCGGGATCGGCTCCGGCTCGAGGGTCGTGGTGGAGATGAACCGCATCTGGTCTGAGAGCGACTCGATGCGCACTTCCCTGTTGGTCAAGGCGCGCTTCAGTGCTTCCCAGGCGAAGGGCCTGAGCAGCACCTGAAGAGCCTCCACGATCAGGAAGCCGCCGTTGGCCCGGTGCAGGGCACCGGCGTTGATGAGCGTGAAGTCGGTGACCAGGGCCCCCATCTGCGCCTGGTGCTCAACTTCTCCCGTGAGCTTGTCGATGGTGGGGTTGGGCTCAAAAACAATCGGGGCCCCAGCCTGCGGATCGTTGCTCACCAGCACGTTGACCTTGTAGCGGTCAAGGGGATGCCGCGAAGGTCCGGGCGGATGCGAAGTCGGTTGTATAGGGTTGCCATCTTCCTCGTCGGCGGCGCGCCGCAGGGCTCCCACGTTCTCGACGATGTCACGGGCCACGCGTTCCAGGAACCCCAGCACATCGGGCATGGCCGCGTACTTCTGCCGCAGGTCATCAAAGATGGGCTGCAAGGCCTCGGCGACGACCTGCTGGTCCAGCCGGCGAACGCGGTCGCGGGTCTCCTTCTCGTCGCGCTGGCCGCGCCGCATGATGTCGCCCAGCTTCTGCTGCAGCTCCTCGCGCGTGGCATCCAGCTTCTGCCGGTCTTCGTCTGACAGCTCACCGTACTGCTGCGGTGTCATCACCTCGCCGTCAACGGCCGGGGCCACGATCAGGCCGGCCGGCGACCGGCCCAGGGCAAAGCCCCGTTCCTGGGCCTCGTTCTCAAAGGCCTGCAGCTCGCGGTTACGCGCGTCGCGGAACTCCTTGACGATCTCGTCGCGCTTGTCGTTGTAGTCATCGGTCTCAAAGACCGTGGTCAGTACCTGCTGCACGTCGCCAAGGGTCCGTGCCATGTCATCCCGCAGCGCGATACCCATGCCGGCGGGCAGGCGCAGAGCCCGCGGTCGGCGCGGGTCGTCGAAGTTGTAGACGTAGCACCAGTCATCGGGCGCCGGCATCTTCTGAGCCCGCTCAGCCAGTTGACTGCGGGTCATGTCATGCCGGCCGGTCCCCACTGGCCCGGCGACGAAGATGTTGTAACCCTGGGTCTGGACCCCCGCTCCGAAGTCCAGGGCAGCCAGTGCACGCTCCTGTCCGATCGGTAACTCGAGCTCCGGCAGGTCACCGGTGTGCTTGAAGCGCAGTTTGCCGACTGGACAGCGCCAGCGGAGGCTCCTGGGTTTGAGTTCCTTGCCTTTGGCCAAAGGGAAACCACTCCTCGAAGGGGCTGGGCAGCCACCCCCACGTGCTAGCACCACTTAGAGCGCTTATTGGCCGTGACGACCGTTAAGACCTCCTATCTTGCAGGGTGTTACGAAGGCCGATGGAGGTTCCTCCTTTCCCGGAAGCGAAGGAAGCCGCGACTACGGAGGTCAGAAGCCATGGAGTTTTTCGACTGCAACTGCTGGTACGGCGTTCCCATGTCGCCACCCCTGGACCCGGCGCCCACCCCGGCCGAGGTGCTGGCGGAGATGGACCGCGTGGGGGTCCAGCGCGCCCTGGTGCGCAACTGCGCGGTCTTTGAGGAGTCCCCGGAGGTGGGCAATCCGCTGACACTGCAGGCCCGCGAGGCCAGCGACCGGCTGGTGCCGGCCTGGGCGATTCTGCCCCCCCAGACTGGCGAGTTGGGCGATGTTGCCACCTTTCTCGCCGCCATGAAGGCCGCAGGCGTCGCTGCCCTGTGGGCCTACCCAAACGCCCACCGCTACCTGCTGAACACCACCACCTTCGGCGCCCTGTTTGAGGAGCTGCAGGACCGGGGCATCCCCCTGTTCCTGCCCCGTGAGGAAGGCTCCGGCGGGTTGATGTGCTATGCTGCCGCCAATGAAGTGCTGCGCGACTTTCCGCGCCTGACACTGGTGGTCGCGGGCCACGGCAGTTGGGGCGAGGACCGGTACTTCCGCCCCCTCATGGAGCGCTTTCCGAACTTCGCGGTGGACACGTCCTGCTACGAGCTCGACGGCGGCATTGCCGAGATCTGCCGCAAGTATGGCCCGCACCGCCTGCTCTTCGGCACCGCCTTCCCAATCATGCGCATGGGCGGGGCGTACCTGAGCTTGCTCCACGCCGAGATCAGCGACGACCACCGGGCGTGGGTGGCCGGTGGGAACCTGAAGCGGCTGCTCGAGCAGGCGCGGCTGTAGCATGGGCCGTGCTCGGCCTGCCGGGGGTGCCACTGCCAGCCCTGCAGGCAGTGCCCGACGTCGCAAAGCCAGGGAACCTGGCCGTCGCACCCATCGTCAGGGCCGCTGGCTACGCCCCGAACACGAGGAGACCCAACCATGAACTTCACCTCCCCTATCGTCGAGGAGTATGTCGCACACGGCCGCTCCGCTGACTGCCCGGTCATCAACACCCATGCCCATTTTGGGCCCTACAAGGCCATCTACTTCCCCATGGACGCGCCGGAACAGGTCCTTCACACCATGGACGCCTGCGGGGTGCGGTGGCTCATCGCGGCGGCCCACGGGGCCCTGGTGGATACGGACCGGGGTAACAAGGAATTCGCGGAGGTCATCGCCCGTTATCCCGACCGACTCAAGGGGTACTGGGCCATCAACCCCGGCTATCCGGAGCGCGTGGTCCGGGAGGTTGCTGCCTTCGAGCAGTTTGAGGGGTTTGTGGGCTTCAAGTTCCTCTCGGACTACTACCAGTACCCGATTACCGGGCCAAACTACGCCCCGGCGCTGGAGTACGCCAACGAGCATGGCCTTCCGATCCTGCTGCACACCTGGGGTGGCAGTCCCTACGACGGGCCAGACGTCGTGGAGGAGACCGCCAGGCGCTATCCCAACGCCCGGCTGCTCATGGGCCATGCGGGGTACGGAGAGTGGGAGCGGGCCAGCCAGGTTGCCCGCGACTACCCAAACGTCTTCCTGGAGCTGACCGCCGCCTACCGGGTGCGCGGGGCCCTGGAGATCATGGTACGCGTGGCGGGCAGCGAGAAGATCACCTTCGGTGACGACCACCCGTGGTTTGACCCGCGTTATGGGATCGGTGGGGTGCTATTCGCCCACATCAGTGACGAAGACCGGCGCAACATACTGTACCGCAATGCCCAGCGGGTGTTTGGGTTGCCGGTGTGAGGCCAGACGGCATCCGGGCCACGGCCGGCCTTTGCGTTCGCGGGGGCCAATGCTACAATGCTAATGAGGTGAGACGGCTTGGCCGACGACACGCCCCTGCAAACGACCCTCAAGGCGATGGTGAAGCCACTGCCGCTGCTGGTGGCGGCGGGCGCCGTCGCTGCCGGTCTGCTGTCCGGGACCTGGGCCTGGGCCGTGCCGGGCGGTATGCTGTACCTGTTTCTGGTCTATCTGATGGGTCCGCTGGCCTGGAAAGCACGTCAGGTGTCGTTGGAACTGGGCCTGGACCTCAAAGACGCCCCCCCGGGACTACGGCGCTGGAACAGCAGCCTCAATGAGGCACTTCGTCAGGTAGAGCGCGACCTCGCCCGGGCGGACCGACACACGGCGCGGATGCTGGCGCCGGTGCGGGCCGAGGTGAAGGAGCTGGGGACCGACATCCGTCGGCTCATCCGCCGCGCCCATGCCATCCATCGCTACCTGCAGCAGACCAATCTCGCTGCCACCCAAAGCCGCCTTGCCCAACTTCAGGGGCAGATCGCCAATACCAGCGACGCCTTCTCCCGCCAGCAACTCACTGAGGCCGCTGAGGCCCTGCAGCGCCAGGTCCAGAACTGCGAGCAGCTCCGGGTCCTGCTGGGCCGCACCGAGGCCACGCTGGAGAACATGCAGGCCTCCCTGCAGTCCATCGGCTCGTCGGTGGTGAAGATCACAGCGGGCGGGCGCAGCGAGGCGCAGATCGTGCGTGACTCGTCCCTGGAGCGGGTGTCCAGTGCCCGCAGCACCGTGGCGGCACTGGAAGAGGTGCTGGAGCGGGTGGAGTTGGCGTAGGCTCACGGCAAGATGGCAGGCGCGGCTTCCAGCCGGGCAGTAGGCCCTCACATGGTAGGCGTGGCTTCCAGCCGCGCCGCAGGCCGGGAGGGCGTATTGGGCGGGGCAGGGATGCCCCGCCTGCCGAGGACGGGGGAAGGACGCCGCGGCTACCCTGGCGTTCAGGCGGTGCATTACAGGAGGGCTGAGCCATGCTTAGACGCCTGCGAGCGATTTTTCGGTCGTTGTTTGGCTGGATGCTGCGCGGGGCCGAGAACCCCGAACTGCTGCTGCGGCAGTACATGGACGACCTGCGCGACCGCATCCCAAAGCTCAACGAACAGGCGGCGCAGATCATCAAGATCGAGAAGATGCTGGACCAGCAGGTACAACGGCAGCGAGCGGCGGTGGCCGATCTAGAACCCAAGGTGGAACAGGCCGTAAGGATGGGTCCCTCGGCCAAACAGGCCGCCCTGGCGCTGATCGAGGCCCTGGAGAATGCGCGGCGGGAACTCGCAGAGACGGAAGCGCAGCTCGCGCAGGCCCAGGAGAACTCCAAGCGGGTGCTTGAGGCACGCGTGGCCTACGAGCGGCAGATCAAGGCCAAGATCAATGAGGCCATGCAGCAGATCGGCCGCCACCAGCGGGCCCAGATGGAGCAGCAGATGGCCTCGCTGATGGCCAGCTTCAGCGCCGGTGACGAGAGCGACGTACTGGACCGCATGCGACAGCGGATTGACGAGCAGCTCGCCGAGGCCCAGGCCCGCCAAGAGGTCGCCGGGCAGTCGGTGGAGATGCAGGTGGCTCAGGTAGAGACGGCCGCCCGGGAGGCTCGGGCTGAGGCCGTTTACGAGGAGTATCAGCGGCAGTTGGGACTGATACCGGAGACGGCCGCTCCCGAGCGGACCATGGAGTCCATCCCCCTGCCCACACCGCCACCCCCACAGCAGCAGGCCGAGGAGCAGAAACAGTCGTCCACCGAGGAGCAGTCACAGCAATAGGTCGGCAGAAAGGCGGCTTGGGCGGCCAGCAACCTGCCTTCAGTGCCGAGTCCCGCTCCGGTCCGCTCAGAGGTCCGCGTTCAGGATGCGCATCCGGGTGACGTTGTTGGTGCCCAGGCCGAGAGCGGCGGCGGTGGCCAGGTAGCGCGGAGTGCGGCCGATCATCTCCAGCCGGGGTAGCCCCATCTTGACGCGCTTGTTGTCGATGATGAGCCAGCCCAGCGTGTCCAGTGCCACGGGGTCCTGAGAGATCAGCAGGCGGCTGGGGCGCCAGAGATTCTCCTGCTCGCACCGTGGTCCCCCGTTGAAACAGCCCTGAGACCCATCGCAGACGATGAGCCTCTGTTTGGTGCGCAGGGGAGCGATCATGTTCAGGTGCGCGATGTAGGGGTCGCAGCCGTTCAGATGGTGGTCGAAGGGGTTGCTGATGGAGCCGTAGTGGTTCTTTAGCGAGAGTGTCACGCCAGCATTGGCGTGGTGCTTGATGAGCGGCATGTTGATGATAACGGTCGCCAGGTCCGCGACGATGTAGCTCACGTCGCCCCGGAACTCCCCATAGCTGTAGGGCCCGCGGTAGACGTCATCGGTGCCATAGCACTGGACGCCCTGGCGACCCCGGCGGATGGTGAAGCCGCCGGCCTTGAGCTGGCCCGTCTTCCGCTCGTAGATGATGACGTTCTCGGGGACCACACCCACATCCAGCAGCCGCTGCACCACGGCGTCCACGATGGTGGGGTGTGTGCCGATGCGAGGCACAGCCTGGCAGTTGACCTTGATGGCTACGACGTCATCGGGTGTGGCGATCTGGGCCCAGCCGTCCAGGGGGTCGGTCACGCCCATCACGTGACACATGCCCAGGTCCAGCATCTCCAGCGCCACGTCGCGGTTCCGCCCGGTGCGGGTGAAGAGCCGGCGCGTCCGCAGAAGGGCTACGGGGCTCCTGCTGACGGCTTCCGCCTCGACCAGGTCATCGGGCGGCGGCTGCCACTCGTCATCGAGAGGCACCGCGCGAGCGGCTGGTGTGCGGAGGCACAGGTCGAGCCAGCCCATGGCGGCAAGGCCGGCGGCGGAAAGCAGCGTCTGCCGCAGGAACTCGCGCCGGCTCAGGCTATCGGGCACTTCGTCTGTGGGCACCGCATCGCCTCAGGGTTCACGCTTTGCCGCGGAGTTTCCGCCTTGGCCCGCGGCCCAGGATGGGCTAACATAGCCCTGATCGCAACACTCCCCCACACGGGAGGTCGTGGGCATGAGCGACAGTGCCTATCCGGCCTGGGTGGCGGACATCCGCAGAGCCTATACCTCGGCCAGTGCCTCGGTGTTTCTGCTGCATGGCGTGCGCGATGTCTACGCCTACGAGGGCCAGTACCTGCCGCTGCATACCTACCTGCACCATGTCTTCTGCGGGGACAAGCACACTGTCTACTACGACATCGCGCAGGGCCTGACCTTTCCGACGCCGGAGGACGAGCAAAGGTTCCTGGCCTTCCGCGAGGTCCTGCGCCGCAAGCAGCCTGACCTGCCGCTGCCGCGGGACACCTATCAGCCCGAGACCGCTATCCCGCTGCTGGAAGAGTTCCTTTTCACGCGCGACGGAGCGGCCGTTATCATTGACTACGCCGACAAGCTCGCCCCCCGCGAGGAGCCGCGGATGATGAGCTTCGAGGAGCGGCGCCTGGCGGCCACGCTGCGACGGTGGGCCGATGACCCGCGGCTGCAGCGGCGCAACAACTTCGTTTTTCTGCTGACCGAGACGCTGGCCGAGGTGGCTGAAGACCTTTATGCCCGCGGCCGCGGCGCCTACGTCATCGGGCTGCCGTTGGCTGACGAGACCGAGAGGCTGGCCTACATTCAGCACCTGCTGCAGCGGCCGGAACTGCTGGTCCGTCCCGGGGCGGCCCCACCTGACCTCACCGACCTGCTCGAAGTAAGCCCTGAAGTCCTGGCCAAGCAGACCAACGGCCTGACCCGCTTGCAGGTCGGAGCCATCGTCCGGCAAGCCGTTCAGGCTAGGGAACCCATATCGAACCGCGTAATCACCGCCAGCAAGCGCCGCCAGATCGAGACCGAGATCGGTGACCTCGTCACCTTCACCATGCCCCGCTATGGACTCGAAGCGGTAGCGGGAGTGGACCAGCAGAAGGAACTGCTCCTGGGGACGGCACGGGCGTTGCGGGAGGGACGGACGGAAGTGGTGCCCAAGGGCATCCTGCTGGTAGGGCCGCCGGGCTGCGGCAAGACCTTCACCATGGAATGCTTCGCCCACGACTGCGGCATCCCGTTCCTGGAACTGAAGAACGTCTTCAACAAGTACGTCGGGGCCACGGAGTCCAACCTGGAGAAGCTCTTTCACTACCTCGATGCGCTAGCCCCGGTGTTCCTGTTCATTGACGAGTTCGACCAGTCCTATGGCAAACGTGTCGCTTCTGACAGTGACAGCGGCGTCTCGCGGCGAGTCTTTGCCATGTTCAACAGCTTTCTTTCCGATGAGTCGCGACAGGGAAGGGTGATGGTGGGTGCCGCAACCAATCGGCCTGACCTGGTGGATGCCTCCACCCTCCGGGCTGGGCGCTTTGACCTGAAACTGCCATTCCTGCTGCCGGACGCTGCGGCGCGGGAGGCGATTCTCAGGGTCACGCTGGGTACCCTGCAGGTACGGGCAGAGAGCCTGGACCTGTCAGTGTTTGCGGCGCGTACCGCCGGCTACTCGGGAGCCGACCTCAAGGAGCTACTGCGCGTCGCCCAGCGCCGGAGTGCGTTTGCGGGGGGCGATGTGGTGGTGCAGCATGATCTGGAGTTTGCCCTGGAGGATTACGTGCCCGGAGGAGGCCTGCAGCAGGACCATGTGCGCTACATGGAGCTTCTGGCCGTAGCCGCTTGCACCTCGCGCTCGCTGCTGCCCGAACCGTACCGCGAGGCAGTAGGCACGGGGGTGCTGCAAGCCGAACTGGAAAAGCTGCGCGCGAAGCTTCTGTCGGTGTAGCGATGGCTCGATGTGGTGGGGGTCAGTGCGGGTGGCGGCGCCGCTGCCACCAGGCCAGGAAACAGCGGTTCCGTCCCGACTGACCCCCAAGCCCCGTTGTCTCCCCCCTGCTATCCCAGTGGCGCATCGCCGCCCTCAGGCGAGCTGGGCCAGCTCTTTGCCCGGCATGAGCCATACCAGCACTCCGGCTCCCGGCGCCAGTCCCTGGACCGAGAGGCAGGCGATGGCCCCCTTGCGCATCTCGACGCGTCCGCGCCCGATGAGTTCACCCACCAACTGGCTGAAGTCGGGTTCGTGCCCCACGAACATCACGGCCCCCGAGACGTGGTGCTGCTCCATGGCCTCGGCCAGCGACTCCAGGTGGCAGCCCGGCCCTATTCTTTCGTCTTCAACAACGGGGGTGCCAAGTCCTGCCCCGATGATTTCGGCGGTCTGTCGCGCCCGCACCAGGGGGCTGGTCAGCACCAGACTGAGCTCCACTCCCAGTCGCTGCAGCACCTTGACGGCATCGCGGGTCCGGCGCAGCCCCTTGTCCGTGAGGCGTCGCGCGGCGTCAGACTGGCCGGGCGCCGCCGTTTCGGCATCCGCATGTCGCATCATGTAAACGAGCATGGCTAACACCCTCCTGAGTTCCCGGGCTCAGGGCAGCAGACCTGCTTTCCTGCACAGCTGCGCGCCTGCTGCAAGAGGAGAAGTTCCCGTCGGTACCGAAATGGTTCCAAGGTCCGGTTTTGTGCGCCAATCTTACCACGATTGCGGAACCATAGGCAGATAAAGTACCGTTATCGGCAATGAGAAGTACGGCCAGCCAGTGACCGGGGAGGCGTGCCTCGTGCCCCAAGTGCTCATCGTGGATGACGACCAGAGCGTGCGCGAACTGCTGCGCATGTACTTTGCGCGCGAGAACTTCGAGGTGCGGGAGGCGGCCACTGGTCCCGAAGCGCTCGAGGCCGCCGAAGCCAGCACCCCTGACCTGGTGGTTCTGGACATCATGCTGCCCGGCATGGACGGCTATGAGGTCTGCCGCGCTTTGCGCCAGCGCGGTGAGATTCCCATCATCTTCCTCACGGCGCGGGACGACGAGATCGAACCCATCGTGGGCCTGGAACTGGGCGCTGACGACTACGTGACAAAGCCCTTCAACGCCCGGGAGGTGGTCGCGCGCGCCCGGGCGGTGCTGCGCCGTTCCCGTACCTCGACCGCTACGACGCCCCAGCAGGTCATTGATCACCCGGAGTTCCACCTTGATCCGGCCACCCGGGAGGTGCTGGTGCGGGGCAAGCCCGTCGCCCTCACCCCCCACGAGTTTGACATCATCCACTTGCTGGCCTCCAGGCCTCGCATCGTGCTGCCTCGCAAGGAGATCATGCAGACGGTCTGGGGCTACGATGCCGACTACGGGGACTACCGGACCGTGGACACCCACCTCAAGCGCGCGCGGCAGAAACTCAAGGACGCCGGCCTGACCGCCTGCCGCATTGAGACGGTGTGGGGGATCGGTTACCGCTTCGTAGTGGAGGGGAGCGAGGCGGGCTCCTGAGCCGTCTCCCGCTTCTCTCCGGTCCGGGAGCCCAGGGCATGCGCACACTCCTGGTCCGCCTCTCAATCAGCCACTTGCTGGTGGCGCTGGGTTCCCTGGCGCTGCTGCTTTGGCTGTCCCCGCGGCTGTTCCTGCACTATTATCTGGTGGCGGAGCAGCAGCGCCTGTCGGTGGCCGTGCGCGGCCTGGCAGCCACCGCTGAGCGACTCGCCCAGTCCCCCGGCCGCGAAAACGACCTTGCCCTGCTGGTGCGGACCTCGGGCATCATGCTCGGCGGCGAGGTGGCCCTGATCGGTGGCGACGGCGATCGGGTGTTGCTGGCCAGCCACGGCAGCCCGGCCACTGCAGGCTGGGCCCTGGCAGCCTGGGAGACCTATCGCCAGACGGGTCGCCCCCCTTCCATGCCCCTGGGCCAGGCCGCGACGATTACCCTTGTGGCCCCAACAGGCCGGGCGACTCCCTTTGCGTCAGCCCTGGTCGTCCGCCATCGCGCTCCGGAGCTGCAGACCCTGCTGCGCGCCCATCGCCTCATGACTGCAGCCTCAGCGGCCATTGCCTTGGCCCTCGCGCTGATACTCTCACTGGTTGTCTCCCGGGCCGTGGCCTCTCCGCTGGTGGCCATGTCGCGGGCGGCCCAGCATCTCGCCGCCGGTGATTTCTCCGTCACGCTGCCCGAGCGTGGTCCGGCCGAGGTCACCAGCCTCGCTGCCAGTCTGAACCGGATGGCCAGTGCACTGGCCGCCACCTTCGCGGCTCTGGAAGGGGAGCGCCAGCGTCTTGCCGACGTCCTGGCCACCATGGGTGAGGGGGTCATCGGGTTGGACGCCGCGGGAAGGATCACTATCGCCAACCGGGCCGCCAGCGAACTGCTTGGTCAGGACCTCCCCCCGGGCTCAGACCTGACAGGAGCGATCCCTGCCGAACAGGCGGCGCAGGCAGTGGCGGCCTTTGCGGCCGGTTCGCCTCTCAGTTTCGCCTTCAGCCGCGGTGACCGGTACCTGAGTTGCAGCCTCACGCCAGCAGCCGGTGGAGGCGCGGTGCTGGTAGTGGCCGACATCACGGCCACCCGCCAACTGGAGAACATGCGGCGTGAGTTCGTGGCCGCTGTCTCGCATGAGCTTCGGGCGCCGCTTACCTCCATCCGGGGCTTCCTGGGCGCGATTCTCGACGGCACTGCCCGCGAGCCAGAGGAGCTCGACCACTGCATCCGGGTAGCGGACCAGGAGGCCGCCCGCATGGCACGCCTCGTGGAAGAGTTGCTGGAGCTCTCGCGGCTTCAGGCCGGGGTCATGGAGTTTGAGTTCGCCCCGACCGACGTGGGTGACGTGGTGCGAGGGGTTGCCAGTGCCTTTGCGCCACGGCTGGCGCAGACCGGCCTCCCTCTCGACCTGGACGTGGAAGAAGGCCTGCCGCTGGTGGAGGCCGATGGCGACCGGCTCGCCCAGGTTTTCACCAACCTGCTGGACAACGCGCTGCGGTATAGCCCGGCGGGGGGCGCAGTGACCATCCACGTGCGGCCAGTGACGCCCGCCGAACTGACTGGACTCCGCTTCGGGGAGACGCCGGTGTGCGAACTGTGTCTGCTGGGCAGCGTCCGCGACCAGGGGCCCGGCATCGCTGAGACCGATCTGGGCCGTATCTGGGAGCGCTTCCACAAGTCCGACCGGGCCCGTACGCGGACTGACCCGGGGGCGGGTCTCGGGCTGGCCATTGTCCGCGAGATCATCCGGGCCCACGGTGGCGATGTCTTCGCCCGCAATCACCCGGCGGGCGGAGCAGAAGTCGGCTTCTGGCTGCCATTTGCTCGGTCTTCCGCGGCTGCCGAGAGACCTGAGGGCCGCCGGAATCAGTCGTAGTCCACGGCCCAGCTCCCACCGCCACCCGTGGCGCACCCCGCACTTCGCCAAAGGTCCATGACCTCTTCCGAAGCCCCGTGAGCTGCCAGATGGTCCAGCAGCAGGGCGTGCAGATCTCTGCAGACCTGCGGATGGTCCGCCGCGACATTCGCCTCGGCCAGCGGGTCTGCGGCGAGGTCGTAGAGCTCCGGGGTGCCGTAGGCCCCCACCGGCGCGTACCCCCAGCGCTCCGTGGTCACGAATGGGGTGGAGGCGCAGCGGGGCGGAACGCCGCTCACCGGGCGCAAGTGGCAGCCGCTGATGGCGTAATCGCGATGCCGCGCGGTACGGCCCAGCACGGCTCCGGCGAAGGACCGGCCCTCCAGCGGTTGTGGTGGGTCTACCGCCGGGCCCGCCAGCTCGCAGAGCGTCGGCAGGATATCCACTGGTTGCGCGAATATGGGCAGGCTCTGGCCCCGAGGCACCTCTCCCCCTGCCAGCAGGAAGGGCACGTGCCCGAGCTCAGGGTACAGCGGCCAGTAACGCTGGTCATTATCGCTGATGTTGGACTTGCCTGTGCGGGCATGCTCACCGATGGACATGCCATGATCGCTGGTGATCGCCACGATGGTGTCGTCCCATAGCTGCAGGTCGTCCAGCTTCTGTAACACACGCCCGACCCAGCGGTCCACCAGCTCGGATTCGGCAGCATAGTGGGCCCAGAGGTTGTGCAGTTCGGCGTCGGTGTAGGCCTGGGAGAGACCGTAGTTCGGATGCAGCATCGGCGGACCGTCGTAATCCGGATCATACCGCCGCACCAGATACTCCGGGGCGTCCCAGGGCTCGTGCGGGTCGAAGAAGTCCACCCAGAGGAAGAACGGACCCGCCGTGGAGTTCTCCTCCAGCCAGCGAATCGTGGTGCTTCCGGTCTTGGCGGGGAAGGTGTCGGCTTCGCACTCCGGGTAGCGGTTGACCCAGCGATGGACGTCCACCAGAGTCCGCCCCCGAAACTCCGGATGCAGACGCGTCTTGTCACGGGCCACGACCTCAGGAATGGGGTCGTTGAGCCGCAACAGGTGGCGATCGGCTTCCTGGCCGCGGTGCTGGAAGGCAGCGTCAAAGCCGTGCTGGAAGCGGCTGTTGAACAGGTGCGGGCAGTCGCAGATGAGTTGCGACACATAGCCGGTTCCCCGCAGCAGTGCAGCCACATGGTTGCGGCTGCTGACGTCTATGGGCTGCCAGCCGTAGTGCGGCCAGCCCAGGACACCGGTGGCCACATCGGTGCGGTGCGGAATGGTGGGGAAGCTTCCGGTGTAGAAGCCCTCCACGGCGGTGGCACGCTCGGCGGCGAACCGGTCCAACTCGGGAGTACGAACGGGGCGGGCCGCACGCCCCCCCAGGTTGTCGTAGCGAAACGTGTCCGTGATGATCAGGATGATGTTTTTCATGTCACTCTCCGAGTGAAATATGTCAGTCTAGGGCCTACGTGAACAGGACGGCACCGGTCTCGCCCGGCCGAGGGTCGGCGCTGATGGTCCTGTTGTGGCGACTGCGCCCCTGCACAGCAGCAAGAGCCCGCAATCCCGGTCAAGGTCATCTAGCAGCAAAGGTGAGCCGTTGTCGCGCCGACCGCCACCGCGCGGCCTGGACCAGCACCTCCCGGGAGCCGCCGTTCGGCAGGGGCACGTCGGCCAGTGCTAGCCGGTCTGGGACCCCAGCCATCCGTCTACGCATGGTGCTGTCTTCGCGGGCAGTTTCCGCCGGATCTGTCCGCGGACGGAGATGCAGGGTTCCGGGCCCGGGGCACCAAGTCCTTCGCACAGGGGACGTGTCCGCGCCGATGACAGGTTCATGATTCGGTCAAGAAAGCCGCAACGTTTGACAAACGTCCGGCGTTCGCATAGTATGCCTAGCAAGGGGGGTGAGACCAGACGAAGCCCCCGAAGCCTGCTTCGCGGCCATGGCAAACAACGGGGAGCTCTTTCGGTGCCTGCCACGTCTGACAGCAGCCATCGGCCCGGCGTTAGCTCGAGGCCAGAGGCGCCGCGGAAACCTCGGGCTGGAGCAGGGCATGCTCGCGTGTCCTGGTACCGTCTTGCTCTGAGTAGCCTGGTGGTGAGCGCCGTCGTCTGTCGTCTAGCTCCTGTCCTGTCCCCCTCCGAGTTCCGTCTCCTGGACCACTGGTTGCGCTGGCGTCCCCCACGCCTGCCCGACGACCGCATCGCCATTGTGGGGATTGAGCCCCAGGACATCGAGGCGGCGCAGACTCATCGTGATTTCGCTTGCTCGTGCCTGGCGGTCTCTCGCGCCGACCTCGCCCGGGCGATCACGCGACTGAAGCAGGCCGGAGCGATGGCCATCGGCCTGGACCTCAGGCTCGAGGTCGCCTGTCCATACAAGCGTGGCACTCCGGCTGGGCATGACGACCAGTTGGCTCGCGCCCTTAACTTGCCGGGGGAGACGGTTCTGATCGCGGGGGCTCTGCCAACGCCCGAGCGGACCTTCTTCAGCCTGCCGCTAGTCTGGTTCGTCGGCCGTCCGGGGAAGGAGCGACTGGTCGCCTCGCCGGAGGTAGACCGCCAGGGGGACATACGAGGTGTCTCCCTGATCCAGTACGGCGTACCGGTCCGCGGCAACCCTGATGAACCACCGAGTGTGGAGCGCATCGGCCAGCAGTTCGCTCCGCTGTGTGTGGCGCTGCTGGGCGTCCTGCGCGGCCAGCCCGACGACCTGCCCAGCGCTGTGTCGCCTCACGCGGTCGTGTTCGCCGGGCAGACGATTCCGGTCTGGCCTTCGCGGCGACTGCACCTCATCGAACTGGGCCGGCAGGATCCGGCAGCGGGTAGACATTCCATGCTGATCAACTGGGTGGGGCCTGTCGGCTCCTTCCCCACCTATGCACTTTCCAGTGTCCTGGAAGCGGACCCGAAGGACCTGCGAGAGCGCTATGGCGGCAAGGTGGTCCTGTTGGGGAGCCTGGCCGAACGGTTCTTCACGCCTATGAGCGGCCGGTCGGCGCAGCCTCGTCCGGGCTCTGTGGACCAGACGGCGGAAACCAGTCTCAGTGGCACCGAGATCCATGCCAACGCGCTCAATACGCTCCTCACGGAGCGTTACCTGGTGACTGTGCCGCGCCCCCTTCAGGTAATGCTGGTCTTCGTCCTGGCCTTCGTTGCGGCGTATGCTTTCCAGACCTGGAGCGAGAAGGCGGCGCTCGCCTTTGCCGGCGCCCTGCTGCTTGCTCTGGTGGTGGCGTCATATCTGCTAGTCTGCCATGACCTCTGGTTGCCAGCCGCCATCCCGGCCGTGGCCTTCCTGGGCAGTGCGGTGGTCTCGGCCTTCTGGGGGTTTGCGCTGGTGCGACAGGAGGCCGAGGAACTGGCCGCGGAAGTGGAGGTCCGGGACGCGGCCACGGAGACCGTGGTTCACGACCTCAAACAGCCCCTGGCGGCGATTGGTGCCCTGACTTCGGTACTGCGTCGCCGACAGGAGCGAGCAGCGGGTCCCTCGCAGGAGAGTCTGGAGATGTTGGAGCATATTCAGCAGCAGGTCGACCGCGCCATCGGCGATATTGACGATCTGCTGGCCGCGACGCCTGGTCGCGAGATCGGCCTGGTGCTTCAGCGCTTCGACCTGGTGGCCCTGGCACGCGAGACGGCTGAAGTCCAGCGCCTGCGCAGCTCCTACCACGACGTCGAGGTTGAGGCCCCGGAGCAACCCGTCTGGGTGCATGCTGACGTACGCTACATGAGCCGTGTGCTCAGCAATCTCGTGGACAACGCGCTGAAGTACTGGCCAGAGGGGGGAACCGTGCGGGTGGTCGTGCGACGGAACCCGCCGTGGGCGGAGGTCAGCGTCATAGACCACGGCCTGGGCATCAGCCCGGAGCAAAAGGACCGCATTTTCGCGCGATTCACCCGCTCGGTCCCCGCGGGGGCTAACATCCCAGGCAGCGGCATAGGACTTTACTCCGTGCACCGCATCGTGGATGCCCATGGCGGCGAGGTGAGCGTCGAGAGCGAGGTGGGAGTGGGCTCAACGTTTGTCGTTCGCATCCCCTGCGCTGATGAGGCTGCGGAGGAAGATACAGGAGACCGGTAGCGATGTCTTTGAGCAGACTCCTATGTGCCTGCCTGCTGTCGCTGGCGCTGTGGCAGACCGTCTCGGTGGCTGCGGCGCAAGGTCCCCGGGCCACGTTGACCCGTGTGCGCGGGACCGTGCGTGTGATGCGGGCCAACACGCGGCAGTGGGCAACTGTGCGGCAGTCGCGCCAACTCTTGCTATATGCAGGGGATCAGGTGCAGGCCCTGCAACGTTCGCGCGCGACCATCCTGGTGGACGGCGCCCGGGTCGAGCTGGAACCCGGGGCGCACATCACGATCACTGCTGCACGCGCCAACCGGACAGAGAGGGGTTACCCGTCACTACTGGCAGTCATGGGGCGGGTCTTCGTCTGGCTGGCCAGCTCGGCAGGGTTTGAGCTGGGGGCCGAAGGTGTTGTTGCTGGCGCCGGCGGTACGCAGTTTGTCTTTGAGGTCTCGGCCGAGGGAGTCACTACCGTAACCGTCCTCGAGGGCTCGGTGTACCTGTACAACGACCTGGGTCGCGTCGTCATCCAGGCCGGTGAGCAGAGTCAGATCAGCAAAGACATTCCCCCCACGCGGCCGCGTCAGGTAGACGTCTCCGGGTACCTGGAGTGGGAGGGGACCCTGGAAAACCTCTGGCTTGGCTGGGAGACGCGTTACACCCCCGGCGCTACGCGTGAGGCCCTGCAACAGGCAGCGTCGGCTGCAGTACAGGCCGCTGACCGGACCCCGACTGACACCACACTCCAGCTCCGGGCCGGTGAAGCACTGCAGGACCTAGGCGACCTCAAGGCTGCCGAGGAGCGCTACCGCAAGGCACTGGAGAGCAGCGCCGGTGACCCGGCCGTCCTGCTGCACCTGGGCTACTGTCTCCTGGAGCTGGGCCTGCCCGATGAGGCCAACGCGACCTTTGCGCAGGCCCTCACCGCGGTGCCGGGCGAGCCGGAGGCCGAACTGGGCCAGGTGCTGGCGCTGATGGCATCGGGGGACCCGTCCCGCGTCGCCGAGGCGCGAGCCAGTTTGGGCCAGTTCGTCACCAGACATCCGGAACATGGGCGCGGACACCTGGCGGCGGCGCTGCTGGCGATCAGAAGCGGTGATGCCACGGGAGCGCAGACCGCTCTGGCTCAGGCCTTGCGCCTGGATCCAGGCAGCTACCATGCTCTGGCCTATCAGTCGGGGCTGGCGCTGGCACGCGGCGACGCCGCTGCCGCCCGCACCGCGGCTGAGCAGGCGGTGGCGGCGGCTCCGGCGTCGGCCCTCGCCCAGCAGAGCCTGGCGGCCGTCCTGTTTTACGCCGGTGACCTCGAGGGCGCCGCGGGAGCGGTGCGGACGGCGTTGGCGGCCAATCCCCTCTCTGCCATGGCGCATCTGCTGGCGGCGGACGTGGCTCTGGCGAGCGGAGACCTGGAAGGCGGCGCGGCCGAAGCGGAGATGAGCGTGGCGCTGGACCCCACCCTGGCTCCGGCGCTAAGCACGCTCGGCATGGCCCGCCTGGCCCGCAACGAGTTGCCCGCGGCCGAGAGTGCCTTTGCTCGCGCCCTCCAGGCGAGTCCGCAACTGGTTGCCGCGCAGACGGGCCTGGGCGCCACCTACCTGCGGCAAGGCCGGTTGGATGAGGCCCTGCGGGCCCAAGCTGCGGCTTTGGCCTGGGACCGCGACGCGGTATCCACGCATAATAACCTGGGTGCTGCCTACTTGGCGGCAGGGCGCCTGGAGGAGGCCTATGCTCAGTTCGCAGAGGCCATTCGTCTACAGCCCGACTCGGCCATCGCCCACGCCAACCTGGCCCTGGCTGCCCTGGAGTTGAACCGCTTTGCGGAGGCCGTCGCCGAGGGCGAGAAGGCGGTACGTCTGGGTGACCGCTCAGCGCGCCTGCGCACCACGCTGGGCCGTGTCTACCTGAAGCAGAACCGGGTGCTGCAGGCCTGGGCGGTCCTGCGCCAGGCGCGGGAACTCGACCCGGACTATGCCCTGGCGGATCTGTATCTGGCCGAGGTCAACTCTCGCCTGGGCCGGTCCCGGGACGCGGTCCGTGAGACCTTGGTCGGCGTGTCGAAACAACCCTCGGCGGCGCTTGACGACCGCGAGTACGCGCGGACGATCGTCCGGGCGGCGGCGGGCGACGACACGCTGATTCGGGCGCGGACCGATGGCCGGGGGGCCCGCGGCCAAAACTCCTACTACCTGGCGGCCGAGCACCGCGAGTCCGACTGGGATGGGACCCACAGCGACTACCGTGAGACGACGGCACTGGGGATCGTCGGACGGCAGACGGCTTTCCAGCGCACTGACGTGCTGGTAGCGAGTGGACAGTGGGACAAGCGTGACCGGCCCGGGACCTCAGCGGCAGCGGGAACGGTCGGCGACGGGGATTACCACACGACCTTTCGGGGCGTCGATGCCCACTACCTGGCCCGCCGGCCGGTCAGCGACGGTGTCGTGACTCTTCGCCTGGGCTACCGCGACACCGATTCCGACGACCACAACCCCGATAGCCTCGACCCCGATCCGAAGCCTTACCGGCATATCTCGCTGGACTACCACGGACCCATGGTGGAGGTCCGCCTGGACCGCCCGAGCACGGGAGGTGCCAGGCTGGTGGCCGGCGCGGTGATCTCTGACCAAATCCGGCAAATCAGCGGCCTCATTGGCACGCGAAACCCGGCTGGCAGCGATCCGCCCGCCCGCTTTGTGCCCTTCGGCGACGACCTGGACCGGCAGGTCGGTAGCTTCTACGTGGACTACGGCTGGCCGCTGGCTGACAAGACACGGCTTGTCCTGGGAACGCGAGGGGCGGTGGCGGACGATATGAGTCCGGTCTGGCGGCCCCGCCTGACCTTGCGTCACGCCCTAGGCCCCGACAGCACGCTGCTCTTGCTCAGTTGGCCGGTTCTGAGTGACGATGTGAGCGAGATCTCACCCGTGGAGGAATGGGCGCTGGCTGACCCGCTGTCGCCCCTGGACCTGGCGCGAGGCGGCTACAGCCAGAGCCACGAGGCGCAGTACCAGCGGCTGACGCCGGGAAGATCGCTGGTCCGTGTGGGAGTGTTCCACCGCGACCTGCGGAACCTGCTGATTGATCTCGAGGACCCGGCTCGGTCGGCGGGAGTGGCGCCGACGGTGATCGGCTCGGGGTATGTGCGAGGCATCAAGCTGGAGGCGGAGCGGCGCTTGGGCCGTGACGTGACCGGAGGTCTGACGGTGGCCTGGCAGGACAGTCGCAACGACGCCACCGGCCGCGATCTGCCTTACCAGCCTGAGCTGACAGGCTCCCTGCGCCTGGATTACCTGAGCTACAGCGGCTGGCGAGGTGAGGTGGCAATGGACTGCGTTGGCCGCCGGTATTCGGACCCCGGAGCAACAGTGCGGCTGGACTCAACCCAGCTTTGGCGCCTGACACTGGCCAAGCAACACAGCATACAGGCAGACTTCTTTTTGACCATCCTGAACCTCTTTGACGAGGACACCGGGTTCTGGCGGGGCTACCCGGCCTCCGGCAGGAGAGTGAGTGGGGGGGTTGAGTACCGCTTCTAGGTGCGAGGTCTGTGGGGCGAGGCGTGAGAGGTGAGCGGGGCGGTGCGCGGGGGTTGGGACTGGCGTCACGGCTGAGGGTTCGTCGTCCGGGAATCTGGCCGTGGCAGCCAAATCCCGACTCCCGAGTGACGAGACAGCCGCCGCGCGGCGCGCAACGCGAGAGTTGGAGCTCACTGCGGCGCCGCAAGGCGCCAAGACGAGGCAGGGCCAGCGTATGAGACAAGCAGTTTTCCGCAGTTCATGCAGGGACATGGGGGCCGTACTGGCGGTGGTAACACTGCTGCCGGTCGTCTCGCTGGTGGCAGGTTGCTCTGGTGCCGGCGTGAGCGCCGCGGGTCTCAGTGGGGCGGAGGTCCAGACACTGGGCACAGATCAGATGAGCGTTCTGGTGCTGGTGCGCGGCTGGCTGAAGGTCATGTTCCCTGAGCCCACTTCGGGAACGCCCCAGGTCGAGTTCGAGTGGCTGGACGACGGCTACAGGATGTACGGGGTCGATAGCCTGGGCCATCCTTTTGACTACTTCGGCGCCTGGGATGGCAGCGGCCACGGCACCTGGCAGACGGCTGACGGACAGCCGGTGTCGGGCTCCTGGGACGCCCCCACGGGCGACACCGTGCATGTGCAGCACATGCACTACGAGTACCCCGACATGACCCTGGAGTTCACCAGTGAGGTGGACTTCGGGAACATGGTAGGCAATCTCGCACCAACCACGTGGGAGGGCACCCAGACGATGCAGGACGGACGGGTGCTGGCGTTCCGTTGGCATAGCAATGCGGCAGACACCCAGACGCTGCGCTTGGACTTGCCCGCCGCCGGCCTGCGACTGGAGATTGCAGTGCCTGTGGCCTTCGTGAATGACTATGGCTTCTGGCCCCTGCCGGCCTCCAAGGTTCTGGGGACGGCGCAGGCTCCAAACGGAGCGTTGACGTTCACACTGAGCGGCACCAATGGTGTCTGGGAACGTCTGCGGGTGGCCAGGGGCCAGACCACCGGGACCTTTGTGCTGTCTGGCGAAATGGCCGGAGGGGGGCGATTTGAGGAGAACGGCCAGGTCAAGGCGGTCATGAACTGGCCCGAAAGCCTGGTGGCGCGGCTGGACCTGACGTCACTTGAGACTGTGGAGGTCACGCCGGTGGCCGCCGCGCGGGACCTCGCCATTGACCGGTGGATCAGCAGCCTGGCCGCTTTGTCACCCATGTCGGTCCAGTAGGACCGCAAAAGGGAGGGAGCCGGATGTCCTACACAGTCTCCGGACAGGTTGTGAACGAGAACAACCAGGCCGCGCCCACGGGCACCAGGATCTGCCTCGGCAGTGGCACCGGCGCCAGCCACACTTGCCAGTACGGCCCCCAGACGGTGGGGACGGGAGGAAGCTTCCGGTTCACCAACGTTGAGGCCGGTAGCTACAACGTGCACATCGTCAAACCCGGTGGTGGGAACTGCTACAACGCCACTCCCAGCCCGGTCATCGTGGACTCAAACGAGGTGATCAGGATCACGGCTTCGTGCCTCTAGGCTCGGGCTTGGCCGTCGGACTGTCTCCTTGCCGCGGTCCAGCCCCCGTGCCCTGGCCGTGACCGGTCGTGCAGGACGTTCCGGTAGCTCAGTGGTCCTGACATAGTGCTTGCCTCCAGGGGTCAGCATCGCACCCGTCCCCTGCTCCCGTGAAACGCATCACGCGAGGGCATATACACGGCCGTCTAGCAGGTCCTCGGCCACCACGACGGCGAAGAGGTTGCTGCAGTACGTGATCCGAATGAGAGCCTGCCTCTGTGGCCGCGCGGGGACCCGGCAAGCGGCCGTGAGGGCCAGCGAGAGGATGACCCTGGAGTGCCCACCAAGCGTAGCGTACCGCCGGCCATCAACATCGGTTCTCGTCTGGAGCCGATGGTTGACGAGGCGCTGATCCGGTCGTTCAGGGGTGCAGCCCGGCTCAAACTGCACGAGCCGCAGCGCCGTGAGATCGTCTTCGAAACCGATGCGCCCTGGGAGGGCAATGCCTGCGGCTACCCCTCGATCGTGCGGGCCGACGAAAACTGGCGCATCTACTACCACGGACTGCACTATCGGCACAGTGGCCCTTCGGCCCAGGCGCTGGCTGACCATCCGGCGGTGCTGTGCTATGTCGAGAGTAGTGATGGCCTGACCTGGTCACGGCCGAACCTGGGGCAGTTCGCGTTCAACCGCTCCAAGCGCAACAACATCGTCCTGACGCCGGAGGCTGTGGCGGAGGTCGGGGGCGACCCGGCACACACCGCGGTTCTTCGCGACACGAACCCGGACTGCCCGGCCAACGCCCGCTACAAGGTGGTCATGCTCAGCCTGACCCCGGAGAAGCATGGTCTGTACCTGCTGCAATCGCCGGACGGCGTTCGGTTCGAACTGATGAGCGACCGACCGGCGATTACCGAAGGGGCCTTTGATTCCCAGAACCTGATGTTCTGGGACCCGGTGCGGGGTGAATACCGGGAGTACCACCGGGTATTCACCAATGGTGTTCGCGACATCGTCACGGCGGTGTCTGTTGACCCCACCTGTTTTCCGAGACCGAAACGTCTGCGGTTCCCGGGAGCGCTGATCGAGCACCTCTACACGAACCAGATACTGCCCTACTACCGGGCGCCGCACATCTTCATGGGCTTCCCCGCGCGGTACACGGAACGGGAGTGGTCAGCCCCGCTCTATGCGCTGCCCGGTCTGCAGGAGCGGATCGCGCGGTCGCAGGTGCACCCCCGGTACGGCGGGGCAGTGACCGACACGCTGTTCATGACCAGCCGTGATGGTCTGACCTTCAAGCGCTGGCCCGAGGCCTTCATCCGTCCGGGCCCGCGCCAGGCCCAAAGCTGGGTCTACGGCGACAACTACACCTTCTGGGGCATGATCGAAACGCCGTCGTCCCTGGAGGACGCGCCCAATGAGATATCGCTTTACTCCAGTGACGGCTACTGGGAGGGGGTCTCAAACAGCTTCCGGCGCTATACTATCCGGCTGGATGGTTTTGTCTCCATCAACGCACCACTCGCCGGTGGCGAGATCCTCACCAGGCCTCTCATCTTCGACGGGGGTAACCTGGCGCTGAACATGGCAACCTCGGGGGCGGGAGGCATCCGGGTTGAGATTCAGGATGCCCACGGCAAGGCCATCCCGGGCTATGCTCTGGAAGACTGCCCGGAGATCATGGGCGACAGTGTCCGCCACATCGTCCGCTGGTACAAGCGCGGGGGGGATGTGCGCAGGCTGTCGGGCAAGGTGGTGCGTTTGCGCTTTGTGCTCCGCGATGCAGACCTCTACAGCCTGCAGTTCGTGCCCTACGCGCCGGAGCCGCCGTTGCCGGACCTGAGTGGCATACCCTTTGAGACCAAGGGGCCATGAGGCGCAGCCCCGGCCCGCCGAACCGCCATCCAGAGGCCAGCGTCCAAGGGCACAGAAGGTGCGTCTGGGTCGCGTTGACGCCCCCCTGGTGATGTGCTACACTCGCGGCGAGGCCAGTAGTGGGCATGGGGAAGCGCTGAACGGCCCAGACTGGTCGAGGATACCCCCAAAGACAGGGCGGAGTGCCCATGAACAGCTCGCGCCTGTTACTCGTTCCCCTGTTGTTGCTCTTCCTGCTGTCGGGTTCGGCGGCCTGGTGCACGCCTGAAGAGGATGCCAAGCGTCTGGATGAGGAGCTCTACGTCCTGGACATTGCTCGAACGCTGAACCTCACGCAGGCCCAGTGCCAGGCACTGATCCCGGTGGTGGAGGAGATCCAGACGGCCTTCAAGGCCCGGGACGCCGGGATCGAGGACATCTGGAAGCAGACGAAGGACGCCATCGAGGCGGTCAACAAGGCCTGGGAGACGCGGACAGCGCCAGACCCAACGGCCAAGGCCACTGCTGACCAGGCCGAGGGGCTCCACCGGTCCATCATCGAGGCCACCCGCCAGGCAGTGGACAGGGCTGCGGAGAAGGCCCGGGCTGTGCTGACAGCAGAACAGCGGGCCCTGATTGAGACGCCGCAGCAGGCAGAACTCCGGCGCTCCAACCAGGCCATGTATCAGGGCGCCAACTCACTCGCGGAGTACCTCGCCCGTGACATTGCGGCGCTCCGGCAACTGCGCGAGGAGGAGTACGAGGCAGCGCGAGTGGCCCTGGCTATGAATCTCGCGACACGGGTCACCGCCATTCAGGACCCGGGCTTTCGCGTGGCCCTCAACCAGGCCCTGGACCTTGAGGACACCTGGCGTCGCATGCCGGATGCCGAGTTCAACCGTCGGGAGGATGGCCTGCCGGAGCTCCTGGCCCAGTTTCTGCAGACTCCCGAGGATCCGCAGGTCCTTCAGGCGCCCGTGACCCTGGATGAGTTCCTGCGTTTCCTGACCAGTCCGTACACGGCGGAGCTTCTTAAGTCCTACCAGCCGTCGAGCGGCGGAGCGCCGGCGACACCCCAGGGAGGTGGTGGGCAGTGAGAATGTTAAGCCCGATGATCGGCCTGGCCCTGCTGACCGCGATGGGATCATCGCTGGCGGCTGACCCCCGCCCGGAGCTCTCCAAGGCGCTGGACTATGCCCACAGCATGTTCATATTCTACCGCCTGGACCCCACCGCCGAGGACCTGGCGGCCCTCTTGCGGGCCTCGCGCAACATTATCCGCCTGCAAAGCGAACGTGAGAAGGAACACCTTGCGGCCCTGGTCAAGGCGGCTCCCGATCTGAAGATTGCGCGCGATGCGCTACTGGCCGGCCAGGCCATCCCCCAGGCTGTACAGGATGCTCTGGATAGGCTGAGCGAGACTGAGACCGCTGCTGACGACGAGCTGCACGAGGACGTAGCCAATGAGATGGTCATGCTGCAGCGGCAGTTGTCGGAAGAGTCCGCTCGCCTGGTGAACTGGCGGATCCCCTGGGACTACCCCTTGCCGCCGGACGACGAAGCCAATGTGGAGCGCCTGGAGCAGCTAGCCGCGCGCATCACCAGCTGCGGCAACATGCTGGAGAGCATCCGTTACCTGAACGCGGCCGACTTCGTCACTACGCGCATGTGGCGCCTGCAGGAGTTTCTGGACGAGTATGGGATTGAGCCGGACACACGCGAGTACGAGGAGGCCATGGACTACCTGACCCGGCTCACTGACGAGATGCGGGTTCAGCCGGAGGAGCAATGGCCTGACCTGCGGTTCCTCTATGCGGCGCGGGCCCTGGTCTATGTGGGCGGGTTGGAACAGGAGCAGGAAGAAGCTGAGCAGGAGACCCTGTTTGGCTTCTGGGATATTCTCGAGTGCCTGAGCGACCCTCAGACCCCGGAGCTGCTGTCGAAGCTGCTGAACGCCATGAACACAGGTGCCGGAGGCGGCCAGTAGCCCGGTCCACCGAGGGTGTGACTGGACATGTTGCTGACGGCCCCGCGCAGGGGCCGTCTTGCTGAGGGTCAGAAGGAGAGCACACAATGGCCCTGGACCTGACTGTTGCAGAGTGCCGTGCCCGGCTGGCCGAGATCATCAAGGACAAGGCATTGCGCTTCGGTGAGTTCGTGCTGGCCTCCGGGCAGACGAGCACCTACTACATTGACGGCAAGATGGTGACCCTGGACAGCGAAGGCGCCTATCTGCTGGCCCGCTGCCTGCTGGACCTGCTGGGGGAGGAGCAGGTGGATGCGGTGGGCGGCATGGCCATCGGAGCCGACCCCATGACCGGCGCGATGGTGGCCCTGGCAGGCGCCCAGGGACGTCGGCTCAGTGGCTTCATGGTCCGCAAGGAGCCCAAGGGGCGCGGGACCAACCAGCAAGTGGAGGGGCCGCTGGCCCCGGGGGCCCGCGTCGTCATGCTGGAGGACACTATCACCACCGGCGGCTCAACGCTGCAGGCGATTGCTGCGGTGGAGCGCGAGAGGCAGGCCCGCGTGGTGAAGGTGCTGGCTATGGTGGACCGTCTGCAGGGCGCCCGGGAGGCGCTGGGAGCAGCCGGCTACCAGCTGCAGTCGGTCTTCACCATTGAGGATCTGGGTGTGAAGCCCTGACCCGATGGAGGTCCACGATGCCTGGCGACTTCCCGGATGTGCTAACCGATGTACCCGTAACCGTCCATGATTTTGTCAGCGGCGAGATTATCGCCTGCGGCCGCATGAATGTCCGCTTCATTGAGCATACTGACAGACTGCGTGTCATGCGCGCCCGCTTCACCGGCGAGTTCACGCCCGACACCCCGCAGGACAAGGCCACGCTGGACCGTGAGATCATCACTGCCATATCGGCCGGCACCATGGGGCACAAGCTGCAGGTGGAGCACGGCGGCAAGACCTGGACGCTCACGGTGAAGTTCGAGCCGGGTGATGTCGTCTTTCCGTTCACCGGGCGCCAGGACCCGAAGGTGGTGGCCTGAACACAGCCCGTCGCTCCGGTGGGACTGGCCGGGGCCGCTACCCGAGCCGCTCTCGCACGAAGTCCCAGACCCGCTGCTTGTAGTACCGATGGCCCTCTGGCCCCACATAGAGCTCAACGTTGTCGGGAGCGCCGGCAGCGGCGTACATGGCCTGGACACGCTCGAAGGCGACCTGTACTCCGGCCAGGGGAAAGATGCTGTCATGCTCCCCGGAGACGATGAGCAGGGGCCGCGGGGCAATCAGGCCAGCCACATCGTACATCTCGCAGAGATTGAGCAGGCCAGGGACGTAGTTGCAGTCACAGTGGCTCATCGCCAGGATGGAGTGGCGGAAGGTGCAGAAGTAGCAGCTCGGGATGGACACCGCAAAGCGGCTGTCCAGTGCGGTAGCAAAGAGAGTGACCGTCGCCCCGCCGGACTGGCCCGTGCATACGATCTTGGCCGGGTCCACCTCCGGCAGGGTTGTCAGGTAGTCCACGCAGGAGATGACGTCCAGCACCCGCATGCCCAACAGCGTGCGCCCCACCATGATGGCACGCATGGCAAGCTGCTGGCAACTGCTGCCGCGGTCGGCATCGAGGTCATCTTGAAGCATCAGCTCGCCGAAGCCGCGCAAGTCCGGCGCCAGCGCGATATGTCCCTCCCGGACCGCCTGGACAGCGAAGTCTCGCTCACCCTCGACCGTCAGCGGACGGCCCTTGACGTCCTGTCCGAAGTCCGCCGGGACGACCTTCCCCGGGCCATGGCCGTGCAGACAGACAACGGCGACGGCAGGACTGGCCAGCGTCTTGGGTATCAGGAGGAAGGCTGGAATGACGACGCTGTCACGGCTGGTGATGCGCACGTAGCGACGCAGGTAGTCGCCCATGTCACGCTCGTCGCCTGTCTCGGCCACGACCTCCTGCTCCTCACCGGGGTGCACGGCCAGCAACGATGACAGCGCCTCGCGCAGTTGGCGTTGCCAGCCGCGGAAGTCGTCAGCGAACTCGGGATCGTAACCCAGCGAACGCAGCCCTCCAGCCATGAGCTGGTCGAAGCGGGCCTGCAGACTCAGGTTAGCTGGTTCATTGAGCATGGCGGACTCCCTCGGTCAGGGTCAGGGCACGGGTTCGCGGCTGGGTGCCCGCAGACCTCCTGCCTTGCCTGCGCCTGCGGTTGCTGGTAGAATGCGGCCACCCCTATCGGACTCGGATGTGATCTCCGATGTATGAGCCAATCGTGGGCGTCGAGGTCCACGCGCAGTTGACCACCAGTTCCAAGATGTTCTGCTCGTGCCGGGCGGAGTTCGGCGCCGAACCCAACACCAATGTCTGCCCGGTCTGTCTGGGCTTGCCTGGCTCACTGCCGGTGACCAACCGGAAAGCAGTGGAGCAGGTCATCCGCACCGGGCTGGCTCTCGGCTGCGAAGTCGGGACCCTGTGCCGCTTCTACCGCAAGAACTACTTCTACCCGGACCTGGCCAAGAACTACCAGATCAGCCAGTACGATGAGCCATTGACCTTTGGGGGGCGGATGGAGCTGTCCGTGGAAGGACGTCCGGTGAGCATCCGCATTCGCCGGGCTCACCTGGAGGAGGATACGGGCAAAAACATCCACCTTCCCAATGGCCGTTCGCTGGTGGAGTATAACCGCTGCGGTGTACCGCTGATGGAGATTGTCACCGAGCCGGATTTCCGCAGCGCGGCGGAGGTGCGGGAATACCTCCTGCAGTTGCGCCGGCTGTTGCGGTACCTGGGCGTCTCCACGGCCAATATGGAAGAGGGTGCCTTGCGGGCCGAACCGACGGTCAACCTGCGCGACCCTGAGACCGGCGAGCGGACGCCCAAGGTCGAGATCAAGAACCTGGCTTCCATCCGGGCGGTGCACGATGCGGTGGAGTATGAGATCCGGCGGCAGTACCACTGCCTGGAGACTGGCGAGCCGATGCAGCAGGAGACGCGCCGGTGGAACGAGGCCCAGGGGATCACGACGGTGATGCGCACCAAGGAGTCCGCCGAGGACTACATGTACTTCCCTGAGCCCGACCTCGTGCCCATCGAGCCCGAGCCGGAGTGGGTCGAGGCAATCCGGGCGGCTCTGCCGGAGCTGCCGCAGGCCCGACAGCAGCGCTTCGTGGCTGAATATGGCCTGCCCGAGTACGACGCCCAGGTCCTGACCGAAGACCGGGCCACAGCGGACTACTTTGAGGCTGTGGTCCAGGCCTGTGGTGAGCCCAAGGCCTGCAGCAACTGGGTCATGGGCGATTTGCAGCGTCTGCTGAATGAAAGCGGCTGCTCGATCACCGAGTCGCGCGTGTCGCCACAGCAGCTGGCGGAGCTGATCGGGACCATCAAGGACGGGACCATCAGCCACAATATCGCCCAGGCAGTGCTGCCCAAGATGTGGGCCACCGGTCACTCAGCGCGCGAAGTCATTGCCGCGGAGAACCTGGCTCTCATCAGCGATGCAACCGAGATCGAGAAGCTCGTGGATGAGGCCATCGCCGCCAACCCCAAGGCTGTCGCGGACTACCGGGGGGGCAAGGAGAAGGCACTGGGTGCCATTGTCGGCCACGTGATGCGGCAGACAAAGGGACAGGCGAACGCGGCTGTGGTCAACGAGCTGATACTGGCGCGCTTGAACGGCTGAGGGGGACCCAACTCGGGCGTGGAGGCTGTCTGCCCATGACTCCCGGTGCGGTCGGCGGCGTGGTTTTCAACGTGTCGGTGATGGTGCTATGCCTGATGGCCGCCGCCTATCCGGTCTACCGGGTCGTGGCGCTCTGGTTCGACCGGGCCATCTCCACGGCCGAAGCTGTCATCTACGTCACCCTGCTGGTGTTCCTGATTGCCGGCATCATGGCGACTCTGGGCTCGCCGCTCGGCTATGTGCTCATAGCCGCGCTCATAGTCAGTTGCGTTGGTGTACCGGTTCTCAACCATCTGGCAGACCAGGTCTCCTTGCGCCGGATGGAGGACCAGGACATCACCGAGTTCCGCATGACCCTCGTGCACCAGCCCGGCAACAAGTATGCCCACGAGCGTCTTGCCCGCATCTACTGGCGGCGCCAGCAGTATGACGACGCCCTGGCACATGTCGAGGCGGTCCTGAAACAGGAACCCCAGGAGCCGACCTTCCGGCTGCTCAAGGAGCGTCTCGAGACCGACCGCCGTCGCGCCATCACGAAGGCCAAAGTCTGCCCCAAGTGCTTCGTTGAGAACCCGCCCGATGCCGCGGCCTGCCTGGAATGTGGCTTCGCGTTCATGGACCCCGGCGACCTGGTGCGGATGCTGCTGGGTGACACCGGCCAGCAGGCGCTGCGCTGGGCCGGACTGAGCTTCGGCCTGCTGGGACTGATCCTGCTGCTGGTGGGCGTGGCCGTGGCGGCTGCCGGCCTGCTGTTCCTCTTCGGCATTGTCTGCCTGATGCTCTACCTGTACGCGCGTCTGAGCGCTCGCTGAAGCGGTGGCCCTACAGCAGCACCTGGCCTGACTCCAGGTCCAGGATCTGCGGCACGCCGTCCACAATGCGAGCGCACGTGGGACGACGCAGCGCTTCTTCCTCCGCCAGCGGGTACGTGGGCGTCCCCGGGTTGATGTGGGTCAGGCTGCCATGTACGGTGATGTGCGGCCGGTGGAAATGGCCATTGACGAGGTAGTCAATGCGCCAACGCCCGGCCAGCTCCAGGAGCTTCTCAGGTGGCTCGAGATGGCCGTGCGTCACCAGGAAGCGTTTCCCTTCAAGCAGGGCGAACGCGTAGGGCGACTGTATGGGCTGGTGAACGAAAAGGCCGTCTACCTCCGAGTCAGCATTCCCGCGGGCGATGAGCAGGGGTACACCGCAGTTGTTGATGGCCTCGGCCAGGGCCCTCGGGTTGTAGCTCTCCACGGGGTCAAAGCGTGGCCCGTGGTAGAGCAGATCGCCGGGACAAAGCAGCACCTGGCAGCCCCGAAGCAGCTCCAGTGCCCGTTGCCAGCCCGCCAGGTTGCCGTGCAAGTCTGAGACGATACCGATGTACATATAAACCTCCTGGGGCCAGGGTTTCCGTCTGACGGCGGCGCCAACCTGCGCCTTGACAGAGGCCGATGGTCATGGTTGACTGCTGCTGACCCCATTGACGGGAGTGCAACCGAATGGACGAAGATCCGAAGCGCCGGTCTGAACCGGAGCCAGTTGGCCCGGCCTGCAGCCTGGATCACGGAGCCTATGGCTGACCCTTTGCCATGCTGGTCACGTGGATCGTGACCGGGATCGCCGCCCTGGCGCGGCAAGTGGCCAGACTCTTCAGACGGCAACCGCCATCCTAGGTACAGAGAGGCACTTCGTGCCACGGTAACGGCTCTGCGTCGTGGGTGCAGCCTCTGCAGCATCTTCCGCGGAGGCCGGTGCCGCGTATTGCTGGCAAGAGCCCCTGAAGACGCACTGACGCCCCCACCGCCCTACGGGTGCTCCTCCCCAAAGACCTGAGCGGTGAACACTGAAAGCTGCGCGCCCCGTCGCCAGGCGTCCGCCGGCAGTCCGGCTTTGTCGGAGCACAGGTGGTCAAGCATCGTCTCGCGGTCCCAGCCCTGCTCGGGCGCCACCTGGGGCAGAAAGACGCCCGAACGCCCGCCCTGCCGCACGATGACACCATGCTTACCGACGACGATCTCTTCCGGATCCTCGACAGGCCGAACCGGCGAAAGCACACTGATCTCCACCCGAATGCTCGGTAGCTCCGCCGCCTCCACGGGCCTGAACCGGGAGTCCTCCGTGGCCGCAGCGATGGCCATGTCCCGGACCGCCAGGTATATCGGTCCCCGAGGCTCCAGACCGCCGATGCACCCACGCAACTGCCCGTGGGCGGTCAGAGTGACGAAACACGCCCGCGGCTTGCGCAGGGCGGGGTCGTCGGTGTGCGGCTGAAAGCGCTTGCCGGTGCGGATCAGGGCATCCAGAGTCCGACGGGCGATGTGCAGGAGCTCTTCCTGCTGGTGGCGGCCCAGCTCTCCGGTGGTGTTGCCGGGGTCGGCCCCCGAAACTCCTGTCCGCGGACTCTCAGGGCGGCAGAATGCGACCGCAGCGTAGCCAACGCTGCGGTCGGCGGTCTCGCGAACAACCTGTCCAGAGTTCGTGTAGTGCAGCCGAACAGCTCTTGAGGCTCCGAGTTCCTTGGCCGCGACCATGGAGACGGCCACCGGGGCCAGACCACAGAGCGTGCAAACCAGCCCTGGCACGCCACTGGCCAGCATCCGTTCCTGTTCGGTGAACAGGCGGTCAGCATCACCTGATAGCAGAGTCCTGAGGGTCGTCCCATCCACCTCTGCGCAGGCTTCCGTCGGCGGGTAGTGGGCGAGGTCGGTACTGGCGACAATCAGCGCTTTTCGTCCCTGCACCGCCGCGGCGAGGGCCTCGCCCAGCTTCCGACATTCCGCAGGCGAGGGGTCACCGAGGACGATAGGAACGATGCGGAAGTCATCGAGAACGGTCTGCAGGAATGGGAGCTGGACTTCCAGGGAATGCTCTTCGGCATGGGCCAGCTCATCTTCCGCGTACCCGGCCCTGCAGTCCAGAAGTGATGCGGCCAGGGCACGGTCAACAGGGACCTCGCCAAGCGGTGTCTGCCACGCCTCTGCGGGTGACAGTGCGGCACCGCGGACCGGCACCCGGTGGCTCGGTCCCAGTAAGACGATGGTGTCGTAGTGCCGTCCGACAAGCGTTCGATAGGCGTGGGCGGCGGTGGCGGCCGAGTACTCATAGCCTGCATGCGGCACGATCAGGGCGACTGGCGGTCCGGGAAGCGTGACCGGCTTGGTGGCGGCCAGATGGCGGTCCACGGCCGACTGCAGTTCGGTGGCAGAAGCCGGGTAGAACTGGCCAGCAACGGCTGCCGATCGCACCCGCGGATGTGAACTGACAGCACGAGGGCGGGAAAGGTCTTCACGGCGCGGAGCACAGGCCCCCGCCAGCAGAACCACGGTCAGCACCACAGCAGGCGCTAAGCGCGTCATGGCTGGCTGCCTCCGTGTGGGGCGACAGGAAGTTCAGGGCCGGACGGCCTCCACGAGCCGCCGGGCGATGTCCGCGCTGGACACGCCGTCGGCCTCCGCGGCGAAGCTGGGAATGATGCGGTGGCGGAGTGCCGGGAGCGCCAGTTCGCGGACATCGTCCCGCGAGGCGCTGAGCCTGCCGTCCATGAGGGCCTTGACCTTGGCTCCCAGAACCATGGCTTGAGCGGCCCGGGGGCCGGCTCCCCATTGCACCCACTGTCGCACGAACTCCGGCGCCTCTGCCTCTCGCGGCCTGGTGGCACGCGCCAGGCGCACGGCGTATTCCACCACGTGCTGCCCGATGGGGGCATCTCGCACCACCCGCTGCAGACGCAGGATTTCGTCCCGACTCATCACAGCCTCGACTTCGGGGGCATGGCCGGACGTCGTCTCCAGCACGATGCGTGTCTCTTCTGCGGCGGAAGGGTAGTCGAGATACACGCTGAACAGGAACCGGTCAAGCTGGGCCTCCGGGAGGGGATAGGTGCCCTCTTGCTCCACCGGATTCTGGGTCGCCAGCACCAGCAGGGGAGGCGGCAGCGGATAGGTCTGCCCCCCGACTGTCACCTGCAGTTCCTGCATGGCCTGCAACAGCGCACTCTGCGTCTTGGGCGGTGTGCGGTTGATCTCATCGGCCAGGATGACATTCGCAAAGACCGGGCCTGGCAGAAACTGGTATTCGCGGCGGCCGGTGCTTGGGTTCTCCTGGATGATCTCCGTGCCGGTGATGTCGGCGGGCATGAGGTCAGGCGTGAACTGAATGCGAGAGAACGACAGGTCCAGGGCACGGGCCAGGGTGCGTACCAGAAGCGTCTTGCCGAGGCCAGGAACCCCCACGAACAGGCAGTGCCCCTGAGCGAACAGGGCGATCAGCAACTGGTCAACGACCTCACGCTGGCCGACGATAACCCGGCCGATCTGCTCGACGAGGGCACGATGGCCGTCGGCGAGGCGCTCCGCGGCCGTCAGATCGTCCACTGGGGAGGCTGGCAGGGCGTCTGGTTCGGGAGACGGGCGAGCAGTCACAGGGAGATGATAGCACCCGCCTTCCGACAGCGTCAAGGCGAGCCCCGTCCGTTGACTTGGAGTTAGGCTTCGCCTATGATGGGCTATCGGCGCAAGTCAGGCAGGGGGGAACCTTCGCCGGCCAGGAGCATCTAATCCTCAATGAGCCGTCGCTACCGGCCGCTGATACTGGCGGCAGTCCTGCTGGTCGGGCTGTGCATGGCGCTCTGGGTCTCCTCGGCGCCGGGCAACGACGGCCAGGCAGGTCTCGATCGGGCCGATGATCCGCGGCTTCACCAGGGGTCAGCACCGACCTCCACGGTGATCGCCTCCCCGCGTCCCCGGCAGTTCACGATGGTCGCTGTGGGCGATGTGATGACCGACCGCAACGTGGGCAAGGCCATCCGGGCCAACGGCATGCGCAGCATCCTGGCGCGAGTGGCTGATCTGACTTCGTCGGCTGATGTCTCGTTCGCCAACCTGGAGTGTCCGCTCTCGACCGAAGGTCCCCACGACCCGGCCAACTGCTGTTTCCGGGCCCGCCCCGAGACCGTCCAGGTGCTACTCCACGGTGGCTTTGACATCGTCTCATTGGCCAACAACCATAGCCTGAACGCCGGCCGCGCGGGTGTCTTGCAGACCCTGCAGACCCTGGACAGGAATCGCATCGCCTATTGCGGGGCCCGGTATGACCGAGACAAAGGCGGGGAACCGACTTTCCTGACTGTGGGAGACCCACCGGTGAGGCTCGGTTTCCTGGCGGCCACCGATCTCAGCTTTGAGCATGGATCGTACAACAAGGTGGCGGCCGACCGCTCCAACCTGGTGGCCCAGATCCGCAGCACGCGCCCTCAATGTGACCTGCTCTTCGTGTCCCTGCACTGGGGCGACGAGTACCAGAACATGCCAAACCAGCGCCAGCGCAACACAGCGCATATCCTGGTGGACGCCGGAGCCGACGTCATTCTGGGGCATCACCCGCACACGCTGCAGGGCGCTGAGGTCTACCGCGGCAAGCTTATTCTGTACTCGATGGGCAACTTCGTGTTTGACCAGCGCGAGGGCGAGCGCATGGAGAGCGCGATCTTCTACCTGAAGTGGATAGAGGGCTGGGGGTGGCAGGTTTTCGCCAAGCCCATATGGATCCCGCGGTCCCGCATGGGACCGATCTACCCATCCGCGTCGCGCCGGGACAAGATACTGGCCCGCCTGCAGCGCATCTCCGAGCCGCTGGGTACGAGGTGGCTGATCCAGGGCGGTAAGGCGTGGCTCGAGGTACCCGCGTCTGCTGGCGCAAAGACGGCACACGTACCTACAGCAGCCGCCTACTGAGAGCCAGGGCGCGGAACCCTGATGAAGGTGAGACGATGAACCAGAAAGCAGTGATGTACCTGTGCCTGGCCGCTATCCTGGGCACGTTGTCCCCCGGCTGGAGCCAGGGAGGGGAGCAGCCTGCGGCTCCAGCGTTGCCGCAACTCAGTGTGGGTTCGACCGACAAGCCGGTGGCCAAGGTCAATGGCGAGCCGATCAGCGAGCTGGCCTTCCTGACCGTCCTGACGGCCCGGTACGGCGGTCCGTGCCTGAGTGACCTGATCGAGAACCTGATCATCAAGCAGGCAGCCGCCAAGGCAGGCGTTACCGTTGATGCCCAGGAGGTCCTGCGCCGCTACGTCAACACGGAGCGGATGGTCGAGACCCGCGCCCCCATTACTGGCGAGAACTTCGATATGTGGCTGGCTCAGCGGTCCCTGACGCGGGACTCCTTCCGCACCGAGCTTTACTACCAGATGCTGGTGGAGAGAATGGTAGCTGACCAGGTCAAGATCGAGCCCAAGCAGGTTGCGGACTTCTACGCCGCCAACAAGGAGCAGCTACGCGAGCCCGCCATGGTCCGCGTGGCCCACATCTGCGTGGCCACGGAGGAGGAGGCTCGCAAGCTCAAGGCCAGCATCGTGCAGGGCCAGATCACCTGGGAAGACGCAGCCAAACAGCACAGTCTTGACCCCTGGACCAAGGACAACGGCGGTGATATGGGTTTCATGGAGGACACGGGAACCCCCTTCCACAAGGCCGCCTTCGCTCTGGCCGCCAATGGTGACATCAGCGACCCCGTGCAGACGCGAATGGGCTTTCACCTGCTCAAGCGCCTCGCCTACAAGCAGGAACGCATCCCCCCCTTCGAGGAAATCGAGGAGACCATCAGGCAGCGGCTGGAAGCGCGCTCCCTGGCCAACCTGTCGAGCCAGAAGCGAGCCGAGCTGATGCGCGCCGCCCAGGTCGAGCTCCTGCAGCAGATGCCCACTGAACCGTCACCGGTGGCCCCCCCTGCTGCTCCTGCCCAGTAGGCGAGCCGGGGGCCACGTCGCGTCGGCAGGTCATGGGCCAACTCGGCACGAATGACCCTTTCGCCTTATCTTGTATACCAGCAACCGGGAGGTTGAGACGAATGGACGCAGCATCCGCGGACCGCATTCTTGGCAGCCACAAGCTCGAAGTGGCATGGCCCAATGAGCCGCTGCTTGGTGGCTACTATGGAGAGGAGGAGATGGAGGTCATCAACAAGACCGTCCGCGACTCCTTTGACCCCACCCGTGGTTTTGGTTTCATCTGCAAGGAGATCGAGGACTTCGAGGCCGCCCTGGCCGAGTACTGCGGCACCAACGACTGCGTCACGGTCAACGGGGCGGGCACGGGACTGGATATGACACTGATGTGCCTGGATCTGCGGCCGGAGGACGAGGTCATTGTGCCCTCGATCAACTTCAAGGCCGCCTTGCTGGCGGTCATCGGCCAGAAGGCCAAGCTTGTCCTGTGCGAGGCGGATCCGCAGACGCTCTGCGCTGACGTGGCCGATGTGGCACGAAAGATCACGCCACGCACCCGTGCCATCATGGTCACCCACATGAACGGCTATTCAGCGCCGATGGACCAGTACCAGGAGATCGCGGCGGCCAACCCGCACCCGGAGTTCGGGCCCGCCAAGGTGATCGGTGATGTCGCTCGCTGCATGGGCGGCATGTACAAGGGCAAGCGCAACACGGCGGGCGTGTGGATGAGCGTCCTGTCGTTCCATACCCAGAAACTCATGACCACCCTGGGCGAGGGTGGGGCGGTAACCGTGGACGATCCCGACCTGGCGGTGCGTCTGCGCAGCCTCCGGCAGTTCGGCTGGAGCGACGGTCGGTGGGGCAGCAACTACAAGCTGACCAAGGTCCAGGCGGCCGTGGGACTGGTCCAGCTCCGCAAGCTGGACCAGATGATCGAGGAGCGGCGAGCAGTGGCTGCTGCCCGCAATGAGATGCTGGCTGACATTCCGGAGCTCACCCTGCCCTATGAGCCTGAGACGGTGAAGCATACCTACTATCTTTACACCCTTCTCGTCCCCGAAGACTGGGCGGGAGCGAAACGCGACCAGTTGATGCGCATGCTGTGGGACGATTACCAGGTCTCCAGCGTGGTCGCAAACCCGCCGTGCCACAGCACGATCCCCTTCATCGGTGAGTACACCCAGGGGCAGGAACTGCCGGCGTCGGAACTCCTGGCCAAGCGGCTGTTCTGCGTGCCGATACATCCGTGCATGTCGCAAAACGACAATGAGTACATCTGTGCGGCAGTCAGCAAGGCGGTCGAGCGCATCCGGTCCGGGGATACGACGTACCTGGAGGCTGGGGAGGCCGAAGCTACGAGGGCCATTACCGGTCGAGCGGGGTAGCCGTCAGGTCTCCGAAGCAGAACAACACGCGGGGCGGCACAGGTGTGCCGCCCCGCTGTCTTCATCGGTGCCGTCCGGGACTTGCTGCGCCCTCGGGATGAGCAAAGGCACAAGCCGGGCACCCCTTGGACGCCCGGCTTGTGCGTCGCCTGCCAAGCAAAGCCTAGCTGGGAACGTAGGGCAGAAGAGCCATCTCCCGCGCCCGCTTGATAGCCCCCGCCAGCCGGTTCTGGTGCCGGCGGCAAGTGCCTGTCTGGCGAGCCTTGCGGACGCGCTTGCGGTCGTCTATGTACTGCTCCAACATGCGCAGGTTCTTGTAATCGATCACATAGGTCTGGGGCTCGGTGCAGAACATGCAGACCTTCTTCCGTCGGCGCCGCATGCCGCCACGGCCCTCGCCTCTACCGCCGTAACGCTCGTTAGCCAACTCCGAAACATCCCTTCCTGTATCGGCTTAGAGCGTCTACTATAGCAGATTGCCGCCAAGGGGTCAACCTCTCCCCCTCGCTGCAGGGCTACCCCCTCGCCTGGCCTGGAGATCCATGCTGTCAGCGAGACAGGAGCCGTGCACCGCCTCAGGACGTCCCCATCTCGCCGCTGGCATCCCGACGGCGGGCCCGGGGGTGTGTGGCATCATAGACCTCGCGCTTCCGCGCCGCCGAGACGTGAGTGTAGATCTGGGTCACTCCGAGGCTGGAGTGACCCAGCATCTCCTGGATGGAACGCAGGTCAGCGCCCCCCTCCAGCAGGTGCGTCGCAAACGAATGCCGCAGGGTATGGGGGGAGGTGTCCTCCGGTATCCCCGCCAGCCGGCAGTACTGTTTCACGTTCTGCCAGAAGCGAACCCGCGTCATGGGTCGGCCACGGCGGGTGAGGAAAAGACCGTCCTCGCCCTCGTACTTCTCAAAGTGCGGGCGGACCTCCTGCAGGTAGAGCTGCAGAAGGTCCAGCGCCAGGGGCGCGATGGGGATGACCCGCTCCTTGCTCCCCTTGCCGCGCACCCGCAATACCCCGCGCTCGGCATCTATGGTGTGGCGTCTCAGGCTTACCAGCTCCGACACACGCAGACCGGTGGCGTACATCAGCGTGAGCATCGCGGCGTCGCGCAGCCCCTCCGGGGTCTGCAGGTTGGGGGCGTCCAGCAGCGCCAGGCACTGCTGCACTGTGAGCACTTTGGGCAGGCGTCGCGCAGGTTGTGGGGTGGCAAGGTTGCGCGTGGGATCCTTGTCGGTGAGACCCTCGCGCACCAGGAACTTGTGCAACTGTCGTAAGGAGGAGAGCTTGCGCTGGACGCTGGCCCGGCTGAGGCCCCGGTGTCGCAGTGTCCCCAGGTAGGCGGTGATGTCTTCTTCGGTGGCCTGCAGGAAGCTACTCCCGTGCGCCAGGAGATGCTCGGCATACTGCTGTAGGTCGCGCCGGTAAGCGCTCACCGTGTGGGGGGAAACCCCTACCTCGGCGACGAGATAAGCCACAAAGGCGTCGATATCCTCCTGCACCGAGTAGCCTCCCCTGCCGCAGATGGTCTGGTGGAGCGCTCCTATCCCCTCAGGGCCTGATCGAGCGCCGTCTGCTCTTCCGGCAGCAGCGGGTGGTCGGTCTTGCCACTCACGATCCCTCGCAGGAAGATGCGGCAGCCCTCGAGGCTGTATATCGAAGTCAGACACACGCCATGGTTCCGGGCGTCCAGCATCACGAGCGCAAAGCTCAGATTGCCACCCAGGCCCTCATGGGCATTGAAGCGCTCCAGGCCCACCTTCTGAACCGCGCCGCGCAGTTGGTTCCCGAGCTGTTCTGTCCTGCTCTCCACCTCCAGCAGGCGCTGCCCGTGGGATACCAGCTGGCTCTGCAGTTCCGCCAGCAACTGCTCCCCTCCGGGTCCAGCCAGGCGTTCCTGTAGCCGACGCATGGCCGGCGTGGGGGTGGACATCCGGTAGGCTCGCAAAGCAAGTACGGCAGCCAACACCGCCAGGACCAGGGCCAGGCTTGATACGACCAGCGGCAGCCAACCCAGCGGTGCGGACAGGCTCATAGCTCGTCCTTCTCATCCTGACGGCGACGCAGCGCGCGGCGGTCCAACTTGAGCTTGAGGTTGGGGGCCACCTCCAGGTCCACGCTCTCCTCCCGGACCTTCAGTATCTTGCCGTAGATGCCTCCTACGGTCACCACCTGGTCCCCTTCTTTGATGGACTCGATGAGCTGCACATGCCGCTGCTGCCGCCGCTTGGCTGGCTTGATGACGATGAACCAAAACATCAGCAGCATCGCCACCATCAGCAGCAGCGGCGGGGCGATCTCTTGCCAGTTGACCTGCTGTCCTGCCATACGCCTCTTCACTCCCCGGCCTGGCCGCGCAACCGACCAAGTTGGGCTATTGAGCTACTGGTGATGTTTGAGCAGGTTCCATACTTTGCGGGCGGTGTCGGCCATGGTGTGCATGTTGGGCGCCTTGGCCTCCCGGGGGATGCACTCACCGCTGTTGAGGATCATCCCGCCGTCCGCCATCAGTCGGACCTGGCGATCGGTTTCGGCTGCCACCTGCGACGCTGACCCTAGCTGCAGAAGGTTGATGGGGTCTATGTTACCGAGGGTACAGATATGGCCCCGGAAGGCGTCGGCGACTACTGCCCGGTCGATGCCCGGCCCAGTGCTCAAGGCGCTGGGCTCGGTCTCCGCCTGTAACCTGAGGGCCTCAAGGTTCTCGTCACTGTTATGCAGGAAGACCAGGGCCCCGGCCTCCTTGAAGGTGCGGCAGACGCGTCTGCATGGCTCCAGGGCCCATTCCTCGAACTGGCCGGGTGAGATCAGATGACTGGAGGCGTTGCAGTCGCCGTACCAGATGGCGTGCGCGCCTGCCTCGATCTGGGCCAGACCCCACGAGGTCGCCTGCTCCTCGGCGAACTTGAGGGCGTCCCGGAACAGCCCGGGATTGTCCACCAGAGTGTAGAACGATTCCTGCATACCGAAGATCAGGGTGACGGCGGAGAAGGGGGCGGCCACCCTCCCCGTAACACAGGTTTGGTCGCCGCGGGCTTCACGTAGGCCGGCGATGGCGTCCAGCAGCAGCGGCATGCGGCACGAATGACGAGGATCAGGCACCTTGAGGCGGGACAAGGTTCGCTTGTCGAATGAGAGGTAGTCAGCGGTCGCAGGAACCACGTTCTCCCCGGCAGCCACGCCCACGCCCAGGGGCTCGAACTCGAGGGTGTCGTCGAGGTGCAGCCAGCACCAATCCCACCCGAAACGCTCAATGACCTGCAACTGCGTCTGCACCACGGTCTCCGCGTCACGGATGTACTCGGCGTAGGTCAGGCCTACATAGCCGGCATCAAACTCCTGACTGAGCGCGAAGACGGGTAGTTGCTCGGGTACCTCCAAGTTCACGCAGGCACGGATGTTTTCGATGGTTGTCATGGCCATTGCTCCGGCCTCCATTCGTAGACCCTCGCCGGGCCGCGGCTGTGCCCTGCTGCGCCGCCAGGGAGTTCCACGCCCGCCGAGGGATGTCCTGCCCAGGCGCTACCGGGGCTCAAAGGCGCTCTGCAGGATCTCCAGCACCAGTTCATCGTAGGTCATACCGGCCGCGAACGCCTCATGCGGGACGTCCGAGGTCTCTGTCATCCCGGGACAGCTATTGACCTCGTGGAACCATAGCTGGCCGGCGGCGTCCAGATGCATGTCGGTACGACTGATGCCGCGGCAACCCAGCGTCTGGTGAGCCACAAGAGCTATCTCTTGGGCGGCGTGAGCTGCCCCTTCGGGAATCCGCGCCGGACAGACCAGATCAGTCAGGCCCTTGGTGTACTTGGCCTCGTAGTCGTAGAACTCGCGCTTGGGCACAAGCTCCAGCACCGGCAGCGCACGCGCCCCGGTTCCGCAACCGAGGACACCCACGGTCAGCTCAGTCCCGACTATGTAGCGGTCCACCAGGACATCGCCGTGGACCTCAAGGCACTCGCGCATGGCCGCGGCCAAGGTTTCCTCGTCACGGCAAATCGTCACACCGACACTGGAGCCTTCGTTGTTGGGTTTGGTCACTGCCGGCAGGCCCACCGCAGTCAGGGCCTGCGGCACCAGCTCCGGGGAGAAACTGCCCTCAAACAGAACGTAGGGGGGACTCTGGATGCCTACCGCAGCGAGGATCCGCTTGGTCTGCACCTTGTTCATGGTGAGCGCGCTGGCGAGGACTCCCGAGCCGCTGTAAGGCAGGCCGATCCAGTCCAGCAGGGCCTGGATCGTGCCATTCTCTCCCGCTCCCCCGTGCAGGGCATTGACCACGACATCGGCGCCCACCGCCTGGAGTTGGGCGATCAGGTCGCGGCCCGGGTCCACCATGATGGCACGCAGGCCTTGCCGCTGCAAAGCCTCCAACATCCCCTGCCCAGAGCGAAAGGACACCTCTCGTTCGCTGGACTGCCCGCCGGCGAGCACGACGATAGTCTTGTCTTGAACCGCTGTCAGGTCCATTGGGGTCATCTCGGTACAGTAGTGTTGGCTTCAGGCTTCAGCTCGGCGTTCAGTGTAGCAACCAGTGGAATCTGCACGGGGCGAAGCTCGGCGGGTCGCAGCATGAGCGGCTGCGGGCCATGCGACTTGGCCAGGTCGGTGACACCGTAAAACCCCAACTGATCCCCGGGCGTGGGGCGAGCGTCGGCGTCGTGGTCGGCCGTGACCGTGACGAAGTAAGTGCCCGTGGGCACGCAGAGCGCGAACCTTGGTCCGGCGAAACGCGAGAATCCCACTTCCTTCCGGAGGGTGGCATCCTGGAAAGCACGCGCGATGCCCGGGGTGGTGGGCCCAGGAGCCTCGGCGCCCTCGCCATCCGCTGACGGCATGTTGAGCACCTCGCCCAGAACCACCGCCGGCAAGGTATCCAGCGCCACCCGCGGCCCGGTTGCCTGGCCTTCGCGGGCCTGCAACAGCCCATCGGGGCCGACGCGCCAGGTCAGATCGAGGCGCAGCTCCGACTGATCCTCCGCCAGCTCTGTGGCTGGAAAAGCCTCTCCCTGTGCAGCCTTGTACCCCGGTACAGCCACCAGGTCGCCCTCACCGATCACTTCGTCTCCTGACACGTCCTGGGCTGCGAAGAGATAATACTCCCCATCCAGGATCGTGGCCCGGAACTCGCCCGCCGGCAGCATCGCCGCGGCGGCAAAGCAGCGACCGCCCTCGGTCGGCACGAAGTAAACGCAGATGAGCCCCTGCTCCGCCGCGCCAGCGACCGTGCCCGCCATGTTCAGCGCCCGCCGGGGTGGCGGCGGTGAGGGCTCGGTGACACCGGTGAGCGACAGCTTGCGCTCGGGGTTCATCATGAGACTGATGACAATGAGCACCTCGCTGGTGTCGGCGGTGACGCGGCAGGGCTGGGGCTGGCTGGTGGTAGGGTCAACGACCCCGTAGAAGCCCATGCCATCGCCGGGGCTGAGAGCCTGGTCGCCGTCCACGTCCACGACGGCCATCAGATAGTACTCGCCCTGCTCCAGGGGCAGGACGCAACGGCCGCTGGTGTCCAGGGCGGGAAACGATCCCACCAGCTCCTGGCGTTGCGGGTCACGGAAAACGCGAACCTGAGCGTTGGTAAGGTCCTGCCCCGGCCAATGGACCCTGGCGACCACGAGCAGTGGCTCGGAACCGTCCTCGCTCCATCCGCTGACGCAGGCGCAGAGCACGATGATGAATGCGCTGCAGGCAAATCTCATGGTTTGTGCTGGCTCGCGGGGGTCATGGCTTGGTCTTGTGGTCCAGCACCTCAAGGTGAAGTGAGCCCAGGGTGCGTCCCGCCATCAGGCTGAGACGAGCCAGTGAGGTGCTGTCCAGGGCACCTGCAGCAACCTGCAGGTGGCCGGCGTCCACCAGTTCTTCATCCCAGGTGGCGTCCACCTCAGTCCACTCCCCCACCCACACTTCATTCCAGGCGTGGTAGTGAAACGCGCCACCGCTGTAGGCCAGCCCTGCCACAAGCTTCACGGGAATCCCCACCGCTTGGCACAGCGCCGCCATCAGGATCGAGTGTTCGGTGCAGTCACCCGCCATCTCCGCCAGCACCTCGGAGGCCGAGATGGGGCGCGGTTCGCTGCTGACCTTGCGCAGGGAGACGTTGACCCACTGCCGCAGTCGTCCTACTGCTGACCAGGCATCGGTCTCATCGCCCACTATCTCCCTCGCCTTGGCCTGAATCTGCGGGTTGTCACTCTGGGCAGTGTCGCTGGGGGTGAGGAAGGGCCGGAGCTCGTCCACATCAACCGGCAGGCGAACCGTCCGCGTCGGGGCGGTCGCAGCCCGCACGGTGATGACCGCCTGATGGTCCTCCGGCTCGATGAGCTGTCTCGCCGTGTTGGCAAAGAGATCGGCGGCGGAGCCGGTGGCTACCGTAACCCGAAGACGGAGTTCGGTCAGATCCGTGGGGTCACCCAGGGCCTGCTCGACGCGCACGTCGCCAGAGAGCAGCAGCGGCGACACCTCACGCAGCGCCTCCTCCTCTGTCACCAGTTCCATGCTGAGGTTCATGACCTCGGGCACCTCCTGCCGCAGGAGTATGCCGCTGTCGCTCATCCATGAGTAGGAGGTCACCTTCAGTTGGCCGCTGCGGCTGCTGAGCTTCCAGCCGGCCTCGGGTTCGCCCAAGCGCTCTCCGACGGCCAGTTCAACCGTATCCAGATTGTCCAGCTCGGTATCGTATGTGGTGAAGGTCGCGGTCCAGTCGGCGTCCAGCGCCCCCTCTCCGAGAGCCTGCAGGGGCGTCAGGTCGAAGCCGAAGTTGTCGGGCACGTCCAGTTCCCTGCGGGTCACCCCGTCGGGGGCCTCGCGGGTGACATGAAGCTTGCCGTCGCTGTACTCGGCGGTCAACCGCAACTTGCGCCCGAACTGGTCCGACTGATGCTCCAGCCGCACCAGTCGGAGATCGGCGTCATAGCGCCGCATCTCCTCACGCGATGCGGTCAGAGTCTGAGCGCCCAGTTTGACCTGAATCCTGGTGCGATCTGTGGCCTCCACATAGGTCTGGCCCTCGTGCTCGACCCGTCGCAGGGTCTGCTGCGAGTAACCGCCACGGCCGCCGAGGACATTGAGGGCGTACCAGAAGCTGCCATAGGCAGACGACGGTATCGAGTCCACAGGGGCTGGGTAGCAGGCGGCAGGGAGCAGGGCCAGGCCGATGACCGGCCCCAGCCGTCGCGCGGGTCTAGGACGCGTCATGGGGGGCTTCTCCAAAGGGATCCGAACAGACCCCGGTTTCCTCGCTGCACATGATCTTGTGGAACTGGGCTACCAGCCGGGGGTCAAAGCGGGTTCCGGCGCCGCGCAGGATCGACTCCATCGCCTTGTTGGGGGTCAGCGCGATGGTGTGCACCCGCTGCGGGTTGCGGAGGCGCTCATAGGCGTCCACGATGGCACAGATACGGGCGTGGTAGGGGATGTTCTCGCCGGCCAGGCCCTCGGGAAAGCCGTTACCGTCCCAGCGCTCGTGGTGGTGCACCACAATCGGGAGTGACCTCTCTAGAAAGCCCACGGGTTGCAGAATGCCACGGCCGATAAGCGGGTGCATGCGGTAGAACACCTGGTCGGCGTCCGAGGTGTCACGAGCCTCCATGGCGCTCTCCTCCACCCCAATCTTCCCGATGTCGTGTAGAATGCAGCCGAATCGCAGAATCTCGCGCTCCTCCGGGTCCATCTTGAGATAAGCCGCGATCCGGTCGGCCAGCTCCGTGACGCGCTCGGAGTGGTTGTAGGTCGTCGGGTCGCGGGCCTCGATCGCCGTCGTCAAGGCTCGGATGGTCTCGTAGTAGTTGCGCCGGATGTCCTCGTAGAGCTCGGCGTTCTCGATGGCGACAGCCGCTTGGTGGGCGAAGGCATTCAGCAGTTCGACCTCTCGACGGCGGAACCGATGGCGCCCGCGGGAATAGATGCGAATGACCCCCAGCGGCTCATCCTTGCTGCGCAGCGGGACGCTCAGCACCGAGGTGAGCCCTTCGTCGGCGGCCGCGTCCGGGTACTGGAAGTGCGGGTCTGAGCGGACATCGAAGACCTGCACGGACTCCCCCGCGAGCACCTGTTTGTCCAACGGGCTGTGCTCCACCAACACGGCACCCTTGTTCACGTATTCCTGGCTAAGCCCACGCATGGCCACCGGTCGCAGTTCACCGCTGTCCTTGTCCAGCAAGCGAATTCCGCAGGCCTTGGCGCTCATCACTCTCATGGCGTTGGTGGCAATAAGGTCCAGCACCTCATTGAGCCGCAAAGAGGAGGTGATGCTGCGGGCGACCTCGTAGAGCGTGTGGGCCTCCGCTGCGCGGCGCCGCAGAGCCGCGGAAACGGTTGAGGCAAAATATCCCACAATGAAGAACATTCCCAGACGCAGCAGAATGGGCACCACGTCGTCCGTGTGCAGCGCGATGCTCTCACCAAGCCGCATCGGGGCGTAGGTTGCGCCGAGTGCTGCCAGGAGCGAGACGATGATGGCGCCGTAGATGCTGAAACTGAAGCCGGCATAGATGATGGGCAGGTAGTAGAAATGTACGGCGATGCTTTCGGTGCCACCGTAATGGACCAGCACCGTGATCGCCGCCATGCCGAGAAAGATGACGATAAAGGCGCGCCAATGTCTCTTGGTCACGACCTTGGCTCCCCGTACCCCCACAGCAGAGGGTTAGCTCATCTGATCCTGGTGCCAACCGGACAATCGCGGTCCACGGTCAGCAGCGCCAGCGCTTTCTCCGCGCCGGCCGCGAGCACCATGCCATTGCTTTCCACGCCGCGGATCTTGGCCGGCTGCAGATTGGTGATGACAACAACCAGCTTGCCGACCAGTTCGTCGACAGAGAACTCCTGGGCGATGCCCGCCACCAGTTGCCGCGGCGTTGGCTCGCCAGCGTCAACTTGCAGCTTCAGCAGCTTGTCCGCTCCGGCTATCTTCTCTGCGCTCAGAACCCTGGCGACGCGTAGATCCATCTGCCGGAACTCGTCAAAACTCAGCAGTGGCGTGGTCGCCTCCTGTCTTTCCTCATCCTTATCCTTCTCCACCGCCGCCTCTCGGGCCTGCAATTTGGCCTCCATACGAGCCATATCTACCCGCGGAAAGATAGGACTTTCCTTGCGTGTTCGCGTGCCCGGCGGCAGCTTGCCGCCCTCGACCAGACGCCATTGCAGGGCCTCGGACGGCTCCAGGCCCAACTGGTCGCAGATGTCCTCGGCGACGACCGGCATGAAGGGAGAGATGAGGATAGCGACGCTGCGCACCACATCCAGCACATCGTAGAGCACGGCCTGCAGCTCCACCATCTTGCCGTCGCGGTGTAGCGTCCAGGGCTCGCGAGTGTCGAGGAACTTGTTGCCCTTGCCCAATAGCTCCCAGATAGCCTCCAGGGCGCCCCGGTAGTCCGCTACGGCCAAGGCGGCCTCCACCCCGTCGCGGGCGGCAGCAATGTCGTCGGCCAGTTCCCCCGCACCGGGCCCCGGCTCCGGAACCACCCCGCCCAGGTAGCGATCCACCAGCGGCAGGCTCCGGTTCAGGAGATTGCCCAGGTCGTTGGCGAGGTCGGCGTTGAACCGCCCAATGAAGGTTCTCAGGCCAAACGTCCCGTCCAGCCCGAAAGGGACCTCCCTGAGCACGAAATACCGCAGAGCATCAATGGCAACCGCCGTGCGAGCGCCGGATAGCTCGCAGAGCTCCTCCGCCACCTCCTGCGGGTAGATGAAGTTGCCCTTGGACTTGCTCATCTTGTCCCCGGTGTCAGCCAGCCACCAACCGTGAGCAAACAGGGTCCGTGGCAGCGGCAGACCCAGGGCCATCAAGAGCGCCGGCCAGATCGTGGCATGGAACCGTGGCAGGATATCCTTGCCCATCAGCTGCACATCAGGGGGCCACGTGTCACCCATCTGCGCGCTGTTATCGGGGTAACCGGCCACCGTCAGATAGTTGATCAGGGCGTCAAACCACACGTAGACCGACTGGGTATCGTCGCCGGGGACCGGGATGTCCCAGTCGCTGCGCGCCCGGCTGATGCAGGCATCCTGCAGGCCCTGGCGGATGAAACCGATGACCTCGCGCCGGCGGGTGTCCGGCAGAATAAACTCCTCGTTGGCTTCAATATGGTCCAGCAGACGCTGAGCGTAACGGCTGGTACGCAGGAAATAGGCCGGTTGGGAGATTCTCTCCACTGCCCGGCCGCAATCGGGACAGCATCCCTCCTGCACCTCACTCTCCAGCAAGTGGGCCTCGCAGGGCACGCAGTACCAGCCGGCATATTCCCCCAGGTAGATGTCGCCCGTCTCCAGGAGCTTGCTGAAAACAGCCTGCACGACCCGAACGTGCTGGGGTTCGCTGGTGCGGATGAAACGGTCGTAGCGAATGTGGAGTTGCTCCCACAGGTCCACGTAAGCCTGCGCCATCTCATCAACATAAACCTGCACCGGCTTGCCCGCTGCGGCGGCTTCCCGCGCCACCTTCTCGCCGTGTTCGTCGGTGCCGGTGGCAAAGACCACCCGTTCACCCCGCAGAGCGTGGTACCGCGCCAACACGTCGGCAGCAATGGTGGTGTAGGCACTCCCCAGGTGTGGCCGGCCGCTGACATAGTAGATCGGGGTCGTCACATAGAAAGCCTTGGACATGGATACACTCCGTCGCGAACGATAGACGAACTGCGGTCCGCCAGTGAACTTCGAGTCACTGACGTCGGCAACTCGTGCAACTGGATTTACTGCAACTGCTGCACCCACCGCTGCCGGCTACGGATACGCCACTGCTGCGTCCGGCGAACTTGGACATGAGACGCCTCGTTCTGGCGGATCCACAAGCAGTGCAAGCCGGCCGCCGATCGCGGTCGCCGCGAGATGTCAGTCTCTCGAAAACCTGAGCACAACGATCGCATTTGTACTCGTAGATAGGCATTTCGTCTAGTCCTCTGCGGGTCTGGAGCCCTTGGTCCGCGACCGGTAACGAGGGCGCCGGCGACGGCGCTTGGCCGCATTGCCCTCGGTCGTGGGCGCTTCCGCCTGGGTCTCGGGCGGCGAGTCAGGCGCGGGTCGGGATCGGGCAGGGGGTGGGCCCGCATCCTCTGTCGCACGCTCTTGCTTCCCCGACGAGCGTGGCGAGGGAGTCGCTTCCTGCGGCTGGCCCTGCCCCGTCCCGGTGGGCACCGAGCCCTTGCTGGGCTTCCGGCGGCGACGGCGACGACTACCCTTGTTCCTGCCCTCCTGTCCCTCGTCCTCCGTCCCCCTGGCGGGCCCTTCGGCGGTCGTCGGCCAGTCGTCAACGGGCTCACGCGCTGCCTGGCGGACCTCCTCGGGCATGTCCGCGCCTTCGGCCCAGATCTGGCTGGCGCTCAGCACCTCGGTCTTGTTGTCGGAGTACTCCACGGTCACACGCTCGTGCATCAGCACGACGCTCTTAACCACGGCCGGTCCCTTCACCGTGTTGACGATTTGCCCCGGCTTGGGCAGCCTCCGCGACAGCTCCTGGTAGGTCTCGTGCTCATAGCGCAGACAGCACATCAGGCGGTCACAGATGCCGCTGATCTTGGCGGGATTCAGCGACAGGCCCTGGTCCTTGGCGACACGGATGCCGACCGGGTCGAAGTTGCGCAACCAGGCGTTGCAGCACAACGGACGGCCGCAGGGGCCCAGACCGCCAATCATCTTGGCCTGGTCACGAACCCCGATCTGACGCAGCTCGATGCGCGTGCGGAAGGTCTCTGCCAGGTCCTTGACCAGATTGCGGAAGTCCACGCGCCCCTCGGCGCTGAAGTAGAAAGTCAGCCGCGAGCGGTCGAAGGTGTAATCCGCAGCCACGATGCGCATCGGCAACTGATGCTCTGCGACCTTCGCCTCGCAGCGGCGGCGCGCCTCGCGCTCCTTGGTTTGCAACTCAGCCTCCTGCTGCAGGTCCTCGGCCGTTGCTTTGCGGAGCAGGGGTTTGAGTTGCTTGCTCTCAGCGGGGTCCAGGCGGTCGTACTTGACGAAGACCACCTCGCCGATGTCCACCCCCTTCTCGGTCTGCGCCAGCACGGCATCGCCTTGCCGCACCTTCAGGCCGTTGGGGGCGAAGTAGTACACCTTGCCGCTGCGCCGGAATGAGACACCGATCGCGCTCGGCTCGCGGAAAGCGTAGATGTCCTCGGTTACGGTCTCGGCACTGGTCTCCGTATCGGGAGAACCCTCGGATTCGATCATAGTCTTCTCCTCCCCCCGCTATAAGAGGGGATGGGTGCGGCGGGTCTAGTCGCCCGGAGCGGGCGCCGAAGCGCTCCTCACCGCTGTCTGCGACCGGCCGCGGGCACTTGACTGCGATCGCCGCGGCCCGCTCCGTGGCTTCTCGCGGGTGCGCAGCCGTCCGAGCAACTCGCTGAGTTTCCGGAACAGCTCTGCCCCCTCGGTGCGACTGTAAGCGAAACTGATCTGGTGTGAGCTGAAGCTGATGCGCGGCAACACGGGTCGCACCCCCTGCCGCGCCTGGCGCAACGTCGGCGTGTAGATGCCCTGGTAAACCCGCTGCTCGCGCGGTGTCAGCTGGTACTCATCGGCCATCGTGACGATGATGCGCCCGTCGTTGTACGCAATGTCCTGCACTCCAACCTCCATGCACAGCAGCTTGAGCCGCACGATGCGCAGGAGGTTGCGCAAGGCTTCTGGCAGGGGCCCAAAGCGGTCCCGAAGCTCCTGCACAAGCGCACGCAACTGCTCTTCATCGTCCACGGCAGCCAGTCGCCGATAGAGGCTGATGCGCTGGTTTTCGTTGGGCACGTAGTCGCCCGGGATGACGGCCTCCAGCGGCAGGTCCACCGTGGGATGGCCTTCGGTGCCCGCCGTGCGCTCGCCCTTGAGCACTTTGACCGCATCGGCCAGCATCTGGGTGTAGAGGTCAAGGCCAACGGCTGACATGTGCCCACTTTGCTCGGAGCCCAGCAGGTTGCCGGCGCCCCGGATCTCCAGATCGCGCAGCGCGATCTGAAAGCCGCTGCCCAGCTTGCTGAACTCCTCGATGGCCTTCAGTCGCTCCTCGGCCTCCTGAGTCATGCGCTCGGGGTAGCGGTACAGCAGGTAAGCGTAGGCCTGACGGCTGGAGCGCCCGACACGACCCCGTAGCTGGTAGAGCTGCGATAGCCCGAGGTTGTCGGCATCATCCACGATGATGGTGTTGACGTTCGGTATGTCGAGACCGTTCTCGATGATCGTGGTGCAGACCAGCACATCGAAGTCCTCGGCGTAGAACGCCATCATCACTCGTTCAAGGTCCTGTTCCTCCATCTGACCATGGGCCACGGCAACGCGCGCCTCGGGCACAAGACGCTGCACCAGCGAGGCCACATGCCCAATGGACTGCACACGGTTATGCACCACGTAGACCTGGCCGCCCCGCGCCAGCTCTCGGCGAATCACCTCGGCGATGAGCGCCTCGTCGCGTTCTCTCACCTCGGTATGGATCGCGAGCCGCCCTTGCGGCGGATCATTGATGACCGATATCTCCCGGATCCCTGACAGGGCCATGTTCAGAGTCCGCGGGATGGGTGTCGCTGTCAAGGTGATGACATCCACGCCCTCGCGGAGCTTCTTTAGCTTCTCCTTCTGCCGGACCCCGAAACGCTGCTCCTCATCAATGATCAGCAGCCCCAGATCATGGAAGCCGACATCGCTGCCCAGCAATCGGTGGGTGCCAACGACGATGTCCACGGCGCCCTGCTTGAGGCGAGCGATCGTCTGTCGCTGCTCCGCCGGGCTGCGGAACCGGCTGAGCAGCGCCACTTCCACCGGGTAACGCTGCAGGCGTTCGCGGAAGGTGTTATAGTGCTGGTGAGCAAGCACGGTGGTCGGGGTCAAGATGGCCACTTGCTTGCCATCCAGTACTGCCTTGAAGGCGGCACGTATGGCCACTTCGGTCTTGCCAAAGCCCACGTCGCCGCAGATCAGCCGGTCTGCCGGGCGCCCCTGCTCCATATCGTGCTTGACGTCTTCAATCGCCCGCAACTGGTCCGGGGTCTCCTCGTAGCGGAAGGACGCCTCCAGCTCCTTTAGCCAGGGCGAATCGTTCTTGAAAGCATAGCCCTCGGCCTGCTCGCGAGCCGCGTAGAGCTGCATCAGTTCGCGTGCCAGAAGCTGCGCCGAGCGCTTGGCTCGCTTCTTGGTCAGGTCCCAGCGCCCCTTCTTGAGACTGGTGACCTGCGGACGCTCCTTCTCGCCGCCCACATACTTCTGCACCCGGTCGAGTTGCGTCACGGGCACATAGAGCTTGTCGCCTTCCGCGTACTCCAGAACCATATAGTCGCGCTGTACGCCACCCACTGTCTGCTGCGTCAGACCACGGTACACGGCAATCCCGTGGTTGATGTGCACCACGTAGTCGCCCTCGTTGAGCTCCCGCAGGTTCACGAGCGAGAACCCCCGCGGGTAGGTGGCCTCCTGGGGGCGCCTGAGCTTGCGCCAGCCGAAGATCTCCCGGCCGGTCAGGATGACCGCTTTCGCCTCGGGGAGCCGGAAGCCCGCGTCCAGGTCCAGGGGGGCCACGACGATACGTCCGGGCGCCAGCTCCAGCTTCTCTCCCGCCGCAACTACGTCGCGCAGACCGCGCGACTGCAGCACCTCAGTCGTGCCATCCACATCGCGCGAACACACCAGGAGGTGCTGGCCCTCCTTCTGCCACTCCGCTAGGCCTTCGGCCAATAACTCGAACCGTCCGCCAAAGCTGTCCACAGGCGGGGTTGAGAAATGCACCAACGGCGTCCTGGGCGCCCACGGCACACTGCGCTGCAGCAGACTCAGAAAGACCAGCGGCCGGCCCCGCGTCAGGTGCATGGCCGACAGCTTCTCAAAGGGCATGACCGCGGCTTCCGGCAGCCGCAGATGCCGCCCCAGACGTATGCCTCGCCGGTAAGCGTCGTGGACGTCATCGGCGAACTGCTGGGCGGCACTCTGCACGCGCACCGGCTCGTCCACGACGAAGAGAGTGTCGCCCGGGAAATAGGAACACAGGCTCTCCGGCTCCGCGTACAGATACGGTAGGTAGTGCATGAGGTGCGGCAGCGGTCGCAACTGCTCCAGAAGCTCCAGGTCCTCATTCATCCGGTCGCGCAACTGCCCGGCCTCGCGGAGCTTCCCCTCCTCCCCGAGGCGGTCAATCTCGCGGCGGAAGGCGCTGCGGGTGTGCGGGAGGGCTCGTTTCACCGCCGCCTCGCTCAGCAGGATCTCGCCCGCCGGCCCAAAGCCCACACGCTCCACGGTCTCCAGTGAGCGCTGCGTCACCGGATCGAAGAGCCGCAGGCTCTCGATTTCGTCGCCAAACAGCTCGATGCGCACCGGTCGTGGGCTGGTCGGAGGCGACACGTCAATGATGCCACCGCGCACCGAGAACTGCCCCACACCGTCCACCAGGTCAACGGACTCATAGCCCAGGTTGTGCAGGGCGCGGGCGAGGTCATCCCGGTCTATCACCTGGCCTACTGCCACCTCGCGCCGCGCGGCGATCAGTTCAGCGCTGGGCACGGTCAGGGTGATCAGGGCCCGGATGCTGGCGACGACCACGGTCGGCACACCGGCGCAGAGCCGCTCCAAGACGGTCAACCGTTGAGCGACGATCTCGGGCTCGGGGGTAATGCCGTCGTAGAGGGCTGAGGCCACCGAGGGGTAGACGACGACTCTCTCGGTCGAGGACTTCCCCTGGTCGCGACAACCCCCATTCAGCAGGGCTCGCAGGTCCGAGGCAAGCTGTGCCGTTCGCTCGTCGTTGAAGGTCAGGACCAGTGCGCTCTTCTGGGGGTCGGCCAACAGCGAGGCGCAGAAAACGGCCTTACCACCGCCGCTGACGCCCTCGACGCAGACCGCCTCGGCACGGTCAACCGCGGCGACAATCTCCTGATACGTCGCCGAGGCACGGAGCAGGGGCTCCAGAGCGGTGATAGGCGTCAGTTGTTCCACGGTTATCCAATCGCGGGCCACTGACCCGCGCGGCGCACCCTCAGGCGTCGGTATGCTCCCAGACCAGGGCGCCGGCCCCATAGACGCCAGCCAGGTTGCCCAGCTCTGCCGGGACGATGCGGGCCGGGTCAAAACCGCTGATCCGGCTGCGGTGGGCCACGGTCCGGCGGATCGGCTCAAAGAGCACATCGCCAGCCGCCGCAATGCCCCCGCCCAGGACAACCTGGTCCGGGTCGCACAGGACGATAATGTTGCAGATAGCCAGACCTACGTACATCCCGACCTGGTCCATGATCTCCAGGCAAAGGTGATCGCCCTCGCGGGCCAGGTCAGCCACGTGCCGCGGGGTAATGTGATCGTACCCGGACACGGCCTCATGCATGAGAGCGCTGGCCTCGCCCGCCTCCAGTCTCGACACGGCTGCATCTACGATGGCCTGGCGACCCACCAGCGCTTCCAGGCAGCCATGGTTTCCGCAACCGCACTTCGGCCCGCCCTCGGGAACGACGATGAGATGTCCCACCTCACCCATGATCTGGCGCGGGCCCCGCAACACTCGGTTGCCGAGTGCGATACCCCCGCCGACGCCGGTACCGAGGGTAAGCATCACCATGTTGTCGCATTCGCGTCCGGCGCCGTAGCGCAACTCGGCAAGTGTCGCGCAGAAGGCGTCATTGCCGATGTACGCCGGCACACCCGCCGCGCGCGACAGATGCTCTACGGCATTGACTCCGTCCAGACAGTGCAGGTTCGGGCATTGCCGGATGGTGCCGCTGGCGGGGTCAACGGGCCCGGGGATGCCGACACCCAGTCCCGCCAGGGCAGCGCCGGGGGCCTGCGCCTCCGCCAGACGACGCGCCCCCATGGCCAGTTCGGTCAGCAGCGCCTCACCGGTGCAGTCCTGCGGCGTGGGACGGCTGTCCTGGGCCAGCAAGGTCCCCTGGCGGTCCAGCAGCCCCAGACCATAGGTCGTACCGCCGAGGTCCACCGCCAGCGCCAGAGGCTGCGCGGTCATGGCTCACTGGTCTCCGAATGGGTCATCGCCGCCCTCGTCATAGGACGGGAACGGGTCAGCGGGTGCGGCGGGCGGCGGGGCCGCTTGCGGCGCTGGCCGCTGGGGCGGAGCGCCCGCTGGACCGCCGGTTCCCCGCGCCGCACGGCGCCGCTCGGCCTCTTGGCGGCTCTCCAGGAAGCGCACATTGTTGGCCACGATCTCCACCGCGTAGCGGCGGGTCCCATCCTGTGCCTGCCACGAACGAGACTGGATGCGGCCCTCGATACCGACCAGTGAGCCCTTGTCAAGCCACTGGGAAACCAGCTCCGCGGTCTTCTGGAAGGCCACGATGTCCAGCCAGTCGGTCTGATCCTCACCGGTCTCGCTCTTGCGTCCGCGATCCACGGCCAGCCGGAAGGTGACAACGGGCATCCCGCTTGGGGTGTATTTCAGTTCTGGATCATTGGCCAGACGGCCCACCAGGACTACGCTGTTGATCATCGCCTCTGCCTCCCTGAGCCCGCCCCCCACGCTAAGCATCGGCGGAGGGCCGGAGCCCTCCGCCAGGTTGTGCCTCAGTCTGCGCCGAGCGGCCGCAACCGGGCCGCTCAGCCTTCCTCCTCAACAGGGGCTTCTGCAGATACCTCGGTCTCGGCCGGGGGCTCCTCGGCGGGGGTAACCTCCTCGGCGACCGCCACGTCAGCCTCCTCCTCGGCGGCTTCGGGGAACGCCTCAGCGAACTCCTCGGCCTCCGCTTCCTCTTCCGCCGCGACCTCGCTTGCCTGCTGCTGTCTCTCGGGGTCGTGAATGAACCTGGGGTTAGCCACGACGACCATCCCGCGCACCACCTGGGGCAGCAGACGCATCTCGTGCTTCACTTCATCCACGCAGTCACCAAAACCGGTGAAGTACAGGACCTTGTAGTAGCCCTCCAGATGCCCATCGATCTCATAGGCTAGGCGGCGCCGCCCGAAGTCACGGGTAGCGACCACCTCGCCGCCCTGCGCACGCACGTGCGCCTCCAGGGTCTCTACCGCCTCCTGCCGCTGCTCCTCCTCGATGCGGGCGTCGAGGATATACATCGCCTCGTACAACACGGGTTGTTTCGGCAACCCGCACACCTCCTTCCCATGGACACACGGCTCTTCGTCCTGTCGGCGAAGAGCAGGAAGGGACGCGGAGCCCATGGCCGCCGCGCCCACGACTGGCGCCCTCTTAACGCTCTATCAAGCGCCCTACACTATACCACAAGCCTGTTTCGGCGTAAAGCACTACGCCGTTCTTAGCTGACCGGGGGCTGCAGCCCATAGATGCGGGCAGCGTTGTCATGCATCAGGTCGGGAACCAGCGAGAGGGCAGCTTCGGGCGTGTATGTGCCGTCGCTGACCCGCTCCAGAAGCACGTCACCGAGCAGGCGCCTGACCAGCCGCAGCTTCGGGTAACACCACTCCGCATGGTAGGCATCCGAGAAAAACGCCACGATCTTGTTGGCCGGCACCATGTCCAGGCGCAGGGCAAGGCTCTTGCGGATGGTGTGCGGGTATAGCGTATGCCACCAGTACCCGGCGACGCTGACATTCGGCACATGCTTGGCCACAATCGCCAGGTCCTGGATGTGGACCTCACTAGCCGTACTGCAGTTGAAATGGAAGTCCGGATAGGCTCCCGCCAGTCGCGCCAGCATCCCCGGCACGGAGGCATCCCAGTGTGTGATCGAGCGATGCGGGGGAAGGACCTCCGCGCCCAGGATGAGCTGAATGGTCCGCAGCGGTCCCTCCCGCAACCCGGCAACAAACCCGTCCAGCCCCAGGCAGGTGAACTCGCTCAGATCGTCGGGCGACAGGGGCGCGTTGCGGCGGGCCCGCGCCAGCACCTCGGTCACGGCCTTCTCCGACGGCTCTCGCCAGGAGACCTGTGGGAGCAGCCACACCCCAGCAAAGTGCAGGCCGCTGCGGCTGTACTCCTGCCCCAGCCGGTGCATGCCAGAGCGCAGGTCACCGCCGGTCCCCAGATCGCAACCCAATCGCTCCTCGATGCTCGCGAGTGTCTGCGCGGGGGTCTGTTTCCCGCTGATCAGGTTGGTCGGCACCCCCTCGCGACCGCGGCCGACGCAGGCGGCACACGGCGCGGCCCTGGAGTGCTCAACAGTGAGGACCGTGCGGATGCCGCAGCGCTTCTGCAGCACGTCATCGAGCCATGCCGGATCGGTGGCCCGCGCCGCTACCGCCCCAGCGGCCTGCTCCAGCGTGTCCTCCGCCAGCCGCCCCTCCTGCAAACCGTACAGGTCGCGCAGAATGACCCTCAGGAAGTTGCCACAGGTGGTGCCGCGAAGATGGTGGAGGTACGGCAGAGCCGCCCTGACACGCTCCAGCGGCTCCATGCCCGGATCGGCAACCTCATGGGGGAGGCCAGCCCTTGATGTTGCGTCCGGGGGCATGCCGGCCGACACCAGTTCGATCCAGACATGGTGATACAGGACGATGTCCGCCAGATGGTCCGCTTGCGGGCGTTCGGCCCGAAGATGACTATGGGGGTCGTAGACCGGGCTTGCCTCGATCGCTGCCCGCAGCGTGGTCTCGAAGTCAGACATGAAGTCCTCCCTGGCCCGAGCGCCGACTCTCACTGCCCGGCGCCGACGTCATAGCGCATGGTCTGCAGGAACGCAGCGTTGTCGGCCTGCTGGCGGAACTGCTCCGCGTACCGGGCGCGAGTGGGGTCGGCGGTCCCAGGCTCCAGGTACTTGCCGGCCAGGTATCCCATGGCCCCAACTCCGCCTTGCCAGCCGTGCTCCCGGCGCGCCAGGCGGTCCTGCGTCGCCCGCGAACCGTAGCAGTACTCGCGTATTCTCGGGTCAAACCGGGCCAGCGCTGGGGCCATCATCTCCAGGTAGTTGGGATCGGTCATCGGCTCACCGGCCGTGTTGGCAAACTTCGGGTCCTCCAGCGACCCATTCCAGCAGACTTGCATCTGGGTATTCACAAACCGCTGCATGTCCGTGCGGTCGAAAACGACCCCGTGGTCATAGAGCTCGGTGGCCATCTGCACCGTGAGCGCGTGGTAGCCGCCGCGGTGCTCAGGGCCGATCCAGTGCTTCCATTCCTGCGGGTTGTCAGGCTTCCGATCCCAGTCCCCGGCCGGGTCCCAGTAGTGCCAGGTGTAGTGATCATCTACCAGCTTCAGGGTGTGCTTGAACCGCGTTCCGAGCTTCACCGCTCGCCGGAAGTAGTCGTCTTTCCCGGTCACACGGTACAGCGCGAGATAGGTCCGGCAGAACTTGGACTGCTTGTTGTGCGGATTTGTGAGATTGTCACGGTAGTTGCCGAACTCCGACGGCATCCGAATGATGGCCCCGGTCTCTCCCAGGTCCACATACCGTTGCCGGCTGTCGAGCTTGGGGCCGACCAGGTGCTTTTCGGCCACATCGAGGTAAGCCAGTAGCTTTGCCGCGTAACGCTCCCGCCGAGTGCCGTCGTCTTGTACGAGTTCAGCGAAGTGACAGATCAGGTGAGCGACCTCGAAGTCGGCGACATCGGAGTCGGCCTCGGCGGTGGGTGTGGCGGGGTTCCGGAAAAGCTCATAGGGTAGCCCGCGAAAGCCCAGATAGCCATCGGGCGCCGCGCGCAGGCGGGTGAGGAGGCTGTCCATCGCTCCGACGAAAAGGTCCAGATACCTGGGGTCGGCAGTGAGTTCATACGCCAGGAGAGGCATCTGCGTGTACGGAACCCAGACCCAGCAGATATCCTCCGCTTGTTCGACGGCCGCCAGGGCCTCCGGCGTCACACGGGCCACGTTGCTCTCGGTGTGCTTCAGGAACCACTCCAGAATCGTCGCATCGTCGGCGCCCTGCATTGCCACCGGCTGAGCTGGCATGGCCCTCGCCCCCAAGAGCAGGATTGTGGCGGCCACCGCCACCACGATGCGGCATGCGGGAATGCTGTTCATGGCTCTCTCCCCTTCCCCGCAGCAAAGTTCGGCACCGGGACGGGCCTATCCTGTCAGCTCCACGTTTGAAGTCGCGAGCCACTGCTTGACCCTTAGGCTACGATTGGTTATCTTAGCGGAGTCTCATTGGCATGTCGTAGGGTTTGCGGCACGACAGCCGGACTTGCCCAGGGCCACAGGCCCCTCGGCACGCCGCCTGCGGCCGATCCCACGGAGGTTCGTCGCATGGCTGCGCAGGTCATCGTCGTGCTGCTGTATGTGGCGGTCAACGTCGCCATTGGCTATTGGGCCTCCTCTCGCGTCAAGAACGTGGGCGACTTCTTCGTTGCTAACCGCAACGTTGGCCCCTGGGTCTCCGCCTTCGCTTTCGGCACCACCTACTTTTCCGCTGTGCTCTTCATCGGCTACGCCGGCAAGCTTGGCTGGGGCTACGGCATGCACACCCTGTGGATCGCTGCCGGCAACGTCCTGATCGGCTCACTGCTGGCGTGGCGGGTCCTGGGCCGCCGGACGCGAGAGATGACCGCCCGCCTGGATGCCATCACCATGCCCGAGTTCCTGGCCGAGCGCTATGGCTGGCCCGTCCTCAAGGCCCTGGCGGCAGCCATCGTCTTCATCTTCCTGGTCCCCTACTCGGCCTCCGTCTACCAGGGGCTGGCCTATCTCTTCGAGCAGAACCTGGGTATCGGCTACGTGGAGGCTACGCTACTCATGGCGGGCATTACCGCCGTCTACCTGCTGATGGGCGGCTACCTGGCGGTGACCGTGACTGACTTCTTCCAGGGCCTGGTGCAGATCATCGGCGTCGTCATCCTGGTCTACCTGGTGGCTGGGCCCCGGGGCGGCATCATTCCCTCGATCATCGAGGGGGCCCTGCCCCAGAACGCTCCAGCCTTTGCGGCGCCAGGGCCCTTCCCCGGCTGGGTCACGCTGGCCTGTCTGGTAGTGGTGACCAGCCTCGGCGTCTGGGGTATGCCGCAGATGGTGCAGAAGTTCTACTCCATCAAGCGTGTGCGAGACATCAAGCCGGCGATTGTGATCTCCACGCTCTTTTGCGCCCTCATCGCCGGGTCGGCTTACTTCAACGGCGGCATGAGCCGGCTGCTCCTGGACCCGGCGACCTTGCCCTTCGACCCGAAGCTGGAGCCGGACAAGATCGTGCCCTTCATGCTGGCCACCCACACCCCATCCTGGTTCTCGGTGCTCGTGTTGCTGATTGTCCTGGCGGCTTCGATGAGCACCCTGGCCTCTTTGGTGCTGGTTTCCAGCGCGGCCATCTCCGTGGACCTGCTGGGCTTCCGTGTCAAAGGCGAGGGGGCCGACAGGCGCGGGGTACTGATCATGCGCATCCTGTGCGCCCTGTTTGTCGCCGTGTCGGTGCTGCTGGCGGCCTACAAGCTCAGTTTCATCGTCAACCTGATGGCCTTCTCCTGGGGCGCGCTGGCGGGGACCTTCCTTGCGGCATACGTGTATGGGCTCTTCTGGAGGAAGGCGACGTTGCCGGGTGCCGTGGCCGCGATGCTGACCGGCTTGGGCATCGCGGTGCTGATGCCCATGGTCTGGCGCGTCACCGGGCCCGACGGGGCGTTCATCCCGATCGCGAAGTCGCCCATCATCCCCCTGGCCAGCGCTTGCGCCATGATCGTGCCGCTGCTGGTGTTGCCGGTGGTGTCCAGCTTCACCCGGCCCCCGGCGGCGGAGGTAGTAGACAGGGCCTTCACGCCGATGGCGGGCGAGATCGAGGCGTAGAGCGCGGGCCTACCGTTGACGGAACGGGCAACCGCGGCCCCATCGCCATGCGCCCTCACGCGTATCTGCCATACTCCTTGACCGTTTCATACATCACCCGCACATGCTCCGGCGGGGTGTAAGGCGCCAGATTGTTGGCGTCGCGCAGGACGAACTTGCCACCCTCCATGATGCCCGACGATAGGATGCGTCGGACCTCGGCCACAATAGCCTCCGCCGGGCCGCGGCGCAGGACCTCGACATGCACCCCGCCGTAGATCGTCACCTCGGGACCCAGCTCCTGGCGCAGCCAGCCAAAGTCCACCGGGAAGCCGGTGTCGAAGCTCATGACATTCAGCTCGTCGCGGATGGTGCGGAAGTGGCGGGTGGCGTCACCACACAGATGCATGCTGTTGGGGCCCTGGCTGCCGAACTCGGCGACCAGGCGCTTGTGATAGGGCAGCACAAACTCCCGGTAGTGCTCCACCGACAGCATCTGAATTGCGTCATCGGCCAGGCCGAAGGCGGTGCTCTCCACCGGCTGCCCCAGGCGCTCGCGGTACGCCCGGATGCGCCGGATGAAAGCCTCGGTAAGAAAGGCCATCAGCTCGTGGATGTAGCCAGGGTCCTCGTAGATGTCCAGCATCAGCCTGGTGGGGTCCCGCAGGGCGCAGGCGGTGGTGAAGACCCCGTCGGTCCCGACCCCTGGCACGCCCGTGACTTCGATCGGTCGCCCCTCAAACTCGTCGTCCGCTGTCCACGCCCGGAACTGCTCGTAGTACTCCCAAGCCCGCGCCATCCAACCCGTGGCCGCGAAGGGATCGGGTAGCCCCCGGTCAAACAGCATCCGCTTGTTGTCGTCTGCCAGGATGGGCGTGGTGTCGGGGACCTGCCCCTCGCGGAAGTGAATGGGACAGCCGAACCACAGAGCCTCGTAGGAGTTCTGGAAGTCCACCGCCACCTGCCACTTGTCGGGTAGCCCCATCTCCTGGTCACACCACAGGTGGTGGCGGATGAAGTGCTGCTTGCGCAGCAGATGCCGGTACATCGCCTCGGGACGGCAGAAGAAGTCCTCGAAGTCGTATCCTTCAGGGTTGGCCTCGGGGTTTAGCACCGTGTAGCGGCTGGAGACGCCCAAGATCATGGGCACACGGGTGGGTTTGCCTTCCCAGAAAGCCTTCCAGACCGCGGCTTGTTCCGCGTTGTGCTCAGCGAAAGACATGAGCGACCTCCCAACAAGGGTGTATGGCACCAGGTGTCGGTTCTCCGGCCAGGTGCCCATACCTGCCGGCAGGTTCGGCCACAAGGAACAAGGAAGAGGAGTGGCTGACCCTGGTCCGGAGGTGATCGCCGTGGGCCAACCGTGCCTCGAGATGGTCCTGACAGCCTTGCTTGTGGTCGTCCTGGCGACGGGTGTCGCCTGGTGCGGCGGCCAGGCGCTGGACCTCGAACACCCCGTCATGGACCACGGCTTGGACCCGGCCAAGCTCGCGACTTACGAGGAAGGGATCAAGCCGGCGATGGCCATGAGTGAAGCCGAACTGCTGGCCTTCGTGCCGGAGTGGACCTATGTGCAGTACTGCGAGTGCCCCAACTGCTACGGCGGTGTCGAGGGCAACGGTATCTTCACCTGGACCATCGATCGCCCCGGGGAGATGACCTGCCGCTTCTGCGGGACGGTCTATCCTAACGAACGCTTCCCCGAGACCGAGATCCTGACCGGCCAGAACGCCCTCGGCGAGACCATCACTCTCCCCTACCATAAGGGCTCCCAGGCCGACGCGCCGCACTTCCTGAGTCTACACCTGCAGCTCCTGCGCCGACGCTGGCTGGAGTGGCAATGCGATACCCTCGCCCGCGCCTACGCCCTGACCGGCAACGAGGAGTACGCCCGACGGGTTGCCCTGGTCCTGGACTGCTGTGCCACGCGCTACCCGCACTACCCAGTGATGCAGAACCTGCCCCGCCGCATCGCCTTCCGGGACCAGAAAGCGCCCTGGCCGTGGGACTCGGGCCGCTGGAACTTCTTCCATAACAACATCCCCATCAGCCTCCTGCCGGCTTACGACCTGACCTACGCCAGCCCGGAGTACGACAAGCTCTCAGCCGAGCGCGGCTATGATGTGCGGGAGCACATCGAGAAGGACTTCCTGAAGGTCACCTGTGAGGAGATCATGCTGCGGGACGACCACGTGAACAACTGCGTGGGCTACGACGTGCGCTCCGCGGCGGTTCTGGGCCGCATCATCAACGAGCCGCGGTACGTACACTGGGCCTACTACTGGATGCAGCGCAACCTGACTGAGGGTTTCATGCGCGATGGATTCTGGAAAGAAGGCACCCCCGCTTATCATGCGATGACCGTCGGCGGGCTCACCTACGCCTTCGAGGCGGTGCGAGGCTACTCCGATCCTGTCGGGTACACGGACCCGCAGGATGGCGAGCGCTACGACAACCTGGACCCGGACCGGGACTTCCCCTTCTGGGCACGCTGCAAAAATGCCCCCGCCGTCCTCGCTCACCCCAACGGAATGGACGCCTGCATCCACGACACCCACCCGTATGCCTACCGTTGGCCCAAGCGCGAGGCCACGGTCTCCACCATCTGCCCCGCGATGGGCCATGCCTCGCTGGGACGGGGCCGCGGCCTGCACCAGATGCAGGCACAGCTTCACTTCTCGGGCGGCTACGGGCACCAGCACTATGACAACTGCAACCTGACCCTCTGGGCCAAGGGCAAGGAGATGCTGCCGGACATCGGCTACACCTGGACGCAGATGCGCTGCTGGACGACTTCCGCTATCGGGCACAACCTGGTGGTGGTGGACCGCCTCGATCAGCGGAGTTCGCCCTCCGATGGCAACTTGCTCGCCTACCACCCCGGGGACTTGCAGGACCCGGAGAGCCTGGACATCGCCGTGGTCGAGGCCGACGGCAAGCTCGGGTACCGCAACATACCCGATCTGGACCTCTATCAGCGACTGTTGGTCACCGTTCCGGTGTCGGCAAGAGATGCCTACTTGGTGGATATCTTCCGCGTGCGCGGCGGCAAGCTCCACGACTGGGCACTGCATGGCGACGCCGATGAGGACACCACGGCTGTCTGTGATCTGCCCTTTGGGGATCCGGTTCCGACCATGCTACTGCCGGACGAGGAGTGGGTAGAGCCCACGCAGGAGGCACACCAGTACCCGCCCTATGGCATGCTGCGTGACATGCGCCCAGCGTCGGTGGAGAGTGGCTTCGCCCTGGACTTCGTGTATTCCGGTGATGGGGCGCCACGGTACCGCCTGCACATGCTACCGGGGGGACCAGCTGAGCTGTGGTTGGGCCGCGCCCCGTCGGTGCGCCGCATGGGCCAGGGGTCCTCGGGCGACATGCGCAAGGCCTACGATTTCTGGATGCCTATGATGCTGGTGCGGCGAACGGGAGAAGCACCCCTGACGAGCGTGTTCGTCGCCGTCCATGAGCCGCATGTGGGTACGCCCTTCGTCCAGGGCGCTCAGCCGCTGGCGATGGAGCCCGGCGACGCCCTGGCTACCGCTGTTGAGGTGCGCCACGGCGATACTGTGGATACCATCATCAGCACCGCCGACGAGGCACCCTACCCGGTCCGGGCCACCGCCTCGGGGCTGGCGCTGCGGGGCAAGCTGGGCATCGTCCGGCAGGTCGCAGGCCAGGTCACAGCGGCCTGGCTGTTAGACGGCGCCAGCCTGACCGGCCCGGGTTTCGGCCTCGTCGCCGAGACAGCGGGCTTTGATGGCGAGCTGACGGGCAGCACCCGACAGGCTGATGGGCAGCCCCGAGACGCCCTCCTGACGGACACGCCGCTGCCGAGCGGAGATGCACTCCGGGGCCAGTGGCTCCTTCTCACGCTGCCCAATGGCATGACACAGGGCCACGAAATCAGTGAGGTGGTGGCTCAAGCCGATGGGCAGACGGCCATCGTTACCGCGCAGGACCACGGGCTGCGGGTCACCGCGGGCGGCGTGGAGGAGACATACTTCCCGCTGCGCAAGCTGGAAGGGCGTTGTCGGTTCCACATCGCTGGCTTGGCGAGCGTCCAACAGGGGGCCGACGGGCTTCTCCGGACCCGGGCCACGGGGAAGCTGCAGGTGACGTGGCCCGGTCAGTGAGACTCACGCGAACCACAGCAGGTAGCGCCGGGCCACATCCTCGCTGAAGGCGCCCACCAGGCCCCAGATGCCGCCAGCGATCAGGAAGTGACCCATCGCCACGCCGATGAACAGCGGGGTTAGCTGGCGGTAGGTGTGGGCGCCCCCGAGGCGCAGGATCAGCGTCTTCCAGAACCAGGCCATGAAGATAGCGAACCACACCGAGTGTCCAAAGGTGCCGGCGATGGCCAGTCCCAAGGGGTTCAGCGGGAAGCGCAGGAAGCGCGCGCGCAGCACCACCATCGCCAGAGTGAGCGTGAGGCCTACCAGCCGGGCCACATTGGTGCTGACGGGCAGGGGAGTGCGGTTGCGGACGCGGCTCTCCAGTTCCGCGTAGGAGGTGAGCGCGTTGACCGTCCGAAAGCCGCCCTCGGTCGTTCCCCCATCAATTACGTTCCAGCCGTAGTCGTGGGCCGCGTGCAGGTGGATGGCGTAGGCCAGCCCCAGGCCCAGCACCAGCCCCAGGGCCAGGCCAACGGCGATGTGCCCCTGCCGGATCCGGGCCCGGTCCCCGATGCGGAAGCCCTCCAGTTCGTAGGACGCCAGTTGCGGAAAGGTCATGCGACACAGCGCCTGCAGGACGGTGAAGGCGGTCTCGGAGCGCATCTCGGCCCGCGAGAGTCGGCCGTTGGTGGGCACCAGCGCCTGGATGGTCCAGTGCATGTCCTCCCGGGGCACGATGTAGGTGATGGGCAGCCCCGTCTGGGCGCGAACGCGCATGTACACCAGGCTGCAGCCATACAGCAGCACCATGTAGCCGAGGGCCCGCAATGGCGACACACCCATGAGCACGCAGAAAGCGGTCATCAGTGCGAGACCCGCGACGGTGCCCCAGAGGGCCAGAGGTCCCGCGATGGCCTCCTCCCTGTCGTCCCGCCGTGGTCCACCGCAAGCGCTCCGCACCACAGCGGCCAGCGGCCGTCGGGCCGCCCACAGCAGAAACCCGGCCAGGGCTACGTAGGCGCCCACGCCCTGGGCGGCCTCAAAGGGGAAGCCGCCGATGCTGTACCCTGCCAGCCCCGCGAAGAAGCCCTCGAAGCGAAAGAGCAGGAAACAGGTCCATACGGACAGCAGTACGTCCACCGGCACCAGGTACCCAAGGCCCACGATCTCGGGGCGGAAGGGCATGGAGATGGGTTGCAGCCCGGTCCAGGGCCGCTCGGTGAGCAGGCGGTTGAAGTCATAGACCTGGCCGATCGCCGGCACCTGCGGGGAGAAGGCATGGGCGATGTTGGACCCGTCATAGATAGCGGCCACGCCAACGCCCACCCAAAACAGCGGCGAACGGAGCAGGGGCTGGTCGAGGGGACGCTCCGGCGGGTCAGGAGCCAGCCGCAGGGCCAGCTCCGCCAGCGGGAAAGCGAGGCGCTCGTGCTCGGCCCAGGGCCCGCGGAACAGAGCCCCCATACACATCAGGGACAGCGTCAGCACCAGGAAGGCTCCCGACCACATCAGCACCGGTGCAGCCCAGGCCCGCCACGGGAACCCGGCGCCCTCGCCCCCCTCGAAGAACCGGCGCACCACTCCTTCGTCGGTGGGCGCCACCCAGGCCGGCAGCAGGTCGGCATAGCTCTGGTAGTCGTTCTCTGGCGCGGCGAAGTACCGCAGGCTCATCGTCGAGGCCAGAAGCTGCCGGATGCCGTTGGCGTCGACCGTCACGAAGCAGGTGGTCAGGCTTAGATAGACGAGCAGCGCCTCACGCCGCCAGCGCCCCCCGCGGGTCAGCGCATGCCAGGCGAAGCCAACCGCCGCCAGCAGTACCAGCGCCGTCAGAGCCGGCACCGGTGGTGTCCCCTCGCCCACCAGGATGGTGAAGGCCAGGAGGGACGCCTTGCGGATCCACAGCGCTCCCAGCACAGCGAACAGCACGGTCAAGGTGACCGTGCGCCAGGACAGAGCCGGTTGGCGGGGATTGGGCTCCATGCTGCGTCTCCGCAGGCGGGGCAGGAGGCCCCGCCTGCGGTCTCGTTGTCCTAGGGTGTGTCCTCCATCGGCCAGAGCCGATAGAGCAGCACATCAATGGCACTGGGGAAGGCGTTGGCCGGGTTCCAGTCCAGGGTGATGCGGTTCTCGCCCGGCTGCAGTACGAGGGGCAGACCCGCGACGCTCAGGGGCTGACCCGGGGCCATCCCGCGTGGCCACAGCATCGCTCCGCCGACACCCTCATGGGTGACGGCCTCGCCAACCTGCAGCGTGACGCCCAGGTCGGCGCGCTGCCCGTTGACGCTGATGACCGGGCTGCCGGGCAAGTTGCCCGGTGTAACGGCCGGAAGCATCCGCAGGCCGTCCAGCACCACACGGCACGGCTCGTTGGTCGGCAGGCCGTTGAAGTAGACCAGGAAGTACTCCACCTGGGTCCAGTCGAAGTCGCCGACAGGCAGCTTGAACGTGTGCAGCCGCCAGCCCACAAAGTCCACCTTCGGCACCCAGTCGGCGTTGCGACCCGCCGTGTCGCGGAACTGCAACCGCACGCTCTCGCCCTGGCCGTCACCGTGGATCCACACACCCACGCCCCGGTAGGCGCTCAGGTCCAGGGCCGGCGCCAAGCGGCGCCCGATGCCGGTCCAGCCGCCCTCCTCCCCCTGGTTCGTAGCCTGGTAGACCAGTGCCGGGCCCCCCTCACGACCCGCGGCAGGGTCCACAACGTAGCTGTGAATGACGCCCTCGCGCACCACCCCGCTTTCTGAGACCACCTTCTTCTCACCGACGACGAACTGCTCGTAGGGGTTAGCCTCACTGTGCCGATAGGCCTCAGCGCGGTCGAAAACATTCAGGCGGAGGGCCTCCGGTGAGTCATAGCCCTGGACAGCGACCTCCCGGGTGGAACGTACGATCTCCAGCCCCAGAAGGCACGGCTCCGGCCGGTCGTTGTTGATGACCCAGGTGTTCTGGTTGCCGTCCAGGAGGTCCACACTGCGGGGCTCCTCATAGACCGCCCGATATAGCTTCCACCCGTCGCCATCGGGGAACAGCTTGAAGTCCTTCTGGGGCTCGCGCAGCTTCGCGCGCACGGCCTCCGGGAAGTAGCCTTGCCGCCGACAGCGTTCCCAGCGCCCCAGGGACTCCATCATCTGCCGGGACTGGGGGAGGCTCTCCAGCGCAGCGCGGCTGGTCTCCAGGGAGATGCTGCCGTCTATGCCCAGAACCTTGGCCGCCACGTACTCAATCTGGTCGGGGCGGACGTTGCTGAACCAGTAATACCAGCCCACATCGGCCTTCGTGAAGTTATCCGCCATGCCGAGGATACCCGGCCAACGGTCATCGAGGTAGCCCTTGATGTCGCCATGCCCGTCGGCTGAGGCGCTGCGTGGCACCAGATGCCAGACCAGCCCGGTGCCGGTGCCGTTGCTGGTCTGATACAGTGCATCTCGCTTGAACTTGCGGTAGTACATCAGGTGCATCTTGTTCAGGAAGTACCAGCGGTCTATGTACGGTTCGCCGCTGCCGTCGCTGGCGTCGAAGTAGACGAAGTCGAAGTCACAGGCGTTGAAGACGGTGGCGAAGTTGGTGGTGATCTCCTCGGCCAGCGGGCTGTCGGGATCGGGCAGCAGGAAGCCCCACATGGCCAGCAGGGCCCTGGCCTCGGTCCCCGCAGGGTAGGCGGCGGGCCTGGTGCCCAGGGCCCCGCGCTGAACGTTCAGATAGCGGCGGTCGCCGTCCATCTGCTTCGGGTCATAGGCGATGATCTCGTCGCCGATGCGCACGTAGTGGCCGGGGAAACCCATGTAGCTCCAGACCTTTGGCGGGATGTTCGGCGCTTCCGTGAAGGCCAAGGTGGTGCTCGTTTCGGTCATGGCCTCGGCCAGTGGCGGCAGGGCCACGGTCGCCAGGTCTGGATGGGGCACCGGGGTGATGAAGGGGTCATTGGGCGAGATGGAAGGCCCAAAGACGTGCACCCCCGCCTCCAGACCAGCGGCGTGGATCTTGCGGACGGCCTCCTTTAGACCAGCCAGGCCGCTGGGGAAGTTGCGGAGGTTGAGGTCAAAGTGTCCGTGTTTGGCCAGCCAGTCGTCCTTCAGGAAGATGATGGTGCCGAACCCGCCGACCTTCGCGTACTCGATCAGCGTGTCTATGTCGGCCTCGGTGGTGCCGGTGGAGAACAGGTAGGAGCGCCGCACGCTCTCGGACTCGCGCATCCATTTGCCGCCACTCATGGGGCAGGGCAGGCCACTGGCGCGCTCGGCCTCCATGATGGCAGCCTCGAACTGCGCCCGGGGCGCAGCGACCAGCGCCATGCCCACGCCCACGATCCCGTGCTCACGGATGCCGGTGACGGTGGGGACGAATGTCTCCGTGCCGGCCGACCCCGGGGTCGCATTGGCGTTGGGTGTCGTACCGAAGAAGCAGAGGCCGAAGTCCTGGTCGTAGGTGGCGTTGAACGCCCATCCGACGGTTGCCAGCCGCCGTACCGGCAGCGCCACATCCACGACCTCCGCGTTGGGAGGGCTGGTGCTTAGAACCTCAAAGCGGAAGTGACGGGGGCCGGGGATGGCCTTCAGCACCAGGCTGACCCCGGGTTCGGGAAAGCCGAACTCCAGACGGTCGTCCCTCCTGGTCAAGAGGCACCCATGCAGTGGGATACCGCCCACAGTCAACCGCGCCACCGGCAGCGGCGCATCGGCCTGGTACTCCCTGCCGGTGGCCTTGTCCTGGAGCTGTTTCAGGAGCGCTGTGGGTGTGAGCACGAGGCGCATGGTGTCGTTCTCCAGGACGATGTCCGGAGCGCCGGCAGGCGGGGCGGGCACGGTAGCTACCTCCAGTTTGACGTCATCCACTTCAACCTGATCGCCGCCCTCCAGACACACCGCCAGCGAGGAACTGGCCCAGTTGGCAGCCGGCACCTGATAATACCCGATGACCGTCTGCCATTGCTCCGAGCCTCCCCCGCGCGCGATCGCGATGGAGTTCATCGGGCCGCTCTGGAAGTACTGGTAGGCCATCGCCAGTAGGGTCCCGCCGCGCACGCGCGCGCTGAAGCGATACCACTGCCCCGGCTGCAGGCCCGGCACCGCCTGATACAGGTGGGCGCTGTTGGGGCCGGTGCGGCGCAGAATGGCGTGGGTGCTGCCCTCGGGTGATCCGTCCGTCCCGCGCAGTAACTGGCCAGTGTAAGCGCTGTTCAGGGTCCAGCCCGTGGCGGTCTGCGGCGGGTCACCCAGCTTCCACCCCGCAATCAGACCATTGGCGTCCGGGGAGGCCGGCTCCCATGTTTCGAAGCCGGGGTTGGTCAGCGACGGCCCCTGGGCCAGGGCCGCCCCAGTGGCCAGGACGAGTGGCAGCAGCACGACGGAGAGGCGACTCATGGTTGGCTCCCTGCCTTGCGGCGGTATTGGGCGCGAGGTGGCTGGTTCACCGTCGGCCGGTGGAAGGCCTGCATGAATCCGCCGCCACGGCAGGTCTTCGCGGGCGAGTCCGAGGAATAGGGTATACAGGTGAGTGGTGACCAGGAGGCCACGATGGGAAGAACAACGCGATACCTCGTGCTAATGGCTGGGCTCGCCGGCCTGACAGCGGCGTGGGGCCGCCATACCGGCGAGTACCTCAACGATGTCAGCACGTCCCTGCGCACGCCACACACCGACTGGGCGGCGCCTTACGCCGCTGGCGCGCTGAAGGCACTGTTCATCACGCCGGGGACGCTGGCTCCGCGCGAGATCGTTGAGTTGTGGCAGCGGATGCCCCTGGAGTTCGAAGCTGTGCTCACCGAGCACGCGGGCAGCTTCGCCGCCACCGACATCTATGCCGCCCAGGTTGAGGGCACCACTCCTGATGAGAAAGCGGCCGAACTGCGGCGGAAGCTCCAGCAGGCTTACGACGTCATTGTGCTTGCCAACGCGCGCCTCGACATGCTGCCGGTGGAGTTCCAGTACGAGATCCTCAAGCGGGTGACTGAAGGCACAGGGCTGGTGATGGCCTACAGCTACCCCTACCAGTACCCGATCACGGGCAAGCCGCTGGATGCCGACCGCAGCTTCCTGACGCAGGGCATTCCCTGGAGCGGTCTGCCATATTTCCGCACCGAGGCCCTGGCCAACTTCCAGCTACAGACGGTCACCGAGGTTCCTGAGCGGGTGGTGCGAACGTACCAGTTGGGCCGCGGCCGACTGGTGGTCTTGGATTACGGGATGTGGCAAAGCGCGGTCTACGGTGGGCCCGGCCTGACCCCGCTTGTTCCCTTCAGTCTGGATTTCCCGGTGGAGCATGAGTACTACCTGACCCTTGCGATGAAGGCACTGCTCTGGGCCAGCCCCAGGCACATGCCGCGAGTCATGCTCTCGCTGGCCGCCGACGGCCAGACGCTGCCCCGCGAGGCCGTGGGGACGCTGTGCCGGCTGGAGGCCGAGAACCGTTCCGACGCACCCCTACCGGTGGAGGTCTGGACGCGCTTCCGTGACACCCGGGGGCACGAGACCCGCAACACCTTCCAGCGCAGCCTCCAGCCCGGCCCCAATACCTTCCCCATCCAGCCGGCGACACTGCCGGCCGGGCAATGGTTCCTCGATGTTATTCTAAGAGGGCCGCGAGGGGTGGAGACCTGGGGCTCTACCAGCTTCGTGGTTACTGCTCCGGTGGAGCTGGCTGAGTTTGCCGCGGCGACGGAATCGGTTGAGCACGACGCGAGTGTCGAGCTCAGGGCGCGCCTCTCAACGCCTGCTCCCCCGGCGTGTTCGCTGCATGTGGACCTGGTGGATACAGAGGACCGGGTGTTTGCGCGACACGATGCCGGCCTGGCGGTCGGGCAGGAGACCATCAGCCTCTCTCTCCCCGTACGACGGACCCGGACCCTGGCTGTGCGCGCAGTGGCGTCGCTAAGCGTCGCGGGAGAGCTGATGTCCCGCCGCGAAGCTGTCTTCTATGTGCCCCAGCGCTCCAGCGAAGAGCTTCGCAGCGTGCTGTGGGGTACCAATGACGCGGGACTGTGGTGGAGTCAGTGGAACCTGATGCGCAAGACAGGCTTCAACTGCTTTCTTGCCCACCCTGAACCGCGGAATTTCCAGCGCTACGCGCTCAGTGACTTCCGGCCCTTCGTCTATGCCTATCGTATCTGCGGCGGCGCCGATGAGAAGGGTTGGCGCAAGGCCACCTTCGGCCCCAGTGTAGGGGATGACTCTTTCAGCAACCCGGTCTGGCGAGACGCCGCCAAGGCCGAACTGCAGAAGCGGATTGCCCCCTGCCCGCCGGTCGGCCCCGAAGTCTATTCGCTTGGTGACGAGAACGAGCTCGACCTGAACTCGGGCTTCTCTCCCAGCGACGAGGTCGCGTTCCGAGCCTTCCTGCGGGAGCAGTACCGCACGCTGGAGGACCTCAACGAGTCCTGGGGCACCAGCTTTGCTTCCTGGGACGACGTAAGGCCGATGGACCGCCGGGAGGCGCTAACGGCCCGCGAGTATGCCCGCATCAGCGACCACATGAGCTTCCTGGAGTGGCAATACGCCGAGATCCACGGGGCGATGCGAGACTGGATCCGCGAGATAGACCCCCGAGCGGCCGTCGGCGCCGAGGGATCCATGCCGGGTGACCTGGAGCGCAGCCTGGGCAACCTGGAGATGTGGAGCCCCTACTCGTGGCTGCGCCTCGATGTGCTGCAGATGTCACTGGCCCGGCCGGAGGTCATCTACGGCAACTGGTGGGGGGGCTATGTAGGCTCGCATGGCGGTCGGCAGGCGACACCCGTGCTGTGGGAGCACCTGCTGCGCGGCCTGAACACCAGCCTGTGGTTTGCAGTTACCGGCAGCGAGGGGCTGTTGCAGGCGGGGGGCGGCTTCGCGCCCTACTTCGATCGCCTCCGGCCGCAGTTCGAGGAGATCCACAGTGGCATCGGCCAGCAGATCGTCGCCGCTGACCCGGCGGATGACGGGCTGTACATGCTCTGGTCCCAGGTCTCGGAGCACGCTGCCACCTGGGACACCAGCTTCGGCACCCCGGAGGCAAGCCAGAACGCGCTGATCGTGGCTGCGCGCGAAATCGGCCTGACGCCACGGTTCATGACGTCCCGGGGCATCGAGCAGAGGGGCGAACTGGCCGCGCGTAAACCCAAGGTCGTCTTCATCCTGGGCGCGCGTGCTATCTCCGGGGACCAGGCCGAACTGCTGCGCGACTACTGCCAGGCCGGCGGCACAGTGGTCGCGGAGGCCCGATGCGGGGTGCTGGGCGGGCTGGGCAAGCCGGCGGCCAGAAACCTCCTGAGCAACCTACTGGGCGTAGAGAGCGATGTCAGCGCCACGCCCGGCAAGGCCCCGTTGCGCCTCGACACGACCCTCAATGGGCAGGAGCTGGAGCTGGACGTGTCGGAGGTGCGAGTCGATCCCAGTGTTCGCGTGACGACAGCCCAGGTGCTGGCGGCCAGCGCCGACCTGCCGTTGGTCACCATCAACCAGGTCGGGGCCGGGCGGGCGATCCTGCTAAACTTCCCCCTCAGCGACGCCCTGGCCGGGGCAGTACCCGCCAGCCGGGGGACCGATCTGCTGGCGGCGCTGCTGCGGGCGACAGGCGTCGCGCCGCGCGTCTGGGTGGAGCCACGAGGGACGTGGGAGGTGCGACTGCTCGACAACGGCGACGCCCCGCTGGTGGGGCTGTTGCGGCGCAAGCCGGGTCCGGCAGAGCTCAGGCTGCGGCAGACCGCCCACATCGTGGACACGCGCACCGGCCGGTACCTGGGTGCCAGCGATAGGCTGGCTGTGGCGCAGGACGAAGCGCGTGAGGTTCTCATCTACACGCTCCTGCCCACGAAGCCAGGCGACCTGGCCATCGGGCCCAAGGCCGGGAAGCTGGGCCAGGACGTGACGATCGCTTTGAAGCTGCCGGGCGGGTTGCAGGCCACCCGTATCGTTCGCGTTCGCGTCACTGACAGTCAGGGCCAGGAGCGCTGGGCGTATCGCCGTTACCTGCGCATGCGGGGCACCCAGGGCGAGGTCACGATACCGCTGGCCTACAACGACCCGGCCGGCCAGTGGACCGTCCAGATGACTGACATCAGTACCGGCGCCACTGCCTCGGCCAAGTTTGCCGTCGCTGCTGGAGGCTAGATGATGGGACGTTACCTTGTGATTGGCACCTCCCTGTTGCTGGCGAGCGTGGTCTGGGCACAGCCGGCACAGCCCATCCTGGCCCGGGTGAGCGAGACCCGCAAGCCCGAGACCCAGGACCCCGAGCGGGTGGGCTACGACCGCGTGCGACGCGAGGTGGCACTGGACAATCTCATTGCCAAGTACGAGGCCTTCGTCAAACCGGACGCGGACGACCAGCCCATCGCCGCCAAGTACGCTGACCACTTCTTCGGGCTGGATTTTGGTCGGATCGCGGGCAACGGCGGCTGGGACCTGTGGGATTTCGTCGCCCCGACGGTGGTCAGCCCCGACGGCCGCACCTGTCCCATCATGGGCGTGGAGCGCCAGCGCGGCCTGAACGTCCTGGCAGAAGGGCAGACGGCAGTGGCGGACTTCCTCTGGGAACTGCCGCGCGGCGCAGGGGGCCAGTCGCCGGGCCTGCTGGGTGTGCGATATCTCAAACGAGCCGGGGAAACGTACTGGGCTTACGTGGAGATCTGGATAGCCGGAGCTCAGGGCTGGAGCCTGGGGTCGGTGACCTTCTCCAGCTACCCCTACAACACGTCCAAGACGATGGACGCCGCACGAGAGCGCTGGGTAGCCACCAACACGCGGGAACTGCCCACTGCCGACACCGACACGGCGCTGGACCCGGGCACGGAATGGGCCCTGATGCTGCACAATCGACTCAGTCAGGAGGACGGTGGGTGCCTCATGGTCCTGGACCCGGAGGAGGTCAGCGGCCTGGCGGTTGCTGGCACGTATCCGGTCCAGCCGAAGCTCACACCACGGCCCGGACGGCGTTCGCTTCGTGTCGCGATCGGCTACTGGGAGGGCCGCCACTGGCGTGAGGAGCTGCCTATCTTCCGCCAGGAAGCCCCAGGCGTCCGTGAACGGTTGGTCGCGATGCCGTTCAGCCTGACCGCCAACCAGATCTGGGACAGCGCCGTCGCGCGGGAAGACTATGAGTATCTGCTGGGCGAAACACAGATACCTCAGGAGCTGCGGGACCGGGCGCGCCAGGCCTGGCAGGCCCTGGAGCAGGCGCGGGGGACAGGCGACCAACCGTTGTCGCGCGAGGAGGAGCTGGCCTTCGTGCAACTGACGCGCCAGTGCCGGGAACTGCACCGCCAGATGCAGATAGCCTGGCTCGAGAACATCGGGCAGCTCACCGACACGCCTCGCTAGCGGGTCGCCACGCGGTAGATCACCCACTGATAGTTGTCCGGCGGGGTCCAGCGGCCCATCGGCAACACGATGTCGCCGGTCTCCCGGTCCTCGAAGGCGTAGAAGTTTGACAGTTGCAGGCCCTCCGGATCGCCCTCCCCGCGCGTGTCCATGATGGTCACGCTCTCCTCGATGAGCATCATGGTCTCCGGATCGATCTCGCCGATGACCAGCGGGTAGCGGTTGGCGTTCCCGCGGGGGTTGGTGGCGTTGATATTGCCCAGCCAGTAGTAGCGACCGTTGGAGTGCTGGATGATCTGCGACATGCTGGACGGCGAGTAGAAGCTCCGGCCATTGCTGTAGTGCCACGGGCGGGGACGACTCCAGTGAAAGCCGCCGTCACGCGAAACGCTGTACCACTTCCGTCCCGGCAACCGGTAGTCGGGGTCTTTCTTCAGGCCGTTGGAGCCGCGCATGACGCACAGGATGCGGCCATCGGGCATCTCGGCCAGCGTCGGCTCATAGAGGCCGCGGACGGTGCGGTCGGGGTCCGCCTTGATCTGCTCGGACACCTGCCACTTCAGGCGGTGATCGCGCTGCCACGTGCCGATGAGCATCAGGCTGTGGTAGTAGTCCCAGCCGCTGCCGAAGGTCTCCAGCTCACCCTGGTCGTTGAGAATAGTCATCTGTGTGGGCACGATGATGTGGCCCTGGCGGGTGCGGATCGGCCGACAGCCCTGATCCCCCAGGAAGATGGCGTTCTTGCCGAGATACAGCCCCTCCAGAGGATGCTCAAAGGTGAAGCCCCCCTCCTGGATGATGGGCTCGTCGAACAGGAAGGTCTTGCCCCCATCCACAGAGACGCGATAGCGGATGTACGAGTCGGTGGCCGTCTCCTCGGGCTCCACGACATTGCGGTCTATGTCTGCCCGGTCCATGCAGAAGAGCACTGACAGGAGGTTGCCGTTCACCGGGTCCACGAAGCCCGGGTAGTAGCTGCGGCGATAGTTGGGCGGGAGTTTGCTGTCGAAATCGGGCTGTGGGGTGGCCGGGGTCCAGGTGCGCCCGTTGTCGGTCGAGCGCGCGGAGTAAGTCATCATCTCCAGGCCGGTGCGGGCCACGTAGAAGGCGCCCATGAGCGGTGACGGCTTCTCCAGCAGCGTCTTCTCCTTGAGCGCCAATCGTCCCACCCCCTGAGGTGACTGGGCGCAGGCCAGTCCTGCGACCAACAAGCCAAGCACGAACATCCCTGGTAGGCGAGGCAGGATGCCCCGCCTACCGAGTTTAGGTCCCGGTCGCCCGGCACACCAACGTGCCATTGACTCATCCCTCCCAGTGTCCATCAGAGGGGCGGGGCAGGATGCCCCGCCTACCGAGGTTAGCTCCTGGTCCCCCGGCACGCCAACGTGGCATCGAGACACTCATCCCGTTGTCCGTCAATATCGTCCGACCTCGCGCGCCGTGTCCCACAGGGCCTGGTAGTTCTCCGGGGGCACGCCGGGGATTCCCTGGTCCGGGCCGCAGATGTACCCGCCGCCGGGCTTGAGTATCTCCATGACCCGGATGACCTCGGCGCGCACGTCCTCGGGCGTGCCGCCAGCCAGGATCGCCGTGTCTATTGCCCCCTCCAGCGCCATACGGCCCACCGTGTCCGCCTTCACCTTCGCCAGATCGTTTGCGCGGGCCTGGATGGGGTTCAGCACGCTGACACCGATGCTGGCCAGATCGGCCGCGACCGCCTCGATGCAGCCGCAACTGTGGAACAACACCAGCTTCCCGGCCTCCAGTACATCCGCGAAGGCGTACACATACTCCGGCAGGATGAACTCGCGGAACATGGCGGGTGACATCATCAGCGCCCGCTGGGTACCCAGGTCCTCGGAGAAGGAGACGGCGTCCACGCCCAGTTCCAGGTAGCGGTCGAAGACCCGGCGGGCATAGTCGGCGATGCCGTGCAGGAACACTTTGACCTCGGCCGGATGGGTCACGAGAGCGCTCAGGAACTGCTCCATGCCCATGACCGCCCAGGCACGCTCGAAGAGCAGATAGGTCAGGCTTCCGCCCACCAGCTTCTCGCCCCGGTCTACCTTCGCCAGGGCGTCGCGCTGTTCGGCAGTGAACTCAAGCTGCCCGGGGTCCGGGAATCGGTAGTCAGCCAGGCGGTCCAGGTCGGGCAGCGGGTTGCCCTTCGGGAACGGCACCGTGCCCTCCAGGCCCACCTCCCAGCGTACGCCCCACAGGTCCGTCCAGTCCGCGAGTCGGAAGTTGCCCTCGAACTGGAAATGGTGCCAGATGGGCTCATCGCCCCGCGGCACGTAGTCAGGCCCAGCAAAGCGCACAGCGGCCAGGTAGTTCTCCTTGGGGCTGAGGTTCGCCATCGCTTTGCTACCAATCTCTCGGGTCCGGCACTTCCACCAGCTCCCCGCCCCGTTCGGCGGAGAGGTGGGCACAGATGCCGGGCAACGTCATGTCCAGGCCCTGGTAGACATCAATGGCCGGCTTGGTGTCATCCAGGATGCAGCGCACGAAGTCATTGCACATGAAATACTCGGACGTGCCATGACCCCCGACGGTGGCCTCGGGTGGCGCGCCGGGGTGATTGATGCCCAGACTGAGCCGGGCATGCTCGGTCATGTACGGGACCAGGTCGCTCTGCAGGCGATGCTGCCCGTCGGGCCAGCGGGGGCTCTCCAGGTGGCCTCTGGTGCCGTAGAGCGTGAACCAGTGATGGGCGGGCTCCTTGGCCACCGAGAAGCCGCACAGCACCTTTACGATGACGCCCTTGGCGGTGCGGAAGAGCCCGACCTCCATGTCGGTGACGCCCCATTCGGGCTTGCGCCAGCAACCAGTGGACAGGCCCGTGGCGCTGACGATGCGGTCATCCAGCCACTGCAGGATCGGCCCCAGCTCGTGGGTGCAATACTGGATGGGCGGCATCCTCGTGCGCCAGGTGAGCCGTGGCTGCCCGTCGGGACCCGTCTCGGTCATCAGGCTGTCGCAGTTGTGGATGTACTCGCCCTCGACGTAGATGACCTCGCCAATGTCGCCGCGCCGCACCATCTCGCCATAGGATTGGCAGTAGGCGAAGTAGCACATGTTCTCGCCGAACATGTACTTCAGGCCGGTCTCGCGGACGACCCGTACCAGTTCCCGCGCCTGGTCGAGGTCCCAGCAGGCAGGCACTTCAGAGAGCACATGCTTTCCTGCCCGCATGGCCTCCACAGCACAAGCCACATGCACGGGGGCTGGCGTGGCCACCACGATGGCGTCGAGGTCCGCAGCACAGAAGGCGGTGTAGTCGTCGAACCATTGTGCAACACCGTGCTGCTTGGCAAAGGCTTCCGCCCGGCCGGGGAAGAGATCGCAGACCGCGGTCAGTTCACATTCAGCGTGCTGCTTGAGCACCAGCGCTGGCCCGGTTCCCCGCCGCAATCCGGCCACACCGATCTTCAAACTCATCTTCGTGGTCTCCCTCTCTGCCCGCCCCGACCCGTGTCAGCCGGGCAGCAGGAAATGGTCATGTTTGCCCAGGATGGCATCAACCGTCAGCCAGACCACCATCATTGTGATGTCGCCAAAGGCGACTCCCAGGAAGAGCGGCGTAGTCGCCTGCAGTCCCCGGTAGCCACCATACCGCATGACAACCGCTTTGAACACCCACCCCAGGAAGATGGAGAACCAGAGCATGATCATGGGGTAGGTGTGCATCATGATAAAGCCAACCGGGTGCAGCGTGAACCACGTGAAACGCTGCCGCATGGCGTAAAGACCCAGTGTAAACAGCCCTCCCAGCGACAGGGAGGTGATGCCGACGGCATCGGGTGGCAGCGGCACCTGCAACTGGTTCCCCAGTAGCTTGAACCCACCTTCGCCCGCGGACCTGGCCCACCACTCGTTGCACCGCAAGGCGCCGAAACGATAGGCCAGCTCATTGTTCCGCCAATAGGCCACGGCAGTGCACAGGATGATGATGACGCCAGCGTTCAGCAGGAGTCCGCGCTTGTCGAGGTTGGTTAGATCGGCGATGCGGAGGCTCTGCAGGTAGCTGGGCATCAGGAAGGCCCGCAGGTCGGTCATGAAGCCCCGCTCGATGAAGGTGGCGACGGTCATGCTGCGGGCGCCGATGGCGCGCGTCCCCGCAAACAGCGCCATGGTATCGAGGGCCGGGAAGGTCGCCTGAACAAAGAGCAATCCGCTCTCGACCACCACCTTGCTGAGCGACATTGCGATGACGACGTAGATGCTGATCTGGACCGCAGCCGGCCAGAATCCCATCCCGGCCACCAGGCAGAAACCGATGAGCGCGGCCAGCGAGGCCACGGCTCCGATGAGCGCAGCCCGGTACGACAGTCCCTCGTTTCCAGGCTCGGGGGCTCGCCCGCAGGTGATCTCCCACACATACTTCAGGTGCTGCCGCGCGGCGTAGAAGGAGATGCCCACGTAGGCCAGGTAGCCGCCCACGGGCTGGTATCCCAGCCAGGCGGCATAGCCCCAACTGGTGCTGCGCCCGCCCCAGCGGTAGCCCAGCAGGTGGGCGATGACGGTCTGGGCCTTGGTGAACCAGTAGAAGAACCACAGGGAAAACGAGATCTCACTCCGCAGCAGGAAGGTGATCCCGATGACCGAGGGCCAGATGTAACCCGGCGTCCAGCCCATGGCTCGCCAGGGCTCTTCCTTGAGCAAGGGCTGAAAGTCCACGAAGAGCTTGAGCCCAGGGAAGCTGGGGTAGTAGTACTTCAGCCCGCTCAGCACCTGCACCACCACGGCCACGCCGAAGCCCACCCACATCAGCTTGTTCCCATAGAAGCTTCCCTCGGGGCGATTGGCCGGGCTGGTCATCTCCAGGGGCAGGGCCACCAGGGGGAAGACCAGTTTCTCGTGGTCGGCCCACTGGCGCCGGAAGAGCACACTCAGGCACATCACCAGGACATACAGCAGCAGGCTGACGCCGCCCCAGACGGCCATGGGCACCAACCAGTGATTCCAGGGCAGGCTGGCCCCGGGGCTGAGGCCCTCGTAGAACTGGCGGACGACCTCCGGGTCAGTGGGAGCGAACCAGTCAGGGATGTACTGATGGAAGAGCTGTTCCCACTTGTTCTCGGGGCTGGCAAAGTAACGGGCGGTGACACTCACCGGGATGATGACGTTCTCGGCCCCATGCCCCGGAACCAGCGTGGAGAACAGTGTCATGCAGTAGATGTAGAGCAGTTCCGTCCGGGTCAGGGGAGCGCGGGGGCTGATGAGCCGCAGCAGCGGGTTGATGCCGAGCGTCAGGGCCAGAAGCATGAAGACGGACCCGGGGGGGAGGTGCTGGGCCCCCAGGAAGGTGTCCTTGAGGTAGACATCCACGTAGGGGATGATGTACGCAAAGACCAGGGAGATGAGCAAAGCAACGACCACGGCGCGCGCCGTGATCGGGGTGGGCTTCAGCTTGTCCTGCAATGAGTCGTCAGACATGCGGGCCGAGGGACGTGGGTCCTCAGTAGGCTCCTTTGCCGAGTACCACCAGCGGAATGGTGCGCAGAAAAATGGCCAGGTCCATCAGCAGCGACTGATTGCGAATATAGTAGAAGTCGTACTCGATGTTCTCGCGTAACGGCAGATCCTTGCGGCCCAGGATCTGCCAGAGGCCCGTCATCCCCGGCATTGCCTCCAGACGCCGCCGCTGCCAGGGCTCGTACTGGGCCACAATGAAGGGCATCTCGGGCCGTGGCCCCACCAGGCTCATTTCACCCCGCAGGACATTGAACAACTGGGGCAGCTCATCCAGGCTGTACTTGCGAAGCCATCGTCCCAGCGGCGTGATCCGCTCATCGGCGGGGTGCTCGGGTGACGCGGCGTATGGCTCCGCGTCAGCCCGCATGGTGCGGAACTTCAGCATCGTGAACTCCCGTCCCCGGTAGCCCACACGCACTTGCCGGAACAGCACCGGAGGCCCCATTTGCCGCCGGATCATGGCGCTGATCACCAGCATCAGCGGCCCCAGCAGGAGCAGCAGGAGAGCGGCTCCGACCAGGTCACAGAAACGCTTCACGCGCCTTTGCAAAGGACCGAAGGCGCGGTTGCGCAACTCCAGCACGGGCAGATCCGCCGGGCCCGACAGCTCCGCCTGTGCGGTGAGCACTTGCAGGGGACCCGCCACGACGAGGAACTCCACATGCTTCTCCTCGCTGGCCCGGATGACCTCCATCAACTGCCCTGCCGGCACATCGGGGTCGGCGACCAGCACCTCGTCGGCCCCGTGGGCAGACAAGAGGGCGGGCAGGTCCGCCAGCCTCCCCACAACAGGCAGTCCCTCGATTTCGGTGGGGGCAGTACCGGTGGCGACGAAGCCAATGGGTTCCAGACCCAGGGAGAACTGCCGTAACCTGCCCATGACAATCCGCGCCAGGTCGCCACAGCCCACGACCAGAACCCGCGACACATTCTCCGGCCGGGCCAGCGCCGCCCGGCGCACGCGCCCCCACAGAGCGCGCGTGATCCAGGTCAGCGTCAGAGCCACCAGCCAGAATGCGATGACAATGAAACGCGAATAACTGAGATGGCTAAGAAAGCTGGCAGCGGCCAGCACCAGGAAACCCGTCGAGACGGCCTTGAACTCAGCGGCCCGCGCCGCAATGGGCGACAGGAGGCGGCGGAGTTCGTACATGCCCATGGCCCCGAACACGACCAGCCAGATCAGCAGCACGACGGGGAGAGCGCGCAGGTAGACGCTCGGGTCATGCGCCAGTGGCGGCAGAAAGCTGGGTGCGGCAAAGGCGCGCCACAGGTAGGCCACCAGCAGGGAGGCAGCGCAGACCCCGAGGTCACTGGCCACCAGCAGGGCCACGAAGCGGGTCTCGGAGCGCCGGCGAGGACTGACGTGCACCATGGATAGCTCGGGCTTTCAGCCGACCAGCCGCGATCCCCGCGGAGTGACGGGACGGCGTCAGTAGTCTACCATTGCTGGTCAGCCGCACGCTTGAGTTCGGCGCCAAGGCTCTCAAACATGCGGCTGATACTGCTTTCGGCCAAGCCCTCCCCGATGGCTGCGCGCAGCCTGTCGGCGAAATCACCGGGACGTGCGGCGGCCTGTTTCTCGTCCTTGACCACCGGTGTCACGCGGTCCCAGAGGGCGTGAAACGCGATCACCTCGCGCGGAGCCTCCAGGCGCAGGTCACGCAGTTCGGCGTGCATGTCCTGCTCCTTCTTCATGCTCTGGACACTCTCACGCATCCGCGCCAGTCCCTCGGCCACGCCCTTCATGGTCCCCATCAATTCGGCCACCTGCACGATGCCCTGCTCATAGCTCTGCAGTTGCTGGTGGGCCACGATCATGTCGTTAGCTTCGCGGTCGAAGTCGCTGTCCTCGCTTGGCAGGGGCGCGGACAGCTCAGCCAGGATCTCGTCGGCGGCCGCACGACGGCACGCGCCCTCAAAGTCGCCCTCCAGGACTGCCAGGTCTGCCTTGATGCGGGCGATCTCGGCCACACGCAGCCGCCAGGCGTCCTGCAGCCGATCCTCGGTGTTCTCGTGTAGCTGCGCCATATCGCGCCACGTCTGACGGACCTCGGTGAGGCGTTCATTGACCCTCAGGAGGCTGATAGCGGTCTGCTCGTAGTCGTCACGGATACGTTTGATGGTCCCGATCCGGGTCAGCCAGCCCAGGCCGGAGGCGGCCTGCCGGAGTTCTGCCTCCAGCCGGGAGAGCTTCCTCTGCAGCTCGGCCTGTTTCGCCTTAAGGTCCTCCTCGCGCTTGTTCAGGCGAGGGTTTTCAGTCTGCAGCTTCTTCCGGTCAGCCTCCTCTTGTGCCTCAATCTCTGCAAGCTGTTCCTGAATCTGCACCAACTCGCGACGCAGCGACTCCAGACGGCGCTGCTGTTGCTCCCTTACCTTGGGCAGCCTATCGGCGAGCCGTTGCGCCAGCCACTGCGGGCGTTCCCAGCCACTGGCCTCCAGCCGCGCGACCAGACCCGTCTTCAGGTCCTCGTAGCGCTGCTGACTGGCCACGAAGCGGGTCTGGAACTCCTTCTGGATCTCCCCGATCTCCGCGACCAGCATCGTGATCTTCTCGCGGTTGCCATCGAGAAACGACAGTAGGCTCGCCAGGTCATCGAAGGTCTCAGTCGCCACGGGAGGCATCGTCTGCGAACCCCTTTCGCCGTGCATTGTTGTTCACTGCAGGTTCACGCCCTTAAGCCGCCCTAACCAGCGCCGCTTCAGGCGCCACTCGGCCTGCCGCAGGAATCCGATGCGCCCTTTGCGGGCTCCGGGCAACTCGTCAAAGCCCTGTTGCTCGTCCCAGTACAGGGGACAGGCGCCGCAGCAGATGCGCTTCAGGTCACAGTCGGCGCAGACCGGCGGCAGGAACTCCTTCTGGCGCCAGTATCGTGCCGTGCGGCGGTTCCAGACGGTCTCGAAGCTCTCCGTCAGCAGGTTGCCGACACCGGTCTCAAACGAGGAGCAAGGCAGCACCTGTCCGTCGGGGGCCACCGACAGCAGGCCGTCTGCCGCTGCGCAACTGTTGCTGCCGAGGCCGATCGTCACCGGGTTAAACACGCAGTAGGGCACTGGCGAGTACCACACCAGACGCAGACCCAGTTGACGGCAGCGCTGCAGGATAGGCTCGACAATGCCACCGATGTCACCGTAGCCGATGGTGTCGGCACTCCCGTCGGCCGCGCCGCCGGTGCGAATGACCATGTTCATGGACAGATAGTCATGTCCCAGAGTGCGGGCCAGGTCGGGCATACCGATGACGTGGTCCCGGTTCTCGGGGCAGATGGTCGTGTTTGTATGCGTGTGGATGCCGCAGGCCCGCAGATGACGGATGCCCTGGAGGCTTCTCTCGAAAGAGCCGGGCGTCTGGGTCACTGCATCGTGCGTCTCGGCCGTTGGCCCCTCAATGCTGACCTGCGCCGAATCCAGGCCCGACTCGACGAGTCTTCGCGCCAGCGTCTCATCCGCCAGGCGGTAGCCGTTGGTGATCAGGTTCGTCCGCATGCCCCGCGACTTGGCGTACCGGATCAGGTCCGGGAGGTCGTCCCGCAAAGTGGGTTCGCCACCGGTGAAGGAGACCGTGGGCACCTTGGCCTCGTCCCAGATACGGTCAATGACCCGGCAGACCTCCTCGGTGGTCATCTCCCCCACCTCAGCACCGCGGCGAGGAGCGTCGGCGTAGCAGAACGGGCAACGATGCTGGCAGCGGTAGGTCAGGGCGATCTCCGACAGGACCGGGTACTTGGCCTCGTGACTGCCAAAGGGCGTGAACTTCACGCGGGTGGCCTCGGAGTAGTCGTCCCGCAGCAGTCCGTTGAGGGTCTTGAGCAGCTCCTCCAGGTCCCGCGCTACCTGCTCGCGCTCCACGCCGTACTCCAGCGCCATCTCACCCACCAGGGCCGGCACGTCAACGACCGACTGACGATAGAGCCGCTGCAGCATCTCACAAGCAGTGGCGTTCAGGTAGTGGGTGCGGTTGGGGCGCAGGATCAGCAGCCGGTCTTCAGGGCGCACGAAGACAAAATCGCGCGTGCTCTCGACAAACTCACTGGCGAACCGCTGGAGATCAGTCATGGCCAGACTCCCGGGTGCATTTCGCGGCCTCCGCGGTTCCCACCTGCCGCGCAGGAGCTGCGTCTGGCGCGGCGAATCTCCACACAACCTGGCTGGGCCGGAGGGACGTCCCATGTTTGACCTGGCTCCTTCACTACTCTTGCTGCTGGCGCTGGCAACAGCAGCTCTGGGCCAGACGCTGCCCAACGGCATCGAACTGCCGCAGCCCTGGCCCCCCGACTACGAGCCCAACTACGAGGCACTGCGCGTTCCCCCCTATCTGACGAGGCCACCCGAGGTCGTTCCGATCGACCTCGGGCGCCAGCTCTTTGTGGATGACTTCCTCATCCAGGACACGACCCTCATCCGTACCCACCATCACGCGAAGTATTCGGCAGCCAACCCGTTGCTGAAGCCGGACAAGCCATGGGAGATGGAGGGCGGCCAGCCCACCGCCATGCCCTTCAGTGACGGCGTCTGGTGGGACCCGGCGGATCGCCTGTTCAAGGCCTGGTACATGGGCGGCTACGTGAGATACACGTGCCTGGCAACCAGCCGGGACGGTCTGCGTTGGGAGAAGCCGGAGCTTGACGTGGTCCCGGGGACGAACATCGTGCACCAGCGCTTCCGGGACTCCGCCACGGTCTGGCTGGACCTGGAGACTACCGACCCCTCCCGGCGCTATGTCCTGAACCTCTTTCCCTACCCCGAGGGCGCGGGGGCTCTGGAGACGTACTTCTCCGCCGACGGCATTCACTGGGGGCCCTGCGCGGTCCGCACCGGCCCCACCGGCGACCGCAGCACCATCTTCTGGAACCCCTTCCTGCACACCTGGATCTACGGCATCCGCTGGGACGAGCCGGGGCTGGGTCGTACCCGCTCTTACCGAGAGAGCCCTGACCTGATCGCTGGCACCGACTGGGCGGCCGGTGAGCCGGTACACTGGATCGGCGCTGACCGCCTGGACCCGCCGCGCCCGGACTACGGCACGCCGTGCCAGCTTTACAACCTGGACTGTGTGGCTTACGAGAGTATCCTCCTGGGGCTCTTCTCGATCTGGCGCGGGCAGGCCGAAGACCGGGCCAAGCCCAACGAGATCTGCGTGGGCTACAGCCGCGACGGCTTTCACTGGAGCCGTCCTGACCGGGAGGCCTTCATTCCTGTGTCTGAACGTTACGGGGACTGGAACTGGGGCAACGTGCAGTCGGCTGGCGGGTGCTGTCTGGTGGTGGGCAACGAGCTCTGGTTCTATGTCAGCGGCCGCTCGGGCCGCGCCGGGACCCGTGCATCCGGGGTCAGCGCCATGGGTCTGGCCCGCTTGCGCCGCGACGGGTTCGTGTCCATGGACGCGGGAGCCGAGGAGGGGACGCTCACCACACGGCCGGTGCGCTTCAGCGGCAGCCACCTGTTCGTGAACCTGGACGCGCCGCAGGGCGCCCTGCGGATCGAGGTTCTCGATGCGGCGGGACAGCCGGTCGCACCTTTCACCGCGGCCAACTGTGTGCCGGTGAAAGGGAATGCCACGTTGCTACCCGTTCACTGGCGCGGTGCCCGGGACCTGTCCGCCGTCGCCGGACGGGAAGTGCGCTTCCGATTCCACCTGCAGCAGGGGAGGCTGTACTCGTTTTGGGTGAGCCCGGATGAGTCAGGGGCGAGCCACGGTTACGTCGCGGCAGGGGGGCCGGGCTTCACGGGGCCGACGGACACTGCAGGGAGGCAGTAAAGGCGAGCAACGGGCGGGAGGCGACCGCCGCGCCTGCTGGCCCCTGTCCCTTCGCTGCCGAGCTTGCTCCCAGGCTCCCGCGGAGAGGAAGGGCGTGGGGTCAGCCCTTCGCCAGTGCCACGCAGCGCCGGCCCAGTTCTCGCGCCTGGTCCAGGACGTGCGGCTGCTCGCAGACCGAGCCTTTGCGCCCCGCGACACACGAGACCTCCCCGGCGTAGACGGCGTGGAAGTGCGCCGCCCAGACCTTGACGGGCTCGGTCACCCACCGCGCATGGTCCAGGTCTGGCGCAGCGTGGGGCACCAGGGCAGCGAATACCTTGCCTCGCATGCCCTCCACCAGGAAGGGCTGGGCGTAGTACGCCGACCAACGGTCCACGAAGCACTTCATCTGCGCTGAGACGCCCTGCCAGTAGACCGGGCTGGCAAACACCAGGATGTCGGCCTCCAGGGCACGCTTCAGTGTGGGCAAGTAGTCGTCATCAGCACGCACGTCCACGCGTTCGGCATGGACATCCCCCACTTCGCCGATGGGCCGGATGTTCAGGTCATCCAGGTAGACCTTCTCCCCGGTTGCGCCCCCGGCTGCGACGCCCTCCAGGAAGGCGTCGGCCAGACAGTCGGTGTTGCCGCCCTTGCGCGGTGAACCGATCAGGATGACCGCGTGCATGGCGTCATCTCCCCTACTCCCCCACCGTCAGCATTGTCCCGATCCCGGCGTCGGTGAACAGCTCGATAAGCATCGAGTGCGGCAGGCGGCCGTCAATCATGTGCGCCCGCGGCACACCGCCCTCGATGGCCAGCAGGCAGGACTGCAGCTTCGGAATCATCCCCTTGCTGACCTTGCCCGCAGCGATCAGCTCCTGGGCCTGGGACGGTGTGAGCTGACTGATGAGCGTCGTCTCGTCGCTGACATCCTCCAGCAACCCCGGTATGTCGGAAAGGACAATCAGCTTCTCGGCCCTCAGCGCCGTCGCCACGGCTCCGGCGGCGGTGTCCGCGTTGATGTTGTAGCTTTCGCCGCCTTCGCCGATGCCGATGGTGCTGACCACGACGACATAGCCGGCGTCAGTCAGCACGTCAATGACGCTCGTGTCCACCGCGACGATGTCACCGACGCGGCCCAGGTCACCAGCGGCGTGCTCCAGCTTGGTGGCACGGATGAGCCCGGCGTCCTTGCCGGACAACCCCACCGCCTTTCCACCATGCTTCTGGATGAGGGACACCAGCTCCTTGTTGACCAGTCCCACCAGCACCATCTGGGCCACTTCCATGGTGGCCTCATCGGTGACCCGCAGGCCCCCCACGAACTTCGCTTCCAGTCCCAGGCGGCTCATCATGTCGGTGACCTGAGGCCCGCCACCGTGGACGACAACGACGCGGATGCCCACGTAGTGCAGGAGGGCCAGGTCCTTGGCCACGCTATTGCGTAACTCCGGGTCATCCATGGCCGCGCCGCCATACTTGACCACGACAGTCTTGCCCTGCCACTGGCGGATATAGGGCAGAGCCTCAGTCAGGACATGCATGCGCTGGCGGTAGCTGTCATCGAGCATGGTTCACTCCTAAGGCAAGGCGGTTCACGGGATCGGCAGGAAGAGGGAACGAGACATGGCCACAGGCCGCCTGTCCTGCCCATCCCGTCCTGGCCTGGTCAGTGCGTGTTGTACTCCACGTACCCCGGTGTCAGGTCGCTGGTCCAGTAGGTGCAGCTCGCCTCGCCCGCACCGAGGTCAATCAGGATCAGATGGTCCGTTTCGCTGGCGGCGGCCTTGGCGGCGGCCTGATCATAGGGCTGTGGTTCCCCGTCTTTCCAGGCCACAATGCCCTGCCACGTGATGGTGGTCTTCAGCGGATCAAAGGGCAACAGACTCGAACCCAGTGCCGCCGCGATGCGCCCCCAGTTGAAGTCACCGCCGAACACCGCGCACTTGAACAGCGTATAGGTCGCCAGCTTCCGCGCCAGCTCGTGGGCCGTGGCGTAGTCCGGAGCGCCGGTGACCCGGATCTCCAGGAACTTGGTGACTTCCTCGCCGTCCCGCACGATCTGTTGCGCCAGGTCGCGGCATACATGGTTAAGCGCCGCGGCGAAGGCCGCGTAGCCCTCGTCGTCGGGCGACGTCAGCGGCTCGTTGCCCGCCGCACCGTTGGCCAGGATGGCTACGGTGTCGTTGGTGCTCATGTCGCCGTCAACGCTGATGCAGTTGAAGCTGCACTTGACCGCCTCCTGCAGCGTGGCGTTCAGCAGCTCCGGCGTGATGGCCAGGTCCGTGGTGATGAAGCACAGCATGGTGGCCATGTTGGGACAGATCATCCCGGCGCCCTTGCAGATGGCGCCGAGATGCACAGTCTTGTCGCCCACCGGGAAGCGCGTGGTGCTGATCTTCTCGACGGTGTCAGTGGTCAGGATCCCCCGGGCCACGGTCACCGGGTCTTCGCGAGAGAGCATGGTAGCCAGCTTGCGGATCCCCGCCTCCACCCTGTCCATGGGGAGCGGCACACCAATGCGCCCGGTGGAACAGACAATGGTGTCGTCCACGGCCACCCCGGTCAGTTCCGCGGCCAGCTCGCCCATGCGCCGGGCATCGGCCATGCCCCGGGACCCGGTGGCACAGTTAGCGTTGCCGCTATTGACGATGATCGTTCGCGCACGGCCATCAGCCACAGCCTCCTGCGTGACGTAGGTGGGCGCGGCGCGAAAGACGTTTTGGGTCACTGTGGCCGCCGCGGCAGCCGGGCGCAGCGAGTGGATCATCACCATGTCCAGCGCGCCGTCCTGCTTGATACCCGCTGCGACGGCCGCCGCCACGAAGTCCCGGGCTGCCAGCACGCCGCCGTCTATGATCTCAAACAACATTCGTCTTCACCTTTCCCGTGGTCGTCGTAGCGCTTGATCATCGGCGTCACCGTGTCGCGCACCACAAAGCCGAACTGCTCGTAGAAGGCTTCCTTGCCCACCGCTGAACCCAGCGTGATGTGCCGCACCCCCAGCTTTTCGATCTCGGCGATCAGCAGCTCCATCAGCCGTCGTCCGATGCCCTGGCCTTGGTAATCAGGATGCACCACCACGTTCATGATCTCGGCCATCAGCCCCCCGTCCCACACGGCCCGGCACATGCCCACGAGGCGCTCGCCATCACGGGCCAGGACGGTGGCCGGGGCCAGGTCCCAGACCCGCTGCACCACGTCCAGGCCGTGTCGGGCCGGATCGCGCCAGCCGACGGAGACCGTGAGGGCGCACACCTCAGCGGCGTTGGGGCGCGCATTGCTGTGGTAGGTGATGGACATCGTCGTCGCTCCGCCGTCTGGAGGGGCCGGCCCCTCCGAGAAGCTCACACCTTTCGGTACACGAGCACCTTCGTCCCCGGCTGGTCAGCGATGGTCAGCCGTAACCCCTCGGTCATCAGCATATCCCCGGACAGGAGCGTAGCCTCGCCGCTGTCCAGGTCGCGCAGCTCGTAGCTCGCCCCCGCCTCCAGGCCCTGCAGGACGGCTTGCAGGGCCGGGTAGGGGCTTTCCGGGCGGCGGAAGGCGATGACCGCGCCCTCGCCCAGGTCGGGCCGGTCGAACTGCCACGCCGCCCACACCTCGTGCGACAGGCTCCACCCGACCTGGGGGTAGAAATCACCTAGGAAGTACGGGCGCAAGCGTTTCAGCTCACCGAGCCGCTCCCGTTCCCAGTCCACCGGGAAGTGCTCTGTGGGCAAGGGCTCAAAGAGGTTGGTGGTCATCACGATACCGGGACCAAGGGCGCTGCGGAAGGCGTAGGTGTCGGGCCGGTCGCAGCAGCCGGTGCTCAGGGGTACCCACGGCGCCAGCCCCTGGGTCTGGGCCTGCTGAGATGTGACATCGAAGTCCGGCCAGCACTGGAAGTCGCTGCGCCACAGGGCGATGCTGCGCGACATCATCTCCAGGTCAATGCGCCGTCCGCCGCTGGAGCAGTTGTCGATGAGCAGGCCGGGATGCCGCGCCAGCAGCGCGTCCCAATAGGCGTAGAGCCCCTCGATGTACCGGATCTCGGTCATGCCGATGCGCTCGGGCTCATCGGCCGCCTCCCAGAAGGGAGCAGGATCGGTGTTGAAGTCCTGGCGGTAACACGTGATGCCGCCATCGGCAATCAGCGCCGAGACCAGCTCGGTCAGCGCTTCGCACGCCTCGGGCAAGCCCAAGTTGAGCAGATAGTTGCCGCCGATGGGCCCTAGCAGCCACTCGGGGTGCTCCCGCGTGAAGTGGGTATCGGCGAAGACGCGTTCAGGCTCAAACCAAAGCAGGAAACCCATCCCCGCCTCGCGAGCCGCCTGCCCAATGGGCGCCAGCCCGTCGGGGTACGTGGTGGGGTTGGGCCACCAGTTCCCCACATTGCGCCACCAGTCGCTGTTGAAGACCGTGGAGTTCTCGCGGAACTCGGCGTCGCCATGCCAGCCGGCGTCAATCCAGAACATCTCGATGGGCAGATCGTGGTCGCGGAGCCACCGGATCTTGGCTAACTGGTTAGCAGTCAGGTTCTCGCCCCAGACGGCGTTGCTGATCGGCGCCTGCTGTAACTCACCCCCCACCCGCGGGGAGTGGTGAGCCAAGACGAACCGCCGCCAGAGGTTGTGGCCGCGCAGCGGGTCTCCCTGCCAGAAGAGCAGCGCGATGCGCGGCGACCGGATGCGTTCCCCGGGATGCAGCCGCAGGCGAGTGTGGGTCATGCCCGCCCTGAGGCTGGTTTCGCCCTCATCGTTGCGGGCAAAGACTGCCTTCCAGCCCCCGGTCCAGCCGATGGCCCCGATGACCCCGCAGTCCCCGGTGACCAGGTTGAAGAAGGGCAGCGTGTGGTTGGACGACCGGCCCAGATGGGCCGCCAGCTCGGTGCTGGCGCCCGGCGGAAGCGGCGTCTCCAGCGGCTCGAAGTCGTCCAGCTTGCAGTCGCTTCCCCTGGCATGCCGCAGTAGACAGGCGGTCTCCTTCGCCACCGACAGCGTCATGTCAAGGGGCATGATGTCGGCGATGACCGGAGTGTCCGCCTCGCCGGTGTTCTCGAGATACAGCACCCACTCCACCGCGGGGAAGTCGGTGAACACCTCGGCCTCGCAGGTCACGCGCAGGCCCGACGCCGGGTCGGTGAGAATCAGCGCCCTCTGGTCGCGGGAGACCTCCCAGGCCACGTCACTGGCAGACTGCTCACCCAGAGCGAAGCTGAAGGGCAGTGGCTTGCCTGGCTGCCAGCCGGCCAGGTACGAAGCAGACCATTCTGCGACAGCGGCCAGTTCCTGCTCAGTCGGCGCGGCGGACATGGTGGTGCCTCCCTATTTTGCGTCACCTCACCCCGGCCCCTCTCCACGATATGGAGAGGGGAGCGACCGGGCGAGGTCTCCTACGGCCACATCCCCACCATCGGCAGCCCCAACGTCTCTTCATACCCGCACATCAGGTTCATACACTGCAGCGCGGCACCCGACAGGCCCTTGATCAGGTTATCTATGGCAGCGACGGCGATGAGCCGTCCGGCGGTTCCGTCCAGGGTCACCGCGATGTCACAGCGATTGGTGCCCATCACGGCCTTTGTGGTCGGCATCTTTCCGGGCGGCAGGACACGCACGCACGGTTCACCCGCGTAGAACTCCTCGTAAGCGGACTGAACCTCCGCTGCCGAGGGACTGCCCGTCAACGTCCCGTAGCAGGTGCTGAGTATTCCCCGACTGATCGGGATCAGGTGGGGCGTGAAGGTCAGCTTGACGGGTGTGCCCAAGGTCCCTAGCTCCTGGATCATCTCCGGGGTATGGCGGTGCCGGGCCACGCCATAGGCAGTGGCGGATTCATTGACCTCGGAGAAATGGCTGGTCAGCTTCAGCGCTCGGCCGGCACCGGAGACGCCCGACATGCTGTCCACGATCAGGCTGTCAGGGTCCACAAGGCCCCCCGCCACGGCCGGCGCCAGGGCCAGCGTGCCACTGGTCGGATAGCAGCCCGGGACGGCCACGAAGTTCGTGGCCTTGATGGCTTCGCGGTGCAACTCCGGCAGGCCGTAGACCGCCTTGCCGATCAGCTCTGGCATGGGATGCGGCCCGTAGTACTGCTCATAGTCCGCTCGGCTGGCCAGGCGGAAGTCAGCGGAGAAGTCCAGCGTCGGGCGGCCGGCGGCAACGGCTTCGGCAACCATTGTGGTGCCATCCCCCGGGTGGAGCGCAAAGACAAGCACATCTGCCGTGTCCATCGCCTCGGCCAGGTTACCCTCCGCAATGACGCGATCGGCCAGCGGCGGGAGATGGTCATAGATCTCGCCGATACGTTTCCCGGCCGTGGAGTGTCCCGCCAGGTAGGTCACGTCAAAGCCCGGATGGTCCAGGAGCATCCGCGCCAGCTCCACCCCTCCGTACCCAGAAGCCCCGAAGATGGCTACTCGCTGCATACTGCTGCCCTCGCTCAGTCTAACCAGGCAGACCCACAAACGGAAAATGCCACCCTATACATCGGGCGGCAAGCCGGGGATTGCCTTCCAGTCCACGTCACAGATTGTGCTACCCGCGCCTGGCGCGGCCAGGGAAGCGCACAAACTGATCAGTCACCGGAAACGGGCTGGTTACCATGTTGTCTCCTGTGGAACTTGAGCATATCAGAAGGCTCTAGCGGCGTCAAGACAGCCTTCGCTGCGGCAGGGACGGGCTTGGGCCATGGCGAAGGAACTGCGTCAGCCCATGGTCAGTCCAACCTCTGGCATGTGTCCATGAAGCGCCTGGATCGGTACATCCTGAGCGAGATGGTCTGGCCCTTTGTCGGCGGGCTGGCCACCTTCGTGGTGCTCATCACCGGTCACATGCTTTTCCTGGCCATCGAGGTCATCGTGGAGCACCACGTGCCGCTTGGCGGTGTCTTGCGCTACATTGCCTACCAGGTACCGGGCGCGGCGGTGATGTCTCTGCCGGTGGCCTCTTTGCTGGCCTCGGCGCTGGCGTTGAATCGTCTGGCCGCAGACCACGAACTGCCGGCGGTACGGACCGCCGGTGTGAGCATGGCCCGCCTGATGGCGCCGGCCACGGCCATGGGTCTGATCGCGACCGCAGCCACGCTGTGGCTCCATGCCGACCTGGCCCCCCGAGCGCAGCAGGCCGCTGACCAGTTGCTGCGAAACATTGTGTTGCAGCAGCGAAGTCTGTCCTTTCAGCCTCAGCGCTTCATTGACACCGGGCGCGGGGTGCATTTCTACGCCGAGACCGTTGACAACCGACATGATGCCCTGGGCAGCGTCTATGCCTTCGTGGTGCGGGACGATGCGCCGCCCCTCCTGTACTGGGCTGCCGATGCTCGTTTCGGCGCCACCAGTCTGACCGCCAGGCACCCCCGGGCCTATCTGCTGACCAGCTCGGGCCAGCTCAGCACCATGGAGGCCGGACAGCTCGAGGTGAACCTGTCACAGATCCGGCCCAGTGCACGCTACCCGAGCCGTCAGATGCAGGCCGAGACCTTCTCCGAACTGTGGCGACGGATCGCCGACAGCACACCAAACGGCGCGCCGCCCAATCGGCAGGCCTTGCTGGAGTTGCACTGCCGGGTGGCCATGGCCGGCGCCTGTCTCGTCTTCGCCTTGCTGTCGGGGCCGGTCGCTCTCCGCTTCGGGCGCGGCCAGAGCCTGGTGGGCGTGCTGGTGACCATTCTCGTGGTTTTCATCTACTATGTGATCATGGTCTGGCTGCGCATGCTGGGGAATGCGGGCTACCTGCCGCTGGCTGTCGCGGCCCACGGCCAGAACGCGGTCCTGGCGGCAGTGGCGCTGCTGGGGATCTGGCGCCAGCGTTGACCGGTCCGACGGGGCCCAGGGGCCCTGCTATCCGCAGGTTGTCGGCTATGCGATACTCCGGGGACAACCTCGCCCGCGTGATGGTCGGGCGCCGGCTGGTGCTGGCGCTCGGCTGCTGTCTCTGGGCGGCCCTCCCTGTCCTCGCCGCCGACGCGCGGTACGAGGCGCTGAGAGAGGCCATGCAGCCTCTCCCGCTGCGAGCCCCCCTATCGCCAAACCCGCTCCGTCCCCCCGAATTTCTCGCTGAGCACCCCCTGCTGCGCCCCAAATCACCGTTGCGCCAACTCGCGGCACAGGCTCCGGTCACGCCCTCCCCATCGCAGCCCGCTGCTGCAGCGCCTGAGCCCAGTACCAAGCCGCACCCCACCGCTCCTGCAGAAGAGCCCCGGCCCGTTGCGGCCGCCCCTGAAGACCGCATCGAAATAGAGGGTCAGCGGTATGAGTATGTCGAGGGGCGACCGCGTCTTGAGGGCGACGTTGTGGTGCGCTATCAGGACTTGACCCTGCACAGCCGGCAGGCCGAACTCGATGCGGACCGCGTCTGGGGCACCTTTGAAGGGGACGTGCAGGTCGAGGGCCCGACCTTTGAGGGGCGCGGTGACCGGCTCCGCGTCAACCTGGATACCGAGCAGTGGGAGATGGCCCACGGTCGTCTCACGGTCAAACCTGACTTTGCCCCCGAGCAGGTCAAGGAGCCGCTCTTCGTGACGGCAGAGACGGCCCAGGGCGACGCCCAGGGCCTGCTGGCGCACGATGTCCAGGGCACCACCTGCGACGACGAGTCCGACCCCCATTTCCACCTGCGTTCACCCCGGGTGAGGGTCGTCAACGAGAAGGCCGTAACCTTCTCCCGGCCCTCGTTGTACATCATGGGTCACAAGGTACTGCGCTATCCCTACGATGTTACCTTTTCGCTCGAACGCAAGCAGAATCGCCTCTTGCCCGAGCTGGGCGTCAACGACGTCGAGGGGTACTTCGCGAAGCTGGCCCTGGGGTACTTGCTCAACGCGGCCAACACCGGTTTCCTGCGGCTACACTTGACCCAGAAGCGGGGCATCGGTCTTGGGTTTGATCATCTGCTGGACCAGGACCGCCAGAGCGCCGAGGTGTCGTTCTTCGCCGAGCCGGACCAGGGAAGTCTCACGGGGCGCATCAACCACCGACTGCAGCTTAGCTCACCCCTCAAGTCCGACCTGAGCGTCAACTGGCAGGAGAACTCCGGCTACGGGCTGGGCCAGCAGTCCATCTATGGAAACCTGAACTTCCGCTATGACACCACCGACGCGAACACGCTGCTGGGCTTTCAGCAGTCGTACAACTCGGTTGGCACCTCGTTGTCCCACCGCTTCGGTACGAGCCTCACTCATCGGCAGCGGCTGGGGACCACGGGCGAATATGCTCTGCGGACCACCCTGACTCGCAACAACTTCCATACGAGCGACGCTCCGGACGAGGAGCTGGACACTGAGTTCAGTTGGGAGCGCCGCGGCGGAGTCTACGACATCGAGGTGCTGGCGCAGAAACGCTATGACCTTGACGCAAGCCGGTATCCCGGTGACGATGCCTACTACTCCCTCAACCGCGTGCCCGACGTGATGCTGCGTACCGACAGCGAGCGTTTCCGACTCCTGCGCCCGCTCCGGGGCTGGGACGCCCGAGCCACCTTCTACCTGGGGCGATTCCAGCAGAAGCCTGACCCGGTGGACCTGGAGCGGGTGGGCTTTGCCCTCGATCTGGCCGGCAACAGCTATCGCCTGAGCCACTGGGGCGCTCTGCGGCTCGCCGCGCGATTCGGGCAGTTCTTCTACGGTGAAGGTTCGGCGCAATGGACGGGCGAGTTCCGCAGTGAGCTGCAGCAGCGGCTAAGCGGCACCTGGGAGAGCCGACTTAGCTTCAGCTATGGCAAGACCAACGGCTTCTCGCCCCTGCGCATAGACTACGCCACATCGTCATCCTACGCCCAACTGCAACTGGTCCGGCTCATACCGGACCGCTTGCGGCTCAACCTGAGCTTTGGCCGAGACTTTCACAACCGCTATTACAGCGACGCCATCGTGGCCTCCGAACTGATGCTCAGCCGCAACAACCGCCTCGAGATGCAGGGCGGTTACAGCGTCGAGCTATCCCAGTGGCGGCCGCTGAACTTGCGCTGGCTCTACGCGCACGGGGAGTCGTGGTACCACGAACTGGGCATCAACTACGATATGGAGCGCAGTGAGCTGAGCCGCGTGGTGGCCGACATTGACTGGTCCCCCAACCGACTCTGGCGCTTCCAGTTCCTGGGGGGCTATAGCACCTATGGCGGCATTGACCAGGCAGATTTCAAGATTACCCGCGACCTGCACTGCCTGGCGGCACAGGTAACCTATACCTACGCGACCAATGAGGTTCTCATCGGCATCGGCATCAAGGCTTTCGAGTCGCCTGGTCGCACCTTCGGCATCGGCGCGGGCGGGGGGTATTTCGATAGCGACTTTGGTGACCAGTACTAACCGGCCGGGCCACTGGCCGTCGAGTTCAGGGAGAAGCCCAGTGCCTTACCCAACGCTCGCGGTGGCGGGAACACTGCTCGTGTGCCTCACACTCTGCACGTCGGCTTCAGGGGTGACGCCAACAGCGGACGAACTGGCGCGGGCGCGTCGGTGGACGGCGAAGCATTTCGCCTGGCCCTCCTCCAGCTCCCACGCCAAGGCTCCGGGCGAGGCCCCAGGACCAGGCATCATCGTCCTGGCCAACCATGGCCCCGTCCTGGTCAACGGTCGCGGCGATGGGCGGCCCCTCCAGATTGCCGACACCAGGTATACTCACGGTTTCATCTGCCATGCCGTGAGCAAGCTTCTGGTGCGCCTGCCTGGCCCAGGTCGCACCTTCCGCGCCACGGTGGGCGTGGACACCAACGCCGGGGGCGGCAGCATCGTGTTCAGCGTCACCGTGGGCGAACGTGAAGCCTTCCGCAGTGCTGTACTGCACTGCAATGAGGCCGGCGTACCCGTGGACGTGGACCTGGGTGGGGCGACAGAGTTCACGCTCGAAGCCGGTGACGCTGGTGACTGGATCGCCTGCGACCACGCCAACTGGGCCGAGGCGATGGTCGTCCTGCAGGATGGAACAGAGTTGCGGCTTTCCGACTTGCCGCTGGTCAGCGCCCCGCTCCCTCCCCGCGCTGCCACACGCCCGCCTTTCTCCTTCCGCTACGATGGTCAGGATTCCGACGAACTGCTCCTCCGATGGCACCGCGAAGAAAGAACCGAGCGTCTCGACGCCCTGCGGGTCCGTCACACGCAGACCTACACTGATCCGGCGACCGGGTTGGCGGTGCGCTGTGAGCGGGTGGAGTATGCTGACTTCCCGGTAGTGGAATGGACGCTGCATCTGCGAAACACGGGGGACACCGACACCCCCATCGTCGAGAACCTGCAGGCGCTGGACACTCGCCTTGCCCCTGGCGAAGATCAGGCTCTCTTACACCACAGTGTGGGGAGTCCCTGTCAGCCCAATGACTACCAGCCACTGGAGACACCCCTGGCTGCGGGAGAAAGCAAGCGCATCAGCGCCGCCGGTGGCCGGCCCACCAACAGCGACCTGTGCTACTTCAACCTGCAGTGGCCGGGCCAGGGCATGATCATCGCCCTGGGTTGGCCTGGCCAATGGGCGGCGACCTTCCAGCACGATGGTCCTGACGGGGTCCGAGTGGTCGCCGGGCAGGAGTTGACCCACTTCCGCCTGCACCCCGGCGAGGAGGCACGGACGCCGTTAGTGGCGCTGCTGCTGTGGGAAGGCGACGACTGGCTCCGGGCGCAGAATCTCTGGCGGCAGTGGATGATCGCCCACAACCTGCCAAGGCCGGGCGGAGAACTGGTGAAGACCCACTATGGTTCCTGCTTCAGCAACATGCAGCCGCACGCCGATGAGGAGCTCGCGGTCATCCAGGGCTTCATGCGCGAGGGTGTGAAGCTGGACTACTGGTTCCTGGACGCCGGTTGGTACCCAGGCCAGGGCGCGTGGTGGAACACAGGCACCTGGGAGGTGGACCGTGAGCGATTCCCCAGGGGCCTGCGCGAGATAGCTGATACCCTGCACGCCCGGGGCACGAAGTTCGTGGTCTGGTTCGAGCCCGAACGCTGCGTCGCCGGGTCCTGGCTGGCCGAAAACCGTCCCGAATGGGTTCTTGGCGGCAAGGACGGAGGGCTGGTGAACCTGGGCAACCCGGACGCGTGGCAGTGGGTCCTGGAGCGTGTGGACAGCCTGCTGACCTCCGAGGCCATTGATGTCTACCGCCAGGACTTCAACATAGACCCGCTGGGCTACTGGCGCGCCAATGATGCTCCGGACCGTCAGGGCATGACCGAGATCAAGCATGTGATGGGCTACCTGGCGCTGTGGGATGAGCTGTTGCGGCGACATCCTGGCCTCTTCATTGACACCTGTGCCAGCGGCGGGCGCCGCAACGACCTGGAGACCCTTCGCCGCTCGGTGCCACTGCTGCGCTCGGACTTCTTCACTGACGTCAACTCCCAGCAGTCCCAGACCATGGGCCTGGCTCTATGGATGCCTTATTTCGGCTCGGGCATGGGCATGGGTGACAAGTACTGGTTCCGCAGTTGCATCTTCCCCGCCTCGCGTGTCGGCCTGGACACCCGCCAGCCCGGAACCGATTACCCCTTCCTGAAGCGTATTATTGCGGAGTGCCGCGAGGTACAGCGCTTCCACATGGGCGACTTCCACCCGCTCACTCCCTACAGCCTGGCCGACGACGTCTGGGTGGCCTGGCAGTGGCATCGGCCCGACCTGGGAGCCGGCGTCGTGCAAGCCTTCCGCCGCGCGAGCTGCCAGCAGGCGTCCGTCACCCTCAGCCTGCGTGGCCTGGAATCCGAGGCGCGGTATGCTGTGACTGACTTCGATACCGGGGATCGTCGCGAGCTGTCTGGGAAGCGTCTGCTGCAGGGAGGCTTACACCTGACGGCTCACGAGCGACCGCAGGCTATTCTGCTGCGATACGAGAAGTCCCGGTGAAATCATCCAAGGGCCGCGCTGAAGCCTGGACCCATCCAGGGAGGTGATTGCCGTGATCCGCTACGCCGTCGTGTTGCTGGTACTGATCGGTACCGCTGTCCTCGCCGCTCCGACCACCCGCTCGCTGGACGAGTTTGGCGACATCCAGACGCTGGATTCGGCCAATGCCACCCTAAAGGCCGCCATGGATCAGATCATCGCTGACGGTGGCGGGGTGCTGATCATCCCCGCCGGGGCCCCGGATGGCCTCAAGATCGACAATCTCAAGCAGGCCGAACGGACGACCTCAGACTATTCGCCAGTGGTTACGGTCCTGGACTATCGCCGGGGGTATGCGGTCTACCATGTAGCGCCCATCGGCAAGTGGCAGGGCGATACCTGGGCCGGGCTGTCCATCGTGCGCAAGCTCAATCTCGGTGAGCAGAGCTTGCCGCATTGCGGGGTCCATGCGGCCCAGGGCATCGCCAACTACGTTATCAGCGGCACATCGTCTTACATGGCGACGCTGACTGACCCTGTCCAGAAGGGAACCGACGTACGCTGTTACGTGGACCTGATACGAGGCATCTGGGTCGGGGCCAACCTCAACATCACCAGCAGCGTCATGGGCTACGCGGCTCCCTACGACCGCATCACTGTCAAGTCCATCGGCTGGGACCCTGAGCGCCGCCGCAACTACTTCACCTGCGACCTGGAGTATGACCACCCGGCAGGCGCCCTGGTCTACAACAAGCACTTCACCCACAGCCTGCAACTCACCGGTTACTCCAACAGCGACAACCAGACTGCCGGCGAGCTCAGCGTAGTGCGCAACAACTACGCCGTCGGCGACAGCTTCGCTATCAGCGGCATGTTCAGGTACATGGGAGATGTCTTCTCCGGCTTCGGCGACGAGGGCGGCATCGTCATCAACGCGGAGACTGTGGGCGAGGTGGATGGCTTCCACTCCACGGTCGAAGCGGTGGACTGGAGCAGCGACACCATCACCTATGCCCCGGGGCAGTGCAACGCCCAGACCCTCAGCACCTCGCGCCCGCTGATCAACATGAACCGGGAGAAGTGGATCACGCAGGGGACGGTGCTGATCGTCTCTCCCTCCGGCGAGTACAAGGGCCAGACCTATCCCGGAGTCATCGGCGGTCCAGGCAATGCCTTCAACTACCAGGGCGGGGCCATCATCGGCTCACCTGACTGCCCCTGGGACGAGAGCATCATCGGCCGCTTCTTCTGCCTGACCGATGACACCGAGGTCCTGACACCCGGTGACCCCAGCAGCGTCGGCGGCTATGCCAGTGCCGCGAATCGGCCCATCTACCGCTGGTACCAGATCAACGGCTTCGAGCGCAACGAGGATGGAAGCAAGCGCCTACGCATTCTGCGGGTTCGGTGGTCAGCCGTCGCGGCGGGCGCCCCGACGCTGTTTGTGGACGATAACTACACGTGGGACGGGCACGAGCGGCCGCTGAAGTACGCCATCGCGCCCGGGGCCTGGGTTTATGACGTAAGCCAGGGCTGGGCGGACGTGGCCGTCACGGGCGGCGTGGTAGACGCCAGTACCTGTCCACGCAGGTTGCGCGTGACCCCCAACGGTGACCGGGGCACCGGGTTTGACTTTGCGCCCGGCGATCCTATCGAGCAGCCGCCCGGCCCGGACCCGTGGCAACCGCGGCCCATCCGGGTGCGGCAGTTTGACCAGATGCCCAGCACCATGCCCAGCGCCACCATCGAGCTGGAGCAGCTTGGCCGCGTTCAGGTGCCCAACTGCATCGCCATCAGTGGTCTTGTCTCGGACCGTGACCAGTTGTCCACGCGGAAGGACCGCAAGCCGTCCTATGGCACCATCATGAATGTCTACGCTGCGTCCAACGTGGGCATAGACTTCCGGGGTGACGTGCTGGACACCGCCATTTTCTTCCGGCAGTTCAACGGGCGGCCCCAGCCGATCCGCTGGGGCTGCGAGCCCTTCGGCTCCAGCAGTCTCTCCGTTGACCCGAAGTCCGGTGATTTCACCCTGACCGGGGGCCATCTGGACCTGACCGGCAAGACACTGCGCAACACCCACGGGCTCTCGGCCACTGACACGCCGGCCAACAACCTGAGGGGGATCAACGTCAGCGTCGCGGAAGGGCAGACTGAACTGCAGATCAGCTTCGGTACGCCGGAGCCGGACGACGCGTACGCCGTGACCGTCACGCCGTCGTGGATGACGAACATCGCGGTGCCAACGAAGATGGCCCGGGGCTTCCGGGTTCAGTTCGGCACAGCGGCTCCGGCGGGCGCCCGGGTGGACTGGGTACTGGTGAGGTAGGTGGCCTGAGCGCGATGGGACCGCTCGCCTGACCCACGGTAGGACCGCTCACCCGAGCGCGATGGGAGCGCCCCTACGGCGCCAGTGCCACGGCAGCGATGCCACCGAGCATCAGGGCAGCGCCGCCCAGACGCCACCCCATCCCCGGCTCCTTGAGCGTGGCCACTCCGAAGACCACGCCGATCAGGATGCTTAGGTTGCGGGTCGCCGCAACATAGGCTACCGGGGCCAGCTTCATCGCTGTGACCACCAGCCAGTAGGCGACCAGGCACAGGAGGCTGGCCACGATGACCAGCCGCCAGTTGCGGCGCCACTCGGCCACAACCGTCACCGGCCGTCGCAGCCTGAGCGTCATGACCCCGAGAAAGGGCACCAGGAAGCAGTGCATGGCGCAGAGGTAGGCCAGCGGCGACGTGGCGTGAAGCGCGCCGTACTTGTCGGTCAGGTGGTAGCCGGCGATGGCTACCGAGGCCAGGAGCGCGATCCGCGAGCCAGGCTGCCACAGGGCGCGCAGGCTGTTGCCGTTTGCCAGGTCGCGGCAGTCGTCGGTGTGGAGCAGGAACCCCCCCGCGATGACGGCCAGGATGCCCACCAGGCCCAGCGGTCCTGGTACCTCGTTGAGCAGGGGCCAGGCTAGCAGCGCGATCAGCGCCGGAGCCACGCCGCGCGCCAGCGGGTAGACCTGGGACAGGTCGCCGCACTCATAGCCGCGGGCCATCAGATAGCAATATGAGGCCTGCAGGAACCCGCTGGCGACCCAGATGTACCACGGTCCGAAAGTGTAGCCTTGTCGGGCCATCCAGACCAGCGGACCCAGGTAGACGGCAAGGCTCGCGGCCATCAGCAGGAACATGAACGACACGCGGTCCTGGGCCTGCTTGGCCAGGAGGTTCCAGGTGGCGTGCAGTCCTGCTGACAGGACAACCAGAAGGAGGGCAACTGGACTCATCGGGGCACCGGGATAGCCATCAACGGGCGTGAGAAACAACAGGCGGCGGGTCTGACACCAGGTGACCCACCGCCTGCAGGTCCGTCAGCAAGGGTTACGCGGCCTAGATCGGCGGGGGCGGTGGCCGCCCACCAGCAACGGTCAGGTCCACAAACTCGCTGGTACCCGTCGCTCCGCTGCCATCGGTCGCCACAACCCGGATGCTGTACTTCACGGGCGCCTGCACACCACCACTGTCGGGGACATTGCTATTCGCTGGCACATCGAAGGTGACCCGGTATGTCCCATCCTTGGCGTTGCCCGCAGCAAGCGCCATATCCAGGCGCGTGACATCCTGGGCCGGAGCATAGATCTCTGCCACCGCGGATGCGATGCCGTCGCCATCGTTGATCGCGGCAGTAATGGTCAATGTGCCTCCGCCGGAGGCAAACTCGGTTGGGGAAAGCAGGAGCGAACTGACCTCTGGCGGGCGCGGCCCAACCACCTCGATCTCTGCCGTGGCACTGGCAGACCCGGCATAGGCCTTGAGCTGGCCCCTGCCAACCTGGGTGCCCGTGAAGAGGCCGTTGGGTGAGATGTGCCCGATGTCGCCCACGATGACATAGGTCGGCGTTCCGCTGCCGCCGCCCACGATGCCACTGAACTTGGCTTGGCCGTTGAGATCAACGGTAACGGAGGCCGGACTGAGGCGGACACTGGTTGGTTCCGGCTGATCCTGGCGGAGCAGCGCGATGTTGAGCCGAGTGGTCTTGTTGGCAGCCACGGGCACCCCCGGCACCGTCTGCGACCGGTAGACGGCATCGCTGCTGCGCGAGGCCATGACCGTCTGCTGCCCCACCGGCACGCCCGTGAGCGTGTAGTTGCCCTGGCTGTCGGTCCGGGTCGTGAGGGCCTGTGCCGTGCCGAGGCCAGCGGAACCGGCGGTCACCACAGTGACCTCCGCGTTTGCGATGCCCGACGCGACCGCGTCAGCCTGCACCACACGGCCACTGATTGTGCCCGTGGCAACTACCGGCGGTGCGCCGCCATCGCCCCCTCCCCCGCAGCCAGAGAGTGCCAGGGCGGAAAGCATCACTGTTGCCAACAGACTCGGCCATAGCAGGCGCTTCATGGGGCGACCGCCTCTCTCCGTGGTGGTACGTGCGTGGCTCTTCTCAGCGCGTGTTTGCGGTGGTCACGCTGATGAGCACCCGGGCTCACCAGCAACCCTACTGCTGAACGCGCAGAGTGGTCAGTGACTTGGCGCTCTCACCCGTGCTACTACGGGCCTCCAGTTGCACCAGATACAGCCCGGCGGGTACCTTCGTACCCGTCTGACTGCGCCCATCCCAGAGCACAACGTTGCTTCCGGTTGGCCTGAGAACGCCCTGTTCGACGATGCGCACCGTCCTCCCTGCCATGTTCAGCACCGACACCGAACAACTGGCTGGCGCCGACAGGGTGAAGGACATCTGCGCGTATCCGCCCCGCGTCTGCTGCGCCACCAATCCCGTCGCCACCAGGACGCCTTGCCCCGCGTGGCTTACCGTCAGTCGGAAATCCCGCGACGTCTCTCCCGACCGCGGGGTGAACTCATACCCGCTCGTCGTACGCAGCGACATGCGTCGGCTGACGGCCAAGTCCTCCAGCGTCACCGTCTGGTTCGCGGGCACAACAGAGAGGTCTGGCACCGAGATCCGGACCGTCTCCCCCGCCACCAGTTGGCTGACCCGCAGGTTCCAGATTATAGCCGATGGGCCATTTTGTGCAAGAGCCACGCCATAGCCGTACCCCCCTTGCCGTCCGGGAGCGGCTGCCGTGATCATCGCTGTGCGCTGTGGCTGCGGTGGCTGGGGCGCCAGCCATTCGCGGTCTGCCGCTCCCACATAGCAGCGGCTACGGCCACTGGCAGACCGCACCTCAAGCGGCAGAGCATAGGCCACCGCTGGCCCTCGCGAAGATGAGTTCACCGTCCTCCCGCCGGGTCGCTTGACCGATGCACTGGTCACCCGGGCAGTCGTCAGGGGACGCACCAGAGTCAGGCGGCAGGGCTTGTGGGCAATGACCCAAAATCCTTGCCACGGGGCGATCATCCGGCTGGTGCCATCCAACTGCGGGTAAGCGATCGCATACGCGCCCGCTGTCGAATCCCAGACCCAGGCGAAGGCCGATAGCGCGCCAACGGCATCCGCGCTGAGCAGGTCCATCGTCGCACCCTCGTAGGTGACAGTGGTCTCTGCGAAGTCAAAGGGCCCCAGGAAGGGATTGGCCAGCATGTGCCAACCGGGGGTCAGGTCAATATCGAAATCCCCCGCCGGAGCGGTCTGGCCGGTGGCCTGCACCTGCACGGCCTGGGGCAGATGGACCCACAGGCCGCGCCCCAGGCTCAACTGCAAAGCCTCCGAAACTGGAGGCGTGTAGAGGTCGTAGAGGTCCCGATCCGGAGCCCAGCGGGCGCATCGGAACTCGGCGGGGGCGATGCCAAAGAACGCCGCCGGGTCGGGATCAGCGGGCACCGCCGGGGTGCCGAGCAGATGCAGACCAGCGGCAAAGGTGACCGCTCCATTGGCGTAGGACTGCACCGGTCCGGTGCCACTGAGGTCAGTGTCCTCGTTGCCGGCAGTATCGCGCACCCCGACCGCATAGTAATAGTCAGCGCCATCCTGGACGCCAGTGTCCAGGTAGGCCACGGCGGCACTGTTGGCGATGACCTTCAGAGGGGTCAGGCCCGTCGTACTGACGAAGTCATGGGTGGCGCGGTAGACGACAAACCCGGCGAAGTCTGCCGGCGCGCTGTAGGCGTCCCAGCTCAACCGAATCGCTCCGCCATCGTCATTGGGCCGATCCACCACTCGCAGGTTGGTCACCGCTGGCGGCGGAGCATCGTTGGCCGAACGCACCGGCCCCACCTCGGTGCTGTCTGTGCTCAGGGCTCCGGCCACAGTCCGCACGACGTAGTAGTAGTCCGTTCCGTCGGTGACCGTAGCATCCTGATAGGAGGTGCTGCCCGCCGGAAGTGTCGCGACCACCTCCAGGCTTGTGGCCGCCTCCCGGCGAAGCACCTGGTAAGACTCAACATTCTGCGCGCCTGCGCCATCATCGGGTGACTTGCGCCAGGTCAGGCTGATGCTGCCCCCATCGTCGCCCGCGGTGTCAGTCGCCGCCAGGTCCAACACGGCCGCCGGCGGCAGCATAACACCCAGCGTCCGGGCCACATTGATGCGTCCACTGCCGAGCTTGCCCACGTAGCCGGGGTTCTTCTCGTCAATGTTGTCAGCACCACCGGTTATCGCCGCCAGGACCTGGGCCGGCGTCAGGCCTGGGTTACGGCTCAGCACCAGCGCCGCCAATCCCGACACGAGTGGACAGGAGAATGAGGTGCCGCTGTTGGTACCGAAGTACTTGGCGAAGGCAGGATAGGCTGGGAAATAGGCCGTCGGACCGTAGAGGGCCTCGCCGGGCGCCGCCACGTCAATGAAGTGTGCAGAGGAGCTGTCGAAGTTGCTATACGACGCCTTGCGGTCGAACTGGTCAGTCGCCGCCACGCCGATGAGATGGTTGTCGATAAGGACATTGGTCCCATCATTGCAGACCGGTGACTCCCAGGTGCTCTGGGCGTCCGTCAGCTCCGCGCCGCTGTTGCCGCCCGCCACCACCAGAACACAGCCTGCGGCGTAGGCAGCGCTGAAAGGAGCAGTAAACGCGCTGGTATAGCCGCCCCCGATGCTCAGGTTGATGATGTCCGCCCCGTTAGCCACGGCATAGTTGACCGCGTCAATGACCGTTGACACCGCCGTACCACCGTCGTCGGGAAAGACCTGCAGCGCCATAATCTTGGCGCCCCAGGACACGCCAGCGACACCATACCCATTGTTCGTCACGGCCGCGGCCAGACCGCTCACCAGAGTGCCGTGGCTGACTTGCTCGTCGGGCTCCCCGTCGAAGTTTTCATCCTTGCCGTTGGGCGTGGGGTTCGGATTGTTGTTGTTGTGGTAGAAATCCCACCCATTCACATCGTCTACATAGCCGTTCTTGTCGTCGTCGCGGCCGTTCTTGGGCGTCTCGCCGAGGTTCACCCAGAGGTTGGCGGCGATGTCCGGGTGGTCAAGGTCCACCCCCGAATCGATCACAGCGATCACCACGGGCCCACCGGTCACTACGTCCCAGCCCGCCGGCGCGCTGATCAGAGGCAGGTGGTACTGCTTGGTGTATTCCGGGTCATTGGGCACGACGGCCGGATACATGATGAGGTCGGGTTCGACACTCTCGATCCCCGGCTGACCACGCAGCTTGACGATGGCCGCCGCCAGGTCAGTGCCGGGAACCAGTTCCACCAGATACTGGCCATGCCCGAGAGCTCGCGCCACCCGTCCCCCCACGTTGGCCAACGGACGTTGCGCCTGGGTCTCCATGCCCTGCCGAAGGGTGACAATCATGCGGTCGGCGACCGCCAGACCAGGCCGCACCCGGCGGCCCTGAGCGGTCTCGATGACCCGCGTGTGGCCCCACGGTACCGTCCGGAGGCCTCCCTGGGCTACAACAGGCGCCATCACGCAGAACAGCAGCGCCGCCGTCAGGAACCCTGACAGGCGGCGCTGACCAAGAGGGAGGCGAAGCACCAGCGGGCCCCTACGGGACTTGCACGGTGCGGACAACGGTGACCGCCTGGCCCTCGGCGCTGCGGGCCGTGATGCGCACCAGGTAGGCACCCGCCGGGACCTTCGCGCCATTGCTTCCTCGACCGTCCCACAGCGTCGTGGCCAGTCCAGCCTCCCGCTGCGCGGCTGGCAGTGTTCGCACGGGCCGTCCGGCAAGGTTGATGATGTCCAGCGCCACGGTGGCGGGAGCGGACAGGGTGTAGCTGATCTGGACGGCCGCGGCGGCCGGCTGGACGCTGAGACTGCGGATGGCAAGCAACTCACCGGCTTTCGCACGAATCTCCAGGGCGAACTGGCGCTGCGTCTCGCCATTACCCAGAGTGAACTCATAGGCACTAGTCGTCCGCAGGTACACACGCTTCCCGGTGGCCTTGTCTTCCAGCGTCGCCTGGAAGCCGAGGGGCAGTTGGCTCAGGTCGGGCCAGGAGAGCCGCACAGGCGTGCCGGCACGCGCCGTCACGCGGAAGTCCCACGTCTGCCCCTGCCCCAGGTCGCTGCGGTAGCTCGTGGCCTGCCGCTTGCCCTCTGCCGGGAAGAACAGGTCAACCCCGTCAGCCATCACCGGCGGGCTGACCACACCATTCAGACGCTCGGCTTGCGGGCTAACCCCCAGGAAGTTGTCCGCATCTGCTCCCCCTTGGACGGTCGCCACCAACTGCAGGTTCCAGTCGCTGTCGGAGGGCGCAACGCGCTCGGCGACGACCGGAGCCGCCTCAGCCGTTGCCGACGGCAGGGGCATCAGAAGCTGCGCGGCACGGTTGGCAAAGAAGAAGAAGCCTTCCCCCTTGCGCACCTGCTTCTGAGCAAAGTCATGGACAGCGCTGACCAGACGGTAGCTGGCCGAGAAGCTGTCGTAGATCCAGCAGTAGTCCGCCACGTAGCCCTTGCGGGCGGCGGTGGGCAGGTCATAGGTCGCGCCTGCCACCTTCACCCGCAAGTCGCCGATGTTGACTGGCTGGTCAAAGGGGTTGCCGAGCTGGTTCCACCCGGCAACAACGTTGACCGCCACCTCAGCCTGCGCGGGTACCCCGCTGATGTTCAGCAGCCCTGCCTGGCTGCTTTTCAGCCAGAAGCCCCGGCCAAGGGCCTGGCCCAGGAACGGATCTGCAGGATTGTCGGAATAGAGATGGTAGCCGCCAGCAGGATCCTTTGCCGGGTCCCAGCGCGCGAACTCCACCGCCGGCGGTGTCTTGCCAAACAGGACGCCCAGGTCGGTCTCCAGCGTCTGCAGACCCAAGGCAAACATGGACAATCCGGCGGGGTAAGCAAGTGAGAAGTTCGGGTTGGCTCGCACTGGACCCGAAGCCGTGACCTCCGCCAGCTCGTTGGGCTCGGGGCTGTCGTCCACCGCCGTGACGGCGTACCAGTAGTCGTGGTTGTCGGTCACGGGCCGGTCCACGTACGTCCGCGTGTTGCGGTTGGCGACGGTGGCGATGCGTGTAACGCCCTCGTCGTTGATATTGTCAAACGCGCTCTCAGACCGATAGATGCGGTACTGCAGGAAGTCATCCGGTGGTGAGTAGCTGTTCCACGACACGGTGATCGAGCCGCCGTTGTCACTGGGGGTGTCCACCGCCGTAGCTGCCACCGCCGGCGGAGCCAGGTCATCCTTGGCCTGCACCGGCCCCACTACCGCCGACGCCGACGTGTTCACCTGGTCCCGCGCCACGACCTGGTAGTAGTAATCGCTGTAGTCCACGACATCGGTATCAACGTAGGTGCTGGTGCCGGCCGGTACCTCGGCGATCTTGCTGAGGCTGCTGGCGTCATCGCCACGGTGGATCTCGTAGCTGACCACATCGTTGGCGCCCTTGCCGTCATCAACCGACAGGTTCCAGGTCAGCGTGATGCTGCCACCCTCGTCTCCGGGCGTATCAAAGGCCAGCAGGGAGCGAGGTGGACCGGGCGGCAGGTCCCCCAGGGCGTTGGCAGCGCTGATACGCCCGGCGCCCATGGTGCCCACCTTGCCTGGATTCGTGGCATCGATGTTGACACAGCCGTCGAGCAACTGCAGGAGCGCCTCACTGGGTGTGAAGCTTGCAAACTCGGATCGCACCAGGGCCATGACGCCGGCACAGACAGGAGCGGCCATGGAAGTGCCGCTCATCTCGCCATATTTCTGTGTGTAGCCGTCCGCGGGGCGGTCCGGCAGCGTACTGAGAATGTCCACCCCCGGTGCCATCACGTCAACGAAGTGGCGCGATGACCCATCCAGGTTCGAGAAATCGGCGACAACGTCCAGGCTGTCAGTGGCCCCCACGCCGATGACGTGGTTATCGGCGGGGCTGGCCCCGTCGTTGCAGACAGGCGACATCCAGGTACCGGGGTCGTCGGTGAAGACCGCCCCGTCATTCCCTGCCGCACACACCACGCTCATCCCTGCGCTCCAGGCGGCGGTGATGGGACTGGTGAAGATCTCGTCATAGGTGCCGCCCAGACTGATGTTGAGGACATCCACACCCACGGTACGGGCGTAGTCAATGCAGGCGACGATGGTCGCGTAGGAATACGCGCCACTGCTGTCGCGGGCCTTGATGGCCACGATCTGGCAGCCCCAGCTCGGTGCGGCTACACCGAGCCCATTATCGGAAGCGGCTGCCGCGCAGCCCGCCACATGGGTACCATGGGAGCTGCCGCCAGAGGTGGCCGGATCAGGGCTGGGATCACTGTCGTCATTGCCGAAGTCATACCCATTCACGTCGTCAACGAAGCCGTTGCCGTCGTCATCAACCCCGTTACCCGGCGTCTCACCCGAGTTCACCCACATCCGGGGGGCCAGGTCCTCGTGGGTGATGTCCACTCCCGAATCCAGGATGCCGATCAGGACGTTGGGAGAGCCCCGTTGCACGTCCCAGGCCAGGGGGCAGTCAATCAGGGGCAAGTGGTACTGCTGGGCATACTGGGGATCGTTAGGCACCGCCAACTCGTACATCAGCCGGTCCGGCGACGCGATCTTGACCGCCGCTTCGGCTCGCCACAGGGCCAGGCCCTGCTTGACGGTCATGCCCTCGGGTAGCGCCACCAGGTACTGGCCAGGCGTCCGGAAGGCGTGTAGCACTGAACCCCCGATCCGTCGCAGTGCCGCGTCAAGGTCGGCAACGCTAGCGCCCGGTTGGGCCTCGATCAGGATGCGGCCCTTGATAGCCAGGTCGGGGGCGAGCGACAACTGGCCCTGGGCGTTCATGTAGCGAATAACCTGGGCGCTCACCACCTCCCTGTCGTTCGGCCCCACCAGAGGGATACGCGCGTGGGCCGCCAGAGGCAGCAGTATCAGCAACGCCAACGACACCAACAGGAGCCTGGGAGAGCGGCAGCAGCGAGGCGGACAGAAGGTGTTCACAGGGAGCCTCCTGTGTGGCTGGAACTGCAGTGGTGAGATGCGAGTGCGCTAACGAAGGATGATAGCAGGAGCCCCGGAGGGTGTCAACAAACCCTGATGAGCGGGCCACGCTCGGGGACAGGTTCCAGGCCCGTGCGAGGCGAAGACGATGCTAACAGCATCCAGGCGTCGGGCTTGCCTGGCAGCACGGAGGCGCTTACCCCTAACGGCAGAGGCTCTTGCATGCAGATGGCTTACGCTGTCACGAACGCGGACCTTTTCCACGGCGCTGCCGCCGACCCTGCGGCGTCGGCCCTGGCCGTCAGTGGTGGGCGCATTGCCTGCGTGGGGAGCACAGCGGATGCGGTGGCGGTGGCCGGTCCGGGCGCTCGGGTCGTGGACCTTCAGGGCCGCTTCCTGTGTCCGGGCTTTGTGGACTGCCATGTGCACCTGTCCTGGCTGGCCATGACCTTAAGCGGCCGCACTGTGGACTGCGATGGCACCCGCACGCTGCAGGAGACGCTGCAGCGTGTGCGGGAGGCTCTGCCCCGCGCCGTGGTCGGCGGCTGGCTCAGGGGCCGAGGCTGGGACAAGAACCAGTGGCCCGGTGACCTCTTCCCCACCGCGCGCGACCTCGATACCGTTACGGGTGACGTGCCCGCAGCTCTGGCTTCCCACGACGGGCATTCGGTCTGGGCCAACTCCGCGGCACTGCGGGCTGCACGGGTGACCCAGGAGACTCCCGACCCGCCGGGCGGGCGCATCATCCGTGACGCCACCGGACAGCCGACGGGAGTGTTGCAGGAGGCAGCGGCGGCACTCATCTGGGATGCCATGCCGAACCCGCTCCGCGAGGAGATCAGCGCTGCCCTGCGCGAGGCCCTGCCGCAACTGTCCGCGCTGGGGCTTACCGGGCTGCACAACTGCGAGGCGGGCGATGGCCGCAGCGCCATCCTGCAGTTGCGGGACGGCGGCGCACTGCCACTGCGAATCGCTCACTACCACCCCGCCGACCAGTTCGAAGAGGTCGTCGAGCTGACGCGCAGCGGCGGTGGTGAAGACCAGTGGGTGCGCCTGGGGGGCTTGAAGGTCTTCGTAGATGGGGCCCTCGGTGGGCAGACCGCGGCTATGCTCGAACCCTACGAGGGCTCCGAGCAGGCCGGGCTACTGACCATGGACCCGGAGGAGTTCGCAAATCTGGCCTGGCGAGCGACCGAGGCGGGGCTGGCCCTGGCCGTCCATGCCATCGGCGACCGCGCAGTGCGCATGGTGCTCGATGGCTTCCGGCAGGTACGGAGCGCCTGGTCGGGGCCCTGGCCCCGGCACCGCATTGAGCATGCGCAGCACGTCCACCCCGCCGACCAGCCACGCTTCGGGCAACTGGAGATCATCGCCTCGGTGCAGCCGGCGCACATGCTGGCCGACATCGTCACCTGTGAGCGGCACCTGGGTGCCCGGAGCCGATGGGCCTTCCCGTTGCGGTCGCTGCTGCAGGGAGGGGCCAGGCTGGCCTTCGGCTCGGATGCGCCCGTGGAGACTGTGGACCCACTGGTCGGCCTGCGCTCGGCTGTCCAGCGCCGCCGTCACGACGGCACCCCGGCCGAGGGCTGGTACCCGGAGCAGAAGCTGACCGTGGCGGAAGCGCTGCGCGGGTACACGCTGGACGCGGCCTACGCCTCGGGCGAGGAGGCCGCCAGGGGGAGCCTCGAACCGGGCAAGCTGGCTGACTTCGTGGTTCTCTCCCGCAATCCGCTCACTACGCCTCCTGATGAGCTGGAGGCCGTCCGGGTTGAGGCCACCGTGGTCGGCGGGCGACCCACCTACGACCCCCAGGGCCTGTTTGGCGCCCCCTGAGCCAGCCTATTGCCAGACCTGCAGCCGCACCGGGCCCCCGGCGTCCGGCAGGCGGACCAGAAGCGTGAACCCGCAGAGGCCGTCGCCATCGGGCCAGGCCGAGTACCACGGCTCGTCGGGGTGACCTGGCCCTAGCAGCCGGCGGCCGGCGGCATCCACTTGGCGGGCGTGGAGAGACCTGTCTGGTCGCATCCCGCGGATGCGCAGAGGGACCCAGTTGGCCCCGCCCTCCAGCACCATCTCGGCGCGGCCCGCCTCGGTCCGCACTTCCGGCGGGTCGGCGCTAAGGACCGTGCCAACCGTGGCCCTGAGCCGCAGCGGGCTCAGCGCCCAGCGCACACGCTCCTGCTCCATCACCGTGTGATCCGTGGAGTTGTCGCCCCACACCATCTGCACGGCCCGGTAGTGGATGCGGCTGCCCGCGGGCACTTCCTTCACCGGCTCCACCGGCACCACCGCGATGTCGCGAGCGTACGCCCCGTCAATCTCATCGTTCGCGCCAGTGCAGAAGACGTAGACACCGGGGCTAACCTGCTGCTCTCCCAGCCGCACGTCCCAGTCCAGGAGCACGAAGCCGGGGTTGCCGGTAATGTCGCTGCACGGAATGCCGTTCTCCAGCCCGTTGGACGCCCGGTAGAGACAGGCCAGCGGGTAGTCACCCAGGGGCGCGCCGTTGGCCACGACCGTTCGCTCGTAGGTCAGATCGCCGGCCTCTGACCCACCTTCCGGTCCCGTGTAGGCGAACCGCATGAAGGCCATGGGGTTGAGGGCATGGTGGCGCAGGAAGAAGAGGCGGGCCTCCCGAGAGGTGTCCAGCCGCACGGCGCGCCTGGCCGTAAGCGACACCTCGGTGAACACCCGTGTCATGTCGTCGTGGGCCGTCTCCCAGACGCGGACTGTCCCGGCGACCGCGCCGTCGGGGGTCGCCGCCTCGACGGTGTACTCGATCAGGAAAGGAGATGTCTCGCGCATGGTCACGAACCCCGGCATCAAGCCCTGGTACGCTCCCTGCTCATCCCAGTACCCGAAGAAGGTCGGAAGAATGGCCGAGGCGGACCGCGAGACGAGTTGGCTGTAAATGCGCCGGAAGTCATTCAGGCGCAGCTCGTTCCCGGGCGTGAGAGCGCCGGGGTACGGACCCGTAGTCAGGGTATGCGCTTCCAGACCCCCGAGGGTCACCTGGAGTAGGAGCGGGTCACCGATGTTGTCCAGGCTCGTGAGGTAGAGCGCCTCGCGGTCCGACAGACCGTGGTAGAGGTGCTCCGCGCGCACCTCGCGCAACTCGTCTGGCTCCAGCGGCAGTGGATAAGTCATCGTCGCCCAGCCCGGTTCGCCGGCTTCGGCGTGCAGTTCGGGGAAGTTGAGGCCGAACTGGGGAACAATGGGCAGTGGCAGGCCGCTGCCGTCGCGCAGGACGCCCCCGGTGATGCCTCCCCACGGGTCGCGCTGGTCCACCACAACAGTGCGGCGGCGGGAGTCATTGTGCACGGTGAAGCGGGTCCCGGCCCGCAGCCCCCGCGGTGGAGACGGCGTGCCGGAGGTCACCGCCGTCAGCGCATAGACACCCCGGGCCGCGTCGTAGCCCTGACAGGTCCCCATGTCCATGGTGAAGGCCTGGGCGGGCAGTGGCGCGGCTTCCGCGGCCAACACGGCCGCCGCCCCATCTGCCGACGAGGCCGTTGCCAGCATGATGCCGACTTCCTGCGCAGCGCCAGGCTGCCAGGGCAGCTCAGTGGCCATGCGAGACAGCGAGACCGCGCCATCGGACAGGCCCAATTGTGGGCTGCCGTCGGTGGTCGTGACCCGCAGCGCCACGGCGGGGTCGCCAGCGACAACGCAGCCCGCATCCGCCGCACGCGCGCGGGCCCGGAGCCCAACCACGTCCAGGCCCATGGCTGTGGGAGAAACCGCCGCAGGGGACCGATGTCCGTCGGCGGCCCGGTAGACGTACAGACCGCGGTTCACCCACTCCCCCGTGGGCAGCAGGAAAGCCGCGACCAGGTAGACCCGGTCTTCATGGCAGTAGAGACTGAGTTCTGCCAGGCCGGGCCAGGCCGTGTCCCCATCCGAGAGAACGAGGTTCTCCAGGTGCAGCTCTGCCAGGTATGGGCCCGAGCGCAGGGGGTGGTAGTGGGCAGCCGGTCCGCCGGTGCCCGTGAACCGGTGGCCATCCTGCCGAAGCCACAGCCCACCGACCCGCGCCAGCTCTGTCTCCCCGCCGGCCGTGAGCATCTGCACCAGAGGTCCGTGCCTGACGTCCACAACCAGCCGGTACCGACTGGTGGCGAGGGTACAGCCGTCGGTTCGGCTGCTGAGACGGACAGTCGCCGCGGCGGGCACAGCGGCCGTAAGAATGCCGAACAGGGCCAGAAGGCACCGGCTGCGGCCCTGGGTCACCGGGGGCCAAGGCAGCTTCGCCTCGGTGCCCTCGCAGGCGGCCCCAGCACGCCCGCCGCCATACCTGGAAGCTGCCCTGAACATGTTGCGCCTCCCACCAGCGCCTTGCGGCATCGCAGCAGTAGCCAGGCAGGTCAGTCTTCGCCCAACGCCTCGCGCCACCAGCTCAGAAACGGTTCCGATAGCCACTTCTGCGGCTCAGCGCGGAGCGTGGCCAGGATGGTGTCCACCATGGCCCGGGAACGGATGGCGCGCAGGGTGGCCGAGCCGATCTTGCCAAAGCGCACCAGCCCCAGCTCCGCCAGGTACTCGCCCATGAGCCGAAAGTCAAACATGGGGAACACGAACACGATCGTCACTTCCTCGCCCGCCTGGCTCTGGCGGTAGTACTCCTGCACGTCCGGGAAACGCGATATGCGACGGTCCAGGGCCTCTCGGCGCTCGGGCGGCGCCTGCTTCAGTGCCTCCTCGATCAGCCGGCACTGGCAGTAGTGCCCCATCGTGTTGACAGTGAAGTCCACGCCCAGGAAGCAGTAGTGGGCGTCCCACTGATACAGGCGCTCCCAGGGGCTGGCCTCCGCGAAGGCCTCATCGCCAAACATGCACGGTCGCAGGCCCCACTTGCCATGGTCCGCCGTCAGCTCCGCCGCCCGCCGGCCAATGGCGGATATCGAATGGGTGGGGTTATTGCTGCGGATACTGTCAGGCCGCTGGCGGAAGACTTCGGTGATCACCCCGGGATAAGAGGGTGAGTTGTCGTAGTCCCAGTCGGCCAGGTCCTGGGTGCCGTTCCACCACAAGGTGGGCACGGCCACCGTCCCTTCGGGGCCCACAGCCTGCAGAAAACCCTCGATCACTGTATTGGGGCCGCCGATGACATGTCCCATACTGCTGAGCGAGCTATGGAACATCACCACATCGCCGGGCCCCACACCCACACTGCGCACCCCGGCGGCCACATCATCCACCGTCACCTGGATAGACTTGTCACCCACTTCGGGCTGCATGGTCTCACTCGCTTTCTGCCGGGCGTAACCGGCATCGTCGGGCATGTGGGTCACTGCCGGTAGGAGTCCAGCTCCTCCACCGTGCACTCCGCCTCGGTACCGATGAGCATACCCGGGAAGGTGATGCCCCCCAGGCCGGTGGCATGGGTGACACGGATGGCGAGCTGGTTCTCAGCGCCCGGCCGCAACCACTTTGCCACGTCCACGGCGATCGGCGTGCCGACCAGGTCGCCCACGGCCTTCCCCGTTGAGGCGTAGGTACGCTCAGCGACCAGTTCCCCGTTGAGATAGATCCAGGCCTCCTCGTTGACCCGGCGGAGGTACAGGTACAGGTGTGGCCTGGCCGCCAGCGATCCCGGCACGGTCAGGTTCTGGAAATACCAGCCATAGCCATCCAGCCCCGGAAAGCCCTGCTGCTCCCACCCCACGCCCCGGTTGATGTGGAGCCTCGCCTGGTCCGGCGCCAGCGCGGCCTCGCGCCACGGGCCGTCGTCCCCCCAGACGGTCAGAGTGCGGGCCGCCTGGTAATGCCTTGGGTCGGCGTACCACCGTTCAGTGACCCCGCGGTCTTCCGGGTCGGCGACAAAGATCCATTCGGCGGGTAGGAAGATGCGCGACGGCCCAGGCCCCTCGGCGTCCAGACACGCCTGCCACTTGTCGATGACGTAGGCTACGTTGCCCACGATCCCCAACGTGCTGATCTCATACTGCTGACAGAGGGCCCTGAACTCGTCCAGTGCTGCCTGCAGCGCCTGTCGCTCGCCCCGGGGCCGGTTCATCGCGGGACCATAGACGAAATCGCCGAACTCGTTGTAGTAGCCCAGGCCCTGGCTCAACTCAAGATAGAGCAGCGGCAGCCGCACCTTCCGGACGCGCTGGCGGATCTCATAGCTGGCGGCCAGGCCCTCGGCCTCCTCGATGTCGCGGCGCATGGCTGCCATGAACTCGGGCGTGAACATGGGGCCATCAGGGGCATACGAGCATTGCAGGTTGTTCAGCAATGGGTGACCGGATGCCACCCCGCAGCGGTGGGGCACTGCATGCCACTTCTCCCAGTAGTCCCACAGCCGCATCTGGTAGTCCCAAAGAGGGGGGGCAGCCTCCTTGTAGTAGCCGAAGACGAAATCGTGCAGCAACTGCTTCGTGTCCAGCGCCGGGTTCCAAAGCTGCTTGGCCCATACCCAGGCTCGCATCTCGTCCACATCATTGCCCTCGGACTCATACATGATGCCGGCCACGCCGTGCCGAACCATGAAGCGGGTGTTCTCCGCCACGACCTGCCAGTTGGGCATCGGCAGCAGGTAGTGCACATAGTCGGTGGTGTAGTCCCAGACAAACACCTTGGCCCCGGTGGCCTGCCAGGCCCTGAGCAACTCCTGGAACTCCCTGGACTCCCGCTGGTAGCAGAACTGGTACTTCCACGCGTGAGAATCCGTGCAGAGCTGGATGATGATGTAGGGGTCCACCTTGAGGTTCGTGGGCGGGCGCGCGTAGTCCAGGTACGCCAGTGAGATCAGGTGATGGTCCGGAAACTCCTTTTTCACGCCCTCGGCGATGCGGTTCACCATGTAAAAGAAGCTGCCTGAGCGGCCACCATTCTCGTCGTCCAGACGCTTGCACCCCGGACAGTCGCAAAAGCCCCTCCCGTCATTGGGCCCGATGGCGGTGATCGTGACCTCCGGGTGATTGCGGAAGATCTCGCAGGTCTTTTCGATGCTAATCCGGATGACGTCTTCGTTGGTGTGGCAGAGCTGGCTTGGCTGCCGCTTCCCGTTGACGAGCGCATAGTACTCGGGGTGCTCGGCGAAGTACTGCTCGGTCGGGAAGTACCACGCATAAGTGTGACCCATCAGGTGGTACCGCAGGCTGCCGCCCCAAGCCATCGGCACCCGGGCATGGGGCGTGTTGGTCCGGTTGTGCAGGGACCAGTTCGGCTCGTGCATCTTGAGTATGTACGGGTCGCGCAGCTCCAGAGGCGGCACGTACTTCCGGGGCACGAGACTCACGGTGAGCCGTCGCTGCCGGGGTGTGTCCACAGAGGTCAATGAGTACCACCGGCAGCCCAGGTCCTCCTCCAGCAGGGCGTAGACGCCGTGCATCAAGCCTCGTCCACTGCCGCCATAGAGATACACGTTACCGCCAACCACTTCCAGCGCGTACCCCTCAGCCGCCAGGTCCGCGTTCTTCCATGCGCAGCGTGAGTTCGCCAGCAGGCCGGTCCGTCCGAGGCTGATGACCGGACTGTCGCCTCGGCCGGCCTGCCCCTCGGTTACCACGGGGAACTGTGCGCCGGTGATCAGTCCCAGATAGTGAGCGAGATCAGCGGCGGCCTTCTGCTCGATGCGACGGGCGTCAGCGGGGATGAGCAGCCGGTAGCGGGCCTCACCTCGGTCGGCCAGCAGCAGCGGCTCGGCCGCCCCGCCCTGAGGCCGCAAGGCGTTGCGCCACGCGGCCGGCATGTCGGTACGATGCACGGCCGTATCGCCCTCAATGCCCACCGACCCCATGACCGTGAATCCCTCGTACTTGACATCTTTGTCCTCAATGTACATGAAAACGTTACACGAACCCTTCAGCCTGCCGGGTTTGAACTTGACGCGGTAGGCGACGGAGACCGTGTTGGGCGTCACCTCCACCACCGTGTGCTCGCAGTCCAGGTAGCCCTGGTCGTTCTCGATGACCTTCCCCGTCTCCCCCGGTGTGCCGGTGGCCTCCGTCGCGTTCCAGAAGCCGTGCTTCACAATGGCCAACTGGTTCGTCGGGACATGGTAGCCCAGGTAGAAGCCTGTCAGTGGATCATTCCCCCGGGTGATCACCAGGTAGGTGTTCGTCAGCAGATGCGTGCCGCCCGGGTACCGGTAGCTGGCCGTGACCGTGTGCCAGACATCGGCCGGCAGGTACCCGGCGACTTCCGTCTCCCCGTTGAAGGTGACACTTACGTTGCGGGGCCCCGACTGTGCCGCCGCTGGCAACAGCGCCCATAGCAGTGGCACCGCGCCCAGACCGATCGTCAAAGCTGCCTTCATCGTCACTCCTCACTGCGCCGCACGGTGCGGCGCTTTGCCTACTGCACGACCACCATCTGGTATCCCAGGCCCGGCACTGTTAGCTTCGCCTTGCCGTCTGCCAGCGCCAGCGGCTGTTTCCCCGGCCAAAGCACGGCCCGGCGCGGAGCAAAGCCCAGTCCGGCAGGGTTGATGGTCACGGTGCCCTCCCGCGACTCTCGACCCACGTTCCCCACGACGAGCAGGGCCTTACCGAGCTTCCGATAGGCACTCACGTGGACGTCGGCCATGTCGGTGGCGGCCGGCGGCTGGGCCGCGAAGTAGCCCACGAAGTCACTGTCCACGTAGCCGAAGCTGTCCAGTGCCGCCAGCGCTTCGTTGACGACATCAGCATTGCACCAGATCGGCCATACGGCTGTGTCATGCAGCATGAGCAGAGCCATGAGGCCGCGCGTGGGCTCGACTTGCCTGGCGCGCTCCTGGTCGAACTCCGGCAGGAAGAAGGGCATGATTCCCCACTGTCGCCCCATGTACTCGGCGCGGAAGGTGTCCAGCGACATCAGGTCCAGGTAGCTGTCCTTGACGACGCCGCGGAAGTGCTCGCCGTCCAGATAGGAATCCTCATAGGCGAGGATGGGGATGGTCACCTTGCCGGACATGTGGGCCATGGTGAAGGTTGGCGACGGTCTGGACTTGATCACCGCGTACATCCGGCGGTACAGGTCGCGGTAGGCCCGGATGGGGAAGGTCGGGTAGCGCTGGCCGTCACGCTCGTAGCCGAGGCCGGCGGCGGCGCTGGCGGAGCTGTACGGGTGGGTGTTGTCATGGTAGACGCCATCCACGCCGTAGCGCCGGATGAAGTCTGCCGTCTTGGTCACGACGAAGTCTGAGTAGCCCTGGCCCAGGGGCGAGACCATGGCGAAACCCGCCCCGTACTGGGCCACATCGGCCGAACCGGTGTCTACCGGCCCCATCGCCCAGTACTTGCCAAAGTAGGGCCACTCGGGGCAGGCTGCGGACAGGAAGCTCAGGCACAGGTAGGGAACGGCCTTTACCCCATTGCGGTGCAGGCCAGCCACCCGCTGGCGGAACAGAGCAGGGTCTGTGGCCTCGGGATAGCCGTACCAGCGGAGCGAATCCGGCTCCGGCGTGGGCCAGATGATGCTCACGGTGGCTTTCCGCCCTGGTTGTAGCCGCCACTTGCGCCAGTCCTTCGGCAGTGGCTTCACGGGTGTCGCCTGCAACCCGAACCCCAGCTTCCAGTTCGCCGGCAGCTTCTGCCCAGGGGCCAGGATGTTCAGCCGCAAGGTCACACGCCCGCCCGACCGGATGACTTGCAGCGCGTCGGCCTGTTGTCCGTTGGGCCACATCTCATCGGACTCGCAGAACCAGAACAGCCCCCGGTCATTGTCACCGAGCCAGTAGTAGGGGATGAACTTCTCCTGGTCCACGACGCCCTCGCCAGACGGCAAGTTACCGGTCACTTTGGTGCTGTCCCACGTGTAGGCATACCGGTGTCGGTAGAGGGCACGCTCCGACCGCAGAGGGATGTCTATGGTCAGGCGGTCGAGTGTCTCCGGCCGGTCCACGGTCAACTCGCACCAGAGCATGCCGTCGTACTCGATGGAGGTAGCGCCGCGGACCTCCACCGGGGCACCATTCAGGCCGTATCGCCACGACCCTGCGACTTCGCAGCGCGTATCGGACCCGCGGGTGGGCGCTGAAACAACGGACTCGACGAGTTGGGCCTCGGCCCCCGCCGACCCGGCTCTGATCGCGATGGGCGCCGCAAGGAGTCGCTCGCCGGCGGAGCTGATCCGGTCTGGCAGGGGACCCCGGTCAAAGGCGTAGTTGCGGCCCCACACGCTGACGACAGATCCCTTCACCTGGATCGGCGTCCAGGGCGGCAGCACCCTGTCCGCCAGGCCGAGCCTGCTGCCCATCCAGGACAAGGTATCGGGCACCGCGGCGGGCTTGCGCAACTCGAAGACCTCGGCTCCGTCCTGCTGTACCTGCGCCACCACCTCATAGTCGCCCGGCCGGCGTGAGCCGAGCGGCAGGACCGCCTCGGCCTGCCCGCCGGCGAACCTGGCCGACGCGGCATCGGCGGGTAGTGGCTGGCCCGGCGCGACCATGGCCACACGCGCCGTAAGGGACTCATCCGGCACATCGGCGCCGCTGGTGTTGATCTGGATCCGCAGCTCCCCCACGGCCGGGTCCATGGAGTAACTCAGAATCGTGCTCTCCGCCGTCAGCGGGACCATCACGTCATAGCGTCCCTCAAAGTGCGCGGCGATGTGCGCCGGGCTCAGGGGGCGGTCGTACAGCCGCACCTCGTCAACCAGCGACGAGCTGCTACGCGGCAGGTGCCACGGATTGTCGCCGATGGTGACCTCACTGCCCAGCGACTGCGGCAGCTTACAGGGCGTTGGGACTGCGGCGGCGGGCTTGCCGTCCACGTAGGCCATGACGCCCTGGGCCGACCAGGTTCCGGCGATGTGGTGCCACTGGCCGGGCTCCCAGTCCAACTCCGTGCTGCTCACGGCATAGGGCCCCGCCACATTGTCGCAGGACAGCATCATCAACCGCACACCGTCATGGAACTTGTACAGATACAGCGCGCCCTGGCCCCGCGTATCGAAGAAGACGTGGAACTCGTTGTCGGCCGGACGCCAGTCCAGCGGGCAGACCCACATCTCCACGGTCCCGCCCTCTGCACGCAGGAGGCCCGTCGTCGGGTAGCGTACGTAACCGCTGCCAGGACCGGACTTGAGCGCCTGGCCGACCTTTCCCGGGGCGAGTGTCGGGGCGCCTTCGGGCGTGCCGGCAACGACACCGGCGGCCCCGACACCGTTGAGGTCGTTGTCGAAGCTGATCGTGGCCGTCGGCTTGACCTGCGCCAACGCCCCGGACATCAGACACAGCAGGAGTGTAACGTCAAGCACACGCCCCATGGGAGCCCTCCGTGTATGCGCGGCGCGCGTAAGCCCGGCACCCGGACAATGCAGCCCCGGTGCTCTATCCACTTCCTGCTGGGCCACGCGCTCCCCTTCTCCCTACCCTGAGGAAGGAAGCCGGTCAGGCCGCGCCGAACCTGCCCCTGCCTTCCGGATGGGCCATCTCCCCCGCCGACTGCGCCGCCCATGGAGCAACAAGCTGACCGCCAGAGCACCTACTGGGGCATCACTCGCCGGTCACTGGGCCTTGGCGCGCTGCTCGTACCGGTCAACTGCTACTGGATGCTCTATATGGAGGTGGCCTGGAACCAGGGTTACGCCACGCTGCTGTCGCTTTACTTCAACACTGTCTTCACCCTGACGGTCCTCGTGGTCGCCAACCTGGCGTTGCGCCGCCTGGCCCCCCGGCTGGCGCTCACCCGCAACGAATTGCTGGTCACCTTTGTGATGGTCAACATCGGGACCTCGCTGGCTATCTCCCTGGAGTACCTGGTGCCGATCCTGGTCTACCCTTTCCGCTATGCTTCCCCGGAGAACCACTGGGAGGAACTGATCCATCCGCACCTGCCGTCATGGCTGTTTGTGAGTGACCCGGAGGCGGTCCGGCAGTACTACGACGGCGATGCGGTGTTTGAGACGAGGCGGGCGGTGGCGCCCTGGCTGCTGCCACTGGGGCTGTGGGGCGCCTTCACCTTCACGGTGCTGGGGGTCATGCTCTGCCTGAATGCCCTGGTAAGACGGCGCTGGACCGAACACGAGCGCCTATCCTACCCCATTGTGCGCATCCCCCTCGAGCTGGCGGCCGACCAGACGCCGCTGCGTTCCGCGCTGTTTTGGATCGGCTTCATCCTCGCCGCCGGGCTGGACACCTACAACGGTCTGGCCCTGTTCTGGCCCGCTCTGCCGCAGATACCCATCAAGCGCCGGCCCTGGTACCCCACCCAGGGGCTATCGGCACCGTGGAACGCCATCAAGCTCTGCCCGCTTTCCTGGCACCCCTTCGCCCTCGGCATGGCCTACTTCATGCCCCAGGACATGCTCTTCTCCTCGTGGTTCTTCTACTGGTTTGCCAAGGCGCAGGCGGTGGCCGCGGCCATGGTCGGCTGGAGCTGGTCGGGCGACGACTACTTCCGGTTCGCACCCTACCTGCACGAGCAGTCTTTCGGTGCGCTCATCGGTCTACTGGCCTTCGCCGGCTGGATGGCCCGCGGGGCCTGGCTCAGGCGGTCGCCCGCAAGCGATGGCGACCATGCCCGGGCGCGCGAACCTCTCCCTCCGGGTGTCGCGCTGGTCGGTGTGGTGGGCGGCCTCGCGGCCCTGGCCGCCTTCCTGGTGGCGGCCGGCATGAGCCTCGTTGTGGCCCTGACGTGGCTGATGACCTTCTTCGCCGTCTCCATGGCCGTCACGCGCCTCCGGGCCCAGTTCGGCCCACCCGGCGCGGGGCTCTTTGAGACCGCACCCAACAACATGCTCTTTGCCGCCTTCGGCCCCCGCAACCTCGGGCCCCGCAACCTGACGATGTTGGCCTCCCTGCACTGGCTCCAGCGGATGTACTCCGGCAGCGCGATGCCCCACCAACTGGAGGCGATAAAGATCGCCCAGCTCCGCAGCTGGCAATACCGCCCCCTGCTGCAGGCCATCATGCTTGCCGGCCTCCTGGCTATCGTGGCCTCCTTCTGGACCATTCTGCACCTCTCCTACGACCTCGGGCAGGACACCGCGCGCGTGGCGCAGACCCAAAACTACTTTGGCCGCGAGCCGATGATGATTCTCAGCAACAACCTGGGGATGGCGAGTCAGGGGCCGAATCTCGGTGCCATCGGCGGCATGCTTTTCGGCGGCGGTCTGGCGATCCTGCTGGTAGCGATGCAGATGCGCTTCGTGTGGTGGCCCTTCCACCCGGTGGGCTATGCCCTGCTCAGCAGCTACGTCACCCACATCCTCTGGCTGCCGATGCTCCTGAGCTGGGTACTCAAGGCAGCGCTCCTGCGCTACGGCGGCTGGCGAGCCCACCGCCAGGGCATCCCCCTGGCCCTCGGCCTGATCCTCGGCGAGTTCGTGGTGGGCAGCCTCTGGGGCCTCATCGGCGTCCTCATCCGCCAGCGCACCTACGTCTTCTGGCCCTACTGACCCCCCGAGGGTGCCTAGAGCCCCGGCAGTTGCGGAAGTAGCTGCCCTCGTCCCACCGCCAGTAGAGCAGCCATTCATACAGCGCCGCGGCTTTGGCATGGAAGGAGTAGTCGCCGGGGTTGCCGCGAACGAACTCGGCGAAGGCCGCCAGGGCCATGCCATACAGGAAGGGCCAGGCCATGATGTTGCGGCTCCAGTTCCGACGCACCTCGTTGGGCCCCTCCTTGTCTGTCATGTACTGGTCCCATAGCCGGGAGTAGTCATCGAGTTCGGTCGAGGGGTTACGCAGCGCCGCCAGGTAGTAGACCACATAACGGTCAGCCGCCGCCTCATAGGCCGCCTCGCCCGTGGCCTCATGGGCACCGTAGAGCCCGATGGCCATGAAGCTGGGGCTGTGAAACTGCGTACAGACCGTCAGGGAATCGGTGGTCACGAAGGGGCAGCGCTCCGGGTCGGGCCGGCCGAAGGGGGACTGCCAGGCCACGAAGCGGTCAGCGAGCATTCGGATCTGGGCCTGAAGCGACATGTGAGCACCTCGGCAAGCGGAGAGTGTGCGTCAGGTGGACGTCCCGCACCAGTCGGCGATGAACCAGGCCAGCGTCCGCGCCGCCGCGAGCAGGTCCTCAACCGGCAGGGCCTCGTCCACGGCATGGGCGGCCGCCAGGCTCCCCGGTCCGAAGACCACCGTCGGCACCGCGAGGCGGTTCACGAAGTGCCGCGCGTCGCAGCCACCGGGGAAGGTGGTGAGGGACGGTCCGCCCCGGGTGGTCGGGCCTTCTCGCCCCGACCGCGCCAGGCTGGCGGCGTGCAGCAGCCCCTGGGTCAGTGGGTGGTCGGCAGGTGTCTCAGCGGCATCGTAGTGGCTGAAGACCTCGGCGCGGAGGTCTGCCGGCGAGTCATACCGGGCGACCGGAAGCGGCGCCAGGGCCGCTCGTACCGCCGCCAGAAGCCCCGCCGCGGTGCCGGGCGCATAGCGCAGTCCCACCTCGAACTCGCAATGCCGGGGCACGCTGAAAATGTCCTCGCCGCCCGCAATGCGCCCCACGTTCAGCGACGGCGGGCCGTAGGCGGCATCTTGCGGTGACGACCAGCCGTCGAGTGCCGGCCCCAGTGCCCGGATGGCCTCAGCGGCGCGGGCGATGGCCCCGCGGGGGACGCGCCCTGCCACCGCGGCATGTCCGGGCTCCGCCTCGGCAGTCACTCGCAGGCCGATGATGCCCCGGTGACCGTAGGCCACATCCATCCCCGTGGGCTCCAGGACAATGGCCGCGTCAGGCGGGTCGGCGTCCAGGCACGCCGCCAGCGTGCCATTGCCACCGGGCTCCTCGTCCACGACCGACTGCAGGATGACGCGCCCCGCCGGCTCCAGACCCGCGTCCCGCAGCGACAACAGGGCCATCGCCGCGGCGATGAGCTGCCCTTGGCGTCCACCACGCCGCCCTCCCACGTCACCACATCCACATGCGAGTTCAGGACCAGCCACGGCGCTCCCGCCTCCCCCCGGCCCCACTCGGCCACCAGGTTCGGCCGGTCGGCCAGCGGCAGCCCGGTCTCCACGAGGCCGTCGGCCTGCCGCAGGCGCTCCTCGGGCAACGGAACCAGGCGCGGCTCCAGGCCCCCCGTCCGCAGCAGCTCCGCCAGCGCGGCCACGCCCCAGTCCAGGCGTTGCCCCACCGCCTCAGCAATCCGCTGCAGGTCGGCCACAGCCTACTCCTCTCGCAAATAGCTAAGGATGGTCAGGGCATAGATCTCGGCGGCGCGGAACAACTCCGCCACTGCCACGCTCTCGTTGGGCCGGTGACAGTGGGGCAGCAGTCCCGGCCCGAAAGCTGGAACGGTCGGGATGCCGCCCACGCCCTGCCACCAGATGGCGTCGGTCCCACCGGGGAAGGTCCCCAGCGGCGGGGCCTCGCCCAGGAGCGTCGCCGCCGCCCGCTCATTACCAGGTGGCGAGGGGCTGGGGGCGGCGATCAGCGCCCTGGCGAAGGCCAGCAGGTTGTCCCCTTCCGCAGGCGTCAACATGGTTCCTGAGGTGCTGTGGAGTCACATGTCCAGGCGCACCGGCCTGCCTTCCGCCGCTGACTGGATCAGCGCCCCGGCCACCTCCAGCGAGGTCAGGACCTCCTCATGCGTCGGGACCTCGATGGGCAGGTCGTGGTTCAGGCAGTGCACGAAATAGGCGATCTCGTCCCTCAACGCACCCACGGTCGTGCCGTGCATCTCCGGCCAGTACGACGTGTCCGGTGTAGCCACGCGATCCGCCAGCCAGAAGCCCAGGCCGTTGCCCGGCACCTCCAACCACGCGGTTCCCTTCGTGCCGATGACCTCGGCCAGGATGTGACCGCGCCAGGGCGTGGAATCGGGCAGCATCCACGCCGTCTCGATGACCCCGATGGCGCCATCGTCCATGGTGATCATGCCCCAGAACACATCATCACCATCGCCGCCCACGGAACGGCTGCGCATGTAGACCTCCACCGGCTTGCGCCCGGCGCAGTACCACAGCAGCAGGTCAATGTCATGGATGCCCGTGGTGTAGAGGCGGTTGGCCTTGTTGTAGATGGGGCGGAAGGAGGCGGGCAGGTTGCGGCGGCCGTAGAAACTGACCACCTCGCCCAGCTCGCCCCGCGCGATACTCTCCTTGATGGCCGCGCAGCGGGTGTCGAAGCGCAGGATGTGGCCCACCATGAGCTTGCGCCCCAGGCGGTGCGCCGTGGCCACCATCTCCCGCGCCTCGTTCAGGTCATGGCTCAGGGGCTTTTCGACCAGCACCTCCAGCCCGGCGTTCAACGCCGCCATGACCGGCCCGAAGTGCCGCGTGTCCTCGGTGACGACATGCACCGCGTCCAGTTCTACTGCACTCAGCAAGGACTCGGTGTCGGGGAAGGTGCGGGGCACGCCGTAGCGCTCGGCCAGTTCCCGGGCGCGGGATTCGGTGCGCGAGACGAGTGCCACTACCTCGGCCCCGTCCAGGGCCGATAGGACGCTCAAGTGCCGGGCACCGAAGTCTCCGGCACCAATGACGGCGATACGGGCGGGGTTCATGATTGCACCATCCGGTTAGCAGTCGAAGGTTGGCCTCAGGCCCTGGCGACCGACAGGTATCGGGCCAGGCGCCGCTCGTACTCAGCCGCCCGGGCCGGGTCCGGCGAGACGCTCTCACCGCTGCGGCAACAGCCCACCACCGCCTGCTCCACGGACCCGTAGACCCCCTGGTTTACCAGGGCCAGCATGGCCGCCCCGAGGCCCGTCAGGTCGGCAGAGGCCAGGCCCTCCAGCCGCAGGCCGTAGCAGTCGGCGCGTAGCTGAGCCCAGGACCGGTCATCCAGCGGCGTGCCGGAGACGATGCTCTGCGGCGTCGCGCCGAGCGCGGCCGCGGCAGCGATGATCTCCTTCAGCGACAGCGCCACGCCCTCGTAGACCGCCAGAGCCAGGTCCGCCGCCCCATGCTCCTCACGCAGGCCACAGAAGGCTCCCGTAGCTCCGGCAGACCACAGCAGCCCGCGCTCGCCCTTGATGCAGGGCAAGTACAACGGCGGCTCGGGCCGGTCAGAGGGCGGGTAGTCCAGGGGCAGACGCCCAGCGTCGCCCATTCCCGCCAGCAGCCGCGCGGCCCAGTCCAGCGATCGCCCGGCGGCATTGGTCGTCCCGCCCAGCAGGTACCGCCCCGCGATCGGGTGCGGGTAGAGATCTACCAGTTCCTCGGGGTCATAGGCTGCCACGTCGGTGCAGACCAGGATGGTGCCCGTGGTGCCGATGTGCTCCAGGGCCTGTCCCGGCGCGACCACGCCCGCGGCAATGACCTCGATATCGTCCCCAGCACCGACGACCAGCGGCAGACCCTGCGGTAGCCCGAACGCCTCCGCCGCCTCCGAACTGAGCCGTCCCGCCTCGGCCCACGGTTCACGGACTTCAGGAAGCTGCTCCGCCCGCGCGCCGATGGCCGCGAGCAAGGTCTCGTCCCACGCCCGCGCCTCCAGGTTCCATAGCAGCGTCCCAGCGGCGTCCAGGGGGTCGGTCACCGGCTCTCCCCCCAGCATGATCCGCAAGGCATCCTTGGGCGCGACAAACAGCCGCGTGGCCGCGAACAACTTCGGCTCATGCTCGCGCAGCCAGGTGATCTTGGCTGCCGGTGTATAGCCTTCCAGCTGTCCGCCGGTCCGCCGGTAGGCCTCGCCGGGCGGTAGGCGGCGCTGCACTTCCGCCGCGCTCTCCTCGGCCCGCCGGTCAAAGAGCGTCCAGCAGCTCGTCAGCGGCCGCAGGTCGGCGTCCAGCGCCACCAGATCGTGCATGTGCGCGGTGACGCTGACTGCCAGTGGCTCGCACTCCGCTGCCTGCCGCGCGGCCAGGTGCTGTGTTCCGCAGCGAGCCCCTCGACACGGCTCGCGAGGTCGGACATGACAGGTCTCCCTTTCTGGTGGCTACTAGCCCTCGACGCGCCGGACCGTGAAGCGCTTCTGGCCCTCGCGGCGCATGCGGAAGCACAGCGCTCGGAGCTCCTCCTGGCCCGAGACGAAATGGGCGAAGAGGTTCACCTGCACCGGCCCCTCGGCCATGCTGGGCACCGAACCCCGGTCGTAGAGGAAACAGATCTCGCTGAAGTCCGCGTCCACCTCGGTGTAGTCGCTGGCTTTGAGCGAGACGAAGCCGATCTCCCACGGCAGCACCACCGTGGTGGCATTCTCCTGCCCCATCTCACGGTACTCGGGCAGCACCATCGCCACTTCCGGGCCAGAGTAGATGGCATGGTGGAAGTAGGCAGTAACCGACAGCATGTCCCAGACGAGCTGGCAGGTCAAGGGAGCTTTGCCATCCCATGGCTCCGCCCGGGCGGTGAAGCCTTCGTCCTCGGCGATGAACCCGATGAAGCGCGACATAGGGTGCCCTCCCATGTGCTCAGATCCAGCAGATGATGTTGCCGGTCTTGCCGGTGAAGTGGTCCACCACCAGCCAGGCGGCGTTGATGGTGAACTGGCCGCAGATCAGGCCGAGGAACACCGGCCGGAGCCGCTGGTACTGCCGGTTGCCGCCATAGCGCAGGATCAGCGACTTCAGCAGCCACGCCAGGAAGCAGGTGAACCACATGGTGTCCATCATCCACACCCCGCCGACCGCGAGGCCGAGAGGGTGGATGGACCAGCCGGGGTACTGGAACCGCAAGCCCGCCAGAGCCGGGTACAGCGCCCCGCCGGCCGCCGCCAGCCCCAGGCCGTACCACGCAGGGCCGGTCGGGTCCTGGATCATCTGCGCCAGGTACGAGTAGTTGAAGTTCGGCCCGGCGTTGAAGTACCAGTTGTTCATGGTCACGCCACCCTGGGCGTAGGCGCGGGTGGTTGTGAGCCAGATGGACGAGACGGCCGCCACGACGAGGGCGATCAGGTAGCCCCAGACCAGGCGCCCCCGCCGGTCCTCGACCACATCGGCGGCTTTGAGGCTGTTGGCCACGGCGCACATCACGAAGTTGCGGTTACCCGAGCACCAGACAAAGGTCAGCCCGGCGCCCACAACGCCCGCCGGCCCGAGGGCCCGCGACCCGAGCCAGGAGATCACCATGTTGGGGGCTTGCTTGGGGCTGGTGGGAGCCGCGAAGTTGAAGTCCGTCACGACGCGCGTAATGCCATTATGGAACACGAAAGCCAACACGAGCAGCAGTCCGGCGGCCACTGGCAGTAGCCCCGACCGCACCGGCCACCAGACCATGACCGCTGACCCTCCGGCCAGCAGCCCCAGCGCGGCGCGAAAGGGCAGGATCTCCCGGGAGTCGTACTCGTCGCCCCCGCTGACTGCTGCCCGCCAGACCCGCCGCAGATGCCCCTGGCCCACCCAGAGGCTGGAGGCCACCAGGGCCACGAACGCTCCGGTGCCAAGGTGGATGAAGTAGGGCTCCTTCGCCCCGCCGGCCGCCCCCATCACCTCGGCCCCGGCCACACCCAGGATGTTCAGCACGCCCTGAGCGATGAAGTACAGCCGGTTCAGCAGCCACAGGCTCAGCGACGCCTCCCGGGTGACCATGTAGAGGAAGCCCAGGAGAGCCCAACTCACCTAGATCTGCAAGGTCAGCTTGCTGCGGAACACCGGGATGTTGGCAACCTGAGGCACGGCGGGAATGGCCGGGATGTAGGCGTTGGGGCCCTTCAGCAGGCCCAGCACCACCGGGATGCTCAATCCCAGCCAGAACAGGCGGTTGGCGAGGATCGCCGGACGCCCGCCGGTCTCCGCCCCGCCCAGTTCCAGTGGTAGCTGGGTCAGCGAGTAAGCTGACCGCTCGTGGTCCACCCATTGCCGGCGCAACAACACCATCACCGCGATCATCATCAGAAACAGTGCGATGATAAGCGGGGCCCAGGCCGGCAGCGCCGGCAGCCACGGGTCCCATGCAGTCCGGGCTCCGGCTGGCAGTCCCTCGAACAGCGCGGTGATGACAGGCGCGCCGACGCCCGCCCCACGGGGCACAGCCCAACTCGGGAAGTGCTCCAGCAGCAGCTTCTCCCAGTGGTTCTCGGGTGTGGCATAGTAGAACGCTGCCGAGGGGAAGGGGATCAGGCAAGCGGTGAGACCTGGGTGCAGATGGCCGAGGCCACGATCGGCATTGAGTAGATGGTGATGATTTCGGCCGGGCGCAGGGCATAGCGGGGTGCGAACCGGCTCAGTGGCGCCTGCACCAGCAGACAGAACGCAAACAGCAGGAAGATGGCCCCCGGGGTGCTGAAGTCCAGGGTCATGTACGAGCCGCGGATGACATGATCCACCCACGGGCCGCCAAGCCCAATGGCCAACGCGCCCAGCGTCCCGATGAGGAGAGCCCGGCAGGCGATGGCTCCCCCCGCCGCGTGGCCCTGCACGGTCAACACCCGTTCACTTCCGCTTTCCGGTTGGCTCGGCGTCTGACCAGTCGAACGGCAGTTCCGGCATCGCCCGCAGGGTCACCGGGCCGAGAAGGCCGGAGGGCAACAGCGGATCATCGGCATGCCACAGGCGCCAGGTGGTGAAGGTGTAACGCCCGGTGGGACTGGGCTCGCCGGCCAACAGCCACGGCGGCCAGGCCTGCAGCGTGCCATTGGCGTGGCGCTCACTGTCCTCCGGCAGTTGTTCATCGCCGATCATCCGGTTGGGCCAGAGGTTGGTCACATGCACCTCCAGCGCGTTTGCCCCGGGCTGCGCCGCGGCGGTCACGTCGAGCCGGTAAGGGGGATGCCACAGCACTCCCAGGTCGGTGCCGTTGAGGATCACGCGAGCCATCACCTCTACCCGCCCCAGGTCGAGGACTAACCGCCGGCCGGGGCCCGGCAGTCCGGGCGGCAGGTCTAAGGTGGTGCGGTATGTTCCCGTGCCCGAGAAGTGCCTCACTCCGGGATCGGGGTGGTCGGACCACGAAACGAGGGTGTCTAGCGCGACGTGCTCGGGGGCGCCCCAGTTAGGGGGGAAGTGTAAGTCCCACGACCCGGCAACGGCCTGCTCCCGCGGGGCCGGAGCGCTGAGGTTCAGTATGCGCCCGGAGCGCAGGTGTAGCTGGTAGCGGCCGGGGTGCATGGCGACCAGTCGCGGCTGTCCGTCGGCGGCGCACTCCACGGTGGCGGGAGGGGGTGCATCGCCGGGCAACTGAAAGACGATGGGCTCCCAGTCGGTGGCGCTGGCTGTCATCACCTGACCACCGGACTCGTACTCAACGTGCAGGGTCTTCACCACCATGGGCGCCGGGTCGCCCTCGGAGGCCAGCTCCGCCACCTGGAAGGAGGTCAGGCCCCGGTCCAGGAGCCGTTGCACCTGCGCCGTGACGTCCTTGACCCGCCGTCGGGGCTCCAGGCTTTCCCCGGCCGGGCCCCAGACCGCGCGGCGGATGGTGATCTCCTCCCCCGCCCGTGGCGCCTCGAAGGCGAGGCGCTGGGGATCTGTCGCCTCGGCAGTCAAGTCCCTGTCCCCCACCCGATACTCCACCCGCAGCGTTTTGAGCACCTGGGGCGCGGGGTCGCCCATGATGCCCACCAGGTCGGCCACCACGAAGGACATCGTGCCCTGGTCCACGAGCCGCTGCACGGCCTTCGTGACGTCGCGCACCCGCGACTGCGCTTCGGTCACACCCCACTCGGCCTTCCGGACCGTGATCCGGGCCGGCTCGGAGGGCCGGGGCCAGACCGTCTGGGTGCCACGGGTCATCCGCAGTACCGGGTCGGAAAGCCTCGGCCCTGGCTTGAACACCACGAACACTGCCTCTGCCGCTTCCAGGCGCAGGGGCACCCGCGTGACGCCCCGCTCCTCAGCGTAGGCAGCCACCGGAGTCATGGCCCCCGTCTCCGGTCGCCAGAGCTCCACTCGCCGCCCGGTCGCCCGGAACGAGCACAGAGCGTTGACCGCATGAGGGAAGGTGTTAGCCACAAAGTACAGGTCAGTGCTCCCCACCCGTCGGTGGACGAAGTTCAGGACGCGGTCGGCGGAGAAATCGGGAGGAACGCCCCGCGCCGATAGCACCTCCGCCACACTCTTGCCCGCGATGACACGCCCACTTCCCCACAGGGCCTTGGCCTCGGCCTGCAGGGCTGCGTCGCAGGCGGGGTAACCTCGCAGCCCGGGCGCCCGACTCGGCGGAGCGCCGACAATCGTTGCCCCGGCCCTCGCCAGCCGCCCGATGCAGGCCAGTAGCTCCGGCGTCATGGTCTCGGCGCCCGGTAATACCAGCGCGCGATAGCTCATCCCGTCCGGCAGCACCAGCCGACCGCCCCGGACGCTGACCCGTTCCATGAGAGCCTCCGCCGGGCACGCGTCACCTCGATAGCCCGAACGCTCGACCTCCGGCGGCGGGTTGAAGCTTCGCGGCGCGCCTTCGGGCGCCAGGTACAGCACGTCCACCACGGGGAGGCCCTGCCGCAGCAGGTACTGGCACCGGGCCAGATACTGATGCCAGGCCCCGGACTCCTCCCACCAGGTCTGTGTGCGCTCGTAGTGCAGACCCCAAGGGCCCATGGACATGCCCGGACGGCGGTCCGCCCACGGCTGCAGGGCGTAGCGATGGAAGACGAAGCGATTGATGCCCAGGCAGAGGGCCCAGTCGCCCATGGCTTTGATGGAGCCGGGATGGCCCAGCCACTTCTCATCGTTGTTGGCGGTGAAGGCCTCGGCCCCGATGATGGGCTTGCCATAGACACGAGCCGCCGAGGCCATCTGGGTCAGGGTCCCCCCGGCGCTGAAGGGCGGCCAGGACCAGAACTCGCCCATCGGCTCGTCCGCCCGGCCGGCGTAGGCCAGGTCGTCCACGGTCGTGTCGCCGTAGGCCTCGATGGATAGCCGCAGCCCGCGCCGCTGTGCCAGCTCGCGCATGTGCCCGGCGTAGTTGTCCAGCAGCAGGTCGGACACCGTCTGCCGAAAGTCATACAGGAAGCGCTCCGAGACCTCCAGGCTCTCAACGACGCGCCCCGTAATCACCGGCAGGTAGGGCAGCAGATCATAGCCGCGTCGCGCCAGGAACTCCTCGCGGAAGCGGGGGGTCCAGTTCTGCGACCCATTCTCCCAGCTATCTATGTGGGTCGAGACAAAGGTCGTGCCGGCCAGCGGCCCCACGTCGTCGGCCAACCGGGCGATGAAGCCCTCGAAAGCGGCCTCGGCGCCCTCTGGGCTCAGCTTGTCGCATTCCAGCCCCCGACCGGACTCCGGTGCCGGCGCATTGACCATGCCGCTGCAGGTATGCCCCAGGCGCAGGATGGTCCAGTTGCCCGCCGGGACATCCCAGACCAGATGGCCGTCGGTGCCCAGGCGCACAGTGAGGTCCACGATACGGTCGCGGGGAATGGTCTGCTCCGCTGGCAGCTCGGGATAGCTGGCCGGGGGATGGACGTCATGGCGCACAAAGGCAGCCTTGCCGGCGATGTCGGGGATGCGGTAGTCGCCGGGCGTCGGGAAGGCCAGCACGGCCACCTCGCGGTAGTGGTCGGCCACCGTGGGCGGCTGGGGCAGGACGCCCTCGAAGCGGATCGGCCCGGCCACCTGGACTTCGCTCCAGGTCAGCTTCTGCATGGCCTTGTCAGGCGTGATCCACGGCCCGCCGCTACCGTTCCAGCCCGCATCGTCGTTCATGTTGACCTGCAGGCCCAGGCGATCGGCCTCGCGGACCACGTGCCGGAACAGCTCACGCCACTCCGGTCCCGCAAAGGCCACCGGGCCGAGAGGCGTGCCCTGGTCTACTTCCATGATGAGCACGCCGCCGATGCCGACGCGTTGCATCGCCTCCAGATCGGCGGTGATGCCCTCGCGGGTGATGTTACCGTTGAGCCAGAACCAATAGACCCACGGTCGCGCGGAGTCCGGGGGCCGGGCGAAGTTGCTGGCCAGGTCGTCAGCCGCCAGACTGCGCGCGGTGAGCAGCAGCAGAGCGAGAAGAACGGGCCGAACGGCCATCGCGGGCTCCTCCGTCGGTCTGATGGCGACCCGAGGCAGGTTCTCAGTTCCCCCCGACCAGTGCTCACCCCTGCTCCCGTCGGTCAGTGCAGGTGTCGCAGCGGCCACTGCGGAACCGGCCTCGGCTGAGCGTGGACCAATGGCTGGGCCCGCCGGGAGGAAGACCATGGTTGAATGCGTATGGGTGCTATTGGCGTTGCTGGTCACCCTGACCCTGTTGCAGACCGCGGCCGCGGGCGAAACACCTGTCGCCGAGCTGCCGGACCACTTGCGGTGCTCAGGCCTGCCCACCCAGACCGAGGTTGCCACCGTGCATCGGTGGGCCGACGCGGCGTTCTCGGCGGAAGACCGCGGCTGGCTCGACGGCTGGCTGCGGACCGAGCTGCCCTTCACCTTCAGCTATGATGGACAACCTTTCGCCGAACTGGCGCGAACCTGGCCCTGCACCCGCCGCGAGCCCGTCGCGAGCGCCGGGGGGCAGACGCAGGAGATCACCTGGCAGGCGCCGGACGGTCTGCAGGTTACCTGCCAGGTCCGCCGCTTCGCCGCTTTCCCGGCCGTGGATTGGCTGCTGAGCTTCCAGAACACAGGACCGCAAGAGAGCGGGCTGGTCACGGAAGTGCAGAACCTCTCCCTGACGGTGACCCACGATCTGCCAGGCCGTGGCTATACGGTCACCGGGGCGCACGGTGGCCGTTGTGGCCGCGATGACTTCATGCCCTTCCGGCTGAGCGTCCCCGAGCCGCGGGCCCAGACCGGCCCCTCGCTTGAGCTCGTTCGCCAGGACCACGAGCAGCTCGAGGTCAACCAGTCCATCCTGCGGACCCCGCTGACCATCGGCGATCGGCAGTTCACCTCAGGCCTGGGGACCCACGCCACAAGCCATCTGCGTCTGGTCTCGCCGGAACCCATGGCCCGCTTCGCGGCGTGGATAGGGGTGGACGCTAACGAGCGCACTCGCGGTGGGGCCGGCTCCGTGGTGTTTGTGCTTGTGGCTGACGGCGCTGAGGTCTTCCGTTCCGCCACCATGCGCGGCGGCGAAGCGGCGGCCCGGGTAGAGGTGGACCTGGCCGGGGCCCGGATCCTGGACCTGCACGTCGAGGACGCCGGTGACGGCCCGACCTGCGACCACGCCGACTGGGCCGAGGCCAGCATCGCCTTCGCTGACGGGACGGTTCGCGCTCTGACCGAGATCCCGCGCTACCGTCCGCAGGGCGTGGTGCTGGGCTCCAGGGGCTCTTCCAGCAACGAGCAGCTCCCCTTCTTCGGCATCGAAAGCCCCGAGGGGCGAGGGGTGCTCGTGGGGGTCGGCTGGACCGGCAACTGGCAGGCTCAGGTCACCCGCGACGGTGGCCGGCTTGAGGCACGCGCGGGGCTGCCCGAGACGCGCTTCCGTCTGCGGCCAGGCGAACGGGTGCGCGGGCCACGGATTCTGATGCTGGCCTGGTCAGGCGAACCCTTGCATGGACACAACATGCTCCGCACTCTCCTGCGCGAGTACTACGTGCCACGACTGAAGGAGGGCCTGCAACACCCTCTGGTGACGGTCAACACCTGCTTCACCCACAACGGAGCCGGCGGGTTCCTGACGCAGGCCAACGCCGCCAACCTGCGGCCGCTGGTGGAGCCCTTCGTTGAGCTGGGGGCCGAGGCGTTCATCATTGACGCAGGGTGGTACAAGTGCCAGGAGTGGCCCGACCTCTTCACGAGCAAGGACTACGCGATTGACCCTGCCAAGTACCCGGAGGGCTTCCGGCCGCTGTCAGACCCTCTGGCAGCCGCGGGGGTCACCTTCGGCCTGTGGTGCCCACCTGAAGCCCTGGGGCGCATGGATGACCCGGCGAACCGCGAGAAGTTCCTGAAAATCGTTGACGGCTTCGTGCGCAGCGAGGGCCTTGGCCTGTACCGGCAGGACGACGGCTTCGTGCCACCACCCGAAGCCCCTGACCGGGTCGGTGTGTCGGAGATGCAGCATATCGCCGGGCTCTACGAGCTGCTGGACGAGATGCGCCGGCGCTACCCGGACCTGATCATGGAAGGCTGCAGTGGTGGCGGACGTCGGGTGGACCTGGAGACCCTGGCCCGCTTCCACTGGCACCAGAAGTCCGACCGGTGGTATGACTCCGTCAGCGACCAGTGCGGTATGTACGGGGCCAATCTCTTCCTGCCAGGCGGAGTGCTGAACCTGCCGACCAGCGCCACCGATGACTTCGGGGCCTGGTCCAGCTTTGGGGGGCAGTTCTCTCTGGGCTGGCACCCCATCGCCGAGGGCTTCCCGCTGGCCCAGGCGAAGCGGCAGGTGGCGCTGTACAAGCGCCTACGGCCTTGCCTAGCCGGCGATTTCCATCCGCTCACGCCCTGCGACCTCGGTGCGGCCTGGCTGGCCTACCAGTTCCATCGCCGCGACCTGAACCGGGGGTTTGCCCTGGTGTTCAAACGGGACGCGGTCGCAGGCGACGCCTTCGGATTGGCTTTGCAGAGCCTTGAGCCGGGGGAGAGATACGAGGTGGTGCGCGAGTCCGTCGGGGAGCATGCGGTGTTCACTGGCCGCGAACTGGCCGCAGGCATCGAACTGGCCGTCGAGGCCACACCGGGGTCCGAGACCGTGAGCTACAGCGCGCTGCCGTGAGGCGTCTGCCTTACTCCTCGGGCATCCGCTCGCGCAGCAACGTCGCCAGCTCCTGGTAGCCGTTCTCCTCTGCCAGTTCGAGAGCCGTGCGACCCTCACTGTTCTTGGCCTGGGGGTCGGCACCGGCGTCCAGGAGCAGTTTGCCGATCTCCAGCCGCGCCTGCCGGCGTGCCATGGCGGCCTCGTCGTCACCTTCGGCGGCCGGTTCCTCGTTCTCCCACGCGAAGAGGGTCTCAGCCAGGCTGCGCTCGGCGGCAGCGTGCAGAGCAGTGCGCTCCAGCTTGTCACGCAGGTTCACACCGGCTCCCGCCTGGACCAGCAGGCGCACGGTCTCCAGCAGCCCCTCCTGTGCCGCCTCGTGCAGGGCCGTGAAGCCCCGCTTGTCCGCAGCATTCACCTCGGCGCGCGCCTCCAGCAAGACCTTCACGACCTCCGGATGCCGGACCGCTGCCTGCAGCGCCGTTGTCTCGTCCTCGGTCCGGGCAGTCAGGTCGGCCCCGTGCGCCAGCAGCACTCTGACCACTTCAGGGTGTCCCTCGATGGCCGCGTCGTAGAGTGCCGAGCGGCGGTACTCATGCGTGGCCGTGATGTCAGCGCCTCGCGCCAGGAGCAGCTCAACGGTCTCGCCATGACCGCCCTTGCAGGCCTCGTGCAGAGGCGTCGTGCCGTTGGCCGTTGCCACGTTGACCTCGGCACCGCGGTCCAGCAGAAGGGTGGCCGCCTCGGTCCGTCCCTTGGCTGCGGCGAAGTGCAGCGGCCGCTCCTGCCACTTGCTTTCGGCGTTGATCGCCGCCCCTTCGTCCAGCAGCAGCCCGATCACCTCGATACTTCCACCCTTCGCGGCCCAGTGCAGCGCCGTGCGTCCACTCCACTCTACGGGCGTGTCCACGGCCACACCGGCGGCCAACTGCCGCTTGACCTCCTCCACATCGCCGACCCCGGCGGCGGTGTGGAGGCTATGCCGGGCGCCCTTCTCCAGCAGAAGCGCCACCGTCTCCGGGTGGTCAGCGTCGAGGGCGATTGCCAGCGGCGTCCGCTGGTCATCGGTCTCGGTACTGATGTCGGCCTCGTTGTCCAGCAGGAGGGCTGCCAGCTCGGTGTGCCCGGCCCCCGCCGCCACGGCCAGTGGCGTACGGCCGTATGCATCCCTCGCCTCGATATTCGCTCCATGCTCCAGCAGGAGAGTGGTCACCTCGGCGCTACCCGCCGCGGCCGCACGGTGCAGGGGCGTGTCGTCTTCTGCCAAATCACCGCCTGCATTGGCCCCCTGGTCCAGGAGCAAACGCGCCATCTCCAGGTCACGCCCCTCGGCGGCGAGCGACAGGGGTGAGGCGCCGATCGCCGGCAGGTCCGGGTCGGCCCCCGCCTCAATCAGGACCTTCGCCATCTCCAGGTTCCGGTTGACGACCGCCCAATGCAGAGGCCCGAACTCATCCTCGTAGATCTCGTTTGGGTCGGCGCCCTCGTCCAGGAGCTGTTGCACCTGGGCCAGATCGTTCGCCTCGGCCGCCTCGATGAGGTCGGCTGAAGCCGCGTTGAGCACCAGCAACGCCGCAAGACCAATGGCCGATCGCAGAGCCAGCATCATCCACTCTCCCCTTCTGGTGCCAACCGCGACGTATTCGGACGTGCGAAAAACTGTGAGAAAAAAACCGCACTTCGGTCACTGACGGTAAACCACTGTGGTAGTCTTCTGAGTGGATCGCAGCCTTTCCTGCTTGTCTTTCCGGAGGCATCACCACTGCGGCTTTGTGACACAGCCCTGATGCCCCGTAACCGCGAAGCGAATGACGAAACCGATGGACCAGGCAGTCTTTCCTGGCGAGCCCGCATCACGCCGCATGTTGGCGCCCAGAGCGGCGCTCAGGCCCCGACTGGTGCTTCTCGTGGTCTTCATGCTGGTGTTGCTGGCACTGCATGGCTGTCCGGAGAGTATGGAAGGTCTGATCGGGTCAGTGGCCACGGCAGACCAGACCCGCCCGGATTGCGTCGCCGCGTACAGAGCCGATGCTGCCCTCACTCTGCCGCCTGCGCTGGAGACTGACGCTGCTGGAGGCCACGCAACAGCTCGTCCACGGTCGCACTGAACGCCAGCCGCACCGCCTCCGACGACCCCGCCCCGAACAGCGGCCGGCCCTGATCGCCCAGAGCCGCGATCTCAGCGGCCAGTGGCACGCGGCCCAGGAAGGGCACCCCATGCGGGCTGCCATGTCCTCGCCGCCCCCGCTCATCAACACATCGGTTCTCTGACCGCAGTGGGGACAGACAAAGCCGCTCATGTTCTCGATGACGCCCAGTACCGGCAGCTTCAGGGCATGCAGGAAGTTGATGGCTTTGCGGCAGACACTGAGGCTGGCCTCTTGCGGTGTGGTGACAATCACGCCCCCGTCGGCGTCGGGAAACATCTGCCCCACCGTCAGTGGCTCGTCGCCGGTACCCGGCGGCAGGTCCACCACCAGGTAGTCCAGCGGCCCCCACTCCACGTCGGCGATGAACTGGCGGATGACGCCGCCCTTCAGCGGCCTGTAGGTGGTCATACCCTCGTAGAGGATGCCGTTTACGACTGTCTGCAGGGCCAGGGCCTCCCGTGGGCAAGTCAGGACGCACAGTCCGCAGCCCTCGCAGGCGGAGGCGCTGACCGCCTCGACGGTGATGGCATCGAAGCGGCAGCGCCGCTCACACTCGCCGCATTGCGCACACCTGGCCGCATCGCGCACAGCAATCCTGGCCCCCTGGTACTCCTCAGTTCGCTCGGGCTGCGGGTGGAGCAGCAGGTAGAGGTTGGCGGCATCCACGTCGCAGTCGGCCAGCACGGTGTCTCCGGCCAGGGCGGCGAACGACCCCAGTACGGTCGTCTTGCCCGTACCTCCCTTGCCGCTGAGTGTCACGATCTGCTTCATTCGGTGCTGCTCTCCTCATCGGCTCGCGCGCGGGCGGCCGCGTAGTAGTCCCGGCCGCCCACGGTTTCCCGCGTGATCCGGCCCTGCCGCAGCAGGTGGCCAAGATGCTTCAGTACCTCATTGCGGTGCAGACCCAACCCGTTGGCGATATCGTCGAGAGTGCAGGGCCGACGCGCCAGCAAAGCCCGGACCTCGGCCTCTCCCGCCTCGCCGGGGCTCCCGGGTGTCCTCGCGTATTCAGCGATGACCTCGGCTGGCGGCCTGAAGAGGGCGGCCAGCGCCTGCAGGCTCGCCGGTGACACGGCGTGAGCACAGCTCTCGGCTGGAGGCCGGGCAACCGTGTTCAACTGCACGCGGTGTGGGCGTATCCTGTGCGCCAGCGCGGCGATCTTGCCCACCGCCGACGGCGTCGAGGTGATGTTCGCCAACAGGAAAACCTCTAGCCAGAGCTGTCCACTGAAGCCCTCCCGGAACTCGCGCAGGCCGTCCACCATATCGGCGAAGCTGATCGCCGCGTGGGGTCGGTTCACGCGCTGGAAGGTCGCGTCGTCCCCGGCGTCCAGCGACGGGACTACCAGGTCGGCCTCGGCCAGCGCGGCGCGGACCCCAGGCTCCGACAGCAGCGAGCCGTTGGTGAGCACGGCCACCGGGACGGCGGTCATCGCCTTGAGTGCCGCTACCAACTCACCCAGTCGCGAGTAGAGCGTCGGTTCGCCGGACCCCGACAGCGTGATGTAGTCAGCCTGGACCCCCTGTGCGAGCCGGTCGGACATCTCCGCGACCACTTCAGCCAGGGGGACATACTCGGTGCGGGTAACGGTCTGGCAGGTGGTCGGGCCCAGTTGGCAGTAGATGCAATCGTAGGTGCAGGTCTTGTACGGCACCAGGTCGATGCCCAAAGAATGGCCCAGACGCCGCGAAGGGACTGGGCCGAAGACGCGGTGCGGCTCTGCCGTTGCCATGCCAGTCAAGTTCCTTTGGGCGTCTCTCCGCTGCCGCCGGAGAGACGCCCTGTTGCGTATCTACCAGCGTCTTCCGCGGCCCCGTCCGAAGCCGCGGCCGCGGCCGAAGCCCCCACCGGGAGGCACGGCGTAGCCCATGCCGCCGCCGATGCCGGCCCACCAGCTTCGCATCTGGCTCCAAAGCCCCAGCCGGCTCACCGGGTAGGCCATGGGGGCAACTCGCATATTGGGCATTACCTGCCCGGGTAGCGGTGCGCAAAAGCCGCGCCCGCCGCCGGTGCGAGGTCCCTGTCCGGCCGGTCCTGTTCCATCGAATCCAGGCATCTGGTTCATCTCCATTCATGTCCCTGCTGGGTCTGGGCTCAGCTCAGCCCTCTCTGGTCATCAGTCTCCCACACTTAGGGCACTTCGTCTGGTTACAGGGCACACCCCGCTGGTGGGGGGTGCGGTGACCGCAGGACGGACAGACGCACTCCCCGCCCGGACCCAGGCCCTGTCCGCCCATCCGTCCGCGACCACCGGCACCCCGACCGGTCCCCCGTCCCTGGCTAGTCATCCTGGCTCACCTCCTGGACGATCAGCTTCTCTATCCTCGCAAAGACCGCCAGCAAAAGGTCGCCGGTTTCGGGCCGTGCGGCGAGCAGGCCGTGACCCCGGGAGTAGGCTTCCGCAATGGCCCGATCCTGCTCGATCCGGCCGACCAGTGGCAACCCCTCGGCCTCGCAGTACTCGTCCACACCGTCAAAGCCCGACCCCGCCCGGTTCACTAGCACCCCGCAAGGCACCCCCAGCCCACGGCACGTCTCGACGGCCAGTCTCAGGTCACTAAGGCCGAAGGGGGTCGGCTCAGTGACCAGCAGGCAGAAGTCACTCTCGTCCACGATCTCCTGCATGGGACAGGCCGTACCGGGTGGAGCGTCAATGATGCTAAGGCGATCCTGACGGGTATGCCGCTTCACCGCATGGGTCACCGGAGTTGCCTTCTGGTCGCCTACGTTCAGCTCGCCGGCCACAGACTCCAGGCCCTCATCGGTGCGGCCGAGATGCACTGTCCCTACCTGCCGGGGCACCTCGCGGATGGCACCCGCGCGACACACATAGGCACAGGCGCCACAACCCGAGCAGAGCTCCGGGAAGGTCACGACGGCCTGCCGGATCACCGCGATGGCATTGTTCTGACAGGCGTCTGCACAACGTCCGCAGCGGGTACAGACGCTCAGATCCACCGCGGGGACCAACACGGTCACCGGCTCCTGAGCGCTGATCTCCGGCCGCAGCAGGAGGTGCGCGTTGGGCTCCTCCACGTCGCAGTCCAGGAACTGCACCTGTCTCGGGTGGAGTGTGCATAGCGCCTGAGCCAGGCTGGTGGATACCAGAGTCTTCCCCGTGCCGCCCTCGCCCGCCGCCACGGCGATCGTGAGGCACGGACACTGCTGCTCAGGCATCAGCGGCCTCGGCCCCCGCCTTGGCCCATACCGCCGCCGCGACCCATGCCTCCCCCGCCGCCCATACCGCGACCACCGCCGCGGCCCATGCCCATGCCGCCGCCCATCCCCATACCACGCCCGCCGCCCGGCCCGCCACCGGTGCCCGGCCCGCCACCCATGCCCATGCCGAAGTGGGCAGCCACGTTGGCGTCACCCATCTCGGTAAGGTGGCCGGCCACCAGCTGCTCGATGGCCTCGCGGACCGTGCCTCCGGGCGAGGCGAAGATGCGGATGCCTCCGGCGGCCAGTGCCCGATAGGCGTTGGGCCCGATATTGCCCGCGATGACCGCCGCTGCCCCCGCGTTGGCGACAGCCTGGGCAGCCGCGATGCCTGCTCCCGAACCCTGGACAGCGGCCGCATTCTCGATCGATTCGCACTCCATGCTCTCAGTGTCAACCACGACGAAATGTGAACAGCGCCCAAATCTTGGGTCTGTGAGCGCGTCCATGCCCGGTCCCGCGGCAGCCACGGCTACCTTCATCGGAACTCACTTCCCTTCCGTGTTCCATGTCTTATACATTTAGTCTTCGCCCTTCAGCTCCGCGATCCGCTGCCGGAGAGCAGCCAGTTGCTGCTCAAGCATGTTCGCCTGAGCCTCCAGGAACGCCACGTTGGGCGCTGCCTGGGGCTGCCCTGGGAAAGCCGCGGCCATGGCCGGGTTGGGCCACTGGCCGGTCATCAGGTACTCGGCGCAGGGCCCCAGGCCACTGGCGCTGCGTCCCACCCATCCCGGGCTGTAACCGAAGCGCATCCACCCGGGCAGGCCGGTCGCGTAGTACATGTTGCGTCGTCGCATGTTGATCACGTTCCTTTCCAGTCAGTCTTATTGCCGACACAGAGGCGGTGTCCGGCGTCTATCGTGTCAGGAAGCCTGCATAGCCCCGTCCGAACTGAACTCCAGCACGCTGCCGGACCCGATCGTGCAGACATCTCCCAGGAAGCGCTCCTTGAGCGCCAGCGTCCCCTGCGGACCGGTGCAGTGGCAGGGCAGGATGGTCCTGATGCCCAGCGCATGCAGCCGCAGAGCCAGACGATGGACGGCGCTGTCAGGGGTATCGCCCAGGTGCAGCCCCCCCACGAGGACGCGGGGAGGGTCGCCCTTCGCCACGTCCCGGGCTTCGCGCACGACCGTCGCGGCTCCACCGTGGGCACAGCCGGTCAGCACTACACTGTGGCCCGGAATGAGCCCGATCAGAGCCAGTTCATCGCTCACGACCGTAGTCGTGAAACCTGATCCCAGCAGCCGGTCCACACCGGCCTCGTCCGGCGCCATGAACTCGGCTCCGAGCCGTCGGTACGACTCCTCCGAACGGGGCGGGCCAATGTAGCGGGTGACCGAGTTGCGCTTGTAGTGGTGGTTGGCGCTGAAGAGATGGTGCGGGGCAATCACCGGTGTCGGCCCCACGGCCCCCAGAACCGTCTCCAGCCCGCCGATGTGGTCATAGTGCCCATGGCTAAGCACGATGGCATCCAGCGGGGCCAGGGAGAGCTCGAAAACATCAGCGTTCCTGGCAACCGTGGCGTCAGGACCGGTGTCAAAGAGCAGACGACGCTCCGGCGTCTCCACCAGTACAGCCAGGCCGTGAACACCCGAGGCGCCGGTGCGAGCCACTCCGTTGTCGCACAGCACGGTCATCCTCAGAGCCAGTGTCGCCATCCTGACGCTCACTTCCCACCGGTCACTCAGTGCTCACAGGTGCTCTCGCCGGCGACCAGCTTCCCGGCAGCCAGAGCCCTCAGTGCCGCCAGAGGGTCGCCGGTGATACCGCCAATGAACTCGATCCGGGCGCCGGCCAGCATGCTGACCGCCCGCGGACCGGCCCCGCCGGCCAGGACATGCGTCACACCCTCCTGCCGCATGAGCTCCGGTAACAGCCCCGGGGCATGCCCTGGGTTGTCCAGGCGCGTGCTGGCGAGGAGCTCGCCATCGCGTATGGCGGCCACAACGAAGTGCTCGCAGCGTCCGAAGTGGGGCGAAACCTCTGGCCCGTCACAGGCCACGGCGGCTCGGATCATCTCTGACACCTGTGCTGTCCTCCTGGGCGAAGCATCTATATGCTTTCTACATATAGCACGCCTGGCGTAGGCCGTCAAGCCCCCCGATGGCCCATTGGGGACTATTCCCAGTATCTTGCGAGGAGTGTGCCGCGACCTTAGTAAATGTAACAAGCACTTAGTGATACCCTATGGCTATTGTAGCCGGGGCGCCCGCTGTCACCCGGCGGGCAGGGATGCCGGGAGGTGCGTAACGTGTACATTCGCGTCATGGCCGTGATCGTGCTCGTTCCTGCACTGCTCAGCGGTGGGTGTGGCCCCCGCGTTGCTGAGGCCCCTTCAGCACCGCTACCCCCGGCAGGGGTCGGTGGGACGCCCACAGGTGCAACGGGGCCTGGTCTGACTGGACAGTTGACCGTCGCCGTTCCGTGCGGTCTCGCGATGGTCTACAAGGAAGTGCGCACGCTCTTTCAGGAGCGCAATCCCGGGGTGACGTTCAAGGAAACGGTTGAGAACATCGGGCCGATGACCAAAGCCGTGAGGGATGGGAAGCTCCATCCGGACCTCTTCATCAGCCTCGGCGAGAAGGAGATCGCTGAACTGCTGGACGCTGGCAAGGTGGAGGGAAAGCCGACCCCCTTCCTGCGTCAGGACATGCAGCTTTGTGTCCAGTTGGGCAATCCGCTGGGCATCAAGTCCCTCGAAGACCTGGCCAAGCCAGAAGTCAAGACCGTGGCGGTGTGCGATCCGATGTTGACCATCGGCGAAGTCGGTCAGAAGACATTGGAAGCGGCAGGGGTCTGGGAGAAGCTGGAGAAGCAAGGCAAGGTCGTCCGGCCCGGCCAGCCCATGGAGGCCAAGCAACTGGTCATAGACAAGCGCGCCGACGCCACCTTCATTTACTCCGCATGTGCGAACGAGAACTGGAAGGAGGGCGACCCCGAGCGTACGGTCATTGGCAAGGCCGATGTGGTGCTGACGGTGCCCCAGGACCTCTATGGTGGCATGTTTGCGGTGGTCGCTCTCCTCAAGGATGCCCCGAATGCCGAGCTGGCCAAGCAGTTCATCGCCTTCCTGCTCTCGCCCGAGGCTCAGGAGGCGGTGACCAAGTGGGGCTACGGCAAGGTCGAGGCTGAGGCGGGATAGCCCCCGCCTAGTGCCAACTGGGCCCGGCCACTACCCGCACGTGGGCCTCGGGCCGGAAGTACTGCTGTGCCGCCTGGAGGATGTGTTCCGGCGTGACTGACCACACCAGGTCAGGGTAGCGCTCGTAGTAGTCCACACCCAACCCGAAACGCTCGATCTGCAGCAGTACACTGGCGATCTTGGCCTTGGTCTCCAGCAGCATGGCCAGGGCTCCGAGCTGGTTGGCCACGAGATCGGCGTACTCCTGGTCGCTGATGAGTTCCGTCTGCATCAGCCGCATCTGGGCGAGCATGGTGTCGTAGGCCAGTTGCACATTCCTGGGGTTCACACCCGCCTGCGCCAACCACATCGAGTCGCCATAGCTTTCCTGCGTGGTGGCGAAGCAGTAGTAGGCCAGGCCTAGCTGATCCCGCACGGTGGCCCCGAAGCGGCCCATAAAGCCGAGCTGTCCCAGCACCATCGTGGCAAAGCGCAGCGGCAGATAGTCCTCGTGGGTCCGCGGCACACCGGGGCTGGCGATGACGATATCGCACTGGGTCTTCCCGGCCAGCAGGACATCCTCGACCTCGATCTCGGGCGGCGGAGCGGCCGAAAGCCCCGGCCAGCACACGGCGCCCGATGCTTCCCAGTCGCCGAACCGCTCTCCAACCTGCCCGATGGCCTCCAGCGGGTCAATGTCTCCGGCCAGCACCAGGACCGTCTCGTCGGGCCGCACCGCTTGCTGGTGGTAGGCCACGAGGTCTTCCCGGGACAAGGCCTCGATCGTGGGCGTCTCGCCAGCCTCCCAGACGCCGTAGGGATGGCCGGACGGGTAGAGGAGCTGCCGCGCACGCTTCTGCGCGACCGTGCGCGTGTCGTCTTCGCGCTCGCGGAGTTGGGTTAGAATCTCGGTTCTGACCCTTTCCATCTCCGTCTCCGGGAACACCGGGCGGCGGAGCTGGTCGGCGGCGATGTCCAGGAGGGTGCCCAGGTCGCGGGCCAAAGCATTGCCGCCCATGGTCAGGCACTCCAGGGCCGCCCCCACCCCAAAGGTCGCGCCGATGCCATCGAGGGCGGCGGAAAGCTCCTGGTAGGTTCGGGTCTCGGTGCCGCGCTCCAACATGGCTGCCGTGAAACGGGCTCGGCCGGCCTGCTCGGCGCTGTCCAGGACGCTTCCCCCACGGATCGCGCCCGCCAGGGAGACCGACGGTGTCGCGTCCAGGCGACAGGCCACGACCTGCAGCCCGTTCTCCAGCCGCCGGCGCTCAGCCTGGCGCAGAATCTCCAGCCCCGTGTAGCGAAAGACCCTGAAGTTCCCCGGGGTGCTGTCGGGGGGCGCTCCGCCAGGCTCACCGGTGGGAATCAGCCAGCCCGTGGTGCGGTTCTCGGGCGTCAGATATGTCTGCGCGACCCGCAACACGTCCTCGGCGGTGACAGCCTGGAGCCGGTCATGCATCTCCGGCAAGCGCCGGTAGGTGTCTACCATCTCCGCCTGTCCCAGCAGGCTGGCGATCCCGGTGGCTGACTCGCCCGCGTAGGCCACGGCGGCTGCGAGCTGGGTCTTGGCCCGCGACATCTCGTCCTCGCTGGGAGGGGCAGCGGTGGCCTGCGCAATGACGGCCAGCACGGCCTCTTCAACGGCCTCAGGCTCCACACCTACCCGCACGGTCGCGGTGAAATGCCCCAGCCCAGGGTCGATCTGCCCCGGCGTCAGGTTGCACCCGGCCGCCGAGGCGAGGGTAGTCTCGATCAGAGCCCGGTAGAGGCGGGAGGTCTTCCACCCTCCGGCGGCCGGTGATAGCCAGGAGACTGCTCCGGTTCCGGCCAGGATCGAAGTGAGCACCTGCAGGGCCGGGCCATCCGGATGGCGGGCCTCAGGGATGTGGAACGCCATGTCGAGATAAGCGGCGGGGGCCGGACGACGCAGGTAGAAGCGGCGTTCGCCCTGCTGTGGTGGCTCGTGGGAGCGGATCTCCGGTACCCTGGCCCGGCCCTCGATACCTCCGTAGAGCCGTCGGATCTCGGCCAGCATCGCCTCCGTCTCAAAGTCGCCGACGGCAATCAGCACCGCGTTGTCGGGGGCATAGCAGGCCTTATAGTAGTCCCAGAGGTCGGCGTGCGTGATTTGCTGCAGGTCCGCCTTCCAACCGATAACTGACCAGCGGTAGGGGTGGGTGCGGTACGCGGCCAGAGCCGTTTCCTCCCCGAGCAGGAAGGTGGGCCAGTTCTCGGCCCCCTCGCGCTCCGAGATGATGACCGTGCGCTCCGCGGCCGCCTCGTCCGGATCAAAGCGGGCGTTGGCCATGCGGTCAGCCTCGATCCGCAGGCCCAGGTCTCCGTGGGCCGATGGCACCGTCTCGAAGTACACCGTGAAGTCCGTGCTGGTCATGCCGTTGTTGTAGCCACCGACACGAGCGACTTCCTTGAAGATGTCGCCCTTGCCGAACTCGATGCCCCCCTTGAAGCACATATGCTCGACCCAGTGTGAAATCCCCGTGATGCCCGGCCGCTCGTTGCGGCTGCCGACGCGGTACCACACCCAGACCGTGGTGATGGGCGCCACGCGGTGCTCGACGGTGAGCACCTTCAGGCCGTTGTCCAGAACGGTCTCGCGTACGGGGAAATCGAGCATGCCATCATCTCCTCAGAGGCGTTCCTGCGTCTCGCAACTTCTCCCTCTGCCCTCATTGCTCCTGCCTGGACGCGTTGCAGGTCTGTGACTGGTCCGCAGCGTATCTTGCGGCCTGAACCACGTCACGGGGTACCGTCCATGAGATTCACCGCAGTCCCGCTGGGCTCGCTCATTACCCTGATCGGCGTCCTGGCGTGCAGCCTGGCACGAGGAGGACCGGCGATGGACCGACTGACGTTCTGCTGCGAGCCTGACAATGACCTGTATCAGGTCCTCGGGGCCCCACCGACCCGATTCGGCGCGCCGCAGGAAGCCGTCGAGAGGGCGCCCGAGGGGGGAGCCGTCCTGCTCCTGACGGCCGGCTACCCGGAGCGCCCAACGCCGGTGGACCCCGGGCTGTTCCAGTTGGCCGCAGAGAAGGGTCTCCGTCTTTACCTGGAGTACCCCGCTGCTCTGCCAGGCCTGCAGGTGGGCGCTCCGCAGACGACCGGGTGGGAGCGTGGCGTGGTGGCCTCCGATTGGTTCGGTCCCGACCTGCCACCGACGCGCATCCTGGCTATCCACGGCTGCCACTATGTTCCATCGGTGTCGCCCAAGCCTCATCTTGTGGTGGCCCGCGTGGCGGGCTTTGACAGAGCAGTCTTCGGCCTGCCAGACAGCGCACAGCCGATCCTGTTTGAGCTACCCGGTGGCGAGGCCCTGGTTGCTACCACGAAGCTGAGCCAGTTCGTGACCGCCCGCTATGCTCCCACGGCCGACTGGCGCACCATCTGGAAGCGCATCCTGGGGTGGTTGACCCGGGGCCAGGCCTCGATTGATCTGGAGTGGACCCCGACGGTGCGGCCGGCGTACGGCCCGACTGAACCTTTGCCGGACCGGGCCGAGAGCCACGCAGCCCGCCGGGGCCTGGCCTGGTTCCGTCAGTCCGGCCTGCTGGCGACGGAATCACTGGACAGGGAGCTGGCTGCAGGTGTCACCGTTGCGCCGAGGCTGCTCGGAGATGGCTCGCATGGCATCCGCGAGGGGATGGGGTCGAGCATCCGCTGCGACGGCAGCCAGGAGATCATGGGGATCAAGCGCAGCGACTGCAACGGCGAGTCTGCCATGGCCCTGGCCTTCCAGGCCGCCCTTCAGAGCGACCCCCACAGTGGCGAGATTGCTGCCAACATCCTGGACTACTGGTACAACCACAGCATTGCTCAGCAGGGAGTCCGCGCCGACCCGAACCACCCGTGCTTTGGCCTGGTCGCCTGGGGGATCAGCGACTGGCTCTGGGAGAAGGCCTACTACGGCGACGACAACGCCCGGCTGCTGCTGGGCACCATCGCGGTCCGGTCCCTGCTCAAGACGGACCGCTGGGATGACGCCACGCTGCGTTGCCTGCTGGCAAACCTGCGGACGACAGGCCGCAACGGCTTTCGGCCCGACCGCATTGACATCGAGAACCTGGAGGCCAACGGTTGGCGACATTACTACGAGGCGGCGACAGTGAGCTATGCGCCGCACTACCAGGCCTACCTGTGGGCCTGCTACCTTTGGGCGTATCGCGCCACCGGCTATGGGCTCTTCCTGGATCGAGCCAAGAAGGCTATCGCCATGACCATGGCGGCCTATCCCGACCGTTGGCGCTGGACGAATGGCATCGCCCAGGAGCGGGCCCGGATGCTTCTGCCGCTGGCCTGGCTGGTGCGCCTGGAGGACACCCCAGAACACCGCGGCTGGCTGCGACGCATCGCTACTGACCTGCTGGCCCTGCAGCAGCCCTGCGGGGCGATCCGGGAGCAACTGGGTGAGCCGGGCCTGGGTGCCTACGGTCCGCCGCAGTCCAATGAGGCCTACGGCACTAATGAGGCGACCCTCATGCAGGAGGACGGCGACCCGGTGTGCGACCTGCTTTACACGACCAACTTCGCCTTCATCGGCCTGCATGAGGCGGCCGCTGCCACCGGAGGGCCGCTTTACGCCGAGGCGGCGGACAAGCTGGCAGACTTCCTGTGTCGCATCCAGATCCGATCAGAGACCCACCCTGAGCTGGATGGTGGGTGGTTTCGCGGCTTTGACTTCCGCCGCTGGGAGTACTGGGGCAGCAGTGCCGACGCCGGCTGGGGCGTGTGGTGCATCGAGAGCGGCTGGACCCAGGGCTGGATCGCCAGTGTCCTTGCCCTCCGTGAGATGGGCACATCGCTTTGGGAACTCACCTCCGACCATGATCTGAGAGCGCGGACGGAGGCCATGAAGCCACTCTTCTTTCCCGAGGGTGATGCCTTGACGACCGCCCAGTCGGTGTCCCACCTGGCTCTGGGCAAGCGGGTGACCCTGCGTGATCCCTTCAGCCCGAACTACCCCAGCACCGGCGCCGAAGCCCTGACCGATGGTCTGCGGGCCACGCCCGACTACACGGACCCGGCCTGGCTGGGCTTTGAGGGGGTGGACCTCGAGGCGACGGTGGACCTCGGGGCGGTTACGGCCGTAAAGTCGGTTCGCGCCGGGTTCCTGCAGATGATCCAGTGGGGCATCTTCCTGCCGTCACGGGCGGAGTGCCTGGTCTCGCGTGACGGCCGGGAGTTCCAGAACGTGGCCGCGGTGGACACAACCACCCCGGCGGACAGAGACGGGGCGTTCATGGAGGAGCTGGCGCTCACTCTGCCCGAGGGCACGAAGGCCCGCTACGTGCGGCTGCGCGCCCGGTCCCTGGGCACCATCCCGTCCTGGCACCACGCCAGCGGCAAGCAGGCCTGGCTGTTCGTGGATGAGGTGGTGGTCGAGTAGCATGACCACACAGGTTCCAGCCGTCTCGCCGTGGAACTCCCAGTCCATGCGTGCCCTGGGACCCCTGCTTGTGGCGCTGGTGCTGACTCTCACCGGCTGTGCCCGCGAGGTGACCGAGGTCGGCGGGCGTAAGGTCGTGCGGGTCTGGCACGTGTGGGGTGGAACTATGGCCGAGGGCTTCACCAAGATCTGTGAGGCCTATCAGCGCGCCCACCCCGAGATCCTCCTCAAGCCCGTCTTCGCGGCCAATGACCTGGCGACGAACCAGAAGTTCTTCACTGCCGTGGCCGCCAACAAGCCGCCGGAGGTCATCTTTGTGGATGGTCCCCAGGTGGCCTCCTGGGCTGAGTGGGGCGCACTGCAGCCCCTGACTGAGCTCTGCCAGGAAGCAGGCATCACTGAACACGACTACTTCCGGCCCTGCTGGGTGCAGAACGAGTACAAGGGCGACGTGTGGGCCATGACCTTCTGCGCCGACCCGAACTTCGGCTTTGTCTGGAACAAACAGGCCTTCCGGGAGGTGGGGCTGGACCCCGAGCAGCCCCCGCGTACCATCGCTGACTTGGACCGCTGCGCCCGGGCGCTCACCAGGCGTCAGGGCGACGAACTGGTCCGCATCGGGCTCATCCCCTGGTCGCAGTACGGGGCGGCCAACTCCATCTTCACGTGGGGCTGGGCCTTCGGCGGCGACTTCTTCGACCCAGCCACCCAGCGCATCACGGCTGATGACCCAAGGGTGGTGAAAGCCCTGGAGTGGATGGCCAGTTACGCCAGGGAATACGACGTCACGCGTATCGCCAGTCTGGAACGCGGCTTTGGGGCCGCCGAGCAGAACCCGTTCATCACCGGCAAGGTGGCCATGATGTGCCTGCACATCGGCGGGATTGCTGACCTGGCCCGCTACGCGCCGGACCTGGACTACGGCGTCACCTTCATCCCGGCCCCGCCCGATGGCGAACAGCGCTCGTCGTGGGTCGGGGGGTGGTGCGTGGCTCTGCCCCGGGGCGCCGCCAACCGTCGTGAGGCCTGGGAGTTCGTGCGCTGGGTCTGCGCCACACCCGAGGGGACGGAGTTGGTAGGCCGCGCCACCGGACTGTTTCCGGGCTGGAAGGCCTCGCCGTACCTGCAGCGGGTGCGGACCCGGCGTCACTATGACAAGTTCCTGCAGATCCTGCAGGAGTGTCGCCACCAGCGCCCGGTCATGCCGGTCCAGGCCCGCTACATGCGGGAGCTGTCGCGAGCCGTGGACGCGGCGGTCTATGGCAAGTTGACGCCTGCGGCGGCCCTGAGACGGGCGCGAGAGACCACCCAGCGCGAGCTTGACCTGATCACCCAGAGCGACCGCCGCGCCGGGGAGGGAGGACCATGAGGCCACGACCCGCCAGCGCCAATGAACGTCGGCAGCTATGGGCCGGACTGGCCTTCTGCAGCCCGGTGCTCGTGGGCCTGCTGGCCTTCACCGCCTATCCCATCCTGGCCTCGTTGTACTATAGCTTCACGCGCTACAGCGTCATGAAGCCGCCAGTGTGGATCGGCACGGCAAACTATGCCCACTTGGCCCACGATGAGCTGTTCTGGAAGTCATTGGCTAACACGGCGTACTATGCGGTCATCGCGGTGCCGGTGGGGATCGTGGTCGCCCTGGCATTGGCGCTGCTGCTGAACCTGAAGGTGCGGGGGCAGGCGCTGTACCGCACCTTCTTCTTCGTGCCCTCAATCGTTCCGCTGGTTGCCAGTTCGGTGCTGTGGATCTGGCTCTTCAACCCTCAGAACGGGGCCATCAACGCTCTCCTGCGGCCGCTGATGGGCAGCCTGGGCCTGGGAGAGCCTCCCGGGTGGTTCGCCGACCCGGTGTGGTCCAAGCCGGCGATCATCCTGTGGAGCCTCTGGGGTGTCGGTGGGTCCATGGTGATCTTCCTGGCGGCCCTGCAGGATGTCCCCCGTGAGCTGCACGAGGCAGCCCAGGTGGACGGCGCGCGGTCCTGGCATCGCCTGCGGCACATCACTTTGCCCTTCATTAGCCCGCAGATACTCTTCGTCGCCATCATGGGCCTCATTGGCGCCTTCCAGTTCTTCACGCCCGCCTATGTCATGACCCAGGGGACTGGCGGGCCGGTGGACTCGACACTCTTCTATTCGCTGTATCTGTTCAACGTCGCCTTCGCTGACTTCAAGATGGGCTATGCCTGCGCCCTGGCCTGGATCCTGTTTCTGCTCATCCTGGCCTGTACGGCGCTGCTGTTCCGCTCGTCCGCGCGCCTGGTCTACTACGCCGGGGAGGGGAGGTGAGCGCGATGGCCGAGCCCGACGACAGCGGGGGCCGGGGCATGAGCCGTATGGCTACTATCGCCGCGCACACGGCGCTCATCCTCCTGAGCCTGGTGTTCCTGGTACCGCTGCTGTGGCTCATCACGTCGTCGCTGAAGACCGACGCGCAGATACTGCGCTTCCCCCCGGAGTGGATTCCGTCGCCGGTGACGCTGAAGAACTACCCCGGTGGGCTCACTTTCATCCCGTTCTGGCGGCAGTTGGGCAACACCCTGCTGATTAGCAGTCTGACCGTCCTGGGCACCCTGCTGTCCTGCTCGCTGGTGGCCTATGGCCTGGCGCGGGTGCGCTGGCGCGGCCGCAACGCCCTGTTTGGCATCCTGCTGGGCACCATGATGCTGCCGTTCCAGGTGACCATGGTGCCGGTGTTTGTCATGTTCGCGCGGATCGGCTGGGTGGACACCTTCTGGCCGCTCATCGTGCCGCATTTCCTGGGCAGCGCCTTTTACATCTTCCTGATGCGCCAGTTCTTCCTGACCATCCCCCTGGAGCTGACCGAGGCGGCGCGGATAGACGGTTGCAGCGAATGGGACATCTACCGCCGCATCGTGCTGCCCCTGAGCAAGCCGGTGCTGGCCACGGTGGGCCTGTTCGCCTTCATGGCTTCCTGGAACGACTACCTGGGTCCACTCATCTACCTGGCCGATGAGAGCCGGTACACGCTCTCGCTGGGTCTGGCGAGCTTCTCCAGCCAGTACGGCTCGTACCCGGGGATGCTGATGGCGGTGACGGTGGTCATCACGGTCCCTATCATCGTCATCTTCTTCTTTGCGCAGCGGACGTTCATCCAGGGAATCACGCTGACCGGCATCAAGGGCTGATCATGGCGGAGCCGACGCCGCGCGAATTGGCCTTGAGCGCTTTGCGCCACGAGGAGACCGACCGGATCCCGTGCAACTTCATGCTGTCGCCGCCGGCCCTGGCCAAGCTCCAGGGACACCTGGGCCGGGACGAGGTGGACGAGTTCCTGGGCAACTGCCTGTATCTGTATGGTTGCAGCGACAAGCCGCTTTACGCCAACCCGGATAAGTACGGCCCAACGATCGCTGACCAGTACGGGGTGGTGTGGGCGACCTCCCACGCGGACCGCGGCTACCCCCTGGAACACCCCCTCCGCAGCCCCAGCCTGCAGGACTACCAGTTCCCGGACCCGTTGGAACCGCGCCGTTGGGAGCGGGTGCCGCAGGCGGCGACCCTCCACCCGGAGTGCCTGCGACTGGCGGTGGTGGGTGACCTCTGGGAGCGTGCCAACTTCCTGCGCGGGCTGCAGCCCCTGCTGCTGGACTTGCGTGAACACCCCCGGTTCGTCCACGAGCTTCTGGACCATATCGCAGCCTACAACCTGGCCACGCTCGAGGGCATGGTGGCCTATGCTCCGGACGGTATCTTCATCAGCGATGACTATGGCCTGCAGGCGGGGCTGATGATGAGCCCGATGGACTGGCGCGAGTTCGTCAAGCCCCGGCTGGAGCTGCTGCTGCGAGCGGCGCAGAGCCACGGGCTGCGGACGATGCTGCATAGCTGCGGCTGCGTCCGCGAGATCATCCCGGACCTGATCGAGCTGGGCCTGGACATCCTGCACCCTATTCAGCCCGAGGCCATGGACATACGGGCGCTGAAGCGCGAGTATGGTCGGGACCTGACGTTCTGCGGCGGGGTCGGCACGCAACAGCTCCTGCCTGCGGCGACCCCGGATGAAGTCCGAGCGGAAGTGTGGCGCACCGCCGAGGACATGGGACGGGGGGGAGGTTACATCCTGGAACCGGGAATCACCATCCAGGGCGATGTCCCGCTGGGAAACCTCCTGGCCCTGGTCGAGACCGCCCATGCTTACCGTCGGAGACGGCCATGACCGCCGTTCGGCGCTTCGTCGGGGAGCCTATAACGGAGGTCGAGCCCCTCGACGCCAGTGTCATGGCCTCGGGGCAGCCCTCGGCGCCAGGGAGCTTCCTGTGGCGCGGGGAGACCTATGTCGTGAAGCACGTGCTTTCGGTGTGGAAGGATATCTCCGACGGGAGCAAGGGGGATGAGCCGGGGTACGTGCGGAAGCACTGGTTCCGGCTCCAGTTGACAGACGGTGGCATCGCCGAGGTCTACTTCCTGCGCCAGCCCCAAGGCCCGGGGAAGCCGCGCTGGATTCTCTATACGCTCACGTCGCGCACCCCATAGGGCCAACACCCGTCAGCGCCCTGGCCGGCGCAGCAGCACCTTCCGCAGGGCCCGCAGGTCCTGTCGCAGCCTGTGTACCTGACCCTCATCCACGCTCTGCCCGTACCGTTGGGCATAGAAGCTCTCGTTCAGGCGCTGGAGTGCCTCCCGATCGGCTGGCTCCGTCAGTTCGGTCGCCAGCAGGGATGTCGCTTCCTGGGGCGTCAGGACGGAGCCGTGAGCGATCCCGCGGCGTCGCAGGGCCCGGCCGTAGAGGTCCTGGTAGTCCCGGGCCAGTTCGGCCAGCGCGCTACGGCGCGGGGACCGGCGGAAGCGCTGGAGCAGCGTCGCCGGGTCGAGAACCGCACTGAGAGCCAGTGTCAGCAGGATCAGTGCCACGGCGCTCCAGCCTGCCACCCGTGCCGCCTCCCGTGCCGCGATGTCCCAGTGGGCCGTCAACAGCAGTTCCAGCCACGAAAGCTCGCCTTCCTGGCCCGCAGGCTCCGGGTTGAACGGTACCCAGCCGATACCCGGGAAGAAGACCTCGGCCCAGGCGTGGGCATCCTTTGCCCGCACTGTGTAGGTGCCGTCTGCCTCCTGCTCCTCCCTGCCGGTCGCGTAACCCGTGGCCACGCGCGCAGGAATGTCCGCCAGGCGGCACATGATCACCAGGGCACTGGCAAACTGGTCGCAGGCTCCGCGGCGGCTACGCAGGACGAAATGGGCCACGACATCCTGACCGTAGGGCACGGCCGGGGCGCGCAGCGAGTAGATGCAGTGCGCCTCCAGGTAGCTCTCCAGCGCCTCCACCTTGTCATACAGAGTGGTCTGCTCCCGCGTCAGGTCGGCGACCAGCCCGCGGAGTGCCAGGGCCGTGGCGGCCGGAACGGCGAGATAGCCGGTGTCTCGCAACCACTGCGGGTACTCGGGGCTCGCCTGGCGGAGCGTCTCCGGGTCCTGCGGGGGCTCGCGGGAAATGACGTCATAGCTGAACTCACTGCTGGCGACGCCCCCGCCCCAGGAGATACAGCCATACCCGTCCACCTGTGGCCCGGCATACCCCCGGCGGAAACCGAAAGGCATGGTCGGCACGCTGGGCATTCGCGGCACGGTGATCTGTTCGGGGTGGGCGGCGGCGAGCAGTTGACCCGTGAAGGCCAGCAGCTCGTAATGCTGGCGCAGGGCACGGCCGGTCCGGCCGTATGGGAAGACGGTCTCGGGCACCCGGTAGCGCTGACCCTCCCGCCACAGAGGACGTTGGTCGCGCAGGACCCGCGACCAGCCACGCCCGTCGTAGTAGTCGTAGACCGCCCCCCGCCAGAGAGCGGGGCGGTCAGCCGTGACGGTCATCACCGGCGCGTCAGAGAGCTCCAGTGGGCCGGTGCCGATGCGGAATTCCTCCGTGAAGCTGCTGTACGTCCAGTTGAGCCGCCGCGCGAAGTCCCAGCCGTAGACCTGCTCGGCCATCTGGCTGTACAGATTGGGCGTCAGTTGGAAGAAGCCCGTGCCGATGGCCCGGCCCAGGCCCAGGGTCAAGACGGCCAGCAAGGCAGCCACGGCCAGGTGCCCGCGAAGCATCTCGGACCACTGCGGATAACGGGGCTGGCCCCGGCCAGCCAGCCTGTCGTCCACGTCCAGGAACTGCTCATAGCCCCAGGTGAAGGCCACGCACAGCAGGTACAGGCTGAAGTAGATCCAGGTCTGCAGGTTGAGGTTGATGGTCCCCACCAGCCCGAACAACGCCAGACCACAGACCACACAGAAGATGAGGTTGGGGCGACTGCCTTGCCAGTATGAGAATCCTACCAGAAACCAGCCTACCAGCCCTGCCAGAGCCAGGTCGTTCTGGGCCAGGATTTCCGGGGGGTACATCAGCAGGATCGCCGGCGCAGGGATGTGGCGGAGCCCGTAAGCGGTGAACCCCGCCACCAGGAAGAAGACTCCAGGGATCAGGTAGAGCCGCCGGGCCAGCGCGCCGCGGTAGCTCAGGACGCAGCCCGCCAGGTAGGCCAGGTGGATCAGCCAGCCGTACGTCGGGGCGTTGACCGATGAAGTCAGAGCCAGGAGAGCGCTGGCGCCAAGCCCGTAGAGGCCGACATACAGCGGCAGGTAGCGCCGTTGGACGTCAGGCGTAGCGGTCGGCAAGGTGCGCTCCCCTCCCCCAGTTGGCGTTGAGCGGACGGTCGCCGCGGATGAGATGCACGCGACAACGAACAGCTCCCAGCTCGGCCTGCAAGGGCCCATAGTCAACTCGACGCCGGGTGGGAGGAAACGTTGCGGCGTCGAGGATGAACCAGGTCACCGGGTGCCCCAGGCCCCGCAGGTAGGCGGCGACTTCGCCTCCCGTGGCCGCTGGCGACAGCACCACCACGGTGCCATGCCGGGGCAAGAGATCGGTGTGGTCGGCCACGACGTCGGCCAGTGGCAGCTCACCGTCGGGCTGCACGCGGGCCAGCGCATTGAGCAGCCGCAGTCGCTGCTCCGGCTCAGCAACGATCGGCAGGCTGAAGTCCTCGCGCCCGGCGGCGATAAGGCCCACCGCGCTGCCGCGCTCCTGGGCCTGGTCGGCCAGAGTCGCGGCCAGAACAACGGCATACTCCAGGGTGTGCTCACTGCCCACGCCAACGTGTACCCGGTGCTCGAGGTCCAAGACAATGAGGCCGTGGAGGGACTCGGGCTGCTCCCTCTCCGCGATGACCAGCCTGCCGCGCCGGGCGGTGGTCGGCCAACTGATGCGCCGGGGATCGTCTCCGGGCACATAGTCGCGCACGCCATAGAAGTCCTCCCCGGTGCCGCGCAGCCGCCGCCGGGGCCGAAGCGCGCGGGGGCCCTGGCTGGAGACTGGCCAAAGGTAAGGCAGGCGCAGCACCGGCGGGTAGACGACGGTCTCGCCAGGGGCAGGCACGGAGCGGGTGAAGCGCCGGAGGCCCAGCGGGTCGGCTGTGGCCAACTCAACCTCGCCGGGAACATACAGTCCGCGGCGACGGGGCTCGATGGACTGCTGCAGGGTCACAGACTGGCCGGGTCCGAGGATGGCCACCGGCTGCTCCGAGGACTCCGTGGGGCCGAGGCCCTCGGGCAGCAGGTCGCGGACGGTGAAGAAGACCTTGCGGGTGCGGGCGCGGTTGGTAACAGTCAGGGACGCAGTGCCCCGTTCCCCCACCGTGAGTGTGGGCGGGAGACTGCGCTGGACTTCCAGGCCCCGCAGTTTGCGCCTGCCCAGCCCCAGAGAGACCACGCGCAGGCAGACGAGAGCCGCGCTCATGGCGAAAAGCTGCTGCACGTGCAGCACCAGTCCTACCACGAACAGGAAAAGCGCGCCCCAGAAAAGGGCCTGGCGTTTGAGGCTCATGGGCTTGGGACCCCTTCGGCGACTGGCACCGGTACCTTACCCAGGAGATCATTGACCACTTGCTCCGCCGAAACCCCCTGCAAGCGGCGCTGGGGTTTGAGGATGAGGCGATGAGCCAGCGCGGGCACGGCGACTCGCTTGATGTCATCAGGGACCACATAGGGTCGTCCGGCCAGCGCAGCCACGGCCTGCGAGCAGCGCATGAGGGCGATCGAGCCCCGGGGGCTAGCGCCCAGCTCGACGGCTTCGTGGGCTCGGGTGGCATTGGCCAGTTCGACCATGTAGCCCTTCAGCGACGGGTCCACGTGCACCTGGCGCACCCCCCGCTGCAACCCGAGCACATCCTCGCGGGTCAGGACTGCCTGCACGCGCTCAATGGGGTGACTGATCATCTGACGCTCGAGTATCTGCACCTCCTCCGCCGGTGACGGATACCCGAGGCTGACGCGCATCAGGAAGCGGTCCAACTGCGCCTCAGGCAGCGAGTAAGTGCCTTCATACTCGATCGGGTTCTCGGTGGCGATGACAAAGAAGGGCCGCGGCAACTCATGGGTGACACCGTCGGCGGTCACCTGGAACTCCTCCATGCCCTCCAACAGTGCGGCCTGGCATTTGGGCGTGGCCCGGTTGACCTCGTCGGCCAGCACCACGTTGGCGAAAAGCGGGCCGGGGCGGAACTCGAAGGTCCCCGCCGCCTGGTTGAAAACCGACACGCCCGTGATGTCAGCGGGAAGCAGGTCGGGGGTGAACTGGATGCGCTTGAACACCAGGTCCACGGAGAGGGCCAGGGAGCGTGCCAGCATGGTCTTGCCGACGCCGGGGATGTCCTCGATCAGCAGATGCCCGCCGGCCAGGAAGGCGGCTACGGTCAACTCCACCGCTTCCCGTTTGCCCACGATGACGGTCTCGATGCGATCCACGAGTTGCTGAGCACGGGCCGCGAACTCATTGCTGTCCATATCGGTTGCCTTTCCTGCCCTGCCGGTGCTACACTGCGGCTGCATTGTTACCAAGCTGCCACGAACCAGCCATACTTTACACAACTATGGACCCAGCAGCCAAGGTCGGAGTTCCGCTGAACCGGGATGAAACCAGGGGGCAACCGGAGACCACAGACACTTTGGCGTCGCAGAGGCCTTCTCTCGTGGTCACCACCTCAAGACGGCCTTCGCCGGCGCTGGTCGCACGGGCGGAGCAGCTGGCAGAATGGCTGCGGGCTCGCGTCGTGCCACGTGAGGGTTCACTCACGCAGGTCTGCGCCGCGCATGGAGTGGGGGGTGTGGTGGTGGTGGGCCCCGAAAGGGTCACTTACCATGAACCGGCGCGTGATCTGCATTACTTCTACCATCCCGGTATGGCCAAGGTGCGCCTGCACAGTCACCGCCGTGGTGACCCCGATCCGATGATTCAGGCCATGGACGCGCAGCCAGGCGATGAGGTTCTCGATTGTACCCTCGGTCGAGCCTCCGATGCGCTCCTGGTCTCCTGGGTAGTGGGAGAGACGGGGCGCGTGGTGGGCCTGGAAGCGTCGGCGGTATTGGCGGCGCTGGTACGCGATGGAATCGCCCGGTACGCGGACCCCAGCGCCGCGTTGACCGCGGCTTTGCGGCGTATCCGCTGCCAGTGGGCCGACTACCGGGAGTATCTGCCGGAGTGCCCTGACGGCGCCTTCGACGTTGTCTATTTCGACCCGCTGTTTGACGAGCCGCTGGAGACCTCGCCGGCCATGGCCCCGTTACGCCTGCTGGCGGAGAGAGCGCCGCTGACGGCCGAGACGGTGGCCGAGGCCGCCCGTGTCGCCCGCCGGCGCGTTGTTATCAAGCAGCGACGGGGCAGCGGTCTGTGGCACCGCATTCCCGTGGACCGCGTGGTCCATGGGCGGAGTGCGCGGGTGGAATACGGAGTGAGACTGGCTCGTCCACACACCGGGGCCGCAGGCCCCAGCAGGGAGTGTTGTTGATGGCTTCAGCGGATGAGGAACGCCTCGTCACCGGCCTGATGAAACTGGGAATCCTGACGGCCGATCAGGTCAACGAGGCCCGGCAGCAGGCGGAGGCCTCGGGGATCAATCTTACCCAGACGCTGCTCAGGCTGAGACTCGTCACCGCGGCTGACATTGCGCGCGCCGTGGCCGAGATGCCGACAGGACCGGCGGAGATCGCGGAGCCGGCGGATCTGGAGCAGACCCCCGCACCGGCAGCGGCGACGCCGCCCCCGCGCTCGGCCGCTCCGCCGCCGCGCAAACGCGTTAGCGGTCAGCAGTCGCTGAGTGCCTACACGGTGGATCCGGACGCCCTCCGCGATGTGCCGCGGTCGGTGGCCGAGCGGTACCTGGTGCTGCCCATCGAGGTCCGCGAAGACAGCATCCTGGTAGCAATGGCCGATGCCTCCAATGTCTTTGCCATTGACGAGGTGCGCTCCCGCACCGGGCGGCGGGTCGAGGCCATCGAGGTGCCGGAGAGTGAGCTGCGAGCCGCCATCGAGCAGTACTACGCCAACTTCGCGCGCTCGCACGTCAATCTCAGCGCCACGACCAAGGACCTGGGTGAGAGCATCAGCAGCGGCGACTATGCCAACGCGGTGGACAAGGCCTTTGCCGAGTTGCTGGACCAGGCGCCGGTGGTCCGGATCGTAGAGGGTATCCTGCGCGAGGCGGTGCGCATGCGCGCCTCTGACATCCATATCGAGCCCAGGGCGGAGAACGTCGCGGTACGGTTCCGCATTGACGGTAAGCTACAGACCCACGCGCTGCTGCCCGCAGACATGCACCGCTATGCGCTGTCGCGGATCAAGATCCTGGCTGACGAGGACATCGCCGAGACGCGGATCCCCCAGGACGGGCGTTTCGCCACGATCATTGATGGCCGCCCGATTGATCTTCGCGTCTCCACCCTTCCGACGTTTTGGGGCGAGAAGGCAGTGCTGCGCATCCTCGACAAGAGCCGTACCCTGGTGTCACTCTCGCAGCTGGGCTTCCTGCCGGACATGCGGAAGCAGTACGAGGAACTGATCAACATGACGCAGGGGATCCTGCTGGTGACCGGACCGACCGGCAGCGGCAAGACGACGACCCTCTATGCGTCGCTGCATACCCTCAACGACGAGAGCACCAATATCACCACCATCGAGGATCCTATCGAGTACGAGATCAGCGGCCTCAATCAGGTCCAGGTACACCCCCAGATCAATCTTACCTTCGCGTCGGCACTGCGGTCCATCCTGCGACAGGACCCGGACATCATCCTGGTGGGCGAGATCCGCGATCTGGAGACAGCCGAGATGGCCTTTCGGGCGGCCCTGACCGGACACCTTGTGCTGTCCACCCTGCACACCAATGACGCTCCGGGGGCGGCTACCCGCCTGGTGGACATGGGCATCGCACCCTATCTCATCTCCTCCACAGTCATCGGCGTGCTGGCCCAGCGGCTGGTGCGGAGGCTGTGCAGCCATTGCCGTGAGGGCTGTGACCCCAGCCCGGAGGAACTGGACCGGCTGCAGTTGACACCGGAACAGCAAGCCAAGGTGCAGTTCCACCGCGCACGCGGGTGTGCGCATTGCCGCAACACGGGCTACCAGGGCCGCATCGCCCTATATGAGCTCATGCCGATGAACAATGAGATTCGGGAAGGCATCCAGGCCGGGATGAATGCCGCGCAACTGCGGCAGGTGGCGCTGAAGGCGGGGATGCGCAGCCTGAAGTTCGACGGTCTGGCGAAGGTTCACCAGGGCCTGACCAGCGCCGCTGAGGTTGTCCGGGTCATGTTCGCGTCGGATGTGCTGTAGGGCCCAGACTTCCGTCGGAGGGCGGCGCTTCGGGGGCTAGAGGCCGCAGGTGTCGCGGGCCGCGGCAATCACGAGGTCCACGGTTGTCGGATCCACGTTGCTGGGCAGGGGGCTCCCAAAACAGAGCACGAAGGGGTTCCCCTCGCCAGACTGGCTAATCTGCTCGCGGACGGCGTGTTGGATGGCCGTCCTGCTGCCCCGCAGCAACAGCTCCTCAGAGTCCAGATTCCCAAAGAGGCACCGTTGCGGCCCAAAGACCTCCCGCACTTGAGCCACGCTGAGGGAGAAGCCCTTGCGCGGCTGCTCGAAGGCGAAGGCGTCGAAGGGGATGGCTGCCTCCTGGGGCAGTATGGGACCCAGGTCGCCCTCGTTCCACATGATCACCCGCAGCCCGGCGGCATGGGCTGCGGCGGTGATGGAGGCCTGGTAGGGCAGAGCGAAACGCTCGATCATGGCCGGCGAAAGGATGTCCGCCGAGGCCCAGCTATCGGCGATGAAGACCGCCTCTGCCCCCGCCTGGGCCAGTTCCCGCATATGCAGTTCGTCGCCGGCGGCGTAGCGGTCGCAGGCGTAGGTGAACAGATCAGGCTCGTAGAGCATGGCCATCATGGCGGCCTCGAACCCAAAGGCGTAGCAGGCCTTGATATAGCCCGGGGAGTCATGCGGCAGCACCAGGCAGCGGTCACCGAGCTCGGAGATCAGGCGTGTCAGGCCGCCCAGATAGCTGTCGCCCCAGCTTGCCGGGTCGGGGATGAGACGCCTTGCATCCTCGCGGCTCTGGATGGGCCCGAGCGGATCGCAGACCTTGGCGCCGCTGTCACGCCCGCGCAGCGCCAGGCTCTGTTTGTCCATCTCGTACTCATGGCCGGTGTTGCCGTCGCGGATGACCCAGCGGTCGCGTTCGTCGGCGAGAAGCTCGGCCTCGTTGGGTCCGCTGCCGGCGCCCTCGTAGAAAAGCAAGTCCGGCCGGTGTCGGAGATGGAGTGCCAGATAGGCCTGATGCCAGGTCTCCTGACTGCCCAGCGCCAGTTGCCAGGGAGCCAGACCAGCCACCTGCCAGGTGTAGTCAAAGCCCCAAGTGAACAGGGCGACCGGAGGTTGGGACGTGGCCTGACCGGCCAGGGCTTCCAGAGCGAGAGGGCGTCCGTGCATGGGATTGCCTCCGGTTGAGGTGGCGTGTTTGCTTTGGCTTCGCGAACATCGGCGCGGAAGAAGGATTGGGGCATTGCGCCGTCCAAATGTATCAGAGCGCTGACCACGAACACAAGCTGGATGTCTTGACTTGTTCGAGGAGGGATAGGCCGATGGCCAAGCAGTTGCGTGTTGCACTTGTGGGGTACAACTTCATGGGCCGGGCGCATTCCAACGCCTGGCGGCAGGTCAAGTTCTACTTCCCGGAGCTGAAGCTGGAGCCCGTGATGGTGGCGATCTGCGGCCGCAACAAGGCCAAGGTGGAGGCCGTGCGCGAGCGCTTCGGGTGGGCGGAGGCGGTGACCAGCTACGACGAACTGCTGAAACGCGACGACATTGACCTGGTGGACATCACCTCGCCCAACAATCAGCACGCGGAAATGATCGCCAAGGCAGCCGCGGCCGGCAAGCACGTGTTTTGCGAGAAACCGCTGGCTACCTGTCTGGCCGACGCCAAGGCCGCGCTGGCAGCAGTCAAGAAGGCTGGCGTGTGCCACATGATCTGTCACAACTACCGCCGCGCCCCGGCCATCGCCCTGGCCAAGGAGATGATTGCTGCGGGGGAACTGGGCGAAATCTACCACTGGCGTGGCTTCTACCTGCAGGACTGGCTGATGAGCCCCGACGTCCCGATGATGTGGCGGGTGCAAAAGAAGATTGCGGGGAGTGGGTCGCTGGGTGACCTGATGGCTCACAGCATTGATCTGGCGCACTGGCTGGTCGGCGACATTGACAGTGTCGCCTGCACCATGAAGACTTTCATCAAGAAGCGCCCGATGCTGGCGGACGTAGATGCGGGTCTGGGCGGCAAGGCTGCCGAGGGTGCCAAGATGGGCACGGTGGACGTGGATGACGGCGTCATCACTCTGGCGCGGTTCAAGAACGGCGCCCTGGGCACCTTCGAGGCCACCCGCTTTGCCGCCGGACGCAAGAACTACAACGCCTTCGAGATCAACGGCTCCAAGGGGACCCTGGTCTTCAACCTCGAGCGCATGAACGAACTGGAGTACTACAACTGCAGCGATCCAGACAAGGCACTGGGCTTCCGCACCATCCAGGCTACGGCGGACTGCCATCCCTTCATGGGACTGCCGGGGGGCGGCGGCCCTCGCTACTGGCCGGTGGCCCACATCATCGGTTACGAGCATACCTTCATCAACACGGTCTTTGATCTCATCGAGGGAGTGGCGAAGAAACAGAGCCCGGCGCCCAACTTTGAGGATGCGGTCAAGACGCAGGCGGTCCTGGAGGCTTGCGAGACCGCTCACAAGCAGGATGCGTGGGTGAAGGTGCCGAAGTAGCAGGCCACAAAGCGCTTCGCAGCCCGCGAAGACCCTGTGACAGGGAGGTTTCTGACCATGAAGATCGGTTCACTTTCGGCCGCATGGAGTGCTCAGCCGCTGGAGGAGGTGCTTGACTTCTTTGCTGGTGCGGGGCTGCAGGCCATCGAGATCGGAGCCGGCGCCTACCCGGGCAACGCCCACTGCAACGCGGCTGAACTCAACAAGAGCAAAGCCAAGCGTGAGGCGTTCGTGAAGGCCATTGAGAGCCGGGGACTGGAGCTGTCAGCTCTGAGTGTGCATGGCAATCCTTTGCACCCAAACAAGAAGATTGCCGAGGAGCACCACAATGCTTTTCGTGAGGCGGTGAAGCTGGCGTCCAGTATCGGCGTCAAGTGCGTGAACGGCTTCTCCGGTCTGCCGGGCGGATGTGCCACTGACAAGACACCCAACTGGGTCGTGGCGCCGTGGCCGGATGACCACCTGAAGGCCCTCAACTACCAGTGGGAAGTGGCAGCGGCCTACTGGAAGGCCGAGGCCAAGGTCCTGGAAAAGGCCGACGTGTGCATGTGCTTTGAGATGCATCCCAACTTCCTGGTCTACAACCCCGAGACGCTGGTGAAGCTGCGCGAGGCTGCCGGCTCGGACCGCATCTGCGCCAACTTTGATCCGAGCCATCTCTTCTGGCAGGGCATCGAGCCGTCCGCGGCCATCCGCTGGTTGGCAGAGAAGAGCAAGGGGGCACGGTCCTTCATCCAGCATGTGCATGCCAAGGACTCGCTGGTCTACCAGTGGAACGCCAAGGTCAACGGTGTCCTTGACACCAAGCACTATGGCGATGAGATCAACCGTGGCTGGATCTTCCGTACCGTGGGCTATGGAAATGACTACTCGGTATGGAAGGACATGATCAGCACGCTACGCATGGTCGGCTATGACGGTGTGCTGTCCATCGAACACGAGGACAGCCTGATGAGCAACAACGAGGGCTTCCTGAAGGCCATTGCATTCCTGAAGGAAGTGGCTATCTTCGACCCACCGACTGCCATGAGTTGGGCCTGAGTCTGGCCCAGCCGACACTAGTGTCTGCTCCAGCAGGAAGCGAGAGACGCGACTGTCTTGGCGAGAACGCCGGGCATGGCCCCGCCCGCCGGGGCCATGCTCTGTGCACGGCACAGGGGTGTGGCCCAGGTGCCGTGTCATCCCATCTCTGGAGAGCCTGCCGATGACCCTGGCTGAGGCGGCGGGGGTGCTCAAGGCTGAGAAACTCGTGGACGGCGCCGAGGATCAGGCGCAGCTTGAGGGCTGTTTTGCGGCTGACCTCATGAGCGACGTGCTCGCCTTCGCACGTCCGGGCTCCCTGCTGCTGACAGGCCTTACCACCGACCAGACCATCCGCACCGCAGCCATCAAGCACCTCGCCGCGGTGGTGATCATCGAGGGGAAGGAAGCGGGGGCCGAGATGGTGGAGGCGGCTCGGGAACAGGGAGTGGCGGTCTACCGCACACCGCTGTCCAAGTACGAGGCCTGTGGTCTGCTGATGCAGGCCGGCCTGCGACCCTACCGCAAGTCGGCTCCCCAGGACTGGCAGACGAAGTGACAGGCTCTGGCTGACCACCCTAGTGAAGGCGTACCCCGGCATGGGCGACGCACCCCTGGCGTATCACGAGTTCCCGATCCTGGGCCGGGCCTACTTCCTCGGCGGACGAGCCTCAACGTCTGTGAAGCGTGTGCTGGGCGAGGCCGGAGTGGATGAGGGCACCATCCAGCGGGTGGCTGTGGCGTGCTACGAGGCGGAGATGAACGTCGTCCTGCACGCCCGGTCCGGGTATGTGGCGGTGAGCGTATACGCTGACCGGGTGGAACTGGTGGTGCGTGACCAGGGGCCCGGTATCGAAGACGTGGACCTGGCGATGACGCCGGGCTGGTCTTCGGCCTCCGAGGAAGCCCGGTCCCTGGGCTTTGGCGCAGGCATGGGCCTGCCCAACATCAAGCAACATTCCGACGCCATGCGGGTGGAGAGCACACCTGGCGCCGGAGTGTGCCTGCTGCTGACATTCCAGCGGGGAGGAACCGCCCATGGCTGAATCGGCACTGATCACGGTGGCCGATGTGGCCCGTGAGTTGGCGACGCAGGTCACCGGCGGTGAGGCCTTGCAGACCCCGGTGACGGGCGCACAGGTCTGTGACCTGCTGAGCCATGTCATGGCGCGGGGACGGGAGGGTCAGGTGTGGATCACCATCCAGACCCATCCCAACATCGTGGCGGTGGCAGCGCTGGCGCGGCTCTCCGCCATCGTCCTGGCCCATGGCATGCAGCCCGAGGAAGAGACCGTGATGCGGGCGGAGGACGAAGGCATCCCGCTGCTGCTGTCGGAGGACTCGGCCTACACGCTCGCGGGCCGTCTCTATCTGCTGGGTGTCCGGTAGCGGGCGGTGCGATCAGGCTCCCTGGTGGCCATGGACCTGCACGTGCACACGGCGCTATCCCCTTGCGCCGCGGCCGAGATGGTGCCCCCTGCGATGCTGCTGGCTGCCGAGCGGGGCGGCGTGGCGGTCCTGGGGGTCGTGGACCACTCGTCGGCCGGCAACGCGGCGGCAGTGCTGGAGGCCGCACCGGCCTTTGACGTGGCGGTGCTGGTGGGTCTGGAGGTGGAGAGCGTCGAGGGCGTGCACCTGCTGGCCTTGTTTGCCACGGCTGCGGCGGCGACAGCGTTTGGGGCGCTGGTCGCCACTCACCTCCCGCCGCTGCGCAATCGCCCGGACCTGTTCGGGGAGCAGATGCTGGTCAACGAGTGGGGTGAGGTCGTGGCCGAGGAGTCGCGGCTGCTGGCCGTGGCTACCGACCTGGGCGTCGAGGAGGTTGCCGACCTCATCCTGGCCCACGAAGGACTGTGTGTTGCCGCCCACGTAGACCGGACGGCCAACGGTCTGCTGCCAACCCTGGGCTTCGTGCCGCCCAGACTGCACCTGGATGGCCTGGAGCTATCGCGCTTCACGTCACCGGCGGCGGCACTCGCACGCTGGCCAGAGTTGCGCAGGCAGCCACTTCTGCAGAGCTCCGACGCCCACTGCCTGGCCGAGATCGGGTGTGTTCGGACGCTGGTGCCAGCCGAGCTCGGCAATCCGGGCAATGCCTTGCAGGACTGGGGGCGAGCGCTGGCGGAGTTTCTCAGGGAAGTGACGAGCCGGCATGCGTGAATTGGCCCTGCACTTCCTGGACCTACTGCGCAATTCCGTGGAAGCGGGAGCCCGCATCGTGGAACTGGACGTCGCCGAGGAGACCGCCAGCGGGCTGCTTCGTTTCGAGCTGCGGGATGATGGCCGCGGCATGGACGAGACAACCCTGGCCCGGGCCACTGACCCTTTCTTCACATCACGCACTACCCGACGGGTGGGCATGGGTCTGGCACTGATGCGGGCCTGCTGTGAGCGGTGCGGGGGCGAGCTGAGCGTGGCGTCGCAGCCGGGTCAGGGGACAGTGGTCACGGGGCATCTGCTGGTCTCCCACCTCGACTGCCCGCCGCTGGGGGACATGGGAGCCGTCGCTCAGTCCATGGCCTGCGAAGCCGACGCAGTGGAGTTTGTGTACCGCCATCGGGTGGACAGGAAGGTATTTTCGCTGGACACACGAAGAATAAAGGCTAAACTGGGCATGCATACCCTCGGCGCTGCCGAGGTATTGTCCTGGATTAGAGAGCACGTCAACGAGGAGTTGAGGCGACTGCACCGGGGGCGGCGAACCGCTTCCGGGGGTTAGCAATGGCGACGGCCGCGTCGCGACAACCGTAGCCACAGCCACGGCGCGGGAGTGCGTTGTGGAGATGGGCTGGAGAGCCTGGTCCCTGTGTCTTGAGCACCAGGGCGTCCGCAGGGCGGACGTCTTTGCTGTGTTTCAGAGCCCGGCATAAATGCCTCCCATCCGACCGAGATGGGGGGGATTCCATACCGAGAAGGGAGTAGCACGCGTGAAGACCAGAGAGGAGCTGCAAGCCCTGCGCGAGCGGGCGAGGGCGGCGCTGGCCGTGCGCGACCAGGAGGGGGGAGCACGCGTGGTCATCGCCATGGGCACCTGTGGCATCGGCGCCGGAGCCCGCGAGGCTATGACCGCGCTCCTGGATGAGCTGGCCCAGCGTGGCCTGTCGCACGTTACCGTGGCCCAGACCGGCTGCAAGGGCCTTTGCGACCAGGAGCCGGTTGTCGAAGTCTGCACCCCAGGCGCTCCGGCCGTCACCTACGGCCACGTCACCCCACACGTCATGCGTCGCATCGTCGCCGAACATATTGTCAACGGCCAAGTGGTGTCGGAGTACGCCATCGGGACCGCATCGGAGGCGAACTAGCGCATGGCAACCGTGGCCCTTCCCGAGGATGTCTACACCCGCATTGACCGAGTCATCGCTGCCAAGGGCAGTGATCGTGACTCCCTGATCGAGGTCCTCCACGGCGTCCAGGAGGAGATCGGCTACCTGCCGCAGCCGGTGCAGGAGTATGTGGCCGACCGCCTCGGCCTGCCGGTTGGCACGGTTGAGGGGGTCGTGACCTTCTACAGCTTCTTTACCACCGTCCCGCGCGGCCGTCATCTCATCAAGGTCTGCCAGGGCACGGCCTGCTATGTGCGCGGGGGCAAGCGCGTCCTGGAGGCCGTCAGCAAGGCGGCTGGGTGTGGTGTGGGCGAAACCAGCCCGGACATGCGCTTCTCCCTGGACGTTGTGCGCTGCGTGGGCGCATGCGGCCTCTCCCCCGTCATGACGGTCAACGAGGACATCTATGAGCGCGTCAAGCCCACCAAAGTCGCCGAAATCCTCGACCGGTACCAGTAGCCCGGCGCCCTGACACTACCAGAAAGGAAGGACATCGCTTCATGCCTACGTTTCGTTCCCATGTTCTGGTCTGCGCCGGGGCCAGTTGCGTCTCCTCCGGCTGCCAGGCCGTGGCCGAGGCCCTCGAGCAGACCATCAAGGAAGTGGGTCTCGGCGACGAGGTGAAGGTTGTCCGCACCGGGTGCATGGGGTCCTGTGACCTCGGTCCGGTAGCGGTCGTATACCCTGAAGGGGTCTTCTATAAGAAGCTTACCCCGGAGGGCGCTGTCCTCATCGCCAAGGAGCATCTGCTGAAGGGACGTCCGGTTGATGAGCTCATGTACCGGCCCTCGGAAGAGGAAGCGCCGGCGCTGAGCATGGACCAGATTCCCTTCTTTGCTCTGCAGCAGAAGATCGTCCTGCGCAATTGCGGTGAGATTGACCCCGAGCAGATTGACGAGTACATCGCCCGCGATGGCTACGAGGCCCTCGCCAAGGTGCTCACTGAGATGACACCGGAGGAGGTCATCGCCACCGTCAAAGCCTCGGGGCTGCGCGGCCGTGGTGGTGGTGGCTTCCCTACCGGCGTCAAATGGGAGCTTACCGCTAAGGCCCAAGACGATGTGAAGTATGTGGTCTGCAACGCCGATGAGGGGGATCCCGGCGCCTTCATGGATCGCAGCGTACTGGAGGGCGACCCCCACAGCGTGCTGGAGGCCATGGCCATCGCCGGATATGCGATTGGCGCGCACAAGGGCTACATCTACGTACGCGCCGAGTACCCCCTGGCCATCGCCCGCCTTTCCATCGCTCTGGCGCAGGCTCGGGAGTATGGTCTGCTGGGCAACGACATCTTCAGCAGCGGCTTTGACTTTGACATTGAGCTGCGCATGGGCGCCGGAGCTTTCGTCTGTGGCGAAGAGACCGCGCTTATGGCCTCAATCGAGGGGAAGCGTGGCGAGCCGCGACCGCGTCCGCCGTTCCCGGCCCAGAAGGGGCTTTTTGGTAAGCCGACGTTGCTCAACAACGTCGAGACCTTTGCCAACATTCCGCCGATCATCCTCAATGGGGCCGAGTGGTTTGCTTCGTTTGGCACCGAGACCAGTAAGGGCACCAAGGTTTTCGCCCTGGCGGGGCATGTCAACAACACGGGTCTGGTGGAAGTGCCCATGGGCACGCCACTGGGCACGATCATCTACGAGATCGGCGGCGGCATCCGCAACAACCGCAAGTTCAAGGCGGCCCAGAGCGGGGGCCCTTCCGGGGGCTGCATCCCCAGGGAGTTCCTCAACACGCCGGTAGACTATGAGAGCCTCAAGGAACTGGGCTCGATCATGGGGTCCGGCGGCCTCATCGTCATGGATGAAAGCACCTGCATGGTGGACCTGGCACGCTTCTTCATCGAGTTCGTCCAGGACGAGTCCTGCGGCAAGTGCCCGCCGTGTCGGATCGGTACCAAGCGGATGCTGGAGATCCTCGAGCGTATCTGCGCCGGCGAGGGCCGGGAGGGCGACGTGGAGCTGCTCCTGGACCTGGGCGAGCAGATCAAGCTGACGTCGCTGTGCGGACTAGGGCAGACAGCCCCCAACCCGGTTCTCAGCACGATCCGTTACTTCCGCGAGGAGTACGACGAGCACATCCGCAAGAAGCACTGCCGGGCCGGCGTCTGCAGTGAGATGATGAAGGCCCCGTGCGAGCACGCCTGTCCGGCGGGGGTAGACGTGCCGGCCTACGTCAGCCTGATTGCCGAAGGTCGTCTGGACGACGCCTACGATGTGGTGCGCGAGGCCAACCCCTTCCCCTCGGTCTGTGGACGGGTCTGCACGGCGTACTGCGAGTTGCAGTGTCGTCGCTCGCAACTGGACGGTCCGGTCTCTATCCGGCTGCTCAAACGGGCGGCGGCCGACCACCGGAGCCGCGCCTGGCAGCCCCAACTGGCGCCGCGCAACCACCACAAGGTGGCGGTCATCGGCAGCGGCCCGGCGGGTCTGACCTGTGCCTACGACCTGCTCAAGCAGGGCTATGACGTGACCGTGTTTGAGCGAGAGTCCGTGCCGGGCGGCATGATGGCCTTTGGCATTCCGGATTACCGCTTGCCCCAGGACGTTTTGCAGCGCGAGATCCAGGACCTGGTGGACCTGGGCATTGAATTGCGGACCGGGGTCGCGCTCGGCCGGGACTTCACTATCGAGAGCCTGGAAGCAGAGGGCTACGAGGCGATCTTTGTCGCCGTTGGCTGCCAGGTGGGCCTGCCGCTGGAGTGCCCGGGAGCGGACGCCGAGGGCGTCGTGGACGCGGTATCCTTCCTGCGCCAGGTTAACATGCAGGCGGCGCCCAGCATCGGGCCGCGCGTGGCGGTCATTGGCGGCGGCGACACGGCCATCGACTCGGCTCGCTCGGCACTGCGCCTGGGCGCCTCGGAGGTGCATCTGGTATACCGCCGCACGCGGGACGAGATGCCCGCGCATCCGGCCGAAATTGACGAGGCCGAGGTGGAGGGCGTGCAGTTCCACTTCCTGGCCGCCCCCAAGGAGATCAAAGTCGTTGACGGCAAGGTCGCCGGAATTGTCTGCCAGCAGATGAAGCTGGGCGACTTTGACCGCAGCGGCCGCCGTCGCCCGGAGCCGGTGGAGGGTGCGGAGTTCACGCTGGATGTCGACACCGTGATCCCGGCCATCGGGCAGACGATCGAGAGTGACTGCCTCTGTGTGGACACCCAGCGGGGCAAGATCTGCGTGGATGCCGAGACCTTCCGCACCTCGCGGGCGAACGTGTTCGCCGGTGGCGACGCCACGGAGGGCCCCATGACCGTCGTGGACGCGATCGCGGACGGGCACCGGGCCGCGGCGGCGATCCACAGCTTCATCTCCGGCGAGCCCATGCCGGCGCCGAAGCTGCGCCGCAAGACCCGGGTGACGCCCGAGATCATGGCTTCGCTGGAAGAGAACGCTGAGGAGGAAAGGCCGCCGGTTGACTCGCCGCGCATCCCGGACGCGTACCGCCGCACGGGGTTCTCGGAGGTCGAGTTGGGTTACTCGGTGCCAGTGGCCTGCCGCGAGGCGGCGCGGTGTCTGCACTGCGACTACCTGCTGATCGAGGAGGAAGGGTAGGGGCGTACCTGCTTGCGCCCTGGGCGTGCTAACCCCGCGCCTCTACCATTCAGGAGGACAGCCAAGATGTCCGAGTTTGCGATAACGATAAACGACCAGCCGGTTAGTGCCCACTCCGGCATGACCGTGCTGGAGGCCGCACAGGCGGCTGGCATCAAGATCCCGACACTGTGCTATCATCCCGACCTGCCGCCCCTGGGCGCTTGCCGGGTCTGCCTGGTCGAGATCGAGGGAGAGCGCAATCTACAGCCCTCGTGTTCCTTTCCGGTGCGCGAGGGCATGGTTGTCTGGACGCACTCGGCCAAGGTCCGTAAGGCTCGCCGGACGGTGGTGGAACTGCTGTTGTCCGACCACCCTTCTGACTGCACGGCCTGCGCCCGCAATCAGAACTGCGAGCTGCAGACGTTGGCCCAGGAGCTGGGCATACGCGAGGTGCGCGTCCGCGTGGAGCCGCGGGGTTACGAGGTGGACGATACCAGCCTGGCTGTCGTCCGTGACCCCGACAAGTGCATCCTCTGCCGTCGCTGCCTGCAGACCTGTGACCTCATCCAGAGTGTCTCGGGCCTGCGCTTGAGCGGGCGCGGCTATGACACGGTCATCGGCATGCCCTTTGACACCCACATGGGTAGCGCGCTGTGCGTGAACTGCGGCCAGTGCATCAACCGCTGCCCAACGGGGGCGCTCACCGAGAAGTTCCAGATCAATGAGGTCTGGGAGATGCTGGAGGACCCCGGGACCTTCACGGTAGTGCAAACTGCTCCGGCGGTCCGCATCGCCCTCGGCGAAGCCCTGGGAATGCCGCCGGGGGAGATTGTCACCGGCAAGCTGACCAGTGCGCTGCGCTTGCTGGGCTTTGACCGCGTCTTCGACACCGACTTCACGGCCGACCTCACCATCATGGAGGAGGGCCACGAACTTATCCACCGGTTGACCGAAGGTGGGGCGCTGCCGCAGCTCACCTCCTGCAGTCCGGGCTGGATCAAGTTCATCGAGCATTTCTACCCGCAGTTACTGCCCAATGTGTCGAGCTGCAAGTCACCGCAGCAGATGTTTGGCGCTCTGGCCAAGACCTACTTCGCGGAGACCGCTGGCGTGGACCCGGCGAAGATGAAGGTCGTCTCTATCATGCCGTGCACTGCCAAGAAGTACGAAGCGGCCCGTCCGGAGATGAACGCCTCCGGGTATCGGGACGTGGACGTGGTCCTGACCACCCGGGAGTTGGCGCAGATGATCAAGGAGAAGGGTATTGACTTTGCGACCCTTCCCGACAGTGACTACGACGACCCACTGGGCGAGTCCACTGGCGCAGCGGTCATCTTCGGCGCCACCGGCGGAGTCATGGAGGCGGCCCTGCGGACGGCCTACGAAGTCATCACCGGCGAGAAGCTCGAAAACCTCGACATCGAGGCGGTGCGGGGCATGGAGGGCGTCCGTGAAGCGTCAGTGCAGATTGGTGACCTCACGGTGAAGGCCGCGGTTGCCCACGGCCTGAGCAACGCCGCCCAGTTGCTGGACCGGGTCGCGGCGGGTGACGCTGACTACCATTTCATCGAGATCATGTGCTGCCCGGGCGGTTGTCTGGGCGGTGGCGGCCAGCCGGTCCCGACCTCGCCGGAGATCCGCCAGCAGCGTGCCGCGGCCATCTACGAGGCTGACCGCCGCATGCCGATCCGGCGGTCCCATGAGAACCCCTCCATCCAGGCGCTCTACGAGCGGTTCCTGGGCAAGCCGCTATCCGAGAAGTCCCATCACCTTCTCCACACCGAGTACACGCCGCGCACGAAACGGGCGGTGCAGGAGGAGAACTAGCCGGACGAGCGAATAGTGAGGTAGCCTTGGGGAGGGCCAGGCCTTCGGGGCTGGCTCTCCCTGTCTCGGGTGGCGTATGGCCAAGAGGCGGGAGTCCGGATGAGCCTGACGCAGGACAGTGGCCGCAACTGGCCGCGAGAGCGTGTCGAGCAGACGGCGAGGGCGATCTGCGATCCGCCGGCCATTGCCGATCTGCTGGCCGCGGCGGCCAACCCTTCGCCCGACGAGGTGCGCGACATTCTCTACGAGGCCGGCCGGGGGCGGGGGCTGACGGCGGCCCAAGCGGCCACTCTGCTGCAGGTGACCGATCCCTCCCTGCGCGAGCAGGTGAAAGACGCGGCTCGCCAGCTTCATGAGCGTCTGTTCGCCCGTCGCGTCCGCCTGTTGGCACCCGTGTGTCCCACCAACCGCTGCATCAACGAATGTCTGTACTGCCCCCTGCGACGATCAAACTCCCGGCTGCGCCGCACCGCCTCCAGCGCCCGCGACCTGCAGCGCGAAGTCACCGCCCTGGTGGACGAAGGACACCGCCATCTGACGCTGGTATTCGGCGAGGACCGCAGCGGCATCCACTATGTCTGCGACATGGTGAACGCGGCCTACGGAGTGCGCTCGGGCACCCGCCGCGTGCACCGCGTTGATCTGAACCTGAACTCCTCCCACCCCGAGGAACTGGCAGCGCTGGCTCAGATCGAGCGCCTTGGCACTTACCATGTCTACCAGGAGACCTATGATCCGGAGACGTATGCCCGGTTACACGTGGACGGCCCCAAACAGGACTACGCGTGGCGCCTGACATGTCACGACCGGGCCTGCGAGGCGGGTCTGAGGGATGTGGGACTGGGAGTGCTGCTCGGCCTGCATGATCCCCGGTTTGACGTACTGGCAGTGCTGATCCATGCCCAGTACCTGCTGGAGAGGTACAACACCGCGGCGGAGGTTATCACCTACCCTCGCTTGCTCCCCGTGCCGGGGGCGCCGGTGACCAGGGACACGTCCTGGCAGGTGGATGACGAGGCTTTCGGCTTCCTCATAGCCGTGACCCGGCTGGTGGCGCCGGTTACGGAAATCGTGCTGAGCACCCCGGCAACGCCGGAGGTGCGGCGGCAACTCTACGCCTTGGGCGTCTCGCAGGTCAGCGTGGGCTCGCTGAGCTACCCTGGTGTCTACAGTGCAGACGGCGACCCGGAGGCCGCCGGTTCCCTGCGCATCGGGCGCCCCCGCAACCTGGAGACTCTTGTCTACCGCATGTGCGAGGTGGGCTTCGTGCCCAACTTCTGTGTGGAATGCTACGCGCAGATCCGCCAGAAGCTCAGCGACGACAGCCGGCAGGCGGAGCGCTACCCGGTCCATCGCGCCGCAGCCAACTCACTTCTGGCGCTGAAGGAATACCTGCTCGACTACGCCTCCCCCGAGACGCAGAACGTGGCGGCCGGCATTATCCAGGAAGAGTTGGCACGCCTGCCCCGCAAGGTTCGCGACGCTACCCTCGACCTGATGGAAGAGGCCGAGGCGGGCCTGCGCGGGCAGATGCTGTGAGCACAAGCCGCCCGGTCTAGTCTCTCAGGTCCACCCCCGCCTCGCTGATCGCCTCAGCCATGGCCCGCCGCCAGCGGTACACGTCGGCGGGATCTTTGCTGAACTCCGTCATGCTCCGCACTAGCCCTTCTGGCACCTCCAGCGCCTCGCGGGCGCGGCGGAGCCATTCCCCACGGCCCGCGGCCTGAGGGGAAGCCTCTATCTCCTTGATCAGGCGCTCCAGGATCAGGGCATAGGCGTAGTCTTCCACGCCGTCCCGGAAGTTCTCCAGGCGAACTGTCGCCAGCGGCGTGCCGTCCGGGCCGGGGCATGTCCAGGAGCCATCGCCATGATAGGTGGTCCAGCTCCGTGGGTCGTAGGACGTGAACGGGCCACTGGTGATGGGCTCCCCGTTCCAGATGCTGATTTCGTAGTACAGGAAGCCGTCGGGCCGGTATTTCGCGGTCTGGGCCCCCATCAACACGCGCCCATCAATGGCCGGATACTCGATGAACATGTTGGCATACGGGTGGTGCGGTCCGCAGCAGATGTACCACCATACCTGCTTACCGGTGGCGCGCACCCGGTCCGCCAGTTCGCGCTTGTAGGAGGGGGTCAGGGGGCAGAAGCCGTCCATGGACTGCAGTACAGAGTTGGTGCCGAAGCTGTGGTCGTAAGTGGTGGTCAGGATCAGCGCTCCCGGGAAGTGTTCCTTCAGGTAGGCTGCGGCACGTTCCACGCCAGGGAACATGGCCTCCGGATGCTCATCACAGCCGTAGATGTAGGCATGATCCAGGATGCCAAGCTGCTTTGCCTTCTGGTACCCAGCGCCAATGCGCTGGTCAATGTCGGCCTTCCACGCCGCTGCCTCCTCCGGGTCCTCAGGCATCACGGTGTAGTACCCCAGGTTGAACATACCCAGCCGCCCCTGTTGGTGCAGGCGCTGCAAGACTGGAAACTCGGGCTGGCCGCGGTGGTATAGGCTGTCGTAGTTCAGGTAGTAGTCGGCCAGGAAGTCGCCCCACTGGGGCTTGTGTTTCTGCCAGGAGGTGTTCCGGTACGCGCCCTCGCGCCAACCGCCCTGGCCATCAGGCTCATAGAACATAGGCGCGAAAGTCACCGCCATCGGCAGTGGCGAGCGCTTGGGGACGGCGAACGGGTAGACTTCCAGACTTAGGTCGAAGCTGTAGAGCCTCTTTCCCCCCTCCATGACCGCGAGTTCACCCCGATACCGCCCGGGGGGCTGGTCCTGCGGGGCAGTGACGCGCACCCAGAACGACTGCGCATCGCCCGCAGCGACATCGGCGCTGGACATGAAATCCAGGATCGGATCCGGCCACCAGCCAACGTGTGGTGAACCATACGGGGGTACCGCCTTGGTCTCCACATAGCCCACTGGGGCGGCCTTGATGTTGCTGGCCGCGAAAACCGTTCCGTCGGGGGCCGTGAGGTCTTCGGCCTTCACCTGAACTTGCGCCGCCTCTTTCTCGCAAGGCAGAACAATGACCTGGAAGGCCTCCTTCTCGTACCGGGCGAGGGAAAGAGAGGCGCGCCTTGACACTCGCAGAGGCGGAGTAACGCCACGCGGCAGGACCTTCTCCATAGAGCTCGCAAAACCGACGACGATGTCGGTGCGGCGCGTGGGTTCGACGGCGACGGCCTGACGCACGCGCTCGAAGTCGGCGCGCAGGGCGCTCAGAGCCTCCAGTTGCTCAATGGATGACTGCACGCGCATATTGAGATCATTGCCCTTCAGGATTTCGGGGGATCCATCCGTCACCGCCCGCGCGAAGACATCCACTTGCTGGCTGAGTTCAGACAGACGTCCCTGCGCCCAGTCCAGCGCTGTCGGAGCCATTTCAGCCAGACGCAGCACGCGTTGCTCGGCCGCACTGAGGGCCTGGCGCATGGCCGCCACATGGTCCGCCTGCAAGGCCGCGTATTCCTTCAGGAAACTGCTCGGCACGGGCGGCGGCTCTTCTCCCTCACGCAGGAGGATGAGGCGGTCAACGTAGACCTCCATATCGCCGGCGGGGCGCTCCGTAAACCAGTGCATGACGCGGATCTTGTCCACTGCACAGCCCCTGGCGGCCAGGTCAGCCAGCGGCACCACGACTGCCTGGTAACCGAAGGGGGCCAGATCGCAGCGCACCAGCAGCCCATCGCGCGTCGCTCGGCCCTCGTCGGCGATGTACACGAAAAGACGTTGCGGAAACGCGGTCGGGTTGGTGACATCAAAGACGAGCCGGTCGAAGCCGCTCCAGTCGCTGATGACTGGCTTACCCTCGCAGGCAGGCCATTCCGGCATGCCCGGTCGCCAGGCAGGGCTGCGGAAGCACATGGCATACTGCCCAGAGGTCGCGTAGCGCGGCTCGCGCGTGGTCGGGAAGCTCAGCCGCTGGGACGGCCGGACTTCGTCGTGCCAACTGAGCACCTCTTCGTCGGTCTCGAAGTCATAGAGCGTGGTGCCAGCCCAGACTGGCCACGCCATCAGGCTGCTGAGGCCTATGAGCACCAGGTTGCGCAGGTGCATGGTCTATGCCTCCAATGCCCAGGAATGATGCTGCCCGTTGCCAGGCCCGCGGTTGCCGTCTCGCTAGCGCCGGTGCGGCTGACTACGGCCCATCGCGGCCGGGAGCCTGGGCCGAAGTGCCAGTTCGCTGCCAGGGCTCTGCGGACCTCTTCGGCAGCCCACCTGCGCCCACCGGCGCGAGGGGTGGAGGGCGCAGCCCACGGAGCTTGAGCCTACCTTGAGACGCGTCTGCGCGAAATTCACGTGTTCTTGAGTAACAATGATGGCGTGCTCGGACTGTCGAGCGAGCTAACCCGAGGCACATCCGTGACGGTCGGCAAGCCGAAGCAGCGACAGAGGCGAGCATTCAGCTCCTGATCAACACTGGCTGGGCGAGCCTGGGATCGCCGAGCGCAGTACCGACGGCCAGCCGGTGGTAGGGGACGCGGGCACAATCATGAGCAGCGTACGCAGTTGCTTCGTGGAAACGGAAGATGCCGTGCAGACGCTGGTCCCGGGGGTCGTCGAAGCCACCGGGTGTGAAATCGTCGGGGTTCATCTGGGCGACGTCAGCCGCCATGGTGGAGCACTGCAACTGGCTGCTCACACCGGCCTCTCTCCCCAGGAGTGCGAGGCGTGTGCTCTCCTGCAGCCGGGGGAGGGCCTGGCTGGTTACGCCCTCAGCACCATGCGTCCGCTGGCCCTGGGCGAGGGGGATCGCGTGCCAAGGGGGGTGCGGCTTGCAGCGTGGGAGCGTGGGTTTGCCACCTTCGCGTGCGCACCCTTCCAGGCGGGTGCGGACCACCCGGGCCTGATCTGGGCGCTGTCCCGGTCGCGCGCCCTGGACACTGAGCGCCTGCTGCCCACCTTGCAGTTGGCCGCTGAGGCGGTGCGCCAGTCCGTCGCCAGTCAACTGGCGGTGGAGAGCTTCGCTCTGGAGCGAGACCGTTACCAGCAGTTGGCCGCCAATGTCGGTGACTGCTTCTGGACCATGTACATCGAGCCGCAGTTGCGGATCGCGCTGATGAGCGACGGTGTCCAGGAGCTTACCGGCTACAGCCGCGACAGGTTCATTGCCGAACCCAGTCTATGGCACGAGATTGTCCATGCTGACGACCGGTGGGCACTGTCGCGCATGCTGGCGCGAGTGCGGGAGGGGGCGACCAAGGACGTCCACTACCGCCTCCGCATCGTGCGCCAGGACGGAGAGCTGCGTTGGGCGCACACTCGTGGCCGGGCTGTGCGCGACGAGATGGGTCTGCGCATTGACGCCATCACTAGCGACGTGACGGCCCACGTGCGGCTGGAGGAGAAGGTCCGGCGGGCCGACCGGCTCTCCGCCGTGGGAATGTTGGCCGGGGGCATTGCCCACGAGTACAACAACCTTCATTTCGCCATCCTGGGCACCCTCGATCTGCTCTTGATGCGGGACGACCTCGACGACGCTATCCGCCAGCACATCAACCGGGTGCGCGATGCTGCCCAACGCGCCTCCGAGATCACCAACAATCTGGTGGCCTTTGCCCGCGGGGGGAGCGGAATCCGGTCGGTCCTCGACCTTTCGGAGCTGGTCGAGAGCACCCTCAATGTAGTGCGCAAAGAGTTCACCACGTCGGGAATCGAGGTTGAGACAGAGTTCGCGGACAGACCGACACCGGTCATGGCCAACCGGGCCGAGTTGGGTCAGGTGTTCATCAACCTGATCGTCAACTCACGCCAGGCCCTCGACGACGCTCCGGAGAAGCGCCTGGAGGTGACGACTGGCATCGCCGACGATCGCGTCTTCGCTCGCTTCGCTGACACCGGCCACGGCATCTCACCGGAGAACCTGCCCCGCCTGTTTGACCCCTTCTTCACCACCAAGGGCGCTGCGGGCTCCTGGCTGGAGGATCGCACCCAGTCCGACGCCTACCTTCCCGGCCGGGGCCTGGGCCTCAGCGTGGCGCAGACCATCGTGTCCGAACATGGAGGCGAGATCGAGGTCGAGAGCGCGCCCGGTGAGGGAGCGGTGTTCACCGTGTATCTTCCGCTCTACGAGCCGGAGGGCGGCGTCATCGCGACTGACCCGATGGCTGCCAACCTGCGCAAGGGGCGCATCCTGGTGGCCGATGACGAGCCCTCGGTACGGGCTGTCTGTCGCGAGCTACTCAACCGCATGTCCTATGACGTCACCGAGGCCTCCGGGGGACAGGAAGCGGTCGAGTTGCTGACGCACGAGCGCTATGCCCTGGTGCTGGTGGACCTGCAGATGCCGGACATGGACGGTCTGGAACTGATCCGGCGCATCAACGAAATGCCCCAGCGGCGCCGGCCCGCCAAGCTGGTGATCACGGGCGTGGCGGACGAGGTCGCGCCGGAAGTCTGCGAGGAACTGGGCATTGCCAGCACGGTGATGAAGCCCGCCAGCCTGGCCGAGCTTACGGAGAAGGTCCGACTGGCGCTGTCCCGTGGGGGCTGAGCGCGACTCCGCGCGGTCAGCGCTGCGCCAGGGCCGCGATCTCAGAGGGACCCAGCACCGTGTCATAGAAGCGGACCTCGTCTATGGCCCCTCGCATGCCGTGCAAGCTCCCGTAGTTGCCCAACCGCAGGTCATGGTCACCGGAATGGAGGTCCTCCGGTCGTTGCACCTGGCCCACCGGCTGCCCGTCGCGGTAGTGCGTCACGGTACACACGCCATTGGCGCTCTCCACGGTCACAGCCACGTGGTACCACCGCCCGATCTCCCACGTCAACGCCGATGAACTGAAGGGCACACCCCACTGGTGGCTCTCGTTGCCCAGCTCGATGCTCAGCGCGTAGCTCGGAGGATACCCAACCCACCACCAGAAGTGTTGCACGGGCGCCTCCGGTCCCTTGTTGATGATGGTGCGACCATCGCCGGGCTCCGGGAGCCTGTCCAGCTTGATCCAGGCGGCGAGACTGAAGCGCCGCAGGCCATTGTATGGGTCTCCCGCCGGAATGAACACATCGTCGCTGCTGCGAGTGAACGTCAGGGCGGTGCCCTGAACCCCCTGGGACCAGGTCGGACCACGCACCGTTCCGCTGAAGGGCGGTGCGGGACTGTTGTCGGCTGCCCGCTGCCCACGGCCCTCGTCAAGACGCCACCAGCCGATGAGGCCGGGGGGCTTGGATGTGACCCCCGGTAAGACCTCCGGGGCGGAAGCGACAACCGGACTCAAACCCCGCCAGTTCAGCATCACCTCGATACCTGTTGGCGTGCCTTCATCACCGATAGACAGGCGCCAGATGCCGGGCTTGGGCTCGGGGACCGCGAGGCTCGTCTCGTCCTGGTCAGTGGCGGCGGCTCGGGCCATCTCACGTCCGTCCGGTCCGTGCACCGCGAGCACCGCGGCAGCTCCAGGCGTGCGCACCCGGGCGTGTATGGTCACTTCAGGTCGCCGCTCCGGGACGCGGAAATAGAGCGTCGCGGGTGCGGGCACGTGGACCGCGTAGGCGGGTATACTGACGCGCTGAGCCACCGCCGGATCGAGTTTGGCCAGACCCTCATCCGACGAAAGCATCCCTCGCCAGGGCACCGGGGCCCAGTTGTCAAGACCGCTACGGTAGGCCCGATTGGCCAGCCAGCGGTCCGCCTCCCGGTGTGCCCAGGCGGCTGCCGGCCAGAAGTCCTCGGCATAGGCGATCTGGCCGCCGAAGCTCCATTGGGCGCCCCAGTCGCGATACAGGTCGTCACCGGGCCAATACCACCAGCCCTGGCCCTTCGTCAGCAGGTTGTACGCGTGGGCGGCGAAGTACCGCGGCTCGGTCGCCGGGAAGTACAGGTCCCACAGCGCGCTGCCCTGCACCACCTCGGCTCCCCAGGAGCGGAAGGAGCGAATGATCCGGGTGAGCCAGTCCGGGTCGTAGCCGACACCGTAGTAGGTGTGCTCGGCGAAGTTGACGGTCGGGCACCCCGGCTCGCCGAATCCCCGGGCGATACCCCGGCAGAACCAGTTGCCGATCTCCGTTACGAACATGTCGGTGAGCAGGTCGGGGTTGATGGCATGCAACTCATCGCGGCACCAGGCGGCGATGGCCGCCATCTCGTCCTCCAGGTACTTGTCGTAAGCCTCATACAGGCCCTGCTCGCGCAGCCAGTCGTATCGCGCCTTGCCCGTCACATGCTCACGAAGTACTCCCGCATCGCGTGACTTGCTGTTCAGGAAACCGCCCACACAGTGGTCGCAGAAGCACGTTCCGGTCAGCATGTAGTGGCCGTACTTCCAGGCCTGATACATCTCCGGATCAAGCCCATAGCCCACGATGTAGGGGTTGGTCAGCGACATGCGCGCCACGGCCCGGCCGCGAACCAGGTAGAGCTTCTCCCAGTAGACCCTATCGAGGGGGCACGGGGCGAGGGGCAGCTTCTCCGTCCGGCTCGATGTAGAGGCCCGGCCGGCATCCCTCCCACGCCCGGACCTCGGCCGGGGTTCCGCCCAGGTTCACGGCGGGCATGACGCGCAGACCGACACGGCGCGCATAGTCAGTCCAGTCCCGCACCTGCCGCGTCCATGACAGCATCCCCATCTCGGTGAGGAAGTCGTCATCGAGGCGTTCGAAGTCCACCATCGCCAGGTTGAACCCGCCGTCTTTGAGGTCGCGCAGGAAGTGCAGCTTGACCGGTGTCTGGTCATAGAAGCGGTGCGGACCGGCGTCGAGACACCACGTCCGGGTCCGTGGCCTGACCCGGGCGGTGTTGCGCGACCCCGGGCCGGAGTTCACCAGGAGCGTGTATACGCCGTCGCCGCCCGGCACGGCCACACGCGCGGTCTTGCCCGGAGCCACCCGACCGAAGGCAACCTCCCGGCCCCTGGGGTCGAAGAGGGCATAGAACGTATCGGGACACGCATCGTGTCCGGTGACCGCCGACACGTCGGCGGCGACCACCTCGCCCTCGTCGGGCAGCAGCAGTAAGTAGGACTCACCGATGACGGTAAGCGGGCGGGCGACGGAGGCCGCAGCGGTTGTGCTCCGCTCCAGGTGCCGCGGGGGCATGGGCTGATACATCGGTTCGTGGAAGAGCGTGCCGCGCAACCGCTCCGTCTCCAGCCAGCGTACCGCAGGGCGCAACTGCGGCCAGGACGCGGCCAGCGCCGGCGCGCCGGCCAGCAGGACAACAGCCAGCGGCAACAGTCTGTGCATGTTCACAGCTCCCTTCATCAGGCTCACTCGCTCACTTGCCACAGGACCAGACTGGGCAGCACCACCTCGTCGCCGGGCCCGGCCATGACGATGCTGAAGCGTGGCCCGAGGCCGTCGTCGCCCGCGGGGAAGTCGTCAGGCCGAAGCGGGGGCAGCCCGGAGCGGTCCAGCGTCCAGCGTTCCCCGTCGGCCAGCCTGCCCTGCACCTCACCGCGGCTGTTGAGCACGGTCATCCCCACCTGGGCATGGGGGCTCATGGCGGTGGTCACGATGCGGCCGGCGTCGGGGACAACGTCGTTCACCGGGCCGCCGCCGACGCGCAGGTCTTCGTCGCCGATGGAGAACTCGCGCGGGCTGAGGACCTGGCGGAGCGTCACGGAGCCAAAGTGCGCCTCCGGGTTCACGAGCACAGTCTGCCCCGGTCGCAGGTCGGCGCCGACCACCGGGTCGGTGAGCGTGATCTTGCCGCTCGCATAGTCCACCGCGGCGATCCGGCCACGCCGCAGTCCGGCGCCCTCAAGGCGCAGATCGCCCAAGCGAAGTCCCCGCCCGTTTAGCAGCATGGCCCGCACCGGCGCTCCCGTGCTGTCCAGCACCAGGCAGGCCGCCTGTCCGACCACAGTCAGCTTTCCATCCAGCACATAGCGACGCTCGGGGACCAAGGAGTGGAAGCAGTAGTGCCGCTCACCGTTGCGCAGCTTCACCAGGACGGCCACGGCGTCACCGTCGGCTGGATCCAGAGCGACGGCTGTAACACTGTCGATCCACGGGTCCCCGCGATAAGGCTCAAACACCGTGACGAAGGCACTCCGCAGGTCCTGACCGCTCCGCCGCCGGATGAGGAACTTCACCCACGGTGGCATCTGCCGGTACCGCTGGGGCTGGCAGTCAGCGGCGATGATCTCCTGGTCGGTGCCGACCAGATGCGCCCGTAAGCCAATGCCCTGCCATGGCCGTTCGGGCTGACCGGCCAGGGGCTCGGTGAGCTTCCACTCGGCGACCGCCCGGCCGGCCAGCGGGGCGCGCTGGACGTTCCGGAAGTACTGGAAGCCACTGCCGGAGTACCCGGTGAAGGAGATGGTGCCGAAGGGCTTGTCCTTGAGGTTCGGGTCGTCGTAGAACTGCTCGTAGGGCACATCCGGCCCCGCCAGGGATCCCTCGGTCTGCACCGGCCCCAGCGGCGGCTCGGTGGCGAAGTCTGCCTGGGTGCCCATGCAGGCAAGATCATGCTGCGATCCCCCGCGGACATGGAACACGTCAAACACGTAGCTTCGGCCCGGGTCGGCCTCCACCAGCATGGAAGCCCGGCGATACAGGTCGCACTGGTCGTAGGGGTGGCACTCCGCATCGGTCACCGGCGCAAAGCCATTGGGCTCGTAGGCGTGCACCTGTCCCTGGCCACGGCCCTGGCGGCGGGCGTCCACCGTCACCGTGTTGTGGGCGATGGTGTTGCTCCAGATCCCATACCGGCGCTCGTTGAAGGCATCGGTCTGCTCGGGATAGCCGATATCGGTCAGCAGCGCATTGTCGTGGGCGAAGAGCAGCAGGCTGAGTTGGTCGGAGTGCATGTGGTGCACCCAGGAGCCGTAGTGCAGGGCCAGGGCCGTGGTCTGCTCCGGGGGCCCTGACTGCAGCATGGCCAGGCCGTAGGCCGGCAGGTGCCGGGAGGTGGCCTCGGCGGGCGGAGGCGTGTCCGGGAGGCGGGCCAGAAGCTCATCCAGCGGCAGGGCGAACAGGTCACGGTCGCGGCCAGGGCGAGCCCGCACGTCGGCGATGACGCGCGGGTCGGGCCAGTGCTGCAGAACCACCCGCGCGACCGTCGTACTCAGGTCTCCCGCCCGCGCGAACATGTCGCCACTGTCGCCCAGGGGTGGCTGGAACTTGCCCGCCAGCAGCAGGTCGTAGTGCCACAGCATCGCCCGCCGGAAGCGCGGGTCGGCCACCAGCTTCCCTGCCCGCTGGCCCAGCAGAGCGGCGATCTCCGCCGGGCCAGTGGTCCAGATATAGTTGTAGCCCGGGGATTCCGGCGGCACACCGTCGCGGTAGACCAGGTTCAGGAGTGCATCCAGCAGCCCCATGTCACTGTCCATCACGGGGTTGGGGTTGGCGAGAACCCAGTTGATCATCGCTTCGGAAGTGGGTGACTGCTCCCGCTCATCCAGTGCCAGCGCCAAGCGGATCAGCGCCTGTTGGTGCATGCCGTAGTTGCCACGGTTGCGACCGTTGCCACTGGTGATGTCGCGCGCCATCGTCATCAGCAGGCGCTCGCGGATGAACTGGTCCAGGGCCGAACCCGAAAGACCCGCGAGTGCTTGGAGTTCAGTGTCTTGCGCCAGGAAGGGCCAGATGGCGTCATAGGCCGGCGCGCAGACGTCCGCCCACCCCACCTCCCAGATCATGTTGGTGATTCGGCCAGTGTAGTTGGGGTTGTGCTCCCTGGACTCGCGTGACTGCTTCTCGTACTGGTAGTCGGGGTAGTAGGTCGCCAACTGCCACAGCAGCAAGGCGCACTTGTGCGCGAAGCGGCGGGCCTGCTCGGGGTCATCGGCAACCAGCGCACCCAGCGACAGTGAACGGATGGCGCTCTGCAGCTCGCGCTGCATGGACCAGTGGGCGTAGTAGGCCACGAACCAGTAGCCCACCGTCTCCCCCTCGCGATGCCAGCCCCAGCCATCGTCGGCGTAGTCGCCCGTCAGCAGCGACCGATCCTGCATCCCGGAAGCCAGATAAGCCGCGAAGTCGTTGGAGGGGTACTCCTCACCCCCGGCGGGACAGCGTATCTTGAAGGGGCGGTCGAGGCTGTACTCCCACTTGTACAGCCCTGTCTTGTTCGCTTCCGTGCCGTGAATGGGGCAGCCCAGGTTGTGGATGTCGTAGCAGCGAGGCACCTGCGGCGGGATAACCATAGCCCGCAGGAAAGCGTCATCGCGTGAAGCCCACGACTCGGCCTCCTTGACGTAGGCGGCCTGCAGGTCGCGCGCCCACTGGTGCCGCTGCAGGTTGCTGTGCATGGTGGCCAGCATCGTCTCGGTGTAGAAGGTACGGCCGGACTTGGTATAGGCAGGCATAGCGGCCACCTGAACGAGGGCTATCACGGCGATGTGCCGGTACCCGGCTCGCATTCCGGACCTCCCGCACTGGCGGCCCCCGCGCGGGCCTACTCCCCCACCTCGTACCACACCGTCGGCGCCTGCAGGTCGAGCGTGGCACCGCTGGCGCAGGGCTCCCCCACGCGCTGGCCGGCGCCATCCAGAGCCCACGCACGCAACTCGCGGTCCAGCACGGTCAACTTCACGGGGACCTGCTCGCAGATGGTCGGCCCATGTCCCCATTTGTCGCTGACCGACGTGCGTCGCTCGTTCCACTCCATCGCCTGGTTCTCGACCCGTGACATGGCTACGACAAGCATTCGCCGCGAGTCCCGCAACGGCAGATCATCCATGCTGGTCATAGCGAACGCCACCCAGCCGTTGCTGGTGGGGCCGAACTGGAGCGTGACGCGTCCGAGGCGCATCTCCGTCCCCGCGAAGTCACCGAGGGCTACTTTGGTCCTGGGGGTGTTCACCAGGAAAGCGCCCTTGTCCGCTTCTGCATGCCAGGTGATCTCCCCGGTGTCGGACGCCGTGGGTTCGCCCTCCGGAACCGTCACCGCTCGTCCGCTCAGTTCAGAACCGTCAGTCCACTCCAGCGCCAGCCGGTGCTGAATGGCTGCCGCCTGCGGCACCCCGACCTCGCGCCAGAGCGAGGGCAGGTCGCCAGTGCGGTCCGTAAGCCAATCCACGACTTTCGCACGGGGGACTCCCAGGCGCACTTCTTCCCGCGCCGCCTGCACGTCGCCTCTCCGGAAAAGGTTCGCGGCCACCGGGAAGAACGCCACCGCGGCGGGGTCGGTCACCATCTGGAAGAACCCCTGGATCCGCGCCTCACTCCAATCGCTGGGCTGCGAGCCATAGTCGAACTGAAAGATCCCGTCCCAGTCCTGAAGCCCTGCCATGGCCGCCAGCATCGGCATGCACTCGGCCCGGTAGTCGTTGGGCGCGGGATGGTTGTACTCACTGACGGTATAGGGCATGCCGGCGACGCGGTACTGGGCGAGATAGGTCAGGGTGTCGCTGCCGTGGGCCCGGGTCATGCTAGTGTTGCCGATGGTCCAGTTGGCGCCATCCCAGGGGCGGCCGGGGAAGAAGGGATGCTGCCAGTAGGCGTGGTTGTCTATGTAGTCCAGTTGCGACTCCCGCCAGACGCCACCCAGCCCGCCATAGGTGGCCTGGGTGTCAATGACAGCCGCCCGCACGCCCAGGTCCTGCTTGAGATACTGGTAGAGGCCCTGGGTGTAACGGCGCTCCAGTTCCACGATGAACTCGAACCAGTCGCGCCGGGCCTGCCGGGTGCTGCGGGGAGCCGCGAACTCCACCGTTCCGTCCTCCAAACGCTGGTCGGCGGCCAGGCCAAGCACTCCCCCCGGCTTCAGGCTCACGTCAGCCAGCCACACGTCGCCCAGCTCATTCTGACAGTTGAAGCTGATGCGGTTCTCGGTCGCTCTGACGCCGTGGGCGCGGAACGTGAAGGTGAACGCCTGCCACTCGGGCGTGACCCGGATGGTCTCATCGAGCCCGATGTTGCGCCAGTCGTCCACCTGCCAACGGGCCCCCACATGGACCGCCCGCTCCGGGTCCGCCTTCATGCGGAAGCTGAGCGTGTAGGGCTTGCCCTCCTGCAACGGCAGGTTCAGTTGGTGGATCTGGAAGTCCCAGGGGTTTACGCCCAGTTGGTTCAGCCGGGCGTGCAGCACCCTGCCCGCCTGCGGGTCATCGGCCACCTCAAAGACGTCAGCCTGTGGATTGCGGCTCTCCAGCACCCAGTCCGCAACGCCGGCCGCGAAGTCCCGGTTCCGCAGCATCTCGGCGCCCAGCGGTTCTGTGCCCTCGTCCCAGGCGTTTCTGAGCCCAGCCGTATCGCCGTACTTGCTGCGCAGGAAGTCGTTCCAGTACTGCTTCAGCTCTCCCCGGTACGGCTCTGGCAGGTTGTGCAGGGTGCTGCCGTAGGCAAAGCCCAGGAGGCTGTTCTCATTGTTCAACTCGATGAGCGCGACGCAGGGCTCCTCGGCGTAGGTAGTGCCTGTGTAGGGGTTGCGATGCGTCAACAGGTCGCGGGCATAGTTGCGCTGCAGCTCGATCATCCGGGCTGTGAAATTGTCGGCGCCCTTGCCAAAGTCCGGCAGCTTGTCCGAGTTCTCGAAGCCGTCATTGGCATCCAGGGTCCGCGACACATGCAGGTTCAGATCGGCGTAGACGCCGTTTTGCTTGAGCTGGTAGATGAACCAGTCCAGGCGGTCAAGCTGCTCGGCGTCCAGGTGCTGGTGGTCCGCGAAGGCCGGATCCCAGATACCGCTGGGCCGGTGGAACATGTCCATGTGGTGGAAGCGAACACAGTTGATGCCCAACGCGGCCATGCGGGCGGCGATCCGCGGAGCCAGGTCCTTGTCAGGGAAAGCGCTGGCAAAGGTCACATTGGTGCCCAGGAAGCGCAGCCGCCGTCCGCCGCCGTCGTAGAAGTGCCCGTCGCGCCAGGTCACGAAGCCCTCGGCGCCCGCGGGCCGCGAGCTGTAGCTCGCCACGTTAGCCAGGCTCTCACTGCCGGATTCCCCGATGACGAAGGGAAACCAGCCTTCAGGCACCTGGGCTTGCGCTGCCAGTGACACGGTCAGCAGCAACAGGACAAAGACCACCCAGAACATCTACCCACCTCCTCGGCATTTCAGCACTGGCCCAACTCGCGTAGCAGGAAGGTGGCGATCACCTTGGTGCAGCGAACCAGGGCATCGATCTCAACACGCTCATCGCTGGAATGGGCCGTCCCCTCCAGACCGGGGCCGTAGAGAATCGTCGGCACGCCGAACAACGCCACCGGGTGTGCCGCGTCACTCCAGGCCACCATGCGGTCATAGACCGGCGGCCCGCCGGTCGTCTCACAGTAAGCCGCGACGAACCGCTGCAGCCAGGGGTCGTCCGCGCTCTGGGTGTAGGGGATGAGGTCCTTGACCCATTCCACCCGCGATGGGTGCGCGCGCAGCCATTCGTCGGTGGCTTCGGCGTTGGCCAGGGCTCGTTCGAACTCGTCGCGGATTGGCTTGCCCCCGTAGAGGCCCGTGGTGGCGCGACTGGCCTCCGCCTCTGCCACGTCGTAGACGATGTTCAGGGACAGGTACGCCGATCCGGGAACAACGGCCGGGTGCTTGCCCGAGTTCAGGATGCCCAGGTTGACCCGGCACTCCGGTCGCTCGGTTTCACGCGCTCGCTTGAAGGCATCAATGCCCTGCTTGGTGACCAGGGCCTTCTCGATGGCCGAGACCCCCGTCCCCAGCGCGGCGTGTCCCTCTTGCCCCTCGACGAAGACGTCGGCCGTCAGGCAGCCCCCGCAGCCGAGCGTCAGGTGGTCATCGTTGCCGTCCACGAAGACCGCAACATCACCCGTGTACCCGGCGTTGAAGCAGGAGAGGGTCCCGGCGCCGCCCCCGTTACACTCCTCATCCACCACGCTCTGGAAGATGATCCTGCCGTGCAGGGGTGTCTGGAGCTCCAGCAGCGCGCGGATCGCGCTCACGCCCACCGTCAGCCCGCCTTTGCAGTCCGTGGTTCCGCGTCCCCAGAGCCAGCCGTCCTGCTCGCGGGCTTCGAGTGCGTCGGCGCCCATGTTGTCTATGCCAACCGTGTCCATGTGCCCGTTGATGACGACAGTCGGCCCGTCGCCGCCGAAATCGAAGGTGGCCACCAGGTTCGGGCGGCCGCTGAAGTCGCGGTTGCGCGGCCCCAGGATGCCGGTGCGCTGGTAGATGTCCGGCGGGCAGTCGAACAGCTCAACCTCCGCCCCAAGGTCGCTTAGCAGCGGCGCCAGATACTCCTGCCCAGGCCGTTCCCCTCCCGGACTGGCGTCGCCGCTGTAGGGGTTGACGGTATTGATCCTTACCAGATCCTGACAGAGGCCCAGGATGCGGTCGCGGCTGGCCTCGACCTGTGTCCACAAGCGATGGTGCATACGTTCACCTCGCGGCAAATCGCCGGGGAAGGTCTCGCCCGGACGCGGGCTCCCGGTCTGAGGTTCGTTTCCGAAGCGGCCAATCCTCCTGGCGAGTGACCGGGAGCGGCTTCGGGCGGCCCCCCGGTTGGCGGTCACTTGGCCTTTGACAAGCACTAGTTAGGATGTATCATGGACGCGCGCGGAGTCGCTCGTTCCGGCCGTTCGGCGTAGGAGCGCCTGGCCATGGATGACATCACGGTGGGTCGCACGCTGGCCCGGTACTACGTCACCTGGGGGGTCTTCGGCCTGCTGGTAGCGGGGTGCGGACTGAGCCTGGTGGGCGTATACCAGGCCGCACACCCGGAGCATGCCACACTCGCGGCGATCTCCTCACAGGCCCACGCCTGGACCACGGTTGTCGGCTGGATGGCTCCCCTTCTCCTGGGCTTGCTGGGCTGGCTCCTGCCCCTGCTCAAACGCTCAGGTTACAGCGCTCTGGGCCTGCAGAGGCGCGCCCTGGTGTGGTTCATGCCCGGTACGCTTCTCGTCGCCGCACCAGCGGTTCTGGAGCCGATGGGGCGTGATAGCGAGATCGTTGTCACTATCGGCTGGCTGCTGTGCCTGGCGGCCGCGGTCGAGTACGCCGCTCTCGTCTACCGGCTCAGTGTGCGCTCTCTGACGCCCTCGGCTGCCGACCTGGGCATCCAGGCCGGTATGGCCTGGCTGGGCGCGACGCTACTTCTGGGGCTGGCCGCAGCCCTCGGCACGGTATTCACGGGCCGCGCTGATTTCATGGCTTCCTCCGAGCCGGGGATATGGCTCGGGGCGGTCTTCGGCTTCGCGGGAAACCTGGGCCTGGGGTTGGCTGCCGCGCTGCTCCCGGAGTTCCTGCGCATGCCTCACACGCGGCCGCAAGTGCGCGGGGCTTTCGGCGCCTACAACAGCCTGCTTGCGCCGCTTGTGGTGGGCTTCATGTGGTGTCTGCCCCATGTCTATAGCTGGGGGCGCCTCCCGCTCATCGTGTGCGCCCTGGGCTTCTTGTACGCGACGCTGCACCTTATGGGCCGCTTGCACTTCGGTGCGCTGGTCTTTCCGCCGCACCATACTCGTCGGCAGCGGGCGGCGCGGCTGGCGCTGGGGACGGCCGCCTTCTGGCTGCTGATCGGAGCACTTGTCACGACTGGCGCCGCGGCCTGGCTGGCAGGCTTTGTGGAGCAACCACCCCCTACGCTGCTGAGTGCTGCCGTGCACCTCGTGGCGGTCGGATTCTTTGGCAACCTGGTGCTGGCGCTGGGCATCGCCCTCCTGGGGCCGGCGGGCCTGCAGGGGCTGCGCGGCGGACTCTCCGCCATCGCCTACCTGCTCACCAACCTGTGGGTGCTATGGCGCCTTGCGACGGCGGTGCTGCCCCTGGGGGAGCTCGCGCAGAGCTATCCCGCACGCGGTATCGCCGGGGCCGTGATCGGCATCGCGTCCTTGGGCCTGGGTGTCTGGCTGGTGTGGGGGTTCGTAAACCTGGACCGTCGTGGGCCGGACCGGTCCTGAATCACCACTGCCAACGCGTCGCCAAGAGCCACTCCCGCCGACTCCGGTCGTAACCCAGAGCCACTGCCCCGTATTCCGCCTCGAGGTAGGTCAGCTTCGGCGGGTCCAGCAACGGCGAATCCCCGTCGACCAGATGTCCGATCGCCCCGGGCGCGCCTGAGAGGCTGATGAGGTCGCGCATGGCATCATCCCAGGTGGTCCGTATGACCAGCCCATCCGCCTCGAGCAGCTCACACGCCTTGAGCGTCAGGTAGTCATTCAGCTCGAAATACCTGTTGAGCGTGCCCTGATAGAGCGCGATGGGCCTGGTGAGCAGGAACATCATCCAGGGCATATAGAGACCACCGGCGGCGTAGCCCCGATGCTCAGCCAGTCCCGCGCGAAGGGGGTCGGCTCCCTCGGCCAGCGGCACCATGCTGTAGGGCAGCCCCGCGCCCCAGGTGTAGCTGAGATTGCTGCCATAAAGGGCCGGCTTGTCCGCATAGGTGGGGTCATGCAGCAGCTTGAGCGTACGGAAGAGCTCGAAATTGCCGGGCTGCATCAGGAAGCCGTCAAACGGTAATCTGGCCAGGAAGGGCGCAGCACCAATGTCGCCGGGTCGGGCCATCAGGGCCAAGCCGCCCTGGGCCTTGATGGCGCGCACCGTTGCGCCCATGGTCATGCCCTCAACGATCCGCTCGCGCAAGAAGAGCCCCAGCACAGTGCCGTTACGAGTCTGGATGTACTCCCCCGGGATCACGCGAAAGTCAGGCGGCAGAGTCCCGCGTTGCTTGAGGCGTTGGGCCGCGCGCTGTGCGACCTGCGCATCGCCCAGTTGCCCCCGGCCCGCAATGACGAGGGCTCCCAACCCCCGACGACCGGCCGTCGTCAGCGTCTCCTCGTACTCGGCTACCGAGTCGTGCGCAAAGCCTATCGTCATGCGCAGATCCACAGGAACCTCACCGCTGACCGGTGTGACCTCCGTCAGCGCCTCCGGCAGCAGCTCCAGCACCCGCGGAGCTGCCACACTCAGCAAAACGTCGTCACGCACACGGTCAAGGTCGCTCAGAAGCACATCCACAATTCCGTCGAGAGTGTCCTCGTGGCCGCGGTGGACCCAGGCATAGGCCAGCGCCCAGAGCACACGCTCGCGCAACTCCCCGGAATCCGCGTTGTACTGCGTCACCTGCTCCGTAGCGACCACGAAGGGGTTGGTGTCCCCGCCCTGCAAGAGCTGCCAGTTCGTGAGCAGGTCGCGGTGGCACATCTGGTCCGCGGTGGCCTGAGGCTCGTACTCCGGCAGGAAGCCGGGGCAGTAATCCGGGGGTACCCGGTACTGCTCCACCAGATCAATCGGGTTCTCCAGACGCAGAGGGGATGACGCCAGTGGCGGGAGCGGCTGCGCCGGGGGCCACGTGGCCATGGGCCCCGCAGGGATCCGGGCTTTGAGGCCAGCGAAGAGACGGTCTTCGAGCGCCTGGGGCGGCGCGGACAGCGTGAGCTGAAGGGCTGTGCCAGACGCCGTGGAGGCTGCCGGAACCTGGTCGGCGGGGTGACTGGGGCGAGCCAGAGCAGCACATCCGAGGATCGCCGCCGTGAGCCACAGCCGGGGCGCCCGCCCGCCCAGGTGGCCGCCGCCCGTCTCTGACCTGTGGGTGAGCCTCGTCATCTTGCTCCGGGTGCTCAGCCCTCGGGTGAGTTTGCCAGCGCGAGAAGCGCTGCGGCCCGCAGGCGGGGGCTTCGCAGTCCCCGCGCCACCTCTAGCGCCAGGTCGCGATGGGTGCTGCTGAGGCGCGAAACAAGCTGTGAAAGACAGCGCTCGCGCTCGAGCCAGTCGTCTATGTCATGCGCCAGCGCCAGGGCCTCCCGTGGATGGTTGGAGACCAGGCGGGCGGCCAGCTCGCTGCAGGTTGCCGCTTGCGTGTCGGGGTCATGCAGCTCGCGGGCAAGGCTGAGCGCCTCCGCCGGGTCCTCGCGGGCCAGCCCCAGCGCGGCCGCGGCTGTCAGCGCCTCTTGCGCCTCGCCCACCAGGTCGCTACCCAGGTTCAGGGCGGAGCGCGCCAGGATGGCCGCCAGTTCAGCTTGTGCCGCTGGCAGGTAAGCCGCCACCGTGGCCAGAGCCAGGGCCCGCGCTCCGGCGCCTTCCTGGAGCCCGGCCAGGTGCAAGGCGAGGTCAGCGTCCGTCGGCGCCAACGCCTCGCACAGCCGCAGGCGACAGGCTGCGAGAACCTGGGCGTCGCCGATACGTTCCGCCTCGGAGAGGGCCATCTCGGGGTCACGGGGAGCCCAGGCCACGGCGAGTTCAGCCCGCGCCAGCTCAAGCGGCTGATCCTGCGGCATTGCCGCCAGCAGTTCGCGCGAAGCCTCCTCCAGCAGGTTGCGGGCCATCTGCTCATCCGCCAACCATGCCACCTCGGCCACGTCGCGCAGCGCCGCAATGCGCAGCAGCAGTTGCGTCACCTTGCGTGCGCTCTCCACCGCCTCCGCCAGGACGCTGCGGCCCGCCGCAGTGTCGGTCGCCGCCCGGGACCGAGCGATCTCCCGTAGCGCCAAGGCCTGCTGCGCCGGGTACGGCAGGGCCCGCGCTTCCTCTTCAGCCTGCTTGAGCCATGCCGTCGCTCTCGCCGGTTGCCAGGCTTGTGCTCTGATTGCTACCCCGCGCCGCGCCAACACCCGCGCCAGGGGCTCCTCGACAGCCTCAACGCTGGCCAAAGCCTCAGTCAGGAGCTTCTCCGCATACTCGCCGTTGTGCCCAGCCCAGGCTGCGGCCAGGTCAGCCAGCAGAATCGCCCGCGCCTCGGGGTCCACCACTTCGTCGGCTGCCGTCCTGGCCTCAACGAGCAACGGAAGCGCGTCAGCGGCGACCGGCTGTGCCAGCGGCAGCCAGAGTAGCCACAGGCAGGCGAAGCTGCGAGCAAGCAGTTGTCTTGAGCGAGACTGCATTGGTCGTTCCTCGCTCCGGATAGCAAAAGGGGTCGGGACCAACTGGCCCGACCCCATCGCTGTGCGCTGGCAAGCCTAGCTGGCAGGGAGTGGCGGTGGCTCGGGCAGCGTGGACAACTCGCCTTCCAGTGTACCCATACCCAGGTCGTAAGCCCGGCCGTCGCTGAAGAAGCCGATTTTCTCCAGGCTCTGCTTGGAGACATCGCGCACGAGCAGGGCTTCCTTGTCGCCGGTCAGCGCCGCCTGCCCCGCCTGCAAGTGGGGGATAGCGCGTCGGTCGCCGATTTCCCCGAGCGTCCAGGCCGCCCGCGCCCGGAACGGTTCGGCCAAGTGCCCGTTCTTGAGTACCTTCGCCACGGCCTCGACCACCGGATTGGGCTTTTTCGGGTCGGGCTCGTCCACCTCGCGGCCCTTCTTCACCAGCGCCACGGCCGCCATGTTGAAGAGCTCGTCGTCGCTTTCCAGGACCTCCGTCAGCAGGTCCACGGTGCGGTCATCCTCAATGTTGGCCAGTTGCAGCACGGCCGCCTCACGCACGGACTCATCCTGCGATTTGATGTCCTCGCTCAAACGCTCGATGGGGTCCAGCGCGCAACCCGCCATGACGGCCATCGCCGCCAGAAGTAGCGCCGCCGCAGATACCCTGGGCAGACTTCGCATGTTTCCGTTGCCTCCGTCCCGTCTGGTCGGCCGGTGGCCGCAGTCTAGTCGGTGATCCGCAGGGCCAGGAGCGTTTCCTCAGCCGCCTGACGGACCCAGTAGTGGTTGTCATCCTTGGCCTTGCGCAATCCGTCCGCTACCGCTGTCTGGCGGCTTTGGGGAACGGTCGCCTTGCGCAGTCCATAGGCGCAGGCAATCCGTACATCCCCGTTCTTGTCAGTCAGCCCGGCCAGCAGGCCATCGAGCACGGTGGTGGCATCGGCCTCCTCGGTGGCCTTGGCAGCGACATCGCCCAGCGCATAGGCGATGGCCACGCGTACCTCGGCGTCGGGTTCAGCGGCCCCCTTCAGGCTGTCGGTCAACGCGCGGGCCGAACTGGGCTCGCCGATCCGCCCCAGCGCCCGAGCCGCGGCCTTGCGCAGGTCAACGGTCTCGTCCGGAGGGGGCTTCGGGGCGTTGGGGTCCGGCTCGACACCGGGCGGCGGTTCCGGCACAGGGGCCGGGTGGTCGGCCAGCACCTTGGTCAGCGGCGCCACGTTCTCTTCGCCCCCGATCTCGCCCAGGGCATAGGCTGCCGCACGCCGTACGAGCATGTCCTGTCTCTCGTCCGCCAGGAGCGCCTGGATAGCCGAGCTGGCTGTGGCGATGCGCATGCGGCCCAGCGACTGCAGCGCCGCTATGCGCACCTCCGGGGCCTCATCCTGAAGGGCAGCGATGAGGGCGTCAGCAGCCTTCTTGTAGCCGATCGTGCCCAGCAGCCAGGCGGCTCGTGACTTGCCGGTAGCGTCGCCGGTGGCCAGCAAGCCTGCGATGGCGGGACCGGCGGCCCGGCCACGCATCTCCAGCTCGGCCATGGCGTCCATCACCTTGTCGGGCTTGTCGCCCGCAAGGTCCTCGAGGTATTTCCCCGTCTTGCGGGCGCGGCTGATGCCTGTTCCGGCCCAGGCGCCGATAAGGACCACAGCGATGACCGCCAATACGATCCAAGTACGCTTGTTCACACGCATCAACTCACGTTTCAGCCAGGTCGCCCTAGCTCTGTCCCCGGCGGATCTCGTCCACCCGGGCCTTGATGGCCTCAATCTGAGCCGGCTGCGGCTGCTCCGCCTCTGGCAGGTGCTTCATGATCTGCATCGCCATGGCGTCCCCGATGACCGTCAGGGTGGCCGCGCACCAGGTCTTTTGCGCCGCGTCCTTCGTCGCGCCGCGAACCCGCATCAACAACTCTGTGGCTGGCTTGCCAATGGCCGCCAGGATGCCACCGGCCCAGGCTCGCTGCTCGTCAGTGCCCTGCGCCAACTGATCAACGAGAACCTTGACCGGGATGTCCTCCATGGTGGACAGCCCAGTGGCCGCCGCCAGGCGCAAGCCGGGATCTGTCCCCTCCATTACCAGTCTGACCAGCAACTGGGCTCCCTCGCCCAATTGCTGCCGCTGCTCCCCCTCTTTGCCACCGACAAGCCGGGCACTGATCTGAGCCACGGCCTTGGCGGCCGGCAGCGCCATCGGCTCGCCCGGCGCCAGCAGCGTCTTGATCTGGTTAATGGAGTTCTCATCGCCGGCAAAGCCCAGACTGAGTATGGCATCCTGCCGTAGACTGGGCAGGGCCGTGGCGTCCAGGGCCGTCTGGTGCAGGATGTCCAGCAAGTTGGCGGCATCGCTGACCTGCACCTGGCCAGTTCCCACCGAGATTTCCCGCAGCAACTGGTTCGTGACGCCGGAGTTCTGGAACACGAGGATAACCGCCGCCCGCCGCTGGGCGTCCAGGTGGCCCCCGGCCAGCGTCTTCTTGAGAGCTTCCTGCACGTCTCCCATCCGCCAGGTCTTGAGCAGGCTCGTCGCCACCTCGCGGACCCTGACGTCCGGGTCGGCCAGACTGTCCACCAACGCCGTCGTGGCTCCCGGGTCGGCCAGCTTGCCCAGACCGTTGAGGCACGCGATGCGCACGCTGGGCTCCTTATCCTTGGCGGCGTTGAGCAGGGGCTGCAGCGCGCCAGCCATGCCGGTGTCACCGAGGGCCCTCGCGGCTGCCGCCCGGCTCGTCGGCGAGGCCGAGGTGTCGCGCAGGACCTTGGTCAGCGGAGCCACCGACGGCTCGGCGATGTCACCCAGCGCGATAGCCGCCCAGTTCACCACGCTCGGGTTGGTGGAACGCAGCGCGTTGACCAGTCCGGCGACAGCCGGAGCCCCGATGCGGGCGAGTGCCATCTCGGCCATGTACGCGACACGGCTGTTGGGGCTGCTCAGCGCCTGGATCAGCACCGGTACCGCGGGCGCCCCCATCTTGGCCAGGGCGTCGCGGGCCGCGTAGTATACCTGAGAGTCCGTGTCCTGCAGCGCCTTGGCCAATGACGGCAGAGCTTGCTGGGCAGCGGCATTAAGCGCCTCCGCCGGCTGGTTGCGCAGGGCCTCGGCGGCCACCTTGCGCACGCTGGCATTGGACGGGTCGGCCAGTGCCTGCGACAGGGGCACAACGGCGCTGGGGCCACCGATCTGAGCGATAGTGCTGGCCACCCAGAGGCGAACGTCGCTGGACGGCGAGCTCAGTCCAGGACGAAGGGGCGCCACGCTGGTGGGCCCAATCCGCGTCAGCGCTGCCGAGATCTCACGGTTGGCGCCGGAGGTGTTGGCGATCAGCATGGCCGCCAGGACGTTCGCGGCCTGGGTGGCTACCGACTTGCCCAGGGCCTCCGCAGCCGGTTCGCTGGACTTCAGGGCCTTCGCCGCGGTCTTCATTCCCTCGCCATTCGCCCCGGCAGCAGCCACTTTCCCGAGAGCCTCGGCGGCAGCAGCTCGCACCTCCGGTCGCTCGTCCTTGAGGCGGGCAATCAGTGCCGGACCGGCGCCCTTCAGTACCGCGACAGCTCCCAGGCCGCCCAGAGCCGTGGCCGCTTTGCGCCGGACGGCCCAGCTCGGGTCGCTGCCCATGCGCTGGACCAGGGGTGTGACGACCTTCGGCTGCAGGTCTGCCGCAAGGCCGGCTCCGATGGTGCCCAGCAGTGACGCAGCGAGCCCGCGAACCTCCGGGTCGTCGGCCGGCAGGAGCTGCCCGATGATGGCATCCAGGGCCTTGGCGGCCATGTTCGTCAAGGAGGTAGTGGCGCACTCCTTGCGCCGCAGGTACTCCGCCGTGTCCTCGCCCTGCTGGTCCCCCGCCGGAGGCGGGGTCAGCAGGATCTTGACCAGCTCATCAGTGACCGGCTCGCCGATGCCGCCGAAGACGGTGGCCACACCGGTGCGAATGTAGTCATCCCAGGCACCCATCAAGGGGAGCAGATAGGGGATACAGGGCTCGCCGATAGCGGTCAGAACGGTGGGCGCTCCGGCTCGGATGGCGGCATCCTTGTCCACCAGCGCCTCAACCATGGGCGGTATCGCCACCGGACCGAAGCGTGACACGGCGGCCGTCAGGCGCGGCTGCACCGGAGAGTCGATCTTGCCCCAGATGCTCATCACCTGGAAGAGCGCCTTCTCGGTGCCCAGCTGGGTGACCGCGTCCACCACGTTGTCCTGCAGCCAGCGTGGCTGGTCGGCCACGGCCTCGGCCAGCTTCTGGGTCTCCACGAGACGTTCCACCGCGGCCTGTCGAGCCTCCGGCGACCCATAGACCAGCTGCGTGCGCAAGCGGTTGACCTCGCCGCGCCGTCCGGCCGCCATGACCATCAGGGCCGCCGCAGCGCCGGCGAGTACGATCCAGGTGATCTGCCGCCTGGTCTGTTCGTCCACGGGCGTCAACTCCTCGAGAGGGGTCCTCTTGCCGGCCCGCCAGGTCCGCGGAGCCGTGGCGATGCCGCCCGGCTGGTGCCTCCGCGACCAAACAGGCACGCAACCCGCACTCCCGTGGCCCCAGCCAGCCGACGGCGGGTGCGGCGGCGGCTTCTTCCTCCGACCCTCGTGTGATTCCTCCTTCACAATCCCTACATTCTCACATTTTTCCTCTCGCACCCGTGGCGTGGCCCGGCAGGAGGAACCGGAGCCAGCGGCGAACCCCGGCGCAACCCAGATTCCAGGGAGGTGGTACTGCCTTGCCGACCACGGGGACGTTTGCCGGCCCGGCCGCGCGTCATTGGGGCGTTCCCCCTCTTTTCGACCCGGCCGCAGGACAGACAGTCCGCGAGCCCCTGGGCGAGGGGCCGGGCTGGTGGGTCGGCGCGTCCAGTGCCTGTCGTGACCCTCACAGCGACGAGATCTTCCTGTACTTTCGCTACCGAAAGCCCCGGGAACTTGGGCGAGGTGTGGAATGTCGGATCGCCGTGAGCAGCGACGGCGTGAGTTTCACCGACGTCTGGGCTGCCGGCAAGAGCGAGCTTCAGACTCAGTCCATGGAGAAAGCGGGGCTGTTTGTGCGCGATGGCCGGTGGGACCTCTATCTGTCGTTTGTAGGCCCTGACGGACGCTGGCGCATCGAGCGCGTCACCGCCAAAGCACCCACGGAGTTCGATGTTCGACAGAGAGCCCCCGCGCTTACGCCCGACGACTGTGGGGCCGAGGGCGTCAAGGACCCGGCGATCTATGCGGTCGGTGGCCGGCTGTACATGCTGGTCAGCTACGCGCCACGGCCGGCAGTTACCGCCAGCGCTGCCGATATGCACGCCACCGGCGATGTCTACAACACTGGCCTCGTGAAGTCACACACGGGTCTGGCCGTCAGCGCTGATGGCGAGAAGTGGGAGTGGGCGGGTGATGTGCTCACGCCGCCACCAGCGGGCTGGGATTCCTACTGCACCCGCATCAGCAGCGTCCTGTACCAGACACCCGTCTGGCTGGGGTTCTATGATGGAAGCGCCAGCGTCGAGGGGAATTACGAGGAAAGAGCCGGGCTTTGCGTGAGCCATGACCTGCGGCACTGGGAAAGGGTGTCGGTGAACGGGCCCTGTCTGGTCTCGCCCCACGCCTCCCGGAGCGTGCGCTACGTGGAAGCTCTGCCCATGCCCGGCGGAGTACGCTACTACTACGAGTACGCGCGAGCGGACGGTTCCCACGAGCTACGCACCGCCTTCGCGCCCCTGCCATGAGGCCAGCGCCAAGCTTGCATTGCGTGCGTCGGGCCGGGTCGTGGGTGGTCCTCGGCCTGGCTGCCAGCGCTGCGCTCGCCTTACTGAGCGGGTGTGGCAGCGCACGCCCAACGGCACAGGGCGGCGGCCCGGAGGACCGCCAGCGTGCGTTGCGGTCGGCAAGATGGCGTGCCCTGTGGCACCCTCGCGACCCTGAGGCTCTCCTGGATCTGGGAGATGTCTCCTACGAGCTCCGAGCCTACAACGATGCTTACAGTGCCTACCGCCGGGCTGTGAACCTGGCTCCCGACAATCTGGCGGCGTGTATGGGCATGGCCCGCACCAGCGCCATGCTTCACGACCCTGGTGAGGCCCTGAGCTGGATCCGAAGAGCAGAGCGTCTGGCGCCGGATGACCCCGAGCTGACGGACCTCAAGGGCAGGATGTTGCTATTGGCCGGGCGCCTGGATGAGGCCGTCGCGGTCCTGGAGCGTGCCACTAGGGCATCGCCACAGCGGGTAGCCAGCTACCTGAACCTGGCATCTGTTTACGCTACCCTGGGCCGGCACGATGAGGCGGTCCAACGGGCACAGACCGCGGCCATGCTGGCGCCCCGTGACCCCGTTGCCCAACTCGCACTGGCCATGCATCTCGACAGAGCTGGCCGAGGGGAAGCGGCAGAGAAGCAGTATCGGCGGGCCCTCAAGCTCGACCCGGCAGACACGGTCGCCATGCTGGCTTTGGCCCAAAACCTCGTGGCCCGCAAGCGCAGACTGGCTGAGGCGCGCCAACTCGCCCTGGCGGCCGCCAAGTCCGAGGCCCAGCGGGCAGAGGCGGCCGTCACTGCCGCCTGGGCCTCTCACCTGCAGGGAGATACGGAGACGGCCGCCAATGAGCTGGGGGCTTTCCTGCAGCGCAGTCCCCACCATCCCGACGCCTGGCGTAAGCTTGTGGCCTTGATCCGCGTGCTGCGTGACCGGGCCAGGGCCCGCGGAGATGATTCGCTGGCCAAGGTGCTGGAGGAGAAGGCACAGGCGGCCGAGCGCGACAGCCAGCAGTTCATCGGTGTTGCGGAGCCGCTCCCCCCGGTTCTGGGCCCCAGCGGTCCTGGTCGTTAGCCGGCAACAGCCAATCCGTTCGCGAGGGAGATCGCTATGGAGCTGCTCTATCTCAGTCGTGCCGATGTCGAAAGCCTGCAGATCCCGATGGCGGCCGTGATCGAGGTGGTGGAAGAGGGGTTCCGTCGCAAGGGACTGGGCGAGACGCAGATGCCCCCGAAGACCCCCATCTACCCGCGCCCGGACAAGGTCTTTCTGCACGCCATGCCGGCTTACGTTGGTGGCCTCGATGCCGCCTCGGTGAAATGGGTAGGCGGGGCAGAGGACAACTACAAGCATGGCCTCCCCACCATCACGGGGCTGGTGATACTCAACGACCCCGAGACCATGCTGCCCCTGGCGGTGATGGACTGCACGTGGATCACCGCCATGCGCACGGCGGCGGCCAACGCGGTGGCGATGAAGTACCTGGGCCCGGCCGAGTGTCCGGAGCCAGCAATCATCGGTTGCGGCGTGCAAGGCCGCAGCAACCTACGCGCCATCGCGACCCTCTACTCCGGGATCCGCCGCGTCCGTGCCTTTGACATCAAGCCGGAGGTTCTGGAGGCCTTTGTCCGTGAGATGAAAGCTGAACTGAACGTGCCGATCGACGCCGTCAGTGGCGCGGAGGAAGCCGTGGTCGGCGCCGATATCGTGGTCACCGCCGGCTACATGCCCCCTCCGCCCGAGCCCTACATCGAGGATGCGTGGCTCAAGCCGGGCGCGATGGCCGCACCGGTGGACTACAACGTGGCCTGGAAGCCGGAAGTCTGCCAGAATGTGGACAAACTGGTGACGGACGACGTGAAGCAGATGGACTACTACCGGCCCCGGGGATACTTCGAGGGAGTACCGGTGCCATGGGAGCTCGGTGAGGTCGTGGCGGGGCTCAAGCCCGGTCGCGAACGTCCGGAGGAGCGCACCATGGCCATGTGCCTGGGCATCGGCATTGACGACGCCGTGACCGCCCAGCTCGTCTACCGGACAGCACGGGAGCGCGGTGTTGGCGTGGAGTTGCCGCTCTAGCCGCGGCCTGCGCCGGCGGAGGGTAGCTGACCGCCCGCTCTCGTGGCCTGCGTCCTGGTGTGAGTCTACTCCGGCACTCCGCCCCAGGACCGGAGAATGGAGGCGTGCCGATCGCACAGTCCCGGATGGCCCCGGGCCTGGGTGCGCAGGGCTTGAGCATGGCTGCTTGGCGTATGGAGGCGACAGCGAGGGCTGGGGCAGCCTGGGTCACCCGTTAGCTGCTGAAAGATGGCCTGCAACACCAGGCCCTTGAGCACCTCGTTAAGCCGTTCGTCCCCGTATCCCAGAGCCTGGTCGCTGAACTGCTCCGCCAACTCGTCCAGCATGTCAGTCATCCCGAACATCGCCACCTGCTGCCGCATGAAGTGGTACTGGCGCGGCAGGTCGAGGCCTTCGATGAGCGAGCTGATGGAGACGAGGTGCGGTCGCCCCGGCACCAGGACGCGCAGTCGCAGTAGAGTGCGGTCGGTCGGCCACTCCCCGAGATAGGACACCGTGAACACGATGTGGACGTCGCCCGCCCCGGACTCCTCGGGGGGCAGTAGAGTGGCCAACGCGGTCTGCAGTGCCGTTCCCTCGTAGACCAGGTCCCAGCCACGGTCGGCCGGCAACTCGGTGGGCAAGCGGTCGCGGTCAGCCGGGTTCACCAGGTTGGTCACCTCGGCTGCCCCCAGGTCACGTTGCAGACGCTCCAAGTGCGCCGCCCGCTCCAGGTCGCCCAGGCGTCCCAGATGGTGGGTCAGGAAGTCGCGACGGGTCTCTACTGGCGTCCGCGGGAGGCGCTCGCGCAGCCAGTGGGCGAGGTAGTCCACATCCAGGCCTGCGGCGTCCGGGTCGTCATACAGGTAGATGTCTTCCGGGGATGTCCCGCGTTTGCTGTTCATGGTACTGCCAGTAGCCGCCTTCGGGCTTCTCTCTCATCGAGACCCTCAATACGCACCCGCTTCTCCCGGCTGGTTTCGCCGCTGACAAGCGTCAGGCACCGCACCGGCAGGTCGAGACGCTGAGCCAGGAACTCCAGCAGCGCCTTGTTGGCCGCCCCCTTCACTGGCGGCGCCGTTAGCTTGACCACCAGCCGGTCACCCCGGTCACCCACGACTTCGTCGCGGCGAGCTCGCGGGGTGACGCGGAGGCATAGCAGACAGACATTGCCCTGGGTCTCGGTACCCATGCACCCATTGTAGGCCACTGCGATAGGGCAAGTAAAGCTCCACAGCCAGTAGCCGGTCAGCGCGTGGCGACGATGACGGTCAGCACCAGGAGGTTGTGCAAGGCGTGGCAGATGAACGGGGGAAGCAGCGAATGCGTGCGCTCGTACAGGTTGGCTAGCACCGCGCCAATGATACCCATGGGCACCAGGGCCGTGACACTGTAGTGCATGACCGCAAACAGCAGGGCGCTGCCCAGAGTGGCGGAGATGACAGGGTAGCCCTGCCGCAGACCGGCATAGACGAAACCGCGGAAGATGATCTCCTCAACCAGCGGCACGATAGCACACACGAACAAATACAGCAGCACCACAGCGCGGGCGTCTTGGGTGACGGCGAGCAGGGGATCTGCGGCGCTTGCGGTCGGCAGCGCATTGAGTCCAACCAGGTTGGCCAGGATCAGCAGGCACAGGACCAGCCCGTAGCCGACCATGCCGGAGGCGATGAGCGGAGCCAGGCGGCGCCCGCGAAGCCCAAGCAAGGCCAGACCCCGGCGGCCGGAGGGCAGTCGGGCCCAGATTAGGGCCAGCACCGCCGCCGCCAGTAGCAGGTACTGGAGGATTGCCAGGGCCACCCGCCCCACCGGGGGCGCGGACTGCAACAGGGGAAGACCCTGCAGCACGCCGGCCACAAGGGCCAGCGCTGCCGCAGCAAAGAAGGCCACACCGGCCGTCTCAACCGCATCCAGCGGTCCCCAGGGCAAGCTCATCGAAGGCTGACGGCGATTCTCCGGCGGCAGGAAGAAGGCCCATCGCACCACCCCCAGCGTCATCGTGACCAGGCCCACCAGACCAATAAGACCATACGTGAGCGTCAGGGCAGCCAGGACCAGCCCGAAACGCAAGGTGCGAAGGTCTGCCTGGGCCCGGTACTGCCGCACCTGGGCCGCAGTCCCGAAGCGGTCAGCCCAGGCGATGAGGGCCATGTCGCCGAGCCACCCATCGTGCTCCAGCAGCGCTGGCGGCGGGCCGTCACCCTGTGATGATGGCGGAGGGTCGGGATCATAGACTCTGGCCACAGCTAACAAGGCCGCCGCCTGTTCGCCGGCCTGGGCCGCACCACGCCCGAGCATGTCGCGAGCCTGTGTGCTGTAGCCCCGGGCCCCGTAGATGAGCCCCAGGCGGTGCAGCGCGCCCGCCGAGTGGGGGCTACCCAGAGCCAGCCGCTCGTAGGCTGCTACAGCCCGCTCACGGAAATCATGGGACAGACCGTCAGTATCAAGAGACGAGCGGCGTCCGATCAGCTCCAGAACATCACCCAGGCGGTAGCTCAGGTCGGCACTGATGAGCGCCTGGCGCTTGCCATCAAACCACTCCGCGCTGGGCCGCAGACCAGGCCGCGCCCCGGCCTCCATCATAGCCAGTCCGGCGGCAAACAGCCCGACTATCAGGGCCAGTCGCCACAGCGGCGGGTGAACTCGGGGAAGGCGCCACTGCATCATGATAGCCTTGTCCAGCTTCCCTGGTAATGCGGGGCTTTCACAGCCCGGCTGTGATTCGCAAGAGAAGCCCCTGCACCAGCCCCAGTGCCAACATCAGCAGTAGCGGTGAGAAGTCTATGGGAACGCCGCCCTGATAGGGCCTCAGCACGTTGCGGATCGGGCGCAAGAGCGGCTCTGTCAGAGCGTAGACGATGGGGCCAACCGTGGCCGTGACCGGATTGGAGCTGGGAAGACGGACCCAGCTCATGACCACGCGCACCAGGAGCACGATGTAATAGGCCTCAAAGATGAGATAGATGAGATTGGAGATGGGCACGATACCACACTCGCGGCGTTACCCGCCGCCCAGTTCCCGGGAGCGCTGGGCAGCGGCCACTACCGCTTCTATCGTAGCGCTCCGCAGTCCCCCCGCTTCCAGCGCCCGAAGACCGGCAATCGTGGTGCCCCCGGGAGACGTCACCTGTTCCCGAAGCTGCGCCGGGCTGCCGCCCGTGGCCAGCACCCATCGGCCGACGCCCAGTACGGTCTGTGCCGCCAGTCGCAGTGCATCGGCGCGCGGCAATCCGGCCGCGATGCCACCGTCCACCAGGCCTTCCAGAAACGTAGCAACGAAAGCCGGGCCACTGCCGGACAGGCCCGTTACAGCGTCCAGCAGTCGCTCCGGCACACTCACGGCTACGCCAACACTGGCCAGAAGACGCTCCGCGAACTCCAACTGCGTCGCCGTCACCTGGTCGTTGTGCGCATAGGCGCTGGCGGCTTCGGCCACCGTAGCCAGGATGTTGGGCATGACCCGGATGATGGGCTGACCGGCCGCCGTCAAGGCCTGCAGGCGCTCCAGGTTGACTCCCGCCGCGATCGAGATGACAAGCTGTCCCGGCTGCCACGGAAGGCCAGGCAAGACCTCCGGCAGTATCTGGGGCTTCAGTGCCACCAGCACGCTGCCGGCTTCACTCACGACCTGTGAGTTGGACTGGGCTGCATGCACGCCCGTGGCTACCGCCAGGGCCTCGACTGCCTCAGCCCGCGCGTCCGCCACCAGGATCCCCGCGGCACTCACGACACCGCCTTGCACGAAGCCGCGCACCAGCGCCCCCCCCATGGCGCCGGTGCCAATGACCCCGAGCGTATACTGCCCGGACATTACGCCATCTCCCTGTCCAGCCAAGACGGCTGACCCTCATTGGCAACCGCGGCCTGCGCCTTGACACCGCGCAGGCCTGCGTGGATCTGGCTACAACTCCTGCAGGCTGCGGTGGTCGCTGCTCTCGTAGCGGGGTCCCGCGCCCGACATGCCATCCAGGACCAGACGCTCTACCGGCATGTCGTAGGGGGCGCAAACAAAAACCCAGTCAGCGATGCGACGCATATAGCCGTTCAGGCCGTACGTAACGCCCCCGATGAAGTCGCGGATGCGCTTGGCTTCGGTCTCCGGCGCCGCCTGCAGGTTGAGGACCACTGGCCGCCGCCGTTTGATCTCGTCGGCCACGGCCGTCGCCTGATCCATATTCTTGGGGTCGGCTCGCACGATGCTCAGCCCGCTGACCTCCGCACGCTCGTCGCGGATATGATGCACCCCTGTCTCCCGTCGGTCGGCGACACGGTGCGCGCCGGCAGGCTCGTCAAACTCGTCGGCCGCGTAGTCGTCGTCCGCTTCGGTCTCGGGGTCGCCGCCCCATCGCAGGTAGTCCAGCGCCGTCTGGAAGATCGACATCGGGGTCCCTCCTGTTGCTGTGTCGTGCTGCTATGTCTGCTGGTGCCAGGATGCCGTGTTGGGAGGGTGCGCGCGTCACTGCCTCGGCCCGAAGATCGCGGTCCCCACGCGCACCAGGGTCGCGCCTTCCTCAATGGCCACTTCGTAATCGTTGGACATGCCCATGGACAGATGCCGAAGATTCCGAGCCGGCACTCCCCGCGCCGCCAAGGCGTCCCGAAGAGCGGCCAGACGCCGGTAATATGGCCGCGAGCTCTCGGGGTCTTCCGCGTAGGGCGTGATAGTCATCAGCCCCTGCCAGTCGAGCTCAGGCAGCCCCAGCACCGTCTCGACCAGGGCAGGAACCTGGTCTTCAGGGCAACCGCTCTTTGTGGCTTCGCCTGCCAGGTCAACCTGGATCAGAACCGGCTGCGGGTCCGCAGGCGGTACGGCGCGTCGCGCGATTTCCTCGGCCAATCGCGGGCTGTCCAACGAATGTATCAAGGTGCAGAGTCCGGACAGATACTTCACCTTGTTGCGCTGCAGGTGCCCGATGAAGTGCCAGCGAACCGGTGCGCCGGTGACCCCCCTGAGCTGCTCGGCCTTCGCCACCAGCTCCTGGACGTAGTTCTCCCCCAGGTCCAGAACCCCGCTTTCCACAGCCGCAGCTATCTCTTCGACAGACCGCGTCTTGGAGACAGCGACCAGGGTGATGTCTTCAGTACGGCGGTTACTACGCGCAGCAGCCGCCGCGATCCGTTCGCGGACGGCAGTCAAGTTAGCAGCCAGGTCCGTCATCGCACGGTCGCAGTTAGCTGGACTCCTTCCCCTCTTCTTCCTGCTCCTCGGGGAAGTCCAGCGACCAATCGCCAAAATCCTCTTCCTCGGCCTCGGCACTTGCCTGCGCCAGCGGGTCAATCAGTCCGGCAGCGGAGAGGTCCGCAGACTCTTTGATCTCGGCTGGCTTGGCGGCGGGCTTGGGCGTGGCGGGAGCCTCCGGCGTGAACGCCGCTGCGGGCGGTGGCGGCGGTGGGAGCTCGAAGTCCTCGTCCTCCAGGCCAACGGCGGCGGGGGGCGGCGGGGGCGGCAGTTCATCCTCCTCATCCGCCACGACCGCAGCAGCCGGTGGGGGTGCCGCGGCCTCCTGCAGGTCGAGGGCACTGGGCGGCATGACTACTTCCTCCTCCTCGACGGGAGGGGGAGCGGCGGGCGCCGGGGGAGGCGCGACATAGGCTTCGTGAGCTTCTTCCTCAGAGATGCCGCCGAGGCCGCCCAGGTAGTCCTCTTCTTCCTCCTCATGGCGGGCGGTCAGCCCAGCCACTCCGCCATGGAGGACCGCCAGGGCACTTTCGACGAGGCCCGGTACGCGCGTCGCACCGGCCGCGAAGGGGTTACCGCAGTTGCTGCAGAACCGCGCATCCTTGGAGTTGTCATGACCGCACGCCGGGCAGGGGAGCCCGCCACCAGCCTCGCCCAGGCAGGCATAGCAAAGCAGACAGGCTCCGCGGGTGGCAGGGTTCTCAGCGCCGCAGTTGCTGCAAAAGACAGTGGGCTTGGAGGTCATGGTGACTGTGTCCCGCTGCGTGAATCGCCGACGTTGCCACCCCTCGCCCAGCCACTGAACCGCCGGCTTCTCACGGAGGAATGAAAGGCCGCTTTCCGGCGACATGATGGGCATCGTTGCCCCGTTGCCGACGCCGGAAAGCCAGGCACAAGGCCGCTGGGTCGAGTATACCAGCGTCGCTGGCGAGTGTCAAGCCAACGGGCGCCAGGCTTCGCCCTGCCGCCGCCAGACTCTGACAGGCGCTGCGGCATCCCCGGTTCTCAGGCGACCGAGGCTACTTGATAACGAGGACGCTGCACGGCGCCAGACGCGTCAGATTCTGGGAGGTGCTGCCCCAGATGCGTCCGAAGAGGGCAGAATGACCCATGAAGCCGATCACCAGCAGGTCGAACTGCCCCTCCTGGCAGTAGGTCACGATGGTCTCGACTTCGTGGCCGGCGCGCACCTCGCAGTGTAGCTCAAGGCCTCGCTCGCGAGCCAGTTGCTGGGCTTCGGCGTTGACCTGGCGGAAGTACCCGTTGCGCTGCAACTTGACCTCCTCCACCTCACCGATAGTGCCCGCATACCGCGGCAAGTCCTCTTCGACGCAGATCGAGTGAAGCTCCGCACCGTGGGCCACGGCCAGCTCCACCGCCGCCGCGACCGCTTTGCGGGCACTCGCCGAGCCATCGTTGGCAACCAGTATCTTGCGGAACATGTCTACTCTCCCTCTGCCTGTTTCAGGCCCCCGCCAGGCTCACCAAAGCTGTCTGCCTCTTCGCGAGTCGGTCGGAACCACGCCTGCGCGATTAGTGTCGGCACCACGGCGCTGGCGATGACCACGGACACCAGCACCGTGTACTGTGCCTGCGTTATGAGACCTCGGTTGAACCCAAAGAGCGCTGAGATGCTGCCAAAGGTGAGACCGGTCGACATGAGCAGGGTCGTGTAGGAGCCTTGTTTGCTGGTGAAACGGAAGGCCCGGGTCCAGGGCCAGACACCCATGAACTTGGCAACCACCTTGACGAACAACAGCACTAGCGCCAGGCCGGCTGCACCGGCCAGAGCAGGGAGCGATACGAGAGCGCCAGCGCGCAGGAAGTAGAACGGGGTCAGAAACGCGAAAACTGTGGTTCTCAACCGCCGGACCATCTCGCGCTGCTGCGCAAACACCGTGGCCACCGCAAGGCCCAGAAGGTAGGCAGGCAGGACTGCTTCGCTGTTTGCCTTCAGGGCGACGCCTCCCAGGGCGAATAGGAGCAGGAAAATGAGTTTGGTGCCAGGCTCGGACACATGGCTGCCATACCGCTCCACGAGCCGTTCGATGAGACGGGGAGCGAAAAGCAGCGTCAGGACCGTCACGGCGGCAAACATGATCAGCCAGAGATTGTAGTTGGCGAAGATCACGCCCAGCGCCAGTACGGTGCCCAGGTCCGTGATGAAGCAGGCGGCCAGTATCACTTTCCCTAGAGGAGTCTCATTGAGCCGCGTCTCGACCATCACCGCGTACACGACGGCTACCGAGGTCGTGGACAGGGCGATGCCGCCGATCCAGGAGGCGGCAGGGGTCCATCCGGCGACGTAGTAGCAGTAAGCGGCAGCCCCCAGAAACGGCATGAGAAAGGAGAAGAAACCGATGGCCAGGCTCTCCTTCAGGTACCGCCTGAGGGTGTTGGGCTCTACCTCTGCGCCGGCCATGAAGGTCAGCAGGATGCTGCCGAAGCCCGCGAGGAAGGTGATCCACTCGGCGGTGGGGAGCTGAAGAAAGTTACCGGCGACGACGCCGACCAGGATCTCTACCAGCGCAACGGAGACCGCTGTCCTGATCGAGATCAGGCTGGCCGCAAAAGCGAGGCCAACCCAGGCGGCGGCGATGAACCACTGATTCATGGACCTACCCTCCAGATCCAAAGGGCAGGCGGTGGGATAGTCCGCCCTGCCGGAGTGTCGGGTGGCAGGGCGGAGGAGACAAAGACTCCTACGCACCTGCTGGTGGTAGGAGTCATCAGTCGCGAAGACAATGCCGGGCCGTAAGCCCGCGGCGAACTCCATCGCCGGCAGTACTATAGCAGCCCCGCCCGGCCACTGTCAACGCACGCCGACGCAGGATTGACCCGCCCTCTCAACGAAACGTATAATCCCACCCGGGACGAAACCCGGGGGGGGTGATGACTGTCCTAAAGAGGCAGCGACAATGCCCAGCGGCGGCTTTCTGCCCGCATGGTGCGAAGGGAGTCCATCCATTCATGAAGTGCGTAGACTTGCGCTGGGGCACCGTTGTGGTGGCAGGCTTGTTGGTGGCGGTGCTGGCAGGCTGTAGTGGTTCCGGTGGCCAGATCGTCTATCAGTACGTATCAGAGCGTGTCAGCTACAATCCCGATGGCACTCGACTGGCCTTCGCGGCTCTGGGTGGGAATGGCCTGCAGTACACCTACACCATCTACAACAACGGTGGGGCGCTCACACTGCTTACACCATCAGACAACGACACCGACCTCACTGACGAGGGAGGCAAGCACCCCGCCTGGTCGCCCGACGGGCAGGACATCTGCTTCGCCTCGCGGCGAGGGGGCAGTCAGGCGCTGTTTCTGATGGACCCGACTGTTGGTGACCGGCTGCGCCTGTCCAAGCTTACCGATGACAGCGGCGCCGGCGCCGACGACCAGCCCAGTTGGTCACCCGACAGCCAGCGGATCGTCTTCGTGACCAACCGCCGGGCCGGAGGTGATGCCTGGGACATCGTCATCATCAACCGCGATGGCAGCGGCCGGACCGAGCTCGTCACGGATGGGGCAATGAACCAGTGGCCCGTGTTCTCACCCGATGGCACCAAGATCGCTTACCAAAGCAACGCTGCTGGCAACAGCGACATCTACGTCCTGGAACTGGCCACCATGGTGGCCACCAACCTGACCGGCCCGAATGGGTTCCGGGAGGAAGCGCCTAGCTGGTCTCCCGACGGCAGCACCATCGCCTTCCACTCAAATCGCGCCGGCGACTTCGATATCTGGTTCATGAACGCCGACGGCACTAACGTGCGCCAGTTCACCCGCGATGCTCGCTCCGACGGTTACCCGGCGTGGAACCACGACGGCTCCCGCCTGGCCATCACGCGCGATCGGGAGATCTGGACCATACGGGCTGACGGCACTGACCCGCGCCAGCTCACCCGCCGGTTTTAGCCGCGCCGCCAGCGTCTGACACAAGGGGGAACCGCCTGATGCCGGCGGTTCCCCTTTTCGCTGGCCGTTGCGGTGAACTGCCGAATGTGCTATACCACTGACCTGACAGCCTATCCCTCACTGGAAGTGATCCCCCATGTCCTGCAAGCTGATGATTGGCGTGATGCTGCACCTGCACGAGGGTGGCGCCGACGAGGCGATGGCCAAGGTCCGCGGACTCGATCTGCCATCGTGCCAGGTCGGCTGGCCGCCGTTTGGCAGCCTGGAGACCGGCGAGGCTCTACGGGCAGCCGCTGACGCCCATGACGTGACCATCACGACACTGTGGGCCGCGCTCCCGGGCCCTGCGGTGTGGAACTTCACCGAGGGGCCGTCCACCATCGGCCTGGTGCCGGACGAATGGCGTGCCGAGCGGGTGAAGGCCCTGCAGGCGGCGGCCGAGGTGGCGGGCAAGATCGGGGTGCAGTCTATCACCACCCATTGCGGGTTCATTCCCTTTTGGCCCGGTGACCGGCTGTATATTGAAACCGTCGCCGCCCTGAAGGACGTCTGCGCCGCCTGCCAGGACAATGGTGTGGAGTTCTGGTACGAGACCGGCCAGGAGACACCCATCACGCTTCTGCGCACTATCCAGGATGTCGGCTATGACAAGCAGGGCATCAACCTGGATCCCGCCAACCTGCTGATGTATGGCAATGGCAATCCGGTGGACGCGTTGGACGTGTTTGGGCAATGGGTCCGCGGCGTTCACGCCAAGGATGGGGAATACCCCACTGACGGGGCAAACCTGGGAGTGGAGAAACCCATGGGCGAAGGCCGCGTCAACTTCCCGGTGCTGGTACCGAAGCTCAAGTCGCTGGGCTACTGTGGGGCCCTGACCATCGAACGCGAGATCAGTGGTGAGCAACAGGTCGCGGACATCAAGCGCGCCATCGCGATCCTCAAGCCCTTGTGCTGAAGCCGCCGGCCACGGTTGCCGATGCCGAAGTCAGCGGGCCTCCCCGTCTGGGGAGGCCCTTTACTTGCCCCAACGGTTGGACAGCCCATTCCTGCGCCGCTGGCCGCTCCTGGGCCTTGTCCGCCTCGGCCGCCTGCTTTGTCGCCGTTTCGCGGTTGGCTTCCTTCCCAGCCACGGGCTTGCGTAAGCAGATGCAGGAGGGAGTCATCGCCCGGACAGAATCCGCGGAGGCCTGGCCTTGGCCCGGTCAGGGGTACACCGGAACCGTGTGGACCACCTCGACCGTATGGGCAGGGTCGCTGACCTGCACCCGGAAGCGGTACTCGCCCGGGACAGTCATGCCGGTCACCTTGCACTCCGCCTTGTTCGGCGTCTCCAGGGTCGCCGTCGCGCCTCGTGGCTGCTGGACTACGCTCCAGCGGAAGGCTGTCGGATCACCCTCCACATCCCACGCCCCCGCTCGCAGCAGCGTCCCACCATCGGCCACCGTGACCCGCACCGGGATGCGGTTGTGCACATCGATGGGCACCGGCGGCTGGTTTCCCGCGAAGACCTTCAGGCGCACCTCGCGCGTCACCGCCTGCTGCCCGTCGCTGACCTGCACCGCAAACGCGTACTCACCGGGGACCGCCAGACCCTCGGCCGTGGCTGTCGCCTGGGTTGGCTCGGCCAGCGTCACAGTGGCCCCCTGCGGCTGCGCCCGCACGGACCACCGATATGCCAGTGTGTCGCGGTCAGGGTCCGTCGCTGCGGCCGTCAGTGTCACCTGACTGGCGGGCAGCGTCAGGTAGTCCGGGTGCGACTGCCAGGCTACGACGTTTGGCGCCAGGTTGGCCTCGTCCCGCGGGTAGATGGTGAGCACCGCGTCCCCGGGCACCGTCACCCGTAGGGCTTCGCCGCCGCCAAGCAGTTGCGGCCCCAGCTCCACGTACGCCTGCCGCCCGACCGTCTGACACACTCCGTACAGCCCCGGCGGCAGGCCAGCGACTGCCACGGTCTGCGCCGTGGCGCCCGGGCCCGTGTTGATGAGCACCACCGTGAGCCGTCCGCCGGCGTCAAAGGCCAGCGCCCGCACCGAGGGCGCCGAGACCTCCGTGCCGATGCGCACCGCCCCCGGCCGAACGTAGTGCGAGACCTGCCGGAAGCGCCAGTACCACTGTCCGCCGTTGAAGGTCGTACTGCTGATGTGGCTCAGCGCCGCCTGATAGTCCGGGCCGGCCAGGCCATAGACCTCCCAGTAGGAGGTCCCGCCGATGGTGAGGTCGTCATACAGGTGGTCAATGGTCAGGTCCATGAACTCGGTTTGTGCGGTCGGCAGGCCCCTGGCGAGTGCGAAGTCGCGCAGCCGAGCCATGTAGGCCTGGTTGTCGTTGCCATACCAGTGGTATGACACTAGCCCGGTCCAGTCCCACAGGTCAGCCTCGCTGCGCAGCGCCTGGACGTAACCCCACGCGACCTGGGCGTTCACGCACTCGGGGAACTGCAGCCGCGTCGGAAACCCCAGCGCCCTCAGCCGTGGCACGGTCGCCTGCGCCATCCGCAGCACGAACTGCGGGCTGAAGACGTTGTTGTTGCCAGCCTCGTTACAGATGCTCAGGAAGTCGGGGGTGATGCCATGCGTGTCGCGGAGGCGAAGAAACATCGCGACAATCCACTCGGCATACTCCTGGGGATCGGCGGCCATCCAGGGCGGCAGGTCGCCGCTGCTCCCGCCCTGGAAGAACGACGGGCTGACATAGAGGTTGAGCTTCTCACCACGCGCCTCGACCGCCTGCTTCCAGGGCACCACCCACGCAGCGACCCGTGCGTCCAGGTCCGCCACGCTGAAGCCGGACCAGTTGATGTCCTGAGGGTCGGCGTTGTCATTCTCCCACTCCCAACTCCGGAGCCCGACCTTGTTGCCGCACATGCCCTCGAACCGCAGCCGGTTGAGCCCGAGGTCGTTGACCGCCCGGTCAATGACCTGGTCGCGCAGCAGCGCCGGGGCGGGCAGCCACGGCGTGGTCTTCCCCCAGCCGAGGATGGTCTGGTACCGCGTCTGCGGGTCCAGGCGCAGCGCCAGGTCCTGGGCCTGCCCGCAGCCCCCGAAGACTACCAGCATCAGAGCGACGCCAGCTAACCTTGGCATACCAGAGCACCTCTGACCCGCGCTACCTACCCCTCCGCCGCTGGCCGCTCCTGGGCCTTGTCCGCCTCCGCCGCCTGCTTCGTCGCAGCCGCGCGGTCGGCTTCCATTTCCTCCACGGTCTTGGTATGCAGGCGCACGCCCGGAGTGGGCCGGTGAGGCACCTGCAGCCCGGCCGCCAACCGCGCCTTGGCCTCAGCGATGGCGCGGCCGTACTGCGGCAGCCACGGCTCCATTGCTACCAGCATCTCGTCCACCATCTGCCAGATCTCCGGCGGGGTGCACACCGCTCCGGTGAGCGGGTCCATCATCATGGCCTGGCGCAGGAGCTGGTCGTCGCCGTGCACCGCCGCTTCCACCGCCAGGCGCTGCACACTGACGCTGGCGTTGCAGACCGCGGCGCAACCCAGCGGCAGGTCACCGATGACCGGCATGTGCAGACCCAGAGCATCCACGAAACCCGGCGCCTCGATGACGCAGTCGTCCGGCAGGTTGGTGATCACGCCATTGTTCTGGACATTGAAGTGCCCACGGTAAATGCGGCCCGTCTCCAGCGACTCGATGATGTAAGACCCGTGTTCGTGTCCGCGGTGTTGTGGGTCAAAGCTCCAGGGCTCAGCCTTCATCCAGTTGGGAAAGTCGTGCTCAAACCAGTTGCGCCCTTCGGTGCACACCCGCAGGTACCCGCCGGTCTCGCCGTTGATCCACGAGCCCAGGTCAATCCAGTTGGGGATCTCCTCTGGACGCTTCCGGTACCACGGCACGTACTCGCTCAGATGCCCGTTGCTCTCGGTGCTGAAATAGCCGAAGCGGCGCATCATATCAATGCGTACCTTCTCGGTCTTGCTGAGCGTAGGATGCCGCTCGAAAGCCTCCAGTAGCCTCCCGGTCAGATCCTCCCCCTTGTGCTGCACCTTGATATACCAGGTCTGGTGGTTGATACCGGCGCAGATGATGTCGATCTCTGAGGCCGGAATGCCCAGTGCCTCGCCGATCATCCAATGCCCGCCCTCCACGCCGTGGCACAGACCGATGACCTGTACCCCCCCGCCGTACTTGTTGCAGGCCCAGGTGTTCATGGCCATGGGGTTGGAGTGGTTGATGAGGATGCAACCGGGTTTGGCGACCTCGCTGATGTCCCGGCAGAACTCCAGCAGCACCGGTATGGTGCGCTGGGCGTACATGATCCCGCCGGGCGCCAGGGTGTCACCCACGCACTGGTCCACGCCGTACTTGAGTGGGATGTCAATGTCCAGCGCAAAGGCTTCCAGGCCTCCCACGCGCACGAAGGAGTAGACATAGTCGGCGTCGCGGAAAGCTTCACGCCGGTCCGTGGTGGCCGTGACGCTCGCCGGCAGGCCCGAGTGCTCGATGTCGCGCCGGCATAGCTGATAGACCATGTCCAGGTTGCGTTCGTTGATGTCGGTGAAGGCGAACCGCGTGTCGCGAAGCTCCGGAACGCACAGGATGTCCCGGACCTGAGCGCGGGTGAAACCGATGGAACCGGCTCCGACGATGGCGACTTTGATAGGCATGGGGGACCTCCGTAATGGTATGCGCTTGTTCGTGAGACACGCCCCCCGCTGCGCTGGGTGAAGTGGCATGCCCACAGAGAAAGGCATCCCCGCCCCAGCAGGAGGGCGTATCCTGCGTCACCGATGCCGAGAAGCCGCGATCGCCCGCCGAGCGCAGCGGCTGGGGGAGCCCCCGACGCATCTCGGGGAACCCACCAGACTGAACAGTAAGGGCGTTCGCTTTGTTCCGAGGGCGCCGAGATACCCCCTCGACGAACCCCTTGTCCCCTGTTCGCTGACCTCCGTTACGGCACCAGCACCGCCTTCAGCGCACTCAGGTTCTCCACTGCCTCAAACGCCGCCTCCCACTCCTGCAGTGGAAACTCATGGGTGATGATGGCCCGGGCGTTGACTTTCCCGAGGGCCAACATGGACAGCGCCCGGTCCCAACTCGTGTAGAAGGTGGACATGTTGAAAGTGATAGTGCAGACCTTGGTCTGGAACTTGTCCCAGTCCAGTTGCACCGGCTTCTTGCCGGTCAGGCCGATGGCGCAAATGCGGCCGAGTTTGCGCACATAGTCCACCGTGCTGGCGATGGCCGGGGCCGCACCGGAACACTCTACGACGAGGTCCGCACCGCGGCCCCCGGTCAGCTCCAGACACCTGGCGACGGGGTCCTCCCGCTGGAGATTCACCACGTGCTCGACGCCGACCGCGCGGGCGGTCTTGAGCCGCAACGCCTCGTCGGCATCGGTACCTACTACCATGACTGCCCGGGCGCCTTCGGCCCGGGCGGCCATGGCGGCGATGAGGCCGATAGGGCCGGGGCCGAGCACCACCACGAAGTCCTCCGGCTCGACCTTCCCGCGTTCCAGCATGTCGGTCACGATGTTGGCGGTGGGCTCGGCCAGAGCCGCCTCCACGAAGGAAAGACCCTCCGGGATGCGATGCAGCAAGTGGGGCGGATACGCCAGGTACCGGGCAAAGGCCCCGTCAATGCCCCAGCCGGGCGAGCGCTTCTCGGGGCAGATCTGGATGTTGCCGGTCCGGCACAGCCAGCACTTCCCGCAGGCCAGCGTATGCGGCTCACCGACCACGCGGTCCCCGACTTGCCAGCCTGTCACTTCGCTACCGACCTGTACCACTTCGCCCGCAAACTCGTGGCCCAGGATGACTGGGGGCCAGTACGGGAACTCATCGTGCTTCACGTGGATGTCGGTGCCGCAGATGCCGGCAGCCTTGACCTCGATGAGCACCTGGTCGGGTCGCGGCTGCGGCTCGGGGACCTCGCGTAGCTCGAGATGACCGACGCCCTTCGCGGTCTTGAGGAGAGCTTGCATGGGGTCACTCCCTGCTTGGATTCGCTGTCCTGGAGGGGGCAGAGCAGGGCGATTATACCAGCCCGCCGGAGAAGTGGAAAGGGCCGCCAAGCGGCAGCCCCTTCGGTCACCACTTCGGTTCAGCGGAGACGATTCATCCGCAGGAACCGCTCGGCTTGCGTTTCTGCGAGCAGACGACCTTGGCCACCACTGGTGTCGCCGTGTTGCCTGCGCGGTCGGCAGCGCTGAGGGTGATCAGATACCGTCGCCCGTCGCGGTCACGGGGCCAACGTGATGCCCGCAGTTTCAGCATGACGCAAAACGAACCATCGCGCTTGAGCTTCGGCAGGAGGTCAATGACCTGGTTCTCCTGGCCGTACTCGTCTTCGACGGTCAGTTGGGCCATTGCCAGACCGCTCTCCGTGTCTCGCGCCGAGCCCTTCACCAGAACCGGCATCCGCGCCCCCAGGGCTGGCCAGAGCACCGTCGTGCTGGGACGACACAACTTGATGACTGGTGGTGTCACATCGCCCGACGACGGCTGGGGATCGGGAGTCGGTGCCGGGTCAGGGGCGGGCTGAGGGTCAGGAGTGGGCTCCGGGTCAGGCTCCGGCTCGGGGTCGCTACGCAAGGCGACTGTGGCCAGGCCCACGGCATTACCGGTGCCGACCATGTACAGCTTCAACTCGTTGTCGTCAGCAAAGGCGCCAGGAGCCCCTATCTGTGAACTGCGCCAGGGGATCGCGCTGTCAGGCACGAAGACCGGAGCAGCCGTCTTGATCCAGTTCAGCCCGTCCGCGCTGCTGGCGTAACCGATGCCCTGGCTGGCCGAGGTTGTGCCACCCCCGTAGTACATGTGGTACATCCCCGCACGATATATCACCGTACAGTCGGTGGCGCGGCCCGAGTCCCACGACCCCGCTGGGCCTACCTCGACAACCCCGGTGCGCTCCACCGGCGCACCCCAGGTGATGCCATCGGGCGAGACGGCCAGACCCACCACCCGCTTCCCGTCCGCTTGACGTGACATGTGGTAGAACATCACGTAGCGGTTGGCCATGGGGTTGGCGTAGTCAGGGGCGGTCAGCGACGCACCTTCGTTGAAGAGGACATGGCAGGGGCCGTAGGTCCCCACGGAATCGCCGAAGAGCGTGTAGACGGGCCGATGCGGCGAGCCATAGGCGGCGCAACTGCGGTTGTCCTGCCAGTTCAGCCCATCGGTCGAGATGGCGTGGTAGATGGCGCCGAAGCTGTATTCGTTGGCGCCATTCCAGGCCCAGATCTCGAAGCGGTCGCTGTCGGCGTCATAGATGACGCGCGGGCGAACGGCACGGGTGTTCAGGCCACTGCACTGCTGCGGCGTTCCCCATGAGAGGCCATCGGCAGAGGTCGAGAGGAACACGGTGTCGCCGGAGCCGTTCGTCCACATCATGAACTGCCCCCGGGCGAACAGCACACAGGGAAACAGGTTATTGGCGGCAGCTGGCCGGACCGGGTTGCCGGGGTTCTCCTCCGGGGCGGTGAAGTCCGGCTCACCGGCCGCAAGGGTACCCATCATAGGGGCAAAGGCAGGGGGGGAGATAGCGTGGCCGCCGCATCCCCCCAGGGCGACGACGGCCAGGACACAAAGGGCGAGTGAAGCGGTTCTGCAGGTACACATCCCTGGTGGCCTCCCCCACCAGGCAGGGATACGATGTAGGCTGGGGGTCGCCTGGCAAGAAACTGAGAGAGCCACAAACCGCGGCCGGGCACCTATCCCCCAGGAGGAGTATGCCAACCGTAGTGTAGCGCCGGCAGTTCTGGGCCGGCTCAAGGTCTCATCCAGACCCGCTCCAGCCGCTCAGCCACACCACTCACACACGAACCGATACAGCACCTCAACACCCTTCAGCACATCGTCCAAGGCGATCTGCTCCTGGTCGCTGTGGGCCACGCCGAGGGTGCCGGGCCCGAACCAGCAGGTCGGGATGTGAAGCTGGTTGTTGTACATCCAGGCATCGCAGGAAGCGGTCATGGCCGAGATCCGCTTCTCGCGCCCGGAGGCGACGACGGCCCGCCCCAGCGCTTCCACCAGCGGGTGATCCGGTGCGATGACACTGGCGTCGTGGCGGTAGGTGAACTCGATCTCGAAGTGGTCAGGCAGCCACTCATCGCCACAGTTGGCAACCGCCTCGCGCATCTCGGCCATGACCTGCTCCTTGCTGCGGTCGGGCAGGATGCCCAGCACGCCCCGGAAGACGCACTTCTGGGGCGCCTGCGCCGGCCAATCGCCGGCCTCAAGCTGGCCGATGGTCAGCGGCGCGGGGTTCTCGAACTGGTCAAAGAGCGGGTACTTCCCCCGGCTCTCGGCGATGCAGCGGTCGTGGTACGCGGTGAGGACCTCGATGACCTTGATGGCCTTGAGCAGCGCGCTGACCGTCCCGCCGGGCTTGCCGGAGTGCCCGGACTGCCCGGTGACCGTGGCCTCGAACCAGACCGCGCCGCGGATCTGCGGGTAGAGCGTGAAGTCCGAAGGCTCCAGTACGATGGCCGCGTCGGCAGTGTCGCCGGTCTTGCGGACCATGGTCACGGTGCCGTTGCCCCCCACCTCCTCCTCGATGACCAGGTGGCCGATGACATCGCCGCGCAGGTCGGGCCGCAGGTCGCGCAACGCCCTCATCAGGAAGTACATGGTCGCGATCTGCCCCTTGGCGTCGCACGCCCCGCGCCCGAAGACGACCCCGTCGCGCAGTTGCGGCTCAAAGGGCTTCTCCTGCATGGAGGATGGCGGCACCACGTCCATGTGGGTGTTCATCAGCAGCGACTTGCCCCCACCCGTGCCCTTCTGCGCCACCCGCACATTGGGCCGATCGGTGTAGTCCAGCCCCTTGACCGGCGAGGAGTAGTCCGGGTCGTCCCGCAGCGAGTTGTCATTGGGCACAAACTCGCACTCGTCGCAGAACTGCTGCATCCTGGCGTGCAGATACTCCGCCACCGGCCCTTCCTGGCCCACCGTGGACGGGAAGGCAATCAGGTCCGAGAGCACCTGCGTGACCTCGGGCTTGAGGGATTGGAGGTAGCTGGTGATGTTGGGCATGGCTGAGTCTCCCTGGATTACCGTCCTCGCGTTCTGGGTCGCGCCCAGCGGGCGTTCAGTCGGCAGGACCCTCGCTAGCGAAGTCGGCTTCGTCAGGCTCATCCTGAGCCAGTGTTTTCACCCGCGGCGCGAAGACCCGATGCAGACTCTCCATCTTCCGCAGCAGCCACTCGTGCTGTTGGGGCCACTGGTCGGCGACCGTCCAGTCAGCATCCTCCAATACGAAGTAAGCAAAACCCCCTTTGCGCGTCTGCGGAGGTGCCCACTTCAGCGGCTCACCAAGTTGCTCCTCAATCTCGGTGCGGTTCGCCAGTAGAGTCTCGTAAGCACGCTGAGCATTCTTGCCTCCGATCAGCACATACGCCTCGATCCGCGCCTTGCCAGCGGGTGCGAACCCCCCGACCGCAAAGCCACCGGTACCTATGGCCAGCGGCGCCCACGATACCGGTTGTGGCTTCCGTGGCTTCAGTACAGTGCTCCGCTCGCGTACCAGAGCCATGAACTGTGTCCAATACTCCAACCAGATGCGTTGGTTCTTATTTCTGGGTTGTACCCCCGCACTGCCCGCCGTACCCCCTTTCGTTTTGACCCAGTCGTTCGGTCTGCTCACCACGTTGAACCGCGGCGCGGGTGCCGAGTCCCCGATGCGCCAGAGCTCGACCTCGATCCCAAAGAAGTTGAGCGCTTCGTCGGTGTGCTCGTTGAGCCAGTCAAGGGTCGCCCTGTGTTCGTCCCTGAACTGTCTAGCCAGCCAGACTATCGTTGTGGCGCCAAGCCCAGCCGCATAGGTCAGTAGCTGTCCGAGATGAGTGTGGTCGGTCGGTTCCAGTTGGTTCTCGATGACCACCCACGAGTTGCCCACCGTGTCCTTGCACAGAATGTCTGCCCTGAAGAGGCCAACGCCCTGCTCAGTTCCGGTCACCTCAAGCTCCAACCCCAGCGCGTCTCCGAGCAAAACCAGGTTCTCCTCAGCTGCAAGCCATTGTGTGAAGTCCCGCTCTTCGTGCTCCCAGACCGTTCGCACGTCAATCTGCTCCAGGCGGCCAAGTTCTACCTTCGCCATAGGTAACCCCTTGTGCATCGCAGTGGCAATCGCGCTCTGGTGAGCGCTCCTACCACGCCCAAGATCTTACCCCCCCATCTCCTCAAGCGTCGTCTCCAGCGCGTCCAGGCTCTGCTCGGCCTGCTCCATCGTGATGACCAGGGGCGGCGCGATGCGGAGAACCTGGCCCCACCAGCCCACCCGGCCGCAGATGACGCCATTGGCCACCAAGCCCTCGCACAGGGCCTTGCAGAAGTCGCCAGCGGGCTCCTTGGTCTGCTTGTCCTTGACGAACTCCAGGCCCATGACCAGACCCTTGCCACGGGCGTCGCCGCAGACTTCGTACTTCTCCACCATCTGCTTGAGACGGCCCAGCATGTAGGCCCCGACCGCGCGGCAGTTGGCCAGCAGGTCCTCCTCGGTGATGATGTCCAGGACTGCCAGGGCCGCAGCACACGACACCGGGTTGCCGCCGCTGGTGGAGGACATCTCGCCGATGCCGTCCAGCAGGCGGCTCTCAAACATCGTGGCAGCGCAGGGGATGCCAGAGCCGATGCCCTTGCCCAGGCACAGCATGTTCGGGCTCAGGTTCTCGTGCTCGATGCAGTACATCAAGCCGGTGCGTCCGAAGCTGGCCTGCACCTCGTCCACGATGAACAGCACGTCGTGGTCGCGACACCATTGCTGGACGGCGGTCAGCCAGCCATCGGGCGGGAAGATGAAGCCGGCGCCGCCCTGGTAGGGTTCCAGGATGAGGGCCGCAATGTCGCCGATGGACTCGGTCTCGGCGATATGGTCCAGCCACCCGGCGCAGAAGTTGCCGCAGGTCTCCGGTTGCATCTGAAAGGGGCAGCGATAGCAGTAGGCATAAGGGCTATAGAGCGTGCCGGGCATCAGCGGGCCCCACTGCTGCTTCGTGCCCTTCTTCCCGGCCATGGACATGGCACCCCAGGTCCGGCCGTGGAAGCCGCCCCAGAAGCTGATAACCTCATGCTTGCCGGTGGCGCGCTTTGCCACGCGCATGGCGGCCTCGGTGGCCTCGGAGCCGGTCGTGAGCAGGAACGCGCTGTCAAGGTTCTTCGCACAGGCAGGCATGCTTTCGACCAGCCGCTTGGCCAGTTCGGATCGCACCGAGGTGCGGTAGTCGTAGGGGCACATCAGCTTGGCGACCTGGTCCTGGATGGCTTGGACGTGCCTGGGGTGGCAGTGACCCACATTGGTCACCAGCACCCCGGAGGTCCAGTCGAGGTACTCGTTGCCGTCCACATCGCGGACGACGCAGCCCTGGGCGGACTCCCAGATGACGGGCGGCTGGCTGCTGGTGCAGCCCTTCTCGTACTCCGCGGACATCTGGAGGTATTCGGCCGACTTGGGGCCGGGGATTTGGTACTTGGGCATGGCGATGCTCCTTCTTGGTTGGCGCGTCAGTCGGACCTGGCTTCAGCGCAGGATGAGCGGCTGGGCGAAGTTCAGCCCGTAGCCGAGGGCAACGATGGCCGCGACGTAGATCACGACCGTAAGGATGAGCACTGCAACTTTCCACGGGTGGTCAGAGCCCGGCAGGAGTCGCCACAGCGCCCGGCTCTCCAGACCGAAGGCCGCCAGGGCACAGATCAGCATCGCCGCCGGCAGGTAGGGCAGTGTGTACACATTGCGGTGGCGCAGGCAGACAGACACGAAGTCCGCCCAGGCCCAGTGCCCTTCCGGACGGCCGACGTGCCAGGCGAGGGTCGGTATCGGCAGCAAGAGCGGCCAGCACGACAGCCCCAGCCGCGCCGTGACGGAGCCGAAGGGCCGCCGTATGGCGCGGTACTCCGCGCTGACCAAGCCCGGCACGTAGGCCACGCCCAGCCGCCATAGCAGTCCAGCCAGCGGGAAGCAGAGCATCCACAGCCAAGCCTGGACCACGGTGCTATAGTCCTCGACGACCGCCACGTAGTACGCGAAGGGCGCACCCAGAGCCACGTAGCCTGGCAGCGGCAGCAGGGCGCGACCGTAGTAGGTGATCGTGTAGTACAGCCCCAGCGACAAGCCCAGGGCGAGGTCGAAGAGAGAGGCAAACACCACCGCCCGCCAGGCCTTCACGGTTCGCTGCTCCCCGGTTTCCACCGTTCCATCAGATACACCTTCACGTAGGCGTCCCACGCCGGACGGCGCAGCACCAGCGTGCGCATGCGCTGCTCCTGGGGTGAGCGTGGCATGACGGAGAAGGGAGTCTCGCGCCAACCGGCGGCGAGCAGTTGGCGACGCGCCTCCTGAGTCTGGTCAAGGGGTCCTGTGGCCCCCCGGTCGCGGGCGATGAGCCAGATGCGGCCGCGGGACGTGTAGGTCCCGGCGGCCATCTGAGCCAGGGCCAACTCCATTTGATCCGGTCGCAGCACCGGCGCAGCGCCCGCATAGTAGCTCGGGAAACCCTCGTCGTAGAGCCAGATGGTGTCGCCGGGCTGTTCGTGCTCTTGGATGAGCGCGGCCACCTGTCGCCAGGGCGGGGCGTAGCCGGGGTTCAGGAGCTGCTGGCGTTTGAAGTAGTTGGCGAGGCCGTAGGTGTAGAACACGATCAGCAGCCCCAGCATGGCAGGCGCGCTCCACCGGCCCCGTGGGCCTAGCATACCCCGCGCCAGGGCCAGGAAGGCCAGGGGCATGGTCGGCAGTGACAGGCTCATGACGCGGTTGGGCGGGATGTTGGCGGCGACGGTGGACATAGCCAGCGCCGCCACCAGCACGTTCAGCGGGAAGAGCAGGGCCATCAGGCGCGGCCAGAACCCCAGCCGCCAGAGCGACACCGTACCCGCCAGCAGCAACCCGGCGGTCAGCCCGACAGCGGGCAGCGACACCCACCATCGCCACGGGTCAATGCACTCGCCGGTCGCCAGGGCGTAGAGAACGAAACCAAGCTTCACGCCCAGTCCCCAGAGCGACTTTGCGAGCGGGTCCGCGGCGATGGCGGCCACGGTGCCCACGTCGCGCAACAGCCGCAGGCCGATGGGCAGACTGAGCGCGAGCGCCGCCAGACAGGCGCACAACAAGGGGCGCAGGGCTGTCCAGTTCCGTCGCCATGCCAGTCCGGTGACGGGAACCAGTACGGCCAGCAGGACGACCGCTGCCGCCACATAGTCCACGTAGCCGACGGCCGCCAGACTCAACCCCAAGGCGACCACGCCGCCCCGCGTCGGGCGTCGCGCCAGTCGCACCAGCAGGTAGAGCGCCAGCATGGTCGCGGCCGTGGCTAGCGAATAGTAGCGCCCCAAACGGAAGTACAGCGCTACCAGCGGTGAAAGGGCCATGAGCCACTGCGCCACCAGCCCCTCGCGTCGCAGGCCTGACTCGCCGGCCAGCAGGCCGCAAAGCAGCCAGGCCAGCACCGCCCAGGGCACCGAGAAGGCCCGGAGCCAGCCGTCTGACTGTCCCAGTTTGAGCCAGTAGTGCAGCAGCGTGTAGTAACCGGGGGGATGGGAGGCATCGCCGGCGCTGATGTGCAGAGGCTGCAGCCCAGCCTGGAGCGAGTAGACCTCATCGGTCCACAGCTCGCGCCCCCCCAGATCCAGAGTGAGGACTGTCACCAGGACTGCAAGCGCCATGGCCGACAGAAGCCCCTGTCGGCCATGGCGCAAGGCCACCGTTTCCACCGATGGGCCCGGAGCTGCGGCCACCCCACTCAGACCTCCCGGTACACCTTGTCGCCCAGGAGAGCGTCAATCTCCTTGTTGACGGTGTTGGCGGGCGGCTGCCCGGCGATGCAGGCCTTGATGTCATCCATGATCTTGTAGCGGATATGCCAGCCCGCCTCCACGGACATCCAGCCAATGTGCGCCGACAGCGTGGCGTTGGGGCAGTCAAACAGCGGCATGTCGGGGGGTGGGGGCTCCTTTTCGTAGACATCAATGCCCGCGCCACCGATCCAGCCTTCCTTGAGAGCCTTTGCCAGAGCCGCAGTGTTGACCACGCCACCGCGGGCGGTATTCACCAGGATGGCATGGGGCTTCATCATGCGGAACTGCGGCTCGTCGAACATGTAGCGCGTCTCGTCATTCAGCGGCGTGTGGATGGTGAGGATGTCCGCTTCCCTGAGCACCGTCTCCAGGTCGTAGGTTTCGCCGATGCCGAGGGCGCCCTTCTGGCGCTCGTCAAGGTACGGGTCACACACCATGATGCGCATACCGAAGCTGCTCATCATCCGGCAGACGCGCCCACCGATCCGCCCGGCGCCGACGATGCCCAGGGTCTGGCCGAACACGCGATGCACCTCACCCATGGGCGCAAAGTTCCAGATCTGGTTGGCCGAGGCGTCCTTGAGCACCTCGCGGCTGGCGAAGAGCTTGCGGGCGCAGGCCATGATGAGAGCCACGGCTGTCTCGGCCACTTCAGTGGCGCAATAGTCGGGCTGGTAAGCGAAGCGGATGTGATTGGCCGTGCAGGCCGCCACGTCCACATTGTCATACCCGATGCCATGTCGGATCAGCAGCCGACACTTCTCCAACTGCCCCAGCACCTCGGCGTCGAAGGTGGCCATGTTGACCACGATGATGTCGGCATCGCGGATCTTGGCGACGAGCTCGGTCTTGGGAGCCTGTTTGAGCTGGTAGTACCCAAAGGTGACGTTGGGCATCTGTGAGAACTGCTCGACTTCCCAGTCAAGGTCGTTCTCAATGTAGTCGGTCACAACGACCTTCCATTGTTTCACAGCTTATCTCTCCTTTGACGGGAGCGCCCATGGGGGGCACGGGGCCCCAGGTCATCGGCCCCGGCAGCGGGGCGCAAAACGGCGGGAGCAGCGCTGCTCCCGCGCGGGGACTACCGAGCCAAGACGTTCGCCGAAGCACCTGCAGTCTACTGGCCGTCTGTGAGCATCCACCGGCCGCCGGCCAGACTGAACTGGGGGTAGTGGCTGAGGATGCTGGCCACCTGCAACCGGGTCGAGCGGACAATGAGATTGACCTGTGCCCAGAGCTGATCGAAGGGGAGGCCCTTCTCACTCTGCCCGAGCAGTTCGGTGATGATCTCCAGCCGGAAGGCGCGCCGTCGGCGCAAGCGCTCGCCCAGGTCCAGCACTTGTGCGAAGCGCTCGCGCCCGATGTAAGTGCCAGGATCGGTTTCACCATTGTACTCCAGCGCGAACGCTCCCGCCCGCCCGGGCAGGCGCCGGATGGTCAGCAGGCTGCCCGTGGGGTGCAGCCACTCCCGGTACCAGGGCAGCAGACCGTATAGCAGACGTGTCTCCGTATTCACCCATACCGGGAAGAGGGTTTCGTCGGGACTCTGGAACCACACCATGGCAACCGGCGATGGTACATTGAAAAGGCGCCGGTCGCAGAGCCGTAGTTTGGCGGTACCCAGACGGTAGTGATGGTAGGCAATCGCCATCTCGGTGCTGTCGGCGCTCTCCTCACCCAGGGCTACGTCCGGCTCTCCCTGATCCTCATAGAAGGGCGAGCGCACCTGTTCCCGCAGATCCGCCTCCAGTTCATCGGGTTGCAGCACCACGTCCGGGCTGACTTCGCGCGGTCCCACGGTCAGGGCCTCCGGGACCAAGGACTCCGGGACCGACCGCACCCATGCTGGCACGTTTTGCCGTGGCAGGTACTGACCGCGCCGCACCCGGGCCAACCGCAAGTCGCTATTCAGGAGCTCCTCCAGGGCGTAAGCCGCAGGCCCAAAGTTGCGCTGCTTGGGCCGCAGCTTCAGCACGTCGCGCAGGATCTCGTCCACGGTGATGGGCTGGCGACTGCTGCCCACCAGGTGGAGCACGGCCCGCAGTTCCTCGTCACTCAGGCGTAGCCGCTGGGCTGGCGCAGTCTGCAGCAGGGCGTTGAGGTCAACGCTCTCCGGCTCTTCGCCCGGTTCGCCGCGCAGCTTACCTGCCGCCTTCTCCACCGTCCGGACCTGGCCTGCTGCGAGCCATTGGGGTCCGCTCAGCACCGCAAAGCGGTCATCAGCCAGCATCGCGCTGAGCACTGTGGCTGCGTCGAAACGGTCGCCGTGGTGGCGCCAGAGAACGAGGCCGAGCCCACGGTTATCGAGCGCCCCACCATAGGCCTTCAGCACCGCCTCCGCCGTGTCCAGTGGTGTCCGGCCTTTGAGGCTGGGTGCCAGCAGCTTCTTCTGTGCCTTCACGAAGGCCTCATCGTCTTGCAGGCCGTTGAGGTACAGCAGGCGCTGCTCTTCGATAGCGGAGGTGTTGGCCAGCCAGCGTGTCAGGTAGTAGTACTGGCCGTCGAACCCCACATTGCGATTGCCTTCCAGCAGACGGGCCAGGAGATTCCGGAACTCCTCCGGATCGCCTTGCTTGCTCAGGCACAGCTCCGTCAGCAGCAGCGGCTCCGGCACGGGACGGCCGTAAGCCTGCACGATGAGCTCCAGGGCTCCCCCCAGGGGCCGCTCCCCCAGGTCTTGGCGGTGCCTGAGGTCCCATCGCGTCTCGCAGGGCGCAAACCGGGGGTCGGCACCCATCAGCTCCCGGGCCGCAGCGTCGCTCATGCGCATCGCAGGCGGCAAAGCGCCCATGATGTCAGACAGCCGCGAGGGCCCGGGCAGCCGGAAGAGGGCGTCGCACAGGGCGTCAGCAAGGTATCGGCGCACCAGTTGCTCGTCCAAGACAATGCCCCCTTTGCTGGCAGTCTTGGCCTGCTCGCCAGATCGGTTCAGCCCAGTTCAGCTTCCAGATCGTGGACCTCCGCTCGTGTCACTCGCACCTCCACGAGGTCCCCCGGTGATACCTGCAGTAGCGCGTGCCTGTCTCCCCTCACCTTCACCTCCCCGTCCACCTCCGGCGCATCGCGGTAACTCCGCCCCACCAGCAATTGCTCGACCCGCGACTCTACCAGTACCCGCAGGCGCTGCCCCACCAGTCGCTCGTTGGCGGCCCGCGAGATCGGCTCTTGGACCTCCAGAAGGCGAGCCAGACGCTCCTCGCGCTCATCCTCGGGCACCGGGTCTGGCAGGGAGGCCGCCGGAGTTCCTTTCTCGTCCCAGTATCGAAAGGCCGACACGCGGTCGAGTCTGGCCTCCTCGAGGAATCCCAGCAGTTCCGCGAAGTCCGTCTCCGATTCGCCCGGAAAACCGACGATGAAGGTCGTTCGCAAGGCTACGTCCGGCAGCTTCCGACGGATATTCGCCAGCAGCCGCAGATACTCCTGCCTCCCGCCAGCGCGGCCCATGCGCCGCAATACCGGGGCGCTGACGTGCTGCAAGGGGATGTCCAGGTAGGGCACCACCGCCGCAACCTCGGCCATGGCGTCGAGGAGTTGGTCGGTGACATGCTGAGGGTGTCCGTATAAGACGCGGATCCATCCGTCAAAGGACCGTTCACCCATGGCCCGCAGGAGGTCGGCCAGGCTGGGCCTCCCGGGCAGGTCGCGTCCGTAGGCCGTCGTGTCCTGGGCTATCAGGCATACCTCTCGCTTGCCGGACGTCACGTGTTGGTCGAACTCGGTCAGCACATCCTCCAGCGGACGACTGCGGTAAGCGCCACGGATGGTGGGGATGGTGCAGAACGTGCACCGGTGCGAGCAGCCGTCAGCGATGCGCAGGTACGCCAGCCACTGGGGGCCTGACTGCCACCGCGGCAGGTGGGCATCGGGAGAGAAGCTCAGGTCACCACAGATGAAGAGCCTTTCGCCGGCCAGAGCCCGGCGGACCAGCTCGCCGATCCGTGGCAAGGCGCCCACTCCCAGGAAGCCATCCACCTCCGGTAGGGCTTCCAGCAGCTCCTCGCCGTGGCGCTGCGCCAAACAACCTGTGCAGAGCAGGACGCGACACTGCCCCTCCTGCTTGAGGTCAGCCATGTCCAGCAGCGCCTCGATGGCTTCCTCCTCCGCTGGCTCGATAAAGGCGCAGGTGTTGACGATGATGACCTCAGCCCGCTGTACATCCTCCTCCACGGCAAAGCCGTCCTGCTCCAGCAGCCCCAGCAGATGCTCGGCATCCACCAGGTTCTTGGGGCAACCCAGTGAGACCAGGGCAACAGTTGTCGGGGGGTCAGGACGCATAGCCCGCCGCCATCGGCTTTTCCTACTACCTGTGGTACGCCTGGCGCTTGCGGAAGATCAGGCAGTAGTGATGATGATAGTTGGGCACAAACACGGTCGGGTACCCCCAGATGCCCAGGGCCTTGCTGTTTTGGCACCAGATGCGCTCTCCCTGAAAGCTCAGGGTCTGGGCAATCCGGCGCTGCAAATCCCAGGCCAGGGGGCGGACCTCCCCATCTACGTCCCGCATGTTCTGCACCACGACCACCAGATACCGCTTCGGCTTCAGCACGACAGCGCAAGCGTCGAAGATCCGCCCCACCGCCTCGATGTAGTGGTCGTAGTCATCCACGTTGCCCAGGTCGCGGGCGTCGTTGCTGTAGTGGGTGTCCAGACCAGCCTGCGCCCGCTTCTTGTGGTTCGACAGCACGCCCCCCCGGCTCTTGCGAAGCATGTTGAAGTAGGGCGGCGAGGTCATGATGAAGTCGAACTGCGGCAGACCCCCCGGGTCCGCCAGATGGGGCAACTGGGTCCACAGGGCCGGGTCCGCTACCCGGTTCGCATCGGCATGCAGCACCCAGCATCCGTTCTCGGCGTCCAGCGCGCCCAGCTCTGCCAGTCTCTCCTGACAGATCCGTGAATAACGGCCAGAGAGCTCAATCCCCACGGCTCGTCGGCCGGTCTCATGGCAGCTTACCAGGGTGGCCCCACTGCCACAGAACGGGTCGAGGACGATTTCGCCCGCCTTGGTAAAGAACTGCACGAACTCACTGACAAGCTCCTCGGGGTACCGTGCAGGGTGCAGTTCGGTGCGCCTGTTCTGCTGGTAGCGGCGCGAATCACAGATCAGCCAGGACTTCGTGAACTTGATCCAGTCCTTGCCCTGCAGGTCATTGAGTGTGTTGCGGGGATGCGTCAGCGGCGGTTCGGGGGCCACAGGACGCGCCGTGCTGGCGGGGCGCCTGCGCCGCAGTGACCGGGCTTCGGCCATGGTGGTGCCTCAGTTACTGTGATGTGGGCTGCGTTGTCTGGTGCCAGGGGCGCACGGCCGTGCGTCCCTACTCGTCGTCCGCAACGGGCACAAAGTCTTGCGGTATGTTCGGGTCGGGCGGCGGCAGCGCCGCCAGAGCGTCATCGTTCTCCACAGGCAGAGAGGCTGCGGTCCCTCCCAGCGCCGCCTCCACCATGCCGGCACCAATCAGCACCTGCCGCGGCTTCGGGCCCTGGCTGGGCCCCACCACCCCGCGTTGGGCCATCATGTCAATGAGCCGGCCAGCGCGGGCATAGCCCACCTTGAAGCGACGCTGGATCATCGAGACCGAGGCCTCGCCCTCCGAGACTACATAACGCACCGCGTCGGCGTACAGCTCGTCGGTCGGTTCGACGTCACTGGAGTAGTCCTCTTCCTCGGGCACCTCCGGGATGATGCTGTAGCTCGGCTCGCCCTGGTTACGGCAGTACTCGGCCACCGCCTCAATCTCCTGCCGCGACACGAAGGCGCCCTGGACCCGGCGAGGCTTGCTGGCGTCAATCGGTGCGTAGAGCATATCTCCGCGCCCAATCAGCCGCTCCGCGCCCACGCCATCCAGGATGGTCCGCGAGTCCACCTGCGACGCCACCGACAGGGCGATGCGCGAGGGGATGTTGGCCTTGATGTTGCCCGTCACCACCTTGACCGAGGGGCGCTGGGTCGCCACGACCAGGTGGATGCCGGTAGCTCGTGCCAACTGCGCGATGCGGCACAGTGAGAACTCAAACTCCGCTCGGGCCTGCATCATCAGGTCAGCCAGCTCGTCAATGATGATGACGACCCGCGGCAGGGCGCGGGTGCGATGGTCCTCGGGTCCGATGACCACACGCCACGGCTCGATGGGGTCGTCATTCTCCAGCACCACTCCCCCCCACTCCATCATGTCCATGAGCCGCTTGGCCTGGCCCTCGTCGAGCTTCAGGCGTTTCTGCAGCTCCTCCAGCGTAATGGTCTGTCGTCCCGCGGCCAAACGCGCTCCGGCGGCAAAAAAGTTGTACTCAGAGATGTTGGCCGCACTCACCTTCGCAAACTGGTCCAGGCGCTTCTCCATCTCGCGGATGGCCTTGCGCAGCACGTCAGCGGCCTGCTGCACCGTGTTGACGACGGGAGACATCAGGTGCGGGATGCCCTCATAGAGGTTCAGCTCGACGCGCTTGGGGTCCACCATGATGAGCTGAACATCGTGGGGCCGGGAATGCATGAGCAGGCTGACGATGATGGAGTGCAGACACACGCTCTTACCCGAGTTGGTAGCCCCCGCGATCAGCAGATGAGGCATATGCGCCAGGTCGGCGATCACCGGGTGCCCGGCAATGTCACGGCCCAGGGCCACCGCCAGGGGCGAGGGGTGATGGGCGAACTCGGGACATTCGATAAGCGGCCGCAGCCCCACCGTCACCTTTTTCTTGTTGGGCACCTCGATGCCCACGGCTGATTTGCCCGGGATGGGCGCCTCGACCCGCACGTCCCAGGCTGCCAGGGCCATGCGCAGGTCGTCGGTGTGCCGCGCCACCTGGTTGACGCGAATGCCCCGCTCCGGCTCCACTTCATAGCGCGTCAGCACAGGACCGCGCTCATAGTGGGTGACCTTCGCGTGGATACCGAAGCTCTCGAGTGTGTCCTCGAGTTTGATGATGGCCTCCGCCGCCACCTCCCGGTCCTCGCGAGTCTCCTCCTGGTCCGGGTATTCGATCAACAGCCCCGGTGAGGGGAGTTGGTAAAGAGCCTCGTCATCCAGCAGCGATTGCTGCTTGGAGCGGGTGTTTGCCCGGCCGCTGGAACCCCCAGCTTTCCTCGCGGCGACCGCGGGGGACGGCCTCGCCGCTGGTCGCCCGTCAGCACTGGGCACTGGGTCGGTGTCGCTGGCTGGCGGCCCGACCGGGGCGGCGGCTTCGGCTTGCGGCTCTGGCTCCGGTCCGGGCGCAGGTTCTGTCCTGCTTTCGGGCTCCGGTTCCGGAACACGCATTGGCAGTTCTCCGGCACCGTTGTCAAGGTCCACAATGGGCCCGCGGGATGGGGCCGCTGACCCGCGGCGAGCTCGCGGCCGTTTGCTGCTGGGTGTGCGCGGTCCTGGCTCGCGCCGCCGACGCTGGACCAGCCCCACCCCACCGGAAGCTGCCCGCAGGCCCTGACCCGCCGCCCGGCGCATCCATCCCAGCACAAGCGGCAGGCTGGCCTGGGTGATGAGAACGAGCGACGCCGCGGCCACGCCGGCCAGGATAATGTACGCTACGGGCGCCCCGACCGCCGCCAGAAGCAGGAAAGCCACCGCCGCGCCGAGGTAGCCGCCGCGCGAGAGCAGCGCCTCTTCGGCAAACAGGTATCGGAAGCGCGCAAGGCCACGGGAAGGCTGGGGAGCTGGGGTTGTGCTCGCGGCCCCCTCGTCGTCGCTCGCCACCTTGCCCTCGATGGCTTTGAGTGGCGGCGACGTGCGGGGGGGTGGCGGCGTGCTCAGGTGCACTGTGGCCAGGACCGCCACATAGAGCAGCGCGATGCCGATGAGTGCGCGGTTGGGTGCGACCGGGGGATTCTCCAGACCGTAGAAGGCGGCCAGGCAGAAGGCGACAAGCGGCACACCGAAGGCGCCAATGCCTAGCACCAGGGTCATACCCCGCGCCATGGCGCGGGTCAGGCCATAGCCCTCGCCCCCCAACACCAGAGCCGCCAGGAGGAAGGCGCCCAGAGTGATGAAGGCGATGGCCAGGAGGTCCTTGTGGAGCCGGTCAGAGCCGGCCGCCGGTGCGGCACGCTTCGGCAAAGGCGGTTCACCCTCCGATGGCGTCGTCGTAGCGAGTGCGAAGGTGGGCGGGTGACATGCCGGACGCCCTGCCGCCAGAGGCGGTAGAGCACTCCTGCGGCATTATAGCACAGTACTCCCCAAAAGCAAGTGGCGGCCCAAAGCAAGGGGCCGCCGTGGCAGATCGGCGGCCCCCTGTGCGGCGGGTGCGACTGGGAAAACCCGTTAGTAGAGATCGTAGGCGCTGGCGTCAGCCGAAAGGTCACCCAGGTCGGGCTGACCAGCCACCACGTTGTACTTGCGTGCCTCGGCTTTGGCGTGGCCATCCACATAGACGACGTTGGCGGTGCCGTTGTGACGGTAGTGCACCTGCGGGCCGTAGTAGTCCACTTCATACGGTGCCTTGAGCAGGTTGTTGCCGATGATCGAGTTGGACCACCAGCTATAGATGGCGCTGTCGCACATCATCACGGTCGCCACCGGGTTGTTCACCGAGCCAAGGCTGGCGGGGCCGCGGCGGGGGCCCCACATGTCCACGGGATTGGAGCCCAGAAACGATGTGTTGTAGGCGTAGCCCGTGTACTTGCGGTCGCTTCCGCTGATGCGGAAGCTGGGACACCCGCGGATCTGGCCGTTGCGCGTGTAGGCCTCCAGCAGGCCCGGCCCCGCTTCGGTCCACGTCATCGGGTCCAGCGAGCAGTCCCAGTAGTGCAGCCAGTCCTCATAGTAGGCCAGTGGCATCGTCTCGTCGTAATCCTGGCAGTACATTAAGGCCGCCAGCCCCAACTGCTTGAGGTTTGACAGACAGCTGGTCTGGCGGGCCTTCTCCCGTGCTTTAGCAAAGACCGGGAAGAGGATCGCCGCGAGAATGGCGATAATGGCGATGACGACGAGCAACTCGATGAGCGTGAAACCGGTGCGACGGCGGACGTGAAACATGAAAGACCTCCTTACGGCCACCCTGGAGCCGTAGTCTGGTAAGCCGGCTGCATCGGGTCGAGGAGCGAGAGGGGGCGTCCAGAGAAGACAAAACGCCCATCCCCTCCCCTCGAGAGGATGAAACCGGTCGCGCTCCACGGAGGAGCGCAAGGGCTCGCGGCGTCGTCTCCTGGCTTCCGGCTAAGCCTACCGGTCCGCACCTTCCCAACCGACCTAGAGGTCAGTCAGTGGCTTGGCGCTGGCTGCAGCGCGCGGACTTTCGTACCGGTTACAGTTGCGGGGCAGCGACGGCTTGTACCGTCTTCCGACCTCCGCGAGCCCGGGGGTGCAGCAATTGTGTCCGATAGTCTACCAACAGCGCTCCGGTAAGTCAAGGGCGTCTGGTGCCACCCGCAGCAACTGGTCGCAGGGCTTTCGCGACCAATTCGTCCGCTGACAGGGCACCCTCGTGGCGCCACAACTCATGGCCCGCAGCATCCACCATTATCTGGGTCGGAACGATCCGGAGTCGCCAGCGCTGGGCCTCCGCGAGGTGCACATCGGTGTCCACGCGCACAATGTCCAGCTTGTCCTTCAAACGGGGTGCTGCTTCCGCCAGCACCTTGTCCATCGCCTGACACTCGGCACACTCGTCGGAGCCGAACTCCACCAGACACGGCCGACCGGAGCCAGTGGGGATGGCGGGCGCCTCCTGGGCGTGACCGTCAGCGGATGCGGGCAGGCGGCAGGTATCGCAGCCCGCACTCGCCATCATCTCCGCTGGTGGCGACCCGCCTCGGCCCAGCCGCAGGCCAGCGGCCATTGCGACAACGGCCACCACGACCACGAGCCCAACCACCCGGTAACGCGCCATTGTGTGCCTCCAGAGTCTCAGATCCTTTGGTGCCGTCGCGGCCTTACGGCAGGTTCTTCCACATGTTGCGCGGCGCAATCGTCTGCTCATACCGTGCCCACTTGGCGTGGCCGTCGAAGAACAGGTAGTTGCTACCGCCCTGATGCCGCCGCTCAACCCTCCAGACTGGAGGGAAGGAATGAGTGTGATAGTCAGGGCATACCCGACAGGTGGCCTTCACCGACTCACCCAGCATGATCAGTTCGGCGGGGCGGTGCAGTGAAGACATCGGATAAACCCCGCCGAAGGGCAGACCCGTGAAATTGGGGTCCGATGGATTGAGGGTGAAACCATCGCACAGGTAGCCATAGCTGCCGACAAAGTTGTGGCCGCCGATGGCGCCCTTGTGCGAGGGACAGCAGAACACCTGGCTGTTTTTCACATAGGGCATACTCACCTCGAACCAGTACGAGTACACCAGGCCGTTGGGATCGTGGAAGTCGCGGAAGCAGTGCGGCAGGGCCATCTCGTCATAGTCCTGGCTGTACATCAGTGCCGCTGTGCCGAGCTGCTTGAGGTTGCTGAGGCAAGAGATGCTGCGCGCCTTCTCCCTTGCCTGAGCGAACACCGGCATGAGTATGGCGGCCAGAATCGCGATGATGGCGATGACAACAAGTAGCTCGATCAGTGTGAAGCCCCGGGTCCGCATGGCTTCTCTGCCCCTTTCTTTCATCCCTCATAACGCATCATAACGTATCATTACGTATATATCCATCGCGGCCCAGTGTCAATGCAAAGCGGCGGCCTGGCACGATTATTCCTTGTTTCTTACTATGTCTTACCCGTGCTCGGCGTCTCGTCGCGGAGAAGGAGCCCGCCAGTCTCGCAGCGAACAGACTGCGCTGACCAACCACATATCCCAAGGAGACTCTCCATGCCCTACAAGGTCGCCATCATTGGCCTGGGAGGTATCTCGGGCACGCACATTGCACAGTGGCAGAAGCTGGCTGACGAAGCAGCCATTGTGGCGGGAGCGGATGTCAACGCGGAAGCGGTCAGCAACGCCGAGGCCGCGCACGGCTTCAAGGGCTACACCGACTGGCGGGCCATGCTCGAGGCTGAGCGCCCTGACATTGTCAGCATCTGCACCCCACCCTTCCTACACCGCGAGATGGCCGTGGATTGCCTGCAGCGGGGCATCCACGTACTGTGCGAGAAGCCCATCGCGGCCACCGTTGAGGATGCCGAGGCCATGGCGGCCGCCGCCGACGCGGCCGAGGCCAAATTGATGATCGCCTACTGCCACCGCTTCCACGGGCCCATGATGAAGCTCAAGGAGGTCCTGGACAGCGGGATCATCGGCCAGCCCATTTTCTTCCGGGGGGCCTTCACGGGCATGGTCCGTTTCGACACCAACCACCGCGCCAGCAAGCAGATGGCGGGCGGGGGAGCGCTGATGGACAATGGTTCTCATGCCGCCGACTTGTACCAGTACCTGCTGGGCAAGATGACCCGCGTCTCTTGTCGGGCGGGTACTTTCATTGGCCAGATGGAGACCGAGGATGTGGGCATCATCCTCTTCACTGGCGAAAACGGCTGCTTCGGTGAGATCATCGCGGGCTATGCCCTGCCGGGCGACTTCACGCAGTGGATTGTCACGGGAGAGAAGGGGGTGCTGGAGGTGGCGGACTACTGGGGCGGTCCCATTCGCTTCCGCCCCCATGAGGGTGAGGGCGCCCAGGACTTCGCGTGCGACAACAGCGCCTCACGCTTCGACCGCATGTTTGACCACTTCCTGGACTGCGTGAAGACCGGCGCGGAGCCCAGCACTAACGCCCATACGGCGCTGCACATCGCTCGCGTGATGGACGCGGCCTATCGGGAGGCGCAGGAACCCGGCTTGCCCGTGAAGCTATAGGTCCCTGCAGGGCTCTGACCCCTGTCGTGACAGCAGGACTGCTGCATGGGCGCGAGCCTTTCTGCTGGGCTGAGGCCACCGCGCGTTGGTGCCGTGAGACAGCCTCTGCCCACTGACCCTGGCGCCCCGGTGACAAGTGAGTCGCCGGAGCGCCAGGGCCGACAGCAACCCCCTCGGGCCGGGCCCACAGGTTGCGACTACCCGTGTCCGAGCGCTCTGCCCGCTCGCGATTCCACGTCCGTTCGTCGTCTCGCCTCTCTGACCGCCTGTAGGCCTAGTCGAGCTGCTCTTTCCCCGGTTGGAGCCTTCCGCTGATACAGTCCGAGCTAACTTGCGCGCTTCTTGAGCAAGGCCGACAGGCAATGTGAAGCCTGGGGGGCTATACAGTGCATGGTGGAGAATGGGGTGATTCCCCGACCTGAAGGCGATCCGATCGGGAGAAAGGACCTACTGATGGCCACAGCCAGCCCCCCGTCGGCCCGCGATTCCTCCGCGGAACCCAACGCGCCGTTCGTCGGGGCGACGGATGAGACTTTGGCGTCATCAGCGCCGCGTTTCATCGAGGTGACGTACGCGGGCGACACCGAGGTTCCCGGCGACGGCGACGATGCGGATGCCGTTGACCTGGAACAGCGGCCGGGCCGCTATGACTACAGCGCGCAGCTAGCCCACCTGGCGGTGTTGGCGAGTCTGTACTATGCGAGTATCGTGCTTGGCGCGCCTGCCGTGGCGACCCCGGGCTTCCTGGCCCTTGTCCTCGGTGGGGTCGTGCTTGTCGCCCTCTCGCTGCTGGTCGTGCCTATGCTGCCACCGGGTACGCGTCGGGCTGGCGTGCTCCTGGTGGACCTGGCCTGGCTGCTGACTGCGCTATGGCTGAGTCAAGGTCTGCAGCACCTGGTCCTCCCTCTTATTTTCGTTATTGTGGCCGCTGCAGCCTGGCGTGGTGAGCGATGGGAGTTGGCAGCGGTGCTGCTGCTCGTCACCGGTGGCCTGGTGGGTCTGGCGGCACTTGGGCTATCGTCTACAAGCCTCACCATGGTCGCCGTGCAGGCGGTGGCCCTGGCCGCGACCGGTGTTGCCGTTCGCCTGCTTATGCGCGGCGGCAGCGCCCTGCCAGGTGAGACAGGCGGTCCGGCCGACACCGCCTACGAGGCCCTGCTGCAGGCCAGCCCGGACGCCGTCTTTGCCCTCGAGCCACGCACCTTCCGCATTCGTTCCTGCAACCCGGCCGCGGTCGGCCGGTTTGGCGATGACCACAGTGGTGAGAGCCTGGTCGGACGCACCCTTGAGCAGGTGATACCCTTCCGCGACCCGGCCTTCCTGGCCACCTGCCGCGAGCGCCTGGACCGGGGTGAGGCCGTCCATGCCGCTGCCACTTCTGCCTTCGGACCGGATGGACGGGACCAGGACTTGCTGCTCGATCTGACGCCGAGCGTCTCCAGCGGGACGGGGCGGTATATCCAGGCTATTGTCCGCGTTCCGGAGCAGGCGTGCGGCTCCGAACCCGAGCCTTCAGCCTGGCCGGACTACGACTTCACCAGCCATTACATTCCCTCCCTGACCCACGAACTGAACAACCATCTGGGAGCCATTCGCCTTAGCGCGGAACTCGCTGCGAGTACCGGCGTTCCTCCCGACTGCGCCATGATCCAAAGCGAGGTTGACCACTGCCAGCAGGTTCTCCAAACGGTGGTCACGCAGATGCTGCGGGCCAGTCGGCCCCCGGTAACCAACGTCGCCGCCCGGCCGCAGTGTGATCTGGGGCAAGCCATTGAGAACTGCCTGCTGCTCGCCCAGCCCCAGATCCTTAGCGAGGGCATCCAGTTCCGCCTCAGTCTGCCGTCCAGTGGTCTCCCCACGGTCATCGGCAACACCCACGAGATCCAGGAGGGCCTGGTGCGAATCATCCTGCGCTCGGCCCGGGCGTTGCGCGAACGCGACCATCCACGAGTCCTGAAGTGCCATGCTTCGGTGCATGCCGATGAGGTGACGATTACCTTCTCACACGGGGGTTCGGGCTTGACCTGGGGGGAACTGGCCGCGGTGAACGGGCAGACCGGTGTGGTGCCCCGTGGCGAACACCGCATGTGGAGCGTCGTCAGGGAAGGCATCACGCGCTATGGCGGCACGATGAGCGCCTCCAACAGCGTTGCCCGTGGCGTGCAGTTCCGCATCACCCTCAAAGTGGCTGACGCACATGGGGAGGGCAGCGTCTATGAACAGGCCAACTGAACCACGGAAGGGTCCACGCAAGCGAGCGCTGGTGGTTGAGGACCTCGATAGCCTCGGGCACACCATCTGCTCCTTGCTCCAGAAGCTGGGCTATGAGGTAGACCGGGCTCTCGATGGGGTGGAGGCGCTCAATATGGGCCGCGAAAGCCACTACGATGCGGTGGTTTGCGACCTGCTAATGCCGCGCATGGGGGGACGGAGGCTTTTTGAGACCTGGCTCACGGAGAACCCGGACCTCGCCGGGAGGGTCGTGTTCGTGACCGGCGACAACATCAGCGCCGAGACCCGCGCCTTCCTGGCCCGCGCCGGGCGGCCCAGCATATACAAGCCCTTCCGCCTGGAGCAGCTCGCAGACCTGATTGTCGGCATGGACCGTGGCGCTTCCATCCTCTGCAAGAAGGAAGCCTCCTGACCCATCGCGAAGGGGATGTCATCTGCGGAATCGAGGTGCGCCATGCCCCCCTTCGCCGAGAAGTTCGTGCACTGGTCGCCCCGCGTTCTGGGGCTGCTATTTGCCGCGTTCATCAGCCTGTTCGCGCTCGACGTCTTCGGCGAAGCCCACTCGCTGGGGGAGACCCTGCTGGCGCTCGCCCACCACCTCATCCCCACCGCGCTCATTCTCGTCGCCGTATTGCTGGGCTGGCGCTGGCCGTGGGCCGGGGCGTTGGGCTTCGTGGCTCTGGCGGCGGCCTACGGATTGATGATGGGCGGCCACTTCCGATGGGACTGGTTCGCGCTGGTCGGCGGGCCGGCGCTGCTGACGGCGGCCCTCTTTGCGGCAGACGCGTTCCTCCGCACGCCACCTGTGCCTTCCCCTTGACGCGGCTCACCCCGTTACGATGGGCCCCGTATCCACCGCCTCGAAGGCGCTGCCTGGAACTTGCTTGAGGGTCTCGTAGTCGGTCACGTCCCAGCGCGGGTCGTGGGCGCCGGTGATGAACCAGTCGCCGCCGTTGTCGGCCAGGATCAGGCCATAGCGCTTGAGGGCGCGCAAGATGACCTGTACGTGCTCCGGGAAGCGAGAGATATCGTAGTCGGCCTTCAGCCGCAGGCGCAGGCCCATTGGCGGGAGGTTGGAGTCATTGCTGCTGCTGGCCCAGTGGGTGGCCGGGGCGATGTAGCCGCGCTGGGTGCGTCGGGTCGTGAACCGCAGAGCGTGACGGATCTCGCCCGCCAGGACCTCGTCGCGGCGCACCAGACCGGGCAGGATCGGCAGTCCGGCGGCGTCGGCGGAGGTCCAGCCGGCAGGGCGCAGGGCGTTGGTGGTCAGATCGAAGATGGCTCCCGAGCCGGCGCGCCAACTCCCGTCAGGCTGAGGGTAGGCGGCGAACAGCTCGTAAAGCTTTCGGTAGTCCTTGTCCAGGACCAGCACATGACGGTCGCCCTCGGCGTCCGGTCCGCCTTCGATGGGGGCATCTGGAGGGATGGGGTAAGGGCCGGGGTCGCTCTCGTCCGGGTAGCCAAATACAACGGGGACTCTGGGCTGGTCACCACCGACGACCACGTAAGGGATTCCCGCCGGGCGCCCCTGCCAGAAACCTCCCCAGTCCGGGTGCAGATGCTTGTCGGCTCCGATCGAGCTGATGAAGGCCGATGATCGGGGATGCACCGGGAGGGTCGAGATGTCCGTGTTCCACGGGTTGTCCTGGGGGAAGATCGGGCAACCGGCCAGGAGCGGGGAGCCGGCGAAACGCTCGTCTACCGGCACCTCCCCCTGGCCGCCACAGCCTCCGGCAAAAGCGACGCAACCCAGCAAGTTGAGCGTTGGCAGGGCCAGGACACGCACTTTACGGCCTCCTCTTTCGTCAAGTCTGGTCGGGGGCCACGCGAATGTAGGACGGGGTGAGTTCATAGCGGGTACGCTTGCGGTCGCGAGCCCGCGCGGTGATCCGATACACTCGCCCGTCGGACCAGTAGGTCTCCAGGGCGCCTCCGTCAAAGGAGTTGAGGATGCGCGGCACTGCCCCCGGGTCCTCGATCTTCAGCTCCGCCAGGGTAGCGGGATTCACCCACAGCGGGTAGCGGTACTCACCCTCCATGTTCACCTGGATGAGGTGGAGGGCCGACTGGGCTCGCGACCGGCGAGCCGTATCAATGGATCCGACGAACCAACTGCACTTGCCGATCCCCAGGATGTTGAGTGGCGCGTCAAGGGTCTGGGTGAAGGTGAGCCCGATCAGCGTGTACCAGGGCTCCGGTCGGATGATCTGGTTGAGGGACGGGTGTGCAAAGGCGGTCATCTCCGCCTGCGGAACGCCGGTCGGGCGTTGGGGAGCGCCGCCAGGCTGGCACTCGGCGGCAGTGGCGGGTGTGACGAAGGTGCTTTGGCCAGTGAAGCCCTGGACCGCCACGGCGCCATCGCCACAGACAGTCCGGGCTCGTGTGCCATCGCGCGGAACTACCACGCTGAAACGCGTCCCCCGCACCGCAGCGACGCAGGCGGGGGTGTAGACCGTGAACTTGGAGTCGCGGCCGAAGTTCTCTCCGACACGGGCGAAGACGCGGCCGAACATGAGGTAGATGCTGCGCGTCCGCCAGGCCGCGGCCCGGTTGTACTCCAGGCGTTTGATGCGGAAAGCGGTGTTGAAGTCAATCGCCATGGTGCTGCCGTCCGGGAAGGACAGTTCGGCCCAGCCCGTGGGACCGGTCATGACGATGTTGCCGTCCTCCAGCTTCTGGTTGAGCTGCAGGGCCAGGAGGGGCGAACGGTCGTCAGCCTGGTACTGCACCTGTCCACCCAGGCCGGTGACCCGGGCGTAGAACTCCTGGTTCTCCCGCCAGATGCCGTCAATGAGCAACAGCAGCAAGATAACCACGATCCCGATGCCGACGCGGCGGTCTACCCAGTCCGGCCACCACCGGACCCAGCGCCGCTTGCGGCGCCTGGCCTTGACCTCCTGGTCGTGACGCAGGTCAGCGATAGCCTCGCGCAGCAGTGCCGCGTCGGTGGTCGGTGCGCTGATCTTCTTCCGTTTGCGGAACATCCTGCCCTACCCCCTCAGAAGGCTGGACAAGCCTGAAAACCCGCAGGGGTTGCTCGCGGCCGCGGATGACGACGGTGCCGACTTCATCAACCGCGATCTGCCCTGTCACCTGCCGGGCGGTTGTCTCGCTTAGCAGGAGCGGCAGCCCGAACTCCTTGGTCAGGGACTCGACGCGCGAGGCGACATTTACCGCATCACCGATAGCGGTGTATTGGGCCCTGCGGTCTGAACCCACATTGCCGACGATGGCCTCTCCGGTGTGGAGGCCAATCCCTGCCCGCAGAGGCACACGGTCCGGCTGTTGCTCCCACTGGCGGTTTAGCTCCTCCAGGCGCAACCCCATCTGCACCGCCGCTTTCACCGCCAGCTCCGCGTGGTTCGGCTGGTTGCCGAAAGCGTTCCACACCGCCATGATGCCATCGCCGAGGAACTTGTCCAGATAGCCGTCGTAGTCGAATATGGCATCGCTCATCTCAGACAGGTACTCGTTGAGTTGCGCGATCCAGATGTGGGGAGCGGTCTGTTCACAGAGGGTCGTGGATCCCCGGATATCTGAAAACAGCAGGGTCACGACACGCCGCTGGCCCCGTCGCACCATCTCCGGACTGCGGCTCAACTCGTGCAGCACGTCCGGCGAGACGTAGGTGGCGAACTGGTGCTCGATCTCACGTTTCTCCACGCCCAGACGCTCATAAAGCGCCATCGCCATGGGCACCGCCACAGCCCAAACGATCGCACCGTAGGGCACTACCTGGTGCAATAGCTCCATGCCCACCCAGAAGGTCGGCAGCGCCAGGACCGCCAGGGTGCCCACCCCGATGAACGTCGCCAGCCATTCGCGGCTATGCCAGATGGCCCAGCCCACGAAGCTGCCAACGACGGCAGCATAGACAGCCCATAGCCAACTGCCGCGGGCGTCGCGCAGCGGTTCGGCGTCAAGCAACGTCCGGGCAATGTTGGCATTGGTCTCAACGCCGAAGAAGACCCGGCTACCCCGGCGGAAGGGTGCTGGGCGCACGTCGTAGAGGGCCGCTGCCGTCGCACCTACGAGCACCACCTTGTCGCGGAAGGTCTCCGGGGGCACCTCGCCAGCCACGACCCTCGCAAACGAGACTCGCGGTACGGTGCCGTTGGGCCCAGCGTAGTTGATGAGCGCAGCGCCGTGGCTCAGGGGCAGAGGCCGGCCCCCGAAGGCGATGGAACCGGCCGCCGCGGAAGCGGCTATTTGCTCCGCGGCCGCGCCGGTAGCGACCCGGGCGAGTTCCGACCCGAAGTGCGGGTAAAGGTTACCGCGGCGATCCACCAGCAGGGGCCGGAAACGGCGGTACACGCCGTCGGTGTCGGGCTCGATGTCCACATAGCCCACGCCGGCTGCGGCGGCAGTGAGCACCGGCACCGGTGGCACGAACTCGTCAGAGGGTGGACAGCGCGGCAGGCGGCCCCGCGGCGCTGGTCCGTAGCCCTCCCAGGAAGGCTCGGCGGCCCCGTTGCCGGCGGTGCGGCGCCGATGGGCAGCCAGCACCACGCGGCCGTGGCGCGCTATGGCTCGCGCAAGCTCCCGATCGTGAGCTTCGCTCTCGGCAAGTATGATGTCCAGACCAACCACCCTGGCCGCGGAGAGATGCTCGAGCAACCGGACGTAGATGGAGCGGTCCCAGGGGAAGCGACCCAGGGCGGTCAGGCTGGCCTCGTCTATGGCCACGATGAGGTAGTCCTCGACCTGCCGGACGGGCCGCAGGTCGAAATAGGTGTCATAGGCGAAGTGCTCCAGGAGGGAGAAGGCCGACAGTTGTGAAGTCAGCGGCACGAAGCGCAGGGCCACGATCACGACCGCCGTGATGGCGGCGGCCTGGACCCCCTTCGCACGGCGACGACCAAGCGCCGCGCCCAGCGAGTCAGTGCCCACAGCCAACCTCCGGGGAAGGTGGAGACTCTGGTTATGGTCTGATTATGACACAGGTGACGAGGGGATTCCTACTCCGAAAACCCAAGAAAAGCGCAAGGACCTCTATTCGTGGCCAAGGCGGCCGCGGAACGAGGCTCTCACGGCCGGATGGACGATCTGTCCGCCCCGGACGTTCAGACCCAGGGCCAGCGCGGGGTCCTCGGCCACAGCGCGGTCCACTCCCAGCCGGGCGAGGCGGCTGACGTAGGGCAGGGTTGCGTTGGTCAGGGCGAATGTCGAGGTCCGGGGAACGGCTGCCGGCATATTGGGGACCGCATAGTGAACCACGCCGTACTTCACGTAGATGGGCTGTGAGTGGCTGGTGGGCCGAATAGTGGCCACACAGCCGCCCTGATCCACGGCCACGTCCACGATCACCGCGCCAGGCTTCATGGCCTTGACGGCCTCAGTGGTCACCACCTTGGGGGCGCGAGCACCGGGGATCAGGACCGCGCCGATCAGCAGGTCAGCCCAGGCCGCGGCGCGGGCGACGTTGTAGGGATTGGAGTACAACGTGGTCACGTTACCGTGCATCACGTCGTCAAGATACTTCAGGCGGTCATGATTGATGTCCACGACCGTCACATGAGCACCCATGCCAATGGCAATCTTGGCCGCCGAGATGCCCACCGAGCCACACCCGATGATCACGACCTCGGCCGGAGGCACGCCGGGCACGCCGCCCAGCAGGATGCCCCGGCCGCCCTGGTGTTTCTCCAGACACCAGGCGCCGAACTGGACTGCCAGTTTGCCAGCCACCTCGCTCATGGGCATCAGCAGCGGCAGACGCCCGTCTGGCGTCTGGATGGTCTCATAGGCGATGCCCGTCAGACCGATGTCAAGCAGCGCCCGCGTGAGCTCGCTGGACGAGGCCATGTGCAAGTAGGTGAAAAGCACATGATGGGTTCGCAGCAGGTCATACTCGGCCTCCAACGGCTCCTTCACCTTGACGATGAGCTCCGCCTCACGGTAGACATCGGCCGCCCTGCGGGCGAGGCGTGCCCCGGCGGCACGGTACTCAGCGTCACTGATGCCGCTGCCTGCCCCGGCGCCGCTCTGAACGATCACCGTGTGTCCTTCGCGGCTGAGGGTATACACCCCGGCCGGCGTGGCGGCGACACGGTTCTCTCCGTCTTTGATCTCAGTCGGTATGCCGATGATCACTTGCCATCGTCCCTCCCGGAGGCGTCATCCGGCCCCATGACCAGCCACAGCGACCGCGGCACAACCTCCACCGACACCGGGGTCATCCCCCCCACGTCGCCCTCCACCTGCCAGGGCACCGGAGGGTCGGCCGCGATGCTGAGTCGCCCCACCCGCAGGACGGTGGCATTGGGGTGCCCCTCCGCGGTCTCGCCCTCGATGAACATCCGAGCGGTGAGGTCAATGAGGTCGAGAAAGCCCGTCCGGTGGATGAGCACAGCGTCCAGCAGTCCGTCGTCCTCGCGGGCGCCAGCAGATGGACGCATGCGCCAGGTGTACTCATTCGTGTTGCAGATGAGCACTCCCCACATGGGTCCGGTAATGGCCTCGCCGTCCGCCTCGACCCGGAAGGTGCGAGGCTCGGCCACCATGACCGTGCGAAAGAACTCGCCGAAGTACGCCAGACGGCCCAGGTGCCTTTTCCAGCGGGGGTCCAGGTTCAGCGCCACCTGGGCATCGAGGCCCGCTCCGGCGGTCGCAGCGAAGTAGCGGGGGCCCATGCGTCCGACGTCAATCAGCTTGGCCTCGCCCGTCGCCGCCACCCGACAGGCCTGGCGCAGGTCGCGCTCATCCAGGCCCATGGAACGAGCCATCACATTGCCGGTACCCAGGGGCAGCAACGCCAGTTCCACGTCACGGCCCACCAGGGCCTGCAGCACCTCGTTGAGAGTGCCATCGCCACCCGCGGCGATGATGCGCGTGGCGCCCTGGTCTATCGCCTCGCGAGCCAGGCGCTCGCCATCGCCGGCGGTGGCCGTCACCCGCAGGTCAGCATGGACCCCTTCCGCCGCCAGCCATTCGACGAGTTGCGACAGCGGCACCTCGGTCTCGACACGCCGAGCAGCCGGGTTAGCAATCAGAACAGCCCACATGGCGGTCCTCAGTGGCGGGACAGGTATCGGAAGCCCTGCACCCGGCCCTCAGTGGGGCAGCAAGAAGAGCCAAAGGTAGAGGTAGGCCAGCGGCATGGTGAACATGGGCGCGTCCAGGCGGTCAAGCACCCCCCCATGCGGGCCAAAGAGATTGCCGAAATCCTTGATGCCAAGGTCGCGTTTGAGCACCGACTTGCCCAGGTCGCCAAGCTGTCCCACTGCCCCGATCAGGGCGCCCAGGGCCAAAGCATGGTACCACGGCATGCCCAGCCAGACCCCCATGGCGAGGGTCCCAACGACTGCCGAGACGAAGCCCGCGACCGCTCCCTCGACGGTCTTTCCCGGGCTGATGGTCGGCGCCAGCTTGCGCGACCCCCACGCCCTACCGACCGTCTGGGCCATGGAGTCGCAAAGCCACACCGGAATCAGGACCATGAGCAGAGCACCGGTGCGGTGCCAAAATTCGTCCACACCAGCGTAGTTGAGCGCTGCCGGCAGGTCGCACTGGCGCAGACGCAGCATGAACGATAGCATCAGCGGGATGTAGATTACCCCAAAACAGGTGATGGCGGTGTTGTTCACCGCCGACTGCTCGGGGCCATTGCCGAACTGCGCCAGGAGAGTGAAGCCCACCAGGAAGATAATCACGGCCAGGAGGGCGCCCTCGCGAAGACCCGCATCAACGGGCAGCAGCGTTGTGTCGGGGCCCAGGGTGGTGGCGGCGACGGTGGGCACGGCCGACCCGCGGATGAACTCGGTGACCAGGAGAATCATCGTGCCGGCCAGGAACCCCAACGCTACAGCCGGGCGATGCCCCTTGCGGAAAGTAGCCGTGTAGTACTCCCCGAGGCCAATCACCGACACCAGGATCAGAGGGACCAGCAGGAACCAGCCACCCAGATAGCAGATGCCCACGAAAACGGGCAGCATGATGAGAGTGAACAGAGCCTTGCGCCAGTACAGACTACCCATGGCCCTCCAGCCACCCACATGGCTTAGTGATAACCCTTCTCGTTGTAGGATTGGGCACGGGCTGCGGAGATTCCTCCCTGCCGCCTTCGCCGGCATCAGTTGCAGCTCAAGCAGTGCTGTGTTAGTATGCCCGCGCCAGGCGGCCCCAACCCGCGGAGGAGCGATCCATGTCTGAGACCACCCACGACTGCGTCATCATCGGCGGCGGCATCGCTGGCTGCACGGCCGGGATGTACGCGAAACGTTACAGCCTTGAGGTCTGCGTCCTCGACAGCATGGGTGGCGGTGGGGGCAACACGGCCCTGGCCTCCCTCATTGAGAACTACCCCGGTTTCCCCGGCGGCATCAGCGGCGTCGAGCTGGCCATGCGGGTCAAGCAGCAGGCCGAGGAGGTGGGCGTGCCGTTCATGGCTGGTACCGCCGACCGCATCGTCCGCGAGGGCGACCTGTGGCGTGTCGCTGGCGGCGACTGCTCGGCCCTGACCCGCACTGTGATTCTCGCCATGGGCGCCTTCCCCCGTAGTCTCCAGGTACCCGGTGAAGTGGACCTCCGTGGCAAGGGGGTCTCGTACTGCGCTACCTGCGACGGCTTTTTCTACCGGGGCAAGACGGTGGCGGTGGTGGGCGGCGGCAACTCGGCCGTGGACGAGGCCTGTTACCTGGCCAGCCTCGCCCAGAAGGTGTACCTGATCCACCGTCGCGATGAGCTGCGCGCCGAAAGCTACATGCAGCAGCGCGCCTTCGCCACCTCAAACCTGGAGATCATCTGGGATACGGTGGTCACCCGGGTGCTGGGCGAGGACGCGGTGACTGGCGTGGAGCTGCGCAACGTCAAGACCGGGGCCGTGTCGGAATTGCCGCTTGATGGCCTGTTCGTCGCCATCGGCCACATCGCGAAGACCGAGTGGCTGGAGGGGCTACTGGAAATGGAGGATGGCTTCATCAAGACTGACGCGATGATGGCCACCAACCAGCCCGGCATCTTCGCCTGCGGCGACATTCGAGTCACGCCCCTGCGCCAGATTACCACGGCCGTCGGCGACGCCACGCTGGCGGCCTACGCGGCCTACCAGTACGTCCTGGCGCACAGACAGTGAGCCGGTTATAGCGCCCCACCCCCCACCAAGGAGCCTGCCATGTCCACCTCCGCCGACGTCGCCATCCTCCGCGACCTGGCCCAGCAGGTCGCCGACATCGCCGCCGACCCTATCCAGGAAGAGCGGCGCGAGCTGTGGCGAGCGCACAACAGCTTTGAGCGCACGCGACCGCTCATCTGCTGCATGTGGGAGGCCGCGTGGTTCGAGCACCCCGAGGCCCCCAGCAGGTGTGAGGACCCGTTCTTTCAGCACTTCGAGACGGTGCTCAAGCAGCTCATCTTCAAGCAGAGCCTGGGCGATGACACCGTCATCGAGCCGTGGATCAGCCTGCGCGCGGCGGTGATCTCGCCGCCCGACGGTATCTGGGGCGTCGGCCACACCTACACCCACAGTGGCGTGGCCGGGGGGGCCTGGAAGCACCAGCCGGCGCTGAAGGAGCTCTCCGACATCGAGAAGATGGTCGTTCCGAGGCACGAGATAGACGAGGCGGCGACCCAGGCCAATCTGGACAGGCTTCAGGACGCCATCGGCGACATTCTCACGATCACCGTCAACCGCGCGCCGTTGTGGACTGACTGGTGGGCCGACATCTCCACGGCCCTGTTTTACCTGCGCGGCCTGGACCAGTTCATGCTGGACATAAGCGACAATCCGGAGTGGTTCCATCGGTTACTGGCCTTCATGCGCGACGGCATCCTCAAGGCCCAGGACGAGGCCGAAGCCGCCGGCGACTTCAGCCTCGACAACGGCAGCAATCAGGCCATGTGCTATTCGCGGGAGCTGCCCGACCCTGCCCCAAACGTCTACGGAGTCAAACGCGACCAGCTCTGGGTCTTCTGCGCCGCCCAGGAGTACGCGCTGGTCGGTCCCAGGCACCATGACGAGTTCCTGCTGCAGTACCAGCTCCCGATCATCGCCAAGTACGGCCTGTCGGCGTACGGCTGTTGCGAAGACCTGACCCACAAGATTGACATCCTGCGGCAGATCCCGAACCTGCGGCGCATCGCCGTCACCCCGGTGGCCGACCCCGGCAAATGCGCCGAGCAGATAGGGACCGACTACGTCATCTCCTGGCGGCCCAACCCGGCGGACATGATTTGCTGTGGCTACGACCCCGCAAAGATCGCGCGCATCGTCCGCGAGGCCATGGAGGCCATGAAGGGCTGTCATGTGGACATCAACCTGAAGGACGTGCAGACCACGGGCGGCCGTCCCGAGCTGCTGCGCGACTGGGTGAAGCTGGTCCGAAGCATCACCGACGAGTACTGCTGAGCCCGCTGTCTGTCGCTATCCCCGGTCACCGGCCGGATCTCCTGTTGCGCACGGCCGGTGATGGTGCTATGATGCCTTGGTGTGCTGCTGACAGCACACGCCGGAGTGGGAGGGGGGCCTTCCTCTACGCTGTCGCCCTCGGCGGCGCCTTTCCTACGCCACATACGCCGTGCCGCAGCATCGTCGGAACTCGGCCTGGGCCCGCATGTGGACAAGGAGGCGCCCTATGCACCGCCCGTCTCGTATCGCCTGCGCTGTTGTGCTCCTCGCCGTGCTCGCCGCGCTCCTGTTTGCCGGTTGCGGCGGCGACAACGCCGGGCCTTCGGCCCTGCCGACGGCCGCCGTAAGCCCCGCCCAGCGCATCGCCGCCATGAGCCTGGCGGAGACGAAGCTGGAGTCCCTGACCGGTACGCCCGCGCAGCAGAACGCCGCGCTGGCGGCGTACATGCAGACCCTTACCCAGTTTCAGAACGTCCGGACCTACGGCCCCGGCGGCAACCGCGGCGTGTACGCCGAGTTCCGTGATGGGCAGCCTTACTACATCAGCAACGAACGCAACATCGCCAACGTGACGCCCGTCGTGACCGAGGCAGCGCCCGAGACCATGGACACCGCCGCCCGCTCCGGTGTCCCCCGGGGCAAGACTGCCATCCTGATGCGGGCCATGGGCTCCGGCTGGCCCGACACCCGCAACGACACCAAGGCGATGCTGATCAAGGCCGGGTACAACGTGGTGCTGAAGGAAGGCACCATTGAGGCCATCCGCGGTCTGCGCAATGCGGCCGTTTTCTACTTCGACACTCACGGCACGTATGACTCCGATAGCGGCTCCCTGACCGCCTCGGCCTGGACCACAACACCGGTGACGACGGCCAATGAGACCACCTACGCCGCCGACCTCTCCAGCGGTGGCCTTGTGCGCTGGTCGGCCTACGACTACTACGACACGACGAGCAAGAAGTGGAAGGTCAGCAAAAAGTACGCGGTGACGTCCAAGTTCATCGCCGACAACGGCATCACTTTCGGCAGCAACAGCCTGGTCTACATGGACTGCTGCTTCCTGGACGCAGCGCCCTTCAAGGCTGCCTGCACGGCCGCCGGAGCTTCACTCTACATCGGCTGGACCGACGCTGTCGCTGGCAGCGCCAGCGCTCGCGCCGCCAGGTTCGTCTTCGACCGCCTCACCGGGGCCAACTCCTCCGCCACGGTGAAGGAGGACCCCAAGCAGCGGCCCTTCGACTATGCGAAGGTCTGGGATGACCTGAAGCGGCTCAGCTACGATGTCTCCGGAGCGGCGAAGCTGATCTTCACCCCCGGCGCCAAGGGTGATGCGGGCATGCTGGCCCCCAGCATCCGCAACATCGTGATGACCGAGGCCACGGAACTCGACCTGGGCATCGCCATGATGGAGATCAAGGGGCTGTTCGGCAAGGACCCCGGCCCGCAGAAGCGCAAGGTGACCGTCGGCGGAACGATGATCCAGGCCTATGAGTGGAAGCCCGATGCGGTCAAGTGCGTCATCCCGCGCTTCGGTCAGGGTTCGGTGGGTGACGTCATCGTCGAGGTCTGCGAGCACAAGAGCAATGCGGTGCCGCTGACCGAATGGACCGTGCCCTTCGTCTGGACCCGCACCTCCTTCGGCAACTTGCGCGACGTGATGCGCATGAACATCCACTTCCGCGCGGACGTGCACTCCTACCGCAACAAGCCCCACGAGACACCGATCAAACCAACCGCAGTGGAGTTCAAGTCCATGGTGGACTCGGATGGCACCTGGCTATCGGCGGGCGCCGGCACAGACAACACCAATGAAGACAACCCCATCAAGCTGGTCTGGTCGGGCTCCGGGAACATGTACAACCAGACGCCGCGAGACCCCAAACTGCCCTATGGCGCCCTTCGCGCTTACGGCAAGATCAACGTCGAGACCCGTACCATCCAGTTCACGGTGGCCGGCTCGGCGACAGTCAAGCACGTGGACTGCACCGACAAGGACGGAAACCACTGGGAGCAGGACGGAGGTATCTCCAACGAGGATGGGCGACCCTATGATGCTCTCAACAGCATCGGCGTGCCCTATGTGCGGGTGAAGTTCGACGAGAGCTTCCGCATCCTCAGTGGCTCGGTCACAGGTACCAACCCTGACCGCCCCGAGGAGACGCTCACTCTCAGATGGTCCGGCGCCGATGCCAGCTTCGCCCCGCTGCCGGACATGACCCTGAGTGATTATGCGCGTCTGCTGGGCCAGTTCTGGTCTCCCGCCTAGAGCGCTCCCAACCACCGACGAAACGGGGCCGGCTGCTGTCAGCCGGCCCCGCGGCCAAGCGCAAGCCTTTGCGGTCAGAGACCGCTCCCGCTGCGGCTCACTCCCGCTCCAGACTCGCCGCTATCTCCTTCAACCGCTCCATGCGCCGGGGGATTGGCAGGCTCTGGGGACAGGCCTCGACGCACTTCCCGCAGCCGGTGCACAGGCCCGGATCCATGTTGCCGGTCATGGCCGCAATCTGGGTCGCCATGTTCGTCATGCCGAAGATCTCATAGAGCTGGTACGTGGACATGTGCTGCGAGACCGGCAGGCCCTCGGGGCAGGCTCCGGCGCAGTAGCGACAGTTCGTGCATAGCCCCTCGCCGTGGGTGAACTCCTCGAAGGCCGCCATGAACCGCGCCCGCTGGTCGGCGGTCATCGGCTCCGCCATCGCCGCCACACGCGCGTTCTGCTCCAGCTCCGAGATGGCCTTCATGCCCGAGATGACCGTCGTCACTCCATCTGTCCCCAGGAGGAAGCGCAGCGCGACCTCCTGCACGGGTACCCCCGCCAGCTCCGGCAGCGCCCGCCCGAAGACCTCTGACTCCCCCACCAGGATGCCGCCCCGCAGCGGCCCCATGATCACGATGCCAACGCCGTGCTCCCGGGCGTAGGTCACGATCTCCTCACTGGCGCGGTCGTTGAAGTTGTAGTAGATGGTGCAGATACGGAAGTCCGGGATGTCGCCCAGCCAACGTATGGCCTGCTCCGCCGAACCGTGGCAGGTGAAGCCCAGGTGCCGCACCAGCCCCTGGTCCCGCGCCTCACGCATGGCCTGCAGGGGCGAGTCCTGTCCCTCGCAAGCCGCCGCGAAATGGTCATCGGCGCTCATGTCCCAGAGTTGGTAGAAGTCGAAGTACTCCACCCCCACCCGCCGTAGGCTGTTTTCAATACACTGCCACATCTGGTCGCGGGTATGGATGCTCAGCCCCATCTCGACCCGCGCCTCGCCCAGCCGCGGCTGAGCCTTGGCCGACAGCACCATCCGCTCCCGCGGCACCCCGGCAATGGCCCGTCCGACCCAGGTCTCACCGTTCTCCTCGGGCGACCTCCAGTGGTAGGCCGACCCAATGTCGAAGTAGTTGACACCTAACTCCAGTCCGGCCTGGATGACCTCACGGGCGTTCTCCGGGCTGGTATATCGCATGGTCCCAAACCCCAGCGCCGACACCGACACTCCCGTATCACCAACGAGACGATATTGCACGAAGCACGACCTCCGAAAACAGGATGTGGACGCGCGAAGTTCGCGATGGGAGGCGACGGGACCTGCGCGCCGGGAACGCCAGCCTAACAACGGCTCACTACCCCCTCACTTCCGCCAGCCATCGCCTCCCGTCCTCCAGGTCCATCGCGCCGTGGACGAAGATAAACCGCGTGCCCTCCGCCGCCTGGGAGCGAAGATGGGCAATGAGAGCCGGGTCCAGCCAGCCCAGGACGTGCACCGGGGCGTCGGGACCCTGGAAGGCCGGCAGGAGCGTATCCCAGCCCCGGCGGCCGGCCACGCGGTTGAAGGCGTAGAAGTTCGGAATCTCACGGAAGGCCGGGAACTGATGCTCGGCGTCGGCGCAGCAGTGCATGCCGAAGCTCCCGAACCGCTCCGACAACTCCACCATCTCCGGCAGGCAGAACTCGCGGAACACCTGGGTGCCGAAGGCGCCGCACTCGTCATTGGACACCCACCAGCCCAGGTCCGGCGGGGCCCACAGGCGCGGGCAATGGGCCGGCACCATACGCGGGAACTCGCGGCGCAGTTCGGCCAGGAAGCTGCTCAGCAAGCGCGCGCACTTGCCCACCAGACGATGCACCGCGGCAGGTTCCGCAATCAGCGCGGCGTAGAAGTCCGACTTGTCCCAGATGAGCGCGGCCGTGTCGAAGCCGGTCTGGATGTCCGGCGGGCCCAGCCAGACGTCCTCGCCCAGTTCCGCCTGCACCGCGTGGCCGAGCTCGAAGACGCGCACCAGGCCGCGGCAGGTCCACAGGTCCGGCTCGGGCACCGCCTCGGCCTCGGCGGCGCAGGTCGCGATGGGCAGGGCGGCGGGATTGGTGTCCTCGTACTCGTGGACCGGACAGCCGAAGGCGGCGGCGTAGAGGTGTGTCCCCGTGTTCAGGTGGGCGACCGGGACGGTGTCGTCATCCAGCGCCTCCAGCCAGCGCACCTGGGTCGCGTAGTGCTCCACGATGTCTGGCACCCAGTCGGTGACCGGCCGGTCCGACAGGGTATAGTCGCCGGGCGGCTCGTAGAGGGGCTTGAAGGGCGGCTGGACCAGGAACGCCGGGCCGGCGGCCTGGCCGCGGTAGATGCGGTCCAAGAGTGCGAGGTTCTCAGCTACACTGGGCATGGAGACCTCCTTCGGGTCAACCTCGGTGGCGTCTGAGTTCCCGTCGCAGCCATTGCGTTAGTCCCTGCCCTCCCAGCCACAGGGCCGTTCCGGCAGCGGCGGAGACCATTAGCTGCGGGATGTGGAAATAGTGGCCCGCATGGGTGTGGGTGCCCAGCATGGGTAGCCAGCAGACGACAGGCCAGGCAAGGATCAGCAGAGCGAACCGCCATTGCCAGCGCAAGAGCAGGCCCAGGGCAACGAGGGCCAACGCCAACTGCGCCAGCCGCACGGGCAGCCAAGACGTGAGGAGGTCACCCCAGGTGGGTTCGCTGAGCAGCCACATGGCAGTCACCCCCGCCGCCGGGGTGAACGCCACCAGGATCTGGTGCCAACTGCTGGCCACCAGCGGGAGAGCCGGATCCCCCGGCCGAGGCAGCCGCCCCGGCAGCACTGCCTGATAGAGCATGTACCAGCCGATGACCAGGGCCATCATCAGACAGGGGACCACCAGGCGCCGCAGCCAGGGCCCCGGCCGCGGGGCCAGCAACAACACCACGGCCGCCAGCAGCGGCAGGACGAGGGCTAACTCCTTGGACAGGAGCGCGGCGGCACTGGCGAGCGCGCAGCCGGCCAGGGCGCCGGCGGTACCCCGTCGGCTGTAGCTCAGGCCGGAATGCAGGGCCACTAGCATCGCCAGGCCGCAAAGTAGCTCGGCCCGGGGGTTCACGAAGGCCAGCACGGTGGATCCACCCGTCAGGGGGAACCAGGCCAGGGACAGGAGCGCCGCCAGGCCGTACACGCGTCGCCCTGTGAACGAGGCCACAAAGGCCCCCAGTGCGGCCACCGTGGCGGTGTACAGCACCCAGGCGGTCAGCAGGTATCCCCACGGGTTCCAGCCCCAGACCAGGTAATCCAGCCACAGCGACACGGAGGGCAGTGGTCGGTAGAAGCGGTTGCCTTCGGGCCAGTCGCCGTGCCACCATCCCAGGACCGCCCGCCAGTCGTGGCCGCGCTCAAGCCCGCGCAGAAGATGGTAGTCGTCCCAGGCCCATCCGGGCACATAGATGTTCGGGTATGTTGGGCGCAGCGCGAAGCGCAGGTTCGGCAAGTTGGCCAATAGCGCCAGCAACAGCAGGCCCCAGAGCCGACGGCCTCGCGGCACTGGGCCCAGACCCCGGCGTGTCCAGACCCAGAGATGACGTGACGATCGGGGGCCAATGGCGACCATGGTGGCACTCCGGCCAGACAGGAAGCCTGTTCTCCACCTGGTCGCCGAACCCCTCCGGACCAGGCCTGTCCGGTAACAGGATTCACCGGAAGCGAGGGGGAACAGACTGCCGTCAGCGTGCGTACCTCGTGGGAGGCGCGACATGAGACAATGGCTGCTAGTGGCAATCCTGCTGCTGGAGGTATACGCCGTGAGCGAGGCTCAGCGCCGCCCGGAGGACGAGCCGCTCCTGGACTGGACGGCATGCGAACAATACCGTGCCACCATCGCCCACCCCGCTGGCGTCATAAAGCCCGCCGACGTGGCCCGCGCCCACGCGAACATCGCGCGCTATGCCTGGGCGCAGCGGTACGCGGCGGGTGTCGAGGGCCAGGCGCGGGCCAGACTGCCCGAACTGACCCCCGAGTACCTCGTCCGGATGATCCCGGAGACTACTCCCGGTGACACCCTTTTCACCCCCTGCCCCGCCTGTCGCGATCAGGGCAAACCGGCTCACCCCCACGGGCAGTGGCACTGGCCTGTCGAGGACCCCGATCACCTCATCTGCAAGGTCTGCGGGACCGTCTTTCCCAATGACCAGTACCCGGAGAGCATCGTCCTGCGTACCACTTACGGCAAGCCCCAGGAGCTTTCCTTCTACGGCGGGCCGGGCTTTCAGATCTTCAGCTATGTGGGCCGTCCCAGCTTCAGCGGCAACATCCGGGCCTGCAAGGTGGCCTACATGGTTGGGGTGTTGCGCAACTGCGCCGAGGCCTACCTGCTGACCGGCGATATGGAGTTTGCCGCTGCGGTGCGCGCCATTCTGCTGCGCCTCGCCGACGTATACCCCAACTGGCTGGTTCACGTGGGCTACGGCGAATACGCCGACATGGACCCCCACATCGCTGCCCTCAACATTGACAACCTGCCCGCCGACGAGCTCACTCCGGGGCCCACGAAGCCAGACCGCAAGCTGCACACGGGCTACTGGTCGGCCGGGCGCTCGTCGGCCGTCGGCATGGACGCGGGCTTCGTGCGCGCCGTGACGGAGGCCTACGACTTCACGTGCGGAGCGGAGCGCGACGGGGAGCCCCTGTATACGGAAGACGAGCGCCGCCGGATTGAGCGCAACCTCATCCTCGAGAGCACTGTCCTGCTGGTGGCCGACAAGAGTGTCAACAATAAGTCCGTGGGTAACGCTACGGCAGTGGCCCTGGTCGGGATGACCCTGGGACATCCGGGGATGGTGCGCTTCGGCCTGGACGTGTTCATGGACACGGTGAACGAGTGGTTCCTCGCGGACGGCGGCACCTCGGAGTCCTGGAGCTACGCCAGCATGACGCTCAGCGGCATTTGGGCCCTGGGACAGGCCTTCCGGGGCTACAGCGACCCGCCGGGATACGCGGATGCCGCTGGGCAGCGTCTGCGGGGCATTGACCTTTATCATGACACCAACTACAAGCTGGCCTGGCAGGCGATGTTCAACGGCCTGCAGGGAGACCTGCGCTACCCGCCGCTGGCCGACGGGCACACGACCAGTGCCCTCGGCGCCGACTTCGTTGAGCTGATGGCCGCCAACTACCCGGAGAACGAGCAGTACCTGGCCCTGCTGAGGGAGGTCGCGGGACCCGACCTCGCCCGGGGCCACGCCCACCATGCTCTCTATTTCCGCGAGCCCGGCCTGGAGGAGAAACCCTCGCCGCCGCTCACCCTCCCGGACTACGTGTTCCCGGCGCTGCAGATCGGCTACCTGCGGAGCGGTGAGACCGGCCGCGACAGCGCGCTGGTGCTCAGCGCCAGCGACTGGGGCGGGCACCACCACAACGACAGCCTGAGCCTGTACTACTGGCAACAGGGCCGGGAGCTGCTGTCGGACCTGGGCTACCTGTGGGACCACCCGCAGAGCCACATGACCCGTCGCACCTTCGCTCACAATACCGTCATGGTGGATGGCCGAGAGCAGCAGACGGTGGGCCGCGGGGGCAAGTTCACGTTGTTTGCCACCACTGACCGTGTCAAGGTCATGGAGGCCGAGTCCCAGGCCTATCCCCAGACCAGCCTCTATCGGCGGACGGTGGCCCAGGTGAGCTACGCCCCGGGCCGGCAATACGTGCTGGACGTCTTCCGCGTTCGGGGCGGCCAGCGCCATGAGTACGTCTTCCACGGGCCGAACAACGCCATGACCGTCGAGGCCCCCGACCTGGTCCAGGGCGGGCCGGCGGTCCAGCCCGTTCGGGGCTGTGTGCGCCTGTGGGTGAATCAGGAAGACGTGGCGTTCCAGGTTGATGACGTCACTCTGAGCGGTCCGGAGGGGACGAATATCTTCCCCAACTCTCAGGCGACCGGCCTGGATGCGCAGAGCGGGAAGCCCGCGGGCTTCGGCTACTACCGCGGCGACGGTGAGGCGGAGTGGGGGGCAGTGACCGAGGGACACGGGGACGACGCAAGCGTGGGCCTACGGGTCACGCGACCAGGCGCCCAAAGGGTCAACGTGGCTCTGTTGCTGGGCGATAGCGACGGCTACACCGGCCCGCGCGCCCTGGAGTTGCTGCCCGGAGCCGAGTACCGCCTCAGCTTCTGGATCAAGGGCACGGCGCCGAACGTCCAGGTCGAGCTGGTCTACTGGCCCAGTGACCCCAACGACGCCAATAACCGTGTCTACCGGGCCCTGTCCGGCGCCCGGGTCGTGTCCGCAGGAGCGGAGTGGCAGCAAGTTGAGGCGACCTTCACCATCCCTGATGTCCTTGACATGAAAAACGTCCGCCAGGCGGCGGTGGTGGCGCCGTGGCGTCTGTCGTGGGAACTGGACGACCAGTTCGCCTTCAGCGCCTTCTGGACCAACGAAAGCGGCCAGACGACGCTCCTGGGGGACGGCTGGGGACAGCGCGATTACCGCAACTCGGACGTCGGCGCTACCCTCCCCTACATCGTCCGCCGCGCGCCGGCCTGGGAACAGGCAACCGTCTTTGCCACCGTCTTCGAAGGGCACGCGCCGGGGGAGGGCCTGGTCCGGTCGGTGCGTCTTGTCCCGGTACCCGAGGCGCAGGCCCCCAATGCGGTGGTGGTGGCGGTGGCAACCGGGGAGGGGACCGACTACTTCATCTCCTGCCTCGAGCCACGTCCGCTCACGGTATCCCTGCCGGAGGGGCCCGTGGACTTTGCCGGCCGCTTCGCGATGGTCTCGGCCCGCGATGGCCGCCTGACTGAGGCCGCGGTCGTGCAAGGGCAGTAGGACTGGCGCGGGACCACCGGCAACGGATGCTATTGCCAGGCGCGCTGGCAGTGCAAGGAGGGCCGAACATGCAGGGCTTTGCGCCGCTGGACTACATCGTCTTCACCGTCTACGTGGCCGCCTCGGTGCTCATTGGCGTCTACTTTGTCAAGGAGCAGCGCACGGTCAAGGACTACTTCCTGGCCGGGCAGACCATGAACTGGTTCGTGGTGGCTATCTCGGTCATCGCGGCTCTTTTCAGCGGCATCAGCTACCTGGCGGCGCCCACCGAAGTCTTCAAGAACGACATGACCTACGCGGTCACTCTGCTGGCCTTCTTCGTGGCCACACCAGTGACCACCGTCGTTTTCCTGCCCTTCTTCTATCGCTTGAAACTCTACACCGCCTACGAGTATTTCGAGAAGCGTTTTGATGGGCGTCTGCGCTATCTGGCCTCGGCGCTCTTTATCATCCGCGTCGTCTTCTGGCTGGCGGCGGCCATCTACGCCCCGGCACTGGCCGTGGCCGAGGTGACCAGGATGCCGCTGTGGTTCTCGGTGGTGGTTATCGGTCTTCTGACCACCATCTACACCACCCTCGGCGGCATGAAGGCGGTCATCTGGACCGATGTGATGCAGTTCTTCGTGCTGGTCGGCGGACAGGTACTGGTGGCGTGGATCGCCATCTCTCGCGTGCCGGGCGGCTGGAGCGAAACGCTCCGCATCGCCGACGAGGGCGGCAAGTTCAACTTCCTGAACCTGGACTGGGACCTGACCGTGCGTGTCACCTTCTGGTCGGCGCTCATTGGTGGCGTCTTCAGCAACCTTGTGCAGATGGCCACCGACCAGGTCTCCGTACAGCGCTACCTGACCGCCAAGAGCCTGCGCGAGGCCCAGCGCTCCCTGTGGTTCAAGCTGGCCGTGACCGTGCCGGTTGTGATTGTCTTCTACCTCATGGGTGCAGTACTCTACGCGTTCTACCAGGCCCATCCCGAGGCGCTGGCCGCCTTTGGCGACAAGAAGCCCGACCGCATCCTCCCCTACTTCGTCATCAACGAGCTGCCCGTCGGCATTCCCGGCGTGCTCATCGCCGCCATCTTCGCGGCGACCATGTCCACCGTCAGCTCCGGCATCAATGCCCTGTCCACCGCCACCATCATGGACTTCTACCGCCGCAACCTGAAGGTCGAGCCGGAGGCCGAGCGGCTGCTGAGCCTGTCCAAGTGGCTGACTCTCGTCTACGGCCTCCTGGCCACGGCCGCAGGGTTTGTGGTGCCGCTGCTGGGGACGCTGATCGAGGCCACCAACAAGATCATGGGCATCTTCGGCGGGCCACTCCTGGGGGTCTTCCTGCTGGGGCTGCTGACCAGGCGCGCCACTTCGCGGGGGGCGTTGCTGGGCGGCCTGGTGGGCTCTGCGGCGCTCGCTTACGTCGTCTTCGCCACCAAGGTCTCCTTCATGTGGTACGCGGCCTTTGGCACCATCGCCACTTTCGCGCTGGGCTACGTCTTCAGTCTGCTGGAGCCCGCGCCCGCCAGGGACAAGACGGATGGCCTGGTGTGGTCGCCGGAGACCATGCACCATACGCTGGAGGACAAGGCCGAGGTGTCCGCCGCCGACTGAGGAGTCCGTCACGATGCGCAGACAATGGACGACAGGAGTGTGCCTGACCATGCTGATCGCCGCTGTGCCGGTGGCCGGAGAAGGTGACCCGGAGACCTGGAGCGCCTGGCCGCCACGAGCGTACCTGGTGCAGTGCCTGGCCGATGGCATCGAGCCCATTCTCAAGACCCAGGACCCGGCTACCGGACGCTTCGGCACACAGCCGTGGATCTGCACGGACCAGAATGTGCTGCTGCCCCTGGCCTGCGCGTGGGCGCTGGAGGACCCCCGGAACCCCTGGTACCACGACGCGCGCCTGCTGCAGGGCATTGCCAGAGGCGGCGAGGCGCTGGTGGATGACCAGGACGCCCAGGGGATGTGGATCTTCCGCAAGAAGGACAACTCCACCTGGGGCCAGATCCACATGCCCTGGACCTACAGCCGCTGGATCCGGGCCTATGAGCTGGTCAAGGACACCCTGCCGCCGGACAGCCGGGCCAAGTGGGAGGCAGGGCTGCGTTTGGGCTTCACCGGCATCCGCAAGTACATGGACGGCGGCGTCCATAATATCCCGTGCCATCACGCTATGGCGCTGTACGTCGCCGGCAAGGTCTTTGGCGAGCCGGAGTGGCAGGAGGCCGCCGCCGGCATGATGGCGCGGGTGGTGGCCAAGCAGGACCCGGCGGGTTACTGGTCCGAGAACTTCGGGCCGGTGGTCGGGTACAACCACGTCTACATCGAGGCGCTGGGAATCTACTACAGCTACTCACAGGACCCGGTGGCGCTGGAGGCCCTGCGGCGGGGCGCCCTGTTCCACGCCGGAGTGCTGTGGCCGGATGGCTCCAGCGTGGCCTGTATCGACGAACGGCAGATCTACCATAAAGGTCGGGACTACGGCAACGTGGGCTTCACCTGGACGCCCGAGGGGCGCGGTTTCCTGCTGCAGCAGTGGTCGGCCTACGCGGCCGAGGGCGGCAAAGTCGGCACGGACATGGCAGCGCAGATGCTGCTGTACGGCGGCGAGGGGACAGGGGTCGCACCGGCGTCCGCGGGCGACCGGGGTCAGACCGTCCTCGGCGCCAACGGTGCCCTCATCAAGCGCGACAAGCCATGGTCCTGGGCCTTCTCGGCCTACACCTGCCCGGTGCCGCAGAACCGCTGGATCCAGGACCGCCACAACTACGTGGACGTCTTCCAGGACGACCTGGGTTTGGTCATCGGCGGCGGGAACACGAAGCTGCAGCCCTACTGGTCCACCTTTACCGTCGGGGACCCGGAGCTGCTGAAGCACCAGCCCGGCGACGAGAACCCCGACTTCGCCCCGGATATCCCCCTGAAGTGGGTAGCCGATCGGGCGGCGCTGGACCTGCAGGCGGGCCGGCTGGACCTGACCTACGGCGAGGCCCAAGCCAGCGTCAGCGCCACACGTGAACGGCAGGACCTGGTGCTGACCTATCGAGCGCCGTCGGACCAGGTGGTGGAGGCACACGTGCCCCTGCTATGGCGCGGCGGTAAGGTGACACTGGCCGACGGACTGTCGGTGAGGCTGACCGAGGAGCCATTGGCGCTGACGGCGGCCGAAATCGGCCAGCACTTTGTCTACGCGGGGCTGAAAGTGACAGTGCCGGCCGGCGCGCGCTTGCTGTGGCCTTGCCGCCAGCATGACCCCTACACCAAGGATGGCCGCTCGGCGCTCAGCAACGCCAAATTGGTGCTCTGTCTGCCCTTCGCCGGCGGTGTGGTCGAGCAGCAGGTAAGGCTCAGCCTGGCGCCCGAGGAGCCGTTCCGCGGCCTGGTTTTCGAGGCACGCGACCTGCCCTTCGCGTTCACGGGAGAAGGGTACACCAAACGCCTGGACAGCCTCGGCGCCCAACTCCTGGCAGCCGCCAAGCCCGGCGAGAGTCTCACCTTCACCCTGCCGCCGGTAAAGCCTGGATGCTACGAGCTGCTGGCGGAGTTTGTGCTGGCCGATGTCTACGGGGTCGTGCGAGTGCTCCTGGACGGGCGGCGCGTGGGCGAGCCGTTCGATGCCTACACCCCGGGTGTGGACGCCGAGGGCGAGCGGGTGTCATTTGGCCCCGTGGATCTGAGCGAGGGGGCCCACACGCTGACCCTCAAAGTCGTGACCAGGAACCCGAAGGCCAGCAAGCACTTCATCGGTGTCAAGCGCTGGCTCCTGCGGCCACTTTAGAACTCAGGTCAACGGATCGTCCAGCGCTACCAGGAACCAATCCGGCACTTCTGCGGCCCAGACCTGTCCCAGGCCCGTGCGGTCAGAGTTGAAGATCACGTGCCGGCTGCCGGGCGTCAGATAGGGATGCGGGTGGGTGTACTGCGGGCTGGCGCAGGTGGCCCCGGTGTCGCAGAGAGGCAGCAAGCGGCCGGTAGCGATGCTGCCCACGTAGATACGGCCATTGGTGAAGTCGTCCACCACGAAGTACCGCCCGTTCACTGAGGCGGAGATGTGACCGAAGCCGAGACCACGCCACAGGCAGCGCGCGCGCTCGTCACCCGGCGCAACCAGATACACCGCCCCGCGCAGGGCGTCGCTGGTGGTCAGGATGATGCGCCCGGTGTCGCCGACCCAGCACTCGTGGCCAGTGACCGGGCCGGTGTGGGGCTTGCCGACGGGCAAGTACTGCACGGCGCCGGTCTCGATGTCTAGCACATACAGCGTGGCTCCCTGTTCACCCACGAGTTGCAGGAAGTTGTACTCCTCATCCACGATGCTGCCCCAGTTGAGCTGCACCAGCACCTGCCGCCCGTGGCGTGGCTCAAACTGCTGGTGCGGGTTACAGATGTGCTCATGGGTGTGGATAACCTCCCACGAGCCGTTGCTCAGGTCCACACGGTACAGCCCCCAGATGTCGCCCTCGACCCGGAAGTTGCCCAGGAAGTAGCGCTCATCGGGCGAGACGCTGCAGACACCGTAGCGCGTCCGCGGACAAGCGCTCAGGTCGCCGACCTCCTCCAGTTCCCACTTGGCCAGGTCCAGGCGCATCAACAGCCGGTCCGAGGTCGCGGTCCGGGTCTCAAAGAACAGGGCATCGCTGAATAGGTTCGAGGCCGGGTAGCCGTTGATGAGGCACCCAGTCGGCGCGACCTGACCGGTCTCCAGGTCGGCGATCCAGAGCTGCTCGTCGGGCTCAGTGCCCACGGCACTGCGCAGGATGGCCAGGTATCGCCCGTCGGCGGAGGTGTAGCGCTCCTCGCAGTAGACGTTGTGGCTGATGAGCGCAGCACTGGTCACCTGAACGAGACGCGCACCGACGTTTGTGTCACTGCCGCGTGCGATGGTCTCGGGCTGCCAGTGGAGCCTGAGCTGCATGGGTTGCCTCCGTTTCAGCGTAAGGTTACGGCCCAAGGCGTGACCGTCTCGCGGCTGAGTGTCGCCTCACAGTCCGCGACCAGGCCCTTGTGGCGCACCGTGATGCGGTAGTCACCCAGGAAGGCTCGCAGCCGCACACGTCCGCGGCTGTCGGTGGTGAGGGCCTCGTCGGTCCACCATTCACCCCTCACCAGCCGCAGCAGCTCGGTGTAGACGGGCTTGGGGGACATGTCCTTGCGCACCATACCGGCCGGCGCGCCCTGCCAGGCAGCGGCGTCGCTGAAATCCCACCAGGTAATGGCCTGCACGGCCCGGTGACTGAACAGGATCCGGTACAGGCTGGTCACATAACGGGCCTGGCGCTGCTCCCCCTCGGGCGTCGTTTCCCATCCCGGGTGATGGCTCATCCAGTCGCTGTCGGTCTTCAGCGCCCCGCTCAGAACGGTCATCTCGGTGAAGTGCAGGGGCTTGCCGTAGCGGGCATAGCGTTCGCACAGCTTCCACCAAGTATCGAGAGGCGGCGTGCCGGCGTGCATGTGGCTCTGAATACCTACAGCGTCGTAGGACACATCTCTGTCGTTCAGGTATCGTAGCTGGCTGGTGTACAGCCGGGGCCAGACGTTGAAGTCGTTCACCAGCAGCTTCGCCTGTGGCCCCGCCTCGCGCGCCCAGCTCAGCGCCCGGGCCACCGCTTCCTCGTGGCCCAGGCTCTTCACCCAGGCCCCTACGCCGTTAGCGACGAGGGCCGAGACCGTCGCCTCATTGATGACATCCCAGTACTCGATCTTCCCCGCGAAGGCCGGGATGATGCTCCGCACGCGCCTTTCGAGCAGCCCCTCAACCACCTTCGCCGCTTGCGCCGGCTCAAGGCCCGCTACCTTGGCTGCCAGCCAGGCTGGCGGCACTTCGTGCCACACCAGGGGATGTCCCTTGGCACGAATGCCGTGGGCCACGCACCAGTTGGCCATCCGCTGGAGGCGCTGCTCGGAGGTTCTGCCCTCCTCCGGCTCGTACGATCCCCAGTAGAGGGGCAGCGTGGCGTAGTTGAACAGCGCGGCGAACTGCCGCTCGTAGGCGCGGTTGAGCTTCGCGTCGGGGAGCGCGCCCAGAGCATAGGCGTTGCAGCCGAACAGGAAGGCATGGCGCGTCTGCTGAACCCGGACCTGCGCCCCCGGCACGGGACGTCCCTGCGCGTCGCGCACCTCGACCGTCAGGTCCGCCATGCGATGCAGTCGAATGCGACGGTCACAGCCGGCCAGCAGCTTCTGCTCGGCGTCAGACCGCCCCTGGGGGTCGGTGAGAGCTGGCATCAGCGACGCTCCTTCTCCAAAAACAGGCGATAGGGCAGCCATACACAGCAGGGCGAACAGCCCCCCCGATAGCTTGACGAGACCCTGCGTTGGTGCTCCACCCATATGGTCGTCTCCAGCAAGGGGCAGGACGATGGCTCAACGCCGACGAACCGTTCAGAACGCAACGGCATTTCGCTGCTGATGCACTCGGACCTCTACCGCTTCCGAAGGAGGCTTGTCGCTGTGTGTGCCTGTCGTGTTCACACCCCCGCCCTGCTGACTACGGCCCTTGCCATAGTAGCCGCGTGTGCTCTGCCGCGTCCGGGCTTCGCTCAGTCCCTGGACCTCAAATCCGGGTGGCAGGCGCTCGGCGAGACGGGCAACCTGAGCGCGACGGCGACCGGCGAACAGGCGGCCCCCCTAGCCCTGACGCTGTCGGCCACGCGAGGAAGCTTCGCGGCTGTCGGCCCCGCTTTGCCCATCAAGGCGTGGCGGGGCCGGGGGCTGAAGCTGCGCGCAATGGTGAAGCTCGAACAGGCGGTGGGCAAGACCTACCTGGCGGTGGAGCTCTTGCGCAGGCGGGAATCCCTCGGGCTGCTGGCGGAGAGCAATGCCCTGACCTCCGATACGCCTGGCTGGGTCGCACGCTGGCTGGTAACAGATGTCCCCGCTGACACGCCTGCCACGCACCTGCGGGTGCGCCTGCACAGCGACGACAACAGCGGACAGGCTCACTTCCGTCAGGTTTCGCTGACTCGGCTTCCGCCCAATCAGCCGGTCATAGACGGTCCGGTACGCCCCCCGCAGCGAGGGCAGATCATCGCCCGCGACGGTCACCTTGTGGACAGCCAGGGACAGCGCATTCGGCTCTGGGGCATCAACTGCGTGGACGAGCTGGGGCGCGACTACCGCCAGATCACTCAGATCGTCGCCCGCATCAAGCAGATGGGCTTCAACGCGGTGCGGCTCCACCTCTATGACAGCCGGTTCATAGACACCGAAGCCCGGACGGCGGCAGGCGAGCCAACCTCGCGCGTCTGGCGAGAGCCAGGTCAGAGGGGCGATGGCTCACTCCCTGACCGCATGGACTACTTCATCTACCGCGCCGAGAAGGCAGGTCTCTACCTGTATCTCACCTTCGATCGGGGAGGCGCAGCCTTTGGGCCCGGTGACTACGACGTCTTGCCCTCGGCGGGCCCCGAGGACGAGGCGGCGTGGAAGGAAGCCGTTGCGGCGACCAACCAGGGCTGGGCCAACGAGCATCTGTACTTCGTGGACGACCGGCTGCAGGCCGTTCAACTGGAGTACGCCCGGCGGCAGTTGCAGCACGTGAACGCCTATACGGGTACCCGCATCGGTGATGACCCGTACGTTGCGCTGTGGGAACTCACCAACGAGAATGGCTTCCCCTCGGCCATGGTGAGCGGCAGCTACCGCCAGTGGCCGGAGTACTTTCAGCGGAAGCTCCAGGAGCGCTGGAACACCTGGCTGCGCGAGAGGTATGTTTCCCAGACGGAGCTTCTGGCGAGCTGGGGCAGTATGCAGCCGGGTGAGAGCCTGAGCGACGGCTCGATCCACCCGGCGCCCCACATCGGCGAGGCCGCGGACTACCCCGCGGCCCGGCATGCCGACTTCCGGCGTTTTATCTACGATCTGACCATCGGCTTCAACCGAAAACTCGAGGCGGTACTGGCCACTGAAGGCAAGTGTTCACCGCGAGCCCCGGTGTCCCATGACACGGTCTTTGAGCACAAGCATGCCTGGTTTTACCCGGTTAGCCAGGGGACATTCCAGGCGATTGGGCAGTATGTCGCGGGCACTCCCGAACTGGCACGCAACCGCAGTTTCCTGGGCCGTCGGCCTCTGGACGCCTATGCCTACTCGGCCGCAACCATCGCTGACAAGCCGATGGTAGTCTACGAGAACAACATCCACCTGCCCGCTGCCGACCGCGCTTACTACCCGATCTGGATTGCCTCCTTCGCCTCCCTCCGTGACTGGGATGGGGTGTTTTGGTACGCATGGTCTGACGGAACAGTCTACGACCAGGTGGATGCTCAGAGCTATCCGGACAACGGTCTGCGGTACGCGGCGCCGGGCCACATCTGGCACGGGATCGTGACCTCTACCGATGAGGTGAAGCTGAGCAGCCTGGGCCTGGCCGGTGAGCTCTTCACCCGGTTCATCATCCCCCCTGCGCCCGACCCGGTGGTGGTTACCGTGGGGGCCGACGCCCTCCTGGGGCCGTCCTTGTGGACCGGCGATGTGCCTCTGCCCTATCCGCCCGATGCGCCGGAGCCCTACCGACGCTGGTATGCTCTGGCAGCCACCGATATGCTCTACACCACCCGCTACCGATACTCCCTGGAAGAGCCCAGGTCCTCGGTGTCGCGGCCCCTCATCGCCCGCACGCCTGATGTCTATAGCCCCGCGCCCGGTCTGAACTATGACTTCCGGCGCGGCGTGATCACCGTGAACCAGCCCCAGGCCCAGGCGGTCGTGGGCTACACCGGGGGACAATGGCGCTTTGGGCCGGATTCCAGGGTGTCCGCCCGCGAATGCCCCTTCTTCTGCTATGGCCTCGTCAGTCAGGATGGACGACCACTGGCACAGACAGAGCGTGCCCGTCTCTATTTCGCCACGTACGGCGAGAACCGCGGCATGACGCTGCGCGCGGACCCGAACGAAGTGACTGCCAACGTCCCGGGCTTCGCCAAGCTGGTGAGTAGCTGGGGATATGGGCCGCCGGACCTGGCTCGTCCGCCGCTGGACTTCCGCTGGCCCCAGGCCTTCCGCGTGAGTCCGGTGGACTTCCTGCTGCGTCCGCTCAGCGGCCCCCGGCAGCCGGTCCGCGAGTGGAGCCTCCCCGCAGGGCAGCAGCTCTTCCGGGCCGAACTCACGACCGACTAGGGCAAGGAGGCCTGTTCCATGCGACTGCAGGGCAGAGCGGCACTGATTACTGGGGCCTCGCGCGGGATCGGCAGGGCGATCGCCCGACGGTTCGCCGCCGAGGGCTGTAACGTCGCACTAAACTACGTGAGCGAGGCTGGTCGCGACAACGCCGCCGAGGCCGAGGCGCTGGCGGCAGAAGTGCGGGGTCTGGGCCGCAAGGCCCTCTGCCTGGAGGCCGATGTCACCGATTTCGCCGCGGTCCAGGCCATGGTGGCGGCGGCGGTGGAGGCACTCGGGGGGCTTCACATCCTGGTCAACAACGCGGGCATCACCCGAGACCGCACCCTGCGCAAGCTCTCCCCCGAGGACTGGCAGGCAGTGCTGGACGTAAACCTCACCGGCGCCTTCAACTGCGCCAAGGCGGTGCTGGAGCCGATGCTGGAGCAGGGCTATGGCCGGATCATCAGCCTCGCCTCCGTGGTGGGTCTGATGGGGAACTTCGGCCAGGCCAACTATGCGGCCAGCAAAGCGGGGCTGACTGGCTTCAGCAAGTCGCTGGCCCGCGAGGTCGCTCGTAAGGGCGTCACCGTCAACTGCATTGCGCCGGGGTTCATTGACACCGAGATGACCCGGGCCATCCCCCAGGATGTCATCCCGCAGATCCTGGCTCAGATCCCGATGGGGGCGATGGGAACGGTGGAGGATGTGGCTAACGCAGCGCTGTTCCTGGCTTCTGAGGAGGCAGGGTACATCACGGGACAGGTGCTATCGGTGAACGGCGGGATGTACATGTAGGCATATTGTAATACATTGTACTCGTTGTTATACTTCCTACATTTATGTAGGAAGGGAATGAGCAAGATGGGAACGACGATGACGATGGGACCAAAAGGCCAGATCGTCATACCTGCTGCGGTCAGGCGGGCTGTGGACTTGCAGCCCGGGCAACGGGTGGACATTGAGGTGCGCAACGGAGTCGTGGTGCTGACGCCGATCCCGAATGATCTGATCAAGTACCTGGCTGGCAAGTACAAGGGCACTCCGTCTCCCCTGAAGGGCCTCATTGCGGAGCACGCGGAGGAGGTGCGCCGCGATGAAGAAGGTCGCCTTTGACGCCTGCGCCATCCTGGCCTGGCTCTGGGGTGAGAGGGGGGCTGTCCTGGTTTCCGAGCTACTCCGCGAGGTGGCCGAGGGCCGGGCCTGGGGCGCAGTCTGTAGCATCAATCTGGGCGAGGTGTACTACCGGACGTGTCGCGAGAAGGGCCCCACCAACGCGGATAGCGATCTGCAGATGCTTCGCAAGCTCCCCTGGCAGGTCGTGCCGGCCTCGGATGACCTCGTCTGGGCGGCAGCGCGACTCAAGGCGCAGTATCCCATCTCCTACGCCGACGCCTTCGCCCTCGCCTGTGCCCAGCATCATGACGCCGTCCTGGTGACCAACGACCCCGAGCTGGTGAGTGTGGAGCATGGCACGCCGGTGCTGTGGGGCACCGACGAAGCCGCTGACTAGCAGCTAGCTCGATCGGGAGGCCGCTTTGTCCAGCAAACTGGTGTCGGTGGAAGAGGCCGTGGCCCGCATCCCCAATGGCGCGACCGTCGGGGTGGGCGGGTTCGTTGGGGCGGGGCATCCGGAGGCGCTGACCGAGGGCATCGAACGGCGCTTCCTGGACGAGGGCCGCCCGCGCGACCTGACGGTCCTCTACGCCGCCGGACAGGGTGACGGTCAGGCGCGGGGCATCAACCACCTGGCGCACGAAGGGCTCGTGAAGCGGGTCATCGGGGGCCACTGGGGGCTGTGTCCGGCCCTGGGACGGCTGGCGGTCGAGGGCAAGGTGGAGGCGTACAACTGGCCTCAGGGCGTCATCTGCCATCTGCTGCGCGACATCGCCGCCGGACGACCGGGAGCCATCACCCATATCGGCCTGAAGACCTACGTGGACCCACGCCATGGCGGCGGGAAGCTCAATGAGCGGACCACAGAGGACCTGGTGGAGATTGTGCACCTCGCGGGGCGTGAGTGGATGTTCTACCATGCCTTCCCCGTGCACGTGGCGCTGATCCGGGGGACCACGGCTGACGAGCGCGGCAACATTACCATGGAGCATGAGGCGCTCTTTGGCGACATGCTGGCGCTGGCACAGGCCGCACGCAATAGCGGGGGGATCGTGCTGGCCCAGGTCAAACGCATCGCCGCCGCGGGGAGTCTGCCTCCCCAGCAGGTGAGGGTGCCTGGCATCCTGGTGGATGCGGTGGTGGTGGCAGACGAAGAGCACCACGGCCAGACCTTCGGCACCGCCTACAATCCGGCCTTCTCGGGCGCCATCCGGGTGCCGTTCGACAGTATCGAGTGGCTTCCCATGGACGAGAGAAAGGTGATCGCACGGCGCGCGGCACTGGAACTGCGTCCTGGCGCGGTGATCAACCTGGGTATCGGCATGCCGGAGGGCATCGCCGCTGTAGCCAATGAGGAGGGCATCGTCGGCAGCCTGACACAGACCGTGGAGGCCGGGCCGATCGGTGGCGTCCCCGCCAGCGGTCTGGACTTCGGCGCCGCCGCGAACCCCGAGGCCATCGTGGACCAGCCGGCGCAGTTTGACTTCTACGATGGCGGTGGCCTGGACCTGGCCTTCCTGGGCATGGCTCAGGCTGACGCGGCGGGCAATGTGAACGTCAGCAAGTTTGGCCCCAGGATCGCCGGCTGCGGTGGTTTCATCAACATCACTCAGACAGCGGCGAAGGTGGTCTTCTGTGGCACCTTCACCGCAGGCGGGCTGGAGGTAGCGGTGACCGACGGCCGCCTCCAGATCACCCAGGAGGGCAAGCACCACAAGTTCGTGCAGGCGGTCGAACACGTGACCTTCTCGGGTGAGTATGCCCGGGAGAAAGGCCAAAGCGTGCTCTATGTGACCGAGCGCGCGGTGTTTGAGCTGCGGGACGGGAGACTCTTGCTGACCGAGGTCGCTCCGGGGGTGGACGTGGACGCCCAGGTGCTGGCCCAGATGGACTTCCGACCAGACGTTGCGCCCGATCTGCGTGACATGGACGCCCGCGTCTTCCGCGACATACCGATGGGGCTGGGAGACGGGGATAGCAGGATAGGTAGGCCGTACCTCACATAGGTCGGGCATCCGTGCGCGACAACACCACGACAGGCAAGATGCCTGTCCCACGCGCCAGAAAGGGGCCTTCGCCGTGAGGACCGTTTCGGCGGTCGCGCTGTGCCTGCTGCCATCGCTCGGCCTGGCGTATCACCCGGGGACTAACATCACGCGCGGCATCTACCTGAACCCGGCTCCCTTGATGAGCACCGGGCACTGGACGGCCTTCGGTGAGGGCTTCAGCTACACCGAGGAGTCAGCGCACAGCGGACGAGCGAGCATCGAGTGCGTGCATCCAGGGCCGGGCGTCGAGGGGGTCGGAGCCGCACAGGACGTGAAGGTCGGCCAGATTGCCCCTGCACCGCTGAGGATTTCAGGTTGGAGCAAGGCCGAAGGCGTCGTCGGTGCTGACAAGGCCTGGAATTACTCGGTCTACGCCGACGTGCGCTGCGCTGACGGCAGCAGTATCTACATGCAGATTGCCACTTTCAGCGGCGGTACCCACGACTGGGAATACGCCGAGACCGTCGTCGAGCCCAAGGCGCCGGTCACGACGGTCGCGCTCTACGTCTTCCTCCGTCAGGCCACGGGGAGGGTCTGGTTCGATGACATCTTCCTGGGGCCGGTGGACGGGCCAAACCTGGTGCGGAACCCCGGCTTTGAGCCCGAGGACCGGGTGGACGTGGCAGCCCGCGACGCCATGCTGCACACGCTGCAGGACCTGGGGGTCAACGCCCTGCACATCTACCTGTCCGGCAGTCCGGGTTACTGGCAGGGCCGCAACGGCCAGGGCAACGCCACCGTGCGGGACTTCCTGAAGCTCATGAGGGAGCGAGGGACCGGCGTGTGGGTTACGACCGGCGGTCCCGAGATGCCGGGCTTCGCCGACGCCGATGACCCCAACTTTCCGCAGTACGCCTGTGTCAATGGTCCGTGGGGAGAGGCCTGGGTCAAGACGCTGGGGCTGGCGGCGGCCTATGACTTCGCGGGCATCTCGCTGGTGCCCGATGAGTACAACTGGCTCTACCACAGCCTGAGGGACGCGTACAGCAAGCACTCTGACCCCAGAGTGGCGGAGTTCTACCAGAAGCTGCCGGCGATGTGCGACTGTCCGGTCTGTCGGGAGCTCTACCGGACGAAGTTCGGCGCTGAGATGCCCACCCTGCCCCTCGACACCGTTTTTCCCCAGCAGAGCCAGGCGTACCGGGACTACCTCCGGCTGCGCTACGACAGCACCACGGAGTGGCTGCGACGGGGGGCACAGGCGGTGCATGGGGCCAATCCCCGCATCCGGGCGGACAGCCTCCTCTGTGTGTCGCCCATCTGTCACGATGACTGGTGGGGACCGGGCATCGCCTGGAACCGCCTGGGCGAGACGGGCATTGACTTTCCGACAACTGACCCCTACATCCAGCTTCACAACTACCTCGGCGACAGCACCCACTGGTATGTGACCGAGACGGCCGCCCATCTGACAGCGGCGACACCGAAGCGACAGTGCGGGATTGTGCTGGAGGCCAGCCGGCTCTATCCGGAGTACCGCGAGATAGACCCGGTGGAGGCCTACGGCAGCGCGCTCAGCGCCGTATGCCACGGGGCGAAGGAGCTGGCCTGGTGGTACTACACCAACCTGACCGGAGAGAGTGGTGTTACCGGCCGCCCCGAGGTGTACTACGCCTGCCTCAAAGGGCTCTACGGCCTGCTCGCGCAGGCGGACACCTGGCTTGGGGGCCTGCACCCATACCAGCCGGTGGCATTGCTGTACTCGCGGGCCAGCGACGATTGGTGGCGGTTCTACTCGCAGCCGGAACCCACGGCCTTCCTGCAGCCACCGGTCAGAGATGCGCGCCATGCCAACGTGGCGCAGAAGGAAGTGCTTTACTACCTCTTCCGCCGCGGAGTGCCGACTGCCCTGCACTACCTGGAGAGTGTGACCGCAGAGCAGTTACGTGGCTACCAGGCCATCGTGGTGCCCTTCCCATTGGCGATCAGCGACCAGCAGGCGGCCCTGCTGCAGCAGTTGGCGAGGAGTGGCAAGCGGACCGTTGTCGTCTCGCAGAACGGCCCACTGGATGACTTTGGCGCCTTGCGCGAGCGGCCGGCGCTGTCCGGCATGGTCCAGGGCGCAGAGGGGCCGAACGGGCGGCGATTCGGCCGGGGCCGCGTGTGGTTTCTGCGGGATGACTTCGGCTATCGGCTGGTTGCCCACCGCGACAACCAGAAGCGCACGCGAGCGGAGCGTATCCAGCCCGACCCCATCGCGGCAGAGCCAGCCGCCGCTTTCGACCGCATCCTGCGTGCCGCCTGCGGGCATGAGCCCTGGGTGCTGGAGCAGTTGCCCTCCGCCGACCTGGAAGCGACGGCGCTGACCAATGCCCAGGGCGATCTGGTGGTGCTGACGACGAACTGGACCGATACCCCACAGCGCTGCCGGATCCGGCTGCCGCGGGTGGGCGGCTCCACGCTGTACGGCTTCCGCCTGGGACCGCGAGGACACTGGGCGCGCGACAGCGTGGGTCTGGAACTCAGGGCCGAGGAATACGTGGGGGACGTGGACCTGGGGCCGCAGGAGGCCTGTCTGTGGCGCATGCCAGTGCGCTGAGCCTGACTACCCTGGAGGCAAGGACATGACTGTGACGCCTGACCTGGGCGATGCCAACGCCGTGGCGAGGGCCGTCGGCCTGCCGGAGGCACCCGAGATATGGCGGCGGACGTGGCCGCAGTCGGCCGCTTCCTTCGGCGCGGGCGAGGTGTTCTTTCTGACAGAAGACTGGGTGCCGAGAGCCTGCGAGGCCCTCCGCGTCAGCCAGGAAGTCACCACTGCTCTCCAGGACTGCGCGGCGGCGGTGCGGGAGAGCCCCGCAATGCAGCGCCTGGCATGGCACCTGCACTGGTCGCTGTGCCTGTCGGGCCTGTCGCCCGAGGTGAGTGCCTGGCCGCGTCTCTCCGATGACCACCCGGCAGGGCCCATGCTCTATGGGTTCGTCGTGCTTTCCGGCTGGCCACACCTGCGGGAAATCCACGCCGCACGCGGGTTGGACCTGGAGATCACTCTGGACACCATGTCCGACCTCGACACCTGGACCCGCGACTGGCACGCCTGGGAGGGTGGCTACCGCTTCACCGCGCTCGGCTGGATGCAGCACCACCTTCGCGGCCAACTGCTGCAACTCGGTCGGCTGCAGTACCTGCCGGGCTCCTACCACCACGCCTTTCGCTGGTACCGACATACCTCTACCGGCCGGGTCATCGCTCTGGCTGAGGATGGCCTGCTCTTCCGCGAGGATGGGCAGTTCGCCAGTGCTGACGGCAGCTCGGTCCGTCGAGGTCTCTGGCGGTCGAGCTTTACGGAGACGGTCAGCCGCGTAACGGGCCAGCCGGTCACGCCCGAGGGGAAAGTGTTGCCGGAGGCAGTGACCCTGGACACGGCAGAATGGTGTGAGGTGCTGCGGCGTGGTGACCCGGTGATGACGGTGCACATACCGTCGCGGGGCCGGATGGACCCGGCCTCGTGTGGTGAGTCCTTCGCCCGCGCGGTGGCCGTGTACCGGGAGCACTACCCGGATGTTCCCTATCGCGCCTTTACCTGCCAGTCGTGGCTGTTGGACCCTCAGTTCGAGCAACTGGACCCTGCGCCACCCAACATCTGCGCCTTCATGCAGGAGTGGTACCTTCACCCCACCGAGGGTGCGGCGGAGGAGCAGACCTGGGAGCGGGTCTTTGACCTGTTCGGCCACAGCCAGCCCGACTGGGAAAACGCTCCCCAGGACACGAGCCTTCGGCGGGCGCTTGTCGCTTTCGCGCGGCAGGGCGGCCACATGCGCGGTGGCGGTGGAGTCATCTTTCCAAAGGACGTGGGCGACTGGGGCCGTCAGGGGTACCGAGCCCGCGGCGGCGTCGCGTAGCTCCCCTGTGGTCGCCAAAGGAAGCACCAAGTGAGACTGGTGGCTCTTCTTTACCTGGCAGCCCTCGCCTGTGTTGACGCTCAGGGAGCGGTTACCCTCTTTGTGTCGCCCCAGGGGCGCGACGACTGGCCGGGCACGCATGACCGCCCCTTCGCCAGCGTGCAGCGGGCACGGGACGCTCTGCGCGAACTCCGCGCCGCCGGTCGTATCGGTGGACCCGTGACGGTCTACCTGCGGGACGGCATGCATGTGCTGTCTGAGACGCTGGTGCTTGGCCCCGAGGACTCGGGCACGCCCAGAGCCCCGGTGATCTACCGCGCCTACCCGGGCGAGACCCCCACCCTAACGGGGGGACAGGCCGTCGGCGGTTTCGTGCCCTATCAGGGGCAAATCCTGAGGACAGACGTGAGCGCTCAGATCCCCCCAGGCCAGCGTCCGGAGCTGCTGGTCTTTGCGGGGCAGCGTCAGGAGATGGCACGCACGCCCAACCGTGATCCTGACGACCCCAATGGTGGGCGCTGGGCTTTTGCGGCCGGGGAGCGGATGGAAATGTATGCCGATCGGCCCGACGAGGAGGGCTATCTGGCCCAGCACCCGGAACTGGACTTCTGGCAGCGCAACATCCCCCGCTACCGGCGCCTGCTGCCCATGCGGCCGGAGGATGTCCTGCCCTGGGAGCACCCCGAGGACGGGGAAGTCTCCATCTTCCCCCGCTTCAACTGGTCGCACTATCTCCTGCCCATTGAGTCCTTCGATGCCGCTTCGCGCACGATGCACCTGGGGGAGGGGTCCTTTTACGAGATCCGGCCGGGGGACCGCTACTTCGTCCGCGGACACCTCGAAGACCTCGACAGTCCCGGTGAGTGGTACCTGGACCCGCGGACCTCAGAGCTATACTTCTGGCCGCCAGAACCCCTGGCTGGCCGACCGGTGTACATACCCGTCATAACCCACGCGGTGACGTTGACCCACTGCAGCGATGTCACGCTTCAGGGGTTCACCATCGAGTGTTGTGCCGGCTCAGGCGTGGTGCTGCAGGACTGTCACCGGGTCACCATCGCGGCCAACACAATCCGGAACGTGGGCGGCGTTGACGGTGTCGGGGTGAGCGTCGAGGGCGGCAGTCGTAACCGGATAGTGGGTAACGACATCTATGACACCGGTTCCAGTGGCATCCGACTGGGCGGCGGCGACGCGTACCGGCTGGAGTTGGGCCGCAACGAGGCTGACAACAACCACATCCACCACGTGGGGCGCGTGGGCCGCCAGGCCAATGGTGTGCAGTTGTACTGGGGGGCGGGCAATCGTGTCTCGCACAACCTGATCCACGACATCCCCCACTCGGGTATCCTGATGTGGGGGCCGGCACACACCATCGAGTACAACCGGCTGGTTCGCACCTGCCTGGAGAGCGAGGACTGCGGTGCCATCGGCGGAGGCGCCATAGACTGGCTTTCCTGGCAGGGCGCCGTGATACGCTACAACTGGATCCAGGACACGGTAGGTTTCGGCTATGACCAGCAGGCGCAATGTTGGCGGTCACCTTACTTCGCCCACGCGCTCTACCCGGACTGGGCAGCCAGCGGCGTGCGGATTGTGGGCAACATCCTCGTCCGCGCCCCCGTCAGTCTACTGTACCTCCATAGCGGCCGAGACAACCTCATCGACAACAACGTGCTCATCGAGGGGGGCCAGCAGCAACTGACGTGGACCGGTTGGACCACCGGGACCGGCTTCTGGAGCAGCATGGTGGACGGCTGGATCCGCAACTATGAGACCGCAGCGAAAAGCCCGGCCTGGCAGCGGGTCAGGACTCTGCGGGATCCGCGCGCGGTGCCGTTGGCCGACGGACGCGTCATGCATGGCAATGTGTTTCGGCACAACATCGTCTTCTTCCGCTCACCGCAAGCGGCGCTGGTGCAGGTCAATGACGTGTCTCTGGATCATAATGAAGCGGACTGGAACCTCTACTACCACTCCGGCCGCCCCCTGACCACGGGTGTGCTGCGAGCTCGGGTGGAGTGCGGACCCAACCTGCTGGTGAACCCGGGCCTGGAGCAGGGACCGGTCGGTGAGCTGCCCGCGCAGTGGGCGTGGGGGCTGAAGGCGACAGAGCGGACGCGGCTGGAGGTAGTGGAAGGCGAAGCACATACCGGCACCCGTTCGCTGCTCATTGAGCCGGCGTCGGTGGCCTCAGGCACGGTCCCTCCCACGGGCTACATCGCTCCCGGCGCGCCCCAGACCTTCCGGCCGGGACAGGCGTACCGCCTTGCAGCCTGGATGAGAGCCGAGGGCGGCCCGATCGGTGTCGCCCTGCAGGCCTACTCCTGGGAGCGGGATACACATAACTGGTCTGTATCGCAAACCGTGTCGCCGACGACAGAATGGCGACCCTATGAGTTGGTCTTCCGACTGCCCGAGCGGACGTCGCCCGACTACAGGGCCACAATGGCTACCTTCCTGCCGCGGATTGCCTTCACCGCCGGTCCAGGGAAAGTCTGGGTGGATGACCTGTCGCTGCGGGAGGTGGAGGCCCTCTCCGAGTGGGAGTCCTGGCAGGCAGCGGGGATGGACCGGCACTCACTGATCGCCGATCCGCTCTTCGTGGACGCCGCGCACGATGACTATCGCCTGCGCCCGGAATCGCCCGCGCTGCAGATGGGCTTTCGGCCCATACCAACCGAGAAGATCGGCTGCTACCGCAGCCCCCTGCGGGCCAGTTGGCCGGTCACGATCGACCCCTCTGGCAGGTGAACTCATGAGAGCGCTTGGCGCTGTGCTGTGGACCCTGGCCTTGGCTGGCGCGTGGGGCGCGGCGCCCGCGGCTGAGGTCCTGACCTACAAGCTCCTCGGCACCCCCGATCCGGCGGCTACCGGCGGCGAGGCCAAGAGGCTGGACGCCGAGGGAATCTACTGCTGGTGGGACGGCCCGGCCCTGAAGCCCGGGTATTTCGAGGTGGTTGCCCGGGCGCGGACGGTGGGCGCGGCGGGTGTTCTGCAGTTCGTGCTGTGCCAATCCGGCAAGGACGCCCCACCGCTGTACCCGGTATCTCGCACGCAGCGTGGCGAGGTCACCACCCCGGATTATGCCGAGATCTACTGCGGCACGTTCTACTGGGACGGGTCCTACACGCCGCGCGTGTCCGACTGGAGTAGCGGTGGTCTGATGGTGGACTGGGTGAAGCTGGTGCCCGTCCCGCTGGCGGCCATCCGTGACCCCGACCCCGGCCAGATAAAGCGCGTCCTGGCCCCACGGTTCCCAACGCCGCCCACGATTGATGGTGACCTGAGCGAATGGGCGCAGGTGCCGGCCCTGGCGCTTGGCCCCGGCGTGGCCCGGGGGAGCCGATACGGCGGTTCGAGTGACCTGACCGCGCTCTGCCGCTGGGCCTGGGATGACCGGGCGCTGTACTTCGCAGCTCAGGTGCAGGACGATCATGCCACCTTCCTGCCTGACCCCAGGGAACTGGGCGATCTCTGGCAATACGACTGCGTCCAGATGGCCTTCGACGCGGCCCATGACGCCCGCACGCCCGGTTACGACGACGATGACTACGAATACGGGTTCGGCCAGACCGCCAGCGGACCACGGGCCTACCGCTGGGTGACCGGCAACAACCTGGTGCTCGGCGACGTGCCCACAGTAACGGTGGGCGTCGGGCGGGACGAGGGGCGGGCCATCACCACCTACGAGGTGCGCATCCCCTGGACCGAGCTGCTGCCCTTCTCGCCGACCACGAGATCCTGCGGCATGACCGTCGTGGTGGATGACAACGACGGCGAGGCGGCCCAGGAGAGCTGGCTGGAGTGGACGCCGGGCATCACCGGACCCAAAGACCCAAGCGCCTTTGGTCTGCTGACCCTCATAGATGAGCCGCCCGCGGCCACCGAGGTCATCGCCTGGCTAGCGGGTGAGAGCGACCAGTCCGATCGCGAACAGTCGCGCTTTGTGCTGAACGTCAACAGTCCCCGGCCGCTGGGCCCGGTGACCGTGGAGTGGGTTCTTCGCGCCGACGACCGGGAGCTAACCCGTGCACAGCGAGCGGCTGAACTCAACGCTGCGGCCGACCAGGTGCCGCTGGAACTGGACCTGAGCGCTATCGGGCAGGGCCGCTTCACGCTGCGAGCAGCACTGCTGCGTGGAGCGGAGACCGTCGCGACCGCGGAGTTGCCGTTCGCCCGCTATGCCATCGCGGACCTGCAGCAGCGGCTGGAGCGTCTGCGAGCGCGGCAGGAGCAGCTTTGGCAGCGCTGCGAGGCATGGAGAGCGCAGGGCGGCCACGGCGGGTATCCCCGCGCCACTCTGGGCGTGGTCTTCGAGTTCGTCCGGAACACCGCCGATGACCTGGACAAGCGCCTGTGCGAGCGTGCCGAAGCTGTGATGGCCGATCTGGAGCGCATGCTGGACGAGGCGGAGTCCGAACTGAACGCCCTGCAAGCCGGCCAGGCCACCGACTGGCCCATGTCGCCGATGGTTCGCGAACGCCTCACCGTCCGCGAGGGCGGCTTCTGGGAAGGCGACCAGCCGGTCTTTCTCATCGGTTTCTGCGGCTGGTGGCAGGTGTGGACCGAATGCCGACGTCTGGCCGACTACGGGATGAACCACGCCGAGGACAGCATCGTGGCCCCCTTCGCGCTGTTGCCGGCCCCGGATGGGGACCCACCGCAGGCGATGCTGGAGGCTAACGAGTGGGCGTGGGAGCGCGGTGACGAAAAGGGCTTCCGCTACAGCCGCATGGTCGCCTGCAACCAGTTGCCCGCCAGCTTCCGCGAGAAGTACCCGGAGGCCGGGGGTGGGGGCTGGGGCGGCGTCTCGACCCTACAACCGGCGGTCAGGGACTTCGAGCGGCGCTACCTGAGCATCATCACGGGTGCCGCGGCGAAGTACGTTTCACCGGGAGTGTACGTGCTGTACGGCGAGAATACCCACACTCTCTCTCGGCATCCGCTGGAAGTGGCTGCTTTCCGGGCGTGGCTGCAGGAGCGGTATGGCAGCATTGCCGCCCTCAATGCGGCCTGGGGCACGGCCTACCCAGACTTTGCGGCGGTGGGCAATGGCGAGGACGCCTCCGGGCCTGTCGCCTGGTACGACCGGAGCATCTTCAACCAGAAGCTCTTCACTGACTGGTCGGCCTGGCTGGTACGGACCGCCAAGGAGAACGACCCGCAGGCTCTCTGCACCGGCTACCCGTCCTTGCTGAGCTGGGATGACTCCTCGGACTTCTCGGCCGGCATTGACATGGAAGCGTTGTGCCGGGTCTTCAATGTAAACGGCTTTGACACAGCGGCGTTGGCCTACGGCGGCAAGCAATGGGCCATGAACTCCATTACGGGTTTCACCATGCCCCAGGAGCTGCTGCGGGCCTTCAACCCCGACCATCCCAACTACGACCCCGAGCTGCACATGGTGAATCTCAAGCAGCCCTATCCGCCCGAGTACATCCGGGCGGCGATGTGGCAGGGCTTCCTGCACGGGCTGTCGGCATCCAGTCTGTGGGTCTACCAGCGCAGCGAGGGCATTGACTCCATGCTGACCTTCCAGCCACGGGTGATGGAAGAGTACCTGCGCACCGGGCTGGACCTGAGGCGCCTGGTGGCGCCGGTGCGTGCCTTCCAGCGCGCGCGGGAGGAAGTGGCGATCCTCTACTCCCTGACCTCCATCGCCTACAACGCCCAACACCTGCCGGAGCTGCGGTCGGCCTATGAGGGCACCTTCTTCCTTGACGCGGACGTGGGCTTTGTCACGGAGCGCACTACTCTGGAGAACGGCCTTGCGGGCAGGAAACTGCTGATTGTGCCCGCGGCCTCGCACGTGCCACCGCCGGTCGTAGCGGCTGTCCGCCAGTGGGTGGAGGCCGGGGGCACCCTGTGGCTGGTCGGTGATTGCCTGACGCATGACACGGCCAACCAGCCGCTGGCGGCCCTCACTGACCTGGAGCCGGCCCGGCTCGAGGGCGAGACCATCCAACGTGCAGACCTGGGCCAGGGGCTGGTGGTGCAGACCGTGGACCGGCGTGATACGGGCGTGTACCGGCGCCTGGGCGAGGCGATGTTCAGCAAGGCAGGAGTGACCCGTGCCCTGCGAGTGGTTGGTGCGGCCGGCGAGCCGGTGGATGGGGTGGAGTTCCGAACGGCGACGCACGACGGCAGCGTCCTGGCGTATGCGCTCAACATGAACAAGGCACCGGTGACGCTGATGGTCAGCGGCGCCGAAGGTGGCATCCGGGACTTGCGCACGGGGACAAGGCGGACGTGGCCGCTGACCCTGGCGCCACTGGAGCTTGTCTTTGGGGTGCTGGACAAGCGGTGAAGTCCGCTGTAAGCTAAGTGCCTACGATGATCCAGGAGCGACCCTTGGTGGTCGCTCCGTCGTTGCCTACCCGAGTTTCCGGAGTGCTGCAGTGGACGAGCAACCTGCCGGGCTAAGCTCCCGACCTGACCCCCTGGCGCTGTCGGCCAGGTCGGCCAGCAGTGCCCGGGGCATCACGTGGCGCATTGTTATCATCGCCTTCCTGATCGCCCCCCTTAACACCTACTTCATGGCCTACCTGCTGGGGCCCCGCGGCATCGAGGACCCCACCGTTGTAGCGCTCTTTTGGAACGTCGTGTTCCTGCTTACCGTTTTCCGGCTCGTCAATGGGCTGCTACAGCGCTACGCGCCGCGTATCGCCTTCTCCCCGGCGGAGATTCTGGCTTTCTTCATCCTCACCGCCGTGTCCACCGCGCCCTCCGGCCTGGACACCATGAAGACCACCTTCGCCACGATGCAGGGCGTGGCGCGGTTCGCAAGCGAGGTGAACCACTGGGAGCAGCTCTTCGGGCGCGAGCTGCCGCTGTCCATGACGGTCAACGACGAGCGGGTGCTGGAGCGGCTGTGGGAGGGGGATTCCAGCATCTTCGACCCGCGCAACTACCGCGCCTGGATCGGGCCGGTGTTCATGTGGTGGCTGCTGTATCTCTTCCTCTGGACCGCCCCGGCGGGGTTTGCCGTGTTGCTACGCAAGCGCTGGGTGGAGCAGGAGCGCATGAGCTTTCCCATCGTGCAACTGCCCTACGAGCTCGCCCAGCCGCGCACCCCGGCCTTCAGGACGACAGCTTTCTATGTGGCGGCCGGGGTCGTGGCCGCCATCAACCTCATCAACGGCCTGCACGAGTTCTACCCCGGCGTGCCGCTGATCACCCTGAAGATCTGGCAGAGTCAGACGCTCAACATCGGACGCTTCTTCGTGGGCCGTCCATGGAACGCCATCGGCACCTTCGAGATGTGTCTCTACCCCTTCGTCATCGGCCTGGGGCTGTTGCTGCCCACCGAGTTGAGCCTGTCGCTATGGTTCTTCTACCTGTTTTGGAAGGCCGAGGCCATCCTGGCGGCATGGTTGGGCGTGACCCTGCCGGAGTTCCCGTACATGAAGGAGCAGTCCTTCGGCGGTTATCTGGCCATTCTGGGGTTCTCATTGTGGGCGGCGCGGCGGTACTTCGCCGGGGTCTGGACCCGCGTTGTCACGGGCGTCCGGGGTGAAGATGACAGCAACGAGGCGCTCTCGTATCGCCAGGCCTCGCTGCTGTTTGTGCTATGCGCGACGGGCGCTGTGCTCATCGGCACCTCCATCAAGATGTCGCCCTGGGTTGCGATCGCCTTCTTTGTGCAGTACTACGCCATGACTGCCATTGTGGGGCGTATCCGGGCGGAGATGGGCCTGCCTACCCACGAACTGGAGCGGCTGGGCCCCACGGTGATGCAGGGCAACCTGCTGGGACCCCGCATTCTGGGGGTGCAGAACCTGACGTCGCTTTCGCTTTTCTTTGGCTTCACCCGCGGACTGCGGAACATCCCCTTCCCGCACCAGCTCGAGGGCCTGTACCTGGCCGAGCGCGAGGGGGCCAGCATGAAGCGCATGCTGGGGGCTACGATGGCCATGGTCCCCTTCGCTGTCGCTCTGGCCTTCTTCTTCACGCTCATGCTGGGCTACCAGCATGGCATCGGCTACTACAAGTCCGGCTGGTACCCCTGGTCGGCGCAGGAGGCCTGGAACCAGCTCGCGAACTGGCTCAATGCCAATCAGGGGTTCCAGTGGGGGCGGATCCTGGCCAGCATCATCGGCTTCTTCGTCTACTTTGGCCTGATGCTGGTGCGGACCCGCTGGGTCTCGTGGCCACTGCATCCCGCGGGCTTCGCGCTGTCTACAACCTACTACATGGCCCACATGTGGTTCCCGATGTTCCTGGCGTGGCTGACCAAGTCCGTCACCATGCGTTACGCCGGGGCACGGTCGCAGCGGGTCTTGAGGTCGGTGGCCTTTGGGCTGATCCTGTCTGACATCATGACCGGGACCCTGTGGATCCTTTACGGGCTGTTCACCAATACGCGAACCTATTCGTTCTGGCCCTAGGGCCAAAGCCGCCGACGGGTACCCGGGCGTTGCCCATGCGGCAGCCACGGGGATACCGAGAAGGGATGGCCGAGGATGAACATCTGGGACTGCCATGTGCACATGCGGGGCGGCGAGACGGCGGACGAGATCCTGAGAGGCATGGACGCGGCTGGCATCACGCGCATCTGCCTGTTCGCCCGCTATCCTGGACGCGACATCGAGGGCCACGGTCCGCCACCAGCCGAAGCGTACCGACCGGCCATTGAGGAAGTCGCCGCCATCCAGGCGGTGGACCCGGACCGCATCTACGGGCTCTTCTGGCCGGATCCCCGCAGCGAGGGCATCCTGGACCTGGTTGAGTACGCACTGCTGGATAAGGGGCTCCGGGGGCTCAAGATGATCCCGAACCACTGGTCACCGTGTGACGAACTGCTCTTTCCGTTGTATGAGAAGATGCAGGCGATCGGCAAGCCCATCCAGTTTCACTCGGGCATTCTCTACGGCTTCGGCGACAGCTCACGCTTCTGCCAGCCGGTGCTGTATGAAGCTCTGGTCAACTTTCCCGGGGTACGGTTCTCGCTGGCACATATAAGTTGGCCGTGGGTGGATGAATGCATCGCGGTCTTCGGGCGGTTCCGGGCCGCCGTCCGTTACCAGACCGCGGACTGCCAGATGTGGATAGACACCTGTCGGGGCACGCCGGATGCCTGGCGGCTGGAGGCGCTGCGGAAGGCCGTGCCGTTCTGCGGGACGAAGCGGCTGATGTATGGCACGGACTGCACGGCCGGCAGCATTGCGGGCAATGCTCCGTGGCACATCAGGAAGGATACGGACATCCTGGTCAACGAGATGGGCCTCTCGGAGGAGCAGGTCGAGGAGTTCTTCTGGGGAGCAGCCGAGGCGCTCTACAGCGGCGGATAGGGGGCATGTCGTCCCCGAGCAACAGGGCCGGCCTCTCTCGCGGGGCCGGCCCTGTGTTGTCTGCCGCCATGGGCGCTACTTGGTGAGCTTCACGGTCTGCTCCGACACCACTGCGCCCGAGGCATCGAGTAGCTGCGCCAGGACCGTGTACTCGTTGGCTTTGCCGAGGAAGACCTCAGGGCTCACCTCCGGGCTCTGCCAGCGTCCCTCGCTGTCGGCCTTGAGATTGCCCTGCCAGAGCTGTCCTGTCACCGTCGTAATGAGCCGGGTGCGAAAACTGATAGTCAGGCGCACGGTGCTGCCCGGGGGCGCGGTCCCTTCGACGACGATGGGGTCCGTCACCGCACTGCCGTCGGCCGGACTGGCAATCTGCAGCTCATTGGGCAGTGTGGCGTCAATGGTCAGGCGGTTGGTTGCAGCCATGGTGGCGGCTTTGCCCCCCGGTGGACGGTAGCGCACTGTAACCTCGGCGTCTGTAACCTGATCGCCGGCTTGCACGGTGTAGGTGCCGCGGTAGTTGAGGGTATTGCCGTCCCGCGTCATGGGCAGTCCGCGCTTCCAGTCGCCGATGCTAAACGTCGCCACCCCGCCCGGCTCCGCCACACGGGCGCTCACCGTGACTGTCTGGCCCAGTAAGAGCACCCCGCGCGCGTTGTGCCACACGGCCGCGATGGCAGCCGCCGCAGGAGCCGAGACACGGAAGGCCCACTCGTTGGTGGCCTCATTGCCCGCCAGGTCTTGCAGGCGGACCTGCACCCGATGCTTCCCGGGCGCGAGGTCCTGGGCATTGTAGATCGCCCTCCCATCACCGACCGCTGTGTCTGCGGTTACGTCCTCCCCGTCCACATGCAGCGTCACACTGGCGGCGTCAACGCCGGAGCCCTCCCCATCGCTGTAGCCGATCTCGATGCTGGGGCTGCTGTTCTCAACCACGCTGTCCGGCGCGGGGATACTGTCGGCGAAGACCGGGGCCGTGTTGTCAATGGTCAGGGTCTGGACCGCCATGACCGGTCGGGCCCGTTTGCCGCCCTTGGTGAGATTCCCGACCAGTCGGAGGCCCTTGGCCTCCACGCCTGCGGGCACAGTGAAGTCCGCCCGGTACACCCCCGGCTCCGCTTCCGGCAGAGCCACCGACGGAGCCACACGGTTGGAGATGCTGGCACTGGCCTCCCCGCCCGGAGTGCCCTGCAACTGGATGGACAGCACATCACCCGACTTGAAGGCTGTTCCCGGGTTGCTCAAGCCGATGGTCAGGATCTCAACCTTCTCGCTGGCAGGGGGTGGTGTCGGCGCAGCCGCCAGCTCGATCTGCCATATGGTGCGTGTCATGGGCTGGAAGCGAGCGGTGACTTCGCTGCCGGCCGTGACCTGTTGCAGACTGGCCGCACTGCCATCCGCCATGCTCACGCGCACATTGCTGCTCAGGGATAGGGCGCTGCCATCCTCAAAGAGCAAGGTGTTGGCGGCGACGGCGGCTATCTTGCCCGTCTTCTCGCCGTACGAAGCAGCTAGCTGCTGAACCTTGCCCTCCGCATCCACCTGAGCCTGGACCAGGTCTCCGACCTGTAGGTCGGCGGCCTGCGCGGGCGCCGCTCCTCCGTCAGCGGGGCCGCGGGTGAGGGGCGTGCCGGGTGGGAGCTGGAGCAGGCGCAGGTTGTCGCTGCCACTGAGCTGCAGGACGACACTGGGCACCGCGCCCTGGAAGAGCTGCACCACCGTGCCCTCCAGCGATGTGAGCTCCGGAACCGGCGGCTCTACCACTGCCGGAGGACCCACAACGGTTGGGGGCCCCTCGGTGGGCGGTAGAGCGGTCGCGCCACCAGAGGTTCCGTCCAGCGGGATGTCGATGAAGGCGGTCTGCAAGGCAGGGTCCCATTTCACCGTGCCGCCGAAGGCCTCGGCCGGGAAGCGTAGCGGGACGTAGGTGCTGCCCCCGATCAGCATCGGCGCCACCGGCAGCGGCACTGACGCCCCGTTGACCTTGGCGGTGCGTACACCGATCGTGAGCTCGATGGTCGTGTTTCCGCGGATAGCGAGGATCATCTGCTGGGTGGCAAACCATTTCACTTCGGCATTGAGCGCCTCAAAGACGTCGCGCATGGGCAGCAGGATACTGCCGCTAACATTGACGGGCGACCGACTGGTGATCAGCGGCGCGCCGTTGATGACGACGGAGGCCGCAAACACGCTACTGGTCATGCCGAGCAGGGCGAGCACGAGGCCGACCGACCGCGAAAGCCTCTGCCCTAACGGTTGGCTTCGCATGCGAAATCACCCTTTCGATTCTATGGGAGGTGGGTCTTGGTGTGGTTCGTCCCTTCGAGGGGCATTCCCTTTCGCACCATCTGCCAAACCCCCGTTTGGGGGTGATGGCGCTCTTTCCTGGCCGTTCTTCCCCTGAGTGAGCGATTGTGCTATGATTCCCCGGGCGGCCAATCGCGAGCGAGGAACTGGTCCCTTTGAGCTACACGGCAGGCGTAATACTGGCCTGCGGAGCCATGGCCGTCGTCATTGGTATGGCTCATCAGATCTGGCTTTACACCCGCGGCCACAGCCTGATCACACGCCGCCAGTTCGTCCTGCGGATCGTCAATGGGCTTCTGCTGCTAACCACGGTCGCAATGATCTTTGCGGGTTCGGCCTATCGCCCGCAGGACCTGAGGCTGGCCCTGCTGCTATGGGCTGTGTTGACCGTGTTGCCAGTGGCTGTGATCATTCTGGCGCTGGTTGACCTCCGCGAGATCCAGCGCGTTCGGCACCAGCGCCAAGCTGAACTCTACCAACACTTGGCCCAGTTGCAGAGCGAGTTACGCGACAAGGGGGCAGACAAGCGCTGAGCGAGGGCCCCGAACTCTGGATGCGGCGAGCCCTAGAGCTGGCGGAGCGCGGCCTTGGACGCACCTCTCCGAACCCGGCGGTGGGGGCTGTGGTGGTGCGCGAGGGCGAGGTGGTTGCCGAGGCCTGGCACCAGCGGGCTGGGGAGCTGCATGCCGAGCGTCTGGCGCTCCTGCAGGCGGGCGAACGCGCACGTGGCGCTGAGCTTTACTGCACCCTGGAGCCATGCTGCCACTACGGACGCACGCCGCCGTGCACTGACATCATCATCCAGAGCGGTGTCAATGCGGTCTGGTACGCGGCCGACGACCCGGACCCGCGCTGCGCCGGCAAGGGCGCCGAGACGCTCCGGGCCGCTGGTGTCACCGTCCATCGGGGCTTGCTGGCCCCTGAGGCTGAACGGCTCAACGAGGCATATCTGCAGCACAAACGGACCGGGCTACCGTTCGTCACCGTGAAGCTGGCGTGCAGTCTGGACGGGAAGGTGGCGACCCGCACCGGCCAGTCGCGCTGGATTACGGGGCCTGAGGCTCGCACCCTCGTCCATGAGTTGCGGGATCGGTCTGACGCTGTTATGGTGGGAGTCGGGACGGTACTGGCCGACGACCCCCAACTGAATGTGCGCCTCGACCGCGAAGGGACGAGCGACCCCTTGCGGGTCGTGGTGGACTCGCGCGCCCGGACGCCGGCGGAGGCCAGAGTCCTGGCTCCCGGCGCTCCCTGCGTCGTGGCGGTCACCACTGGCGCCGCCCCAGACCGGGTGCAGAAGCTGGTGGCGGCAGGGGCTGAAGTGCTGTCGCTGCCCTCTGACCACGGCCAAGTGGACCTGCGAGCGCTGCTGACAGAGTTGGGCGCCAGAGGCGTGATGAGTCTGCTGTGCGAAGGCGGCCCCACCCTGGCGGCGTCGCTGCTTACCGCCGGACTGGTCAATAAGTGCCTGTTCTTCTATGCCCCGAAGCTGCTGGGGAGTGAGGGGCTGTCAGCGGTCGGGGAGCTGGGCCTTGACGAGGTGGCCCAGGCGCCGACCCTGCGGCTCGAGGAAGTAAGAAGACTCGGAGATGACCTGCTGGTGACGGCGTACCCGTGTTCACCGGACTGATTCGCGAAATCGGCACCATCTTAAGCGTGCGGCCGACCGCCACGGGGCGCGACCTGGTCGTTCGGTGTCCGCTGCTGGCCGCCGAGGCGCTGACGGGCGACAGCATTGCCGCCAACGGTGTCTGCCTGACCGTAACCGCGCTGACCGGCGACGGCTACGCTTGCCACGCGGGCGCTGAGACCCTTGGCCGTAGCACTGCTGGCTCCTGGGAGCCCGGGCGGCGTCTGAACCTGGAGCCGGCGCTGCGAGTCGGGGACCGTCTGGGCGGGCATTTTGTGCAGGGCCATGTGGACTGCGTAGGCCGATGTGTGGGACGACAGGCCCGCGGGGAGACCGTCCTTTTTGAGTTCAGCCTGCCTCCTGAGCAGTCCGTTTTCCTGGTGGAAAAGGGCAGCGTGGCCGTGGACGGCATCAGTCTGACCGTCACAGGTGTCCGCGATGACGTGTTCGGGGTAGCCATCATCCCCCACACCCTCGCCCAGACCACGCTGCAGGACATGCAACCCGGCCAAGACGTGAACATCGAGGTCGATATCCTGGCCAAGTATGTGCACCGTGCGCTGGGGTTGCGCGCAGGCGGCATCACCTCCGAGTTTCTCGCGGAGCACGGCTACATGTAGGAGCGTCGGCGGGGACTGATGCCCCGCCTCGAGACGACCATGGACGCAGACGATGCGGTACAAGCAGCGCTGGAGACCCTACGACGCGGCAGCTTCGTGATCGTGGTGGACGAACACGAGCCAGGGGCGTCCGGCGATCTGGTGCTGGCCGCCAGCGAGGCTACTGCTGAGCGGCTCAACTTCATGATGCGGGAGGCCCGTGGCCTGATGGTCGTGGCGCTGACCCCGGAGCGCCTGGACGAACTCGACCTGCCGCCAATGGTCTCCGACCTGTGGCAGGTGGACAGCGACCGGGCGGCTTTTGCCGTCTCCGTGGACGCCCGTATCGGCGGCGACGATAGTGCCGTGGGCAAGGCGACAACCATCGCCGCGCTGCTGAACCCGGAGACGACCCCCCGCGACCTGCTGCGACCGGGTCACATCCTGCCGGTGCGGGCAGCCCCGGGCGGCTGCCTCGTGCGCGCTGGGCACACCGAGGCGGCGCTGGACCTGGCCCACCTGGCCGGCCTCTACCCGGCGGCGGTTCTGTGCCGTATACTGGCTCCCGATGGCCAGCCCGCGGACCTGCAGCAGCTTCGAGAGTTTGCGGCCCGCCATGACCTTCCCATCGTCTCAATCGCCGAGCTCATCGCTCGCCGGCGCACCACCGAGAAGCTGGTCATCCGCCAGGCCGAGGCGCTGCTACCGACGGTGTTTGGGGAGTTTCGAGTCATCATCTACTCCAGTGTGCTGGACGGCGCTGACTACATCGCTATCTGCAAGGGCGACCTGAGTGCCTGTGCGGCACCGCTGGTGCGCGTGCACTCTGGCTGTGTGACCGGCGACCTGCTGGGGTCATTGAAGTGTGACTGCGGCTGGCAGCTCTCGGCCGCGCTGCAGATGATCGAGGCCGAAGGCTGTGGCGTGCTGGTCTACATTCCCGGACACGAAGGCCGGGGCATCGGCCTGGCCAACAAGATCCGGGCCTATCACCTCCAGGACTGTGGGCTGGACACGGTCGAGGCGAACGTGGCACTGGGTTTCCCGCCCGATTTGCGAGACTATGGCCTCGGGGCACAGGTACTGGCCGATCTGGGGATCACGCGCATGCGGCTGATGACGAACAACCCCGCCAAGTACGCAGCACTGATTGGGCACGGCCTGGAAGTTGTGGAACGCGTCTCGCTGGAGTGCCCGGGCAATCAGTACAACCTGCGGTACCTGGTCACCAAACGGGACAAGCTGGGGCATTTGCTGCAGCAGTGCGATACCGATGAGGGAGATTAGAGATGGCCAACTATGAGGGCACCTACGAGGCGGCTGGATTGAGGTTTGCAGTGGTGGTCAGCCGCTTCAATGATTTCATCACTCGGCGACTGCTGGACGGGGCTCAGGACGCCATCAACCGGCACGGTGGCGATGCGACACAGTGCGACTATGCCTGGGTGCCGGGCGCCTTTGAGTTGCCCCTGGTCGCCAAGCGGCTGGCGGAGAGCGGACGCTACGATGCCGTTATCTGCCTGGGGGCGGTCATCCGCGGCGGGACGGCGCACTTCGACTACGTTGCCGGCGAGGCGGCCAAGGGCATCGGGCTGGCCAACTTGCAGACTGGGGTGCCCATCGTCTTTGGCGTGCTGACGACCGACACCCTGGAACAGGCCATCGAGCGGGCGGGTGTGAAGCTCTCGAACCGCGGCGCCGAGGCCGCCATGACGGCCATCGAGATGGCAAACCTGCTGAAGCAGTTGCCGAAGGGAGACTAACATGCAGCAGCGGGCGGGTGTGAGTGGCTGCGCCCTACTGGCGCTGGCCCTGGCCTTTGGGGTGGTGGGCGGCGTTGGTGGGGCGTACGTGATCTGCCAGCGCGTGCTCGCGCGGACGCAGCCAGCGGACCAGACCCTGCCGACCGCCCCGAGCACTGACACCACCAAGCTGGTCGTAACGAGCGATGAGAACGCCATCGTGAAGGCCGTGAAGAAGGCGGGGCCTTCAGTGGTGAAGATCGTGGCCGCCCAGGAGCCGGTCAGCCCGTGGGAGTACTTCTATGGTGGGGGCCCGCGCGTGGGCATCGGTTCCGGCTTCATCGTCACCTACAAGGGGCGACAGGTCGTCCTCACCAATCACCACGTCATCGCGGGGGCCCAGCGCCTGGTGGTCAAGCTCACCGATGGCCGCCAGATCGAGGGAAGGTACGGCGGGTCGGAGGAGAGCTCGGACATTGGAGTCGTGGAACTGGTGGACCCGCCGGCGGGGCTCAAGAGCGCTACCCTGGGCGACAGCGAGGCCCTGCAGATCGGTGAGTGGGTCATCGCTATCGGCAACCCCTTTGACTATGAGAACACCGTCACAGTCGGCGTGGTGAGCGCCAAGGGCTACCGGCCGGTGGGCGAAGACCGCTACCAGGACGTCATTCAGACCGACGCCGCCATCAACACCGGCAACAGCGGCGGGCCCCTGGTCAATCTGGCCGGCGCTGTGGTGGGGGTCAACTACCGCATCTACTCAACGACCGGCGCGACGGTGGGCATCGGCTTCGCCATCCCCATCAGCACGGCAGAGCAGATGCTTTACTACCTGTCGGAGGGAGGCCCCTGGATCGGTCTGGGCGAGACGGTGCCCAACAGCATGGGTCTGGCGCAGTACCTGGGTCTGGCGACGGCTGACGGCGTGGTCCTGGTGGAACCGGTGCCTGGGGGGCCCGCTGCCAAGGCCGGCCTGCGCTCGCGCGACGTCATTGTGGCCGTAGATGGCGCGCCGGTGCGCAACAGCGACGAGCTGCGGGATGCCCTGCTCAAACATCGCATCGGTGACACCATCACGCTCAGCGTGCAGCGCGGGGAGGAGAAGCTGGAGGTGCAGGTCGTCGCCGGTCGGCATCCACAGGCGCGGAATCGATAGCGGCGTTCGGCTGAAGCTGTGCCCGACGCGCCCGTCCGCCGGACCGGGTCACCGGGAGCGCCAGCACGTCTGGCGTCGCCGGCGTGTCGGGGGCGAGTTCAGCCCCACCCCGGATGCGAGCGATAGCCACGGCAAGAAAAACGGCCCTGCTGGCAGCAGGGCCGTAGACGGTAACACACGCAATAGGCCACCCCCGGGCGCCTTCAGGGTTCTCTTCTCTTAGCGTGGCTCGATGAAAAGCCTGATGGCGGTGCGCTCACTTCCCTCGATCTCTACGTCTACAAAAGCGGGATAGCACACCAGGTCGAGGCCGGAGGGGGCGAGAAAGCCTCGCGCTATGGCTACCGACTTGATCGCCTGGTTCAGAGCGCCTGCCCCGATGGTCTGGACCTCAGCCCGCCCTGTCTCACGGATGGTTCCCGCTAGCGCCCCTGCCACCTTATTGGGGTCGGAAGTGGACTTGACCTTGAGAACGCTCAATCCTGGTGCCCCCTTCAGTTGCGAAGAATGCCGTGACGAAAGCGCGCCCAGCTCTCGCCCGGCGTAGGACGCTCGTTGATGCTATCAGACCACAACAGGCACTGTGACGGTACTGAGACGGTTGGCCCTTGTCGGGGCCGGAGCGGCCATGAGAGTATGATAGGTATGGCAGTTAGACTGGCACCTTACGACAGACCACACTGCCCGTGTCAGCGACTAGTCGCCGACCGGTAGCGAAATCCTTTGTATACCCTTAGCGCCCATATTGTCAAGACTGGCCTCAATCAGCACCGCGTTGAGCTGACCGGTCGTGACCTTGGGCACCTCGAAGCGCTGCGGCATTCCTGACGTGAATCGGCGCAGGACCACGCGGCGGTCCACCCCGATGATGGTGCCGGTGGGACCCGTCATGCCCACGTCGGTGATGAAGGCAGTGCTTCCCGGTAACAGGCCCTCATCAGCGGTCTGGACGTGGGTGTGGGTGCCCAGGACGGCGCTGACTCGCCCATCGAGATGATAGCCGAGGGCCTGCTTCTCGGAAGTGGCCTCGGCGTGGAAGTCCACAATGATGACCTGGGCGTGCTCGGACAGCCGCTGGACTTCCTCATCGCCGCGGCGGAAGGGGCAGTCATTGGGGTCCATGAAGATGCGCCCAACGAGATTGATGACGCCCACTGTTACACCGTTGGCGGCCTCGTAAAGCGCACTGCCACGCCCGGGCACACCGGGAGCGAAATTGGCGGGTCGCAGGATCTGCGGGTGGCTGTCCACGAGCGTTGGCCCCTCGCGGTTGGCCCAGATGTGGTTGCCGCTGGTCAGGCAGTCCACGCCGGCGGAGAGCAGCTCGTCGGCCGTGCGGGCCGTGATGCCCCAGCCGGCGGCAGCGTTCTCGCAGTTGGCGATGACGAAGTGGGCCCCGAGTTCCTCACGCAGCCGCGGCACGGCCCGGGACACAACCGCTCGACCGGGCCGGCCCACGACGTCACCGATAAACAGCACTCTCACGCGTTGGCCTCACTCTCGCAGGGCTATGGGGAGGGGTGCGGGCGGCCCGGGCCTACCGCCGCCCGCACGAGGAGCTCCGGACTCGCGGCGAGGTCGCCGCTAGACAGATGGCCCTCGCCTGGGCAAGCCGAGAGCCCCCCATGCAGGGACTGGTTGGATTGCGTACGGTTACTTCGCGTACTCGATGGCTCTGGTCTCACGGATCACCGTGACGCGGATCTGGCCCGGATAGTCCATCTCGCTCTCGATGCGCTCCACCATGGACTTGGCCACGCGGTGCGCTTCCAGGTCGTCAATACGCTCGGGTTTGACGATGACGCGCACCTCGCGCCCAGCCTGGATGGCATACACTTTGTCCACGCCGTCGAAGCTGCGGGCTATAGCCTCCAGCTCCTCCAGGCGCTTGAGGTATTTCTCCAGGGTTTCACGGCGAGCGCCGGGCCGGCTGGCCGAGATGGCATCAGCGGCCTGCACCAGCACCGCCTCCAGTGACTTGATCTCGACCTCCTCGTGATGTCCCAGGATGGCCTCGACAACCGCTGCATGCTCGCCGCGCGCCGCGGCGATGTCAGCCCCGATCTGAGCGTGTGAGCCATCCCGCTCGAAGTCCATGGCCTTGCCCAGGTCATGCAGCAGTCCGGCGCGGCGAGCGATACCTACCCGTGCGCCAAGCTCTCCGGCCATGGCGCCGGCCAGATGTGAGACCTCGATGGAGTGCTTCAGCACATTCTGACCATAGCTGGTCCGAAAGTGCAGCTTGCCCAGCAGCCGCATGATCTCCGGGTGCAGGCCCGAGACACCGGTCTCAAAGGTGGCCTTCTCGGCCGCCTCCCGTATCCGCTCTTCCACGTTCTCCCGGGCCCGCTCCACCATCTCCTCAATGCGCCCGGGGTGGATGCGACCGTCACCGATCAGGCCCTCCAGGGCCACTCGCGCAGTCTCCCGCCGCACCGGGTCAAAGCCAGACAACACCACCGCCTCGGGGGTGTCATCTACAATCAGGTCAATGCCCGTAAGCTGCTCAAAGGCTCGGATGTTGCGGCCTTCGCGGCCGATGATGCGCCCCTTCATCTCGTCGCTGGGCAGGGGGACCACCGAGACCGTCGTCTCTGTGGTCTGCTCCACCGCGCAGCGCTGGATGGCCTGGCCGATGATCCACGCTGCCTTGCGACGGCCCTCCTCCCGCGCCTCACGCTCCGCCCGCTCGATAAGCTGGGCACTTTCCAGGGCGATGTCCTTGCGCACCTCGTCCAGCAGGATCTCTCGGGCCTCCTGGGTGGAAAGCCTCGCCACACGCTCCAACTCCTGCCGGCGCTCGGCGAGCAGTTCCTCAGCCTCGGCCGCCTTCTGCTCCAGAGCTCTTTCTTTCTCTTCCAGTTTGTGGGTCTGGCGGTCCAACTCGGCCTTCTTGCGCTCCAGAGCGTCCTCACGCTCCTCCAGGCGCTTCTTGGCCCGGTCCAGCTCCGCCCTTGTCTGCTTGTTCTCCTTCTCGACCTCCGCACGGAGGCGGATGGCCTCCTCCTTCGCGGCTAGCTGCATCTCACGGCGCTCGGCCTCCAGGATCTTCTCCGCTTCCGCACGGAGCCTCTGCGCCTCACTGATCTCGGTCTGCAGCTTCTCGGCCTGACGCGTGATGCGCGTGCTGGCGATATACCAGGCAATGGCCGCCACCAGGGCCGAGACAGCAACGATGATGATTATGTCAACGGATGACATGCTCGACACTCACCTCCGGGATAGTGCCTCTCCTACATCACCTCCGACGACTCGTCTCCAGGCTCCAGTCGCTCCAGGGCGTCGGCGATGGTCTCGCCGTCAAACCCCCGACGGGCCAGGTACTGGTAGATGCGGGCGCGTCGCCGCGGCCATTCCTGCGCACCCCATCGCGCATTGAGTTGCTCCGCGGTCTTCCGGGCCAGCTCGGTTTCATGGAGCTCTTCGGCCCGTTGCGCCATCACTTCTCTGATCAGGTCCTGCGGTACCCCCTCTTGCTGCAGCTTCAGCTCAATGGCCCGGCTTCCCAACCGGCGCTGCCGCAGGGACACCACACGGTCCTGTGCATACTGCGCGTCGTCCAGAAGGCCTCGTTCCGCCAGCCAGTCCAGGGTCGCGGTGACCGCCCAGTCGGGGTACCCGCGAGTAGTGAGCCGCTGCCCGAGGTCAGCCCGGGTCCGCGCCCGTTGGCCCAGGGCCCGCAAGGCGGCATCCCTGGTCTCGTGCAGGGCTATGGTCTGGCGTAGTGTTGTCAGCGCGTCGGAGGAGAGGCGTTGTCCGACGGCCAACCCCAGCTTGTCAAGGTACTTGCGTGTCAGTTGCCATGCCCGCTCGCCGTCCACATACACCTCCAGGCGAGCACCACGCGGTGACCGCCTGATGTCGGTAATCACATGCTCCTCGGGCATTCTCACCCCCTCCCGTTGCCCGCCAGCGCCGCACCGGGGAATGACTGCTTCGCCGGAGGCGCAGGTCGTGAAGCAATATCAAGTGCTATTCGTCCTTCTCAGTCTCCAGGGCCAAGGTCTCCCGGGGCACCGCCTCGGGCAGCGGACCGAGACCAGCCTGCTCACGCACGAGGTTCTCGATAGTGCGGGCGACGTCGTAGTGCTCAGCCAGGAAGTTGACTGCATTCTCTCTCCCCTGCCCCAGGCGATCGTCGCCAAAGTTGAACCAAGAGCCCGTCTTGGTAACGATGCCGCGCTCCACAGCCTCATCCAGAAGGCATCCCTCATGGGAGATGCCGCGGCCGTAGATGATATCGAACTCGCACTTCCTGAAGGGCGGGGCGACCTTGTTCTTGACCACCTTGACGGCGCAGCGCCCGCCGATGATGTCGGTGCCCTGTTTCAGGGTCTCAGCGCGCCGTAGCTCCAGGCGCACCGAGGACCAGAACTTCAGCGCACGGCCGCCCGGGGTGGTCTCCGGGTTGCCGAACATGACTCCGATCTTCTCACGGATCTGGTTGATGAAGATGCAGACCGCGCGGGTGTTGGCGACCGACCCCCCGATCTTGCGTAGCGCCTGGCTCATGAGTCGCGCCTGCAGGCCCACATGGGAGTCGCCCATGTCTCCCTGTAGCTCGGCCGAAGGCACCAGGGCCGCCACAGAGTCAATGACGATGGCGTCCAGCGCTCCGCTACGGATCAGGGTGTCAGCGATCTCAAGGGCCTGCTCGCCGGTGTCAGGCTGGGAGACCAGCAGCTCGTCGAGGTCCAGGCCCATGGTCTCGGCCAACTCGCGCGGAAAGGCGTGCTCCGCGTCAATGAAGGCGACCGTGCCGCCCATGCGCTGGGCTTGCGCCAGGACACTGAGGGCCAGGGTCGTCTTGCCGGATCCCTCGTTGCCATAGATCTCGATGATGCGGCCGCGGGGCAGACCGCCCACACCCAGAGCAATGTCGAGGGTCAGGGCACCAGTCGGGATCGCCTCGATAGCCAGCCGGTTCGGCTCCTGGCCCAGGCGCATGACCGCGCCCTCCCCGTGCTGCTTCTGGATCTGAGACAGCGCCAGATCCAGGGCCTTGGCTCGCTTGTCCTTGTCATTCTCGTCGCGCGCGGTTGCCACGTTGTGACCCTCCCATGCTGGGTCTCGGTGTCTACGCCTGTTCGCGCTGCAGCGCGAAGCTGGCCAGGTTGGTGTAAGTCGGTCCGGTGCCGGCAAGGTCGCTACGCACCAGATGAAACTCCTCGGCCTGCAGGAACCCCGCGGTGAAATGCCCCTCCCGGGTCAGGGCGGAGTTCAGTTCGCCAAGCCCGTGGCTATCCCGGACGCGACCGATGGTGCAGTGGGCAGCAAAGGGCTTGTTGTCGCCCAGTACCAGCGCCCGTTCGCCCAGCACCGACGCCAGGTTCGCCGCCAACCCCTCCAGGCTATTCACACCGGCCCCGCAGCCGACCCAGATGACTCGCGGGCTGCGGCCATGGGGGAAGGTCCCCACGCCGGCCAGTTCGACCCGCACCGGGGCGCTCCGCCGGCCCGTCTCCTCCCCTACCTCCACCAGAGCCGGCAGCAGGCGCTCGGGCACGTCCCCCAGGAACTTGAGAGTGAAATGCAGGTTCGCCGGCTGGACCCATGACACCCGGGCCGGGACGCCGCGCAGCCGGTCAATCAAGGCACCCACGGCAGTCTGCGTCTCTGGACTAAGCCTCAACGCGTAGAACAGGCGAAGCATCTCGCCCGGCTTGCCCGTCATCAATCCGGGCCCCTCTCTCACACCGCTCCCAGCAAGCGTTTGCGCAGCAGCGCCAGCGCCATCTCCGAGACACGGGCCTTGAACTGCTCCCGTGTGGACGGCCAGGTCTGCTCGATGACAACAGTGCCGTTATCGTCGGCGACGGCCACGTAGACCAGACCAACGGGCTTCTCCGGCGTGCCGCCTCCGGGTCCTGCGATGCCGGTCGTGGCGAGGCCATAGGTGGTGCCACTTAGCTTCCGCACGCCTTGGGCCATCTCCCGCGCACAGGCCTCGCTGACGGCGCCATGGTCGCGCAGCGTGCTCTCGTTTACCCGCAGAAGCCGCTGCTTGGTCTCGTTGGCGTAAGCCACTACACCGGTCATGAAGTAGTCCGAGGCGCCGGCCACGTCGGTGATGCGACTGGCGATGAGGCCACCGGTGCAGCTCTCGGCCACAGCCAGCGTAGCCCCGCGCTCGCGGAGGAGCTTGCCAACCACCACGGGCATGGTCTCATCATCGGCGCCAAGGACGTGCGCGCCCAGGACCTGGCGTATATGAGCCTCGAGGGGGGCGAACTTGCGATCGGCTTCAGCCTGGTCGGCGGCCTTGGTCGCCAGGCGAACCCGCACCAGTGCCGGCGAGGCGTACATGGCGATGGTGGGATCGGTCTGAGCGCTGATGAGGTCGCCCAGCATGTCGGCGACCTGCGACTCCCCAATCTCTGTCAAGAGGAGGCTACGTGAGTACAACACGTTGGCCGGCCCCAGCCGCTCCCGCAGCATTGGCAGGACGCTGCGCTGAAGCATCTCCCGAAACTCGGGGGGCGGGCCGGGGAGCGCGGAAATGAGCTTGCCCTCGTGTTCGACGAACACCCCGGGGGCCGTGCCACAGACGTTCTCCAGATGGTGCCCACCCGAGGGGACGTCACACTGCTTGAGGTTGCTCTCGGCAACGACGCGGTTGCGGGCGGCGAAAAACTCGCGGAGGCGCTGCTCAGATGCGGGGACGCGAACCAGCGGACGACCTGTGGCCGCGCTGATCGCTTCGCGGGTCAGGTCGTCGTCAGTGGGGCCCAGACCCCCGATCAGGATAACCACGTCGGCGCGGCCCAGAGCGGTCTCGATGGCCGCGGTCAGGCGCTGCAAGTTGTCCCCCACGGTCTGCCGCTGGTGCACGTCTACGCCGATCTCGGCCATGCGTTGCGAGAGATAGGCTGCGTTGGTGTCGACGATCTCGCCCAGCAGCAGCTCGGTGCCGACAGAGATGATCTCGGATTTCAATGTTGTTCTTCTTGTATGTTATCAGCCGGCGCAACCCGCTGCGAGACCCACGTGGGAGCCGTCAGGGATGCCCTGCTGCGTGTCCGGTACGTGTAGGCTAGATTATATGCCCTGCGGCAGGCCAAGTCAAACGGCCTGTGGAACGAGTACACCGGGGGCGAGTAGCGCGGGAGAGGGGTCAGTATAGTGATAAAGTACCATGTTGGGATAATCTTCTTCATCCTCGCATGGCTCAGCATCGCAGCCGCCGCACCACCGGTCCCGGAGTCCGCGGAGGCTGTCATTCCAGGGGTTGCCGCCGCTCCCCGACTGGACGGTGTGCTGGATGACGATTGCTGGGGCGGGGCCGCCCGCCTCACGGGCTTTGCCGCGCCGGGGAAGTTCGCTGCGGCCGAAAAGCCCGTAGTCGTGCTGCTGGCCTACACCGACGATGCCCTCTACGTGGGCGCGACCTGCGCCGAACCACGGCCGGAGCGCATCAAGTCCCTGGCCCGGCAAGGAATGCGCAGTGTCTGGCAGGACGACTGCCTGGAGATCTTCCTGCGTACTGGCGAGAGCGCGCTGGATGTGGACCAGTTCATCGTCAACAGTGCTGGCGTCAGACAGGCTGAGCGGATACGCGCGGGGCGCTATGAGCCGGCTTTCGCGCCCGCATGGGAGGCCGCCGGCAGAGTCGACGCAGCCGAGTGGACCGTCGAGGCGGCAATCCCGTTCGCAGTCCTGGTAGTGGAGACTCCGCAACCAGGCACGATGTTCCAGTTGGCCCTGGGACGGGAAGATCACACCGGAGGCGAGCCGGTGTTGACCAACTGGCCCCAGGGAGCGGCCTATGGAGCGATGGGCGGTTACGGACGTATCTACTTTGGCACCGCGAACCACCTTCGCAACCCTGATATGGCGCAGCAGGGCCCCAACGGCCCGACCGACTGGTCGTTTGGCGCCGACGGCAAGGACCGGGAGCTGTTCAGCTCCGAGGTTGAGGGCGACGAGGCGGTCATTGTGCTGCAGAGCCCCAATCGCTACGCCACGGCCTCGCAGAGCCTCAAGCTGCGGCCCCAGACCTGGTACCGACTGGAGGCGTGGGTCAAGGGCGAGGCGTCGGTGAACTTGCGGGCCCGCACCTCCCCCGTGGCAGGGCAACCGACGGTTCCCTACGACGTCACAGCGAGGCCGTCGCCCGAGTACCGCAAAGTTGAAGTTCGCTTTCCCAGCGGCGAGACAGGAGAGGCGCTTATCATCATCGGCTCCCTTGAAGGCTACGGCGAGGGAGAGGTGCGGATCGCGCAACTGCGAGTTGTCCAGGACGTCAATATGGAGGCCGATGGCCCGGCGATCCCGATCGCCGCGGCGGGCCGTACCGTGGTCAAGAAGCTGCTGGTTTCCGACTGCCGCGTGGTGCGCGGCTTTGTGACCAGCCCCGTGGACGGACGCCTGCGGTCCTACGACTGGGATGTCAACGTCTGGGAGTACGGTATGGCTGGCGCCGGGGCCGGTGTGGGCTACGCGTACCGCAACAACGACGGCCTACACATCACGCTGGCCGACCGCGAGGGCGTGGATGCCGTGCAGATCAGGCGCGGGGCGGCGGTGAAGCTGTATGCCGATGCTGAGCGTTACGACGACCCGGGGTCGGCGCCCCTGGTCTGGGAGTTCCATGGTCGCGCCGAAAGCTCGCGAGCACTCTTCCAGGAGCGCGTGCGAAGCGACCGGTTCAGCTTCTTCAACCGGACCGACGGCCTCATCGCCGATGTCAGCTTCTTCCGTATGGGAGGGACGGTGAAGGGCCGGCCGGACACGACGCTGGGAGTCGGCGGACCAGGGGCCTTTGGGGAGTTGGCCGCAGTCGCGGAGGACCGCTTCCCCGAGCAGGACCGGGCGGTGTTTGGGCTGGGGGCAGGGCTGACCGGCACCCTGGCCGTGGAGAAGGGGCGCAGTGCTCACCTGCTCACTGAGCCACTGGCGGCGGAGACGCCGCTGGATGCCATCGGTGTGCAGTTGACGCTGGCAGGCTTGCCGGACCTGTGCCCGGCCACGATTGCCGTGCAGGACCCCCTGGAGCCGCGCGCTGAGCTCATGGGGGTGGACGTGACGCTGCAGGGCGGGAGTGGCGAGGTGGTGCTGGACTTTCCGGACCAGGTGGTTCCGGCCGGCCGGCGGCTGTGGTTGACACTGAGCTTTGGGGCCCCGGTGACGGTGGAAGGCCTTCAGGTCAAGCTTCACAGGCTCACCCGCGAAGAGGCGGTACCCGAGGCGCTGGCCTACCGCAAGCTGCAGATGCGCGGCCTGTTCTGCCAGCTCAGCGAGGCCCGGCAATGGATGACCCTCAACCGCAACACCGACCTGGAGCAATTCTACCGCGAAAACCACTGGGGGCCCGCCATCCGCGAGCTAACGGAAGCCCTGGCGCACTGCAAGGACCTCGGCCCCAATGACGACCTGGTGCGATGCTATGACGAGTGGATCTGGGCGCGGTCGCGAGACCTGCCTCCCTTCGAGCCCCGGATAGACGAGTCGCCGGGAGCGCCAGAATGGGCCGTGTTGGCGCGGCAGGCATGGCTGCAGAGCCGGGCCGTGGCGGAGTGGTGGCTGGACAACAGACTGGTGCCCACTGGCGAACTGGGCGGGCTGGTGGGCGATGACTCCGACTTCTACCAGAACCTGGCGGACCTGCCGATGCTGGAAAACGATGGTGTGGGAGCTCGCTGCAAGCAGGCGGCGGCGCTGCTGGCTGAACTGGCCGAGCAGACGACGCTGGAGAACGGCCTGAACAAGCACACCATGGACCCCCTCCATGCCTACGAGGAGGGGCTGAACCACGAGGCGTTGATGCTGTGGTGGAACTATGGCGACCCGGTCTACTTCGAGCGGTGCCTGCTGGCGGCAAAGAACCTGCCCGCGCTGACCGTTGTCACGGAGCAGGGTCACCGCCACTTCCGGAACCAGGATTGCGGGGCCGAGGACCTGCGCATTGAACGTCCGCTGGGCGTGGATGGCGACTGCCACCCACTGATGTGGCACCCGGCCCTGGAAGTGGCCTGGTACAACCGCAGCCCGGCGGTGCTGCGGTATCTCGACGAATGGGCCCGGGGATGGCTTGCCCACAACCGGCCAGGAGAGTACGCCTACAGCGTGGACGTAGCCACCGAGACCGTGACCAGCAAGGGTGAGCGTCCCCTCTACGCAGGCTACGGCGGCCAGGGCTCGGCCCACGGCTTCCTGTACCAGATTACCGGTGACCCGACGTATCTGCAGCCGTACCTGGACGGCTTCGCGCAGGGGCAGGCGGTCTACCCGGCCAACAGGTTCATACCCGAGCTGTGGCAAGCCGGATTCCTGGACAATCTGTCTCCCGATGCACTGGCCGGCGTGGCAGGCCGCAACCCGGTGGCTCAGGCCCTCATAGCGGGCGACCGCAGGCCATTGCTGGAGGCGCTCAGGGCTGACATCGCGGAGCTGCAGCGCTTCTGGCCCATGTACACCACGGCCGAGGTCTTCACCGACCGCATCTTCCTGGACCGCCTGGAGCGGGCGACCACCTGCTACACGGGCGGCTTCGCGACCCGGAACAAGTACAATCACACTCATGCCGTGAGCTGGGAGGGCTTCGGGACGGACTATGCGGCCTTTGTGCTTGAGGCGAGGTCAGACCGGTTTCGAGCGCTGCTGTACAACTTCCGGGACGAGCCCGCGGTCGGGCAGGCCCGTTTCTGGACCCTGTCGCACGGCCGGTACCGGGTGACCCTGGGGCCAGATGGTGACGACGATGGCAGGGCCGACAGCCTCGCGCGGGAGGAGGTCGCGGAGGTGGCCCGCGCCACGGCGTTGCCGGTGGTGCTGCCATCACGTCAGGTGGTGGTGCTGGAGTTGACCCAGGAGGAGGAGCTGGATGACATCCGGCTGCGACCTGACCTGGCCGTGGCAACAAGGGAGTTGAGGGTAGCGGACGGGGCGGTCGTGGGCATCGTCCATAACATCGGCGGGGGCGATGCTCCGGCTTTCCGGGTAACGCTGCTGGACGCGGGGGGCCAGGTCCGGGCGACAGCGGACGTGGGGCCACTGGCGGCGCCGGTGGACCTGGAGCCCAAGCGAGCGGAGTTCAGGCTCACGTTGCCCGAAGGCGATACCGGCGGCTGGCGCGTCGTGGTGGACGCAGAACACGCGGTCCCTGAGCTGTATGAGGGCAACAACGCGACACCGGTGCCGTGAGGGCACGGTCACGCGGTCAGAAGGAGCACGCTTTGGCATACCGCTACCTGCTTCTGCTGCTGGCAGCAACGGCGCTGGGAGGGACTACCATGGCCGACGTACCGGCCGCTAGCCCCTTGCGGGCGACCCCGCGACTGGTCGAGGCGGCCGGAGAGCTGCCGCAGGCGGAACTGCTGGCCACGCCCGCCGTGCGGGTGCTGCTGGGGTACACGCGACGGCTGCTGAAGCTACCTGACGGGCACACCTTCGGCATCTTCTCCTTCAGCAGTTCGGCGCCGGCCAACTGGCTGTTCCTGGTGAACTCACGAGACCTGTCGGTGAAGCGTTACAGCATCCCGCACAACGACATCGCTACCCATGGGGCTGCGCTGGGCGCGGATGGCAACATCTACATCATGCCCTACGGCAGCGGTCGTGTGCACGAGTTCGACGTGGCCAGCGAGACATTCAGCACCATCGAGACCGAACTGCCGAAGGGCGAGTACGCCTGGGAGGCGTTCGGAGCCTCCAACGGCAAGATCTATTTCGGGACCTATCCCCACACGTATCTGGGCGAGTATGACCCTGCCACCAGGCAGTGTGCGCTTTGGGAACAGGTGGCACCGAACACCACTTACGTCACTCAGTTCAGCGAGGACGCCGAGGGCGTCATTCACTTCCGGGCCTGGGGACCGGACACGGTCTGGATGTCTTTTGACCCCAAGAGCAGGGAGCTGAAGCGGACGGAGGCGCCAGCGCTGGGAGGGGGCGTCGGCGGGACCCCGGCGCCGGCGCTGCCCGAGGGTGACACGGGCTACTTCGGCCGCTTCGGCGCCGGTGGGCGCCAGTTTGCCGTCAGCCAGCCGTCAGGGCGCCTGTGGGAGGTCCGTGACGGGCAACTGCACCTGCTGGGTGACCCGGAGCTGGGTGGCGAGCCACACTGGTGGCTGGCCGCGACCGAGGGCGAGATCCTCGGCATCAGCTACTTCGGCGGACTGTTTCGGTATGACCTGAAGTCCGGGGAGTACCAGCGGTCGCAACTGGACAACCTGGCACCGGGGGGCAACGGCATCATGTTCGTGGAGGCCGTGACGCCGCAGTGGGTCATCGGCGCCAACTACAGCCAACAGAACCTGTGGCGCCTGGACGTTGACACGGGCGAGGTGCTGCAGTCGCCGACGGTCATCGCCAGGGTGACTGGTGAACCGATGTGTGCTGTGGGCCACCGCGGGAAGGGCTACCTGGGCATCTACGTCTCCTCCGTCCTGTCCGTCTATGACCCAACCCAGCCCTTCGTCTATGGAGCCAACCCGCGGGAGCTGGCGGAGCTGGGTGCAGCTTACAAGCAGACGCGGCCGCGGGCCGCAGTGACCGACGGCGACTTGGTGTACATCAGCTCGGACAGTGACTACGGCTGCCTGGGCGGGGCCCTGGCGATCATCGAGCCGGAGACCGGGAAGGTGGATGTCTACCACCAGCTTATCCCCGACCAGAACCTGCCGACCCTGGCCTACGACCGGACCCACCGTCTGCTCTGGGGCGGAACCGACCGCTGGGGTCAGATGCGAAGCTGTCCACCTACTCAAGAAAGCTCGCTTATCTATGCCTTCGACCCCGCCTGGCGTGAGGTTGTCGCCACCTTGACCCCGTGGCCGGGCGCGGATGTGACGGGGGTGCTCGGGGTATCGTCGGAAGGGGTGCTCATCGCCACCAGTGGCGCGGAGATCGCCCTCGTGGATACGGCGACAGGGGAGGTGCTGTACCGGGGACCGTCGCCAGTGGGTGTGCCGGGGAGGGTTCTGTGGGGCGAGGACGGCCACGGGTATTGCCTGGCCAACGGTATGCTCTACCGGTGGGACCTGGCCACGAACACGCTGACACCGGTGGCTCAGACCCCGGGCTGCATCTACCTTACGCAGCCCCGGCCGGGCCTGTGGGTCGTCGGCAACTCGACCTCCGTCTACCGCGTGAGGCTGGAGCCGTGAGCGATGCCGACTGGGGCCGGCTGCGCGAACGCAAGTCTCTGCCGCTCGGCCCCTCCAAGTGGGCGCCAGCCCTGAAGCTGTCGCTCCTGCTCATCCCGGGGACACTCATCTATGGAGCGATGGTGCCCGTGCGGCGCATACAGTTGACCCACCATGAGGCAGCACTGGCGCGACTGGCGCCGGAGTTGGACGGCTTCCGGCTGGTGCAGTTGTCCGACCTGCACAGCAGCCTGCTGGTCGGCGCCGGGCAGGTGCGCCGGGCCGTGCGCATCGCCAACGGCTGCAACCCGGACCTCGTGGTCATCACCGGCGACTTCGTAAGCTTCCGGTCCATGCAGCACCTGGCCGCCGGAGCTGAGGAACTGCGGGGCCTGCGCAGCCGCTATGGGGTCTTCGCCTGCCTGGGCAACCACGAACACTGGGAGGGCGTGGAGCCGGTGCTGGAGGCGCTGGCGGCAGCAAACATCCGCGTGCTGGTGAACGAGAGCACTCTGGTCGCCGGGAACCTGTGGCTGGCGGGGATTGATGACCTGGTCGCCGGGAAGCCGGATCTGCCCGGAACGGCTGCGGGCATCCCGGACGATGCTGCGGTCGCGCTGATGTCCCACAGCCCGATGGTGCTGCCCGAAGTGGCGAACCGGCCGTGGCTCGTCCTGGCCGGGCACACCCACGGTGGCCAGGTTTCATTGCCGTTCCTTGGACCCCGGCGAACGATCGGGCTGCCCGGGGTCAAAGCCTTTGCCCGGTTCTACGAGGTGGTGGGCGTGGCTGCACGAAGGGGACGCCTCGAGGCAGTCTCGACCTACCGGTACCCGGCGGGATGGTACCATGAGGGCCAGGCGAGCATGTACGTGAACCGTGGGGTGGGGGTCAACCCGGCGTGCCCGGTGCGGCTGAACTGCCCGGCCGAGGTGGCGTTGTTTGTGCTGCGGGCCGAGAGCACCGGCGGTCAAGACAGAGCCATGGCGGGCCGACAATGAGTGGGTGAGACATGAAGGGAGGAGGCCAGTGGCATGCGCGGAGCGATGCTGGTCGTGGTGTCCATGGCGGCGTTGGCAGTGTCCTGGATGGCGGCGGCACAGGGCGAACGGGACGTAGCGACGCTGGTGGACGAGTTGACCCTGCCGGCCATCGGCGAGCTCAAGTTCGAGTTCTCCTTCCACCCACCCCGACGCGACGTGCCACAAACGGCAGAGCAGGCGCGGGCAGAGATCGCGGCCTTGCAGCCCAGGGTTGACGCCGGGCAGATGCTCGCCGCCGACTGGGCCCGGCTGGGTGACCTGGAAGCCAAGGCCGGTGACGCTGCGGCCGCCCGCGAGGCCCGGGAGAAGGCGCTCGCCGCCTTCGCGGCGGAAGCCCAGGCCAGACCGAATGACGTGGCGCTATTGGTGAGCTGGGGCGAGACTCTCCTGGCCGCCGGCCAGGCCGAGCTGGCAGAGAGCAAGCTTCAGCAAGCGGTGGCCCTGGACCCGGAGTACCTGCCCGCCTACAGCGAGTTGTTGAACGTGCTGCTGTGGGTTGCCAACCCCTGGATCGGTCGCCTGCAGGGCTTCTTTCATGCTCACGGCGACGAGCTGCTGCGCATCGGAGTCAGCGACGTCGAGTTCGCTGATCCCCAGCAGCGGGAGCGAGCTCTGGCGACAGTGCGCGCTCAGGCTCCGGAACTGGCGTCCGAGCTTCAGAGGATACTGGCAGACTTCGGCAGCCCGGAGCAGGTGGAGCGCTCAAGTGCGGCGGCCCAGCGTTCGGCGCTCCTGCTGGAGCGGGTGAACCAGGTCTGTCGCCGACGGCTGGCTGAAGCGCCAGCGCCGGAAGTCTACTATGCCTATGTGGATGCCCAGGTGGTTCACTGGCTGACCTCATGGTGGGCCCAGGCACTGGCGGCGGGTCAGACGGAGGAAACCCCTGGCCTGCAGGTGCAGGCGTTCTTCAGTCTGCTCAACCTGCCTGACGCTGTGGATATGGGTGAACAGGTGTGTGCAAGCTTGCCGGCGGATGCCCAACTCCACGGCACTGTGGGCGCGCTGCAGACCGTGCGAATCGTGATGCAAGTCCTTCAAGGCATGGCCGACGCTGAGGGGAAGATGCCGACCCTCGATGCCGCGGAGTTAGCTCGAGCGCGCGCCCACCTGCGCCAGGCCTTGACACTCCCGGCGGAGCAGCGGCCAGGGATGGCTGGAGCGCTGGCCACCCTGGGGCTGCTGGCGGGAGACGGCGAGGCGGCCTTCCGGGTGGCGCAGGAGGCCGTCGCCCGCGGGGAATGGGACTATGGAGCGGTGTCCATGGGGCTGCTGGGCAAAATGGGTCTGGGCCTGGCGGAGCTGTTCAGTGGGGAGGCTCCCGATTTCTCCCAGCATCCGGAGGTGGCGGAGACCTTTGGGCAATGGCTCGCGAAGCTACAGCCTGCCGAACCGGCCCCCTGGGCGTCACTGGGCGCGATGCGGGAGGACATGGGAGACTGGGAGGGGGTTCTGATTGCGGTGAGGCGTGCGCGGGAGCTGGCGCCGGCAACGGCCAAGTACGCCGTGGCTGAAGGCGTGGCGCTGATGAAGCTCGGCCGCGCGCAGGAGGCGGTGGAGGTGCTGCAGGGGGCCGTGGGCATGGCGGCGGGTGACGGTGAACTGCTCGCGCAGGCTCACCACGCCTACGGTGTGGCACTGCTGGCGGTCGGCCGCACGGAGGAGGCCGAGGCCGAGTTGGCCTGGGAGGAGGAGCGATAGGCCGAACGGCGGGGTCCATGCCCCCGCGCTGCAGCGACGGGGCTAGCGCCGGCGCAGCAGCACGATCGCTACGACCACAATGACTATTGCCGCGGCTACGCCACCCAGGAGAGCGGGCTCCAGGAACGGGTTCGGCGCGGGCTCCTCGTCGGCAGCGGCGGCGCTCGGGCCGGGCGGGGCCTGCGCCTCAACCGGCTCGGCAATGGTGACGGGGGGCTGCTGGTACCAGAAGACCACTGCCCGGTAGGATACGTCCGGCGCTCCGTTGCGGCTTCCGTGCTGCAGATCGAGCTTGAGGCTGGACCTGAAGGGCAGGCAGTCGGGGATCAGGTAGCGGTAGGCAGAGACCCGCGGTGGCTCCGTGTCCTGCTTGTAGGTGACCCCGTGGAAGGCCCGCGTCAGCACCCCGGACTCAAAGTACCAGGCCCCGTTGAAGTAGTCCTCCGTGCCCGTACCCTCGTGCGTCGGCTTCGTGGCCCCATCCACGTAGATCTGCTCATTCCCCTCCAGGAAGGCGAAAGTGCGGCGGCCCGTGCCCTCAGTGGCGAGATTGGAGCCCAGGAAGATGCCAGGCCCCTTGAGTTCCGCGAGGTGAAGAGGTTCGCCTCGCACACTGACCCCGGAGAAGTACTGGGCACAGAAGCGGTAACGCGGTGCGGCCTTGAGTGGCTGGGAGTAGAGGGCAACACTGGCGCTGGCCAGCGGCTTCCCCCCGAAGGCCAGCAGTTCGAGTTTGAGCGACTGGGCGACGGGGAGCGGAAAGCGCAGGATGAACTGACTGCCCCGAACGGCGGTGGCGGCAGAGGTGTAGTCGCTGGGCCCCCAGTACTGGCAGAACAGCGCTCCCAGGGGTGCGTCCACTGTGACCTCGCCATCGCAGGAGAGCCGCAACCGGGTGGTCGCCACCTGCTCAAAGGGAGCGCCGCCGGTGTCGAGAACCAGGGGGCGAATCAGCGCCGGGGCGTTGAAGGTGGTTTCATAGGGCTGATCCGGTGTGACGGAGCCGCTCATGGCCTGGGTGTTGCCGCTCAGGACGGGGTCCTTCAGCACGAACGCCAGCGCATGGCGCAGTTCGGTGACATTGCGCTTATTGACCAGGGCAAGCTCCGAGGGGCTGACCTTCCGGTATCCCACCTGGAGATACACCTTCATCTCGTTCTTGGGGTCAAGGTTGCGGGCAGTGAAGGTGACCTGCTTGCGCACGGCCAGAGGGACATAGGACCAGTAAGCCTGGCCATCCAGGGAGCGAAGAGGGTCATTCTCCTGCGCTGTGGGCCCGAGTTGGTCCTTGCCGTAGAGCCGCTCCGTCTTCCCGTCCAGGGTCATGTCCATCAGCAGGTTGGAGTTGTCGCTGGAAGTGGACCAGACACGGAAGATGATCGCCGGACCAGTGATCGTGGCGATGGTGGCCTTACCCCCGGGGGGGAGCAGGCGGTAGTCTGATCCCTCGTGCTTGGGGTCCGTGGTGGCAAGGAGCGTGAGTGGCTTCTGGAGCACCGGAGGCATCGCCTCAGGGCTTGCCCAGGAGAGATCCGAGGCCTTCGCCACGCCACAGGTCAGAGCTAGAAGAACCGCCAGGGGAACACAGCAGGTACGGGCAGCCATCGCGCAAGACAGACCTCTCGGAATCGTCTGGTGAGTAGAACGCTACCCGGGAGTTGGGGGTTCCTGACCAGCGTCACTTGCCCTTCTTTGCCTTCTTCTTCGCCTTGTCGCCCCCGATCTTCTCCGGCTTGCAGAGGTCGCCCTTATCCTTCTTTGACGCGGTGGCGCCGCATTTCTTACACCGGTAGTTACCCGGCTCTTCGGGCGTCTTCTTCTTGCCCTTCAGGCACATGTTCTCGGCCTCCTCCCCACGGTCATGTGTAAACATGTTACGCGATGCCCGATGTGGCGTCAAGATGTGGTGTGAGACAGCCGGAGGGGCGAGCCACCTCACCCCCCAGCTCCTCTCCATGGCATGGAGAGGGAGAGAAGGGCCACGGCATGGCTTCGAGGTCTCGTGCCCCCCGACCCGCAGGGCGGCACACTACCGGGGTGGGGCGGAAGCAGATCCCCAGTCCGGGATGCCGGGCCTGGTGAAAAACGATCGCAGGAAGCGCGCCAGCGGCCCCGGATAGAGGGCGCGCTTGAGGTTCATCCAGGTGAGCTGGTCGCCGACCGCGTAGTACAGGTAGGTCTGGCCCTGCCACTCCACGAGCTCCGGGTCGGAGGCGTTGATGCCCTCGTCCAGCCCCTGAGGGTAGATGACCGGGTTGGCGGAGCTGACTTCCCAGTGCTTCAGGTCTCGAGAGCGGCTGATGTAGGTCTCAAACTGCCAGCGCGGGGTGCGGTGCTCGAGGTAGAGGCAGTAGTAGTACCCGTCGGCGTAGCGTAGACAAGGGCAGGCGGTGTAGCGGTTGGTGCCAAACGTCGCCGCCGGCAGCTTGGTCCAGGTCACGAGGTCGCTGGAGCGGGCGAACTTGATGGTAAAGGCAGGGTAGGCAGGGTCACTGGACTCGTAGGCCATGACAAAGCCGTCAGGACCCTGACAGACTGACGTGTTGAAGATGCCCTCGTTCTCACCCTGGACGGCGAGGCTGGAGCGCCAGTGCTTGAGGTCCGCGGACTGAAAGAGAGTGACGTCCTGCCAGCCGGACTCGCTCCAGCGGGAAGCGAAGACGTAGGCGCGGCCGTCGTGGACCAGGATGGAGGCGAGGCCGTAGCCTTTGGCGGCGCGGCCCAGCTCCTCGCCGGTCTCGGCGTCGAGGAAACGCAGGTAGTACTGGTGCGCCTGGCCGCCGGAGGCGGGGCGGACACACTCCATGTGGCAGAGCCGGCCCTGCCAGATGAAGGGTGACAGCTCGCACATGTCGCGGGTGAGAAGCTCGCGGCTGGTGAAGGGCGTGGGCCGCTGGTTGGCGGGCGGCGACAGGGCGGCGAAGGATTCGATGGGCCAGTCGGCGAGCCGGTGGAAACCCTTCGGCACCTCCTGCTGGAACTGGACGTAAGCGCGGACATCGCCCTTGAGCGTGTAGCCGATGTCCCTGGCGGTCTCCTTGTTGACCATCACACCGAAGACCTTGTAGCCCATGACCAGGGAGTCCTCCAGCTCGACGTGCAGGAGGCGGCCCTCCTGGACGCTTTGGATGACGCCGTCGGTGGGAGTTCCCACGGGCTGGGAGAAGTTCAGGGCGGCCAGGCGGCACCGGAGGCAGCGGACGCGGGTCGAGGTAGTGAAGCCGAAGTTGCTGGCCTTCAGCGCGCACTGCGGTCCGACCATGACACAGTTCTCGAAGACCGCATCGGGCTGCTCGGGCATGGTCTGGTTCTCCACGCGGACGTAGGCCCCGGCGGTGTCGCCCCAGAAGTCCAGCGCCCAGAGGTGACAGCGGCGGAAGGTGATAGGCTCGTCGTGGCGCGACAGGACGCTGGCGACGCCGCCGCCGAAAGCGCGGCCGATGCTGACACAGTCCTCGACGAGAACACTGAAGGGCTCAACCCGGTCCGTGCCGTCAAAGAACAGGCCGCCGTCGCCACCGGTAACATAGAGGTGGCGGAAGGCCCAGCGGTCCCAGCAGGTAGCCGAGAATGTGGGCTCCGTGTGCTCCGGCGACCAGCCCTGCGAATAGGACTTGATGGGGCCCCACCAGTCATAGCTCTTGAAGCCCTTCTGCCCCGGGTCACCGGAATCCAGCACTACCCAGCCGCTCGTGCCCGAACCGAGGCTCCCATCGTGGTCGCCGACCAGCTCGTTGTACGCCCCGGCGGCACCCTTGTGCGGCACGAACAGGTTGTTCTCGAAGTAGGTGTCGGGGCGAATGATGACGCGGTGGCCGCCCTGATCGTCGGGGATGGCGTTGAGAGCGGCCTGGATGGTGGTGAAGGCCGTCTCCCAGCTCAGGCCGTCGGTGTTGCGACCGAGCTTCGACACATACAGGGTGACACCCTGGCGTCCGGGGCCGCCGTCCCCTGCGACGGGTAGGACAATCAGCAGCACGAGGCAGAGGATCAGGAGGAGGGTCTCAGGCATTGTTGCACTCCCTGGCTGGATATGGGGCTGTGCTTCTCCCTGCGGGCGCCACCAGCCTGCCCTGGGGCCTGTGTTGCCATACCCAGCAGGTCAGATGAAGTTCTTGTAGGTGCGGATGCCCCATAGGGGGCCAATCGCGCCCCACAGCGAGCCAACAACGTAGTCTCCCAGGAGCAGCCCCAGGAAGAACCGGAAGGCGTGGTTGTGTCCGTTACGGCCACCGTAGCGCAGAACAACGATCTTCACCAGCCAGCCCACCAGGAAGCTGAACCAGAAGTAGTTCATGGCGAAGCTGTTGGCCAAGGCGTAGCCGGCAGGATGCAGCGGGAGGGGCGTCGTGAAGTGGATGTGGCGCAGGGCCCAGAAGATGGCCGCGCCGGCACCGGTCGCCACCATCGAGGCATAGTTGGGCGGTGGCATGGTGTTCATCCAGTTGTCCAGGCGCGTGAAGCTCTCCGCGCCGACCCAGGACTTGAAGGCCATGCACTTGGCGGCCGCGCCCTCGCGGAAGGTGATCTGCAGGTTCGCCCAGTAAGCCATGAGGATACCGGCCGCCGCGGCCAGAATCAGCATCTTGATGAGCGACCGCAGGTTCATACCGGATAGCTCGGCCATCTTCATGCCCTCGAGCTGGAAGGGCATGGGGTGACTGCGATAGCACCGGTTGAACCAGTAGACCGTGGAGATGGCGGTCAAACCCCTGGGGCCCAGGGCCTGGGCCCCGAAGACGGAGACCAGGATGCGCTGCGGGTTGATGTAGTAGATCTCATGCGGTGTGCCGAACTCGGCCCGCACGCGGGTCATGGCGATGGAGAGCAGGAAGAAGACGACCATGAAAGCGGCCATGATGCCGCCGTTCATGCCTTCAGCCATGAAAAACACCGCAAGCACCACCATACACACTCCTCCGCCCACGATGGCCTTGCGGTAGAGCGTGGCCTCGTCGGTCTGCCGTTCCGCGCCATGGCTCCAGGCCATCTGCCAAGCGTGGCGCAGATGGTGGCGCGTCGTGGCTAAGGCGCCCAGGGCCAGGGCCAGCCAGGCTCCGGAGGCCTGGTCCGCCAGGTACGGAAACCCCTGGGGGGGTGCGCCCAGCGCGCCGAAGTACCCGGCCGCGATGAGCTGCACCTGGCTCATTAGGAAGAAGAACCAGCAGGAGAACGACAGATCCGAGGGGATGAAGAAGGCCAGCGCCACCGCGAACGGGTAGTACCCATACGCGAAACGGTACATCCACTTCAGCGGCGCCTCAGCGAAAGGGGGCCAGACCAGCTTCACCAGGGGGACAACCGGCACCGCGCTGTTGAGCGTGTTCAGGCCGTTGACGATGTCAATCGCAGCCCCCACCGCGAAGCCTGCCCACATGAGCTTATCCCGGTAGAAGGGTGCGGCGCTGGCGGCCGGGCTGCGGGTCATTTCCACCGGCAGCACAACCAGCGGGTAGGTCAGTCGCTCGCTGTTCATCCACTGGCGCCGGATGAGGACGTTCATGGCCAGCATGGCGCCCATCATTGAGGCCAGCATCACGGCCCAACCCAGCAACGGGACCAGGAACGGCCCGCTGGCCTCCGGTTCCAGGAAGCTGGCCCCGCCCTCGTAGAACAGCCGCAGAGAGCGCATGTCGGAGACCACCAGCCACTGGGGGAGATATTGGTGGAACAGGTCGGCCCACTTGTTCTCCGGCGTGGCAAACCAATAGGCGTGACCGATGGCCCCGAAGAGGTTCTGCACCAGGTCGTGGGCGGCGAGGGTCTCGGCGGTCACGATGATGATATAGACGCTCAGCAGCTCCACCTGCGACAACGCCAGCGCCGGATGGAGGCGCCGGACCGCCAGGTTCAGCAGACCCACGGCAAAGAGCAGAAAGACGGGCGTGATGAAGAGGGGCAGGCACGACCCGTCCATGATGCCCCAGCGCGCCTCTGCCAGCACGACCCAATAGGCGTTGAGTGCCGCCAGAGCCAGCCCGATAACCACGGCCCTAGGGGTGACCAGGCGGGTAGGCGCGGGCAGGCTGGTTGGCTGGGTAATGTCGGCAGGCGTGCCGGAAGCGACGGCCATGATCCAGGGTCCTCTGCAGGTAGACGCAACGAACGACCTGGCGCCCCTGCGTCCAGGTCGTTCCCGGCGCGCCCCAGGGTTCGCCGTCGCCGTGGGAGACACCTGTCTGGCCCCTCGGCCGAGAGAGGCCTACTTCGCCACTACCAGCGGATCGAAGGGCTCTGGCAGCGCCGCGATGAGCTGCAGCCACTCCCGGTACTGCCCCAGGTCCAGGGGCGGCTTGCCCAGCACATAGTGGTTGCCGAAGTCCCCGCCCCCCTCCTGCCAGCGGATCAGGAACAGACGGTGCTGGCCGTGAGAGACGCGGATGGTCGCTACCTGCTGGTTGCCGTTGGGTGCCACGCGGAACTCGCCTCCGGCCAGGACCGCGCCGCTCTCATCGGTGACCTCGTATGTGCCCAGGGCCTCCAGGCGCGTGTCATTGCCGATGTATACCGGCACGACCCAGTTCTCCGGCTCGCCGATCATGACGCACACCGGGCGCTGCACGCGCTTGAGGTAGTGATGGGCCAGCTTCTTGCCAAAGTAGTAGTCTACGATGGCGTCGGAGAACTGCGGCCAGCAGTCAATGACATTCCACCAGAGGATGCCGCTGCAATGGAACTTGCGGCGACGAGCCTGTTCGACGAAGAACTTCTTGGCCTCGGCCTGGGAGATCTGGCTGGCGAGGGCGAAGTCGGCCAGGTTGTCGGGGATGGAGCCGAACAGCTCCCCGATCTGGTCGGCCATGAGCCGGATGCGGTCGCGAGTGCTGGCGGGGTGGTGCTCCACCGAGTGGATCAGCCACTCCTCATTGCCCTCCCAGGGCCAGAGCGCCTCGGGCGAGATGAAGCGCGCGATGGACGACACGTTGGGGCAGCCGTGATAGCCCTGCTCGCCGATGAAGCGAGCGCGGTTCTCGGTGTAGAAGCGGCTCTTGAAGTAGTCCCGTGGGCCCCACAGGTGCTGTTCGGGTGTTACGGCCACCGTGTCGGGGTGGTGCTCCAGTTCGGGAGAGATGTACGGGGAGCTGGGCACATACGGCCGCCATGGATCGCAGTGGTGCACGACCTGCGGCAGCACCTCGCGCGTGAGACGGTTGTGCTGGGGCGACAGGCCGTCGAAGAAGTAGGCCATGTCTATCTCGTTGTCACCGCACCACACCGCCAATGACGGGTGGTTGCGGAGTTTCCGCACCACCTTGCGGGCCTCGTCGCGGACCACAGCCAAAAAGGCCTCGTCTTGCGGGTACCTGCAGCAGGCGAAGGCGAAGTCCTGCCATACCAGGATGCCGGCGGCATCGCACAGGTCGAAGAACCGATGGTCCTCGTAGACGTTCCCGCCCCAGCAGCGAATCATGTTGCAGCCCAGGTCGGCAAAGAGCCCCATGACCTGATCATAGCGGTCGGCGTCGCGGGCGTGCAGAGCGTCCAGTGGCACCCAGTTGGAGCCCTTGACCATGATCGGCTCGCCGTTGACGCGGAACAGAAACTCCCCCTCGCCCTCGGAGCGTGACAACTCCACGGTCCGCAGGCCAATGCGGTCCTCGCGGCATGCCAGGACCTCGTCGCCGTGGAGCAGTTCGGTGCGCACCTCATACAGTGCCGCCTCGCCATAGCCGCGCGGCCACCACAGCTTCGCGCCTGGCACACCGACGCGCCACCAGCCGGCCACGAACTGCACGGGCGTATCGGCGTGGAACTCATGGTCGCCACAGCGGCCCGTCATCCGCAGGCGCAGGCCATCAAGTGCCGGCAGGTCGGTGCGGAACTGGAAGTGGACGGCCAGGTCGGCATGGCCTTCACGGGCGCTGACGGTGCGAAAGTAAAGGTCCTCGATGGCGTTGGGCTCCCGGGTGACTAGCTCCACACTGCGCCAGATGCCGCTGGTGACCAGCCGGGGGCAGATGTCCCAGCCGTACTGGTGCGCAGGCTTGCGTACCCACAGCGCCTCGTCGCGGCTCTCCCAGGACATGTCAGCGGGCTCATAGCGACGCTCGCGAGCGGCGTTCAGCGGCGAGCGCAGGCGGATGACGATCTCATTTGTGCCTGGCCGCAGGGGCGCCCCGACCGGGAAGGCGTGCTCCACCAGCATGTTCGCCGCCTGTCCCACCTCCTGCCCGTTGAGCCAGACCGTGGCGATGCAGTCCAGGCCGTGGCAGACCAGGTCCATGTCGTCGCGGGGGAAGCCGGCGGGCAGCTCGAACTCGCGGCGATACCACCACTCGTAGAACTCATAGGGCCGCAGCAGGCCGATGTTGGTGCCGACGAAGGGATCAGGCACAACGCCCGCCGCCACCAGGTCCAGTTGCACGTTCCCTGGCACCGTGGCCGGGATCAGCGGCGCTCCACTTTCGGCCAGGTCCGCCGGCCCGCTTACCGGCAGGCTCCCCTCAGGGAAGTAGCACAGTTGCCAGGTTCCGTCGAGGCTCAGCTTCATGGGAGTGTCTCCTCTGCAGGACTTGCCGGGCGCATTCGCCGCACGGTGGCGGTAAGCCTCCGGGGCCGGTAGGCCACCAGGTAGACTTTGATTCACAGTGCCGATGGAATGACGTAACGTACAAGGTACGGGAAGATGAAATGGGTAAGGCCGAAGCGGTCTTTACACATGATGGGCAGGGCAGGACAAGGATTGTCGTTCGCTCGTAGTCAGCGGCCATGGGGTGAGAGGAGTCGGATGCCATGAGACGTATGGTGTGGTTGGTCGCCAGAGGGAGCGTCGCTGCCGCAGCTTTGGTACTATCAGTGCTCTTACCCACTATAGGGCACGCCTACACGGCGCAGTTCACGGGTCGAGACACTAGCGGCAATGAGTACACGATCTACCGGGACTTTGAGGTCTACATCGCCACCAACGACGATTGGGAATGCTGCCAGCCAATGGTCCCTTGGTGCATGTGGACCACAAACGATTCCAAGAAGCTAAGCCACTACCACTTCCTCCAGGATTTCACCGCTCAGCAGCAAGAGGACATGGACCGGTACCTTGAGTACCACTACACCGTAGAAGCGCGGCAAGCGAGTGCGTCGGTGTGGTACAACTGCCACTCCTTCGCGCTCCACGACTACAGCTGGGCCTGGCTGATTGACCAGGCAAAGGCGCTGCAGTACGACTATACCGAGGTTGCGGGCACCACCGAGGACCCCTACGAGATAGGGATGGTGTGCGACCACAACGGGGCCCATAGCTCTGTGATCATTGCCGTGGATGACCCCGACGGTCAGGACCCCGAGAGGGCCGCGGCGAAGGTCCGCGGGAAGTGGGGCGCGTACGGGAAGTACGATTCGACGCCGGACGCATCGGCGACCTATGGCCCGCCGACCGCGGTCTATAGAGCGCTGTAAGGTGCCCGCGTTGACGACTGGTCGCGGGCGCAGAGGGTGAAGACGCGGGAACGGAAAGCGGTTTGGAGGATGAGGAAGCAAGCGAAGTACATCGTTTCTGCCGCAGGAGTGGCCTGCCTGTTGGCCCTGCTCGTGGTCCAGGTCTGGCCGCAGGAGGCCGCACCGAAGCTGTCGCCTGAGATGCAGACACGAGTGAGCAGTCTTGAGGCGGCTTTCCATGCCGCTGTTGCCGCGCCAGCCGAGACGGCGAGAGTGGGCATGGCGCTGGCGGTCAAAGAGTGCGGACCACAGCCAGAGCAGGTGGTGACTTCGGCTCGGCGTTCCCCCGAGGCGACCGCGGAGCTACGAGCCTACCTGGAGGCGGCCCTACGGACGTGCGCCGACCGCTACGCGCCGGGCAAAGATCTGTCCGCGGACGAACTAGACCCCGGGCCTCAGACTGAGGACCCTGCTCGCAACGTGGGGCTGCACGCCTACCTGCTGCTCAAGCTCGCCGCGGCAGAAGGGCCGGCGCCGGTGAGGGAGGCCATCGGCGTTCTTGGCGACACGCTCGCTTCCGTCTCCTACTGGGGTGAGGAGCGCTTCCGTTACTTCTACCCCGACCGCACCGTGGCCCTGGACCGGGAGAAGCGCGACCTCGGCGGCTACGCAACCAGCACCGGCGCACAGATCGCCTGGTGTCTGGAGCACTTCATGCTGGACCAGAGGCGACTGGCCGTGCGCCCGCCGCCATCCCGGACACCGCGCGGGCTGTGGCCATGGAGTATATGAGGTGGCGTGAAGAGCCGATGCGCAGCAGCGGCTCGGCTGCCGGCCTGCATGACGTGTACCAGCACCGCACGATGGAATGGGCACGCAGGCTGGCTGAGGCAATCCCTGAGGGATAGGAACTCCCCTACCCCAGGTCTGGCTGGTCGCGCAGCTCCACCTGCGGCCGGGCCTGGTGCAGCTCCAGGACAATGAGTTCGTTTCCACCCGTGCGCAGCAGCGGCGCGGGGACGTACAGCGTACGCTGCGGGCCGATCTCCCAGTATCTCCCCAGGTTGAAGCCATTCACCCAGCAGATGCCCTTGGTCCAGCCGGGGAGGGCCAGGAAGGTGTCCGCAGGCTCATCCACCGGGAAGCGACCCCGGAAGAAGGCCGGGCCGGTCAGGTCGCCTGCCGGGCCGAACTGCAGCCCCGACAGGTCCTCCAGCGGCAGCGGGTAGATGGTCCAGCCGAAGAGAAACTGCTGGCCGTGGCGGGCGCCGAGAGTGATGCCCTTGCGGTCGTGCAGGTGAAAGCCGTAGTTGACCCGACCCATGTTCTCCACCAGCAGATCGAGCTGGTGGCTGCCTGGGCCGAAGGCAATCACCACCTGGGGCTCCGTATCGTTGCGGTAGATGACGCCCCGGTATTCCCCGTCCACAAACACCTGAGCCCGGTCGTGGCAGTCCTGCAGCACGATGGGCAGCTCGTCTCGCGGCCCCACGACCTCGGTGCGGTAGAGGATGAAGCCGAAGTTCTGACCGAAGTATTCCATGGGGTCGGGGGTGGCGCTAAGGACGGGGGTGGCAAGCACGTCCAGGGAGTCCCGCAAAGCCACGCGCTCGGTCATGGTGACGGTCCCATAGGCGCGTTTGGGCAGGTCCGGTGGTGGTGCGACGTCCGGCAGCGGGCGGTATTTGCCGATGACTTCGCGGAAGGCGTGCCATTTGGGGGTCAGGTCGCCGCTCTCGTTGATGGGCGCGTCGTCATCGTAGCTGCTGATGGTCGGTTCGTAGCCGTTGCCGTGGTTGGCTCCGTTGAGGAAGCCGAAGTTAGTGCCACCGTGGAACATGTAGATGCTGACCGAGGCGCCCATGCCCAGCATCTCGTCCAGCACCCGCGCGGCATCCTGTGGATCGCGGGTGTGATGGGCCTCGCCCCAGTGGTCGAACCAGCCATTCCAGAACTCCCCGCACATCAGCGGCCCGGTGGGCTGCCACTCCCGCAGCTTGGCGAAGGCCCCCGCTGGATTGGAGCCGAAGTTGGCCACCTTCAGCACATCGGGCAGGGTGCCGCCTTCGAGCATGAAGTCGCCGGGACCGTCTGAAGTGAACAGCAGTCCTTCATAGCCCCGCGCCCGCAGGCCATCGCGGATATGCGCGAGGTAGGTCTTGTCGTTGCCATAGCTGCCATACTCGTTCTCGACCTGCATGGCAACGATGGGGCCACCGCGGGAAGCCTGCAGGGGCGCGAGGCGTTCCATGAGCGCGTCCAGGAAGCGGTCCACGGCCTCGAGGTAGGGCGGGTAGGCGCAGCGCAGCCGCATGCCGGGATCGGCCAGCAACCAGGCGGGCAGGCCACCGAGGTCCCACTCCGAGCAGATGTACGGCCCCGGCCGCACGATGCACATCAGACCCTGCTCAGCCGCCAACTCCAGATAGCGGACCAGATCCAGGCGCCCAGAGAAGTCAAAGCAGCCGGGCCGGGGCTCATGCAGATTCCAGCAGACGTAAGTCTCCAGGGCGTTGAGCCCGCAGGCCGCCAGCTTGCTCAGGCGGTCCTCCCAGTATTCGGGTACCACGCGGAAGTAGTGCATAGCCCCGGCGATGATCTGCAGCGGCTGACCGTCCTGAACGAACTCGTTGCCCTCGATGGTGACTGGCCTCATCAGTTGCCTCCGTGAAAGTCCTTGCCCTACCGCGCTCTCGGCTCGCTACTCCGCGGCCTCAGCGCCCATGGCCCGACGGATAGCCGCGGCGACGGCCTCTCCCTGCGCCCGCTGCCCATCCCCGTTGAAGTGGTACCCGTCGCCGGTCTTCCACTCCGGGTGCGCCACAACCAGCGTGTACAGGTCATTGGTAGCAACGCCGAGCTCCGCCATGAGCGCCGCCGCGGCCGCGTTGCGCTCCAGGACGGTGCCGTTGCTCTCGGCAAGCTGCTCCGGATGGTCGTTGACAGTGATGGGCGTCGAACTGGCCCAGATGAGAGGCGTGTCGGGGGCCAGCTCCCGCAGCAGTTTCACGTAGGCGCGCAGTCCCTGCGCGTATTGTGCGGTGGTGAGATGGAAGCCATGGAGGCCGTTGTTGAAGTGGATGGCCGCGTACCTGCAGTCCTCCAGCATCAGGCGCGTCTCCTTCAGGTGGATCGGGTCGAGGATGTTGCGCGAGTTGCTGAGGCGGTCCACGTGCGCTGTGCCCGCCAGCTTCTCAATGACCGTGCCACCGTACCCGACGCTGATGGAGTCGCCGATAAGCAGCACGCGCGGCAGCTCCCGGTCATTGGCCACGTCCCACCAGATGTTCGACCATTCCGAGCGCTCGCGAATCAGGGCCGGGTCCATGGGCTTCTCCTGTGCGGTCAGGGCTTGCGTGAGTAGGGCCGTTACGGACGGCGCGCCGCCAGGTAGGGCCCCCTGCGCTGGCGTGGTCAGGATCAGCTCCGGCAAACGCTCGGTGTCGTGGAAGCCGTTGGCGAAGGTGGGCGCCCAGGCCAGCAGGTCGGTGGCTCCGGGCGAGGCGCGGTAGAAGTTGGCGTAGAACCTCTGCCCCACTGTCAGACCGCCGGGCAGCAGCTTCTCAAGGGGCAGGGCCACACTCACTGTCCATTGGTCCGAGGCCGATGTCTCCGAAACCACTCGCGCACCGGCGTCCCACATCTCCTGGGTATCGCCCTGCCAGGACAGCGCCACTGTTCTGCCGTTGGGGGCCACCACAAGCTGCTGGTGGTAGCCCCGGCGGTCGGCGGCGAAGATCAGCTCAAAGTCATCGCCATCCCACAGGTTCGCGCCGGAGACGAGCTTGGCTGGGTCGGTCCACTCGGTGAGGCGGACGTACAGGTAGGCCCCGTCGTGGGCCACCAGCGCCTGCAACCTGCGCGTCGTCCCGCCCCCGGCCAGGGTCACCCACGGTCCGGCGTCGGGCACGGCCGACCAGTCCACCCGTGTGGCATCGCCCCCGGCCTCGCCCACCGCGGGCACGTTCCACTGCCGGACCGCCTGTTGTTTGGCCGCCTTGATGGCGTCATACTCCTGGCGCCCCGCGACCATATAGTCCCACAGCCCGCCCTTGAAGGCCGCGACCCTTCGCTTCTCCATGTCCGTCCGCGCCGCCGCCAGGGCCTGGTCCATCAGTTTCTGCATGGCCGCCATGCGCTCAGGGGTTCCCAGCCATTCCCAGGCCAACTCCGCCGTCTGGTGCTGATGGCCGGGTGACTGCTGTATCTCCGGCGGATAGTTGCGAGGGTCGGTGAAGGTCGCCTCGATCTGGTCGTACAACGCCCGCATGGGCCGCGCGGCCGCTCCGTAGTATTCGGCGAAGAACCGCTCGATCAGCCGGTTCCCGTCCAGACTCGGGTCGTCTGCCAGCTTCAGGGTCACGTAGAACTCCAGTTGGTCCATCAGGTAGGTCTGGCCGAACTCGCTGGAGTGCTCCATGAAGATGCCCTGGAAGCGGTTGTCGTGGTAGAGCTTCATCTGCTCGACGACGCTGTGGGCGAAGAAGCCGGGGAAATAGCGCCAGCCGCCGTACTGGGCGTTCAGCGCCGGGAAGTTGTAGTAGAGCCACAGGTACAGCGGGCGGTCGGGATCCGCCGTGCGCCATTCACGGATGACGCGGCGGTCGTTGGCCTCCATGGACGGGCACCACCAGTTGCGGGTGTGCAGGCAAAGCTGCACCACCACGTTGGGCTCGACCCGGAACCTGGTGGGGTAATAGGCGTAGTCGGAGTAGGCCAGCGCCCCGATCCATTTGTCAGGATGGGTCTTGCGGACCTCGCGGGCGACCTTGTTGACGAAGCCAAACACATAGTCGCTGGCCTTGCCGTTGTTGAACTGCTGATTGCTCATCTCCGCCTGGTTCAGCTCGGCCTGGCAACGTGGACACTTGCACCAGGAGTTGTTGTCCATGGGCACCAGGCCGAACACATCGCCCTCGGCGGTGGCCCCGGCGTGCTTGCCCTTGCCGTCGAAGTAATCCCGCGCGTCCTGGACTACCTGGGCGATGAACTCGGGGTTGGTGTAGCACATCTGAGGCGGCCGCCGCTCTCCGTAGCCCTGGGCGAACCAGTCCGGATGGGTCTTGAGGAAGCGATCATAGCAGCCCTCAAAGGAGTGGCAGACCCAGAAGGCCTGACCACCGATACGATTGCGCAGCTTCCACAGATGCAGTTCGCGACCGGGCACGCGCTCCGGCGGGCCAGGCAGATACAGCGCGGTCGGCGTGATCCAGCGGTGGATCATGGCGGGGCGGTGGCGGCGCTCGATGCCCTGGACGACGAGGGTAGGCTTGGTAGGGCAGACCAGGCCGAGGTCGGTGGGCGCGTACCAACGCACGCCACAGTGGCGCTCCAGGAAGTCATAGACGGCGTAGAGGGTACCATTGTCGCCGAACAGGTCGGGCGGTGGCGCCGCGCCGTGCGTCACGCTGGGGTTGACTGGCAATCCCGAAGCCTCGTCAAAGTGGAACAGCGCCAGCGTGTCGGCGTCTGGCTCGTAGGGTCCTCCCGTCGCCTGGGTCTGGACGTCACGCACGACCTTCGACAGCCGCACCTCATCAATGCGGCCCTCCAGCAGGTTGCCGCTGTCGGCGGCCATGCCGCCAATGCCCAGCACCGAGCCCTTGCAGGTCGTGCGCCGGTACTCCGCCTCGCCGCACTTCGCACCGTCCATCCAGAAGGCCATCTTACCGGTGTGGGTGCTGTAGGTCCCTACCACGTGGTGCCAGCCCTCGCCAGGGTCAGGGGCCCCGACACCCCGCACCTGCTGGCCGTCGTAGGTCATGTAGCTGAGCGCCCCGGTGCCCATGTCGCGCTGGATGATGTGGTAGGTCCAGGGGTCGGCGCCGTCCAGGCGCAGGATCGTGCCGTGCCGGGCTGTGGGCTTCTCCGCGGGGATCCACACCCACGCCTCCAGCGTGCCCTCGGTATCGTCAAAGTCCAGGTCCGACACGACGAAGGCCCGCTTGTCTCCTCCAAAGGCCAAGCCGCCGCCGAACTTGCCCGCGGTACGCTGACCGGCCGGCAGCCCCGCCGGGGCTGCCGGGGAGCTGTCACGGCCCATGAGCACCAGGGTATCGGGAGTGAAGCGGATCAGGTACTCCTGGGAGGCGAAGTCGCGACCGCGCAGGTGCAGGGCCCGGGTGGCCTGGCTTTCCCCCACCAGGATACGCGGGCCGGTGACTGGCTGGTTGTCGCGTACGATAGGCAGCACCGCCCCTGAAATGTGACGCACGTGTTCCTGCAACTCCGCGGCCGCGAAGGTGGCACTGGGCGTGGGCTTGGCGGCGATGACAATGGTGGCAGCAGGCTGGCCGTTGCGGGTCAGACGGAACGACTGGTCCGCTGCCACGACGGTCAGCGCCAACGGCGCCAAGAGCAGCGACAGTGTCAGGCGCATGGGCGGGACCTCTCCTCTGGTCTCAGGCTAGCGGGCACGGTTCGCCCCATTGCGGAGGTTTCCTCCCATAGTGTCTGAGGAGGGCCTGGACCCGCGGAGAGCGAACCGAGACGCAGCCCGGCAAGGAGAGTGAGCCATGCGTGCCAACACCGACTGGTTCCGCGACGCCAGATGGGGCGTCTTCGTGCATTACCTGGCCGATTTCGCCAGCAACACCGACGTGCCGGACATCGGTGTGGACGACTGGAACCGACGCGTTGACGGGTTCGATGTGCGCGGTCTGGCTGACCAGCTCGAGGCTTGCGGGGCCGGCTACTTCTTCATCACCATCGGCCAGAACTCGGGGTTCTACCTATCGCCCAACGCCACCTACGACGCTATCGTCGGCCATGAGCCCAGCCGGTGCTCGCGGCGCGATTTGGTCGCTGACCTGGCTGCTGAGCTGACGCCCCGCGGCATCCGGATGATGGTCTACTTCACCGCCTGCGCGCCGGCGCTGGACCGTCAGGCCATCGAGCGCCTGAAGTGCACGCCGCCCAACGATGCCCGTAAGATCGGCTTCCATCCCGAGCTGTACGCCTACCAGGAGGGCGTGGACGACCGCCTGACGGAGTTTCAGGGATTCTGGGAACAGGTGGTGCGGGAGTGGTCGCTGCGCTGGGGCACACACTGCAGCGGCTGGTGGATTGACGGGTGCTACAACGCCGATGTCATGTACCGCCATTCGGAGGCGCCGAACTTCGCCAGCTTTGCCGCAGCGCTCAAGGCTGGTAACCCCGACAGTCTTGTCGCCTTCAATCCGGGGGTGATGGTGCCGGTCATTTCCCACACGGAGCACGAGGACTACACCGCCGGGGAGATCAGCGATGCCTTCCCGGCGCCGAGCATGTACGGGCGCCGACGCCTGGGAAGGTACGTTGACGGCGCACAGTACCACATCCTGACCTACCTGGGGGAGGGCTGGGGGCAGGGCGACCCACGCTTCCCCGATGAGTTCGTGATCGGCTACACAAGGCTGGTGAACGCCCACGAAGGGGTTATCACCTGGGACACCGCCACGACCAGGGAGGGTCTCATTACCCCGCGCTGTCTGGATCAGCTCAAGGCTCTTGGTCGCGCGACCCGCTAGGAGGGAAACATGCTTGCCGCCGTCGCTGAAGAACCCGGCCGCCTGGTGGTCCGGGAGGTGCCGGAACCGGTGATGGGGCCTTACGACTGCCTGTGCCAGGGACTCTATGGGGCCACCTGCAGCGGAACAGACCTCCATCTGCTCTACAACCATCCACTGTTCGGCGTGAAGTACCCCACGATCCTGGGTCACGAGAGCATTGGCCGGGTCATTGCCTGCGGGCCGAAGGTGCGCAATTTCCGGGTGGGTGACCTGGTCACCCGTCTGGTGAACCGGGAGACGGCAGACCTCCGCGTCCACTGGGGCGGCTATGCCGAGCGGGGACTGGTGCAGGACTGGCGGGCCATGCAGGAGGATGGGGTTCCGCCGGAGTTCACCCCAGGCATCCACTGGGCCCTGCCGCCGGACTTCGACCCCGCGGCCAGCACGATGATCATTACCTGGCGCGAGACCCTGAGCTTCCTCAGCCGCATCGGGGTCGAGGCCGGGAGCAAGGTCCTAATCATCGGCACCGGCGGCAACGGTCTGGCCTTCGCCAACCATGCCCGGAACCTGGGGACCGCATGGGTCTGCGTGGTCGGCAGTGTGCGGCGACGAGAGTCCGCCACGGCTGTGGGCGCGACCCACTTTCTTGACTACCGGACAGAAGACCTGGCGACGGCGGCGCGAAGCCAGGACTTGGCCGATTTCGACCTGATCATTGACGCGGTGGGCAAGGTGGGTCAGCTCGACCGCTGCCTGCCGCTGCTGCGGCCCCGCGGCACGGCCACCATCTACGGCGTGGACGACTTCGGGAAGGTAACCATCAACCCGACCCGCGTGAACGGCGGCTTCACCTTCGCCAACTACCATTACGCCGAGGGCGAGGCCCACGAGGCTGTGGTGGGCTTCATCGAGCGCGGTCTGCTCCAGGCCCGCCACTACCTCGATCTGGACCATGTGTACCCCTTGACCGAAACCGCAGCGGCACTCGACGCTGTGCAGCGTCGCGAGGTCATCAAGGCCGTGGTTCGGCTGTCCGAGAGGGCCGCGAGCTAACGTGAACATCATAGACAGCCCGCAGAACCCGCAGGTCCGGCTCTTTCAGTCACTCGCCACGGCGAAGGGGCGCCGGGAACATGGCCTCTTCGCGGTCGAGGGGGCGCGGAGTGTGGCCGCGCTGATCGAGGCCGGGTGGACGCCCGAAGTGGGCTATTTCTGCTTCGACCTGCTGGAGGACCGGGAACTCGCGGACCGGCTGGAGGCGGTGGCACGCAAGTGCTATGCGCTGTCACCCCGGGCCTTCAGGGCGTTGAGTGACACCGTGTCACCGCAGGGCATTGCGGCGGCGGCAAAGATGCCACGGGCTTCGCTCATGGCCCTGCCTGAAGGCCCTGGCGTTTTCCTGGGCCTGCATGAACTGCGTGACCCAGGCAACATGGGGAGCATGATACGCACGGCCGATGCGGCAGCCGCCGCGGGCGTCATCGTGATTGGCGATAGTGTGGACCCTTTCGCGCCCAAGGCCGTGCGGGCGGCGGCGGGGTCGCTTTTCCACGTCCCACTGGCCGTCTGCACGACCCAGGAGTTCCGCGCGTGGGCCCATGACACCGGCGCTGCGACGGTGGCGACCGACGCCGCAGCCGCCGACTCCGTGTTTGACATAGTCTTCCCGCAACGGACCGTCTTGCTCATCGGCAACGAGGCCCACGGCCTGCCTGAGGCGTTGTTGACAGCCTCAGACATACAGGTTAGGATACCGATGCCCGGCCGGGCGGAGAGCCTGAATGCCGCCGTCGCGGCGGGCATATTGCTTTACGAATCTATACGCCAAAGGTACTGACGGAGAAAAGTAGGCGGCAAACGGCGTCGCACGGGCGCATAACGGTGCGCCCCCGGAGAGAGGGAAGGCCAGGGGCTGAGAGCCTTCCCGGCGTACGCGCCGCTGAAGTTCCCTCCTGAACCGCAGGCTGAAGTGGCAGTCCGCCATAATCCGCAAGGGTGGAGGCGGAGGGGCCATGGGTAGGCCGGGCCGGAAAGCTCCACCGTTACCCGGAGCGCCGCCTGTTAGGGTGGTTGCGCCAGCATTGGCCTGAGGCCTCGGCTTGCGTCCCGGCGGACTGGGTGTCCCCGCTGGGGCCGGTCGGGGCTTCGTGATTCCTGGCCGCTCACCGAACGCACGGAGGTGGCTGCGATGCAATGGCAAGACTGGTGTCGCGAGTTGGTGGAGGTCCTGGGATTGTGGCGCACCCCTGTCGGGGTCGTCTACACCGACGTGCTGCCCCAGGGCGTTGAGACGCCCAACTGCCGGGCCTGCAGCGCCCTACACCGGGCTGCAGCGGGTGAGACCATCGGTGTTAGCGCCGCAAGTTCGGCCTGCCCGGGCGGAGCCATGTACCTCGGCTTTCGCACCCCCGCGCCGGAGCAGATGCGCAAGCTGCGAGACTTCCTGATCAACGGAGAGAAGCTATTCTCGTGCCCGGCCGCTATCCACCGGGCGCAGAAACAGGCGGTGCAGCCGCCCCTGGGCATGGCTGAGTATGCGGTGCTGGGCCCGCTGGACACGCTGCCCCTGCAGCCAGACGTAGTCGTCGTCATCTGCAACCCGGCCCAGGCAGCGCGACTGATTGGCCTGTCGTACTACGAGTCCGGCGAACCGCTGCAGTGTGACCCGACCGGGGCGTTGTGCCGGGCGGCTATCACCTACTCGCTGGTGACCAACCGCGTCAACGTCACTTTCGGCGACATCACGGCCCGCAAGATGGAGCATGTCCCGGAGGACCAGTTGTACGTAACGCTGCCGCTGCAGGCCCTGCGCTCGGTCATCGCCAGTCTCGACGGCTGCAGTTGCGGCCGGGCGGCGGTGGACATGAGCAAGTTGCCGACCGCGGAGTAGCCACGACCCAGACCGAGGAGGTAAGCGATGCCCATTGTCACCCTGACGATAAGCCACCTGGACGCCGGGAAGAAGCGCGCGCTGGCGGAAGGCTTCACGAAGGTCGCCGCCGAGGCGACCGGCATCCCCGAGGAGAAGTTCATCGTTATCTTCGACGAGAAGCCCCGGGACAGTATCGCCGTGGGCGGCAAGCTCCTGGCGGACCAGTAGCCACCCCCGTCATCGGTGCGGCTGACGCTTCTGTCGGCGTACCGGACACGACCGAGAAGGGTACTGCCATGCTCGATGAGATCGCCTTGATGCAAACCGAGGCGGAGGCTGCCATCGCCGCCGCCGACAGTGAAGCTGCCCTGGAGGAGCTCCGGGTGAAGTACCTGGGGCGCAATGGGCTGGTGCGCGGGCAGTTCCAGAAGCTGGGCAGCCTGCCCAAGGAGGACCGGCCGGCTGTGGGAGCGGCGCTCAACCAACTCGCCAAAGGCCTGGAGGAGCGCCTCGAAGCTCGCAGGGCCGAGTTGGCCGCGGCCGACGCCGATCGCGCTCTGTTGGCCGACGCCATCGACATCACCCTCCCGGGCCGGTCGCACCGCGTCGGCAAGCGTCACCCGCTGCTGGCCACTCTTGACGAGATGGTCGCCATCTTTCTTGGCCTGGGCTTCCGCGTCGTGGAGGGCCCCGAGGTGGAGGACTACTACCACAGCTTCACGGCACTCAACTACCCGGAATACCATCCCGCCATGGACGAGCAGATGACCTTCTACTGCGGGCCTGACGTCCTGCTGCGCAGCCAGACCTCGACCGTCCAGATTCGGGCCATGGAACACATGGAGCCCCCCGTGCGCATCGTGGTACCGGGACGCTGCTACCGGCGCGACACGGTAGATGCCACTCACTGCCACACCTTCTATCAGCTCGAGGGTCTGCTGGTGGACGAGGGCGTTACCTTTGCCGATCTGAAAGGCACGCTGGAGATCTTCGCCCGGGAGATGTTTGGCGAGCGCTGCCATGTGCGCTTCCGCCCTGACTTCTTCCCCTTCACCGAGCCCAGTGCGGAGGTGGCCCTTTCGTGCACTCTCTGCGAGGGGGGCGGGTGCAGGGTCTGCAGCAATACCGGCTATCTGGAGGTGGGCGGCGCGGGAGAGGTGGACCCAAACGTCCTGGCCGGCGTGGGCTATGACACCGACAAGTACACCGGATTCGCCTTCGGGGTCGGCGTGGAGCGCTTCACCATGCTGCGCCACGGCATTGACGACATCCGCCTGTTCTACAGCGGGGACATGCGTTTCCTGGGGCAGTTCTGAACGGAGACCGAGAGGGACGACTGCAATGCGCGTACCGTACGGCTGGCTGATGGACTACCTCGAGGCCGAGATCACGGCCACGGAGTTGGCGCACGCGCTGACGATGGGTGGGCTGGAGGTGGAGGAGGTTCAGCAGTGGACTTCCGAGGATGGCACGGCCAGCGACCAGGTCTTGCTCACCAAGGTGACCGCCAACCGCGGTGACCTGCTCTCCATGATCGGCGTGGCGCGCCACGCGGCAGCGGTACTCGGCACTTCGTGGAAGCTGCCAGACATCCCGTGGAACCTGGTGGCAGAGCCGGTCTCCGGCCAGACGCTGGTGAGCGACGGTCGGGTCACCATTGAGCTGGCCGACCCGGCGGGCTGCCCGCGCTACTCGGGCTTGCTGATGCAGGGCCTGACCATGCGCCCCTCGCCCCAGTGGTTGGCCCACCGCCTCGAAGCCGCTGGCATGCGGCCGTTGTCACACGTCATTGACTGCACGAACTATGTGATGCTGGAGTTGGGCCAGCCACTGCATGCCTTCGACTACGACCGACTGCGCGACGGACACATCATCGTGCGCCGCGCCATGGCCGGCGAACGCATGGAGACGCTGGACCGGCAGGAGCGCAACCTGACCGCTGAGGATCTGCTGATCACCGACCCCGCCGGGCCCATCGCTTTGGCTGGCGTCATGGGCGGCTCCAGCACTGAGGTCGGGCCCCATACCACTCGCGTGCTCATGGAAAGCGCTCACTTCGATCCGACCTCTATCCGCAAGACCTCGCTGCGACTGGGGCTCACCAGCGAGGCCAGCTACCGGTTTGAGCGGCATGTGGACCCCAACGGCACCCTGAGAGCCATCGCCCGGGTGACTGACCTGATCCTGGCGACCTGCGGCGGCGAGGTCGTCGGCAAGGCTCTCGATGCCTGCGCCGAGGACTTCTCCCCCCGGCGCATCCTTCTGCGCCCCCGGCGCTGCAACGCGGTGCTGGGCACGGACCTGTCAGCGGATGAGATGGCTCGGTGTCTGCGGGCGATTGATTGCCAGGTCACCCCGTGCCCCGAGGGGCTGCAGGTGGACGTGCCCCGCTTGCGCTGGGATATTGAGCGCGAGGTGGATCTCATCGAGGAGATCATCATTGTCCACGGCTACGATAAGCTGCCGCTGACCGTTCCGGGGCGATTGGCCCAAAGCGGCGTGCTCACCCGGCGACAGAAACAGGTGCGGTTAGTGGGCGAGGTGCTGCGCCAGTGCGGTCTCAATGAAACCCTGTCGTTCTCGGTGTTCGGACCCGGCGACCTGGACCGCCTCGGCCTGCCGCAGGAGGCCCCCGAGCGCAACATGCTGGCTCTCGGCAACCCCATGATTGAGACCCAGACCCACATGCGCACCACACTCCTGCCGGCCATGCTGGAGGCGTGCGAGACCAACGTTCGCCAGCGCGTCACCGACGTGGCGCTCTATGAGATCAACAAGGTGTTCCTGCCACGGCCGGCCGAACCCCTGCCTGACGAACCGCTGCGCGTGGCGGGCGTACTGATGGGTTCCATGGCTACCTCGGACTGGAAAAGCACCCTGGACCGGGGCCAGGTCGCTGGAGGTCCGCAGGTGCCGGACTTCTACACAGTCAAGGGCATCGTCCAGCAGGTCTGCGACGCCTTGGGTGTGACCGGGACCAGCTTTGGCCGTGCCCATCATCCTGCGTTCCACCCGGGCCGCTGCGCGAACCTGCTGCTGGCTGGGCAGCCCATCGGCGTGCTGGGCGAGGCGACCGCCGAGGTGCAGCAGCGCTACGACCTGCCGGCCAGGGTCTACCTGTTTGAACTGGAGCTGGAGCCGCTGCTGGCGGCAGCGTGCGAGTACAAGCCCTACCGCCAGCTTCCGCGCTTCCCGGCTCTGCTGCGCGACCTGGCCTTCGTCTGCCCTGACGACGCGGCCCACGATGCCGCCGCCCTGGAGACACTCATCCTGCAGTCCGGCGGCGAGTACCTGCGCGACGTGGCGGTCTTTGACCTGTTCGTCAACGCCGAGCGCCTGGGCGCAGGTATGAAGAACCTGGCTTACCGCCTGACCTTCCGCGCCGATGACCGCACCCTGACGGACGACGAGGTGGATGCTCTCATCGAGCGGATCAAGGACACAGTCACTTCGAAGACCCAGGCCCGGTTCCGGGACTACTGATCATCGCGACCGCAAGCCAGGGAACTCCCCTGGCGCGCGGTTGCCACTCAAGGTGACGGCCGACAAGCACAGCCTGGGAGGGGTTGGCATGTCTGCCACCCGCCTTGCCGCTTTTGCGGCACTGCTCCTGGCCGTATCCCTCGCACGGTGTGACCCCGCGACCTTCACCGGCACTGCTCTTGGTCCTGACGGCCGCCCCGTCGTCGGGGCTGTGGTCATGGCTCGCGACGTTCGGGCGGAGGGGCCGTCGCAACTGGTGGAGACCACCACCGACGCAGGCGGGCGATTCGACCTCAAGCTTGAGATGGCGTATGTCGGCTCGGCGATCGGGATTCTGGCCGTGCACCCGGGCCTGGCGCTGGGGATGGAGTACGCCATGCCGGGGTTGCCGGTAGCCATACGCCTGGGCGCTGACCCGGTGGTCTTTGCGGTCAAGACCGTGGACGCGGATGGCAGCCCGGTTGCCGGGGTGGCGGTGCATGTCGTCAGCGTCGCACCGAACAGCGACACCGCCATCATGCCGTTCTTCTTCCTGGACGCGGGACCGCTGGACGGCGTGACCGATGCCGAGGGCATAGTGCGCTTCAAGGGGTTGTTGGCCGAAGCGCGTCTGTCGCTGAACATCGCGGCCGAGGGTCTGGCCTCTGTGGCGGTCCAGCTCGCGGAGGATACCGGCACCGAGCTGACCGTAACCATGGTCCCCGAGGGGCGCATCAGCGGCCGGGTGCTGCTGGACGGCCAGCCGGTTGCTGATGTGGAGGTCAGGGCCATCCGCGAGCACGATAATGCTGGCGGCTGGTTCGGCGGCGACACCACACGGACGGGGCCGCACGGGGCGTACACGCTCCGGCATCTTCCCGCCGGGAACTACGGCGTGCGGGTTAGCGGGGCGGAGGGTCTGGTGGCGTTGCCGCTGCGCCAGGTGCCGGTGCAGTCGGGGGTCGAGACCGCGGGCCAGGACCTGCAACTCACACCGGGGGCACTCGTGCGCGGGAAGGTCACTGACGCGAGCACAGGCGGTCCGGTGGCCGGTATGTGGGTGTGGGGTGGTGCGCCTGACTGGCTACCCACGCAGATCACGACCGAGTCGGCAGCAGACGGGAGCTATGAGCTGCGACTGCCGCCCGGTACTCACGAGGTATCCGTGCGGGCCCAGCGTATGTACAGCCTGCCGGAGGGCCAGCAGCGCAGCCTGGAGCTGGCGGAGGGCGATGTGGTGGAGGGCGTGGACTTCGTGGTGCAGCCACCGGCGGCGGTGACCGGAGTGGTGCTTACCCCGGAGGGTAGGCCGGCCACCGGGGTCATCGTGTGGTTCGCCTACCTGGGGGAGTATGGCGGCCGCCCGCACACCTGGGCCGCCGTGCAACCGTCGGGAGCCTTCCGCCTCGACACGACCGATTCGTTCATCGAGCAGGGCGGCTACGTGATCGCGCGTGACCCGTTTCGTGACCAGATCGCCGTCGCGCCCTTTGGCAACAGCCAAAGGGTCCTGGAAATGGCCCTGCAGCCCGCTGCGTACGTCTGGTGTACGGCGCAGACGCCGGAGGGCAAGCCGCTGGAGGCATCAGCTTCTCCGCGTATGTGAAGGGGAACCAGCGCTTCCCCTTCATGATGCTGAGCGCGGAGACCGATGCCCAGGGAATCGCGCGTCTAGGGCCGCTGCCGCCGCGGGTGGACTGCGACCTCACGGCTTCCAGAGACTGCTGGGACTATGCGGTGGGTGACGGTTGGTGGAGCCGTGGCGTACCCCTGAACCTGCAGCCGGGCCAGCAATTGCGCATGCCGCCCGCCGTGCTGGACCTGGTGGGGCGGAGCCTGGAGGTGACGGTCAAAGACACTGAGGACAGGCCAATGGGGGGTGCTGAAGTCTATGTCTGCGGCCTTGCCGCCCCAGTCCTGACGAACGAGGCGGGCAGGGCGGTGCTCTCGCATCTGCCACTGAAGGGGACGGTAACCGTCATCGCCGCCGATGCCACACGACCGCTGTTTGGGGCCAGCACCGTGGACCCTGACGCAACGCCGGCCGTGACCCTGGTGCTGGGGCCTCCGGTGAGCGTGAACGTGACGATCCAGCGGCGATCCGGCGAGACACTGGTTGACAGCGAGTGGCAGGTCTGGTTGCCGGAGCTGGTCATGCACCAGGGCTCGCCGGAGTTTCGAGCTCTGGAGCGCAGGCTACTGCCTCACACACTGGTCGACGCGAAGTTCACCGCAGACGCTCACGGCCGCTTCGCTCTGCAGGGCCTGGTCGCGGGGTTACCCTATGGCGTTCGCGGTGGCCCCAAAGGCAGCGGCCTCCTTTCACTCGAGCCGCTGGTGCCGGGAAGTCAGCCCAATCAGGAGGTTGCTCTCACTTACCCGCGCTAGGCGCGGACCCCCGGGGCCGACGCCCCCCGAAGGAGGCCTGACCTGCCGCGGCAGCGAAACCCCGGCCTCATGTCTGAGGCGCTCACCGTGACCGCCGTCGTGCCCAGCTATGGCCGCCCAGACAGCCTGCTGCGCTGCCTGAAGGGGTTACTGGCCGGGGAGCGGGCGCCCGAGGAGATTGTGGTAGTTCTTCGCGACAACGACACCGCCAGCCTTGAGGCCCTGGAGAGGTGGACGGCCAACGGAGCTCGCGTTCAGGGGAGCGCTCCTACCGGGGATCCGGGGCTGAAGCTGGTCCTGGTCTCAGAGTCGGGACAGGTTGCAGCGCTGAACGCCGGGCTGGCAGTGGCGACCGGCGACGTGGTCACTTTCCCGGATGACGACTGCGTACCGCGCCCGGACTGGTTGGGGCGGCTGATAGCCCATTATGCCGACCCACGAGTGGGTGGGGTCGGGGGTCGCGATGTGGTCCACGAGCCCACGCCTGAGCCTGTACCCGCGGCCGCCCGCGCGGTCGGCCGACTGACCTGGTACGGGCGCGTGGTAGGCAACCACCATTGCGAGACGCCCGGCGGACCGCGACCGGTGGACCATCTGAAGGGCGTCAATATGTCCTTTCGGCGCACCTTGCTCCCCCCCTTCGACCCCTGCATCCGCGGCCCTCACTACAACGACACCGACGTCTCCCTGGGCCTCAGCCGACACGGGTGGAAGCTGATCTATGACCCGGAGGCGAAGGTGGACCACTATCCGGCCCCGCGGCTGGACAATCCTGGCGGGCGCGACCTGCAAGATTTGCGCCTGACCTGCCTGGACGCCCATGACTGGATGTATGTGGTGCTCAAGCACCAGCCCTGGTTCTTGAGGCCGGTGTCTGCGTTCTATATCATGCTCGTCGGATCAAGGTTGCGGCCGGGACTGCTCCTGGGGTTAGCGCGGGCCCTGAGGCGTCCGAAAGAGGCGTTCGCGGCGCTGAGCGCGAGTCTGAGGGGGGCACTGGCGGGGATGTGGACCTGGGCCAGCGGCGGGCGCAGGTGTAAAGCGCGATGAAGATCGCGATCATCGCTGAGGATGTGAACAAGACCGGCGGCCAGGAACGGGTGGTGGCCGAACTGGTTGCCCGCCTGGTGGCCGGGCATGAGGTCCACCTGTTCTGCTACGCAGCGCGTGACATTCCGCCAGAGGTTATCGTTCACCGCTTCCGTCGCCCCCCGGTGGCCTCCTTTGCCGTCGCAGCGCTGTGGATCGTGGTCCGGTCCTGGCTTGGCGTGCGGCCGGGACGCTTCGATGCCGTGCTGTCCCAGGGCGGCAATGCGCTCAACCAGAGCTTTGCGCTGGTGCACATCGCCCAGGCGCGGCGGTGGCAGTACACGCGGGACGTGTACTGGCAGATGGTGCCGCCGGGGCGCGTCGAGAGGCTGCTGCGTGGCTGGTGGTACCGCGTGACTGCCGGTCTGGAGGCCCGGGCTCTGCGGCGGTGTGGGCCCGGGCGCGTCATGGCTGTCTCGAGCGCTTTGGCGCGGGAACTCAGCGAGACCCATGGCGTCCCTCTGGAGGACATCGTAGTCTGCGAGAACGGCGTGGACCATGACCGCTTCCGTCCCGACCCCCACCATCTCTGCCGTCCGCGGATCCGCGAAAACCTTGGCCTGGCCGAGGAGGACTTGCTGGCGCTGTTCCTGGGCGGGAGATGGCTCGAGAAGGGCGCCACGGATTCTGTACAGGCGCTGGCGCACTGCAGCCGCCGGGTGCACCTCTGCCTCGCCGGGCGAGACGATCCAGAGCCCTTCCGCCGCCAAGCCGAGAGCCTGGGGGTCACGGAGCGCCTGCATTTCCTCCCCCCGACCGACCGCCCGTGGGAATACTACCTGGCCGCTGACGCCTTCCTGTTTCCCGGCCACCCCCATGAGGGATTTGGCCTGGTAGCGGTCGAGGCGGCGGCCTGCGGGCTGCCGGTGCTCATGAGTCGCGTGGGCATCGCTGAGCGGCTGATCCAGGATGGAGTGAGCGGTTACCTGATCGGCACCGATCCCCTGGGCATCGCAGCCCGCCTGGACGAGCTGGCTGCCTATCCCGAGCTCCGGCGCCGGATGGGCGAGGCGGCCCATCAGTCTTCCCTGCAGTTCTCCTGGGACCGGCAGGCCGCCGAGATCGAGGCTGTGTTACGCAAGGGGCGTCGGTGATGGCCTCGGCAGTCCAGGTCGTGGTGATCGGCCACTCCTGTGTCATCCCGCCTAACCAGGCCATCTATGCGGCCGCGGCTTCCCATGCCGACCTGCGCCTGACTCTCATTGCGCCGGCCCGATGGAACTCCTCACTGCATGGTCCCGTGGAGTTCAGACCCTTGCCGCAGTTGGCGGAACAGGCCCTCCCGCTGCCGGTACGGTTTTCCGGGGACCTGCATCTGCATATGTACCCGGCGCTGGAGGCTGTCCTGCGGCGCTTACGCCCGGACGTGGTTTTCCTCGACGAGGACCCTCACAGTCTGGTGGCATGGCAGGTGGCGCGGCTTCAGAAGAGCCTGGGGTTCCGGCTGGTGATTGCGCTGCGCCAGAACGTCTTCAGGCGCTACCCGCCGCCTTTTGACTGGATTGAGCGCGACGTGCTGCGGAACGCGCATAGCGCCGCCGCCACATCTCAGGAGTGCCTCGACGTGGCCCGCCGGAAGGGCTACGGGGGCGAGGCCACCATCGTCTACTATCCGATCGACACGGAGCTGTTCACCCCGCCCGAGGTCCGGCAGCCAGCACGCCCCTTCACGGTGGGTTACGCAGGGCGTCTGGTGCGCAGCAAGGGTCTCGACTGCCTGATGGCCGCTTGCCAGCGGGCGCAGTTGGAGGAGCCCGACCTCCGCCTCCTGATCGTGGGCGATGGACCAGAGCGGCAGCGGCTAAGGGCTTTGGCCGGGCGTTGGCTGCGGCCCGGGAGCGTCACCTGGCGGCCCAGCGTGCGGCAGGAGGAGATGACCCGGACTTACCATGAGATGGACGTGGTGGTGTTACCGTCGCTGACGACTCGACGCTGGAAGGAGCAGTTTGGGCGGGTCTTGGGCGAGGCTATGGCCTGCGGTGTGCCTGTCCTGGGGTCCAGTTCGGGCTTCATTCCGGAGCTGATACGCGTCACTGGCGGCGGAATAGTCTTCCCCGAGGGAGATCCGCAGACGTTGGCGCGACTGCTGATCGTGATGGCGCGCGAGCCGCTACACCGGCGCCAACTTGGTGAGGCGGGCAGGGCGGGCGTCCTGGCGCACTATAGCCTGCCGGTGCTGGCGCGACGCGTCCATGATTTGCTCTGGCGAGCGGGAATTGGCTGATCCAGTTGGTGCGGCCGGCGAACCTGGAGAGGCCAGGATTCGTCTCATTGAGTACTGGGAGAGTGACCTGTTGCGAAGGAAGTTCAGCCGCAACCGCGTCCGTCCGGGTTGGGGTACCGGGCGGGCGCGGTTGCGTGTGTGGACTGGTTTTGGTATACTGTTTGTTCCTGCAACCTGCTTTGCAGCATTGTTCACAGCAGAGGAGGTAGCTGTCTGTGTGCCCGGCGCCAGAAGGGCCGCCAGCGGATACCTCCGGCTTTTGGAGCCGCACTCATGATCACCATGCAGGCGGTCGGGGTGGTCTATCCGGACGGCACACGGGCGCTGCGTGGGGTTGATCTCCATGTTGAGCGCGGAGAGTTCGCCTTCATTGTCGGCGCCTCCGGCAGCGGCAAGTCCACTCTGGCCCAACTGGTCTATCGGGAACTGGTAGCTACGGAGGGCCGCGTGATTGTCGCCGGCCAGGACGTGGCGCAACTGCCGGCCCGGCGCGTACCGTTTCTGCGTCGCAAGGTGGGCGTGATTTTCCAGGACTTTCGCCTGCTCCCCGACCGCACGGTCTTCGAGAACGTCGGCTTCGCCCTCGATGTGGTCGGAGCGCCGCGCGCGGAGAAGTTCCGGAAGGTACCCATCTCGCTGGAACTGGTGGGCCTGGGTGACCGGGGTGATTCGTTTCCTCATCAGTTGAGTGGCGGCGAGCAACAACGCGTATGCATTGCCCGTGCCCTGGTGAACTCGCCGCCGATACTCGTGGCGGACGAGCCAACGGGCAACCTGGACCCGGATACGTCCTGGGATATTGTGCAGTTGCTGGCCCAGATCGCCGACAGCGGGACGACGGTGATCATGGCCACCCACGACAAGCATATCGTGGACCAGCTACGTCGGCGAGTGGTGCATCTGGTTCAGGGAACCATCGTGCGGGACGCCAAGCAGGGGGGAAGCTACGATGGCACCTAGGGCCGTGGAGATGGTGCTTGCCCAGGCCTGGACGGGCCTGCGGCGGCACAGTCTCGTCACGCTGGGAGCGGTCTGCAATATTGCGGTGTCGCTGACCATCGTCGGCGGCTTCTTCCTGTTGGCTGCGAACCTTGAGCATATGGCCAGCGGCCTGGCCCGCGAGGCAGTCATCACCATTGAGCTCGCTGAAGGCGTGAAACACGACGAGCTGGAGAAGCAACTTTATGCCGACACGCGCGTTAAAGATACGCGGTACGTGTCGAAGGAAGAAGCGCTCAAGGAGTACGCCAAGGCGGTGAACTTGCCCTACAAGGACCTCGCGGGAGCCATCAACAACCCCCTGCCCGACGTGATCAGGGTGACCGTGACCAACCCGGAGGAGCTGGCTGCAGTGGCCAACTGGGCCGGTCGGCTTGAGGGTGTGGCCAAGGTGCGCTACCGCCGCGATGTGGCCGAAAAGCTGCTGCGGGTGGCCACCGGCGTGCGGACGATGGGGCTGCTGCTGGGGGGCCTGATGGCAGTGGCGGCGTTGCTGCTGGTGAGTACTACCATCCAGATGGGTGTGCACAGCCGTCGCCGGGAGATCCGGATCATGCAGTTGGTAGGCGCCACCAATAGCTTCGTGCGGGCTCCCTTCCTGGTTGAGGGCGCCACTGAGGGGCTCCTGGGCGGGCTGCTGGCCATGGTCATGGTGGTGGGCGGCTACTCATATCTCCAGGCCCGGATCGAGGCCAGCCTGACCTTCGTGGACTTACTGCGCGGTCTTGACTTCCTGGCCCTCGTGGGGGCGGGAATCGCGGTCATGGGTGTCGGCCTGGGCCTGGCAGGCAGTCTGATCGGCACGAGGCGTTATCTGAGACTGGTATAGCAGGCCACCGCTGATCGTTGCGGTATTGGGCCGGGTTCCTGGGCCAGACATACCATCATCACCAGCGATAGGAGGGCAGCCACATGTCACTTCGCGTTCGCTCGTTGGGCGTCGCCATCGCAGCCTGTCTGCTGGCTCTCCTTGCGGCCGAGGTCACAACCCCCGCTCTGGCGCAGAGCCGCCGCTCCCTGCGCCAGCGGCAACAGCAGATTAGCGGCAAGATGGAGCAGGTCAAGCGTGAGTTGCGCAACATCAAGGCGGAGCAGGCCACTGCCAAGAACAGCCTGACCAGAGCCCAGTACGAGCTCAGCCAGGCGCAGGACCGCCTCGACCTGGCCACCAGCCGTCTCAACCGCACGCGCTCCGCACTTAAGATCGTCCGTCGGGAGCACAAGGAGGCCACGGAGCGCCATGCCGTGCAGCGCAAGCGCATGGAGAGCCGCATCCGGGCCCAGTGGGAGGCCGGCAATCCCTCCTACCTGGAGGTCCTGCTGGACTCCACCACCTTTGCTGACTTCGCCGAACGGGCGGAGATGACAGAGACGATCGCTGACCGGGACCATAGTCTCCTGGCCAAGTTGCTGGCTGCGCGGGAGGAGCTCGCCCGCAAGCAAAGGCTACTGCAGGAGAAAGAGCGTGAGGAGGAGGAAGCCAAGCGCGAAGTCCAGGCGGAGCGCAACCAGGTGGCTCAGAAGGCCGCGGTGGCCAAACAGCGTCTGAAGGCGGCCAATGAGGACCGTGCGGAGGCGGAGCGCCAGTTGGCGGCACTGGACGAGGCCTCCCGGGACATCGAGGCGATGATGGCGCGGATCCAGCGGGGTGGCAGCAGCGCGGGGGCGTATGAAGGCAAGTGGAGCGGGTCGCTACTGAGGCCGGTTCCCGGCGGCGTTACCAGCCCGTTTGGTTGGCGTATCCATCCTCTGACGGGCACGCGGAGGTTTCATTACGGCGTGGACCTCAGCGCCTCCGGCGGCAGTCCGATCCGTGCGGCCGACAAGGGGCGCGTGGTACATGCCGGGTGGTGGGGCCCCAACGGCATCACGGTCATCATTGATCACGGCAGTGGCATCTCGACGGTCTACGGGCATTGTGCCAGGGGCTCAGTGCGGGTAAGCGTTGGTGAGGTGGTCAGCCGCGGTCAGGTCATCGCCGGTGTGGACAGCACGGGCTGGTCGACCGGCAACCATCTGCACTTTGAAGTGCGGCGCTACGGGCAAGCGGTCAACCCACTCAGCTTCTAGAGGCCGGCGCCAGACCAGCCTCCGGAACGAGTTGGAGGATAGGAACGTGCATAGGAATCAGTCAGCCGTTCTGTTTGTGCTCGCGCTTTGCGTGGCCATCATCGCCTTCGTGGGAGGGGCTTTCAGCGGCTTCAAGCTGGGGCGTGGCACGCTGCTGGAGGTCACGGCACGCGTGGCCCAGATGACCTCGGGTACCCTGGGTACGCCAAAGGAAGATACCGAGATTCCCCCGGTCACCAACCTTAACGCCCTGGCTGTGATCTGGGAAGTCCGCGACAAGATCCTGAACAACTATGTGCACGCCCTGAACGCCGAGGCGGAGAAGGAGCTTACCTACGGCGCCATCAGGGGTATGCTGGCGTCGTTGGACGACCCGTTCAGCCGGTTCCTTGACCCGGAGGAGTACCGTGAGTTCCAGACGGACAGCTCGGGGCATTTCGATGGTATCGGGGCCGTCCTGGAGGCCAGGACCAATGCCAAGACCGGTGAGCAGGAGGTAGTGATCTCCTCGGTGCTCCCGGAAGGTCCGGCGGCCAAGACGGCGCTGCGGCCCGCAGATGTCATCATTCGTGTGGACAAGACCCCGACCCAGGGACTCACTATCACCGAGGTGGTCAACCTCATTCGCGGTCCGCGTGGCACCGAAGTGGTGCTGACTGTCAAGCGCGAGGGGAGCGACAAACCTCTGGAGATCAAGGTCATCCGGGCGAACATCGAGGTCAAAGTCGTCGAGTTTGAGATGAAAGACGAGCAGAACAAGATCGGGTACATCTGGCTGCGGCAGTTCAACCAGAACGCTCCCCGGGAGATGCGCGCCGCTCTTGATAAGCTGACCGAGCAGGGCATGAAGGGGTTGGTGCTGGACCTCTCCATGGACCCCGGGGGAATCCTGGACGTGGCTGTGGAAGTGGCCAGCAACTTCATCCCCGAGGGCCCGATCGTCTGGATCAAGAACCGCGAGGGCGAACCGCGTCCCATCAATGCCATCCGGGGCCAGGCTATAGACCCCAACATCCCGATGGTTGTCCTCATTGACGGCGGTAGCGCCAGCGCCTCCGAGATCCTGGCCGGGGCGCTGCAGGACCTGGGGCGGGCCACGATCTGCGGCCAGCACAGCTTCGGCAAGGCCAAGGTGCAGACGATCATGGAGCTGCAGGACGACTCGGCCCTGTTCCTGACAACGGCGCTGTACCTGACGCCAAAGAAACGCGATATCGGCGAAAAGGACGCGGAGGGAAACCCGGGCGTCAAACCGGACCGGGCGTTCCCGGAACCCGATCCCAACGACACAGACCTCAAGTTCAAGGAATGGCACGAGAAGCAGGTTGGGCTTGCCCTTGGTGTTCTCAAGGAGAAGATGGGGATCAAGTAGCTCTGTGTGGTCCGGCCCTGGCTGCTGCCGGACGGGCTGACGTTGATTGGCGCACCTGAGTGGGTCGCTGTGTCTCGGCTGGGCGATTGGGGGTCGCCAGTCGGTCCGTTGGTACCACTGGGGACGACCCGGGAGAAAGCCATGGACGACCCCCGACAACTGGAACGCAAGCTGGCACGCCTGGAACAAGTGGTGCGCGTGCAGCGCATCGGGCTGGGCCTCGCTGCCGGGATCATCGTGGTCTTGCTGGGCTTTCTGCTCTTCGGCAAGGCGCCTCGGTTTGGACGGGCCATTCTCGTCAACGACACCGTAGTGGCCATGGTCAAGAACGAGCGCGCGGCAGCAGCCGTGCGGGAGCGCTTGCTGGCTGAGGGGCGCAAGGGCTTTGAGGGCGTGGCCACCTTCCGCGAGAAGTGGGAGGATGCGACGCGGCCCGTGGACGGCGCCGAGATCCTCAGCGTCGGCCAGGCCGTAAAGGCCTTGCGGCCCAAGCTGACGGTAGTCGTCGAGGCTTGTGCCATTGAGGCCAACGGGACACGGTTGCTGGTAGTGCCGAACGAGAGCGTGGCGACTGACATCCTGAACAAACTCAAGGCCCGCTATGCGTCCCAGAGCGACGCGGTGGTCAAAGCCACGCGACTGAAGCCGGAGCCGGTTCTGCGCTCGGTCACGGTGCCACCGGGCGAGATCGTTAGCGAGATCCTGCAGGGGGTGGAGAGGCTGTCGCAGGCCCGCGCGACGCCCAGGGCTTACACGGTGAAGCCTGGGGATTACCCGGAACGGATAGCAGAGACGCAGCAGATGAGGCTGGCTGACCTCTATCGGCTGAACCCAGGCCTGAAGGGGACCACCCTGCGGGTAGGGCAGAAACTCACTGTCCTGGGTCCTGGCGTCGGTCTGACGGTCGTCACGATCAAGGAGACCGCCTGCACGGAGCTGATTCCCCCCCCTGTCAGCCGCGTGCGCAGCGACAAGCTCCCGCAGGGGCAGACGAAAGTGCAGCACCCCGGTCAGCCCGGCAAGAAGCGTGTGCGGTGCGAGGTCACGATGCACAATGAGCGCGAGGTCAGCCGCAGGGTGCTCAGCGAAGAGGTGGTCCTGGCCCCGCAACCCAAACGGGTGCTGGTGGGGACGGCGCCGCCGTCTCCGGCCTGAAGATCCAAGGAGCGTCACCTCCTGTGACCCTCGAGCAGCGCCTCGCCGTGTGTCGTGAGCGGGTTGATCCCGCCCTGGAGCGCTTCCTCCCCGCCGACGGTGAGGTTCCGACCCGACTGGTGGCCGCCATGCGCCACGCTCTGAGCGGTGGCAAGCGGCTGCGGCCGTTTCTGTGCATGGAGGCCGCGCGTGGCTTCGGCCTTCGCCCCGAGACAGTGCTTCCCACTGCCTGTGGGCTTGAGATGCTCCACTGCGCCACGCTGGTGCACGATGACATGCCCTGTGTGGACGACAGCGACCTGCGGCACGGCCGAGCAGCCTGTCACGTGGAGTTCGACGAAGCCACAGCGCTGCTGGCCGGCGATGCCCTGATCATCGGCGCCTTCGAGTGTCTGACGCGCCAGGTGGAGGAGCCCGGCATTGCACCTGAGCGGGTCCTGCGGTGCGTGCGGGAACTGGCGGAGTATACCGGAGTGCGGGGGCTGGTGGTGGGCGAGGCGCTGGACATTGAGGCCGAGGGTAGGCCCTGCACAGAGGCAGAACTCGAGTTCATCCACCTCAACAAGACGGCTAAGCTCATCATCTGCTCGGCGCGGTCGGGCGCGATCCTGGCCGGTGCGCCGGACGATCAGTTAGCGCGGCTGACCGACTACGCCGAGGCCCTGGGTCTGCTTTTCCAGATCACGGACGACTTGCTCGACGTGGACGGCGACACTGCCTCCACCGGCAAGCCGGTTGGCGCTGACGCCGCTGCGGGCAAGGCCACCTATCCGGGCCTGCTGGGGGTGGCTGCGGCCCGGGAACGCGCCGACCACTTCGGGGCCCGTGCCCTCCAGTCAGCCAAAGGCCTCCCGAACCGCGAGGTCTGGGAGGCCCTGGTGGAGTTTGTGGTGAAGCGACGTCACTAGCCGTCCCGAGTACTCCTGTCTACCTACCCAGCGTCCTCCCCCGTTCGACGAAGTATTTCATCGTCTCGTAGTTGACCTCCGGTGGCTCGGAGTGGTCGGAATGCAGGATGTAGCCACCGCCCCCCTGCACCACCGGCAGGATCTTGCGGTCCATCTCCTCGTCAATGAGGGCGCGGTCATTACTGATGAGACAGCGGACATCCACCCCGCCGAAGAAGCTTATCCGGTCCCCGAAGCGCCGGAAGAGCGTGGGCAGGTCCATACCGGCCTTCACTTCCATGGCCTGCAGGCAGTCCATGCCAGCCTCGATCAACCCCGGCACCAGGGGCTCGACGTACCCACAGGAGTGTACGATGACCTTGCAGCCAAGGCTGTGGGCGTAGTCGAACAGCCGGGCGTGACCGGGCTGGATAATCTCACCATACATCGCCGGGGACATGAAGGGCTTGTGCTTGAAGCCCATGTCCTCATAGAAGAAGAAGCCGTCCGGTGCCCCCTCTTCGGCGAACAGCACCTCCAGGTGGTTGATGGTCATGCTGGCAAAGGTCTGCACCATGTCCTTGACCCAGTCCGGGTCCATAGCCATGCCCAGAAGCATGTACTCATGGCCGCAGACGGGGTGCATCTGCTCAAAGGGGGCCACGCCAGCCCAGCAGAAGAAGCGCTCCTTCTCCGCGGCGAAACGCTTGGCCTCGCGGTAACCCTCAAAGGGGATGCGGCGGCGGTCCACGTCCACCAGCCGCGGCTTGATGAGCTCCTCCCAGCCCCGGCGATCCTTCACGGTGAAGTCCACGTGCTCGGGAGTGCTGTCGTGAAGCTTGTGCCGGCGCAGCATAGCGCCGTTGCCGTCTTTCTGGAGGATGGTCTCATCATCCTCTTCCAGTGTGACGGGCACGAAGTCCAGGTCAGCGACTGAGTTCAGCCACCCGCCCGTGCGAAGATCCTGCCCAAAATGCTCCTGGACATCCTCCTCGGGCCCGATATGGCCCTCCTCACGCCAGCGGTTGATGGTAGCCCCCCAGGGACTGACGGCAATCGGGGTCTGGTCCACGGGCTGGCGGTTAAGCACCCGGGTCATGCGCTCGATGCTGGTCATGGTGGTGGGCATGGGAGTAGTTCGCTCCTGGGAGGATGGATGTCAGGAAGTGACCTATTCCTGATGCGTGGCACCCGCACCTTCATCGGCAGGAGCACATTGCTGTGGCGGCGAACGCCATGGGTGCAGGAGTACCGAGGCTGATACCCCATCGCCGAAAGGGGCGATACATTGTGCAACGTGGACACGTGCTCGTGCTGTTGGCTGTTCTTGCGACGATGGCGTTGGCTGTCGTCGGTTACGCCCAGCAGGAGAGAACGAAGACGTTCTACCTGACGCTTTCCACTGTGGTGGACATGCCGATGAAGATCCCGGGGATGCCGGACCTGGGCAACGTGCCCGGCCTGCCCAGCATTCCGGGGCTGCCGGCATTAGGCGAGGCCGGCAAGCCGCGCCGGGAGATCACCGGCCGAGCTGTCTATCCCACCAAGGCCGTTGAGCCGATCTTTGTCACGGTACCGGGCGACCTGAAGCTCCCCCAGGACAGGCTCGTGTTGGAGGTGCCCAAGCCGGTCACTGCCACCGGTGGCGAAGAGGGCGACGAGGAGCCGGAGACGGTGCCCAAAGGGCGCATGGTGTTGACGACCAAGCTGTACTGGCACCCCGAGATAGCCAGGGGCCCCATCACTGACAACTTCGACTCGGCTCAGATGCCGGAGCCGGAGGGCGCAATGGGGGGGATGGCCATGCCGGATCTGGAACGTATCTCGTTGGCACCGGAGCCCGAAGCCTACGGACAGGAGAGCAAGCTGCCAGAGAACGTTATCGGCCAGGGTGACTATGTGCTGAACACCGGTGGCACGGCGGTGATGTCGGGTTTCCTGCCGCCGCTGAAGGTCACGGCGCCCGATGACTTCTCTGAGGTTGTGCCGGCAGAGGGCTTCACTCTGGAGTGGGAGCCAGTCGCTGGCGCCCGGGGTTACATCGTCCACGTCAACGGCCAGAAGATGGAGATGGCTGGCCAGAACGACATGAGAATGGACATGACCTGCTGGGTCAGCACGCGCGATGAGCCACCGATGCGCGTCCGCTACGGCTACCGCCAGGAGACCACCATCAGCGACGACCTGGAGGCCGGCATCCTGCTGCCGGGTGATGCCACTAGCTGCATCGTGCCGCCGAAGGTCTTCGGCGACGAGGACATACTGCGGATCAGCGTCACCGCCGTCGGCAATGACTTCTACAGCACCGAGGACGACATCACGGTCTTCGGCACCATCCGCTCCGAGTGGAGCACCGTGCTCATGCAGATGGCAATGGGCGACTTCGAGGAATGACTGGCCCGTGGGAGGGGCCAAGCCGTGGATTGCCGGCTCATACTCGACACCGACATTGATACGGACTGCGACGACGCCGGGACCCTCGCCATGTTGCATGGGCTGATGCGCCGGGGCGAGGTGGAGCTGCTCGGCGTCGTCTGCAGTGTGCCGGTGCACTGGTGCGCGGCCTGCGTGCATGCTGCTAACGCCTGGTATGGCCGCGCGGATATACCGGTGGGGCTGGTTGCGGTACCGGACTGGGAGACCAGCCCTGCCCATGCCGCGTACCGCGCCGCTCGGGCGCAGGGCGCGGTGCATGTCTACAATGAGGACATCGGGCGTTCGTGGGAGGCGGCGCACGGAACCGTACGGCCCGAGGAGGCTGTGGCGCTCTACCGGCGCCTCCTGGCAGAGCAACCCGATGGGAGCGTGACCATCTGCGCCATCGGGATGCTTACGGCCCTGGCCCAGCTTCTGCAGTCCGGACCCGATGAGCACAGCCCCTTGCCGGGCCAGGAACTGGTAACGCGGAAGGTGGCCCGGCTAGTGACCATGGCCATCGGCAGCTTCCCGCGCGGGCGCGACGTCTTCAACTGGGCCATGGACCGCCCGGCGACGCACCTCGTGCTCGAGCGCTGGCCGACCCCGGTGGTGGTCAGCGAATGGGGGGAAACGGTGCTGACCGGCGCCCGCTTCATCGGCGCCGCGCCGGAGGACCATCCGCTGCGCCGGGCCTACCAGATCTGGCTTGGGGCTCCGAGTGGAAGCCGATCAAGCTGGGATCAGTTGGCGGCACTCTATGCCGTGCGCGGAGCGGACGGGCTGTTCAGGGAGCGCTGGGGGTACCGCTGCCGCTTTGACAAGGCTACCGGTGACCACGAGTGGGTGCCAGCGGCGGGAGCCACGCCGCAGCACTGCCACCTGACTCCGGCTGTGGACGACGCCACCTTGGCGCAGGCGATAGAGGACCTGATGGTGGATTCCCTTTAGACGGAGGCAGTCCCCCGCTCCCCTCCACGCCACCGAGGGGGGCGGGGGGAGGTGGCGCGCTCAGATGAACCAGACGGTATACCGTCGCACGAACTCCCCGGCGTACAGGCCGATCAGGCTCCAGACCCCGACCGAGAAGAAGTGACCCAGTGTGAAGGCCAGGAAGCCGGGCGCGATGCGACGGTAGGCCTTCACTCCCCCGAGGTGCAGGGTGGCCCATTTCACACCCCAGATCAGGAAGGCCGCAAACCACATGTAGGGTCCCTCGTGGCATAGCGCCAGCGCGTAGCCGCCCGGGTGGAAGGGGAAGCGGACCCAGGCGCGGCGTCCGATGACCATGGCCAGGGCCAGTATCGCCCCAAAGACCGTATAGCCGGTCTTGAGCCGGTTAGGGCCCTCAGGGGTGTCCACCCACTGGGAGATGGGAGTGAACTGCCCCAGGACCTCCTGGGTCATCTGTCCCCCCTCGTTGCCGCCGGCGCTGGAAAGCACGAGCCCGCCGTATTCATAGTAGGCCGAGAGGTTGACCAGGAAGGCCAGGACCAGGCCGAAGACCAGCGCGCCGACGACGACCTTTGCCAGCACCCGCCGGCTCTCGCCGAGCTTGCTGGCCGCTACGTAGCCCTCGACACCGGTGCTGGTAATGGCCTGGTTGACGGTGCGTTGCAGCCAGCCAAACATGCTCAGCAGCGTCAGGGACTTGGTGCTCCCTCCCGGCATGAAGGCCGCGCTGCCCAGCAGGTTGATCATGGTCTCGCGCTGCTTGTAGAGCGGGTATCCCCAGACCACCGGGAAGCCCATCTCCGCCCGGTTGTGGCAGTACACGATGAGCGTCAGCATCATGATCGTGAAGTACATCACCGCGTGCCAGGTCACCACGCCAAAGGCGATGGGCATGCCGAAAATGACGGCCAAGCCGAGCAGAACAGTCAGCGCCGAGAAGCGGTAACTCAGCGGTTCCTGACTATCATCCACCGCCTGGTCACCGGCAAACGCTTTGCGGGCCACCTCCTGCAGCCGGCCCCGGGCTGACCAGATGAAGTAGACGCCCAGGAGCAGAAAGGCCCCCACCCCCTGGTTGGTCATGAAGGGGAAGCCGGAGGGCTGGTAACCGACAATCTTGGCCACCGGTCGCACGATCCACATGAAGACTGTGAAGAACCAGATCGAGAACAGCACATCCATCGGCACCAGGTAACCCAGACCGAGCAGCTCCGGTTTGTAGAAGATGGCAAAGCCCTGCATGGTGTCCCAGGGCGACTCGGTGAAGAACTGCCCCAGCGGGTAATGGATGCCAAGGGCGGGGACCGACGGATTCCAGACTTTGATCGCATTGGTTACGTTGTAGATGACCGCCAGGCTGAAGCCCGTCCAGACGACGGGATCGCGGAAGAAGCTTTGGCCCGACAGCAAGCTGCCCTCGGGCCGAATCATCTCCACGGCCAGGCTGGAGACCGGGTAGCTGAGCCTCTCGTCCTCCTCCCAATGGCGGCGGAAGAGGGTGATGAGGCAGAAGGCTGTCACGAAGTAGGCACTGAGGTAGAAGCTCCAGACCAGGAAGGGCACCAGCCAGTGCCGCCAGTCAATGATGGCCGGCGCAGCCAGGAAGTGAAAGGCGCCCTCCAGCAGGGGGCCCAGCAGGGGAACCCCCTCAACCCCCAGAGTGGGAACGGCGCGGTCGCCTCCCTCCCAGAATACGCGCATGACCTCCGGATCGTTGGGTGCCCATTGCCAGGGAATGTCCTGGGCCATTTCTGCCAGATGGTTGGAGGGCATCCCAAAGTACTGGACCACCGACAGACATGGCATGAAGGTGCGGAAGAGACCAACCCCGGGCATGGAGCAGACGATGGCCAGGAAGTAGAACACGACAAGCATCTCGCCCCGCGTGAACACCAGGTGGCGTGCCCACTGGGCCAGACGCGACGGGTGTTCCCTCAAGGACGCAGCCTGGGTCAGGCGACCCACCGCGCCACCGGCCCCCAACATCAGGAAAAGCACCAGGACGGCGGCGATGGCCGGCGTGCTTTCGGTAATCTGGCTGGTCAGAGTCACCAGCTCGGCTTGCTTGTTCCAGGCAGCGATGAGCAGGGCGAGGATGAAGGCGGTAAGGAGCGCGCGGCAGGTAGCGGCCGGCAACGAGGGGACAGCGACACCTGCCCTCTGCCCATCGGGCAGTTGTAGCGCATCACGGGCAGAGACATCGCTCATCGGCAAGGAGCTGCACCTCCTGTGGAGTATCGACCGTTGCGCCCGCGCCAGGGAGCAGCGATGAGCGGTCACACAGCAGACCTCCTCTGACGCTACCCCGGATTTCGCCGGGTGCCCTGCCAGACCTCCAAGACCGCGACGAACGCCGTCACGGTTGCGGCCAAGGCTTCGTTGCGGTAGGGCGGGGGCTTGAGCTGATCGTGAGTGTATTGTATAGCCTTGTTATCATTCCAATGACGCGCATGAGAGGCCTGAGCGGCCCTTTGGAGCATCAGACCTCCCCATCGCTGCCCAAATGGCCGGCTGGCGCCGGATAACCTGCCAACTCTTGAGCAACTCTGAGGGCCAAGTTGCGCCTGTCTGTTGACTCAGGTCCCTAACCGGGTATCATGTCAGGGAGGCAATCAGCCGCCTTCCTGGGTCTGTCGGGGACGGGACAGGCGGGTAGGATGCTCGGGTCGTGGAGATGGCGCAGGCGGGCGGACAGTCCACGGGAACGCGCCGCGACGGCTGCTAGAGCCGAGGCGGCTGAGCGTCTCGTGTTCGCTGACGCCGGCTTCTGATCGGGCCGGACACGGCAAGACAGCTCTGGCGCGGGTCAGCTACAGAGGTGCCAGCTCTGTGGACGAGACCGCTGACCGCGCGAGTCACACACTGCCCCCGGGGGTGGGTGGCGGCAAGCCACCGGCGTGCATGCGGGGAGATTCTGGAAACATGAGATCGAGCGCATCCGGGAGTACACCCCCGAACCACCGGTCGGAGAGCACCGACCGTCGCAGCCCGATGTTGCGCGTCGTTGCTTCCACCTTCTCGCTGGTCATGGTACTGGTGGCGGTGTTTGAGTTGGCGAGCGCGGCACAGGGCCGCGAGGATCGGCTGTTGCTGCTGGCGGATGCATACCTCTCGGTGGTCTGTGGCCTTGGGGCCTGGGCCGCGGCCATCGTGGTCCAGCGTGGCCAGTACACGTGGGCCGCGTGGCTGCTGATCGGCTCGCTGGCCGTCAAGGCGGCTCTCACTGCCCTCATCAGCCCCGCGGTGTACTTTGGGGTCCTCGCGCCGCTGTACCTGGTGCCGATCGTGATGAGCCAGGTGCTGCTGGGCAGTTGGCCGGCCGTCGGCGTGGCCGGAGGAGCCACCGTGATGTTCGCGGTGGCTTACTGGACGTTCCCTGGCGACCCCGCTGATAACACTGTGCCTCTGGTGGCCAGCGCCTGCCTGCTGCTCTATGCGCTGGTGTTCACGCTGCTACACGTAACGCTGACCCAGATGCGCGAGGCGCTGCGCAAGGCCGACCAGATGCTGATCAGTGCGGAACGTGCCCGCGCCGATTTGCGCGAGCGCGAAGAACAGTTCCGTGCCCTGGGAGAGAGCTCCGCCACCGGCATCGTGATCCAGCAGGACGGCCATCTGGTGTACGCCAACCCACACTTCGTGGAGATGGTTCACGCGCCGCGGGGAGACGTGTTTGGGCTTTCGCTCTGGGACTTCTTCGACGAAGAGGCCAGACAGGCCCTTCAGGTTCAACTGGCACGACGCCGCTCCCTGGTCCGGGGCATGGTAGCGCCGGAACAACTGCTCTTCCGCCCACTCAAGGGGCAACCGCGCTGGTGCCAGGTGGCCGTGGCCGAGGCCGAGTACTGGGGCAAGCCGGCGGTGGTAGCCAATCTGCTGGATGTCACCGAACTGGTGGAGGCCCAGATGCAGGTGCGTCGGGAGCGCGACTTCTCAGACAACATCATCAGCACGGCCGACGCCATCATCATGGTGCTGGATGCCGAGGCGAGAGTAGTTCTCATCAACTCAACCGGAGAGGAGCTGACGGGTTACAGCCTGGAGGAGCTCAAGGGGCGCCCGTTCTGGGAGCAGTTCACTGCGGCTGAACGGATGGAAGAAACAGCCCAGATGGTCCAGGCCATGCGTACCCAGCGCCGGGGCGAGGCGGAGACAACCTGGCAGAACCGTGCCGGCGACGACCTGATCATTGCCTGGCGTTGGGTAGCGGAGTCCGGGCCTGACGGGGCGATCACCGGTTACGTGGTCATCGGCCTGGACGTGACGCAGCAGCGCCTGCTGGAGCGCCAAGCCACAGTCACCGAGCGTCTGCGGTCGCTGGGCGAGATCGCCGGCGGAGTCGCCCACGATCTGAACAACATGCTGGCCGGCATCGTGGGACCGGCGGACCTCATGCTCATGGACGAGACGGACCCCGAGAAGGAGCGGTCGCTGGAGGCGATCATGTCCGCCGCCAAGCGTGGCGCCGAGACCGTTCGCCGCATCCAGCGCTTCGCACAAGCCCGCACCGAACTGGACCGTCAGGACTTTGACCTGCGCCAGTTGACGGAGGACGTGATCTTCACCCTGCGGCCGCGCTGGCGCGATGCCGCCCAACGCCAGGGCCTCGTCATCAACGTGATCAACGAGGTTCCGGAACGCATCAAGGTCCATGCCAGTTCCGGTGAGATGGGGAACGTCCTCACCAACCTGATTGTCAACGCTTGTGAGGCCATGCCCGAGGGAGGCACCATCCGGGTCACGGGCAGCGCTACCGAGGACACGGTGGAGTTCTGTGTCAGCGACAACGGCATCGGCATGTCGGAGGAGACGCAGGCCCAGATCTTCCAGCCCTTCTTCAGTACCAAAGGGGCCGACAACTCGGGGCTGGGCCTGGCCGTGATCCGTGGTATCATACTCAGACATGGCGGTACCATCGAGGTCGAGTCGGAGCTCGGCGTCGGCACCACCTTTCGCATCACTCTGCCAGCAGCCCGGGAGCTGGACGACCAACCGGCTATCGCCAGAGACGAGGAAAAGCCAATGGACAAGATGAAGGTCCTCATCGTGGATGACATGGACGACATCCGCGACTACATGTCACGTGCAATGAACCGCCTGGGCCACGAGGCCACCGTGGCGTCCACAGGCGAAGAGGCGATACAGCAACTGCAGCACAACCATTTCGACGTGCTCGTCACCGACTACGGGATGGAGCACATCTCCGGGCCCGATCTGGCTGAGCGGGCCCGCACGCTCCAGCCGCACATCCAGTGTGTGCTCATCACCGGCTGGGATGTTGATGTCAGTGACTTTCACGGCTTTGTGGCCGTACTGCAGAAGCCGTTCACCCGGGACCAGATCCGCGAGGCCTTGGCCAGGGCCGAGGCCGCAGTGGCAGCCGGTTAGCATTTCCCGGCGGCTATCCAGGCCGGTCTGTCAGGGCAGACCTCACGGGCGGCAACCAACACCCCATGTACCGAGTGACCCCGGCAATTGCGATGGCAATGATGGGTGCAGCCAGCGTCTTCGGACAGCCCCTGTATGCACCCCAGCCGGCGCGACTCGTCCAGGCTCGGAACGGTCTGGGCAATGCCCTGACGAAGCTGCGTCAGGGCGGCGAGGTGCGGGTGGCCTACTTTGGCGGCAGCATCACGGCTGCCGCCGGCTGGCGCGTCAAGACGCTGCAGTGGCTGCAGAGCAAGTACCCTCAGGCCAAGGTGGTCGAAATCAACGCGGCCATCGGCGGCACGGGCTCAGACCTCGGCGTGTACCGCTTCCAACAAGACGTGCTGGCCCACCAGCCCGACCTGGTGTTCGTCGAGTTCTCGGTCAACGACGGCGGAGCCCCGCCCGAGCGCATCTGGCGCGCCTTTGACGGCTTCCTGCGCCAGGCGTGGAGACAGGACCCGAGCATTGACTTCTGCTTCATCTACACCTTCCGGGTCGGGTACGAGACCGACCTCCGGCAGGGCTTCTGTCCCCCGGCTGCCTCGGCTGATGAGATGATCGCCGAGCACTATGGCCTGCCCTCGGTCAACGTCGCCCTGAAGATCGTGCAGCTCGCCGAAGCGGGGAGACTGGTCTATGTCCCCGGGCGGGACGCCCAAGGCCAGCCGCTGCCGGTGCCCGCCGGGATCATCAAGTTCTCCGATGATGGGGTCCATCCCCTGGACGAGGCCCATCAGGTCTACGCGGACCTGATCGCCGAGGCGCTGGAGCAGATGGCGACGGTGGCGGCGCCCGCCCCCCATGACCTGAAGCCGCCCTTCATTGCGGACAACTGGGAGGGCGCGAAGCTGGTCCCCTTGCAGCCAGCCATGCTGAGCCCCGGCTGGCGCAAGCTGGACGCGACCGATGGCGTGGCGCGCGCCTTCGCCGACCGCATGCCCGAGATGTGGCAGGCTGACCGGCCAGGTGAAAGACTCCACGTGCGCTTCCGGGGCACAGCTATCCAGCTCTACGACATCCTCGGCCCCGACGGCGCGCAAGTCATGGTGACGCTGGATGGCAAGACCACTGGCCCGGTACCGCGCTTCGACAGCTTCTGCAGCTACCACCGCCTGGCCACACTGCCCATCGCTGACGGGCTGGCAGACACGGTCCACGAACTGACGGTCGAGGTCCATCCCGAGCAGCCAGACCGCCGTAGCGTCACCGACGTGGAGAGGACCAAGCCCGGCTTCGACCCGGCGAAGTATGACGGCACGGTTCTGCGCGTTGGCAGCCTGATGCTGATCGGCGACGTTGTGGAGTAGCCGGTCGGCAGGTCTCCGTTCAGACCCCAGCGAAATCACCTCGCGCGCTCTTGCGATGTGCCCCGCACCCGACTCGCGGAGGGAGGTATCCCCTTGGCTAGTGAACGCTATACCATCGGCCTGGATTTCGGCACCAACTCGGTGCGTGCGTTGATCGCTAACGTGGCGACCGGCGAGGAGGTCGCCACGGCCGTGGCTGACTACCAGCGCGGCGAGGCCGGCGTCATCGGCGACCCGAACAACCCGCACGTCGCTCGCCAACATCCTGCCGATTACCACGAGGGCCTGGTGGCATGTGTGCGGGAGGCCCTGGCGAAGGCTGCATCCGTGCCTGGCTTCGCGCCTGAGCAGGTCATCGGCGTCGGCGTGGATACTACCGGCTCCACGCCGATTCCGGTGGATGCCGCGGGCACGCCGCTGGCCCTGAAGCCCGAGTTTGCCGACAATCCGGACGCCATGGCCTGGCTGTGGAAGGACCATTCGTCCATGGCCGAGGCGGAGCGGATCACGGAACTGGCTGCCGAGCATCGCCCCCAGTATCTTGCCAAGTCGGGGGGAACCTACAGCTCTGAATGGTTTTGGTCAAAGATCTGGCACTGTCGCAACGTCGCCCCCGAGGTCTTCGCGGCGGCCCATAGCTGGGTGGAGTTCTGTGACTACATCCCCGCTGTGCTGGTGGGTGACACGAACCCCGCGACACTCAAGCGCAGCGTCTGCGCCGCCGGGCACAAGGCCATGTATTGCGAGGAGTGGGGCGGCCTGCCCGACGCCGAGTTTCTGGCGCTGCTGGACCCACAACTGGCCGACCTGCGCGGGCGGCTCTACAGGCAGGCCCACGCCTCCGATGTCTGCGCCGGGAGACTCTGCCCCGAATGGGCGGAGAAGACCGGCCTGCCGGCGGGGATTCCCGTGGCGGTCGGGGCCTTCGACGCCCATTACGGCGGCGTGGCCTCGGGCGTGGGCGTGGGGACGCTGGTGAAGATCCTGGGGACCTCCACCTGCGACATCACTGTGGCCGCGAAGACAGGGGAGCCGCTGGACATCCCGGGCGTCTGTGGCATAGTGGACGGCTCCGTGCTGCCGGGTTACTATGGCATCGAGGCCGGGCAGTCAGCGGTGGGCGACATCTTCAACTGGTTTGTCAGTGAGGTCTGCGAGGGCGACGCGAGCCTGCATGAGGTCCTGACGGCCGAGGCGGCGGCCCTGAAGCCTGGCCAGAGCGGACTGCTGGCCCTGGACTGGAATAACGGCAATCGCACTATTCTGGTAGACGCACGTCTCACCGGGCTCCTGCTGGGGCAGACGCTGCACACCAGTCGCGCCGAGATCTACCGGGCGCTCATCGAGGCCACGGCCTTCGGCGCCCTGACCATCCACAACCGCCTGCGCGAATACGGCGTACCCATCGAGCGCATCGTCTGCTGCGGTGGCATCGCTGAGAAGAACCCCTTCTTCATGCAGGTCTATGCCGATGTGACCGGGCAGGAGCTCTTCGTGTCGCGGGCGGTACAGACGTGCGCCCTGGGGTCGTGCATTTTCGGGGCGGTCGTTGCCGGACCCGAGGCGGGTGGCTATGCCGATGCGGAGTCGGCCCAGGCCGCGATGACGGGTGTCAAGCCAGTCAGCTACAAGCCCAACCCGGCGGCCCACGCGGTCTACGCCGAGCTCTACGCGCTTTATAAGCGCCTGCACGACAGCTTCGGGGTCGCCGGCACGCGAGACGACCTGTCGGACGTGATGAAGCGGCTCCTGGACATCAAGCAGCGGGCAGGTTAGGACTCTGAGCCGCAGACTGAAGCGGCCCGCCTCATTTCGAGGCGGGCCGCTGTTGTGTGCTCTGACTGCAGGCCGGTCAGGGCCGGCCTCTCGGGGAGGCGGGGGCTACTCCACCGTCACGGTTTTGGCGAGGTTGCGGGGCTGGTCAATGTGCTCGCCGCGCAGGTCGGCCATGTGGTAGGCCAGCAGTTGCAGCGGGATGGCCACGAGGATCGGGCTGACCAGCTCGGGACACCGCGGGATCCAGATCATGTCATTGGGCTGGCTGGCCACGTCCTCGGGGCTGGCGTTGGGGTCCACGCCGGTGCTCTCGATCTGGGTATCACCGTCGGTCGCCACGGCGATGACCGGGCCGCTGCGAGCCTTAATCTCCATGATGTTGGCGACCATCTGGTCCTTGACTTCACCGTCCACAGCGATGGCCACAGTGAACAGCGAGGGCTCCACCAGGGCGATGGGACCGTGCTTCATCTCGCCGGCGCTGTAGCCCTCGGCGTGGATGTAGCTGATCTCCTTGAGCTTGAGGGCGCCCTCCATGGCCGAGGCCAGGTTGACGCCGCGCGCCAGGTATAGGCTGTTGGGGCGCATGGCATCGCGCCGGAAGGTGGTGGACCACCAGCCCTTCTCTGCCGCTCTCTGGTCGCCGTTGTCAATGACGACCCCGTGCTTGGCCCACTGGTCGCGGCGCAGATCGTAGTACTTCCGGGCGATGGCGATGATGCTGTCCTCGCGCTTGAGCAGCTCCTCGGCGTGCTGGGGGCAGGCCAACAGCGCTTCCTTCATGGCCCGCAACTCTTCGGCCGGTGCCGCGCCGCGCACTTCTGCGAAGTACAACGCGATCAGCTCGATGGTCAGGATCTGCAGCGTATAGGCCTTGGTGGAGGCCACCCCGATCTCGGGGCCTGCCTGAATGTAGACCACCCCATCGCTCTCCCGGGCGATGGTGCTGTCCACCACGTTGACCACCGATATGACCTTGGCGCCCTTCTCGCGCATGTCGCGCAGAGCCAGGAGAGTGTCCATGGTCTCGCCGGATTGCGTCACGGCGATGACGAGGGTGTCTTCCAGTACAATGGGGCTACGGCTGCGCAGCTCTGGGGCCAGATCGGCCTCGGACGGGATCTTGGCCAGCTTCTCCATGACGAACCGACCCACGACGCCGGAGTGGTAGGCGGTGCCGCAGGCGGTGAAGACGACCTTGCGGATGCGCTTGATCTCGTCCTCGGTGAGGTTGAGGCCCTCCAGCTTCACCGGCTCGTCAGGGGAGGTCAGGCGGCCGGCCAGACAGGCATAGATGGCGTCGGGCTGCTCGTGGATCTCCTTGTGCATGAAGTGCTTGTGCTCGCCCTTGCCGGCGGCGTCAGCGGGCCACGGGATGACGTAGACATCCTTGGTGATGGGCTGCAGGTTGAGGTCAGTAAGCTCGATGCTATCCTCGGTGATGAGGGCGACCTCGTCGTCGTCAATAACGTAGACGCGGTCGGTCTCGGAACGGATAGCCGGCATGTCGGAAGCGATGTAGTTCTCCCCCTCGCCGATACCTACCACCAGCGGGCTGCGGCGGCGGACAGCGACGAGCTGGCCGGGGCTGTCGGCAGCGATGATCCCAAAGGCGAAGGCCCCGCGCAAGCGATGGACGGCCTCGACGACGGCGGCCCGCAAGTCAGCCGCCTTTCCCTCGGACTGCTGGTAGTACTTCTCCACCAGATGGGACATGACTTCGGTGTCGGTCTGAGACCGAAAGACATGCCCCTCGGCCTCCAGCTCCGCCCGCAGCTCCTGGTAGTTCTCAATGATGCCGTTGTGAACGACGGCGATGCGGCCGTCGCAGGACAGGTGCGGGTGAGAGTTTTGCACCGAGGGCTTGCCGTGGGTGGCCCAACGGGTGTGACCGATGCCCAGGCCGCCCTCCAGGGGGTTGGCGCTGAGCTCTTTGTCCAGGTTGTCCAGCTTGCCGACGACGCGGGTCAGCTTGAGTTGCCCGTCCGGGCCGATGACGGCGACGCCCGCCGAGTCATACCCCCGGTACTCCAGACGTCGCAGGCCGGCGACACAAATATCCGTGGCGCGACGCTTCCCGACATAGCCAACGATTCCGCACATGCAACATCGCCTCGATCGTGGGTGAGTGGGGCAGACAGCGTGGCCTGCCCTCCCGCCAACACGCAAAATGAAACCGGCCAGATGGCCGGCGGATGCTACTCGACAGGCCCTGCAATGGGTGTCGGCCCATTATAGGGTTGGACGGAGCAAAAGGCAAGGGCCAGCAGGTTGGTGCAGGAGGCTGGGTGTATGCTGATGGTGAACACGCTCGGGCAGCCCCGCTGCCTGCGGCTTGACTCCCATCCGAGGGTCGCGTAGACTCCGGCTATCCACCTCGCAGGAGCCATGCGGTTGATGACCGAGACCATCGTCACGGCGCCCGGGCGTATCTGTCTGTTCGGGGAACACCAGGATTTCCTGGAGTTGGCCGTGATCGCCGCTCCGATTGACCTGACCATCACCCTCGAGTGCCGCCCCCGTGCCGACACCCGTTTCGTGCTGGACTTGCCGGACCTGCAGGAGATGGACTACTTCGCCTGTGACTGCGAGGTTGAATACCGACACAAGCGTGACTACATCCGGTCGGCCACCAACGTGCTGCATCGGCGCGGCCTGCGGCTGACCCACGGCTTTGACTGCACCGTCCGGGGGACCATCCCCATCAACGCCGGAACCTCCAGCTCGTCAGCGCTCGTGGTGGCCTGGACGGCTTTTCTGCTGCATACGCAGGAGGGCGACCTGCCCAAGGACCGGGAGTCCATCGCCAGCTTCGCCCACGAGGCCGAGGTGCTGGAGTTCAAGGAGCCTGGCGGCATGATGGACCACTACGCCTCGGCTCTGGGGGGTCTGCTGTACATAGACTGTGCCCCACCGATCACGCCCACCCGACTGCCAGCCCGCCTGGAGGGCTTCGTCCTGGGCGACACGGGTGTCCCCAAGGACACCACGGGCACGCTGCGAGCTTCCCGGGATGACACCCGGGAAGGCCTGGCCATTTTGCGCCAGCACCTGCCGGGCTTCGACCTGCGGACGACACCCCTGGCCGAGGCGGAGCAGTATTTCTCGCTGATGTCGCCGCGGGTGCAGGGGCGGGTGCGGGCCAACTTCATCAACCGCGATCTCTGTCAGGAAGCCCGGCGCATGCTCTCCAGCGACGAGCCGGTGGACCAGCAGCGACTGGGCGCCATGTTGCTTGAGCACCAGCGCCAACTGCGTGATGGCATTTCGGTCTCTCACCCCAAACTCGATCTGCTCATCGACGCCGCCATGGAGGCGGGGGCCCTGGGGGGTAAGCTCAATGGGTCTGGGTGCGGGGGCTGCATGTTTGCCTATGCGCCCGGCCGCCAGGAGGAGGTGGCCGAGGCGATCAATCGAGCCGGTGGACGGGCACATATCATCTCGATCAGTGATGGGGTGAAAGTGGAGGAAAGGCAAGTGAGCGAAGAGCGGTGAGGGAGGGCCAGCGGCGGGTGAGCAGCGCGGCGATAGGGCGGCACCATTGAACTGCCATCGCTGCTCTCCCCTCTCCCGCGGCTTGCCCTCCTTCATTCCCGGTTGCGCGTCACTGCCGCAAGTGCCATGAACTCGCTACGCATAGCCATCGGTGGCGCCCGCGGGGTCATCGGCGAAAGCCTGACCCCGGATGTGATCGTCAACTACAGCCATGCCTTCGGGACCTATGTCGAAGGGGGACGCGTGCTGATCAGCCGTGACACGCGCCCCTCCGGCCAGATGGTCCACCACTGCGTGTTGGCCGGTCTTCTGGCCGCCGGCTGCGAGGTGGTGGACCTGGGGGTATGCCCCACGCCGGCCCTCCAGCTGGCCGTTCGCACCAGCGACGCGGTGGGCGGGATAGCGATCACTGCTGGTCACAACCCCACCGAGTGGAATGCCCTCAAGCCCATCCGCGCCGACGGCATCTTCCTCAACTCGGCGCAGGCGGGCGAGCTGCTGGACATCTATCACCAGCGCGATTTCCGCAAAGCCACCTGGGATGCACTGAAGCCCTACAGCCACGACGTGGTGGCGGGCCTGCAGCACCTGGACGCCATCGCCGCAGAGCTGGATACTGACCTGATCCGCAGCCGCAACCTGCTGGTGGCCGTTGACTGCGTGAACGGTGCCTGTTCCGAGTACGCCCCTGGTCTGTTGGAGCGCATCGGGTGTCGCGTGGTGGCCATGAACACCGAAACGGATCAGCCCTTCCCGCACCAGCCGGAGCCGGCGGCAGAGAACCTCAGCCAACTCCGCGCGCTGGTGCAGGCCACAGGTGCGGACGCTGGCTTCGCCTTCGATGCCGATGGCGACCGCCTGGGCGTGGTATGCGAGGATGGGTCGGCTCCTGGCGAGGAGATGACGATCTGTCTGGCCACCGAGATGATCCTCTCGCGCGGAGACCCCGGCCCCGTGGTGGTCAACCTCTGCACCACGCAAGCGGTGGAGGATATTGCCGCCGCCCACGGCGACCGGGAGGTGATTCGCACCGGCATCGGCCAGGCGTACGTCAGCGAGCAGGCACTGAACTCGAGGGCCTGTGTGGCCGGTGAGGGCAGCGGCGGCTGTCTCTTCCCGCGCATCAACTATGCCAACGACAGCCTCGCCACCATGGGTCACATCCTGCAACTGGTCGCCGGGCGCACGAGCCTGCGAGAGGTGGTCGCCAGCCTGCCGCGTTACGCCATGACAAAGGCGGCCCTGCCCTGTCGGACCCACAACGCCTTCAGTGCCCTGGAGCGTTTGCGTGAAGAGGGCGAGCCGGCCTGGGCTGATCCCGCCCAGACCGAGCTAGCCGACGGTATCAAGTACCGGAACCGTGACCGGTGGGTCTATGTGCGTGTGTCGGCCACCGAACCGCTCATTCGGGTCATCGCGGAGGCCCCCACACAAGGCGAGTCTGAGTGGCTGGTGCGCGAGTTCCTGTCGGCCATCAGGCGTCTGATCTAGGGGGCCAGCGTCGCGGGCGGGAGAGAGCCATGCCAACTGTTCGTACTCTGAAAACCGGCGTGTCGGGCATCCGGGGCGTCGTCGGGGAGTCGTTCACCCCACAGCTCCTTGTCGGCTTTGCCCAGGCCTTCGGGACCTATCTCGATGGCGGGACGGTCGTTGTCGGCCGCGACACCCGTCCGTCGGGGGAAATGGCACGCAATGCCCTCATCGGCGGCTTGCTTGCCACCGGCTGTGATGTGCTGGACCTGGGGATTGCGCCTGTTCCCACAATCCAGCACACCGTGCGGCGCGTTGGCGCCAGCGGCGGCATAGCCATCACCGCGAGCCACAATCCCCAGGAGTGGAATGCGCTGAAGTTCATCCATCGGGACGGTGTCATGCTTCGGCCGTACCAGGCCGAGGAACTCCTGGCCGTGTACTACCAGGCCAACTACACGCTGGTTGGCAGTGGGCGACTGGGCAAGCTGGAGAGTGACCCTGGCGCGGCTCGCAAGCATCTGGACGAGATCCTCGACCTGGTCGGGCCCGACAAAGAGCTCATAGCGAAACGGCGTTTCCGGGTCGTTGTAGACTGTTGCAACGGCGCTGCAGCAGGCCTCACACAGCCCTTCCTGCGAAGTCTGGGTTGTGAGGTGATCGCCATCAACAACTCGCGGGACCGGGGCTTTCCGCGCCCACCGGAGCCGGTTCCGCAGCATCTGGGGCAACTGGAAGCCGCGGTTCGCGAGCACGGCGCCGACATCGGCTTCGCCCAGGACGCGGACGCTGACCGACTGGCCATCGTGACCGAGGCGGGTGTCGCCTTGGGCGAGGATTTTGCGCTCGTGTTCGCATGCGACGCCACCGACCCGTCCGAACCAGGACCATTTGTGACGACCCTTTCGACCAGTCGAATGATCGACGAGATCGGTGAGCGTCAGGGCCGTCAGGTCCTGCGCACCCCGGTGGGCGAGATCAACGTGGTGGAGGCGATGAGGCGGCACAACGCGGCACTGGGCGGCGAGGGTAGTGGGGGCGTAATCTGGCCGCGCTTGCAGCTTTGCCGGGACAGCTTCGCGGGCATGGCGCTGATCCTCAGGGGTCTGGCCCGCCGCGGCGGTACGGTCACCGAATGGAAGGACTCCTTCCGCCCGGGCGCTGTGGTCAGGGCGCGGGTAGACTGCAGCGCCGCAGAGGCCCAATCGGTGATGATGGCCCTGCGCGAAGCCTACAGTGGTGAACAGGTGGACCTCACCGAGGGCCTGCGTGTGGTCTGGCCTGACGGGTCCTGGCTGCATGTTCGTCCCAGCAACACCGAAGCGATCATCCGCGTGGTGGCCGAGGCCGATGACGAATCGGCAGCCCAGGCCCTGCGGGACCAGGCGCTAGAGGCCATCGCTGCCCATCGGGGCCGCTAGAAGGGGCACCAGTGTCGCATCTGCACCGACCCTCAAACCCAAAGAAGCCGAGTTTGCGGCCACATCATCACTGCAGTGGGGGTAGTCACCCATGTTGCGTCTAGCTGTCCTTGCTGTTGTACCGGTAGCACTCGTCGTGCTGGCTGGTTGTGGCGGAGGTCAGGACGTCATTGACCTCGGCGGCAACACCATCATCGAGCCACCTGTGGGAACCACCGCCACGACGCCTCTGGTGTCGAAGTTCGGTCCCATCGCCAACTACCTGCCGCCTTCGGGCACCGTCATCACCTACAAGGTCGCCGGCCTGCTGCGCCTGGATTCCCAGGTGATCAAGGTGAAGTTCGCGGCCTACGACAACAGTCTCGGCACCATGACCCTTGAGGTCTGGTCGTACGTGGGAGGCGTGGAGGAGACCCATGTGAAGGTCATCGGCACCATCAAGGTCATCGGCGGGCAGAGCTACTGCGTGCGGCGCAAGAAGGTGTTCCTGGACGAGGTCCGCGACCCGGAGATCACGACCTTCACACCGGGCGTGCTGATGGGCCTGTTTGACTCCACGGTCCTGTCCAAGAGCTGCAGCTTCACCTGCACGGGCCACTCGACGGGCTCCCACAGCTTCATCATGAAGTACAAGGGGACCGCCACGGTGAGTGCGGGCGGGACGAACTACAACTGCGTCATCTCTGAGTGCGCGGGATTTATGCCTGGCGACATCAGCGGATTCCAGGTCTACTGGGCCCCCGGAGCCGGACCGATCATGGCCACCCTGACCCCGGCCATACGCCTGACGCAGACCACAACGCTGCGCCTGCCGCGCTGGGCACAACTCGGTGCCCTGCATGCCGAGAGCGTAGTCGCCGACAGCCGTTAGCCAAGCCGACGCAAGCGGTCGGGCCGAGACCTCCGGGTCTCGGCCCGGCTTTTCCCTAGGTCGGCGAGTTCCGCAGCAGGGCTTCTACCTCGGCCATGGTCGGCAGGGCTCCTCTGCCCCCCAGTCCCCGGCAGGACAGCGCCGCTGCAGCCGCCGCGAAGGCCAGGTTGCGCTCCAGGTCGTAGCCCAGGGCCAAGCCATAGGCAAAGGCTCCGTGGTAGACGTCGCCCGCGCCCGTGGTGTCCACGACCGGCTCAACATGGAAGGCGGGCTGATGGATGCTGCCATCGCGGGTGAAGGCCGTGGCGCCGCGACTGCCCTGGGTGACTACGACCACCTCCGCTCCCATCCCCAGCAACTCCCCTGCACCGGTGGCCAGGTCCTCCTGCCCCGTGTAGGTCTGCACGAAGCGCTCCGGCACGATGGGGTGGGTGACGGTCTCCAGGAAGGCCTGAGCACCCTCGTGCTGGCGCTCAATGTCGCCGACGATGGGGATGCCCCGCTCTCGGGCGTGGCGAGCGGCGTCCACGGCCCCCCAGAGATGGTGGTGGTCAATGAGCAGCGCCCGGCAGTCGCACACTGACTCGACGTCCAGGTCGCCTGCTTCCATGCGCTTGTAGCTGCCGTTCATGTAGAAGATCGCGCGGTGACCGGTGCCCCTCTCGGCTACGCAGAAGGCAAAGTGGGTACGGACACCGGGCTGCACCTGCATGCCATGGATGGCGACACCCTCGCAGCGGAAGGCGTCCAGGATCTTGGCCCCAAAGTCATCATCGCCGACGATGCCGAAGATGGCGGACCGCCCCCCGAGAGCCACGACTGCCGACATGGCCGTGGCCGCCAGGCCGCCCCCCATCTGTTTGAGCTCCCGCAGGCTGACTTTTTCGTCGGCACCCGGATAGCGATCCACGACGGACACGAAGTCCCACGCACAGCAGCCGACACCGCAGACGTCATAGGTTGGCACTGTCGTCCCTCCAGTCCCCACGGGGGGCGGTGTTTGTTAGCCGTGCGGGAGGGGTTTCCCTTCTCCGGATGGAAACCAGTCGGCAACTGACCGGAGGAGGTCACCCCGTGCGCGTTTTGGCTCTAAACGGCAGTCCCCGTGGGTCTCACGGCAACACCCACCAGTTCCTGGCTCCGTTTCTGGAGGGGCTGCAGACAGCCGGGGCCGCGGTGGATCGGCAGGAAGTGCGGCGCCTCAACGTGAGGCCCTGCACCGGCTGCTTCCGCTGCTGGCTTGGAGATGGGTCCTGCGCCGTTACAGACGACGACATGGCGGAACTGCTGCGGCGAGTGGCCGAGAGCGAGACGCTGGTGCTGGCAACGCCGATCTATGTGGACCACGTCCCCGGCCCTCTGAAGACTGTCCTGGACCGCTTCCTCCCCCTGGCTGTGCCGCGCATCGAGCTGGTGGACGGCCATTGCCGCCACCCCCGCCGTGAACCACTGGCAGGGCTCAAGCGTGTGGTCCTGGTGTCGGTGTGTGGTTTCTACGAGCTGGACAACTTCTATCCGACCGTGGCCTGGGTGCAGGCGATGTGTCGCAACCTGCAGTGTGAGTTCGCAGGCAGCCTGTTGCGGCCACATGTCCATTTCTTAACCAGCGCGCCCGCCGAGGCACCGCCGCGCCAGGCGGTGACCGAGGCCCTGCGACGGGCAGGGCAGGAGCTGGTAAGCTCGGGGCGGGTGACACTGGAGACGGAGACCGCAGTCGCTGCACCGCTGGTATCCCTGGAGACCTTCTTGGAGGCCGCCAATGCTTCCTGGAAATGACCTGTGGCGAGCTGCACTGATGCTGGCACTGTGCGTATGGGCCCATGTCGCCCTGGCGCAGGCGATCCTGCCTCTGGAGTTTGACACGGACCCCGGCTGGCAGCCCGAGCCCAGCTTCCTCTCCAACCCTGCCGCTGGAGCGAAGGTCGTCGTGGACGACGGCGTCTGCAGCTTCCGGGTGGACGAGAGCGGCAAGGGAATGAAGTTCCTGCTCTCGGTCGAGCCTGTAGGCGTGACCGAGGCGAGGTATCTGCTCCTTCGCTACCGTGCCCGTGACCTGGCCCCACTGGGATATGCCCTCTGGGTCTTTGACGGGAGCCAGGCGGGGCGCCAGGTGCTGGCTCCCGCGGACTTGCAGGGGGACGGGCAGTGGCACCTTCTCGCCCTGGACATGGAGAGTGCGGGCCTGCTGGGCGAGGTACGGCGACTGGTGGTGGAGGTGCAGTGCGCCGGTCCGCCGGCCGAGCTAAGCCTGGACTACCTTCGCCTGGCGGACGAGGCCCCGTCGGGTGCAACGCTGGTGCCGGCCGACTCCGGCCGCGAGCAGGAGCTGCTCCTCCGTGGTGCCGACTGGGGCCCCCTGCAGGCCGAACCGGACTGGCTGGGTGAGGACGCGACCCAGTATGGTGTGACGGGCGAAAGCGGTCTTCTGCATCTGTGGGCCGAGGGCGCCGGAGTGGGGATGAAGTTCTCGGCCCCGCTGCCGCAGCCCGTGGACCTCAGTGCGCTGCGCTATGCCGCCATCCGCTATCGGGCCGAAGGCATCGCGCCCTGGGGCGACTATCTGCTGTGGCTGGGCAGCGAGAAGGCTGGAGGCTTGCCGCAGCAGTATGCCATCCCTCTGCGGCTACACCAACTCCGGGCTGACGGCGACTGGCACGTGGCCGTCACGGCGGTGCCAGAGAGGTTCGTGGCCACACACGCGGCCCTCCAGGTCTGCTCGGCGGCGGAGCGCGGCGACATCTGGATTGACACGATCCGCTTCACCAGCCGCCGCCCCTTGCTGGACATCCGGGAGGTGCTGAGCGTGGCCGAGGGCTGGCGGCAGAGCAAGCTTTCCCCGGGATCCTTCACTGCCGTGGACCTTTCGACACGGACCAACGGCGCTGTTGAAGGGCAGTTGGGGGCCTTCGGGCTGAAATCCTGGCTGCCCGGTGGGCAGGTCGTGGTGCGCGGCGTCCCCTTCTCCGTGCCCGACGGTGGGCGGGTCGTCGCCACTCCACGAGGTGAGCCGGGGGAAGCCGCCATCGCGGTCAGCGGGCGCGCCCAGGAAGCGCTGGTGCTGCTGGCGGCCAAACTGCCGGCCATGGATTATTGCCGCATGGGTGACGGCATCCCCATGGAGGCGGCCAACACCCCGGAGCGACTGGTCTTCGCCGTGGACTATGCCGATGGCTTGACCGACGAGATGTTCCCGGTCTGCCTCAGTTCGGGGCTGTATGAGGTAGCCAAGGGTGTCGAGGTCTACAGCCTGCCGGCACTGCGGCCGGTGCCGATCCGGCGGCTGCGGCTGGTGAACCACATGGATAGCGCGCGGCTGCTCATCGCAGGTGTCACGCTGAACCGGGGGCGCCCCCTGGCCCAGGTGCCGGCGGTGCACGGCCTGCCACCCCAACCGCCGCCAGTCGCGGCCCCGCTGCCCCGCAAGCCCCCGACCATCCGGCGCCTGGACGATGGCTACACCGTAGAGACCACCTTCCTGAGCCTCAACCTGCGGACCCGGGGAGGCATCTCGCTGCGCGCCCTGAGCACGGAACTGGTCACTGGCGCGAAGCTTCAGCTCCAGCCGGGGCCGCTCTTTGAAGTGGGACTGGGGAAGGTGCTGCTCACCTCGGAGCAGGTCACGGTCGACCAGCCGACGGTGTCGCGAGAAGACGAGGCAGCCGTGCTTACCGTCCCGGTGGACGCCTCGGCGCAGGGCGTGCCGGTGCGCGGGGATCTGGTGCTGACCGCCCGTGACGACGGTGCGGTGGGCATGGATCTGCATCTCACCTATGTGGGGGGGCAGCCGGGAACCCCTGTGGTGAACTTCCCGACACTTCGCGACCTGCGCCTCGGCACTGTCGAAGACACCTGGTACCTGTACGCCCGCAAGGGTGGCCTCATCAGCAATCGCCCCACCGACCAGCGCGCTGCCTACGGCGGGCAGTACCCACTGCAGGTGGCCGATGTGTTCAACCCCCGGACGGGTGGGGGTCTGGCGCTCCTGACCCGAGACCTCGATGACGTCTACCGGTTCAACTGCCTGCGCAAGGACCGGGCAGGCGTCACCTGGCGGACGGAGTTCTGGCCGCGCGAGTACCAGCCCGGTGAGGCCATCGAGACGGTCCCGACGCTGCTGCAGGCCCACGCCGGAGACTGGCGCACGGCCCTGGGCCTCTACCAGCGCTGGGCGAAGACCTGGTACCGTCCCCAGGTCCCGCGCAAGGAGTGGTTCCAGCGCGTGTTCTACTACCAGCAGGTGCTCGCCTGGTCGCACCTCACCGACCCGGTGACGCGCGAATGGCATATGGCCAAGGTCGTCAACACGTTCCGCGATCTCTTCGGCTGCCTGGACTACCTGCACATCTTTGACTTCGGCCAGTCGAACGTCTACGGCCGGGTGGGCGACTACAGCCACTACGACGAGCTGGGGGGCCTCGACCGCATGCGGGCGGCCATCAAGGAAGCCCAGGACATGGGGGTGCGCGTGGGCCTGTACATCGAGGGCTATCTTTGTGACAAACGGGGTGTGTGGGGCCGTGAGCATGTGCCTGCTAACTGCATTATCCAGCAGGACGGCAAGCCGCTGATGTGGCCGGGCAGCGAAACCGAGACCATGATGTGTGCTGCGGCGCCGGGCTGGCGGAACCACCTGGCTGAAACCTACCGGCGGGTGGCCGGCGAACTGCAGCCCGATGGCATGTACATTGACCAGTACGGCTTCACCGACACCTGGAAGACCTGCTGGTCGCGGGAGCATGGCCATCCGGTGCCGGCAGCGCCACTGCGGGGCGAAAGGGACACGACAGCAGCGATTCGCGGCAGCATCCCGCCCGACATCGCCAATCTGACCGAGGAGACGCCCAACGACGTCAACTCCCAATACCAGGACGGCGCCCTTGGCTACTCCGTGACGCAGAGCGACCCCGCCCTGATGCCCCACCGCGTGGACCTGTTCCGGTTCATGTTTCCCGACTTCAAGGTCTTCCAGCTCGTTTGCTACAACCAGTTCACGGAGGGTGGCTGGGACCTGCTGAAGTGGCCGTTCTTCAACGGCGAGGCCTGGTGGTTGCAGGGCTGGCCGGAGGACTACTGCCCGGAGGCGGCGGCGTTCCTCAAGCAGGCCTTCGCCATCAGCCACCGTTACGCTGACGCCTTCACCTCCGCTGACGTGGCCCCGCTGGTGCCGACGCTGAAGCCGACGGTGTACGCCAACCGCTTCACCGGACCCCGGGCCACAGTCTGGACGCTGTACAACGCCCAGTACCGGACGTACCGGGGCGATTTGCTGCGGGTGCCCCACCGGCCGGGGACGCGGTACCGGGATGCCTTCAGCGGCCAGGAGATTCGGGCGCGGATTGAGGGCGGACAGGCAACCATCGCCTTCACCATCGGCCCGGGCGCTGTGGGCTGTGTGGTGGCTGAGCAATGACGCTGACGGCAAGGGGACTTGCGATGCTGAGACTGGTGCCGTTGACAGGAGTGCTGACCATGGTGTCGGCTGGTGTCTGGGCTCAGGGCCCCGTTCCCGGCTACCTGCCGCCGGGGGGGCCGGGAGTGGGCGGCATTGAGGACCTCGTCCTCATCTACCATGGCTCGAAAGCTCGAGTGCCCTGGACCAAGGACAACATCCTGCCCTATGTGGCCTACCTTGACGAGCGGGGACAGCCGCGCGACTGGTTCTTCGATGGCTTCCTGTTCATTGAGTTCGCGCTGGACAGCGGGACCTGGTTCCATCACTATCGGGAGGGGCAGCCTCTTCCGACCATAGCTGACTGGCAGCAGATCGCGGCGAGCTGGTTCCGCCCCGGCGAGGGTCTGGATGGCCTCGAGGCGGCGGTGGCGGAGGTGGCGGGCAAGCTGGGCCCGCCCGACAAACGGGTCAGTGTGGTCATCACCTTGCCGGTCCCGCTGCGCCAGGACACTGCCTTTGGGCCCCTGCCGGGCAAGACGGACACTCTCGATCTCAGCCGGGTGCTTGACCGCCAACGCGCTTTGCGGTGGTACATCCAGGAGGTGCTGGGACACTGGCGTGCACGCGGCTACCGACACCTGAACCTGGCCGGCTTCTACTGGACCGACGAAACCATCGGCGGTGACAACTCAACCCTGGTCCGTTGGACCTCCGACTACCTGCATGCCCGCGGTCTGAAGCACTACTGGATCCCGTATTACGGGGCTCAGGGCCTACGCGAGTGGCGCGCCAACGGATTCGACGCCTGTATGCTGCAGCCGAACTTCTTCTTCACCCAGGAGCGACTGCCTCTGACACACTTCCAGACGGCAGCCAAGCTGGCGCGCATGGCAGGTTGCGGCATCGAGATCGAGTTCGACAGCCGGGCCCTGAGTGACGAAGAGTACTGTCAGCGTATGCTGGCATACCTGGACGCCGGGGTCCACTTCGGCTGGATGAAGGGCGCGCTGCTGGGCTACTACGAAGGCGGACGGGCCATCAAGGACTTCCACGACACTCCAGGGGTCGGCCGCGAGCTGTACCGCAAGGTGTACGAGTTCGTGAAGGGGACCTACCAGCCCTCAGGGCTGTTCGACTTCAGCAACTACTCCCTGGTCACCCGCGACAACAGCGCCAACCTCGCGCTGGCCAGCCGCGGCGCAAAGGTGATTGGGGCCGAGGCCCGGCCCGAGTGGGGCACAGAGATCGGCCCCGAACAGATCATTGACGGCAACATAGACTTCTACGGCGGCATGAGCGGCTTCGGGGCCTTCTACATTCCCGGTAGTGTCACGATTGAACTGCCTGAGGTCACGCCTGTCGCGCGCACCCAGGTCATGCTCTTTGATCTGGATGGGCGCTACTTCCAGTACCGCATTGAGACCTCCGTGGACGGGGAGGAGTGGGAGCAGGCGGTGGACAAGAGCGCCGGCGAATGGCGCGGGTGGCAAGTGGACACTTTCACTCCGCGCCCCGCCAGGTACGTGCGCTTCACCTGTCTGCACAACTCGGCCAACCAGATATGCCAGCTCATCGAGCTGGAGGTGTATGCTGAGCCGTGACAAGCCTGCGCCGTCAGCGCCGCGGACGGACGCACACCCAGGAGGCGACTATGACCGGTATCCCGCTGTTTGATGACGTGGACCTGCAGGCTGTGAAGGGCGTACTGGACCGAGGCAACCTCTGCTCCATCGGGGGCGGCGAGTCCAAGGCCTTCGAGGAGGAGTTTGCGGCCGAGTTCGGCTCGCCCTATGGACTGACCATCGTCAACGCGATGGCTGGTTTGCACGCCGGGGTGGTGGCCGCTGGAGCTGGAGCCGGCGATGAGGTCATCTGTGACCCGATGGTGGTTTTTGGCGCTCTGGCTGTCATGTACAACAACGCCGTGCCGGTGTTTGCGGATGTGGACCTGGATACCCATCTGCTGGACCCAGCCAGTGTGGAGGCCTGCGTCACGGAGCGCACCAAGGCCATCCTCGTCACCCAGCTTTGGGGCCTCATGGCCGACATGGACGCCTTGCAGGCCGTTGCCGACAAGTACGGATTGTTCATCATTGAGGACTGCTCGCACGCGATCTATGCCAGTTATGACGGTAAGTACGCCGGCACCGTGGGCGATGTGGGCGTCTTCTCCTTCCAGATGTCCAAGCAGATGGCCCTGGGCGACGGTGGCATGACGCTGATGAAAGACCCGGACGTGCGCCAGACCATGGTGGAACTGACCACTTTCGGTACCTGTCCGGAGCGCCTATCGTGGAACTACCGCATGAACGAGGTCGTGGCGGCCATCGGACGCGTGCAACTGAAGCGTGCCCGTGGCTACGTGGATGCCTGCATCCGCAATGCGAGGATCCTGAATCAGGCCTGCGAGGGGTACGAGGCCATTCTCAAGCCGCAGGGCAATCCCGACCCCGCGCGCTATGTGAACTCCTACCACATCTGGGCCTGCTGCTTCGAGGGCGACAAGGTAGGGGTGTCGGCGGAGGCCTTCCAGAAGGCCTGCGGCGACGCCGGGCTCGGGTTCAACTACGGCTACATCGGAGCGCCGGCGTACAAGCAGAAGACCATTCGCGACCAGATCGGCTACGGCCGTGACTGCCCGCGCGGCTGCCCGCTGGCCCTCCGTCACCCGGACTACACCACCGACCTGTGCCCCAACGCCGAGTACCTTATGCCGCGGATCGTGCTCTGCGGCACCAAGGGCGAGGCGGCGCATTACGAAAACATGGCCGAAAAGCTGCGCGGGGTGCTGGAAAGCTTCGCCTGACGGCGGCAGAAAGCGAGGTCTTGCGATGTGGCGACTGCTGTGTCTAGCAGCAATGTCTGCCGTTACACCCTTGTGTGCCCTCACCGCCGAGTTGGAGAAGGACGGCGTCGGGCGGGTCCTCAAGGCCTCGGTGGAGACGCAGCACTATCGCCTGACGATTGACGGCAGTCGCGGCGCCAGGGTGATGTCCCTGACGGACAAGGCGCTGGGGCAGGACATCGTACGGGCCGATGACAGCGGGCTGGGCGGACTGTTCGAGGACCGGCCCCATTTCGCCAACCTCCTGTACCTGGGCGATGTCGTGGAGCAGACGGGCCAGCGACTCGTGGTCCGCTTTGGCGTCACCCATACCGACGGCCTCAAGCTGGCCAAGACCTATGAGTTCAGAGAAGAGCAACCGTGGTTCCGCGTCAGCTACGCCATCGAGAACCCGACCCAGCTCCCCTTCAGGCTCTGGGTACGCAACTTCGCTACCCCCGGGGGAGGCGACCTCACGGAGGCTGACCACGCGTACCTGCACCAGCAGGGGACGCTGCAGGACTTGGCCGTGCCTGGCGGCTACTACCCGGCCCTGACTGGCCCCTGGATGGCCTACCTGGATACAGAGAAGCGCTCTGGCTTCTTCGTGCGTTGCGACTTCGACCTGCTGGAGCAGTTCTATTTCTGGTCTCAAAGCCGGGTCACGCCGACTTTCGAGTGGATCTACCGGGCTGTCCCGGCCGGGCAGAAGACCAGCACCAGCCTGCTGTTCGGCCTGATCAGCGGGCTGGGGAGGGTCGGCAACGTGACACCGGAGGGCATCCCGACGGAGGCCGAGCCGGCGGCCGTGGAGCGGCCCAGCGCGCCGCAGTTTGCGGCAATCGCCGGCTGGAAGCCGCTTGAGGAGCTCTACGAGCCGGACCGCACGGAGCTTTTCCGGGGCTTTCTGCTGATCACGAGCGGGGTTAGCGCCCCGGCGCCACGTCTGAGAGCGCTGGAGACGGACCTGGGGCTTCAGGAGACTGATGCCGTGCCCCTGGAGCTCTTCGGCCTGGCCGAAAGCAGCACTGTCAGGGCGACGGTGCGGGGTCTGCCGGCCTCAGCGGTGCGGTTGCAGGTGGAAACTGACGGCTGGCTTGCCGACGGAACCGAGGCGACGGTAGAGCGCGGCAAGTCGCGCCGACTGTGGCTGAAGCTGAGCTCCGCCGACCTTGGCCCCGGGGAATACGCGGGCGAGATGGAGCTAAGCAGTGGCAAGGGACCGGCGCTGACCGTGCCGATCGCGGTGAAGGTCTGGAACGCCCGCCTCCCTGAGCGCCCGCTGATCGGCACCCAGTGGTATGCCTTCGTGCCCACGCTCTCGTCCTATGACCTCGATGAGGTGGCGCGCAAGCGGTTCATCGTCTACCTGGACAACCTGCGGCAACTCCGCTGCGATAACCTGGACTGGGCCGTGGTCCCTCATCAGACAGTCCCGCACCTGCGTGTGCGGGGCTCCGGGGAGACGCTGGCGGAATGGGGACAGGCCCATCCGGACGCTACTGTCGAGCAGCTTCCGGACCTGAACTGGAGTTACTACGACCTGTGGTTTGAGGAGCCTGTGAAACGCGGCATGACCAGGTTTGTGGCCCATGTGCCCTCCGGCAACAACTGGCGGGAGGCAGCGGTCATCAATGCGGTCTTCCCCGGTCGCGAAGTGGACCCCAACTCCGAGGAGGGGTGGGCGGTCATGCTGTGGTACTACCGGCAACTCCGGGAGTACGCGACAGCCAAGGGCTTCCAGTCCTTCTGGGCAAAGCTGGATGATGAGATCCCGGCTGAGCACATCCCGACGTGGCTGGCCGCCGCCAGACGCTACAAGGCGGCCGGCTACCGTCCCTTCACGACCAACACCGGCGGAATATGCCGGTCGGAGCGCCTGCTGAACGAGATGAACCAGGAGAGTGAGGCCTGGCAGGTGGCGCTCTGCCTAAGCCGGGACTTCCGTGACCTGACCACCAAGGCCGCCGTCTACGAACCGAGGCGGGAAACGCTGGAGGTGGAATGGGGGCCCTATACGAACGGCGGCGCGGAGAAGACGTGGTGTGTCCGGGAGCCGTTGCTGGTAGGCGAGCGCAACTACGAGCAACTCGACGAGGTGGAGATCCGGGCCAACGGTCAGGCGCTTGAGTTCCGGGGCGGTAGCCCGTGGGGCAACCAAGAGGACGGCGTATTCTTCCTGCTGGGACCGCATGTCTACCTGCGCCTGCCGGACGGTAGCGACCCCAACCAGGCGGAGATCGAGATCAGTTACCGCCGACGCACCCTTCAGCCCAGCGACACCCCGGCGGTCGCCCTCGAGCCGACGGACGAGGTGTGGTACTATGGGGGAGGCAAGTACAGCCAGCCCTACGAGGCGGCGAGAGCTTACCCCTGGCGCGCCGTGGCCTGGAAGATGCGTGGTTACGGGTACTGGACCTACCTGTGGTGGAACGGCGAGGACATTCTCGTGAAGCTGGACCCGGCCACCAATGCCCTCACCCTCTCCGCCGCCTGGGAGGGTCTGCGCGATGGCAACGAGGACGCTGACTACTTTCTGTTGGCCCAGGAGGCCCTGCGCGTGCGCCGTGACCCCGCAGGGCTGGCGAGGCTCCGCGCCGTCTTCGGCGAGGATGACGGGGCGGTGTTGCCGATGGGCGAGCAGCGGTCGGAGATCTACGCCTGGGACGACTTCGTGCAGCCTACCTACGCCCGCTACAACGCGGCGAAGCGCCTGGCGCTGCGGGTCCTGGCGGTGAGCCAACGGTGAGGCGAGGTATAGCCGGTACGCTCGTCTGGCTCGCGGTCTCCAGCGCAGGCGCCGAGTCACAGACGCTGTTCACAGTGCAGCGGTTGGACTCCCCGGCGTCGCTCCAGGTACCGTTCACTCTACCCGAAGTCCCCGTCGGGCAGCAGGTGCGCCTGAGCCTCAAGGCCCGGGTGGACACCCCCTCCTTTGGCGGGCACAATCCGTTCCTCGGGGTGCAAGTGAACGGACAGATCGTGGCTCCGGCCCAGTTGCTCAACAAACCTCTCGAGTTCACCATGAACGACGGCTCCGATGCCAGTTGGTGGGGTCAGGGCCTCTGGCGGCTGCTATACTCACCGGGCTTTGACGCTTTCTTCACCGACGACCCGCCTGCGTACATGGTCGCCGATGCCGACCCGTACCTCTTCGTCTGGGACATCACACCCTATGTCGCGGCGGGTAGCAACACTGTGACACTCTGGCATCCACAGCTCCTAGCGCAGCCCACCACTTGCGTCGTCGCGGACGGCCAGATCGAGATCGGCCTGTCGTTGCCGCGCCCGGGGGCTGGGGCAGCGGACGGTACCCCAGGCGTCCTGCCGGTCTACGAGCCGAGCCCGGCGCGGCCGGTGCCCATGCAGTTGCGGCTGGGCAGCGGCGGCCTGATCCGCCTGCGCGTCGGACGGCGCACGCTGGAGTTGAGAACGCGTACCAGCGAGCCGGCGGGGCGATGGCGGGAGACAACGGCGGGCGAATGGACCCCGGTGCCCCGTGGCGGCACGGGGCAAGCGACGTGGCAGGGGACAGGCTGCGAGGTGGCGCGAGCCGTCAGCGTCCATGCGGACCATGTCGCCGTGGCCGATACCATCAGGAACCCAACTGACCAGGTAGCCGGGGTGATGGTGGAACACCGCCTCGTCACCGTCGGTCAGGGCGATGGCGAGCGTCTGCTGTGTGGTCGGCGAGTTTACAAGGCGCGCCAGTACACATGGTCACCCGGGAACCCCACCGCGTTGGTTCGTTGGCCCGACCTGGTGGTTGGGCTAGTGGCCGAGGATGACATCCTGCGGGTCCACAATGAGAGCTTTGCCGACAGCGAGGGCCTTGGCCTGTCTGACCAACGGCTGGGCCTGGCTCCAGGCGCCTCGCACACCCTGGAGTGGAGCATCTACCCGGTGCCCCGTGGAGACTACTGGGACTGCATCAACGCAATCCGGCGCAACTGGGGCAGCAACTTCACAATCCCCGGTCCAAGCCTCATAGAGCCCACTCCTGACGGCACAAAGAGCGTGGCGCAGTATGGTCAGTGGGCCCGCAGTCGCGGCCTGCGGTTCGCCGTGGCCGGGCAACAGGTGCTCGACGACGGCATCCTGGCGGAGGGGACCGCGATCCCGTTAGCCAACCGGTGGAATGCCGGGTTCCGGGCCTGGCGAGAGAAGCTGCATCAGGCGATCCCGGGGTTTGGGTGCCTCCTGTACCTACACAGCCAGATCAGCACCGAACCCGGAGCCCAGGACAAGTACGCCGACTGCCGGGTGCTGGATGCCGCGGGTGTGCAGCAGGTGTCACCTTACACTTACCCGGTCTACCTGTTCCTCCCGCGGCCGGACAACGCCTACGGACAGGCGCTGACCAAGACCGTCGAGTTCATGCTGGATGACCTCCAGGCTGACGGCATCTACAACGATTGCTTCACCTACGACACGGTCGCCTGGTCGTGGGGCCCGCCGTGGGACCAGTGCACGGTGGGCATAGACCCGCAGACCCACGCTGTTGGCGAGATCTACTCCAGCGTTGTGCTACAACAGCAGCCGTGGAAAGTGGAGCTGGCGAGGATGGTGCGAAAGCGGGGCAAGCTGCTCATCGGCAACGGCCCGTTGTTCACCCGGACGATGCTCCGCGAGCAGGTGCCCACCTTTACGGAGACCAGCTCCTTTGCCTTCCTGGTGGACACCCATCTGAGTTGCCCCTGGGGCCTGGGCACCCACAACGGCGAGCAAGACATGGCCACGCGGGCATACATGGCGCGCCGGATGTTGGACCACGGAGGGGTCTACAGCGTCTATGTATGGGATGACGATCCGCCCGCAGACCCCTTTGTCCGGCACTTCTTTCCCACGACTCCGCTGGAGTTGCGGGCGGGCGTGGTCATCGCCGAGGAGCGCATCCTGACCAGCCGTTCCGGCTGGTTCGGCTGGGGCGATCGCAGCCGGGCCGAGGTGCATGTGTTTGACGCCCGGGGGAAGGTGGTGGCTAGCCCACAGGTCCGAACCAGACAAGAAGACGGTCGGGTGTTGACTGAGGTGAAGCTGCCGCCGGAGGGGTTCGCAGCGCTGGTGCGCCGGCCATGAGGAGAGCAGCGATGCGACGCGAGAAACTGGTGACGGCGGAGAGCCAGAAGGCTCGCGTGGATGAGATCCTGGCTGTGTACCGCAGCCAGGGCGTGGCCGTCCACTGCGACCTGCGTCGCGTGCCGCTGCATAGCCTCATCGCCACCCAGGATGGCATCGAGGCCGATAAGCTTGAGGTTGTGCGGCGGCTGGTGCAACAGGGGAAGCTGACCATACCCGTGGTGGTGGAGGAACACTTCCTCAACGACAGGCTTACGCACTACCTGCTGGATGGCCATTGCCGCGTGCGCAGCCTCATTGAGGCCGGCAAGACCTCCGTGGAAGCCTATGTGCTGTGGTCACCGGCGGGCACTTTCCGGTCTAACTTCATCGAGGTGGCGCGGCAATACGGAGATGTGCGGGTAAAGGACCTGCCACTGGTCTGAGTCCCGAGAAGACGCCCATGGCAACTGCCAGGGCTACGATGGGGAGGCTTGAATGAAAGCCAAGGATCTGATGAACCCGTTGGTGTTGTTCGTATACCCCGACGACCCGGCCCGGCACGCCGTCGAAGTGATGGCCGAACAACGGGTCAGCGGGTTGCCGGTGGTGGACCCTCAGCGCCGTCTGGTCGGCGTGGTCAGCGAGAGAGACCTCCTGCTGATCGACGAGATCGAGGACCGCAAGTGTGCGCGCTGGGGGACGGGAGACACCGAGGCGCCTGAAGGCGAGGCGTCCGACTGCCTCAGGGTAGGCGATGTCATGACCAAGGATGTCATCGCCTATGGCCCTGACGACGAGCTGGTGGACATCGCACGCACCATCTACGAGCGGGGCATCAACCGGGTGCCCATCGTGGACGCAGAGCGCAAGGTGATCGGGCTGGTGGCGCGAGCGGACATCATCCGCGCGCTGGCCGCGGGCAAGGACCTCAGAAGCTAGCGTGGGCAACCCCGGAAACGGCCGACCCCCTCGCCCTCAGGAGCTCCGGCTCCCGCCTGAGACGAGGGGGTCGTTGCTGTGCGGTCGGCAGCCAGCTACAGCTCGATGATCTCGTTGAACTTGCTGCTGAGCCACTCCACGCCGCTGTTCGTGACGCGGACCCCATTCTCCCAACGCAGGCCGTACTGCTTGACATAAAGGAAGGTGTCCACCTGGAAGGTCATGTTCTCGGCCAGCGGATACTTGCTGGAGGACTCCATCCAGGGCCGCTCCACTTCCATCAAGCCGATGGCATGACAGGGGCCGTAAAGCCGGTTCTTTCCATATCCGGCGGCCTCGACGAACTCCTCGAACTTGACGACGACCTCGGCGGCGGGGACTCCGGCCTTCATCATCTCGGCGGTCTTGTAATGGGCCTCGAGGCCGAAGCTCACCAGGTCGCGCATCTTCGGCGGCATCTTGCCAAAGCACACCGGGCGGCCGCAACTGGAGGAGTAGCCACTGACCAGGGCGCCAATGTTGAGCTGGATGAGCTCACCGGGCTTCAGCACCTTCTGACTGGGGCGGCCGATGGCGTGGGTGCTATTGCGGCCCGACAGGACATAGGTCGGGTGGCCCTCGTACTCGGCCCCGTTGGCGTATAGCGCTGCCTGGGCCAGGCCCACCACCTGCTGCTCGGTCATGCCGGGCTTCATGTTGTTCAGCACGTATTCGGTGGCCAGCTCGCTGATGCGAAACGCCTCGCGCATGCACTTGATCTCGTTGGCGCTCTTGATGGTTCGCATCTCAACGATCAGGTCGTCAGCCCGCACCAGCTTCGCTTTGCCGGCCGCCTTCTTCAGGGCCTCGTAGACTGTCACCGGCATAACCGTGAGCCCCGCGACGCCGATGCGCTTGACTTCCTCGCCCCCGCTGACCGCCGCGATGACGTCCTGGAAGGTGTCCAGCACCACGCCCGGGTACTCGGGCTCGGCGGACTCGCGGTACTCCAGGAGTTGCATGATGCGGCTGCAACTGGAGCGGTCCTGCGCGAAGGTGAGGGTCTCGGGGCCGATGAGCAGCACCGGGTCGCCGCTGCGCCCCAGGGCCACGCCGCCAGTCTCAAACAGCGGCCAGTAATCCGACAGGTAGCGGACCATGGACGGGTCGGCCTCGTCGCCGTGGGCAATGAGGACGTCGAGGTCATGCTCGGCCATTTTCTGCTGCAGCGTCGCCCAGCGCTGCTGGAACTCGGACTTGGGGATGCTGAACTTGCCGGCCATCTGCTACGCCTCCCTGTAAAGACCCGGCACTGCCGGGCGCAGGTGTACTAAGTTGCCTGGAAACGGACGGGGGTTCGCCGGAGCGAGGGCGATGTCCTTCGTGCAGAGCCGCGACCGACGCCATCCGACAGCCCAACCGCGCCTGGCACCGCAGAAGCGCGACAAGGTCAATACCCGACGTCAACGGCCGATTGCGTGGGGCTCCTGGTAGGTCCACCCCCTCTCGGACGCGAACCACCTCTCCAGCGACCGCTGGCCTAGGAGGCTCCCCATGCATGACCCCAAGTGGTGCATCTTCTTTGACTTTCACACGATGCCCGCCAATCCCGATGTCGGTAAGGACTTCGACTTCGACGCTATCACCGGGCATCTGGCGGACTGCGGCGTGGACTACATGGTCTTCCCTGCCCGCTGCAACCTGGGGACGGCCTACTACAACACCAGAGTGGGCATTCGCCACCCAGCGCTGGAGTATGACCTGCTGGAGCGGCTGGTCAGGGCCTGTAACAAGCGCGGCATTGCGCTCACCACTTACATCAACATCGGACTCAGCCATGAGGAGGCGCTGCTGCATCGCGAGTGGTGTGTCCTGACCGAAGAGGGTTACACCTACAGGCCGAACCGCCTGGACCACTTCTTCCGACAGATGTGCTACAACACCGGCTATGGTGAGCATGTCACCGAGATGGTCCGGGAGATTGTCTCTGGCTACCCGGTGGCCGGGCTGTTCTTCGACTGCATGTATACGTTCCCGTGCGTGGGGGTGGAGTGTCTGCGCGAGATGGCAGACTTGGGCTACGACTGGCAGGATCCGGAGCAGCTGCATGCCTACAACTACCTGAAGATGAACCGTATGGCGCGGCAGTTGGCTGATGCCGCCAAGGCCATCAACCCCGAGCTGCTCATCTACTGCAACGGCATAGACTACGAGGCTCAGCACGACATCGGCACCTACCTGGAGTTTGAGTGCCTGCCCACCGGCGGTTGGGGTTACGAGACGCTGCCCATCGGGGCGCGGTACTTGCGGACGCTGGGCAAGCCGGTGCTGAACATGAGTGGACGTTTCCACAAGTCCTGGGGGGACTTCGGCGGCATCCGCACCGAGGCGAGTCTGGAATACGACCTGGTCTACGGCATGGCCAACGCGATGCGCTGCACCATCGGCGATCACTTTCACCCGCGGGGTGACATCAACCGCGCGGTCTTTTCCATGTACAAGCGTCTCTATGACCGCCTGCGGCAGTATAAGCCATGGTTGGAGGGCGCGAAGGCCGAGGTGGACACGGCCATCGTCTGGCCCTATCCCTACCCTGGCTACCAGTACATGAGCCCGGCCACGCGCCCGCTGTATGAGCACTACTACTCCGCCCTGCGGGGCGCCACACGATTGCTCTGTGAGCTGAAGATGCAGTTCGACATCGTGACGGGCTTCGTGGACTGGGACCAGTATGACGTGCTGGTGCTGCCGGACTATGCCACGCTGAACAGGGAGTGGGTGGCCCGGCTGCGCCAGCACCTGGACAAGGGGGGAGCGGTGCTTTCCAGCGCCTGGTCGGGCCTCGATCCGGGCAGAGAGCGCTTTATGCTGCCCGACTGGGGTGTGGAGTACCGTGGCCAGGACCCCTTCGACCCGGCTTTCTTCATGCCTGGGCCCGCGCTGGCCGAGAACATGCCCGAGATGCCCGTCACGCTGTACCAGCGGGGCACCGACATCGCGGCACTACCCGGCACCGAGGTGCTTGGCGAGATCATCGCGCCCTACTACAACCGGCACTGGGACGGCTATCACGGCTTCGTCTATATGCCTCCCGACAAGCCCACCGGGCGGGCCTTCGTGACCCAGCGGGGGCGAGTAGGCCACTTCAGCCATCCGGTATTTACCAGCTACTGCCAGGACGCCCAGGTGCCGATGCGGCAGGTAGTCGCCAATCTGCTGCGGCGACTGCAGCCGTCGCCGCTGGTGCAGGCGCCGACGCTGCCGTCCTTCGCTCGGGCCAGCGTTACCGCCCAGCCGGGGCGACGGATGCTGTGGCTGATGTCGTATGTGCCCGAGCGCCGGGGCGACAGCATGGACATGATTGAGGAGCCCATCGAGCTGCGCGACGTGCCGGTGGCCCTGCGCGCCGACGGCCGGGAGGTCAGGCACGTCTACCTGGCCCCGACCGGCGAGCCGCTGCCCTTCGAGGTCCGGGACGGGTATGTGCACACCACGGTGCCGGTGGTGAAGGGGTACGCGTTGGTGGTGTTTGGGGAGTGACTCCGAGGCGAGGGCGGAGGGCAGGTGTTGCAGCTTGACACCGGAGCGGGGTAGCGTTAGCCTGCATGTCTGTACAGACATAGAAGGGATGTGCGGTCTATGCGTCCATCCCCGCCCGCCGACAAGCGAAAGATCGGCGTACATGTCAGCCTGGACCTCGACACACTCAACAGGATAGATCGCGCGGCCAGCGGCCGCGTACTGACCCGGTCCCAACTCCTACGGCAGATGATCCTCGAACGGACTGAGGATGAGGAAGCTGCGGAGTGGGTTGCCAGCCATGGTGCCGAAGCCCTGCAGGAGGAGACGGTCCCCTGGGAACAGGTCAGGGCGGAACTGGGGCCATGAGGTACCGTCTGGAGTTCACCCAGACGGCCGGGAAAGGCCTTGCCCAACTTCCGGAGCAGGTTCGTGGGTGGCTGGCTATCTGCATTGCGGCCCTCGCAGACTCTCCCCGCCCGCCGACGAGTCGGCAGATGCGGGGAGAAGTACCGGGCTACCGGCGTCTGCGTTTGGGCGAGTACCGTATTGCCTACCACGTCGACGACGACGCACGAGTAGTGATGGTTGTGCGCGTTGGCCCGCGGGGCAGTGTCTACAAATAGCCCACAGCGACAGCCAGCGGCAGGAGCCCCCCATGCCCTTTCAGCTCAGATCACGGATGCTCTTCTGCGACTGGCACATGCCCAACTTCCTGCCGGAAGTGGTTATTGACTATGACGAGTACTTCGCCCAGATCCAGCGCACCGGGGCGGAGAGCCTGATCTTTCAGGTCAAGACCGCCCACGGCGCGGCCTTCGCGCCGACCGAGGTGGGCATCGTCAACCGCACCATGACCGGCGACCTGTTCGGCGAGATCGCCCACCGGGCGAAGGCGGCCGGGCTGGAGTTCATCGCCTACTACAACATGGTGCTCAGTTGGGAGCTCGGAAGGCTGCATCCCGAGTGGAGCCAGATCAGCGCCGACGGCCAGCCGCTGCGCATGTTCCTTTACCCATGTTCGTGTATGAGCAATGACGCCTTCCGTGAGCATGTGGCCGCGCACATGGCCGAGGTGACTGCGCGCTATCCGATAGACGGCTGGTTCCTGGACCTGCAGTACTTCGCGCCCGAGGGCTGCTTCTGCGCCGCCTGCCGCGAGAAGTTCTCCGCGCAGACTGGCTACGCCCTGGAGCCGGAGGCTTTCGGGACGAAGCAGTGGCTGGATCTGTCGGACTACCAGGTGCGAACGCGGGAAGCCTTCATCCACTATGCTCAGGAGCGCTGCAATGCGGTCAAGCCGGGGTTGAGCTGGTCGTGGAACGGTTGCGGCAGCCCGTTGTCCATCTCGGACACGCTGGACGCGGGCGCCGACTACCTGTCCACCGAGGCCCATCCGCCGGCGTACCTGCACGCCGACCACGCGACCCGTTACTGCGAAGGCCTGGGCAAACCCTTCACGCTGTTCATGCCCGAGAGCCAGGGCTCCTGGGGCGACTGGACGGTCACCACCCCGGCCACGATGAAGGGCCTGTCGGCGTTGGCGCTTTCGCACGGCGGGTCGCTGAACATCAACCATGTGCCCTACCCCTGCGGTGACCACGGCGGGCGTGTGCCACAGGTTGTGTGGGACACCATCGCCGAGACCTTCGACTTCGTGGTCAAGCGGGAGCACCTGTGCCAGGGCCGCAAGCCTGTCCCCGTGGTGGCGGTGCTGCACTCGGCCGCTAACGCCCGGCTGCTGCAGGCCATGACCCGCGCCGGGCTGGGCGGGCACTGGGGCGGGGCGACCTACGCCAACGAGCACGCCCTGACACAACTGCTGATGGAGACGCACATCCCGTGGGAGATCCGGCCCGAGAGCCTGTCGTTGAGCGAGATGCGGCGGTACGAGTTGCTCATTTTGCCCTACCTGCCCCACGTGCCTGACGGGCTCGCCGACAAGCTGCGGGCCTATGTGGACGGCGGTGGGAAGCTCCTGGTGAACTACCACACATCGCTTTTCGGACCACGCGGAGAGCGCCTGCGGGACTTTGCACTGGGGGACCTGCTGGGGGTGGAGTTCGTTGCGGACTCGCCTTACAGCCTGTCCTATCTGGACCGCCTTGACAAGGTCTTCCGCCCCGAGGTGCCGGACATGCCGCTGGTCATCAAGGACGTGGCCAGTGGCGCGATGAACCCGGCCAACCACGCGCTCTACTGCCGCCCGCGCGCCGGCACGCGGGTCCTGGCCTGGCTCACCGATCCCATCATCGAAAGCAACTTCGAGACTGGGTACTATGTCTACCACGACCACGCGCCGCCGGGCTTTGGCACCGAGTACCCCGGCCTGACCATCAACACCTGGGGGCAGGGACAGGTCGCCTACTTCCCGGTTCCTTTCCTGGCCGGGTATGGTCGCAAGCGGTGCCCGTTCCTCCAGGCGCTCTTCCGCAAGCTGGTGGGCGAGGTCTTGGGCGTGTCGGCGCGGTTCCGAATGTCGGCTCCGCCGAATATACGATCATCGCTGATGCAAGACGACGAGGGTTGGCTTCTGCACCTGGTTCACATCCAGCAGCAGACCGACAGCATGTACCTGACGGGGCTGCCGTGCCGGGAGCCGGTGCATGTGCGGGTACGGCCCGAGTGGCCCGTGAGCGCAGTGCGAGACGCACTGACCGGGGAGACGTTGGAGATGAGCCAGGAGGGGCAGTGGGCAGCGTTCACCGTGCCGGGGGTGGCGGATCACACCATCGTGCGGATTGGCAAGGGGTAGGTGCCCAGCGGCCATCACGCCGGCGATGGGGCCTGCCGTGTCATCCGCCATACCAGCGCCAGCATGACGAGCAGCACCAGCATGGAGGCCGGCAGTACCAGGACAGCCGCCCGCAGGCCGAAGAGGTCGCCGAGGGCGCCGATGGCCCACGGGAAGATGACGCAGCCGCTGACCCCTGCCGCGGCCAGTAGGGAGAACAGCGAGGTGGAGCCGGTGGAGATGTGGTCGGAAGCCACCGAAAGCAGCGTCGGCCAGAAGCAGGCCACGAACAGCCCCCCCAACGCGAACAGCACATAGGCGCCCGTGATGCCCTGCACAAAGGTCAGACCGAGAGTGGCCAGGGCGCAGGCCAACCCCGAGATGACCATCAGGCGCACCGGCGTGAAGCGCGCCAGCAACGCACCGCTGGCGAAGCGTCCCAGAGCCATGGCCGCGCCATAGAAGGCGGTGGTCCAGGCTCCGCCGCGAGCCGAGGCCCCGAGGACATCGGCGCTGAAGTTGGGCGCCCAGGACGTCAGACCGGCCTCGCACCCTCCGCCCATGACCATGGCCACACAGAGGACCCAAAAGAGCGGGTTGCGCAGGAAACGCCGCAGTCGGCTCTCCGGCGCACCGGTCGGCGTCAGTGCCAGGTTCGGGGTCGGGTAGCGGGGGGTCATGAACAGCGCCGCTGACACCAGCGGCGGCAACACCCACAGCCAGAAGGGCAGCCGCCAGGAGTACCCCGCCTCCAGCAGCTCGCCGGCCGACAGCGCTCCGGCCACCAGCCCCACGGAGAACAACCCGTTGATGATGTTCAGAGCCCGTGCTGACCCGCTCGGGTTCAGCTGCGCCACCAGCGGGTTGACGAGGGCCTCCACCACCCCCTTCCCGAGGCCGGAGACGACCATGGCGGCGAGCAAGGAGCCGTACCCGGAAGCCAGACCACCCATCCCCTGGGCGATGCCGATGGCGGCCAGGCCCCAGAAGAGGAAATGGCGCTTGCGCGTCCCCTCCCCCACATAGCCGACGAATAGCAGCGAGGCGATCAGTGCCGCCATGCGCACGGTGATCAGGAAGCCGCGTTGCTCGTAGTTGATGCCCAGTTCGCGCCCGATGGCGTCGAAGCAGACCGGTGGCAGCGCCAGCACGGCGCCGAACATGATCATGCAGACCACCGAGGCCCACATGAGGCGGGAGTAGGCGACGACGGTGGTTGGCCTGGCGGTCTTTTCGGTTACGGCAACATCAGACATGCGATTGTCCTGTCGGCGTCGGAGGATGAAGCCACGCGCGGCGCGGCCCGACGATTGTAGGGGTAAGGCCGTCGCGGCGCAAGAGGTGAGCCTGCAGGGGCCGTTGCCGTGTGGCCCTACGCCAGGCCGGCGTAGTACGCCTCCACGGTCTCCACATCCACCGTCGCGTCCGGAGGCATGCCAAGGCGCTCGTAGAGGGCGCGGCGGCCGCGCATGTCGGCGAGCAGTACCGCTCGGGCGTGCGTCGCGACGTCGGCTGCCAGTTCCAGCGGCACCAGGATGACGCCGTCGTCGTCGCAGCCTATGAGGTCACCGGGCCGGACCTGCACCCCACCGCAGCCGATGACGGCATTGGTCTCGATGGCCTCGATGCGGCCAGGGATAATGGGCCGCCCACGCTGCCGGCAGCAGACCGGCGTGCGCTGCAGAGTCAGTTCAGCGGTGTCACGGGCACAGCCGTCGGTGACGATGCCGACAGCCCCTCTCGCCACCGCGCCGAGGCTGTTGTTGCTGCCCCAGAAGCCGACCTCCGGCGCACCGCCCGTATCGGTGACGATAACGTGCCCCGGTCGGACCAGCTCGTCCACGCCCACGTTTCCGACCTCCGCGAACCACAGACCGTGGGCGTTGACGATGTCGGTGGTGCTCTTCAGGGCCCACATCGGTCGCCGCGCCGGTACGCAGCGCAGGGTCAGCGCCACGCCCCAGAAGGCCATGCCCGGCCACAGGGGGCGAATGGCCGGGTCCAGCAGGCAGCGGTCAAAGTAGCCCAGCCCATCCAGAGCGTCCGAGACGTCGGCAACCCGCAGGTAGCGGTACCAGGGGAGTAGCTCGAAGGGGTCTGACTGCATCTTGCGCCTCCCTGCAGCGTTGGTGTACGGCGGTACCGGGCCGTTCGCTGACAAGCCCATCGGAACCTGCCGGCGGGCAAGGGCTCACACGGGCCAGGGGCGAATACGGTCAGGAGTCGTACACTTCCCTGGGAGGACGTCGAAGATGCACCGAGGACTGCTGATGCTGCTGCTGTCACTGGCGCCCGTGACGGCCCTTGCCGCAGCCCCGGTCGTGGGCTTCCTACTGGTGGATGCGGAGAAGTACTTCGCCGAGGAGCAGCGCTACCACCCGTACGCCACGCGGGTGCTGCGGCCCAACGGTTTCGAGTTCGGACTGGCGGAGTGGCACCGCTTCTACGGTCAGCAGGCGGAGGAGACTCGCACACTCAACCTGCTGCGCCAGTTCAATGTGATGGTCATTGATACACCCTTTGACTTCAGTATCACCGAGATTGGCGACGAGCAACGGCGCATCGCGGGGACGTCCCGGCGGGCCCTGGAACGGTACCTGCAGGAGGGTGGCAGTGCCCTGCTCATTCTGCAGGCGGTGCGCTACCCCGGCGACAAGGACCAGGATTTCGCCAACCTCGTCCTGGAAGGGCTGGGCGTCCAGATGCTCCACGAGGGCGTCTTCGACCGTCAGCGGCAGTTCTCGGCCCCCATCTCGACCATCTTCCAGCCCGAGGGCTTCTTCTGGACGGAGAACGTCGTCATAGGACACCCGGTCACCCAGGGCGTCAAGCGCCTATGCCTCCCCCAGTACCACAACGGCCAGACACCCGGGGTCGTGGCCCCGAGCTTCTCGCCTGAGTGGCAGATTCTGGTCCGGGGCGAGGCCAGTGCCCAAAGTTACGTGGTCACCCGCGAGCATGTGACCGACTACAACCAGGTGGGTACGTATGACAGCGCGCCACCCATCGTGGCCGTGCGCAGCTTCGGCAAGGGCCGGGTGATGGCCTTCAGCGTCCCTGCCCGCAGCGTCTACACTAACTACGGTGTGCCGGGCTGGAACATGATTGTGGAGGCCACGGGCGACGCGTCCGCGGGCCGGCCCAGTCACGGAGGCCGGCTGGTGCTCAATGGCCTCAAGTGGTTGGCGGAGACCTCGCAGGACAACCCTGCCCTGGGCACCTTCAACACGGCACCAGTGGAACGGGTCAAGTTCCCGGAGAGCATCGAGTTTGACACCTCGGAGTTCCCCTCCCCCACTCCCGGCATCCGCGGCCTGATCGGCGCGAAGACGGCCCTGAGCGAGGGCACAGGCACCGTTGCTGAGTACGTGGCGGCGGCGAAGGCAGCGGGCCTGAGCTTCGTTGTGTTCAACGAATCACTGGAGCAGATGACCCCTGCGGAGCTGGACCAACTGAAGACCGAGTGTGCTCAGGCCTCCTCCGACAGCTTCTACGCCTGCCCGGGCCTGGAGTTCAGCGATGACCTGGGTAACCGCTGGGCCATCTGGTCGGAGCGCGTTATCTACCCACAGGCCCAGTTCAATCGTGCCTACGGCGAGACCAACGCCGAGCACCCTCCACTGCAACAGTGGGACGGCCAGGTCATGCACAACCCGGGACAGTACTGGGAATATTGCTCCTTTTCGCCCAACATGCTGCTGACATACCGCAATCTGCGCGCCCGCCAGGCCCATCCGGCCAACATGTGGTGGTTCTACCGTGTGCCGCCCTTCGTGTATGACGGGACCGAACTGGCGGAAGATCAGTTGGCCGAGTGGCTCTACGCCCTGCGCGATGTCCGGCACGTGAACCCAGCTTCCTACACGCGGGTCCGCTCGCCGGCGCAGGTGGCGGACGCCGCGGCGGTCTGCGCCACCGGAGCCCGGGACCTGGCGACCGCACGCGATTGGCTCAACACCAGGTGCGGGAACTTCATCCATCCTGCCATGCCGTACGTCACGGGCGGGCCGACCATTGAGCAGTGGGCAGCCATCAACGCCCAGCACGACTATCCCTTCGAGGTGCGAGGGAAGCAGCGCGCACGCCTGCGGTTCCAGGTCAGCTCCCCGGCCGGAATCCGCGAGGTCAAGGTCCACAACTGCGACTATGGCGTCATTCGGCGCTTCCTGGCGGATGGGGCCACGGAGTTCGCCCAGGAGTTCAACCTGGTCCACGACCGCGACCATACGCTGACCCTTGAGGTGACGGATGTCAACGGGCGCCGGGCCATCTCCGACAAGGTCTTCCTGTGGAGCTACAAGATGAGCCTGGAGCGCTGTGGTGACAACCTCAACTTCCTCAACGGCGTGGGGCTCTGCTGGCACCCGGACCGCAATGAAATGCTGCCGCTGGCGCAGATGTACCAGGGCATGCCGGCAGAGAGCATCGGCGGCTACGACACCGCAGTGCCCCTGACCCACCAGGCCATTCTGCGGATGTGGCCCGTTGACTGCATCACGACCGAGGAGCTGGGGCAGTATCCACCGTACCGCCAGGGCGTGCTGCGCAAGGTGCTGGACATCCCGCTACCGGGCAATGACGTGAAGGTCTGCCAGATGACGATGGACCCCATCGTAGAGGGTTACGACACCCTCACGCGCGATACCCCGGCGCGCACCAGCGTGCCGGCGGTAGTGCAGGAGAATCAGCTCTTCCGCCGGTACCACCGGGCCTACTACCTGCAGAACCGCACCAAAATGTACATCACGTGGGATCACCGGCGGGCGCGAGAGGGAGCGGAGCAGTACCGCGGTGGGATGGTCTGGCATGAGGGGCGGATCGTGCTGAAACGGGACATCACGCTCACCGGCAGCGTCCCTATTATGCTGTTCTACTTCACCGGCGGTGCTTCCGAGGGCCTGGTCACCAACGTCCTGGTCCACGACGCCGTAGATGGTCCGCTGACCATCCCGCTCCCCCAGGGCGAGACACTGCAACGGACAGGCAGGATCGCTCCCGGCGGGTATGCCACGGTGGCGCCATGCGACATCTACAATGTCTTCTATGCGGGTACGGGGACTGAGTTCGTCTACGGCCTCATATCGGACGCGGCGACCGGCCGTGTAAGCCAGCTCCAGGTGGGACTGGGCCAGGCCGGACAGCACCTCGCGGCGGGGACCGAGTTGACCTACCGCTTTGCCATCGCGACCCTTGGCGGGCCGTTGCAGGAGCCTGACGAATATGCGGCCAGGGTGCGAGACATCGGGACGAGCTTTGGGCTAGCGGGCGGGAATGGAGTGGAGGTCGAGGTGGAGACCGGTGAGTTGCTCGGGAAGGAGATGTTCGTCGCACTGCGTGCCGTTGGCGGCGAGGCCGCCTTCTCCGTGGCGCCGCAGGAGACCATCGTGGACCTGCCCATCAGTGTCGAAGGCATCGCCGACAACGGCTGCGCGGCGGTCTACAGCACGGCGCGCCCCTGGCTGCGCTGGGTGGGTGTGGCGGAGGGAAAGGCCTGGCTGCAGGAGAACGTTGACCAGGGCTCGCGGATCTGGGTGGGCAACGTCTTTCTGTGTGACCAGCCGGAGGTCAAGCTCACGCTCATTGACCATGGCCTGGCCGCAGGGCGCAAGCCTTTCCTGGAAGTGCACAACCCGACCGACCGGGTGGTCCGGGCGACGATCACCTCGCCGCCACACACGCCGTTGTACGGAGGGACGCACCTGACGGTGGAGCTGGCGCCCGGGACCAGTCAGATCCTGGGCGTTAGCCCGCGAACCGAGCAGTAGGGAGGCGCTTGGTCATGTGGTTTGCGTTCGTCGGTGTTGCCGTATTGCTGGGGGCCCTGGCTCAGGCGGAGGGACCGGTGGCTGAGTACACCTTCGCTGACCCTGTAGCCCTGGGGCGCGATACGTCGGGGCGCGGGCATAACGCCGACGTTCGCGGCGCCCAACAGCCCGCCGGAGCCGCGAGGGCGGAACTGCTGCTGGACGGCCAGAGCGGGCTGGTCATCCCCGACGCCGAGTTCCTGCGCGGGCCTAACGGGTTCACACTCGAGGCCGAGTTCCGCTTCAGCGCTGTGGACCGCAGCATGAACCTTCTCAGCAAGGAGGGCGAGTATCTGCTGCGCTTCGATCCGCCCCAGGAGGGCGGCCGGATCTCGTTCTTCGTGAACGTCGCCGGGTCGCTGGAACCGCGGGTGCGAGGCCCGGTGGCCGAGGTGGGCAAACAGTACCGAGTCTACGCCACCTGGGATGGTGCGAAGGCGACTCTCTGGGTGAACGGGGTGTCCTATGCGGTGAATCGTGGCGGGGCCCTCAACCCGCAGGGCGCCCCCGTGCTCGTGGGGTTGCCATCGCAGTTCGGGCCGGCAGGCCTGCAGGGAGCCCTGGGCGCGGTCCGGCTCTATGACTACCCACTAAGCGATGGCGAGGTCCTCTGGCGACACTACGATCTTCTCGACCAGAGCCCCAACGCCCGCCGCGAGCGGCGAACGCGGTTTGAGTTCGCTGACAACACCGAGGGCTGGGCGGGGCGCAACGTAGAGGGCCTGCGGGCCGAAGACGGTGTCCTGCGAGCGAAGGTCGGCGGATACGGGTGCCTGCTGCTGCAGCGAGGCCTCGCGGTCCCCGCTGTGGGCCATGAGTACCTGTCCCTGCGCATGTCCGCCACCACGGGTCAGTCGGCCCGCCTGACCTTCCTGACCGGAAAGACCCCGGCTGATGTGCGCTCCGTCGAACTGCCCCTGAAGGCGGATGGGCGCATGCATGCCTACGTGGTGCGACTGGCCGACTACCCTGAGTGGCGCGGTGACCTGCTCTCACTGGCCCTGGAGCCCTCTGATGCGGCAGCCGAGGTGAGTGTGGACTTCCTGGCCCTGGCCCCCAAGCCGGACGCGCCGGCGGAACTGACGGTTAGCGACCTGACCACCGATGCGGTCATTCTCCGGGCCGGCCGGCCGGTGACGGTGACCGCCACCGTGACCAACTCGGGCGGCCCGGGTGAAGGCCTTCGTGCCGAGCTCGCCCTGCCTGAAGGCGTCACCATCCGGGACGAGGCCGCTCTCCACCTGCCACCGTTGGCGCACGGCGAGTCGTGCCCGGTCGCATGGCGGGTCGAGGCGTCCAGCGCCGTATCGGGGCAAGCGGTGGTGACGGTGACCGGTCCCGGAGTCACCGCCTCCAGCGCGGCAATCCCGGTCAGCTTCAGCCAGCCCGTCCCGGTAACCAGGGCCGACTATGTGCCGCCCCCGGAGCCGCCACCCAGCGATTACCTCGTGGGCTGCCACTACTGTCCGCTCTGGAAGCAGGGGTCGCGGGCCACAGTCTGGGAGCCCATTGTGCCCTTTCTGGAGCGCAAACCTGCTCTCGGCTACTACGACGAGGATGACCCGGAAGTCACTGACTGGGAGATCAAGTGGGCGCTGGACCACGGCATACAGTACTTCGTTTACTGCTGGTACCGCACCAGCCAGGGACGACCGGTGGAACAGATGCTCGGTCACGCTATCCACGACGGCCTGTTCAACTCGCGCTACGGCTCGCAGTTCAAGTTCGCCATCATGTGGGAGAACCAGGCCAAGGGCCGGGCGGGCATCGTGTCCGAGGAAGACCTGCTCACCAACCTACTGCCCTTCTGGATCGAGAATTACTTCCGCCGCGACAACTACCTGAAAGTGGACGGCAAGCCGTTGCTGTTCATCTACCGCCCGGAGTTCCTGGTGGACGATCTGGGAAGCGTCGAAGCCGTGCGTCAGGCGCTTGACAAGGCTCGCGAAGCGTGTCGCCAGGCCGGACTGGGCGGACTGACCATCCTGGGCGAGTACCGGGGCACAGCGCCGCAGCCGCTGCAACTGATGCTGGATGAGGGCCTGGACTACGCCTTCCAGTACTGCTGGCCCGTGGACAGCGTGCCGCCAGCCGAGGCTGTGGCGGCCCAGGAGCGCTACTGGAAGTCCTGGCAGGAGCAGAGTATTATCCCGTTCCTGATCACCCTGTCCATGGGCTGGGACTCCACGCCCTGGCATCCCAGCTACAGCAAGTGGCGCCTGCCACCGGCGGATTTCGAGGCGCTCTGCCGCCGCGGTAAGGCCTTCATGGACCAGCTTCCTGAGCAAAGCCTGGGCCGGAAGCTGGTGCTGCTGGACAACTGGAACGAGTACGGTGAGGGCCACTACATTGCGCCCCATCGCCAGTACGGCTTCGGCTACCTGGATGCGGTGCGTAAGGTATTCACCCGCGCGCCCGAGCCCCACATAGATCCCATTCCCGAGGACTATGGGCTGGGGCCGTATGACAAGGCCTGGCGGCAGCAGCAGTCCCTCCTGGAGCTGTGCAGAGGCAAGACGCCTGCCGCTGAGGGTACTGAGCCTGACCTCATAGGCTGGTGGACCTTCGACGAAGAGGACGACGCACCGGTGGCCCCCGACCTTTCGGGCCACGGCCTCGGGGGCATTCTGGACCAGGCTGCGCGCGTGCCCGGCCGAAAGGGGAAGGCCCTGGCCTGTGAGGGCGGCTGCGTGCTCGTGCCAGGCGACGGAGTGCGGTTCGACCTCCCCGCCCTGAGTGTTGAGTGCTGGGTCCGCACGGACCTGGCCGGGCAGACCGACAGATGGTTCGTCAACTGCGTCTACGGGACCGGCGACAGCGGCTTTCGACTGGGGCTGAGTGATGGCCGACTGACCTGGGCCATCCCCCAGACGCCCTGGAGTCACCACCTTGTCGCAGCAGAGGCCCTGCCCCTGGGCAAGTGGGTGCACGTGGCCGCCACTTACGACGGCCGGGTGATGCGCCTGTATCAGGATGGTGACCTCGTTGGCAGCCTGGACCGGATTGGCAAGGTCCAGCCGATCCGTACGCATCTGTGCCTGGGCAGCTATGACCGGGCCCACAAGGCGCACTTCACCGGACTGCTGGATGAGGTGCGGTTCCTGTCGCGGGCCCTCACGGCCGAGGAAGTGGCCCGGCGGTGCGCGCCAGGGGACTGACGGGCCCGAGCGTTCAGCGGAGAATGAGGTCATGCGCGAAGAGCGACACGAAGCAGACTTCTGCGTTGTCGGCGGTGGGTTGGCCGGTCTGTGCGCGGCCGTCGCGGCTGCTCGACACGGTACCAGGACGGTCCTCATGCATGACCGGCCGGTGCTGGGCGGCAACGCATCCTCTGAGGTACGCATGTGGGTTTGCGGCGCCCAGGGCGCCAATATGCGGGAAACCGGCATCCTCGAGGAGCTGATGCTGGAGAACTTCTACCGCAACCCGACGGCCAACTACTCGGTCTGGGACAGCGTGCTGTATGGTCTGGCGGCCTGCCAGCCCAACTTGGCCCTGTTGCTGAACTGCTCCTGTGTCTCGGCGGAGATGGATGGAGACCGCATCCGGTCCGTGCGCGGCTGGCAAGGCACCGCCGAGACGTGGCACACGGTCACCGCCGACTTGTTCGACGACTGCTCGGGCGACAGCATCCTGGCTCCCCTGACGGGGGCGCAGGTGCGGGTAGGTCGTGAGGCCGCTGGCGAGTTCGGCGAGGATATCGAGCCACCGGTGGCCGATCGCCGGACCATGGGCATGAGCTGCCTGATCCAGACCCGCGAATACGACCATCCGGTGCCCTATACACCTCCGGAATGGGCGAATCGCTACGAGAGCGATGAGGACCTGCCGCACCGGGGGCACGAGGTCGTCGGCAACAACTTCTGGTGGTTTGAGCTGGGTGGGGAAGACGACTCGATCCACGACACTGAGCGCCTGCGCCACGAACTGCTGCAGGTGGCTTTCGGGGTCTGGGACCACATCAAGAACCGTGGCGACCACGGCGCCGAGAACTGGGCTCTGGAGTGGGTCGGTTTCCTGCCCGGCAAGCGCGAGAGCCGCCGGTATGTCGGCGACCACATCCTGACCCAGAATGACATCCGTGCCGAGGGGCATTTCGCGGACCTGGTCGCCTACGGTGGCTGGTCCATGGACGACCACCATCCCGGCGGCATTCGCTGGGCCGGCCCACCCACCGTCTTCCATCCGGCCCCCTCTCCTTACGGCATCCCGTACCGCAGCCTCTATTCCAGAAACATCGCCAATCTTTTCTGCGCGGGGCGCAATATCAGCGCCACCCATGCGGCGCTCAGCTCCACCCGCGTCATGGGCACCTGCGCCATGCTGGGGCAAGCCGTGGGCACTGCCGCGGCCATCGCGGCCAGGCATGGTCTCTGTCCGCGGGGCGTCGGCCAGCGGCACCTCGCGGAGCTCCAGCAGACCCTGATGGACGACGACTGCTACCTGCCCTGGCATGCACGGGAGGTCCCGGAGGTCAGCCGCAAGGCGACACTGACCGCCGAGTACGGAGACCCCGAGCCGCTGCGCAACGGGCACGACCGCCCCATCGGCGCCGCCGACAACGGGTGGGCGGGGCCACTGGGCTCATGGGTCGAGTACCGCTGGCCGGAGATGCGCTGTCTGACCGAAGCGCGCCTCACCTGCGACAGCGATCTTGACCGGGTCTTCCGCACCGGTGAGCGCAACCGCATGCAGAACATGCACTGCTGCTACCGCCCCGGCGATCCGCACTTCCGTCTGCCGGACTCGTTGCTCAGGGCGTTTCGGTTGGAGGCGCTGACAGCCGGGGGCGAATGGCAGACTGTGGCGCGGGCGGAGGAGAACCGGCGGCGACTGGTGAGGGTGCCTCTGGCGGTGGAGACGACGGCGCTTCGCCTCATCCCGGAGAGCACCTGGGGCGCCGAACGAGCGCACCTCTTCTCCTGGGACGTGCGGTAGCCTCAGGCCTGCACAGTCAGTGTCACCTGAGGTCCTGCCGGATCGAAGGCCACCAAAGTCTGGTCCCCCTCCGAGAGCCATGTCCCGCTGACGAAGTCGCGGCGGTGGCTGACCTGCCGTAGAGGCCGTCCGTCCACCGCCAGGATACCGGGCCGAACGTCGGTGAGGCTCAGGGTGACTTCCGGTACGACCAGGGGCAGGTGCAGCCGGACCTCATCAACAGCCACCGACAGGTTCGCCATCTGTGTCGCGCAGGCGTAGCGGGTGATCTCGCTGCATTTCCGCCAGCGCGTGCGCTCGCCACGGGGATCCAGCTCCCTGAGGCGAGCGACGACGGTCTGCAGAGCGCGGAAGCCTCGCCGGTCCTCGTTGTGCATGCCGTAGAAGCCCTGCCAGTGACTGCAGAAGATGACCGGTTCACCGGCCTCTATCAGCTCGCGCACCCGCCCGCCCTGCAGGTCGGCGGTCAGGTACTTGTCGGCGTTGACCTCGCCATAGCCGGTCCAGGAGCCGGTCCAGTCCCCGGTGGAGGCGATGATCTCGCCGGTAGCGGTCCGGGCCGCCGGATCCGGGTACCAGACCGGCACCTCAACCTGCCCGGCGCGGGTGATGGGCTCATCCTTCACGCGCTTGAAGAAGTACGGCGCCGGGTCGCCGGTCACTGAGCGTGTGGCCTCGCCGGCGACCTTGGCGTAGAACTCCAGGGTCCGCCCACCGAAACCGCCCGGAGACGTGACCCCCTCCGGTGTGAGCCCCACGTTGTCCAGGATGCGGCAGGCGGTGGCAATGTAGTCAAAGACCAGCTCCTCCTGGTCCGTGGGCAGTGTCTCCCACTCCATCTGCTCCCAGATCCGCGGTTCCACTGGCTGCAGTGTCTGCGGGTCCACCACAAATGTGTGCGTGATCATCTCCGGGGTGATGTCGAAGGCCGGCTGGATGACCTCGCGGCACATGGCCAGCCAACTCTCCTGCTGCTGGCGGCTGAACAGGGGCAGGCCCTCGTCTATGCGCCCTAACGCCGCCGGGCAGGGCACGACGCTGAACTTGCCCCGCACGCCGGCCTCCAGGCAGAACTCCGCGAACTCCCGGGTGAAGCTCTCCGGATGGACCACCGGCACGTCCTCCCAGCGGCGATTCTGCCTATCCACCGGGTTGCGGTCGCGCATCCAGAAGTAGTTCAGGTTCACCAGCACCGTGGAGTCGTCAATGATGAGGGACACCGGAATGCGGTCCAGAGCGAAGCGAACGAACTTGGCCTGCATGGCACACTCCTCGCGGTGATCAGGGCGCCTCGATCCGCGCCAGGAAGTACAGGTTATAGGTCTCGGCGGCCCCAAGGTCGGACCACCGGGCAGCCAGCGGTGCGGCCTCGTGCTGGCTCTCGTAGCGCCGCGTCCCGGGATCGGCCCATAGTGTGGTCGCTCCATGGCCCAAGACGCGGAAGGTAAGGCTGAGGTCCCGGCCCTGCTCGAGGGGGAACCGCACCCAGTCGCTGGCGACTTCGCCGCCCGCAGGTAAGTCCACAACGTTACGTCCGCCGAAGGTGATGGGCACGCGGGAGATGGCGATGATGTTGGCTGGGTCAGTGGGGTCCGTCCTGGCCAGTGACACGTCGCCAATGACGATGCCGCCGGTGCGTCCCCCGAGGAACACGAGGCGCACCCGGTCCGCGTCGCGGCCGATGGCCTTGCCCTGCAACACGATTCTCTCGGCGCCGATGAACCCCCATTGGGCCATCTCCGCCGCTTCACTGCCGGTCTGGCTCTCGGCCGTCCAGACTGCAGAGGACTGTGGCGGCGCTTCCGCGATGGGAGCCTCGACCGCCGGAAATACCATGACCTCCACCAGGTGCACACCAGTGTTGGCGCTGTTGCGCAGCATCTCCACCCGGACGTACCGGGCGCTGACTGGCGCGAAGGTGTGCTCCAGCCCGCTCTCAGTAGCGGTCACAGCACCGGTGCTGGCGTCGGCGACCACGTGCCAGTTGGCGCCGTCAAGGGAGGTCAGGACGCGGTACTGGTAGTGCCGCGGCTCGCTTGCTGCGCCCCAGTAGGTGACGACCCGGACGCGGTCAATGCGGCGCTCCTGGCCCAGGTCTACCTGCCACCAGGCCGGCCAGGGCGTCGCGCCCCAGTAGACTTCGCGCTCCACGCGGCCATCCACTGCCGCCTGCGGTGGGTGGCCGGGTTCGGAGCTGCTCGCTGTGGCCTGGCCACCGATCGCGACTCCGACCTGGGTCTCGAGAGCCGTCCAGGCCTCCCGACGCGCCTCGGCGGTCATCGGCAGCGAGGCCTCGGTCCAGAGCGCCTCCGGTCGGCCGCCGGAGCGGGTGTAGCCAGCGTAGCGCCGCCGGTTCTCGCGCTTCCACGCGGCCACGGCGGTGGTGTAGCTCAGCTCGGGGAGGCGGGACCGCTCCCAGCGGACCGTGACCAGGCGGTCACTGGGGTCCAGGACGATCTGCGAGCCCTCGCCAAAGGGCGGGCGGGTGATGGGCAAAGGCCGCCCCTCGCACTCCGCCGACAGCGGCCGCACGAACCACGGCAGATGCAGCACGACCTGCTCCGGCGCGGCCCGCCAGGCAGGGGACAGGCGAACGGTCATGTCGTCGCCTGTCACCCGGGCGGTCAATGAGATGGGCCCAAAGTCCGTCGGGGCCCGGCGGACGGCCAATCGGCAGCCCGGCTTCAGCCATTCCGGCGAGACCACCGACAGCAGGTGCAGGTCGCCATCCCACTCGCGCACCAGCATGTTGCGCAGCAGGGCGATGTACTCGGCGGCAAACCAGCCGTGCGGCGGGAAGTTGCCGCCGGGGTCACGGTTGTCCCAGGGCACGATCCCGAACTCAAACCCGGCATGGGTGGAGCTGGTATGCACCAACAGCGCGTAGAAGTCTGCGAGCGCCTCGCGCTGGCGGTTGAGGGTCACGAGGCCGTGAGTGGCCTTAATAGTGTCATAGTGGTGCAGCAAGGCCGGCCTCAAACCGGGGCCGTAGGTCATCAGCCCCTCGGCATACTTGCGCTCACGCACCGTCGTGGCGGTGATGCCCGGACGCGGGTCACTCACGTCCAGCGCCCCGCGGGCCGGGACGCCACCGCGGGGATAGAGTCCGATGAGGTTGTCCCAGTCGCACCCCGGCCCCGCATCCAGGCCGGGTGGGATGTAGCCGTCGGTCTTTTCGGTCGCCGCATCCAGCGCTCGCGCGAAGTTCGCTGCATACTCGTCGTGGTAGGCCTGAAACTCACCGGCATCCTCGTCCTGCCCCAGGGTGCGCGCCATGGCGATCAGGTCTCGCAGTCCAATGAGCAGCCAGAAGCTGTGGCCGGTGTAGTGGCCGTTGATGGCCTCGTTGTCGTACGGGGGAGCGGCCGGCACGAGCCCCAGCGGGTCCTGCCGGGTCTCGCGCATGACGCCCCGCACATGCTGCGCCAGGTGCGGGTAGATCCGCCGGGCCCAGGCCTGGTCGCCGGTGAGCCGCCAGTGCGAACCGAAGGCCCAGAGGGTCTGTCCGAACCCGTCAAGCTGCGGGGGCTGGTAGATGATGCCGTTGGGCTGCCGGGACTTCAGGAAGTACTCCAGGCCCTGCTCGGCCCAACGGTGCCTCCCCGCCAGGTCAAAGGTATTGGCAATGTACGCGCCATCGCGCACCCAGAAGTAGTGATACTGGAACTGGTTGACGGTCATGATGTAGTCATCGTCATGCTTGTCGCGGGCGATGGCGTCGTACATCAGGCTGGCCTGGTAGGTGTCCACGGGCTTGCGCTCAGGCAGCTCGATCTGCATGCCCTGGGCCAGAAATGCCCGCCACCAGGTCTGCGTGGGCGTGGGGTCGAAGGCGGCCGCCTGCAAGGCTTTCAGAAACTCACGGTCGCTCAGGGGCACCGGCGCGTAGGGCATGGTGAAGTCCAGCGTGCGGCTCTCTCCCGGTTGCAGCGCCAAGTCATATCGCGCGAGACAGACGGGGGTTCGAGCGCTGATGGCCCCCTCGCGTGCACTGAGCCTGCCCCTGGCGGGCACGTCCGGCAGGATCAGGCGCGATAGCTCCGGCAAGTCGGGGAAGGTATAGATGAGCTGATCATCCCGCGCGGCCCAGGTCGGCCCCATCTCATACGTGGCCGTGTAAGGGTTCCAGGCGACTCGCAGCCGCGGGCAGCAGTGATCGCCTTCACCGCGGAAGCCCACGGCGAAGGTCGCTGTCAGCGTCCGGGAAGCCGGATTGCTCATGGTTACGCGGATGAAGTTGACGAGCGGGCTTTCGGCGCGTCCGTCAAGCGTCGCGCCATACAGGGTCAACGCGTACTCGATGCCCTCGCGACGCACCGAGTAGCTCAGAACAGGGGCGACCTCGTTCGGCAGTGTGCGCACCCGCTGACGCAGGGGCTGCAGGTCCGGCCCGGTGAAGAACACCAGTTGGGCCGAACCCGTCCAGAGCCAACCCTCCGGAGTGACCTGGGTGCCTTCATCGCCGTCGGCGACGCCCAGCACGTCCGAGGGGCGACTGAAGTAGGAGAACGGTCCGGGTCCCTCGTCAATGGCCGGGTCAATGGGCCTTGCGTGTAGCGGCAGGCAGGACACGAGCACAAGCACGAGAGAGAGGATGCGGTTCAAGGGGCTGGCTCCCGACACGTGGCCGGCCAGCTCTCCTGCCGCTGGCGGCCGAATGGCGGCAGGCCCTCGTCCATGCGCCCCAACGCGTCCGGGCAGGGCACGACGCTGAACTTGCCGCGCACGCCTGTCTCCAGGCAGAACTGCGCATGCTCCCGGGTGAAGCTCTCGGGATGGACCACGGGCACGTCCTCCCGGCCACGGTTCTGCCCGCCCACCGGGATGCGCTCCAAGGCAAAGCGAGCGAAGGTGGCTCTCATGGTTCCCCCCATGGACCCGGCGGTACCTGGTGCGACGCCGGGTGTCAGGCGACTCACGAGCCTGGACTGTCGATGCCGACCTGGTAGCTACCAGCCTTATAGCCGTGTACCCGTATATAGTAGTAGCCGGTCACGGAAGCCGTGAAGCCCACCGAGGTGCCGCTCCCCACCTGCACGTCCTTGGCGATGAAATGGCGGGCGTCGCCCTGATAGACGTAGGTGTCGGGGTCGCCACTCTGGGCGAGGAGCATCACGTCGTAACTGGTGCCTTGCTGCCCCAGAAACCGGTACCAGTGGCTGTCGTATTCCGTGAGAGTCCCGGCCTTTGCCACGCCATTCACCGTCAGCCCCCAGACCGCATCGCACTCCACTCTGTAGTGTTTGGGTGTCACCCCTGTGGCCACTCCGCACACAGCCACCTGCGCGGCCTGGCGGCCGGCTGTGGCGCCGATGTCGAAGGCCACCCAGTCCGGCGCGTAGCCGTTCACGTCATCTCCTGCAACCGGCAGACGGTTGCTGTACCCCAGACAGGCGGCTTTCGGACTGTAGGCCTCTCCATCCCCCGACAACAGGTACAGGTCGGTGTCCTCGTCGGCCGTCGGTTGCAGAGTGACCAGAAGCATTCGGGTGGTGCTGACCGGTGGCACGCGGTACCAGTTGATGCTGCGCGACGGCGTGCGGCCCGTGAGCGGGGCCTCACCAATGACGAGGGCGGTCGGCAGCGCCTGCGTCCCGATCTCCGCTGGCGCAATTCCGGGGAAATCCATCAGCGGCTTCGTGCCGCCATGGCCGTCGCCCACGTATTCGCCCACTCTGGCCTCGCTGATCGCGCCGGGGCTCTCCGCCCCCCCGCAGCCGACGAGCACAGCCGCTGCCGCCACAGCAGCGCCAAGCATGACGACCCGAACTAGAGCGATCATCCTTGTTCCTCCTCTGACCGATCCTGCCGACCCGGACGAGCCACGCCCGCGGCTTACCACATCATGTCAACCAAGATAGTGTATGGGCATGCCGCAGAGGTGGACCCATAGAGGCGCAGATAGCAGGTCCCTGTCTCCGTGGCGTCGAGTTGGGGAAAGGCGCCAGCCCCCAGGTAGCGCGTCGCCCTTCCGAGATAGGCGTAGACGTCGCAACGGCCGTCGGCAGAGCCATACTCGCGCTCAATCCAGTATGAGTGGCCGGCCTTGACGGGGAACCGGTACCAGTGGCTGTCCCGATAGGTGACGGTGGCCCCTTTGCTGCTCCCGTCCACTGTCAACCCCCACACGGGGTCACATTCGATGCGGTAGTGCTTCGGGGTGGCGCCGCCCGGGGCGCCCCAGACCGCCACCTGCGCCGCCGGCCAGCCCTTGGAGTCTGTCGCCTCCAGGACCACCCAGTCGGGCGCGAAGCCGCCGGGGCGATCGGTATTGCCCAGGGGCAGGCGGTTGCTGGAACCAAGGCAGGTGGCGCCGGAGCCGTAGCCGGTCGCACTGCCCGGGAACAGATAAAGGTCAGAGTCCTCGTCCGCCGTGGGCTGGAGGGTAACCAGCAGTGGACGATCCACGCCGATGGGCGGGATGCGGTACCAGTTCACGCTCTTGGCCGGCACTCGCTGCAGCACTGGCGGCTCGCCCAGGCGCAATGCCGTCGCTACCGCCTGGGTCTGCATCAGGGGATGGGACAGACCCACTAGTTCCGGCAGCGGCTTCGTACCATTGTGACCGTCCCCCGCATATTCCGCCACCTCGCTGGTCACCTCAGTTACTTCGCCCGCCCCCCCGCACCCCGCCAGGATGGCGGCAAGCATCGCACCTGCGCAGCACAACCCCAGCAACCTGAGCATAGGCATCGCAGTCACCTCTCGTGCGCGGACGAGTTCCACAGCCGCCGCACTCTCAAGCGCAACCCTACCCTTCTTTGGGAGACCGAGGGATTCCTGCAAGTCTCTAGACGGCCCAGGGGCGCAACGCCTCTACTGCCGGAGCGAGAGGGATTCGCTTCCCATTGTGAGGAATAGGCCCCCCATGACGCGACGCGCTGTGACCATCGGCCTGCTGGCAGTAGCACTCATCGCGCTGGGCACGCCATACTGCGACCTCGTCGTCCAGGGCACGTGGGTGGGTCTGACAGCCTTCCCCATCAGTGCCCTGTTCCTGCTGCTGGTGCTGGTCAGTGTCGTCAACGTGGTCCCCCGGCGGGTCGGGTTGGCGCTGAGCCGGGGCGAGCTCATCGTCATCTACTGCATGATGCTCGTGGCCGCAGGAATACCCTCCTTTGGGCTCACAGGCCTTCTCATCCCTTATCTGGCTGGTCCCTTTTACTTTGCCACCCCCGAGAATAAGTGGGAGCAGAACCTCTGGCCGCAGTTACCAGCTTGGCTGCACCCCCCGCCCGGCCGGGCCACCACCGGTCTGTACGAAGGCTTGCGGCCCGGGGCGCCACTCCCCTGGGGGGAATGGGTGCTGCCGCTGGCGGTCTGGTCGTTGCTGGCACTGCTGGTGTACGGGGTGTTCCTCGCGCTCTGCGCACTGTTGCGAAAGCGCTGGGTGGACGACGAGAAGCTGGTGTTCCCACTGGTGCAACTGCCGGTTGAGCTGACGCGGTACGAAACGCCGACCGAACTGGTCCCGGCGCTACTGCGCAACGGCACCATGTGGGCGTTCTTCGCTATCCCCTTCTTCATCCATACCCTCAATGGCTTGCACCGCTACTTCCCGACGGTGCCGGGCATCAACGTGCACATGATTCCACTGGACGCCTGGATCAAGGAACGCCCCTGGAGCGCCATGTCGCCCCTGTGGCTCCGGTTCCTTTTCAGCATCATCGGCCTGGCCTATCTTCTGCCCAGTGACCTGTCCTTCAGCCTGTGGTTCTTCTTCTTCTACTTCCTCATCCAGCAGGTCATCGGCTCGGCCCTGGGGTACAGCATGCCGCCGGTGCAGGCCTATCCGGTGCGTCGGTTTGTCGCCCACCAGATGATCGGGGGGATCGTCACTTCCTTTGTCCTGGGGCTGCTGGCAGGGCGGACGCGCCTGGTGGAGGTCTGGCAGACGGTCCTGGGTGAGCGCGGTGCCGACGAGCGCGAGGCGCTCCCTTACGGCCTCGCTCTACGCGTCCTGGGGGCCTGCCTCATCGGCATCGGCCTGTGGGGCTGGCTGGCCGGTGGGGGCCTCGCACAGACGCTGGTTCTCTTCGGCATCTACTTCGCGCTGCAGGTCGTGGGTACGCGCCTGGTCTGCGAGGGGGGCATGTTATATGTCCAGCACCCCTTCCGTGCCATCAACTTCATGCTGGCCGCGATGGGCACCGATGGTCTCGGGCGTCATCGCCTGGGCATCCTCGCCCTGTTTGACCATCTCTGGATGCTGGACAACCGCAGTCCGCTGATGCCGGGGATCATGCAGAGCTTGCGCCTGGCCGATGAGGAGCGCCTCTCGCGCCGGCGGCTGGTGGCGGCCTTGGCCGGGGCTGTGGTGGTGGCCATGGTGCTATCCTACTACTCCTACCTGCGCCTGATGTACGGCCATGGCGGCCAGGCCCTTAACAACTGGTTCACGACCTACTACACGCGCAATCTGTACAGCACCTGGACCAATGGCCTCATCGTCAACGGCGAGCCGGCCTCCCCTGTTGCCTTCCTCACGATGGCCATCGGCGCAGTGTCGCTGTGGGGCGTGACCGTCATGCACCATACCCATCTCTGGTGGCCGCTGCACCCCATCGGCTACCTCATGGGCGCCTCCTGGCCCATGATCAACTTCTGGTTCCCGGTGCTGCTGGGCTGGCTGATCAAGGTGAACGTGCTCAAGCTGGGCGGGCACAAGCTCTACCGCAAGCTCCTGCCTGGCTTTCTCGGGCTCATCCTGGCGGAGTTCCTCAGCGCCGGCCTGTGGGTCGTCGTGGACATGCTGGCCGGTGTGCGAGGTCATGAGATCTTCTCGTTCTGAGGTGCCGTGATGCGATGCCCGGCAACGCTACTGGCTCTTACACTGGTTGGTACCGCGGCCTCGGCCGAGGGGCCACGGCTCATCTTCCAGGCGGACCTCGATGGCAGCACAGCAGCCCAACTGGGTCAAGAGGAAGCGGTCACGCAGGGCACCCCGTCCTTCGCCCGCGGGCGCGACGGGCGCCAAGCCTACATCGCCGATGGCACCTGCGTGCTCTCCTACCCTGCCCTGGGAAACCTCAACAAGGCGCGGGGTACGGTCGCCCTGTGGGTCTGTCCCCGATGGAACGGCGACGACGGCCAGAACCACAGCTTCTTCTCCGACGACCTGGACTTCAACCAGCCGGAACGAAACAACCTGCACCTCTGGAAGTGGCTGCTCGGTGACCAGCTACGCTTTGACATCCGCACGGCCGAGCCCCGCGATATCGCCTCCCCCGTCACCTTCTGGCGGGCCGGCGAGTGGCACCACATCGCCGCCGCTTGGAACTGCCGGCAGGGCACCTGGCTCTTTGTCGACGGCCAACTCGTGGCCGCCATGGAGCTGCGCTGGGAGCCGATTGAGGGCACGCGCTTCTTCGTGGGTTGCAACTGGGCTGGCCAGCAGCCCGCTGACGCACTCATCTCTGACGTCCGCATCTATGACGGGCCACTTGACGCCGGCCAGGTGCTGCGAGTCAGCGAAGGCAAGGCCTTGCCGGCGGTTCGCGCTATACGGCTGGTGGCACCACGGGAGATCACGGTCGGTGAGACCTTCGAGGTGAGTCTGGACTGCGTGGCGGAGATGCCGACCCCCGACGCACTGCCACTGACAGTCGCCCTGGACGGCCTCCCACTGCCGGCTCTCGTCGACCGCGGCATCCGGCTGCGGGCTGGCGAGCAGAGCCCCGGGCCCCTGAGCTTCACACTTCCCGCCTACTACCATGTCGTGGCAGGGCGTCATGAGCTAACAGCCACGCTGGCGGGCGCCGTCGTCGCGGACGTGCGACGCTGGCGGGCCGTGGTGGATGTGGTCAAGCCCCCGGCCAGCCCGCAGCCGGCCCGCTGGCGCTGGAGTGCGCGAAAGGTCCTGCGCGACACGCGGGTCTACCTGGCCCCCGGCCCCGGTGTCGCCTTCTGGTTCGACGGTGAGGTTCGACCCTATGACGCGGCTGGCCAGGCTCTATGCCGGTCGCTAGTGGCCTCCGGGCGTATCACCGACGTCCTCCCCTGCCGGCTGCTTGACGAAGTGGACTGCACGGGGACGGACCACAGCTTCCGGGAATGGGGCCAGTCCCGGGTGGTGACACTGGGTGACGGGCGACGGTACCGCATCACGGGGCCCAGGGACAGTGTGCAGGAGCAGCGCACCGTGTACGGCAACGAGGCACGGTTGTTGCCCGCCTTTCAGTACCGGCTGGCAACTGCCCCCCGCCCGGTGCCTCACCTGCTGGTAGCGGAGACCATCAATGACCGGGAACGGTATCTGGAGACCGCCGTTGACATGGCACCTGGCAGCCGGGTCAGCCCGTTGCTGGCGGGGGCGGGAACCGGCGGCCGCGACCTCATCAATCTCCATGTGACATACACCGGCCGCGAGTACCCCTGCGATGCGCAGTCTTTGCAGCAGGTGACGCTCTTTTACCCCAAGAGTGACGCGGTTACGGCGACGATCAGCGCCTCGGGGCGTGAGCTGGACCCCGGCGGCGACGCCGGAGCCGCTGTTCGGCGGCTGGCGGTGTATGAAGTGACGGCGGACCTCGGGGACCTCCCCGCCCTGAGTGAGCCCGGGGAGCGCTCGGTCAGCCTTTTCTACCCCTGGGGTAACCCGCTCTACAATGAGTACGGCTTTAGCGATGGCACGGAGAGCACACGACGGGCGTCGGCTGACGCCCTTTGCGACTACCTGCGCTTCATGGGCTTCGGCCGCCTGGAGTTCCACCCATACCAGTTTGGGCGCAGTGCCGAGTTCCGCTCCCGCCTCTACCCCAGACGCGCCGCCGGTGATCTGTTCGCTGACGTGCTGCCGGTGGCCCGGGACCGGGGTATCGAGGTCGTGCCGCGCATCGACTCCACCTGCTTCTACCTCTCCGACGATAGCGCGAAGGAGCTTCACGCCGACGCGGAGGCCTTCCAGGTCACTCGCAAGGGTGAGACCATGCGCTTCTTTGGCCTCGTGCCCGACCCCCTGCATCCCCAGGTGCAGGAGTTGTTGCGAGCCATGGTGTGTGAGTTGGCGGAGCAGACGAAGGGATGGCCGAACGTCCCGGCGGTGGGTTTCCGGGCCAACGGCAAGTTCGGGAACCTCTACGTGGGCGTGGACCGCGCCCACCCGCCCGAGGAGTCAGGCTACAGCGAGTTTGATATCCGTGAGTTCGAGCGTGACAGCGGTGTGACAGTCGGAGGCAGCGCCGGCGACGCCGACAGCCGGTACCAGTGGCTGCGCGCCAACGCCTGGGATCGCTGGATTGCGTGGCGCTGCCAGCGGATCCACGACCACTGGGCGCAACTCGCCCAGGCGGTGCGCGCGGTAGATCCGGGGAAGAAGCTCATCGTCTTCACCAAGATCCCGAGCAATGACCCGGGAGAGAAACGCGACTGGGTGAACGCACCCGTGGATCTGCTGGCGTTGCACCGCTACCACGGCTATGACCCGGAGCTCTTCCGGGACGACGAGGGGCTGGTGCTCTCGCGGGTCATTGGGATCAGCGCCGACCGCTACTGGCCGGAGCCGTGGAATAAGCGCTTCTTCTTCGAGCCGTCTCTGGACAGCTTCTTTCGGTCCCGGGAACCGAGCGGCGTGGAGCTCTACTACGTCTACTGGGAGTTGCCAGACCACCCCCTGGGATTCCGCGTGGGCCCCGCCTCACCGCGAGGCCGCGCCTACTACGAGCCGATGACCCACGCGCTCCGGCACGGGAATCCCGGCCATCTGACCTTCTACAACTGGTTCCGCGCCACCACGGGCCATGAGCTTGACCTGCGGGAGTTCTGCCGCGCCTACCGGGGCCTGCCAATGGTCTCGCCACGACCCTTCACGGGCCGGGTGCTGCCGGAAGAGACAACAGCCGACGACACCCTCTGCGTGCGCATGTATCGCGACCGCATCGGTATCATCAACGATAGCGCGGAGGCGCGGGAAGTGACGCTGGAGCTGCCCGCTGGCTATGCCCCCGCCGGGCTGCGCGATGTCACGCTCAACGAGATCTGCACCGAGACCCGCGCTGGCGGCCAGCGCCAGGTACGGCTTGCGCTTCGCCCCTGGGACCTGCGGACACTGGCCCCGCGGTAGCCTCACTACGGCGCCGGGGTCACCTCGATGCGGCCCAGCCAGAGGTTGCGGTCCTCTGACCCGCGCTGGGCGTCGTTGATGAACGAGAGCCGCAGTTCGTGTCGTCCGGGCGTCACGTCCACCGTCACGGGGTAGCTGCGCCACCCATCGCTCTTCAGCTCCACCTGGCCGACCTTGGCACCATCTACGGAGACTTCGAAGACAGGGAAGACGCCCTCCACGGGTGTGCCGCGGGCGCTGAAGCGGAACACGTACTGCCCGGCGCGCGCGCACTCAAAGGGCCCGGCGATGTACCCACTGGCGCCCATGTAGGCCGTGCCGCTCTCGCGCCGGAACCACGGCAGGCCCGGCTGCGGCTCGAAGGTGACCGGCTCGATGACGGTGGCGGCGGCGCCCGCCTGGAACTCCGCACCCAGTCCCGTCAGCAGCCCGGCGATGTACCTGGCCGCCTTGTCGCTGTTGCTCTCGGTCCGATCCCAGTTTATGTTATCTACCACGATGAGACCGCTCCCGGTGTCTATGGCCGTCAGGGCCGCCGGCGAGGTCAGGAAGCTGATCCCGTCCAGTGTCTCATCCGGCGCTACCCGCAGCGACCTCACCAGCAGGTTGCGATCCTGACGGTTGGCCGGATCGTAGGCATCGTTGGTGAAGGTGATCACAACCTGATGTTTCCCGGCGGTGAGTTCGCCTGCCAGCACGTAGGTGTCCAGATCGCCGCTCTGGCAGGTAAAGACACCGAACGGCCGGCCATCCACGGCCACGCTGCCTGCCGGCCACACGCCATACGCCGCGCTGCCCCCGGCCACCACGCCCAGCAGGTAGGGGCCATCAGCGGCCACCTCGATCTCGACGGTGGCCGTGCTGCCGCCACTGGGCAACACGGCCGTGTCGCCCTCATTGCTTGCGTACGGTCCCGCGACCGTCATCCGCTCATGGCCGTAGTCGGTGACGGGCTTCCCCTCGAGGGTCTTGCTGATGACGGCGCTGGCCATGTTGTTGGCCAGAGGGAGGGTGGCCCAGAAGTTGGCGGCGCGCTGCTCGCCCAGCCAGTACAGGTCCTCGTTGGTCAGGAACTCTGACAGGGGGTGGACGCCCGGTATGCGGTTCACCGGTCCGGCGTATGGCAACAGACGCAGGTTGCCGCCGAGGAGGGGGCTCAGGACGGCGAACTCTTCCGGCGTCAGCCCATGAAGCAGGGCTTTGCCGCCGCGCCGCAGGAACTCACCGACCCGCTCTGCTGCCGCAGCCAGGCCCTGCAGGGGGCTGCAGGCGATCAGCAGGTCAATGCCTTCCCAGTCGGCCGCCGCCGGGGCCGCGGTGATGTCGGTGGCGACCAGGCCCGTGTCCGCGAGGCGCTCGCGGGTGAGCGCGTCCGGGCAGTAGAGGGCGGTGCGCGAATGACCTGGCTCAAACCCTGCCAGATAGTCCAGGGCGTTTTGCAGCAGCAGGTCTGCTACGGGCTCCACCCCCAGTCGCTCACCGACGCGAAGTTGGCACATGACGATGGTGCCGTCGCCCGCCGGCAACTCCAGCAGAGGCGCGTGGGCGATGCCCGCCTTGCTTCCCGAGACCACCACCGTCCGGAAGCCGCCGTCCAGGGGCCTCAGTGGCTCGGCCATGCTCACCAGATGGTCCGGCCCCCACCACCGCAGGTCGTCGGCCCGGACGCCCCGCAGCAGCGGGTGATGGGGCATCTGGGGGAAGGTCATGGTCGAGGCATCGCTGGTGAGGCTCACCGGCAGCAGGCCGGCCGGATAGGCTTCCTGCTCCAGAATCAGCACGCGCCCGCCGCGCCGGGCGTAGCCCAGGAGAGACCCCGTCGTCGCCCCCTCGCCGCCGATGACCGGCACCGCTGGGGCCGCGGGCCCCAGTGCGCCCGGCCCGATGACCAGAGCGGTGACGTCGTCGGGGATGGCGCCAAGGTCAGTCACCTGGCGGGCCTCGAGACCCAGTCGTCGCCAGGCCGCGATCGTCTCACCCGACGGGTCGTACACGCCCAGACCAGGCGGCGCTGTCAGAGCACGTCGCGGAAAGACTGACCACGGCTTCTCGTCCTCGAAGGCGACCCGGCCGTCCCGCAGAACGCGCAGACGCAGAGCCACCTCACGGCGCTCCACGACCTCGGGCAGTGTGGCAGCAAACTGCAGTTCCTGGCGCTCGCCGGGACCCAGGTTCACAGCCTGCTCGCCCGTCGAGACTTCGCGTTCACCGTCCAGTACAGCCCACTGCACGGTCAGTGCCGAGGGGCTCAGGACATCGTTGTACACATCCGCAGTGCGAGTCATCGTGGCGCCGGAGTAGAAGGTGTGCGAGCACTCCCGGATGTAGGCGGCTATGGGCTGCATGGCATAGCGCTGGGCGACATACATGGGGTTGGTGTCATCCAGCGGCCCGCCCTCGACCATCGTCCATGGCGAGATGCCGCCGACCTCGTAGTATCGGTAGGCCTGGATGGCCATGCGCCAGGCCTCGCCTTTGGCCCGGTTGCGGTAGGTGTTGTAGTCGAGGTAGGCGTCATCGCCAAAGAACACCGTATGCCAAGAGGGGTCGGCGGAGGGCACCCACAGGAACTCGCCGATGTAGACGGGCTTCTTTCGGTCCCACACCCACTCGCGCGAGCCGGAGGGATCCGGCACAAAGAAGTAGCTGGCGTTGAGCGGCGTGTCCATCCAGTAGGCCGTGTTCGGCCACTGGGTGTAATCGGGATACTCGTGCGGGTAGTGGATGCCAATGGCATCGGCCACGCCCTCCGGGTCGCCATCGGACTCGTAGAAGATCGGCCGGGTGGGGTCCCACTGCTTCATGAGGCGGCCCAGTCGCGCCAGTTCCAGCCGCGCCGGCGAGTCGTTGTTCAGGCGCGAGCCGTAGAACTCGTTCTCCAGGCTGTACATCACTACCGAGGGCTTGTTCTTGTCGCGGTCCACCATCGCCTTCAGGTGCGCGGCATAGTTGTCCCAGAATACCGGGTCATTGACCCGGTAGGCCTCGTCGTCATTCCAGACCGCCCCCTCCGGGATCATCATCAGGCCAACCTCGTCGGCCACCTCGTACCAGACCTCCGGCCAGGGCTGAGTGTGGGTGCGGAAGATGACGCAGTTGGCAGCTTTGATGGCCAGCATGCGCTCGCGGATGTATTCGCGGTCCTTGAACAGTTCCGGCCACCAGGAGGTGGCCAGCAGGTTGATGCGGCTGCCGTTGAGGTAGAACCGCGGCCCGTCTACCCAGAACTCCCGAAATCCAAAACGCGTCCGCAGCTCGTCCAGAGTCTGCCCATCGCGTTCCAGGCGGGTGACAAGGTGGTAGAGGTACGGGTCTTCATGGGACCATAGGCGCGGGCTTTCCCACGGCGCTTCTAGAGTGGCCTGTGCGGTGCCCTCGGCAGGCACGGTGACCTGGCGCGCAGGTAGACGCAGCGCCACCTCTCCGGCAGCTTCCACGGCTGCGGTCACGTCCACCGTCACTGCTTCGGGGCTGGCGTTGCTCACCGTGACGTCAACCACCAGCTTCCTCTTTCGCACCGAGGGCTTGATGAACAGGTCGCTGACCCAGACCGCCGGGTGCGAGCGGAGGATCACCTCATCCCAGAAGCCATACTGAGTTGTCAGTCCGCCGATGGGCGCCAGGACCTTGTCCTTGGGGATGTCGCGGGGGTCGGTAGATCGCTCGTTCATGACTGAGAAGTCGGTCTCCCGGTCGCTGAATACCCCGGTCCAGTCGTGGCACCCCACCTCTAGGCGATTGCTCTCGCCCACCCGGGCCACGCTGGTGATGTCCACATCGAAGGGCTCGTAGCCGCCGAAGTGCCCGCCGACCGTCTGGCCGTTGACGCGGATCGTGCTATTCCACTTCACCCCGCCGAAGTGCAGCTCCAGGCGCTGGCCGCGCATGGCCTCGGGCACCACAAACTCGCAGCGGAACCAGGCCCGCTCGTAGTCATACCCGCTGAGCACGCCTGGGATACGCATGGGCGCCCAGCCCGTGTCCGGCGGACCGGGGGCCAGGTCGGCCACCTTCACGAACTCCCACTCACCCCCCAGGTCCACTTCCTGGCGCGACTGCGGCCAGGCGTAGCTGGCTACGGCCAGAATCAGGCTAGCCGACAGCAGGCAACGCATAGCAGACCTCCTTGGGTCCGGCCTTACTCCAGCTTGATGCTGCGGATCTCCACGGTCACCCCTGCCTGGTCCGTCGGGTCCAGGCGCAGGCCGGTGAGGCAGCCACCCCAGAAGTCACTGTCCCCGACCTCGAAGACGACGCGGTGGAACTGCCCATCAGCTACCGTTCGCGCATGGGCGCTCGCGGCCTCCTGGGCGCGCGGGTAGGAAGCGGTGGTCCAGAAGAGCTGCGCCCCGCCGGAGCTGCTGACCCGCATGTCCACCACCACGCGGCTGAACTTGCTGCAGCGGACCTTCAGCCCCGGTGAGGACAGGGCCGGATCTCGGCTGTTGGTGACCAGCCGCAGGACCCCGTCCACCACCTCCGCCTGTTCACAGCCCATGAACGCGCCCCATGTGCGCAGGAGGTCCCCGGTCCAGGCGGACAGACGTGAGACATCGGCCTGCAAGCCAGCCGCCTTGGCTTGCTGGTACCAGGAGTCATAGGGCCCGAGGCCCACATCCTCGGGAGCGATGTCGGTGTGTTCCTTCGGAGCGTCGGTAAAGACGTCGCGAATGACATCCAGATATGAGAAGCCGTAGCCGCGCGTGGGTTCGATGTAATGGCCCTCTCCGAACTCGTTCCAGCAGCAGAAGATGATGTTGCGGCGGTCGGGGCCATCGCCGGCCTTGGCATCCATGACTGCCTTGGCCCGCAAGCAGAGATCACGGAACTTCTCGGCAGTGTTGTCAGACCAGAAGAGGTTCGAGGAGTTCCAGGGGCGAGCGTCCCAGCCCATCATGGCCGCGGTGATGTCAGGCAGAGCGCCGATTCGGTTCTTGCCCCGCCAGATGGCCTCTTGCTGCTCCACGAACTCACTGGTGTCGCCGGTCACCAGGTTGCCCAGCACGCGGGGGTGTTCCGGGTAGTGCATTGCCGCGCCGTAGGCCGAGCTGGCGTCCCAGCCCTCCTCGGCCATGCGCCGCAGGGAGGCCTCGTCCGCTGCTCCCATACAGCCCACGATGTAGAGCCCCGGCAGGCCGCGTTCGCGGCACTTCTGGCGCATGAGGTCGAAGGTCTCACGTACCTTGGCACTCCCACCGAGATGCTGGGTCACATTGCCCGGCACCCAGATGTAGAGCACCGGCTTGCCATCCACCTTCAGGTAGGACGGATGGGTGAAGTAGTTCTCCAGCCAGTATGGAAAGACGTTGGTCATCAGGTCTTCGGCGGACCCCGCGCCAGCGCCACAGCCATTTTCCCACATGATGCCGAACTTGATGCGGTCGAGGTACCGGGCCTTGAGCAGGCCGTCGTGGATGGCGTGTCCCAGGTTCTGCTTGACCGGCTCGTTGATGCTTGCGCGATACCAGCAGTAGATGACACCGGTGATGCCATGTTCCAGCATCATCTTGATGTGCCAGTCAGCGACCTCCGGCGTGCCCTCGTTGTACCAGCCCAGCACCGGCTTGCGGTTGGGGTGGGGCTCGATGGCCTTCCAGCCGAGATGCGTCCCGTGCTTCCACAGCGGACAGTAATGGGTCCAGACCTCGTACTTGCTGCTGATGGCCGGGACGGGTTCAGGCACGTAGTCGGCCCTGGGCAAATGAAGAGCCGGAAGGAAGGCAACCTCGGTGTCCAGATGCGAGCGGATCAGGCCCGGCCCGGAGGCTTTAACACGGAAGCTGCCGGACAGGGGCCGCGTGGCGCGGACCGTCCAGGTCACCTCGCCGGTCTGTCGGTAGTCCAGCGCAAGCACAGCCTGGGTCTCGGGGCCTAGCAGCGCCACGCCCTCAGGCACCCGCAGCCGTAGCTGCAGACCGGTGACTGGCCCGGCGGTGTTGGTGAAGCGGGCGGTCAGGCGTTCCAATCGCTCCGCGCGCGGCAGGGTGGTGTCGGTGGCCAGGCTGAGCACCTCCACCTCTCCCCCTCCGGTTGGCTCGGCACTGACAACCAGCGACTCGAGACGCGCCTCCGCTCCGGCGGCATCCGATGGCGCCACGCCCAATGCCAGAAGCTTGCCGTCCCAGCCCAGGTGCTGCCAGGGCTCCAGGACGTAGTTATGTGGGCGGCCGTCGGCCCGGATGGGGAAGCGCACCCGCGAGGCGCCCTGATCGGTAATGAAGATGAGATCGGCGCTGTTGCCGCGGTCCACCGCCATGCGCAGGGCCACATAGTCCAGTTGGGCCACCGGCACCGCCAGCCGGTCGCGCAGCACCACGCCCCCGGGCATCTCCCCCTTGACCTGGAGACCGTCGGCGGCCGGCGCGGCCGCTGTCCCTTGACACCCGCTCCAGCCGTGAGCCCCCTGGCGGAAGTCAAAGGCCCTCACATCCTCTCCCCCGCCGACCTGGTCCGCACTGATGCCGTAGGCAGCCTGAATGACCTCGCTGGTGGTCAGGGCGCGGGTGTAGAGCTTCACATACTCAATGTCGCCCACGAAGCCACTGGCCAGTCCCTCCCCGGCGCCGATGACCAGTGGACCATCTGTGGCCGCCGGCGCTTCGTAGCGACGTGATTGGGCGTACGGCAGGCCATTGACCCACAGCATGAGCTGGTTGCCATCCCAACTGGCGACCACATGGTACCAGTTGCCCACGGGCAACTTGTAGGCGCTGACCCGCGGCTCCCAGCCCTCCTTGTCCCTGACGAAGAAGGAGAGTTGGCTGCCCTCCACCGGCCAGTCCAGGCGCAGGACGAACTCGTCACGCTTGGCCACGATCCCACGGCCATCGGAGAGGTCGGCGGGGCGGAGGCGTGTTTCGATGCTGAAGGCCCGGCCGGCTCTGAGTTCCGGCGCGGACGGGACCTCCACGCGGCCCGTGCCGTCAAGGCGCAGAAACGCGCGATCCCCTTCGGTGATGACGTGACCGCCCAGGACCCTGCCCGTGTGCCCCCGGCCCGACAGGTCCGCGACCACCGGACCGGGCTGATCGAAGCGCCAGTACCCGACAAGGCCCTCATCCGCGCTCCACGCCGCCACCGTCCAGCAGAGCAATAACAGCAAAGACCATCGCCAGTCACTCATGGTTCGGCCTCCCCGGCGCTTGGGACCGCGCCGCCTGGAGATTCGGGCCTCCCGGCGCGGAGACCTGCCAGGAAGGGGCCACTGGTTCACAGCGCGAAGGATGGGGCCACTGCAGACCTGTAGGAGGAGGGATGGCTATGCGTGTGGTGGCCTTTGTTGGCAGCCCGCGGAAGGGTGGCAACAGCGACCAACTGACCGACGCCATCCTGGCCGGAGCCGCCGAAGCCGGCCATGAAACCGAGAAGCTGTACCTGTGCGACTACGCCCTGACGCCCATTGACGCGGTCTACGGCGCCGAGGAGAACTGGACCGACCCGCGCCAGGGGCCAGCGGATGAGCTCATCAAGCGCATGGTCGCGGCGGACGTCGTCGTCCTGGCCTCTCCCGTCTACTGGTTCAGCGTCAGCGGCCTGATGAAGCTGTTCATTGACCGCTGGGCCCTGTACCAGCGTGACGGACGGCGGCTGATGGACCTGATGCCCGGGAAGCGGGTGGCCGCGGCCCTGGCGCTGGCTGACCCGGAGCCCGGCTATCTGGACATGGTTCTGGGGCCGCTCCAACAGGCAGCCAAGTGGCTACGGATGACGTGGGCGGGCGAGGTGGTGGCCACCAGCGTCGCTGACCCCGGCGACCTCGCGGCACAGCCCGGCGTGCTGGCCGCGGCGCGGGAGTTGGGGCGGGCGCTGTAGGCCCACTGGACCGGGCGCCCAGGTGCCCGGCTGGGTGAGAGCGCGCCTCGGGGACACCAGGCTCTCCAACCCGTCGGGATGGTTCCCACCAGGCGTTGGATTCAGCCCCCGAGCGCCCAGGTCTCTCCTGAACGGTCTCAGTGCGCCAGGGCACAGCCGTCGCAGCGCGGGTCCGACCCGGCGGTCAGGACGCCCTCGTCCCCGATGGCGATGACCTGGGCGCGGCCGCCCTGGCCGTAAGCCGGGATCGGTGTAACCTCATGGCCGCGCTGGAGGAGACCCCCAAAGGCGGCCTCCGGCGCCCGGTCCTCCAGGCCCACACTCCTGCCCTCGCCGCGCCACCAGCGAGGGTCCTCCACGGCTTGCTGCGGATCGCGGCCGAAGTCGAGCAGGTTGGTGAGCACCTGCAGGTTGGTCTGGACCTGGATGTCGCCGCCCGGCGTGCCCCCGACGATAACCGGGCGACCGTCGCGGAAGACCATGTAGGTGTTGAGCGTGTGCACGGTCTTCTTCCCCGGCTGCAGGTAGTTGACATGAGCCGGGTCCAGGGAGAAGCCGCAGCCCCGGTTGTTCAGAATGACCCCCGTCCCCTCGGCTACGACTCCGCAGCCCCAGCCGTGGAAGATGCTTTGGATGTAGCTCGCGGCGTTGCCGTGGCCGTCCACGCAGCACATATAGGTCGTGTCCCGGGAACCAGGTGGCTCGCCATGCGGCGGTGGGAACTCCAGCGCTGCATCCAGGCAGATGAGCTTCGCCCGCTCAGCGGCGTACCGCTTGGACAGCAGGCCCTCCGGGAACGGTGACCAGGCCGGGTCGGTAGTGTAGCGGTCCTTGTCAGCATGGGCGAGCTTGTTGGCCTCAAGGCACACATGCAGTGCCTCTGCCGACAGAGGGCCCATCGCGGCCAGATCAAAGAGCTCCACCAGGTCTAGCGACTGCAGCAAGATGTGCCCCTGGCTCACCGGTGGCTGCTCGTAGACCGTGTAGCCCCGGTAGCCTGTCTTGATCGGCTCCAGGACTCGGGCGCGATAGGAGGCCAGGTCCTCGTAGCGCAGGACGCCCCCGTGGGCCTGCCAGAAGTCAGCAATGCGGTGGGCGGTCTCCCCCTCATAGAAGGCTCGGAAGCCGCCGTCGGCCATCATCTGAAGCGTCCCCGCCAGGTCCGGCTGGCGCAGGACCGCGCCCCATGAGAGCGGCTGGCCGCCCGGCAGGAACACTGCCGCGCTGGAGGGGAACTCAGCCAGCTTCTGGCACCCGCTTGCCAGGTTGTTGGCCAGGTCGCGCGATACCGGACAGCCCTCGGCGGCGTAGTAAAGCGCCTGGGCCAGCAAGTCGGCCGGGCTGCGAGTGCAGAAGCGGGCATGCGCCTCCTCCCACAGGCCGACTTGGCCGGGGACGGTGGACGAGAGGAAGCCGCTGACGGGAATGGAACCGGTGAAGTGCTCGGGCGTCAGGCCCATCGGCGCGGGGCCGGAGCCGTTGATGGCGGTGAGGGTCTGCGCGTTCGCGTCCCAGTACAGCAAGAAGGCGTCGCCGCCCAGGTGGCTGCACATGGGCTCGACCACATTGATGACCGCCGCCGCGCTGATGATGGCGTCCATGGCGGTGCCGCCCTGGCGCAGCATGTGCATCCCGGCCTCGGTGGCGAGATAGCTGGAGGTGGCGATGGCTCCCCGCCGTCCGCTGACCGGCGCTCGAGTGGTGAAGTCGGTGGACATGTCTCTGCTCCCGGGATCGCCGGGTAAGCCCCGGCGCTGGTGGCAGTCTGTTCGCAGGAGTTACGCACTGTACCTGCCCGCCCGAATCAGAGCAGGGCGGCCCTCGGCGGGCCGCCCTGCTGTCCGTGTCCACTCGTCTCCCGGTCGCCTAAGGGCCGGGCATGCCCGTCACGGGAGCGAACTGGTTCTCCTTGAGGCTCTCGATCTTCATCCATTTGGCATGGCCATCGGCAAAGGCCACGTTGAGGCCATCGTTGTGCAGCAGAGGCGTCTGCCGGGGCCACTGACCGTTCTGCCAGTCCACGAATGGGTTGCAGGCATAGGGTCCGGTGCCCATGCAGTTGGAGTCCGTATAGACGACCAGTTCGGCCGGGTACTGGAAGCTGCCAATCTTCTGGAACGACAGCCAGCCGCGGTCACCATAGCAGCCACCGTGGCGGCCCCAGGCCCAGTTGTACCCGATACCGCCCCGATGGCGGTCCTCACACCCCGGGCTTCCGATGTTGGAGTTGTTGTAAGATGGGCACTCCCAGATCTGCTCGTTCTTGATGTAGGGGCGCATCAGGGTGGCATTCCAGACGCGCTCAGCTCCGACGTTGGCCCAGCAGGGCGCCGCTCTCTCATCATAGTCCTGGGCATACATGTGCCAGGCCAAAGCTAGCTGCTTGTGATTCGACAGACAGCTAGCCTGGCGGGCCTTCTCCCTGGCCCTTGCGAAGACGGGGAACAGAATGGCGGCCAGGATCGCGATAATCGCGATGACGACGAGCAACTCAATAAGCGTGAAGCCACGTCGCATGTCGCACCTCCGTGCCGTGGGTCCGGTCACACTCCGCGGCTGGACCCGATTCTGAAACTCCCTTGCTGACCGTATTTTGCCAACACGACCGCGCGAGAGTCAACCGTTGTTGCGCAGGAGACGGACGGAAACATAGCGAATAGGCCCACTATACTGGCAGCAGATGGTTTGTGAAAGGCAGGAACGAACATGAAACTGGGCGCAAACTCGGTGCTCTTCGGCGGCTTTGACATGGAGACCGCCTTCAAGTACATCGCCATGAGCGGCTATGACGGGATCGAGCTATCGGCCATCGAGGGCATGAGCGAACACCTGGTGCTTGGCCGCTGGCGCGAACTGGTCGGCGACATCAAGCGCCTGTCGGAGCAGTACGGGTTGGAACTGCTGGCCATGGAGCAGCCCTCGCAGGACCCGGCCATCATGGAGACCGCGTTTCAGGCCGCGGCGGAGATCGGTATCCCCATCGTCAACTGCGGTCCCGGTGGCACGAGCGGCGACGAAGACAGCCTCAAGGCCACCATTGACAGTCTGGGCCGGCTCGCCGACATGGCCGGGAAATATGGCGTGACACTCTGCGTCAAAGCTCACGTCGGCGCGGCCATCTACAACACCCCGACGACCTTGCGGGCCATGGAGGAGATCAGCTCCCCCCACTTCGGCATTGACATGGACCCCAGCCACATCCACCGTTCCGGTGAAAACCCGGTGGAGGCCATCGCGGCGGTCATCTCGCGGGTCAAGCATGTTCACATCCGCGACTGCAAGGGCCGACAGCAAAGCCCTGGCGCCCCGGCGGACCAGGCCAATGGCCGTGGCGACATTGACCTGGTGGGGTATGTGCGGGTACTGCATGAACATGGGTACAACGGGCCGCTGGACCTGGAGATCATCGGGGCCAAGGAGCTGCCGCTGGAGCAGTGCATCGTCATCGCGGCGGAATCCCGCGGCCACATGCAGGCCTGCCTGCAGGCCTGCGGGGCGAGGTAGGAGACCACCCGCGGCAGGGGAGGAGTTGGTTTGTGCATGTCACGGTCTCAGCCGAGGGCGTGTCGGAAGCTTTGGCAACCGCGCCGAGGGGTGTGAGGATGGTGCAGGATCCTGAGATCGTCAGTACCTGCCGTCATTGCGGCAACTGCACTGTGCTGCGCGTGCTCTATGAGAGCGAGCGGCGGAAGGACGATGTTACCCTATTGCTGGTTGATTGCAGGTCATGCGAAGAGGCGAGCCTACTAGAAAGGGTCTGGACGCGGGACCTATTCGACCCGTTCGGCAGCCTATCCGTGACAGAGGAGACCGTGCTCTACCCCAGCACAGGCGCGACACAGTTCAGGTTTCTGCCACGCGAGGTGCGCAAGGAGTATGAGTCTGCCCTGAACATCATGCGCCACGACGCGAACGCCTTTGGCGTCATGGTGAGGCGAACACTAGAAGCCGTCTGCAAGGAACGCGGAGTTCAGCGCGGGACGCTCGCCTGCAACCTAAGAGAGATGGCGTCGCGGAACGAGATGCCGGGCACTCTGGCGGATATCGCGGACCATCTGCGTTTAGTGAGTAACATAGGTGCTCACCACTCGGGGGCGGACATTTCGAAGGACGACCTACCAGCGCTGCTAGACTTTCTCAATCTCGTCTTGGAGTACCTGTATGAGGCACCGGGAAGGCTTCGCGCCCTCCAAGCTAAGGCCTCACACGCCGAAAGGGAAGCTGACGGAACACTGGAGTAATCTCTCCCAGGCCGGCTGAAGCCCGGCCTTCCCAGGGATACAGGAGGCGTTTGGCATGGCACTCAAGGTTGGCATGGTCGGTATGCACGGCATCGGGCATTCGCATGCGCCGGTGTACAAAGAGGACCCGCTGGCGGAGCTGGTAGCGATCTGCGATGAGGTCAAGGAGCGCGCGGACAAGGGGGCCGAGCAGTATGGCTGCAAGGCGTACTACAGCCTCGACGACATGCTCGACAACGAAGAGCTGGACATCGTGGACGTGACCACCGGCGGTTTGGAGAACGGAAGCTGGCACTACGAGCCCGCCATGGTCGCCATGGAAGCTGGCAAGCATGTGCTGGTGGAGAAGCCGCTGTCCAGCGAGATTGAGGAAGCCCGCGAGATGGTGGCCCTGGCCACCGACATGGACGTGTACCTGGGCTGCAACCTGAACCACTACTTCACACCGCCGGCTGAGCGCGCCAAGCAGTACCAGGAGGAAGGCAAGCTCGGGGAGCTGGTGTTCTGTCTCTGCAAGATGGGCTTCCAGGGCGGACACGTGGACAACTACCAGGCCCCCGGCTCGCGCAAGGTCAAGGACTTCCCGTGGTTCCACATGAAGGCCTTCATGTCTCACCCGCTCAGCGTCATGCGGTACTTCTGCGGCGAGGCGACCCATGTGCAGGCCTTTATGAACCGCCCGGGCTTCCGCCGCAGCGCGGGTGACCCCCTGCTGTCCACCTGCAGCATTCATCTGCGCTACGCCAACGACTGCGTGGGCTACCTGCTCAGCCAGCGAGGCGACACGTCCTATGGTCTCGGCGGGTGGTGGAGTGTGGAGGTCGGTGGCACCAAGGGGACTTTCTGCATTGAGAACTGCATTGAGAAGGTCAGCTTCTGGCCAGCCCCCGATGGCCGTGGGCCGGGGCAGCCGGCGATCCTGCCGCCGGACAGCCCGGGCGCGCCACAGGTATTTGAGTCCGGCACGTATGATTTCGGCCTGACCTTCCGCAACCGCATTCACGCCTTCCTGGAAGACGTCAGCAACGGAGTGCCGAAGCATGAGCTGCGGGCCTCGGGGCGCGACGCCCTGGCCGTGCTGGAGCTGACCTTCGCCGCCATGGAATCCTATCTCAACGGCGGCGCACTGGTTCAGCCCAACCCGCTGCCGGTGCTGCCAGTGAAGCCAGAGGATCTTCTGGATTGAGCCCGCGGGTGCCACGGCCAGGCTCCCTGGCCGTGGCTGGCGTGGCCGGACACTGCCAGCGGGGCTGGCAGTGGCACCCTCAGTGTACAACGGCGCCTTCCCGGCCACGGGAAGGCGCTTCCGTCCGGAGAGCCGGTATACATGATAGATCAGGAGAGGTTGCCATGCGCGTCCTATTGGGTCTGAGGCTTGGTCTGCTGCTGGTCGGTCTCGCGGCGGCGGTCTGGGCCGATGGGCCGGAGGCGTCCAGGCGTGCCTTCTGGACCGTGCCCATGGTGGCGACGATCCCCTCAGCGACGGACCTGCTCACGCCAGACGCCTGGCCAGAGGCCGCCGCCTTTACGGGCCTCAGTGGCTTGGTGAGCGGCCAACTGAGCCGCAGCCAACCGGTCTTCTACCTGGGGCGCGACGCCACCGGGCTGCTGATTGGGTGGCGAGTACCACGTCTTCCCGGTCAGCCCCTGCGGGCGACAGCCCAACGGGACGGAGCGCTCTGGGAGGACGACACCGTAGAGGTCTTTGTGGATCCGGGCCACACCCATTCCGACGTGCTGCAGTTCATGGTCAACGCCGCCGGCACGCAGGACGACGCACGTGCCAAGGACCTGGGCTGGAACGCAGCGTGGACCGCCCAGGCCGCCCAGGGCGAGTTCGCCTGGGCTGGCGTCATGCATCTCCCCTTCGCGACCCTGGGTTCCGCGCCCCCTGCCCCTGGTACGGTCTGGGGCTTCAATGTCGGTGTAGACCGCAGTCCGCCGCAGCGGCCGGTGGCCGGCTGGCAAGTGGAGGAGACCAACCTGACCTGGGCCGACCTGGGCCAGACCGGGCAGTTCCATGAGCCGTCTCGCCTGGGCCATCTCATCTTTCGCGACGGGCCTCCGATACGGCTTCTCAGCCTGGGGTCGCCCTGGTGGCGGGACCTGCGGCTCGCTGGCCGGGGCCCGGCAGGCGACGTGCGGGCGGCGGTCCAGGAGGTCGACGGCAAAGGAGCGTGGTCAGGAGCAAGTGCCGCCGAGTCACCAGACTTTGAACTGCGCGCCAAGGCTCTGACCCCGGGCGAGTACCGTCTGGCGGTCACCGCCGCCAAGGCTGCCTACCTGCCGATGCGTTTCCGGGCCGCCCCCGCGCTGGACCACCGCCTGGATGCGCTGACCCTCCACCAGACCCTCACCGTGGACTGCCGCCTGGACATGCCGGAGTTGCCGGAGAAGACGACCGTGCGCGCCGAACTGCAGACAGTGGGCCGCAAGGTCTTGCGCCAGGCAGAGTTCCAGTTGACCCACGGCGTCAGCCAAGGCCCGGTGTCCTGGAGCTACGCTGGGCTTCGGCCGGGCAGATACCTGCTGGTGCTCAGGGATCTCAGGGACCCGGAACTGGAGACGACCACTGCCGTCCAGCCGCCGCCTTTGCCGGGCTGGCTGGGATCCACGGCCGGCAAGTACGGATACGACCATGTCCCCAGGCCCTGGACTGCCCTGAAGGTCCTCAACCGCGACCCGCTGCACATCGCCTGCTGGGGTAGGGAGTACGGGTTCGCGCGCAACGGTCTCTTCGGGACGGTGAAGGCCCGTGGCAAACGATTGCTAGCGGCCCCGGTTGCCCTGATGGCCGAGACCGCCCAGGGGCCCATCGTCTGGCAACCAGCGACGATGCGCCTGACGCGCGAGGCTCGGGGCGCTATCGAGTTCAAGACAGAGCAGGCCGGCGGTGACCTGCGCCTCGCCTGCCAGGGCCGAATGGAGTTCGATGGCTTCGTCAAGCTGCGCCTCAAGGTCAGCGGCAGGTCGGCGGGGGCCGAACTGCGGAACCTGACACTGAGTATCCCCTTCCGCCGCGAAGTGGCACGGCTACTGCATCACTTCCCCAAGCCCTCGGTATGGGTCTCGGTGAACATGCGCAAGTTCAACGCCCGGGCCGTCCCGAACGAGGGCTGGGCGGCGCCCTTCCTGTACCATGTCTGGGTGGGCGATGAGCAGCGGGGGCTGCAGTGGCTGTGCGAGACCGATGAGCTGTGGCGGCCGGCTGACCCCGAGCGGGCCATCGAGCTAATCCCCGAGGGCGACCGCATGACCCTGCGGCTCAACCTCATCGGCAAGCCGACCAGGCTGGACCAGCCTCGCGAATACGTGTTCGCCTTCCAGGCCAGCCCGGTCAAGCCGACGCCGCCCGACTACCGCCACTGGCGCTACGCGCAGGTGGGGGGCTATGGGATGGAGACTGCTCCCTATAGTCCAAAGGGCATCGAGCGTGCGGTGACCTATCCGGCGGCGGGCAACTTCGACCCACGCCAGGGCACGCTGGAAGTCACGCTTGTGCCCAAGTTCAACTCGACCGCGGAGGGCGAGGTCAACCGCAGTCTCTTCGGTGTGGCCTGGCCCGCCGACACGGCACCTGAGCCAGAACGCGGGATGTGGTTCTACTGGAACCAGGATGACCGCGGGATGCGGGTGGTGTACCGCGAAGGCAACCAATACCGGCTCGTGCACGGTGGCCGCTTCGCCTGGCAGCCGGGAGAACCCCACACTGTCGCCTGCACCTGGGGCGAGACCAGCGGCATCTTCGTGGATGGACAACAGATCGCGGAGTTGCCCGCGACGCCGGCCTTCACCGGCGCGGTAGATCTGTCGGCGGCGGTGCTGAAGCTTGGTGGCGCCGACAGCGACTTCGTGGTCAGACAGATCCGCATATCCGACCTCCCCCGCCCTGCCACAGCGCTGGGCGTCGGTGAGGCGGCACTGCTGGCCGATGAGCATACGCTGCTGCTGGACCGCTTTGATGACATCAGCGGGGCGGGCGCCGATCGGCTGAGCCGCCCCGTTCGCATCGCCAGCGGTGGCCAGGGGAAGCTCACCGAGGGGGTGCGCGTCGTCGCCGATGGCCTGGACCTCAGCCGCGGTGACGCCTTCAAGGGCACCTTGCTGGACTACTTCCAGGAGTTGGGACTCAAGACCATCGGCTTCCATGAGCACTGGAGCGAGCTACAAGGCTTTCCGCGCACCATGTATGGCAAGGAGTTGCGGGCGGTGCTGAAGGCCATCCATGACCGCGGAATGAGAGCCATTCTCTACCACTCGTGGCAGCTCAGCGACACGGCACCGGAGTACCCACTCTACCTCCGGGAGTGCGAGGTCATCGAACCCAACCGGTTCATTTACACCCGTGAGCCGAAGCAGAAGGACTACCCGATCTGCGCCCGCAGCGCGTGGGGTGACTTCCTCGCCGATGGCATGCAGCGGCTGTTCCGCGAGTTCGGACCGGATGGCATCTACTCCGATGGGCTCTCGTATCCCGGGGAGTGCAGCAACGAGCTCCACGGCTGTGGCTACATCGGCGAGGACGGCAAGCGTCATCCCACCTTCTCGCTCTTCGCCTGCCGCGAGGCCATGAAGCGTTTTGCGCATATCCTGGAGCAGCAGGGCAAACCGACCCTGTTTGTCTGCCACACCTCCGGGGCGATAACCCTGCCGACTCTGGCCTTTGCCGACGCCTACCTGGATGGCGAGCATCTCTGCGGCCAGCCCCGCCCTTTCCGCGTGCCGCTGGACTCCTTCCGCGCCGAGTTCATGGGCCACAACTTCGGGATTCCGGCCTACTTCCTGGTCTACGACTGGCTCCGGGGCATGACTACCGAGGAGGGCCTGGCGCTGTCTCTCCTCCATGACACCGAGGTACCATGGTCCTACGAGGGCATGGCCCCGGTGTACCGGGCGTGGGACGATTTCGGAGCGGACGACGCCCGCTTCGAGGGCTACTGGCAGGAGCGGCCCTGGCTGCGGTCCACTCCGCCGGGGGTGGAGGTCAGCGCCTACGTGCGGCCGGACGGGGAGATGATGTTGGTAGCGGTGAACGTCACCGAGGAGCCCGTGCGAGGCACTTTGGCGCTGACGGAGCGCGTTGAGAGCGTCCGCGATGCCCGTACGGGCGCGGCCGTGCCGGTGGCGGATGGCGCCATCCAAACCGAGTTCCGGCCATGGACCCTCAACCTGCTGCGTGTCAAGCGCGAGACGGAGTGAGGACCGTGCAGACCTGTCTGTTGCTGTCGGCCCTGCTGGCCCTGGCTGTGACCGCCCACGCCGAAGGCAAGCTGGCCAACGGTGGCATGGAGGGCGCGCCGACGGACCACTCGGGAGGTCAGGGCCTGCTGGTCACGCCCCCCGCCTGGACGCCGGTGAACATCAACACGGACCGCGGCGACCGCCTGTCGGTGGAGCCTTCGGACCGCCCCGGCGGCGGACAGTGCCTGCGGGTCCGCACCTTCGGTCCGGATGCCGGGGTGTACCAGACCGTGGCCCCGCTGGCAAAGGGGCGCAGTTACGTGGTCTCGGCCTGGGTGAAGCGCCTGTCGGGGACGCTGGGCCTCGAGGCGTACTCCTACGGCTGGGGCCCGGCGATCATGCGCCGGTTCGATGGCTTCACCAGGGCCTGGACGCGGCTGACGGTGGGGCTGACGACGGTGGACGAGGGCGCGCACCTCTACCTGGTGGCCGCGCCAGAGGCCGAGTTCCTCATTGATGACGTTGAGTTGCGGCCGGCGACAGTGCAGGTGACCGCACCCGAGCTGCTGCCCTATGACCTGGGCAGCCGCTGGCGCTATCGTGTCAAGGTTGCGCCGCTGGCAGGGGCGACGGTACCGCGTGAGGTGGACGTGCAGGCGGTCTCGGATGTTAGCCCGGGCCGGGTCTATGGCCGGAAGCAGCGCCTGGCGCTGGCCGGGCCCGCCGTGGCCGAACTGTCCCTGCCCTTGCGCGCGGAGGGCACATTCTGTATTGATGTCACCGATCCGGTGACGGGTGAGCTGCTGAGCGGCTCACCCGTCACCCCGCTGGCTGGAAATCCCTGGGTCGTGCGCTTCCCGCACAAGGACAGCCTCTATGCCAGCCTCGGCTACCGATGGCCGGTGCGGGTCGAACTGACCGAGGCCGCGCGGGAGACGGTGGCCGGCCTGAAAGCCGTGTTGACGGTGACCGACGGCACAGGGCGAGCGCGGCTGAAGGCGGAGGGGAGCGGGACGGGGGGCGGGCTGGTAGCGCGCCTGGACGGGCGACGACTGACGCCAGGAGCGTACCGCCTCAACCTGTCGGTGCGCAACCCCTCGGGTCGTCAGGTCCATGCGGTGGAGCGCCCGCTGCGGGTGCTGCCACCGGCGGCGAGCGAGGTCGTCGTTGCTCCCGGTGGCGACACGCTGGTGAACGGTCGGCGCTTCTTCCCGATCGGGGTTTACTGGGTTCTGGCTGACCCGTCCGGCTGGAAGCCCGGTCCACAGCGCAAGACCGAGGACCTGAAGGAACTCCTGGCGAGCGGCTTCAACACGCTGCACACCTACGCCTTCGAGCACAACGACGCCAACGACACCGACGACAACGCGCTGGCGTATCTGGACATGGCCCGGGAGCTGGGCTTCATGGTGATGATGGGCCTGCGGCGCGACTGGTACCAGGGGGCGGAGCTTAACGCGGCCGCCATCGAACAACGGGTCATGCGGCTGCGTGACCACCGGGCGCTGCTGTGCTGGACGCTATGGGACGAACCGGACTTCAGCACCGGCAACGTCCCGCGTGTGCAGGCGGTCTACGACATCGTCAACCGCCTGGACCCTTACCACCCGGCCATGCCGGTTTTCATGAACACCACGACGCGCCGGGCCTTCCGCAACGCGGCGGACGTCAACCTCTTTGACTGCTACCCGGCCAACGGCCAGGGGCACATCCTGCCAGGCGTCCTGGCCAATGCCCGTCGGGCTATCCCCGATAAGCCCGTCTGGTATGTGGCCCGGGCCTATCAGCAGGGCACGGACCTGCCGACCGAGGCCGAGATGCGGCAGTACTGGCGCGACGCCCTGGCGGCGGACGTGAAGGCCATCTTCTGGTACAGCTATGGCGGGGACGCCAGGGGCTGGGACAGCATCCGCATCACCCCCGAGCACTTTGCAGCGGTTAAGCGGGTGGTGCGAGAGCTGGCGGATGCGGTTGAGCGTCGCTGACGGCCTGCTAGTGCAGCAGGTACAGCCGCGTCTCGCCGTGCTGTAGCTCTAGCTCCAAGCGGGTCACGTCCTCGGCCACAACCTGGCTGTCCAGGGCGCTGACCACCGTGCGCGGCCCGGGGAAGGTCAGGCGCTTGCGGCCGGCGCTGGTGGCGCTCAGGGCCAGGAAGCGGCCGTCGGTCAGGACCACATCATCCGTGTTGCTATACAGGTGCACCCCGGAGGCGCGGGCGATATCACGCAGGAGGCGCGCCGGGCAGTGCAGCGCGCCCACGTAGACCCGCAGGCCCTCGGGCGTCTGCTTGGCCGCGACCGCCGTCGCGCCGGAGGGGTAGCGGGCGATGACTTCGGCGGCCGGGTCATTCACCGTCCACAGGGGGTCAAGGCGTGTGTCGGTGCCGAAGGGATCGCGCAGGCCGGCAGCCAGGCCCTCGCGGTCGCCTGACGGGGTAACGCGGCCCACCTCCGGTTCGGCACGCTCCAGGTTCAGGCCGATCAACTCCCGCATGTTGGCATCGGCCGCGTTGTCCGCCAGGAAGCCTCCGCCGTAGAACCAGACCGCCGTCTTGCCGCGCGTGGCGCGCAGGACCGCCTGGCGCTGCTTCGCGTCGAGGCGGTAGCAATTGGCGAAGAAGTAGGCCTTCATGGGCGGGATTCTGCCTGCCACCAGGTCGCTCAGGTAGTACATCCCAAAGCCGGTGCCCAGGCGGAAGTACTGGCTGCGCATCTGGTAGACCAGCGGGTTGGCCACAGCGCTGGTGCAGGCCCCGTAGGCCGGGCTATCCTCGTCCACGATGAGAGCCACCTCGGGTTGCCACTGTGCTGGCTCGTCGAGGTGTTGCTGGTAGAAGCGCTGAAGCCGCCCGATGTTGTCCCACAGGTCCTTGCCGTTGAGCCAGCCCGTGCCGCCCAGGTCCATGTACCAGCAGGCCAGCCTCCGCGGCCAAAGCTGGGCGAAGTTGCGCTGGTGCACCCACTGGGTGCCCTGGGAGGTGCCCACGCGGCTGTAGGGGTCGTCGGTGGGCGTCAGGTAGGTGCGCGTGTCATCCTCGTTGAGCCACAGCTTGCCGCGGGTACGAACGCTGTCCACGGCCGTCATGAAGCAGCCGGCACCCCCCTGCTCGCGGTCCAGGTAGGAGATGGGTGAGCAGAGGATGTCCACGTCGGGGCACTTCAGGAGGCGGTCCATGGCCAGGTGGCCGCTGCCCTGGGGGCCCATGGGCAGGCCGTGCATATCAAAGAGATAGCCGTAGAAGAAGCAGGTCAGCTTCCGGCCCTTCGTCTCCTCCTTGATGACCCGAGCCATCATCTCCAGCGGCTCCTCCATGGCGATCTGCTTGTAGAGGAAATAGTCCACCACCTTGCCCTCGGTCTGTGGGTCGCGGAAAAAGCCGTAGGACGTGTGCAGCATCTCCTCCTTGGAGGGGACTGCCACCGTGGCGAAGGTGACGGCGGGGTCGTTCCAGGCCCGTCGAAGGGCCGCCTCGGTGCCGTATTTGCCCTGCAGCCACTGGCGGAAGCCCTTGTCCATGGCCGGGGAGAAGTCACTCAGACGCGGCTCCCAGGAGCGCTCGTAGAACCACTCTCCCGTATGCTGACCGCAGGGGTGATAGCCGAGCATGTGGTCGCCGTACTTCTCCTCGCAGTGGCGGACCAGGGCCCGCAGATGGACCTGCATCTCCTCCCGCCAGGGCTCCGAGGCCATGCTGACAAAGCTGCCGGGGCCGTCGTCGAAGACCATGCACTCGTCAGGGTGCTCTTCCAGCCACCAGCCGGGGGGCGTCACCCCGAAGCGCGGCAGCAGCAGGGCCTTGGGATTGGCGCGGAGCGTGTTGGTGATGGCGGCGTCCACGTGCGCGAAGTTGGGCTCCTCGCCCGGCCTGGGCCAGGGCATGCCGATGCCGAAGCTGACGATGTCAACCCCGGCGTCTCGGGCCAGCATGACCTGCGAAGTGTAGACCGAGTAGGGCTTGGCCTCGGTGCGGTAAATGGTCCAGGGCTCGCCGATGTGCAGCATCATGAAGTCAGCCGTCCGCGGCTTGTCGGCCTTCATCCACAGCGAGTAGGTGTACTTCTGGCCCTCGCGCACCGAGTAGCCTTTCTGATACCAGTGCAGGTGCATGTGATCGCCGCCCGCGCTCTCGATCTCCACCCGCAGGCTCTGCTTGCCGCTGACCTTCGTGGTCTGGTCGAGGTCCCAGGTGGCCTTTACTCCCGCGTAGTCTGCGGCGAAGACGTCCCACTCGCGCTCCACGTCCTCCCGGGTGCCCTCGAAATCACCCTCTCGCGCCCAGTTCACCGCGGGCTTGTCGGTCACTTCGCCGGGGTATACGCGGATGTCATCCACCCAGACCGTCCCTGGCTCGCCGCCGCCCAGTCGGAAGTGGATGCCGCTTTGACCCTCGGTGTGCTCGGGGGACTCCACCGTGATGATGAACTGCTGCCACTCGGTGGTGAGGTTCACGTCGGTGGGGGCGTCACCGCCGGATTCCCAGCCAAAGAAGGTTAGCGGGCTGGTCGGCTGGTCGTTGACGAAGATGAATGGCGACCCCCGGTGATCGCCGACGCGAGCTTCCAGCGCCAGGGCGGGGCTGGTCATGGTGAGCCCTCCTACCGCAACCAGGATGGCGGCGAGACAAGTCAGGCGTACTAGCAGCATGGTGACGCTCCCTGTGGCGCGGGCTGATTGGTCTGCGGGGAGGTAGCAGTCTCGTCAGGCCCTGTCTACGGTCGTGCTCCACCCGTCAAAGGCGCAGTTGTGGCGATGGCCCAGCAGGACCATCAGATGGACCCAGTCGTTGAGCTTCTCCAGTGTCCATGTCGTCGGGCTGGTCCTGCCCTCCACGACCCAGACATGGCGGCGCAACAGGCCACCTCGGCGGGCCTTCGCCTCACCGCCCTCAGTGCTCAGCTCCTCGGCCAGGGCCCGCGCCTGCTGCTCGTCGGGCGCACGGAACGTGAAGTCCAGGCGCAGGGCAGTCTCCGGGGTGACCCCCAACTCAAGCAGACGCTTCCAGGTGCCCGGGTTGAGAGCCAGTTGCGTGCACAGGAGTCGGATATGGGGGGCGATGGTGGGCAGGAGCGATGGGTCGGCCGCCGCTTCGAAGCTTCCGCCCGTATTCACGAACACTACGGGGGGCAGCATGTGGAGGAACGGAACAACCTCCGGCTCCAGGGCCGCGATGTCCTGAACGTCGCAGAATACGACGTTGCCGGGGGTCTGCAGGTACTGCGGACTCTCGTCGCCGGCCAGGAACCGCCAGCCCGTGTCGAGGTCATGGTCCGGGGTCTCGCGGTACATGACCTGCGGCTTGAGCTTCTCGACCACCACGCGGCGACTGGTGTAGGCGTTTCCCTTCACAGGTAACTCAAGCTGCTGCACCGGTTGGACCCCCTTGTCCTGGCTGGCGAGCTGTCTCGTTGACTCACCCGCCGCTTTGTGGCGGCCTCAAGGCGGCCGCATGGCGCGCCGCGAAGCGGCTGCGGTACGGCTCCTGCGGGCCTGCCTGCTGCATGGCCCGAGTGATGACCTCGATGCTCTCGGACGCGTCCTCGAAGCCGAAGTGGGCGACCTGATCGCGCAAGCTGTCTGCGTCTGGCGGTGTCGGCGGGTCAGCGGCCCCGGCCCGGTAGTGCGCCGCGATTTCAGCCGGAGACAGAGCGCGGCCGAAGATACGCACCTCGTCTATCAACCCGAAAAAGCTGTTGTAGGCATCCTGGCGTCGGCCGATGGCCAGCGGAAGGCTGCCGGGCCGCCGTGGCCGCCCCGCCACCGCCTCTGCCACCTGTCGGCCATCGGCGAAGGTGCGAAGGGTCTGGCCATCATAGGTCATGGCCAGGTGGTGCCAGCGGCCCGCCGTCAGTACACCCGGCGGGCTGAAGGCGGCGATGGTGTTGTCCTGGCCACCGCCAATGTTCAGGTATGCTCCCGCCCGGTCGCGCGAGGTGCAAAGAGCGTAGTGACCGTCCACCCACTCGTCATCGTTCTTGTTCACGATCCAGCGCCGGTGGTCGCCGCCGATATCGAAGGTCGGGACGTTGATCCACGCTTCGATGGTCAGCTCGGCCGGCTCCAACTCGGGCCGGTGCGGCACCTCCAGGAAGCTGGCCGGGCAGCTCAGCGCCAGGCCAATCTTTCCCGGCACGTAGGCTCGCAGCCCGAAGTGGTTGTTGCGCCACGTGTGCCAGTCCGCGCTGTTCTGGTTGTGTCGCACGGGCTCGGCCTCGACAGCATAGATGACATTGCCCTCGAAGAGAAACTCCTTGCTCCCCTCGTCAATGAACATGCCGTTGTTGGGCGCCCCCTGGGCATAGGGGCTGCGGTACACATCGTGGATGACGTTCCCGCGGATAACAGTTCCCGGCTGCCAGCCCAGCGTATAGATGCCGCCGCCATCGCACAGCTTCTGCATGACGTGGTGGATGTGGTTGTACTCCAGCACGTTCTCACGGCATTCCGACAACTGCGGCGCCCAGACCCAGCCGCAGGAGATGCCGCTGTAGGGCAGATCATAGACCAGGTTGTGCGCGATCTGAGTATGCGAAGCGAAGCCGACCCAGATGCCCACCGCGCCGTAGAAGCGGGTGCCACAGCGAGTCACCACGTTGTTGGCGATGCGGTTGCGCCGGGGCGCCTCCTGTTCCTTGTCCTCGGCTCCGACCATCAGGCCGTTGCCGCCGATGTCGGCGAACTCGTTGCCCTCAACGACATTGTCGTAGCATCGCCTGTCCAGCTTCAGCCCGCACCCCGAGGAGTATACGACGGCACCCTCGGTGAGGCTGCACCCCTCGGCGCATTCGAAGCGCAGGGCCGCCTCGACGGTCCACCAGGACGTGGCCGCGTCGGTGGCGTAGTAGCAGGCCTGCACACCGTGGTAGCCCCCGGGTGGCAGGGGCCAGTCGGCGTGCGCGAAACGCAGGCCGCGGAAGTGCAGATTGCGGACCGGGTGGTCGTCGGTGCCGGTGACGTTGAGCAGGCGCGGCAACCAGGACAGGTACCCCACCGCGCGCCGCATGTCCTGGCCGGGGCGAGGCCAGTAGTAGAGCTTGCCGGCCTGGCTGTCCAGGTACCACTCGCCAGGCTGGTCCAGGAACTCCAGTGCGTTCTCCAGGAAGCACCAGCGACCCTTGTCCGGCCAATGCCAGGGCAGCTTGGCCGGGTCGTCCGCGGGCATCATGACACTCACGGTGCCGCTGTCAGGGTCAAGGGCCCGCACTCGCATCCGGTTGATGGCCCAGTTGCCCTGGGTGACCAGCTCCATGTCGCCGGACCGGTCGCAGGGGGTCACAAAGCCGTCAGGGAAGGTGAGACGTAGCACCCCCGCCGGGGCATCCAGTCGCGACTCAGCGATGCCAACCATCGGCTCGGCGGCGTCGGCATTCGGCCTGCGGGCGCGCACGGCTGGCACGCCATCTACCACCAGGAGCGCTGGCCGCCAGTCCGATCCCCGTGCCTCGGGGAGAGACGCGACCCAGACGGGGCCGTCGGTCGGACGCCAGGTGGCTACCGCCTTACCCCCGCTGATCACCGTATCGCTGCCAGTGGCCAGGTAGGTGACGGAGTGTTCCGCGTCTCCTCCATCGTCGGGTCCGAAGCTGAGAGGCTTCTGCAAGCGGTACACGCCACCGTGCAGCTTCACGATCACGTCCTCGTCCAGTCCCCGGGCAGTCAGATGCCGCACAGCGGTCTGCGCGCGTTCAATCGTGCCCCACGGCAGGCGCTCAGTCCCGGGGTTGGCGTCTGAAGCCCGTGGATGGGCGGGTGCGACATGGAAAGTGGCGGCGGAAGTGGAAGGCGTCGGCGCAGCCAGTGCGCCAACACACAGGACAAGGAGAGGCCACAGGGCCCGGCAAAGCATAGGCGGCGATACTCCCGCATCCGGCGCGAACCGGACGCACAGAGCTCGTGGCGACATGGAGAGTATACCCGAAAACCACCGAATCGGGGAGGGCTTTCGTTTGTCTGCAAAGGCCACACGGCCACAGGTCTGCCCGATGGCAGTGACGAATCGAACGACCAGACCACATCCAGCCCGGGAGGCACCGACCATGACCATGCGAGAGCTGTACGAGTTCGCCATTGAGCGCGGGATGGCGATGGACCCGCGGGGCGAGGAGTGGTTGCGCGATCGGATGGCCGCACTGTCCCGGGAGTTCGACAGCCTCACTGGCAAGGAGCGAAGCCTCTTTGAGCAGGAACGCCTGCACAACCCCTTCGGTGACACCCGCATGCTGTGTGGCGACCCGGACACTGAGGTCCGACGCCTGCTGTGCGGTATCAACATAGATGGGGCGGAGCTGCTGCTCGCCGACCGCCTGCGGGACCACGGACGGCCGGTGGACCTGGTGGTCGCGCACCACGCCTCCGCGCAGGGCGGGGCGGTGGCCTCGCGCGAGGATGTGCTCTGGGCCCAGGTCCGGATGCTGACCGACTTTGGCGTGGCGGAGCACGTGGCGGACAAGCTCATCCGCACTGCCGCCGGCAGCATGGGTGGCCGCAGCACGGACTACCGCTTCAACCAGATCGCCGAGGCTCTGCAGATGCCCTTCATGACTATCCACGGCCCGGCGGACCTCTATCTGTACTGCGAGGGGCACCGCATCCTGCGCGAGGAACAGCCGCGCACGGTTGGCGACCTGGTGGACATCTGCGACAGTTGGCCGGAGGTCCAGTGGATGATGGACCGGGGCCTGGGCACTAGCGTTGCGGTGGGCGACCCGAAGAATCCCCTGGGGAAGGTCTACGCCTGCTTCTATGGTGGATGGAACCCGACGCCGGAGGTGTTTGAGGCCATCTGCGATGCAGGCTGCGGCACGCTGTGGGTGGTGGATACCAGCGAGGCCCTGAACGAGGTGGCGCGGCGCCGCCGGGTCAGCATCGTTGTGATACCCCACATGCCGGCCGACAACTACGGCCTGAACCGCCTCTTCGACGACGCCATGCGGCGGTTCGGCGACTTCGACATCGTCGAGACCAGCAACTTCGTGCGCGTTGACCGGCGGGCTCAGGGGTAGGTGTCAGTCGCCCCAGGCCTCATTGGCCAGGCCGAACGTCTCCTCGGCCTCCTGGGGTGTGCCAATGCCGACCACGACACCGTCCACTCCCGCAACCGAGGCGATGTAGCGCATTCCCTCATCAGGGGCGATGCGGCCCATTGCCAGCGGCTTCATGGCGATGATCTTCTTGGACGAGCGCCGGACTGCCCCCAGCACGTCCTCCACGCACGGACACATCCGCCAGGCGATCTTGTTGACCGGGGTGTTGATGACCGCTACGTCGAAACCCTCGGCGACCGGAATCGTCTCCCCCCCGTTGTGGGTAGACATCCCCGGAACGAACCCCGCGCCTCGGATCGCCGCCAGGAGCTCGGCAAACTCGGGCCGAAGGGTTCGCTCAGAGCGCCAGAAGAAGGAGTCCGTGTCCTGGCCGTGGACCAGGCAGACCTGGCAGTTGACCCGGTGCAGGAAGTCCAGGTGGTCCATCACATCCGGGTTGACGATGACGATGTTACTCCAGGCAATACCGGTCTGTTCCTGGGCGGCCTCCAGCGCCTGCGCGATCAGGTCCCCGCGCGGATGGCCGGTGCTCAGCATCATGCTCCGCACCCCGGCGGCCGTGGCGGCGAGAACGATGTCGCGGATGGGCTCAAAGGTCGCGAAGCGGGTCTCATACTCCTGGGACCGCGCACGGCTGATGTACGAGTAGCCCAGGAAAGGGTTATGTCCCAGGATCATCCGCGAGAAGGAGCGGTCCTCAACCTGAAACGTCGCGCCGGGACTGGCCATTGCTGTGCCGCCTTCCTTCCGGTATGCAGAACTGTCCGGGAGTTCGCCCTGCCGCCGTGGCACACCTTGGCCCCGCAGCAGACCTGCGATGATCTTGAGGTCGGGCTGCAGGGGCGATGACCACGCGGGCCTACAATGTGGGGAGCATGCCGGGCAACTACCGGCACTGGATTGGGGGTCCGAGGAGGTCACCATGCGACTTCTGGTTACCATCACGGTCGCAGCGCTGCTGGGGGGCTCGGTTGCCAACGCCCAGGTGGGGGTCGAGGCCGGGATCCTCACCGGCGGCAACGCTGGCACCATTGGAGGGTTCGCCGGGCTCGGGGCGAGTATCTCGCTCACCGCGGCCCGCATTCAGTCAGTCATCAAGGGCGCCATCACCCGTCACGCCGCACCCTCGACCGTCCAGATCAACAGCCTGAACCGGTCTTATACGCGCAACTTTGTCCCGACCGTAGAAGGGACATACGTGGTCGGCGTGGACTGGGCAAGCCCCTCGCCGACACCCGTCACACTGAGGGCCGGCGGGGCACAAGTGCAGGCGACTGCGGAGGCTCCGGTGACGCTGCAGTTCACGCCGGCGGTCCGCCAGCCGTGCGCTATCGCTCTGGAGACCCAGGGCGACTTGCCGCCTGCCGGTCTGCAGGCGGACGTGCAGATCGTCAGGCAGCCAGGGCCGGGCGAGCCGCAGCTCAAGTCTCTGCTGACGCCGCAGCAGCGAGCCAGTGCCTGGACGCGGCGGGGGCCGCAGGCTTCCCTCTTGCCCCTCACGGCCAACCTGGCCGCCCGCCATTGCGCAGGCGTCGCCGACAAGACCGACCTGGACCAGACCTTCGAGCAGGCGCTCGGTGCGGTTCCGGCAGCCACGCCGGAGGACCTGGAGGCGCTGGTGCAGAGCTATGACAGCCTTTCGGAAGAGGCGCGAGTCGAGGCCTACACGGCCGACTGCCGGGCGCTGCGCACCGCTGAGAGTCCTCGCGCCGCTGATGTTCCTGAGAAACTCCGCAAGCCCACTGAGGAGGTAGCTGGCGACACGGCGGCTCCGACGGCGAGCGGGGGCGAGACAGGTGTCTACCTCGTCACCTTCAAGCGTCTGGAGTGCGTGGATGAGAGCAACCCGGAGTGGTGGGGCAGCGACAACGTGGGTCTGCTTTGGACAGTGGTGGCCGATCAGCAGGTGGCAACGGGCGGTTCGGCCATCTACGGAGGGTTTGACGACGGTGTGCAGCAGGAGCTCAGCCAGGCCGACCAGGCCACCTTCCGTGAAGCGGTGACAGTCGGCACGGGTCTCGGCCTGGTCATCGAGCTCTGGGAGTGGGAGGCAGAGGCCCCCGCGTCCGGCCTCCGCACCTGGGCGATACGGGAGAGTCTGGCGCGCTCCCTGGTCACCCCACAGCCCGACTACACTCACCCCAAGGTGCAAAACAGCGTGTCCCGCGAGCTGAGTGTCGTCGCTGACCTCATCGGCCAGGCGCGACTGATATGGAGCGCTGACGAGTTGGCGAAACTGGTGTCGCCGGGACAGGCGTCGGAGCAGGTGGTAGACCTGCGCCCGGGAACCTCTGCGCTCGAGTACGACGCCGCGGGCTACTACCGCTTGCATCTGCTCGTGGAGCGAGTGAACTGATCCCCGTGGCCCGGGCGCCAGGACAGACGAGGACCGGGACGTGCGCCCATTGCTGACGAGTCGAAGGCCCCGCACGTGGCGACCGTGGTGCCCCTGGGCATTGGCACTGGTGGCCGTCCTGGCGCCGGCAGCCTGGGGTCAGCGTGACCCTGACCTCATGCGTGATCGCGGCCGAAGGTTGCTGAACCGGATCCACGCCGGGGAGCCCATACGGGTGGTGGCCTTCGGCGACTCTCTCACGGACGGCTGGGGAACCGACGGCTGGAACGTCTACCATCGCCTGGTGGTGGACGGTCTGGAGTACTGCTGTCCCGGCAGCCCCCTGGAGCTGTTGGTCCACGGTCATCCGGGTGAGACCACGGCGGACGCCCTGCGCCGGGTGGGCGAGGAGGTCCTGCAGGCCAGGCCCGACCTCGTGTTCGTCCAGTTCGGCGGCAACGACCGTGGCACTGGACGGTCCGTAGATGCCTTCGCCAGGGACCTGCGGGAGTTGCTGGCGCGAATCAGGGATGAGACAAAGGCCGTCGTGCTAGCCTGCCTCCCGCCCATGGTTGATCCCGACCCGCGCAATGCCTGGAATGAGGCGGCCCGTGCGGCGGCTGCGGCGGAGGGCCTCCCGGCAGCCGACCTCGACCGGGCCCTACGCCTGGGCGATGGCGACTGCCGGGGCCCCTTTCCGTATGGCAGCCACCCCGGTAGCTTCACCCATGTCATCTTCGCCCGCGAGGTCGCCCGGGCTCTGCGGGCGGCACTGGGCGTGACGCCGGCACTGGAGTGGCGCGTGCTGACAGGCTCTAGGCTGTCGGCCGAGGCCACCTATCCGGTTGAGATCGGCGCCCTGAACACCTCCGACGCGACCTTCGAGGCTTGCTTCCGCTTCGAGCACGGCGACCAGTGTGTTGAGCAGCGCGTGAAGTTCTCCCCCCAGCAGGCCCATCGGCTGCGCCACGAAGTGCCCTTGCCCCGCTTTCCGGGCCGTTCGGTCAGCCTTCCGGTGCGGCTTTCGGTGCAGGAGACGGCTCCCTGGGCGGTGGAAGCCATGTGGCTCACCGTCGCTCCCGCCATCCGCGCCGATGTGCCCGTCGAGGCCGCCGCGGACGCCAATGCCTGGACCTGGCACGCCTTCACTCCCGAGGCGTTCACGATTGGGCGTGACGAGTGGCTCGGGCCTGCAGACTTGTCGGCGCGATTCGCTGTGGTGGTCCAGCCCGATCGACTGGTCTGCACGGTAGAGGTCACAGACGACTCACTGACAACCGCCTCGCTGCAGGACCCGTCCAGGGGGGACTCGGTGGAGATCTACCTCGATCTGCGCCCCGATGCTGATCAAGGCAAGCCCGTCTATGGCCCCGAGGTGGTGCTGATTCAGGTGATTCCGCCCACGGCAGGCAGAGGGTTCCAGTGGCGAAGCATGGAACCCCTGCCCGGGGACATGAAGGGACTGGGCGTAGACTGCACGCTGACCCCGACGGGCTATGCGGCGGTGTTGTCGCTGCCACTGGCGACGCTGCGCCGGTTCCGCGGGCCGGTCTGGGATGGTTTCGGTTTCGATGTCGGCGTCAACGATGCGGACCACGGCGGGACACGCAAGTCCCAGATGATGTGGGCGGGCACCGGCGACAACTACCTGAACCCGAGTCACCTGGCCGGGGTCTACACACGGCCGTTGTCCCCCCACGCGACGCGACAGGCGCTGCACTAGCCGCCCTCTTTGATGATCGCCGGCGCGAGGTACCCGCCCGGAAGGCGGACGCAAAGGCCGGGTTGACAAGCTGGCGGGAAAACTGTAAACTAAGCACGAAGTTTGTGATATTGTTCACAAGCATTAGATTCGCAGCTTTTTGTGTGGGTTCGCCCGGTTCAGGCGGTCTGTCCGCGGCCTGGTTTCACCCCCGTAGCTGCCGAGGATTCCATCCCCATGCATGAACATGGCGTTGCCGACCAGGTGCTGGATGCCATCCTGCACCAACCTGATCGCCCTGCCGATGCGCGCCCGGTCGCGGTTACGGTTGTGGTCTCGGAACTTGCAGCCCTCACGCAAGAGGCCTTGCAAGACGCCCTGGACCATGTGTGCGAGCATCACGCGCTGCCACCCATCCGCCTGACACTGGAGACCGCCGCGTTGCTCGGCGAGTGCCGGGAGTGCGGACAGATCCAGGCCGTGTCGGAAGACTTGCAGTGCCCCGCGTGTGGGAGCGGTGAGGTCCGCCTCTGCGCCGGAGAGACGATGCTGATTCGGGCTGTTGAGTACGCCTGAATGCCTGTGACGGAGGTCACCAGCCTGGCGGAGGGCCAGGCTCCGCGCCTCAGGAAGCGCCCCTAAGGGGGCCCGGAGGGCACCACTGAGACGACCCGGGAGGGAGACTCCCGGAGGGTGGTTGCAGCACAGGTTCAGAGCCGCGAGTGATTGGATCACCGCAATGGCGACCGAACCGACCGCAACCTGTGGGGTGAGAACGACAAGCGCCACCGGCGATGTGGTGCGCCGTCGCTTTGTCGTGGAGGGTATCGTCCAGGGGGTGGGCTTCCGGCCGTTCGTGCACCGCTAGGCCGGTGAGTTGCGCCTGACCGGCACGGTCCTGAACTTCACGGGCGGTGTTGAGATCGAGGTCGAGGGCCATCCGTCCGCTGTTGCCGCCTTCGGTGCCGCACTACTCACCGATAAGCCGCCTCTGGCCGTCATTGAGACCCTCTCCGCGGAGGACCTCTCTCCCGCTGGCGACACAGACTTCCTGATCATTCCCTCGCGCGAAGCACCAGGGGCACCCGTCTCTATCTCCCCCGACATCGCAACTTGTCCCGACTGCCTGCGTGAACTCACCGACCCGGCCGATCGCAGGCACCGGTATCCATTCACGAACTGCACGAACTGCGGGCCACGCTACACCATCACCCGCCGCATCCCCTACGATCGGCCCAACACCTCGATGGCGCCCTTCCCGATGTGTCCGGACTGCGCCCGGGAGTACCATGACATCACGGACCGGCGGTACCATGCCCAGCCGGTAGCCTGCCCTCGCTGCGGCCCGATGCCGCGGTTCACGTCCCGCGAGAGCCAAGTGCTGACTGCGGACATGGCCCTGGCGGGGGCGCTGAAGGCCCTGCGCGCGGGGCAGATAGTCGCCATCAAGGGGCTGGGCGGATTTCACCTTGCGTGTGACGCGACCAATGAGGAAGCCGTACGCCGGCTACGCGAACGCAAGCGACGCGAGGAGAAGCCGCTGGCGGTGATGGCCGGGTCCTTGGGCGAGGTGCGGCGCTTTGCCGTTGTCGAGGGCGAGGTAGAGGAACTGCTGCAGTCACCGGCGGCCCCCATCGTCCTCGCCCCCAAACGGCTGCCCGAGGCTCTGGCGCTCAGCGTTGCCCCGGGTTCACCAGACTACGGCGTCATGCTGCCGTATACCCCTCTCCATCACCTTCTGTTCGCCGATGGTGAGTTTGCCGCTCTCGTCATGACCTCCGGTAATCTCAGCGAGGAGCCGCTGTGCACGGACAATGCCGAGGCGAGATTGCGCCTCGCTGGCATTTGCGACGGCTTTCTCGACCACGATCGTGACATCCTGATCGGCTGCGATGACTCGGTTCTGCGCTGGACGCAGCGGGGCGCGATTCCTGTGCGCCGGGCGCGGGGCTATGCGCCTCTGCCGATACGCCTGGCGCGGCCGGTGAGACCCGTGCTGGCGGTCGGTGGACACCTGAAGAACACGGTCTGCCTCGCCTCCGGAACGAATGCGGTGCTGTCACAACACATCGGCGATCTGGAGAATGAAGCCACGCTTCGGCACTTCGCTGCCATCATCACTCACCTGCAGTGCGTCTTGCAGGTGGCACCGCAAGCGCTCGCCTGCGACCGCCATCCCGGCTACCTTTCAACGCAGTGGGCACGTGAACGCGCTGACGAGCTGGGAGTCCCCCTGGTTGAGGTCCAGCACCACCACGCCCACATCGTTGCCTGCATGGCGGACAATGACTACTACGATCCGGTCGTCGGCCTGGCCTGTGACGGCACTGGCTACGGCGACGACGGCACCATCTGGGGTTGCGAGGTGCTGTGGACCAGCAGCGGCGAAGCCCGACGGCTGGGACATCTGCGACCGGTGCCTCTGCCCGGCGGCGACGCCGCTATCCGCGAGCCCTGGCGCGTACTGGGATCATATCTCCGCGAAGCGTACGGCGATGAGTTCCTGGAGGCGCTGCCGCCCGCGGTCACGCACCCCATTCCGGGCGATAGCTGGCCGGTCCTGAGCCGGATGATCAGCCGCGGACTCAACAGCCCGCTGGCCAGTTCGGCCGGACGGCTCTTTGACGCCGTCGCCGCACTCCTGGGGCTGTGCCCCCGGGCCGCCTTCGAGGGACAGCCCGCCATGGCGCTGGAGGCCGCTGCCTCCGCGGGCGCCGACCCCTATCCCTATGCCGCCGGCTGGCAGGGCCAGGAACTCGTCCTGGACCCCCTGCCGACACTGGGCGCCATGGTGCACGAAGTGAATGCCGGCACCCCGGCGGCGGTGGTGGCTAGCCGCTTCCACGAGACCTTCGCCCGCATGCTGAGAGATGCCGCGGTGCTGGCCTGCAAGCGGACTGGCCTGCGGACTGTCGCCCTGTCAGGGGGCACCTTCCAGAACCGCCTGCTGCTCGAGCGCCTGTGTGACCTGCTTGATGAGTGCGGGCTGCGGGTACTGCATCATAGACGGGTGCCACCGAACGACGGAGGCCTGGCGCTGGGGCAGGCGGTCGTCGCCGAGGCGCAACTAGACGGCATCTGAGAGACCGGAGCGAGAAGAACATGTGTCTTGCCGTGCCCGCCCTCATCACTGAGATTACTGACCAGCAAGCCCTCTGCCAGGTGGGTGAGGCGACCATTCGCGCACGGCTGGACCTGGTCCAGGAGGCAGCGGTCGGCGACTACGTCCTGGTGCATGCCGGCTATGCCATCAACCGCCTGGAGGAGACCGACGCCCTCGAAATCCTGTCGCTCATGGAGGAGGCAGCCGGTCTTGACAAGGGCTAGTACCGACGGGCAGAGAGTGCTGGCCGCGGACCGTTTCCGCCAGATGCTGGCAGAACTGGTGGACCGTCCGATCCGGCTGATGGAGGTCTGCGGAACGCACTCACAGGCCATTGGCCGTTTTGGCCTCCGTCAGCTACTACCCGCCGACCTGCGCCTGCTGTCAGGCCCCGGCTGTCCGGTCTGTGTGACCACACCCGGCGAGATCAGCGCCATGATCGCGTTGGCGACCAGAGGGGTGATCGTGTGCACCTTCGGCGACATGATGCGGGTCCCCGGTCACACCGACAACGGCTCGGCCCCACCGACGCTCTCGCTGGCCAAAGCCCAGGGGGCCGACGTGCGCGTGGTCTACTCGCCACTGCAGGCTGTTGAGATTGCCCAGGCCCACCCGGACCGCGAGGTGGTGTTTCTGGGCGTAGGGTTTGAGACCACGGCCCCGGCCGTGGCGGCGGCGGTGCTGTCGGCAGCCCGGCAGCGCGTGCCCAACCTGAGCGTGTTTGCCGCCCACAAGCTCGTGCCACCGGCGCTGGTAGCCCTGCTGCAGTCGCCCGGGGTGGCGCTTGATGGCCTCCTGTGCCCCGGGCATGTCAGCACCATCATCGGCGCCCAGGCCTACGCGCCGCTGGTGCAGCAGTACGGGATACCGTGCGCGGTGGCAGGGTTTGCGCCCGGCGAGATCATGGCGGGCATCCTGAGCCTCGTGCGACAGGTGCGGGCCGGCGAGGCTCGCGTGGACAATGACTATGCCCGGGCGGTCCGTCCGGAGGGCAATCCCCTGGCCTTGCGCACCATGTACGAGGTGTTCAGACCCGCGGACACCACCTGGCGTGGGCTCGGGACGATTGCCGACAGCGGGCTGGCTTTCCGAGAGGCGTACCGCGGCTTTGATGCGGTGGCACGCCATGGGGTCGAGGTCGCCGTGCTGCCCGAGCCGCCGGGATGCTGCTGCGGAGCCGTCTTGCGCGGTGCCATAAGCCCCCGGGACTGCCCCTCCTTCGGCGATCCTTGCCGACCTGAGAGCCCGGTGGGGCCCTGTATGGTCTCCAGCGAGGGCTCCTGTGCCGCTGAATGGCGTTACGGCCAACTCGCGCCGGAAGTCCGCGAGGTGACCGCCTGATGGCGGAGCCCGTGGTCACGCTGGCTCACGGTGGCGGTGGCGCCAGCACGCGCCAGTTGCTGCGGGACATCCTGCTGCCGTTGCTGGACCCGGCTCATGCCTTGCATCTGGAAGACGCAGCTTTGCTTCCAGCGGCGGCCGGCAGTCCCGCGTGGGCCATTACAACCGATGGCTTCACTGTCAGGCCGCTCTTCTTTCCGGGCGGTGACATCGGCAAGCTGGCGGTCTGCGGCACGGTCAATGACCTGGCCATGCGTGGGGCGCGACCCGAAGTGCTGACGGTCAGCATGGTTCTGGAGGAGGGCCTGCCGCTGGGGACGCTGGAGAGGGTGGTTGCATCCATGCGGGCCACTCTGGATGCGGTCGGGGCAGTGGTGGTCGCCGGGGATACCAAGGTGGTGGAGAGAGGCCGCGGAGACGGGATGTTCCTGAGTATGAGCGGTCTCGGTAAGGTGCAGGTTTCGCCGCCACCTGCCGCCTTCCGCGCACAGCCTGGCGACCAGGTACTCATCAACGGTCCCATCGGTGACCACGGCATCGCCGTTCTCGCGGCCCGGGAGAACCTGGGGTTCAGCGTGGCGGTTGAGAGCGACTGCGCGCCGCTGTGGAGCCTCGTGGAGACCATGCTGTCAGCCGGGGGCCCGGACGTGCACGTGCTGCGGGACCCAACCCGCGGGGGCCTTGCGGCAGCGTTGAATGAGATCGCGGCTGATTCGCGTGTTGGTGTCATCATCAGAGAAGCAGACCTCACGGTGACGGCTGGTGTACGCGGCGCCTGTGACCTGCTGGGCTTCGACCCGCTGACCATTGCCAACGAGGGCAAGGTCGTCGCCTTCGTGGCGCCGCGGCAGGCCACAGCAGTGCTGGAAGCCATGCGCGCTCATCCCTTGGGCCGCGGTAGTGCGGTCATCGGGGAGGTGATCACCGACTCACCCGGCCGGGTGCTGCTCGAGACAGACCTGGGCACCCGCCGGCTCGTGGACATGCCCGGCGGCGAGCTGCTGCCCCGGATATGCTGACCGGGTGGCCGCTGCGCTGATTGGGCAGACCGCGGATGTTCGGCCGTCTCGCTTCGTGTGTCAGGGTGGGTGCGAGGTATGGGTGCCTGGCTTGGGAGGGCGGGCAGGGTGGTTGACATGGTTGGCGATGGCACGGATCGGAGGCCTGCGTTCACTGCACGTCAGGTCTTTGGTTCGGACACGTCGTGAGTAACACCTGGCGTCGTCTGCTGTTGGGACGCGCCCAAGGAGGTCTGTTGATGGCGTTACAGGTCATCGGTTGTGAAGCTGTGACGCAACTACTGGAGAAACTGATGGCAGAGGGGAGGGTCGTGGCGCCACACCAGCGCGAGGGAAACAAACAGTGGGTCTTTGACGACGTGCGGGACCCCTGTGACGTCTGTCTCGACTATACCAGCACGATCCTGCCCCCCAAGAAGTATGCTTTCCCGCCCAAGGAGAAGCTGCTTCACTATGAGCTGGCCGACCGCCCCAAGATGGAGGCGGTGATCGAGGCCGAGCCGCTGGTCATCTTCGGTGCCCACCCCTGCGACATCTACGGGCTCAATGCCCTGGATAGAGCTCTGTGCGACCAGAAGGTGGACCCCAACTGGGTAGCTCGCCGAGCTCAGATCCGCATCGTCGGCGTGGACTGCGAGCCTGACGAGTACTGCTTCTGCGGTAGCATGGGCACGGCCTCGGTTAGCACCGGCTATGACTTGTTCCTTACCCCCCTGAATGGTGACTACGTGGTCGAGGTGGCGACTCCAGCCGGGGAGGCGATGATGGAGGGGATCCCCGCCCGTGAGGCGACGGCTGAGGAGATCGCGGCCGTCAAGAAGCGCCTTGAGGCCAAGCTGCGGCAGGAGCGGAAGGTCAACTGCGACGTGAACTCCCTGCCCCTGCATTTCAGCGGCTTCGAGAAGAGCCCTGTCTGGGCAGAAGTGGCGGAGAAGTGCTATAGCTGCGGCACCTGCAACTTCACCTGTCCCACCTGTTTCTGCTTCGATGTTCTGGACGAGATGGACCTGTCGCTGCACTCGGGAAACCGGGAGCGGGAGTGGGACGGATGCATGCTGGAGGAGTTCGCCCAGGTGGGTTCGGGCGAGAACTTTCGGGAAGAGCGCGAGGATCGCCTCAAGCACCGCTTCTTCCGCAAGTACTCCTACCTGTTCACCAAGTACGGTGAGCCGTACTGCTGCGGCTGCGGTCGGTGTGTGAGGCAGTGCCTGGTGCATATCGACCCTGTCGACACGATCAACAGACTGCTGGCTCACAGCGGAAAGGAGGCCTGACCCCATGGCTCAAGCCTGCCAATGCGAGGCCGACCGCGACCTCTATGTCCCAAAGCTGGCGGTGCTGGACAAGGTCGTCCCCCAGACAGAGCTGGAGACCCTTTTCCAGCTCCGTTTCGAGGACGGTACGCCGCTAGGCCATCAGCCAGGGCAGTTCGTCCAGGTGTGCCTGCCAGGCATCGGCGAGGCCCCGATCTCCATCGCCTCAGCGCCCTGTGAAGAACCCCACTTCGAACTGTGTGTCCGCAAGGTTGGCAACGTGACCCGGGCGCTGCACAACCTGGCCGAGGGCGCCTACGTGGGCATCCGCGGGCCCTTCGGCCGTGGCTTCCCGGATGACCAGCTTAAGGGCAACGACGTGCTGGTGGTGGCCGGTGGTATCGGCCTCGTGCCGGTGCGGCCGCTCATCCACCACATCCTCTGCAACCGTCCCGACTACGGCAACTTCACTATTCTCTACGGCATGAAGCGCCCCGAAGAGATGCTGTTTCGCGACGAGATCGCCGAGTGGGAAAGCAGCAACGCGGTGGACCTGCAGCTCACCATAGACCGCCCCCACCCGGACTGGTCGGGGCATGTGGGGGTAGTGACCACCCTCTTCCCCAGTCTGGAGCTGGACGCCCCGCGAACCCGGGCCGTCATCGTGGGCCCACCGATCATGTACCAGTTCGTGATCCTTGAGTGTCGCAACAAGGGCATCGCCGACGAGCATATCATCCTGTCGCTTGAGCGCCACATGAAGTGCGGTGTGGGTAAGTGCGGCCACTGTCAGATCAACGGCAAGTACGTCTGTCAGGACGGACCGGTCTTCAACTACCATGAGCTCAAGCAACTGTGGGAGGCGATCTGAATGAAGCCGCGAGTCGCCATGTTTGCCTTCACCTGTTGCGAGGGCTGTGGTCTGGCGGTCATCGAGTGCGAGAACGAACTGCTGGACGTGCTCAACCTCATTGACCTGGTAGAGTGGCGCGAAGGCCTCAGCGAGAAGGCGGAGGAGTACGACATCGCCCTGGTGGAGGGCAGCATCTCGACCCATGCCGATGAGAAGAAGATCAAGGAGATCCGAGAGAAGGCCAAGGTACTGGTCGCCATCGGCGCCTGCGCCACGACGGGAGGCCTGAACGCGCTCAAGAACCGCTATGGCATGCACGAGGTCAAGCAGATGGTATACGGCAAGGCGGGGGAGCAGTTCGACACCATCCCTGCCCGACCGCTGCGTGCCGTGGTGCCCGTGGACCTCGAGTTACACGGCTGTCCCATTGACCGCACCGAGTTTCTGCACGTGGTCCGCGACGTGGCGCTCGGCAAGACGCCGAAGCTTCCGGACTACCCGCTTTGTGTGGAGTGCAAGAAGAAGGAGAATGTCTGCGTCTTCTTCCGGGGCATGACCTGCATGGGCCCGGTAGTCAGAGCCGGCTGTGGCGCCATCTGCCCCACCTTCGGAGATGGCTGCGAGGGCTGTCGGGGCCTGGTGAGCAACCCCAACGAAAACGCTCACAAAGAGACTCTGGCCGAGCACGGACTCACCGTGACTGAGGTGCTACAGCACTTCGACATGTTCAACAGCTACACCGAGGATCACCTGGCCTAGCCACCAGCACCACGGTGCAGAAGCGAGGAATCAGCATGAAGGATGTGAAGATCAACGTTCATGACATCACCCGCCTCGAGGGGCATGGCAATATCGTGCTGGACGTGCAGGCGGGTGAGATCAAGGAGCTGAAGCTGGAGATCACCGAGTCACCCCGCTTCTACGAAGCGTTCCTGCTGGGGCGGAAATGGTACGAGGCAGCCCACATCACCTGCCGCATCTGTGGCATCTGCTCCATCGGCCACACCTCCGCCTCCCTGCAGGCGATGGAGAACGCGCTGGGTGTTGAGATCTCTGAGCAGACACTGCTGCTGCGCAAGCTTGCCTTCGCCGGCGAGACACTCCAGAGCCACTACCTGCACGCGTTCTACCTGGTCGCTCCTGACTTGCTGGGCGTGCCCAGCGTGCTGCCGCTGGTAAAGACTCACCCGGACGTGGTGAAGATGGCGCTGCGGCTCAAGCGCCTCGCCAATGACATCTGCTGCACGGTGGCAGGCCGACACATCCACCCGTGCGCCATGAAAGTCAAGGCCTTCCCCAAAGTCCCGAAGGCTGAGGACCTGCTGGCGCTCAAGCAGCGCCTGCTGGACTCGGTTCCGGACCTCCACAGCACGGTGGACCTCCTGAAGACCTTGCAGCTACCCGCCTTCGAGCGCGAGATGGAGTTCGTGGCCCTGCACCACCCGGATGAATATGCGCTGTATCGCGGCGCCGTCATCCGCTCTACGGTCAACGGCGATACGCCCATCCCGGACTACAAGCAGCAGGTGCGAGAGAAGGTGGTGCCGCATTCTCACGCCAAGCACGTCAGCTCCGCCACGGGTCCGTACATGGTGGGTGCGCTGGCGCGGTTCAACATCAACTACGATCAACTGCGGCCGGAGTCCAAGGAGGTCGCTGAGGCGCTGGGGCTGCAACCAGTCTGTTACAATCCCTACATGAACACCATCGCCCAGGTGGTGGAATGTGTGGAGTGCACCCTGGACGGTGTCGAGTTCATTGACCGGCTGGTAGACATGGGCCTGCATGACGAGGACATGACTGTGGAGGTGAAAGCGGGTCGTGGCGTGGGTGCGTCCGATGTGCCCCGGGGCACGTTGTTCCACGAGTATGCCGTGGACGACGAGGGCACGATCGTGGACTGCAACCTGATCATCCCGACCGGGCAGAACCTCAACAATATCGAGCACGACATGCACGCGCTGGTACCACAGATCATGGACAAGACCGAGGAGGAGATCGCCCTGCACCTGGAGATGCTCGTGCGCGCCTATGACCCCTGCATCTCGTGCGCGACGCATCTGCTGAAGGTGGAGTTCGTGTGAGTGAGCAGCCGCCCCACACGGTGGTACTGGGGGTTGGCAACGAGCTGTACCGTGACGAGGGGGTAGGAGTGGTCGTGGCACGTCTGCTCGCTGAGGAGGGGACGGCCCCTGGCGTTCAGGTGGTAGAGGGAGCGCTGGGCGGCATCAACCTGCTCTTTGAGATGGAGGGCGCCCAACGGGTGATTGTGGTGGATGCGGTGGACATGGGCGCGGCCCCGGGAACCGTTCGGGTCTTCACGCCACAAGAAGTAGAAGTGGTTCCCCCGGCGATGATCGCCTCTTTGCACCAGGTGGGGCTGGAGCAGGTGCTGGAGCTGGGCCAGCTGATCGGGGTGCAACCGCAGGTGCATATCGTCGGGATACAACCCGAGGTGGTAGCGCCGGGCTTCGAGCTGACCGAGACCGTGACCCAGGCCGTGCCGGAAGCCCTGGCGGCGGTGCGCCGACTGCTTGCTCAGACGGCGGAGCCAGACCATTGAACCCACATGCAGGCCCAACCTGAAGGAGGTCCAAAGCGTGGCTAAGACAGCCAAGGTGCTCGTGGTCGACGATGACCCCGACATTGTAGAGACCCTGCGTCTCGTGCTTGAGAGCGCCAACTACGAAGTGGAGGGCGCAGGCAGCCCGGAACAGGCCTTCAAGAAACTGGAGACCTTCGTCCCGGACATCATCCTCCTGGACGTGATGATGCCCGATGGCACCGAAGGTTTCCACTTTGTGTGGAAGCTGCGCAATGAGTATCCACCTGAACTGGCGCAGATACCGATCGTGATTCTGTCGGCGATCCATGAGACTACCAAGCTGCGCTTCTACCCGGAGCAGACAGACGGAACTTACACTCCCGGTGAGTTCCTGCCCGTGCAAGGGTTCATAGACAAGCCCGCGGAGCCGGGGACACTGCTGAAGCGCATCGAGCAGGTGCTCCAGCTGTGGCAATAGCCGCCGCTGGGTACCAGGTCCCGCCTGTCTGCCGTGACCGGTCGCCAGCATGACGGAGATCACCGAGCACGAGCTTGAGCGCGATAACCGCTGGTTCATCCGCCTGCGGTGGCTGGCCGCTGCCGGCATCGTAGTCGCTGCCCTGGTCGCGGGAGGGCCTCTGGGCTACCCGATACCCGTCTGGGATCTGGTGGCTCTGGGGGTCTTTGTCGCCGCCTACAATGTGCTCCTGCGGGAGGCAGAGAAGCGCTTGCCGCGCGGCGAGGGCCAGCGGTACCGCGCGGCGATGGTCCTGGCCAATGTCCAGATCGCGGCCGACCTGATCGCTCTCGCGGTGCTGGTCCATCTGGCCGGCGGGGTTGAGAACCCCTTCGCTGTGTACTTCGTGTTCCATACTATCATCGCCAGCACCCTGCTGTCGCGCACGGCTGCTTTCGCCCAGGCTACCCTGGCCTCGGCACTGTATGCGGCCGTCGTCTTCGGCGAATACTACGGCTATCTGAGCCACAATCGGATATTCGAGTCCCGGGGCCCGGCCTACACCCTCCTGGACGTCGCTGGCCACGTCGCCGTACTCGGCTCGGCCCTCTATGCCACCGTATACCTGACCTCCACCATCACCCAGCGCCTGCGGCAGCGCGAGCAGGAGCTGGCGGCCGCCCTGGCGGAGGTGCAGCGCCAGGCCAACGCCTGCGAGATCGCCCGCACCGGGCTCCAGGAGACGCAGGCCATGCAACTACACTACATGCGCCGCGTCTCCCATGAACTGCGGGCGCCACTGGCCAGCATCGGCATGATGCTGCGCGTCATGCGCGATGGCCTGACCGGAGATGTGCCGGACAAGCTACGGCAGACACTCGACCGGGCCGAGGCCCGCACGGAGACCCTGCTGGACCTGGTAGATGACCTGCTGACCCTCAGCCGGGTCCGCGAGGCGCCGCTGCAGGAGCCCATGACCGAGGTCTCTTTGCCCCAGCTCGCGGACGTGGCGATCGACACACTGGCCGACATCGCAGCCAACAAGCAGGTAACGGTCAGTGCCTCTTTCCCGCCCGGTCTGCCGCCGGTGTGCGGTCAGCGTGACGGACTTCACACCATGCTCGTGAACCTCCTCGGCAATGGCATCAAGTACACGCCGCCGGGTGGGTCGGTCACCATCAGCGCGGAGCTCGAGCCATCCGGGGAGGCGGTATGGTTGCATGTCCGCGACACCGGGGTTGGCATCGCGCCCGAAGACATCCCCCGCCTCTTCGATGAGTTCTACCGCACGGCGTCCGCCCGGGAATCGCAGATCCACGGCTCGGGACTGGGGCTGTCCATCGTCAAGGCGATTGTGCAGGCCCATGGTGGCGAGGTGAGAGTGGAGAGCGAAGTGGGGCGCGGAAGCACCTTCTCGGTACGCCTCCCGGCTTGTCGCCCGGCGCAGACGACCAGTGAGGACCAGCCATGCCCGGCGTAGTCCAGACCATCGGCGACCGCTGCAAGCGCTGCTACCACTGCGTGCGACACTGTCCCGCGCGCGCCATCCGTGTGGTGGAGGGCCAGGCCACCGTCGTTGACGAGCGCTGTATCTCCTGCGGCAACTGCTATCGCGTCTGCGCTCAGCGTGCCAAGGCGATCGAGGACAGTGTTGAGACTGTGCGGGGCTTCCTGGCCGATGATGGTGAGGTGGTCGCCGCCCTGGCCCCCTCCTTCCCCGCGGCGTTTCACCCCTGGCGACCGGGCCAAGTGGTCTCCGTCCTGCGCAGACTGGGCTTCACACGCGTCGTCGAAGTGGCGTTTGGCGCGGACCTTGTGGCCCGGCGCTACCGTCAGCTCGTGCAACAGAACCAGGGCGAACTTCTGCTCGCCAGCCCCTGCCCGGCCCTCGTCAACTACATCGAGAAGTTCGCCCCCACGCTCGTGCCCGCCCTGGCGCCCATCGTCTCGCCCATGATCGCGCTCGGGCGAGCGGTGAAGCAACGACACTGGCCCGACGCCCGCATCGTGTTCATCGGACCTTGCACCGCCAAGAAGAGCGAGATGCGCGACCCCGAGGTCGCCGGGGTCATTGATGCCGTGATGACCTACGAAGAGCTGCGTGAGCTGTTGGCGAGCGCCGGGCTGGACGTGTCGCAAGAGCCCGACAGTGCCTTTGATCCGCCGCGAGCGGCCTTGGGACGGGTTTTCCCCGTCTCCGGCGGACTGCTGAAGACGGCCGCCCTGGAGCAAGACGTACTCGACAGCGACATCCTGGTCGCCGATGGCGTCTTGCGGGTCCAGCGGCTGATTGACGAGATGAAGACAGGGGAGTTCCACACCCACTTTGTGGATATTCTCCTCTGCGAGGGTTGCATCAACGGTCCGGTCATGGCTGCCGAGGTAGGCGAGTTTGCGCGCAAGGACCTGGTCACCTCCTTCGTCAAGGCTGAGACGGACATGACGCCCGAGGAGGTCGAGGCCTACCTCGCCCAGTATGACGACCTGGACCTCACTCGTGCCTATCGCGCGCAGCCTGTCGACCCTCCCCCGCCCGCCGAGGAGGAGATCAGAGCGGTGCTGGCGAGGATGCGCAAGTACTCGCCCGAAGATGAGCTGAACTGCGGCGCTTGCGGCTATCAGACCTGCCGCGAGAAGGCGATTGCGGTCTGCCATGGACTGGCCGAGGTAGAGATGTGCCTGCCATATCTGATTGATGAGACGCAGCAGGCTCTGGAGCGGCTGCAGCGTTCGCACGCTGCCCTGGCCAGTACTCAGGAACGGCTCGTACAGGCTGAGAAACTGGCGGCCGTGGGACAGTTGGCGGCCGGCGTTGCTCACCAGGTCAACAACCCGCTGGCGACCGTGCTGCTCTACAGCCACCTGCTGCTGCGGCAGCTTCCGCCCAACGACCCCCGGCGCGACGATCTGGAGACCGTGGTGGCGGAGGCCAATCGCTGCAAGAGCATCATGGTGGCCCTGCTGGACTTCGCGCGCGAAAACCGTCTCAACCTGACCACGTTCGACCTGTCTGCCCTGCTGCACTCGGTGCTGGATACTGCCGAGCGACAATGGGAGGGAGTCGCCTTCGTGCGCGAGTTCGCCGACGGTATGGCGCCCGTCACCGCCGACGCCGACCAACTGACTCAGGTGTTCCGCAACGTGATCGAGAATGCGTGTGAGGCCATGTCGGGCCAGGGGACGCTGACGGTCATGGCCTCGCAACCCACCTCCGATTCGGTGCGCATCGAGTTTGCGGACACCGGACCAGGCATTGACGAGGCCGTGCTCCCGCAGATCTTTGACCCCTTCTTCACCACCAAGCCGATGGGTCAGGGGACGGGGCTGGGGCTGGCCCTGACCCGGGGCATCGTCAAGATGCACCGGGGCGACATTCTGGCCGCCAATCGGCCCGAAGGCGGCGCGTCCTTCGTGATAACGCTGCCGCGGGAAGCAGTGCAGGAAGGCAATTCCCACGAGATCATCGGCTAGTGGGCCCGACCGCCGAAGGTCTCCTACAGGGTGGTTTGCTGTGGCTGCCGAGCCTCATCGAAGCGACGAGCCTCCCGCCTCCATACTGGTCATTGACGATGAGCCGGGCGTCCGTGAGGGCTGCCGGAGGGTCCTGACGGCCGAGGGCTATGCCACCGATACCACGGAATCGGCCTTGCAGGCCCTGGAGTGGCTGCCCCAGAAGGACTATGACCTTGTGCTCGTGGACCTCAAGATGCCTGGCATGGACGGCCTGGAGTTCCTGGCTGCGGCCCAGGAGCTGGGAACCGAGACCGTCTTTGTGGTCATCACCGCATACGCCACGCTAAGCATGGCTGTGGACGCTACCAAGCGCGGCGCCTATGACTTCGTTGCCAAGCCCTTCACCCCCGACGAGCTGCTCAGTGTGACCCGCAAGGCTCTGGAGCGCGCCCGGCTGGTGCGGGAGCGGAATCGGCTGTGGGAAGAGCGGGAGCGGCGCCTCCTGGAGCTCGCCACCGAAAAAGGCCGACTGCGCTCCATTGTGGAGGCCATGACCGACGGCGTGATCGTCACCAATCGCGACGCACAGGTGGTCCTGTACAACGCCGCGGCACTGGCCATGATCGGCTGCCAGGAACCGGGACCGGCACGACACATCCGCGACAGCCTGCCGCTGCCCGACCTGGTGCGGCTCATTGAAGAGGCCACGGCCGGCACCGAGGTGGCACGCCTCACCCGCGAGATCCGGGTGGGCTCCGAGCCGCACCAGGTGGTGATGGCCTCCGTCAGCCCTGTCACAGACCCTGAGGGCAGTTGTCTTGGGGCCGTGACTGTCCTCAGTGATGTCAGTGAGCTCAAGAAGGTCGAGCTGGTCAAAGCCCAGTTTGTGAACATGGTCGCCCACGAGCTGCGGGCACCGCTGGCCGCCATTGACTCCAACCTGATGGTCATCCTGGACGGTTACGCTCCGGACCCCGCCAAACAGCGCGAGCTCCTGGAGCGCTCTCACGCCCGCCTGCGCGCTCTACTGGACATGGTCAATGACCTGCTGGCCATCTCTCGCATGGAAGCGCGGGCGGCGGTGCGAACCATCCGCTCGCTGGATGTGGCGGAGATCGCCAGCGAGGTCTGCAGCCTCATGGAGCCGCTGGCCGCGCAGCGCGGCATTCCCCTGACGCTGGACCTGCCACCCGAACCGGTGCAGATGGACGCTGACCATCAGGAGATCAGCGCACTCCTCAGCAACTTGATCAGCAACGCTATCAAGTACAACCGTCCTGGCGGGCAGGTAACGGTGAGCCTGCGGGCGCACGATCAGCGGCTGTGTATCGAGGTCAGTGACGCCGGCGTCGGCATCTCGGAGGAGGCACAGCAGCGCATCTTTGACGAGTTCTTCCGGGAGAAGACCGAAGCGACCAAGCTGGTGACGGGGACAGGGCTGGGCCTGTCCATAGTCAAGCGGATCGTTGACGGTTACCACGGCCAGATCACGGTACGCAGCCAACCGGGCCAGGGCAGCACCTTCACCGTCCACCTCCCGCTGGCGCAGAGCACCGGCGGTCACCACTGAGCGCCCCCCGCACCCGACCGGGCCACACCAGCAAGCCCCGCAGCGCTTGTGCGGCGCGTGGTTGCCCGGGCTCTACTTCATGATCTGAAACAGGTTGTGGTAATCGTCCGTCCACAGGCGCATCTGCCGGACCTCGCCCGGGCCGGTGAGGTACTGGGCGACTTCCGGCAGCTCGGTGAAGGTCTGGCTGCGCGTCAACAGCATCCAGTCCGAGGCCGAGAAGGCATCACTGTCCTTCGGGGCAGGGTCGTGGACCGTCAGCACCTTCCAGCCCAGGTACCGCCCCACGGCGTAGACCACCGGTTGCAGGTCCAGCACACGGTTGCTGATATCCACCGCAATCACGCTGTCCTCATCGCGCAGGTGCTGGACGTAGATATCGAAGGCCTCCTTGGTCAGGAGGTGACAGGGCACGGAGTCGCTGCTGAAGGCGTCCAAAGCCAGGATGTCAAACCTCTGCGGCTCCCCCATCTGCAGCTCCCGTTCCAGTGAGATGCGCCCGTCCCCCATGACCACGTCCACCTTGGCTGGACACTGCGCCAGGTAGCTGAAGTACCGGGTATCCTGGGCGATGTGCAGCACCTCGGGGTTGATCTCATAGAAACGCAGATAGTCCCCCTCCTGCATGAAGGCCGCCAGGGTACCCACCCCCAGGCCGAGAACACCGAAGCGGATGGGCTCCATGGCTCCCGGCCGCCGGCGCGGGTGGTTGGCCATCGTCAGTCCCATCCCGCTGGTCGGGCTGTAATACGAGGTCGCCAGGCGTCGCTTGGCGGAAGCCAGGAACTGCCAACCGTGGATGATGCGGCCATGGACCAGCGTGTGGCGGCGACGCATCGGCTCGTCCGGATAGTCCTCCCGCACCTTCAGCATCCCGTAGAAGTTGCGCCCGGCATAGACGATCTTCTCGTCGGTCTGCAGCGGGTACACCAGGGGCACGAAGGGCAGTCCGATGGTGACACCTAGGAGCCCGTAGCCGACCCACGGGCGAGCTGGCCGCGGCACGGGCGAACGCCACAGAAAGACGGCCAGACCGACCAGCCAGGTGAGCGCCAGGCCGATGGGCAGTTCCCAGTAGCCCCGAAAGGCCAGGGGAGCCAGTACGCCCACAAACAGCCCACCCAGTGCCCCGCCCACGGCTACGGCCAGGTAGAAGGCAGTCAGATGGCGCGGTGCCGGCTTCAGGGCAACCAGCTCGCCATGGCATACCATGCACGCTACGAACAGGGCCAGGGATAGGCCCCCGATCTGCAGCCGAATGTCCAGGTTCTCCTGCTCGGCCGTGATGTAGGCCGCGGCGACCACCGCCAGCATCAGGAGCGGCAGATAGACAATGCGCACATACCACCGAGGGCTGTCGAAGCAAATGATGAAGGACAGCAGGTAAAGACTCAGCGGCAGGACCCAAAGGAAGGGAATGACGGCTACTTCCTGGCACATCTGATTGGTGATAGCCAGCAGCATCAGGGAGGCCAGAGCCGGCAGCAGCACCCAGGCCCACCGCCGTGCCGCTGACGGCATGGCCTCGTCCTCGGGGTCCGCTTCTGTGGCTGGCACCAGGCAGGTCGCCGCGTCCGCGTCGGCGCCACGGGGCAGGCCACGCAAGGCGCAGTAGATATACCCGACGACGAACAGCCCATAGCCGGCGCCCCAGATCCAGGCCTGTGACCGCAACGTGAAATGCGGTTCCATCACGACGGGATAGGTAACGAGCGCCAGCAGCGAGCCGATGTTGCTCAGTGTGTAGAGACGGTAGGGTGACACGCCCGGAAACACGCGGCTGAACCAGGCCTGCAACATCGGACTGGTGGTTGCCAGGATGAAGTAGGGCAGGCCGACCGCCATGGCGAGCAGCAACACAATGCGCAGGATTGGCAGGCTGCTATCGGCGGGGCGCCACTGGCTGCCCGGCAGCAAGGGTGCGCCCCAGCTCTGGGCCAGACCCAGCAACACCACCAACGAGCCGGCAATGATGACGGTGTGCACGATGGCCTGTCCCCGGGGGCTGAGCCGACAGACGAGCAGGTGAGAGTAGGCATAGCCGCCCAGCAGCAGGAGCTGAAAGAACAGCATACAGGTCGTCCAGACCGCCGGTGTGCCGCCAAACCAGGGCAGGATGTGGCGCGCAATGAGTGGCTGGACCTGAAACAGCAAGAAAGCCCCCAGTGTGATCGGTACCGCGTAGCGTAGCATGTGGGTTCCTCGAGTCCGATGGAGAGCACGACAGCCCGACGTATTCTACACGAACACGCCTGCCCCTGCTTAGGCCGGCACAATCCGCACAACTGCGGCACTGTCGGCGGCGACGGGAACCTCGACGCCATCAGCGGTCAGCGCGGCCGCCTCCACAAGCGCTTCCCCGCACTCACTGGTTACGGCATAGCGCTCGGCCCGGCTCTGTTCGCAAAGGGCGGGGTCCAGACGGAAGCGTAGCACGCGCGGCTGAGACGCGAGGTTACCCACCAGAACCAGGGCCTCTTCCGGGCCATGGTAGATCGCTCCCGCGGTCTGTCCTCCCTCGACAGCCACCAGGCCACGTGCCGGATCGGCGAAGCGATACCGGCTCAGGTCATGCCCCTTCAAGCCGGCGAACATCTCCAGGTCCAGATCCGCCACGGGCCAGGGAGCCACGCCGGTCAGCAGAGCGCGGAGAGTCATCTGCCGGTGCACGCGTTCCGGAGCGTCCTCCTCCAGACACCCGTAACCGATCACACCGCGCGAGCGGTGGCCCATGAAGCTCCACTCCAGCGGCAGCTCCGCGATATCGGGCGCCCCCGTCGCCAGCCGGGAGTAACCCCATTCCATGGCGACAACGTAGTCGGCATAGTTCTCAGTGGCCGCCATCGGCACCATGGTGTTGTGGATGATCATCAACCCGTCAGGGCCCACCCGCCGCCGGGTCCAGATCATCAGGTCCAGCAGTTCGTCCATGTCCCAGTGACCGGCCGGAGATAACGCCCAGCCACCAATGCCAGGCTCCCGAACCACCTGCTCGCAACCGCCGACGTGTCGAGTGTTGTGGCAGTACAGGGCCACATTCCAATCGTAGTAAGTGCCGTCCAGGGCGTGGTGCGACAGCACGCGGTCTATGTACTGTTTGTGGAAGTCAGCCCAGCCTGACCGCAGGCACATCTGGGCACCGTACTCGTCGCCAGAGTAGGCGTTGTGGAGCTGCTCCCCGGTGTCATCGGGCAGCCGTGCCCACTCCGCCCCATGCTGCTTGTAGGCGTCTACCGTGGGGTGCAGCTCCTTATTGGAGAAGTACGTGGCCACGCGGATGCCGTGGCGGTGGCAGTCGGCGATGACGCGGTCGTACTCCCGCATGTCCTCGGGCCCGAAGGGCGGGTATGACCCATCCCGCCAGAACTGCCCATCGCGGAAGGTATCACCGTCATGGTGGAAGTGCAGGGTGCGCACGCCCCGCTCGGCGTTCGACCTGATCTGATCCTCCGTGGGCCAGTGCTTGCGGTTGAACGAGCGGTGCAGGAAAAGCCGGTTGGCCCGGCCGGAGATGATGGGCACACCCATATAGGACCGGAAGTCATAGTCGCCTTCCAGCACGACGCCGCCACGCGGCACGTCGAGGGGGCAGACCGACATGCTGATGCCCAGCGGCCGTGTCTGCGGTCCGAGCTGGAAACTGCCATAGCCGGGCGCGCCTACCAGCTGGTACTCCCACTGCGCGAGGTCCGACCCCACGAACCACTCCAGGCCCTCACGGCCGGGGTCGGCGCAGCACACATACCGCGGCACGACCCGCGTCACATAGGGGCAATCGAAGGCCGAGCCGGGCGTGAAGCGCCCCCACTGGCAGACCCCAAAGGCGGCTGTCCAGGCCGAGGCTTCGGCCGTGGCGCCAGGGCGGATGCCGTAGTGCGTGAGCTGGGGCTGCACGGCCCACTGCTGGAGGCAGACCCGGCTGATCTTGTGTCCACCGGCGAAGTGCAGTCGCCGGTCCATCCGCACATGCCCCCAGCGGTGCCGGTAGATGTGCCGGTAGGAGATGCCGCAGTCGCGCCCCTCGGGGTCACGCAGCAGACCCTCGAAGACCAGGATGAGGTCGTCACCCTCGCGCCGGACCTCGACCGCGGGCGAACTGTCATGGCCTTCGCTGTAAGTTCCTCCGCCGGCAACCGTCAACGCCCCGCAGCAGGCGCCCAGCAGCAGGTTGCGATCCGAACCGTGGAAGCAGCGCACGCCCGTGATCGCCCCACCCTGAGCCAGGCTGTGAGTGACGGCGTAGTGGGGGTTTCGTACCGTCAGGGCGCGCTGTTCCGCGTCCTCGATGAGGTCGTGACTCTCCGGGTAGACGCCATAAGTGCTGGCCATCGCCGTGCCTCCGCAGAGGGAACGTAGTTCGCATGGACGTTGCAGCTATTCCGCGGCGGCCAGCGCAGTTCCTGTGCCAAATTTGAGCCGAAAAAACCTTGCGTCTTGTGGGAATACGGAGTCATAATGGCCACCGGCCCCGCAGCACGCGGCCAGGCCAGCCCCAGCCGGTGCTGAGCCGCGGACCATAGCACAGGAAGCCTAATCCGAACCAAGCCGCCAACGGGCGGCGATTGCAGCAAGGGGGTCACCGATGTTCTCCGAAGCCTCAGAAGTTCTAGCCTTCATCTCCGCGGAAGATGTCCAGACTGTTGACCTCAAGGTCACTGACCTGCCCGGCCGCTGGCACCATGTCACCGTCCCCGCCAGTCGCCTGACGGCCGATGACCTCGCCCACGGCGTCGGTGTAGACACCTCCAGCTACCCCGGCTACAAGAAGGTGGAAGCCGGAGACATGCGCGTGGTGCCCGACCTCAGCAGCGGCATGGTGGACGAGTTCTGCCGCGCCCGGACCCTGAGCTTCATCTGCGACATCGTGGAGCCCATCAGCGGTGAGGCCTACAGCCGGGATCCCCGGGGCATCGCTCGCAAGGCCGAGGCCCACTTCTCTACGGTGGTTAGCCCGGGGCATCCGGTCTTCTCGCCCGAACTCGAGTTCTATCTGTTCTCCGATGTGCGCTATGCGTCGGAGATGAATGCCGCTGGCTATGAGGTAGACTCGGCCGAGGCGCCCTGGAATATGGACGCTGACGAGATGCCCAACCTGGCCCATAAGATCCCGGCCCACGGCGGCTACCATGCCGCGCCGCCCCGCGACCTGCTCAACGACGCGCGCACGGCCATGATGCTGGCCATCGAGAGGGCGGGCGTCGAGTGCCACTACCACCACCATGAGGTGGGCGCGCCGGGGCAGGTGGAGATCGAGGTGGGACTGGGCCCGCTGCTGCAGATGGCCGACGCGACCATGAAGATGAAGTACATTATCCGCAACACCGCTGTCCGCGAGGGCCTCTCAGCCACGTTCATGCCCAAGCCGATGTTCGGCGAGGCGGGCAACGGGATGCACGTGCACCAGTACGTGACCCATGGGGGGAAGTCACTGTTCTGGGACCCGGCGGACTGCTACGCCCACCTCAGCCCGTTGGCGCTGCAATGGATCGGCGGCCTGCTGAAACACGCGGCCGCCCTGCTGGCCTTCTGCAGCCCCAGCACGAACTCCTACCGCCGTCTGGTGCCAGGATACGAGGCGCCGATCAGCGCCTTCTTCGGGCTCTCCAACCGCACGGCCGCTATCCGCGTTCCCGCCTATGCGGTCAACGAGCGCGAAAACCGCATTGAGTTCCGGCCTCCCGATGCCACCTGCAACCCCTACCTGTGCCTGGCGGCCATGACCATGGCGGGCCTCGATGGCGTGCGCCAGGGGATTGACCCGGGGGCCCACAACTTCGGCCCCTTTGACCAGGACGTGACCAAGATGCCGGCGGAGGACCGGGCGCGCATCGTTCAGCTCCCGACCTCCCTGGCCGACGCATTGGACGCCCTGAAAGCCGACCATGAGTTTCTGCTGGCGGGCGGGGTGTTCACAGAGGACATCATCCAGGCGTGGATCGCCTTCAAGCGCGACGAGGTGAGTGCCGTGGACCTGCGGCCGCACCCGCACGAATATGTCCTGTACTACGATCTCTAGGTCGTGTGGGGAGGCCGGCGGAGCAGCCGGCCTGTGGGAGCTCCACAAGCTGCGGGGCCGGTCACTCGACCGGCCCCGCGCTGTTCTCCGTCCGGTCCGTCAGGGCCTGGCGCTCACCAGCGTCGGCTGCCGCTTCGCCTGTCGCGCCAGCAGGGCGCCCACCGCGCGTTGGTGCGTCGCCTCAATGCGCAGCCAGCGGCGCTGCTCCCGCAGCGTTCGGCTGCCATCGGGACTCACGGGCAGGAACACCTGGCGCAGCAGGCTCCAGCCCTGGCGGCCGGACTTCTGCCGGTAGTGGGCCAGCTCCAGGACATGGCATCGTATGCTGACCCAGGGGTCTAGGAGGGCGTCCGGGCCCCAGGATCGGCCGCCACCCAGGAGGGGCTCCAGACGGTGCCGATGGTCCTTGGCGAAGGTCCAGGCACAGTCCATCAGGCCTCGCGAGACCATACCGCCGCCACGGCAGACCATGCGCGGTCGCAGTTCGCTCCCCGACGCACCGTAGACCAGCGACTCCCACCACATCTCGGCCAGTCCCACGCGCTCATGCTCGCCGCAGAAGAAGTCCACCAGCTCCGAGTGGTAGCTCCACGGGTACAGTGTGCGCCAGATGTGCCCACACTTCTCGCGGCGCAGGCGCTGCTCAGCAGTCAGTCCGTCGCTGGACCGTAGGGTCGTGGCCTGGCCGGCCGCGCCCGGCGATAGCCGCGACGTGTCGCTTGCCTGATTGGTATTGGCCTGAGATACAGTGACGACGCCAGCAAAGCCGGCGACCATCGCTGCGGTGCATAGCACAGGCGCGATTCTGGGTGCTTCAAGGTACATGACGATCCTGAGCTCCTTTGTGTCAGCCGCAGGACAGCAGGCCGGGCCCGAGCCCGGACGGGCTCTTGCTTGAGCCATCGACTCCCTGGCGCCCGGCGGCGCAGGGGGCCGGAAGGCCACTCCTGGTGTCTGCTGGTCCGATGTCGAATGGGGGAAGCTAGGTCAGATGCGCGATGACCGCAGGGAGGCGCCGCCTCCCGGGTCGACATCCGACGGGGAACGTCCCATCACTACGAACCGGCTGTGTGCTTGGCGCAAACAGCGTCCAGGGCTGCGTTGTAGGGTGTATGTACGGACAGTGTAACCTACTTACGCGACGCTTGTCTACCCCAGCGCTAGCCGGAAGCACGGCAAGTGGCCCCGGGGGGCCACTCGCCCGGGTCCTCACTGCGAGCGGTCGGGTCACGCCGGCCTCTCGGCAGGGAAGATCGAGGTCTGCGCCGAAGGCACCTGCCGAGTGGCGCCACAGCGGCGGAGTGCGGCCGCCGGGCCGCGGTCCAAGAGGTCGCAGTCTGCCATCCGGATTGCGCTTGCCGCCGCTTGCGTGACCAGACCGAGATGAAGGAACGGGTACTCATGCTCCGCTTTGGACTGCTCGCCATGGGCGTGCTCGCTCTGTCCCTCGCCGCCAACGCCCAGCCCGCGCCGGGTCAGCTCAACGTCCGTGAGTTTGGCGCCGTCGGCGATGGCGTCGCGGACGACACCCCCGCCATCGAGGCCGCCTTCGCCGCCGCGGAGAAGCGCGTCATCTCCTGGCAGCCCATCGAGGGACAGTGCTATGTTACCTCCCTGCCCGAAGTCTACTTCCCCAACGGGCGCTACCGGCTCTCGGCTCCACTCAAGCCTCGCGGGCACCTCGTAGGCGAGGGCAATGCCATCCTGGAGCAAACCGACCCGACGGTGGACATCATCGTCAACGACTGGGCGTGGCGCTGGAGGGTCAGCGGCCTGACCTTCCTGGGCGGACGTCACCACCTCAACATCGGCAATCCCAACATAGACACCGGGCGCATTGTGATAGACAACTGCGTCTTCCAGAACGCCACCGGAGTCGCGGTGAAGTTGGGCGACCAGAGCTTCTCCACGGTCCTGACCATCACCAACAGTATCTTCATCACCTGCGACCAGGCACTGGTCACCTACTGTGACATGGCCAGGATGAGCGACTGCTGGATCACCAGCAGCCCGGCTATGAAGGATAAGGCCGTCATCGAGAACCACGGCTGGCTGGTGTGCGAGCACATCTGTGGGGTGCCCATGGTGACACCGGAGAACGACCAGCGCTGGATTGACAACTACGGCAGCGTAACCTGTCGCAACTTTCGCTTCGGGGGGGAGTTTGCGGGTCTCACGGCGGTGGTGAACAAGGTCCGTTATGACCACGAATACCCGGTGATCCCCAGTTTCGTCATCATGGAGGCCTGCCACTGCTACTGCCTGGGCAACCGGATCCGCAATGCCTTCATCTTCTGCGAGGAGATCCCGAACCAGATCGTGGTGCGCGACTGTACCGGCTTCCCGGATCTGCCGGTACTGCGAGTGAGCGACAAGCTGGACCTGGACACGTATTTCGATGCCGCGGAAGTACGGGGCGAAGCCTGCCTGCGCTTCTTCATCGGCCCGGAGCAGGTCGAACTGCGGCTTCGCGACCTGCCGGAGCAGATGCGCCCTTACCAGGTGGGGGACGTGACCGCCGAAGGCCCGCCGCAGAAGGGCATCTGGCCGGCCGGTGCCTTCCTGCGTAACCGTCAGACCGGGCCGGACGAACCCTGGGGCTGGCGTTGCGTGGAGGCGGGCCGGCCAGGGAAGTGGGAGGCGGTGGAGCCCCTCCCGGTCCGTTAGCCCCCTTGCGACAGGCGGATCTCCCATGCAGGACATCTCCCCCTCACCGGCCAACATCCCCCACCGGGTCTCTCGACCGCCAACCGAACCCATCGGGAGGTTCGCCACCATGCGCCTTGCACTGGACCTGTCACTGCTCGTCGTTCTGCTCCTCCTGGTGGCCGTGGCCCAGGCCGCGCCGCCGCGTCTGACGCTGACTCGCGATGGTCAGGCTGCGTGTACCATCGTCCTCAGCGGTCACCCCACCCGGGCCGCCCAGTTTGCAGCCTATGAGCTCCAGTGGCACCTGCATCAGATCACGGGTGCCGACGTGCCCATCGTCGCCGAGGGCGAGGCCGTCGGGGGCGTACCCGTGTATGTCGGTGAGAGTCACTTTACGCGACGCCTGGGGCTATGGAACCGCAAGTTCGGGCAGCAGGAGTATGCCATCCGCTTCCTGCCCGACGCCCTGATCCTGGCCGGAAAGGATGACCCGGACTATGGGAAGGTGGAGTACTCCCAGCTTCCCTCGCCCGAGGCCGTCGGCACCTGGCCGGACATGTGGAAGCCCATGGGCACCATGTATGCGGTCTATGACTTCCTGGAGCGTTGCTGCAACGTCCGCTGGTTCAACCCGGCGGAGTTCGGGGCCGACATTCCCCGCAGCCCAACTCTGGTCGTGAGCGGCTCCGACGTGACCCGCAAGCCCTTCTTCCGCTATCGGTACGCCTGCTATCTGCCCAGCGAGCAGTACGATCGCTTCACGGTCCTGCAGCCGCGCTCAGAGGAGGAGTGGAAGGCCTACGACGCGCTGGCCTACCCGGAGGTCACCAAACTCGCGGGCGACTGGTGGCGCTGGATCCACGCCAAGCGCGGGTTCGTGCAGCTCTTCCGCTACCGGATGCGCGATGGCGGCGAGCTGACGCCCGGCAACCACTCACTCTATGGCTACTATGACCGCTTCTGGGAGCCCAACCCGCAGAACCCGGAGCTTTTCGAGGCCCAGCACAAGGACTGGTTCGCACAAGGCTACGAGGGCCGCCCGCCGCAGATGTGCTACACCAACCGGGGACTCATCGAGCAGGTCGCCAAAGACGCTCGGGAGTTCTTCGACACCGGCAAGAAGTACCCCGGTTCACAGGCCGCCGGCGACTTCTTCTGCGTCGAGCCCATGGACAACGCCGCCTTCTGCAAGTGTGACGAGTGTCAGCAGCTCATCGCCGCTACCAGGAGCGACGAGGGCGAGGGCAACTTCACCTGCGGGCGCGACGGGGACTACTTCTTCCACTTCGTCAACGAGGTCGCCAGGGAAGTCCGCAAGACCCATCCCGACAAGTGGATCGTCACCTTGGCCTACATGACCCACGCCTATCCGCCGCGGACCTTCCAGCTCGAGCCCAATGTGGCCGTGCAGTACTGCTTCGCCTGTAACCGTCTACCCTACGCCACCCAGCAGTATGAGAACGAACTGCGGGCTCTGGCCGCCTGGGCCAAGCAGGCGGACGAGCGTCCCATGTACCTGTGGCTCTACTACACGTTCCCGGTGGAGATTGCCGTCAATGGCAACTTTCACGCCTTCCCCGGTTATTTCGCCCACAAGATCGGCGAGCAGATGAAGCTCTTCGCCCGGTATGGCTTTCGCGGCATGTTCCATTGCGGCTACGGCCAGGAAGTCGAGGCCTATATCACCTACAAGCTCATGGATGACCCGTCGCTGGACGTAGACGCCCTGCTGGACGAGTACTTCACCCGCTACTACGGCCCGGCCGCCGAACCTCTGAAACGGATGTACCTGGACATCGAGGCTACCTACTGCGACCCGGCCAACTACGAGCAACCGGCCATGCACCAGAACGTGGACATTGCCTGGGGGCGGCTGGGCACTCCGGAGCGCATGGCGCGATACCAGCAGTGGGTGGAGGAGGCCAAGCGCCTGGCCCAGACGGAGCCCTATCGGCAGCGCGTGGCGTTGTTTGACCTGGCGACCTGGCAGTACATGAAGGCCGGGGCAGACCAGTACCACGCCCGCGCCACGGCGCCGATCCCAGCTATGTCAGCTCCCGCGGTGACCGACAGCGGAGGCGATCCGGCGCGGGTCGCCTGGGACCAGGCGGCCGAGCTGCCGGGCGGCTTCCATGTGCGGGGCAGCGACAAGCCATCACCCCGTCCACTTGCCGGTCGCATCGCCCATGACAACACGCACCTGTATCTGGAATTGACGGATCCATGCGACACGAGCAAGCTGGTGGTCTCGGCAGGGGTCTATCCCTTCGACACCTGGGAGCTGTTCGTAGCGGCGCAGCGGGGCAGGCCCTACCGGCAGTTCGCTGTCGGCCCCACGGGCACGGTGGCGGCGACCACCAACGGCGAGGGGGGCGGCGGCAGCAATGTCGAACTGCTCGACCATGGCATCGTGGCGATTTCGGACACCTCCGTCCCCGACCGCTGGGTAGTGCGCCTGGCGATCCCCCTGCGCAGCCTGCACCAAGACGGGGCGCGGGTCGGCGAGAAGGTGTACCTGAACGTGGTGCGGGTCAGCAGTCCCGCGGTCAACGGCACCGGGGGCCTGGACATTGACGCCTGGGTGCCCTACAGCACCGTGCACGTCCCGGAGCGTCTCGCTGAGGTGACGCTGGATTAAGAGCTGTCAGCGTCTCGGCGTCCAACAACGGGTACCGGAGAAAGGGTTACATCGGCCTCCGCAGCGGCCACGTCTGCTGCCTCTTGCCAGGAAAGGACAGCCAATATGGGCTTCATTGATGCGCATGTGCATGTGTGGACCGATGACTTGAGAGCCTATCCCTTGGCCGAAGGCTTCACGGCCGCCGACATGGCGCCCACGACCTTCCCGCCAGAGGAGCTCCTGGCCCACGCCCGGCCCTGTGGCGTGGATCGCATCGTACTGGTGCAGATGAGCTACTACGGCACCGATAACCGCTACATGACCGACACCATGGCCGCCTTTCCGGGGGTCTTCGGCGGCATCGCGGTCATAGACGAGGCGGCGGAGAAGGTGGAGGCGGAAATGGACCGCCTGCGAGCCCTGGGTGTGCGCGGCTTCCGCATCCGCCCTGACGAAAGCCCTGCCGGCGACTGGCTGGCCGCGCCGGGCTATGACCGCATGTTCGCCCACGCCGCGCGCAACGGCCAGTCCATGTGCTGCCTCATTGACCCCGATGCCTTGCCCGACCTGGAGCGGATGTGCCAGGTCTACCCGGAGACCTCGGTCGTCATTGACCACCTCTGCCGCATCGGTGTTGATGGCACCGTCCGCCCGGCTGACGTGGACGCGCTCTGCGCCATGGCCCGATACCCGCGGGTAAGCGTCAAGGTCTCGGCGTTCTACGCCCTGGGGGCCAGACAGCCGCCGTATACCGACCTGCTGCCGATGATCGGCCAGGTCATGGAAGCCTTTGGGCCGGAGCGGCTCATGTGGGCCACCGACTGCCCTTTCCAGACGGTGCACGGGACGTATGAGGGCAGTCTGGCCCTGGTGCGCGACCACCTGGTGTGCACCCCGGAGGCCCGGGAGTGGCTCTTGTGGCGCACCGCGGAGGGGCTGTTCTTCTGAGATGAGGGTCGTCCCAATCGTGCGGAGAACACAGGGCGTTCTCCTAGGAGCGCTTCTGCCCGTGACCATAGCTGCTGCCGCTATGACCTCCGGCCTCACGGTGGTCCCACCGGGGCCGGTGACCGACCGCATCGCGGTTGAGGCGCGGGTCGGCCTCCGCAATGGCAGCGACGCCAAGCAGGCTGTCCGGGTCAGTGTCTACGTGGATGGGCGACGGCTGACCACGCGCACAGTCACCGTGCCCGCCGGCGGAACAAAGCTGGTCTCGGTCTGGTGGCCGACGACGGGACAGGCGGGAGAGCACTGCCTGTCCTACCGCGTCGAGCAGGAGGGGGCGACCATCGGCCACGGAGACTGGCCCTTGCAGGTGACAGCTTGTGAAACCCCGGCACTGCCGATGTTTCAGGGAGTGTGGCTTGACCTCTGGGGGCTCTCGGCCGGTGTGTATGGCCGCGAAAGCGACGTCACCGAGCAGGACCTGCGGGACATCGTGGACGCCATGCACGGCCTCGGTGTGAACACGATCTTCGTCACGTATGTCGAGGCCCAGGGGCGCTTCTTCTACCCCTCGCGGTTGCGGTTCTTCGACCGCGACCGGCAGCAGGAGACCCAAGGGCAGTGGCCGGAATATGACGCCGTGGGCACGATCCTGGAGCAGGCCGACCGCTGTGGCATGCATGCTCTGCTCGGGCTGGGTCGGGGCGGCGACCTGTACCTCATCCATCATACCGCCGACGCCGCCCGCGTGCAGCGCGCGATCGGCATCAGTCAGCAGGTAGCCGGCGAACTGTGGGACCTTTACGGGCATCACCCCTCGTTCTACGGCTGGTACCTGACCCATGAGGTCAACGACCTGGCTGCGGCGGGGGCGTACTACAACCCGGTCGCCGACTTCTGCCACGCCCTGGCCCCCGACAAGCCGGTCCTGTGTGCCCCGGACGGTAGCCCCATCACCCCGCCCGAGGTGCTGAGACGCAGTCATGTGGACATCTTCGCCTACCAGGACGCCGTGGGGCCGGGGTATGTGCCCTACGAGTACACGTACCAGCCCGAGCGGCGACTGGCGATGCTCGAAGGGATCTACGCGGACTATCAGCGTCGCCACCAGGGCACGGGTAAGCACCTGTGGGCAGACCTCGAGCTGTGGGAGATGGCCGGCCCGGACTATGGCCATGCTTACCCTGCGCCGTGGAGTCGTGTGGCCCGGCAACTGGCGGCCGAGTGCAGATATGTGGAGATGGTCACCGCTTACGAGTGGTCGGGTTTCATGCAGGCGCCGGGCGGGCAGAGGCCGCTGCTGGACACCCGCGCCCGGGAGCTCTTCCAGTCCTATCAGACTTACCTCTGCTCGACGAAGGCCCTGCCGCCCCTGGCAGGGAACTGACGACATGCCAACCGGCAACTAAAGCCGCAAACCCCACTTAGCGAGGCGCAATGTGATGGAACATGGTATCGTTTTCGTGGTCGTGCTGTCTGTTCTCGTGATGCTGCTGGCGGCCCAGGCTCTCCCGGCGGCCACCGAAGACCTGGGCAACGGCTTCGCTCACCACGGCGTGGCGACGCCCATCAGCAACCATCGCGGCACCGTCGCGACTCAGGACGGCGACGGGCGTGACGTGGTGCTGCTCTGGCTCTATGACTGTCGCGGCGGATACGCTCTGCTGATGATTGATGCAGAGACGGGCAAGTCCGAGCAGATCCCCATGCCCTTTCCTCCCGGCGGTGATGGCCCCTACGCATCGGTTCTTTCGAGCCGGAATCGGTTCTACACCCACTTCAACAGCCATTTCTGCGAGTTCGACCCGGTGCAGCGGAAGTTCACCTTCTTCGCCAAGAGCGCTCCGCAGATGGCCATGGGCATGACTGAGGACGACAATGGTGTCATCTGGTCGGTGACCTACCCCCAGAGCGGGGTGTGCTCCTACAACCCCGCCACCGGCGAGTTCAAGGACTACGGCCATGTGTACAAGCAGGACTGGGCCCAGTACCAGCGTGACGTGGCCTGTGATGATCAGGGATGGCTCTACTTCGGCATCGGCAGCACGCGGGGCCAGATCATCGCTTTCGACCCGAAGACGGCCACCGCCACGCCGATCATCCCGGAGGACGAGCGGGTCCAGGGCACCGGGTATGTCTACCGCGACCAAAACGGCAAGGTCTACGGCCACGGCGGCAACAACGAGAAATGGCTGGAGCTCTACCAGGGCCAGGCGACACCCATCCCTGTCCCCGAGCAGCGCGACCCCAAGCCCATCATCACCAGCAGTCAGGGGCTGTTCCACCGGCAGTTCCCCAGTGGCCGGCGACTGGTCGCCTGTGACCTGGTGAACCGCGAGCTGACAACCGAGGACCCGCAGACGGGTGAGAGAAAGACGGTTCCCATCGAGTACACCAGCGAGGGGGCTCACATTATGGGCGTGTGCGCTGCCCCCAATGGCACCATCTGCGGAGGCACCGCTTTCCCGATGCGGTTCTTCAGCTTCGACCCCAGGTCCGACACCTGGGACAACCGCCCGGGGCTGGTACAATGGAATACCACGACCGTGCAGGGGGATCACTTCTTCATTGGCGGATACGGGGGAGGCGTGCTGCTGGAATGGGACCCGTCCAAGCCGTGGGTGGATACCGTCAAGGGCAACCCCGACTGCAATCCGGTCTACCTGACAGATAGCGCACCGGACATCAACCGTCCCTTTGAGCTCTACGCGCATCCCGACGGCAAGACCATCATCCTTGCTGGCGGCCCGGGCTACGGCTACACCGGCGGGGGCATGCTCTTTTGGGACCGGGAGACCAAGCAGCAGGTTCTCCTGAAGCACACCGACCTCCTGGAGAACCACGCCGTCAACAGTGTGGTGGCTCTGCCCGGCGGCAAGCTGCTGTGTGGCAGCACCACTGCACCCGGCACCGGCGGACAGAAGAAGGCCACAGAGGCCGAGCTGTTCATCCTTGACATGGCGACCAAACAGGTGGAGTGGCGGGAAGTCGCTTTCCCAGGGGCCCAAAGCTACAACGACCTCTGCCTGGCGCCCTCGGGGATGGTCTATGGGGTAACCGATTCCCGGCGCTTCTTCGTCTTTGACCCGACTCAGCGCAAGGTCATCCACGAGGTGGACGCCGCTGCCGAACACGGCGCAACCTCCAACCAGCAGGGCCCCCGCATCTTTGTGCAGACACCCAACGGCAGCGTCTACATGATCTTCCAGCGCGGTATGGTGAAGGTGAACCCGGAGACCTACGCTCTGACCATGGTGGCCCAATCGCCCATCGCCTGCAGCATCGGCGGGGACTATCTGGACGGCCGGATCTACTTCGGCAACGGTTCGCACGTCTATAGCTGGCAGGTGCCGGAAGGGGATTAGGAGGAACCGCCGGCCAGCCACGGCGAAGCGCGTCGTCAACCTTGAGGGCGGCAGCTACGGACTACCGGCTGCCGCCCCTAACTTTGCGTCTCCGCAGGCCACTTCTCCGCCCAACGCGGCTCCTCGCCGGCCAGAATCGCGGCGAAATCCAGCAAACACTTCCTGGCGTCCCCCAGCGGATAGTAGAACGCGTCCCAGTTCTCGCTGTCCTCACCATCGTGGTTCGGCAGAACGTAGTCAAACGCCGGGGCATAGGCCAACTCGTCGTAGGCGGCGCCGCAGCGGGCCTCGATGTCCTCCAGGTCGGGCGCCGACAGGACGCCCTTCTGCTTCTGCGTGCGGCGCAGCAGCTTGCGGCGCATGACATCGGTCACGAGCTTCCGGACGTCCGCTCCAGGTTCACTGCGCAGGAATCTCAGCTCCTCCAGCGACACCGGCGACAGGAAGCAGCCTACGCGCGGCACGTCGGCCAGTTCGGGCGCCTGCATCAGCGCGCTGGCGATGTAGGGGTTGCCCTCGAAGAAGGGGTCCAGTCCCTGCTCCAGCCAACCGCTCACCTGCGCCAGTTCCAGGGCCTGCAGGTCGCGCCGTACCGGCAGAACGATGTGACCCGGCCGCTGCCGCAGGTCCTCGATGAAAGCCCGCGGCCGGAAGTGGTAGGCCACGCCGTCCACCTCGCCCGGCCGGGGCGCGCGGTCGTTGTACAGCACCAGCGGCCGTAGCTGCTGGGCAAGGTTCGGGTGGAAACGCTGCAGGGCCTGCAAGAGCGGGCTCTTGCCGACACAGGACGGACCGGACAGGATGACGAGTCTCGCCATGGCCCCACCTCCCCTGGGAGCTGTGATGACGGGTCTCATCGTTCGCTAGTCAGGTGAGGTCTCCTGCCAGCAGGCTTGCCTTTTCGGGGGTTTTTGTGTACCTTGAGAGGGTACTTTCCACAGGCTGGTGGCATACGACCGGCGCCACCAGCCGCTTCTCTATAGCTCCCTGGTGAGCCGCCTGTGTATCTACGCAGACTCGAGATGCGAGGGTTTAAGACCTTCGCCGACAAGACGGAGATGAGCTTCGGCCCGGGCATCACAGCCATTGTCGGCCCCAATGGGGTCGGCAAGAGCAATGTCACCGATGCCATCCTGTGGGCACTGGGCGAGCAAAGCGCCCGCACGCTGCGCACCGAGACCCTCCAGGACGTGGTCTTTGCCGGCTCCGAGCGGCGTCGGCCCCTCAACATGGCCGAGGTCTCGGTCGTCCTGGACAACAGTGACCATGCCCTGCACACGGATTTCAGCGAAGTCGTCATCACCCGCCGCGTCTTTCGCGATGGCAATAGCGAGTATCTGATCAACAATGCCCCATGCCGGCTGAAGGACATCCGGGAGCTGCTCCTGGACACGGGTGTGGGCCCCAGGGCCTACTCAGTGGTGGGCCAGGGTGAGATTGACGCCATTCTGAGCATCCGCTCCGAAGACCGCCGAGAACTCCTCGAGGAGGTTGCCGGCGTCCGCAAGTATCGCGTGCGCCGGAGTGAGGCCGAGCGGAAACTCGAGGCTACCGAGATCAACCTGACGCGTGTCTCGGACATCGTACACGAATTACGCAGCCAGCGTGAGCCGCTGGAAGAGATGGCTCAGGCCGCGCGCATCTACAAGCATCTCGACGAGAAGCTGCGGCAGGTCGAGCTCTACCTGTTGGGCGCGGACTACCGTCGTCAGGCCGAGAAGCGCGGGCAGTTGGCTAACGAGGTGGCTATTGCCCAGGCTGATCTGCAGGCAACCCGCAATCGCCTCTCCGAAGTCGACGCCGAGCACCAGAAGCTCGCGGCAGCCATCGTCCAACTCGAGACAGAGCTGGAGAAGGTTCGCCTCGAGGCCCTGCGCCTGCAGCGCGAGGCGGCGGAGGAGCGCGAGCGCCGGGCCGTCAACCAGGAGCGGCTGCGTACGCTGCAGTCGCGCCAGGAGCTACTGGCCACCGAACTGCAGCAGATGGCGGCCCGCGAGGCCTCGCAGGTCCAGCAGTTGGAGGCACTGCAGCAGGAGCAGCAGGCCCTTGCAGCTCGCCTGGACAGTGAGCAGACCGTGCTCCGTGAACAGCAGCAGGCGTATGAGGCCCGCCTCCGCGCCGTCCGTGAACACCAGCAGCGAGCCAGTGAGCTCGAGGAGCAGCGGGTCAAGTCCTTGCAGAGCGTGGCTCGGCTGGAGAACGAGGCCGCGGCTCTGGCCAGCCTCGAGGCCGATCTGACCGAGCGCATCGGTCGGCTGCGGAGCCAGCAGGAGCAACTCACCGCGCGGCAGCAAAGCATCGAGGCGGCGCTGGAGGCTGGCCAGGCGGCGCTGGACGAGTTGCGGGGAACGGTCGAAGCAACCACTCGCCAGGTGGCGGCCCATGAAGCCGATGTCACCAAGATCCAGGCCGTTATCCACGAGCAGAACGCCAAACGTAACCTCCTGTCCGAAGCCATCAGCCGACTGGAGTCGCGTCGCACGGTACTGGCGGAGTTGCGTGACAGCTATGAAGGGTACTCCGAGGGCACCCGCAACCTGATGGCCGCCGCGGCCGAGGGCAAGCTGCAGGGGCTGCGGGGGGTACTAGGTGAGATGCTGGAGGTGCCGGAGCGCTTTGAGACTGCCATCGAGGCCGCGCTGGGAGACAAGCTCCAGTGGGTCCTGGCTAACAGCTCCGATGATGCCCTTAGAGCAATCGAGTACTTGCGCGAGCACGGTCTGGGCCGTGCCGCCCTTTTCCCCTTGACGAGCCTGGTCCGCTCCTCCGCCGAGACCCCTAACCTCAGTGGCACGCGCGGTGGTTGCCTGGGAGTAGCCGGGAAGCTGATCGGGGTGTCGCGTCCGCTTGCCCCCGCGCTGGAACCCATCCTCAACCGCATCATCATCTGCGAGGACCTTGCCAGCGCCCTGGAGGTCTACAAGCGCTTCGGCGCCCGGTTTGTCGTGGTCACTCTCGCTGGTGAGGTCATTGAGCCTCAGGGCGTACTCCGCGGCGGCGTACTGGAGGGTGGCGCCAGTCAGGGATTCAGCCGTCAGCGCGAACTCGACGCCCTCGAGCATCGCATCGAGGAGCTGCGCACCTGGCTGGGGCGGATGTTCCGGATTGACGAGCAGCTTGAGGAGTTGCTGGCCCAGGCGCGTGCCGAACACGGCAGCGCCAACGCTGCGCTCACCACTCTTCGCGACGACCTCGTTCAGCGCGAGGCTGAACTGCGGCACCAGCAGGACCAGGGCCGGGCTGCCGCCGAGGCTTCTGCGGAGATTGACGGCGAGGTGGCCCGGCTGCAGAAGCAGTTGGAGGAGGCCGCGCAGCGACAGCGGTCAGCCCTGGCCCAAGGGGAGCAACTGCGGTCTCGGCTCGGAGAGTTGGAGGCGGCCATTGAGGCTGCCCGGCGCGAGGTCGGTACCAGCGCCGAGCGTGAGGAACTGCGCCAGGCCCTGACACAGCGGCAGGTGACCGTGGCCGAGCTTCGCCAACGGCTTGCCGGTAGCCAGGAGCTCTGTACGCGCGCGGAGCAAGACCTGTCGCAGACACGCCAGCAGCTAGCTGCGGCGCGGAGCGAAGCTGCCCACATCGTCGAGGAGATTGCCCGCCTGCAGGAGGCCCTGACCTCTCTCGGTGGCGATGGCGCCGACCAACTGGCCCGCGCAACCGAGCTGGAAGACCAGGCCGCTGACAAGGCCGCGGCCCTGATGCGCCTCCGCGACCAGGCTGCCGAGGCCGATGCCAAGCGCCGGGAACTTACCCGGATCCAGGATGATCAGACGCAACGCCTTCATGCTACCGACCTGTCCCTCACCCGCGCCGAGGCACAGTTGCAGGCCATCGCCGAACGCCTGGCCGACACCTACGACACAACACCGGAGGCCGCAGCGGAGCTCACCCTCCAAGACATGTCCGAGACGGAGGCGCGACGGCAAGCGGGTCAACTGCGGGCCGAGATGCGACGGCTGGGGAACGTCAACCTCAGCTCCATTGACGAGTGCGAGCGACTCAAGGCGCGGGAGGAGTTCCTGGAGAGCCAGCGTGGAGACCTGCTGCAGGCCAAGGCTGACTTGCTGCAAGTCATCCACGAGATGGATGAGGCGGCCAAGGAGGCTTTCCTGGAGACCTTCCACAAGGTGGCCATTGAGTTCGATACGCTGTTCAAGAAGCTGTTTGAGGGCGGCCAGACCGAGTTGCGGCTGACCGACGAAGCGGACCCGCTCAACGCCGGCGTCGAGGTCATCGTCACCCCTCCGGGCAAACGACAGCAGAACCTCTTGCTGCTATCGGGCGGCGAGCGAGCCATGACTGCACTGGCGCTGCTGTTTGCCCTCCTGCGCGTCAAGCCCAGTCCCTTCTGCGTCATGGACGAGATTGACGCGGCTTTGGATGCGGCCAACACCGACCGCTTTGGTGACATGGTCCGCGAGTTTGCGACGCGAAGCCAGTTTATCCTCATCACGCACAACCCGCGCACAATGGAGAAGGTCGACGTGCTGCACGGCATCACCATGCAGGAGCCGGGCGTCAGCAAGCTCATCTCCGTGCAGCTTGAGGAGGCCCAGCGCGAGGCCCAACAGCGCGCCACGGCCCAGGAAGTCGAGGCGTAGAGACGAAAGGCAGGCACAGACGTTGCTGAAGTTTCTGGAAAAAGTAGGCAAGGTGCTGCGGGGGCGCAGCATCATTGATGACGATCTGCTGGAGGATTTGGAGGAGGCTCTGATACAAGCCGATGTCAGCGTTGGTCTGGCGGTCAAGCTGACCCAGGAACTGGCCGAACGGGCCGAGCGGGAGCATGTCACGGACCCTGAGGCCCTGGCCGACCTGCTGCGCAAGCGTGTCATGCGCATGCTCAGCCAATGGGATACCACACTGCATACTGGCACGACAGCGCCCACCACCTTCCTGGTGCTCGGTGTCAATGGTGTCGGAAAGACCACCAGCATCGCCAAGATCGCCCACTGGTACCACAGTGCGGGCAACAAGGTGATGATGGTGGCCGCCGACACCTTCCGCGCGGCGGCGATTGACCAGTTGCAGGTCTGGGCGGAGCGAGTGGGCTGTGACCTGGTTCGCCAGCAGCCCAATGCTGATCCGGCAGCGGTCGCCTTCGACGCCCTACAGGCGGCCAAGACCCGTGGCACGCAACTGGTCATCATTGACACCGCTGGGCGCCTGCACACCAAGGTCAACCTGATGGAGGAGCTGCGCAAGATCAACCGCGTGGTCGAGAGAGAACTGGGGCGCCCCGCCGATGAACGTCTCCTCATCATGGATGCCACCACCGGCCAGAATGGGCTCAATCAGGCCCGGCAGTTCCACGAGGCCGTGGGTGTCACTGGCATCATGCTGACCAAACTCGACAGCACGGCCAAGGGCGGCATCGTGCTGACCATTGCCGATGAACTGGGCATCCCCATCAAGCTTGTCGGCGTGGGTGAGAAACTGCACGATCTGCAACTTTTCTCCGCTCAGGAGTTCGCCAACTCGCTGTTTTGAGTGACATCGTTCCCGCCCGTGGGAGGTGCATGATGGAGGACCTGACCCGGCTGGCCGTGGAGACCGCGCAAGCGGCCGGGGCGTCGTACGCCGACGCCCGCCTTGTGCGCAGCCGCGAGGAGCAGGTGAGCGTCAAGAGCGGGGCGGTCCAGGGCCTGGAGGTGCATGCGGGCCAGGGCATCGGTGTCCGCGTGATTGCTGATGGGGCCTGGGGCTTTGCCAGCACCACGGCCACCACGCCCGAGGCGGTGGCCCAGACGGCGCGTCTGGCCGTCCGCATCGCCCGCGCCAGCGCTACCACCAAGCGACAGGACCTGCGTCTCTCGGAGGTGGAGCCGGCGCGTGCCCGTGTGCGGCACACCGCCCGCCAGGATCCCTTCGCCGTCCCCCTGGAGGAGCGCATCGCTCTGTTGCTGGACTGCGATCAGGCTATGGCCGTCGAGGAGCGCATCAAGGTCCGTGAGGGCTTCATCCGGCTCGTGCGCGAGGAGAAGCACTTCGCCAGCTCCGAGGGCGCCGACATCTACCAGGAACGCATTGAGACAGGCGCTGGCATTGAGGCCCGCGCTGTGGCCCCGGACGGCTCTGATACCCAGGTGCGCTCCTACCCGTCCTCACACGGCGGCAACATGGGAACGCGGGGATGGGAGATCGTGGAGGAGATGGACCTGCTCGGAAACGCCGAACGCGTGGGGCGCGAGGCGGCCGAGCTTCTGGATGCCCCCCATTGCCCGGCTGGCGTCAAGGACATCATTCTTGAGGGTTCCCAACTGGCGCTGCAAGTGCATGAGTCCTGCGGACACCCCATCGAGCTGGACCGGGTCCTGGGCATGGAGGCCAGTTTCGCCGGCACGAGCTTCCTCACCCCCGAGAAGCTCGGCAACTTCCGTTACGGTTCCGAGGCCGTCAACATCACCGCCGACGCAACGGTGCCCGGCGGCCTGGGAAGCTTCGCCTATGACGACGAGGGCGTGCCCGGGCAGCGTACACCCATCGTCACCGAGGGCCTCTTTGTGGGCTACCTGAGCTCCCGGGAGACTGCGCCGATCGTGGGGCTTAGCAGCAGCGGCACCATGCGAGCCGATGGCCCGCACCGCATCCCGCTGATCCGCATGACCAATATCAACCTCGAACCGGGGGATTGGTCGCTGGACGAGATGATTGCCGACACCCAGGACGGTCTGTTCCTGCTCACGAACACCTCCTGGAGCATTGACGACAAACGTCTCAACTTCCAGTTCGGTACTCAGCTAGCCTACGAGATCATGGGCGGAAGCCTAGGTCGAGTGCTCAAGAATGCGACCTACAACGGCATCACTCCGGAGTTCTGGAGAGCCTGTGACGCGGTGGGCCACCGGGCCGAGTGGATCATGTGGGGAGTGCCCAACTGCGGCAAGGGCGAGCCAATGCAGAGTGCCCACGTCGGCCATGGGGCCTCCTCCGCCCGCTTCCGCAACGTGCGGGTCGGGGTCATGGAGGAGTGAGCGCGCTGGGACACCAACTGCGGCCCGGCGTCCGGAGTAACGACGCCTCTCAGGGCAAGAGGTGTTGACCATCGCAACAAGGGTGAGTGACATGGACCGCGAGCAGGCTATGGAGATGGCGCAAGTCGTGCTGGAAGCCAGTGAAGCCGACCAGACTGAGGTCATCCTGAGCGCTTCACAGTCGGCCCTGACTCGCTTTGCCAACAACGCCATCCATCAGAACGTGGCCGAAACTGTGGTTCAGGCCAGCGTCCGAGCGGTTGTCGGCAAGCGCGTGGGGGTCGTCACGGGCAGCGATCTGTCGCCCGAGGGGCTGCGGCAGCTCGCCCGGGACGCCCGCGACCTGGCGCGGGTGTCCGCTCCCGACGAGGACTTCGTCTCGCTGCCGGGTCCCGTGCCCTATTCCGGCGAGACCGACTTCGCCGATCCGGCGACCGCCGATTTCACTCCTGAAGGCCGGGCCGAGGGCGTCCGCCTGGCAATCCTCGCCGCTGAGAGCCAGGGGCTTACCGCCGCTGGGGCCTTCTCTACAGGCTGGAGCAGCACCACCGTGGCCAACTCGCTGGGTGTGGCCACTTACCAGTGCCGGACGCAAGCGGAGCTCAGCGTGGTGGTCGCCGGGTCCGACAGCTCCGGCTACGCCCGCACGGCAGCGGCCCAGGTGAGTGACATTGATGCCGCCGCGCTGGGAGAGACCGCGACCCAGAAATGCCTGACATCCCGTCACCCCCAGGAGGTCGAACCGGGCGACTATACCGTGATCCTCGAGCCGGAAGCCGTCGGGGATATGATCATGATGCTGAGCATGTACGACCTTGGCGCCCTGGCGGTCCAGGAGGGGCGGTCCTTCATGGCCGGACAGATGGGCCAGAGGGTGTGCGGGACGAACATCAGCATCTGGGACGACGGGCACGACCCGCGGGGTCTGCGCATGGCCTACGACTTCGAGGGTGTGCCGAAACAGCGGGTGAACCTCATCACCGACGGGGTGGCCGCAGGCGTGGTGTGGGACTCTTATACCGCTCAGCGTGAGGGCCGGTCGTCCACCGGCCACGCCCTGCCCGCACCCAACCACTGGGGGCCGGTCCCGATTAACGTCTTTGTCGCCACGGGCGACAGCAGCCTGGGAGAGATGATCGCCAACACCGAGTACGGCCTGCTGGTGACGCGCTTCCATTACACCAACATGATCCACCCCATCAGGACGGTGTTCACCGGCATGACCCGCGATGGCACGTTCCTCATCAGGGACGGCCGCATCGCGGCGGGCCTCAAGAATCTCCGCTTCACCCAAAGCATACTGGAGGCATTGTCCGGGGTCTCCGCCATCGCCCGTGAGGGGCAGCTCACCGACTACGTCTGGTGCCCGGCTATGAAGCTGGATGCCTTCAGCTTCAGCAGCGCCACCGAGTTCTGAGACAGCGGGATCAGGGCTCTCTCTGCCGCCCGCTGGATCGCGCCTGTGCCCACTGCCGCACCTCGGCGTACCGGGCCATGGCGGAAACGCTGGCCGCCACCGCCAGGGCTGCCTCATCCTGGTGGGCCGCCCATAGCTCCTGCACCAGCCCCATGAGCGCCTGGGGTGTGAGCCCCCCCTCCGCGCACAGCTCGCATAGGCGACGGGTGGTCTTGGCCGGGTCGTGCCCCCCGATCAGCGCCTGGGCGTAGTGCCAGGCTGCCTCCTCTTTGCGCGCGCCACCGCGGAGGGCCTCAGCGCACACGAAGTGCGCCTGAGGCTTCAAACTCCCTGGCGTCTCTGGCAGCAGCGCTTCGGACCGAAGCGCCGCCTCCACGTACCGCTGTGTGGCGAGGAGACACTCAACCTCCTCCAGACACAGGAGCGCGCTCCGCGGCTGTGGGTCGAGCTTCGCGAGCCAGTCCAGGGCCTCGGCGGCTCGTCCCTCGTGGCGCTGCAACCGCAGCAGACCCGCTGCGGTTGGCGCTGGCTGGTGGGGTGTTGTGACTGGCGCCGTCAGCCAGGCCACCCCCCGGGCGTAGCTGCGGGTGGCGATACACATATCGGCGATTGCCAGGTAGTAGTCCTCCGTGCCCGGGCGGGACAGGAAGAGCACCGCCGCCGCGCGCGCGGCCTGCGCGGTGGCGTCGGTGGGCTCCGGACCCGCCAGGTCGGCCGGCGGACGCGCGCCCGTCAGAAGGGCATACGCCTCGGCTCCCTGGCGCTCGGCGTCAGCCAGTCGCGACAGCAGGCTCAGCAGTTCGCCGTAACGCTCATCCGCCAGCAGCGCCGCACACAGGCCCGTCTGCGCCGCAGGCCCATGGACGGGGTCCTTGACCAGACTCTCATAGTACCTGGCCGCTTCCCTCAGTCGTCCGGCGGCGGCCAGCTCTCGCGCTGCGTACAGTTCCCAGAGGCTTTGGTTCGGCCGGGACGTTACCAGCTCCAGCAGGCCGGCTGCAGACCGGGCGGTGCCGCCAAGGGCCCGGTAGGTATTGACCAGCGCCCTCAGCGCGACCTCGTTGGTCGGCTCTGATTCGACAAAGCGGCGAAACAGTCCAGCCGCCGCCTCCAGTCTCCCGACGCGAGCCGCGGCCCCCTGCAGAGCCAGTGCCATCTCGGCGTTGTCCGGCGCAGCGCTGTAGCTTCCTCGCAGCAAGTCATAGCTCTGCGACCAGGCGCCACGCAGTTGCAGGACCCGGGCGAGGCTAAGCAGTGCCGCCGGGTGTCGCGGGTCGCTTTGCAGTATCTCGCGCAGCACGGCCTCGGCCTCGGAGAGACACCCCGCCTCTGTCAGCGCCTGGGCACCCAGCACGCGGTCCGCCAGCGCGAGATCTCCTCGCTCCAACTGCTTTCTGGCCAGACCTGCGCCCTCAATGGTTTCCCCAAGCGTCGCCAGCAACATAGCCACCCGCAGGGCGATGTTCGGATGATCGGGCGCCGTCCGCTCCAGGTCCCGCAGCCGGCGCAACGCCCAGTCCCGGCCTCCCAGCTCACGCACCAACTCCACCTCGTCCAGCGCCGCCTGCGCGTCGCCCGCCCGCTGCAGTTCATGGTACTGGATGATGGCTGTCGCCCGGTCGCCGCATTGCAGAGCCTGCTGGGCGAGGAGCCGACGATGTTCCGCCGAGGCCGGCTCCAGAGCCACCAGCAACGAGAGATAGCGGTTGCTTAGCTCCCACTCCTGACACTCCGCAGCGAGTGTGGCCATTCGCAGCAGCGTCTCGGCCGAGAGCTGGGTCAGCTCCGAGGCCCGACCATAGGCATGGAGCGCTCGGCGCACATCACCGGTCTGGGTGAGAGCGGTCGCCAACTGCAGGTGATAGCTGGGGTTGCTCGGGGCCAGGGAAACCAGTCGTTCGAAGGCCGCCACCGCCGAGGCGGCACGCCCCAGCGCCAGTTCGACTTCACCCCACTGCCTCAGCAACTCACGGTCGTCAGGTCGCTCCCGCAAGGCGGCCTGCACGTGGGGCAAAGCCCGACCGGCCTGGCCGGTCTGCAGGTAAAGGGCGATGACATGTCGCCGCAGGGCGAGAGTCGGGGGAGACAGCCGCAGCACCTGCTCATAGCACTGCAGCGCCTCGCTGGGGAGATTGAGGGCCTCGTAGGTTGTGGCCAGTAGCCGCCACAGCTCCAGCGTCTCGGGGTGGCGCCCGAGTGCTGGCTTGAGCAGCAGTTCAGCCTGCAGGGGCTGCCCGTGCTTCAGCGCTAGCTCCGCCGCCTCCTGGGTGAGCTTCGCGTCACCCGGACGCAGCGTGAGCAGCTTCCGGTACCAGTAAGCAGCCTTCTCGTAGTTGGGGATACGGGCGTAGGTCCGCGCCAGCGCCGCCATCGCCTTGGCGTCAGCAGGCGCGGCGAGGTGTGCGCGGAAGTAGGCTTCGGTGGCCGCCGTCAGGTGGCCGGCCGCGGCCTGGGCCTGCCCCAGGCGGTACTGCACGTTGGCATCACGAGGGTTTGCTGCGGCCTCGGCCGCCAGTTGCGCCAGGGACTGTGGCCAGGCTGCCCCGGCCAGCAACCCCAGCGCGAGAATCCACGGCCCGGCGCATCTCATGCCCATCCCTCGGGGCGGCTACCGCTGGCCATAGACCTCGTCGGGGTCCACCTCCGGCTCACAGGTCGCAACCCACTCGCCGTCGCGAAGCTCGTAGAAGAAGCAGCCGCGCCGGCCCGTGTGGCAGGCCACACCGATCTGTTCAACCCCCACCAGGAGGGCGTCCTTGTCGCAGTCGGTCCGCAGCCACTTCACCTTCTGCAGATGGCCCGAAGTCTCGCCCTTGACCCACAGCTTCTGGCGCGAACGGCTCCAGTAGGTGGCGTTTCCCGTCTCCAGTGTGGCTGCCAGTGATTCGCGGTTCATGTACGCCAGCATCAACACCTCGCCGGTCGCGTGGTCACAGGCGATGGCGGGAATGAGGCCCTGGTCGTCAAACTTGAGGTTGTCAGCAATCGCCATGGTATCGCCTCAGAACAGGGTTCAGCCGCGGCCTAAAGCCGCATCGTAATGCCTCGCGCCGCCAGTTCCTGCTTCACGGTCTGCACCGTCGTCTCGCCGAAGTGGAAGATGCTGGCGGCCAGGACCGCATCGGCCTTCCCGAGCGTCAGGGCCTCGTACAGGTGGTCCACCGTCCCGGCACCACCGGAAGCGATGACCGGGATGCTGGCCCGCTCCGAGATGCGGCGCAGCAGCTCGATATCATACCCCGCCTTGGTGCCGTCGGCGTCCATGCTGGTTACCAGCAGCTCCCCTGCGCCTCTTTCCTCTGCCTCGGCAGCCCATGCCAGGGCATCAACCGTCGTTGGCCTGTGGCCTCCATGGGTGTAGACGACCCATTCGATCTCCTCGTCGGGCGCATAGCCGAGGTTGCTGTCATCACGGCCCTCGCGCGGCACGCGCTTGGCGTCAATGGCCACCACGATGCACTGGCTGCCGAACCGTTCGGCGCCCTTGTTCACGAGGTCCGGGTCCTGGATGGCCGCGGTCATGATCGAGGTCTTGTCCGCGCCCGCCTTCAGGATCTCGCGGATGTCCTCAACCGTCCGCACGCCGCCGCCCACCGTGAAGGGGATGAACACCTGTTCGGCCACGCGCCGCACGATGTCCAGCATAATGTCGCGGTGGTCCAGGGAGGCGGTGATGTCCAAGAAGACTAGTTCGTCCGCTCCCTGGCGGTCATAGTTGGCGGCCTGCTCCACCGGGTCGCCGGCGTCCACGTGGTCGAAGTACTTGACCCCCTTGACCACTCGGCCACCAGTGACGTCCAGACAGGGGATAATGCGCTTGGCTAACATATAGGTTCCTCAACAGGAGGGGCCAACCACTACCTCGCTGCTGCAATCGCTTCCTTGAGGTCCAGCGTCCCCTCGTAGATCGCCTTGCCGGTAATGACCCCAATGACACCCAGGGGTTCGAGAGCCTTCAAGGCGATGACATCCTGTAACCGGCTCACACCGCCGCTGGCGATGATTTCGACGTTCACGGCCTCCGCGATGGCGCGGAGGCTCCACAAATTCGGCCCGACCATCATGCCGTCGGTGGCGATGTCGGTGCAGATCAGGCGCCGCACCCCGATGCCCTCCATTTGCCGCGCCAGGTCCAGCGCGGCGACATCCGACGTCTCGACCCAGCCGCTCACCGCCACCCGTCCGTCGCGGGCGTCCAGGCCGACGATGACCCTTTCACCGAACGCTGCTACCGCTTCCTTGACGGCCTCCGGGTCGCGCAGGGCGCTGGTTCCCATGATGGCCCAGCGAACGCCCAGGTCCAGGACCCGCTGCACGTCCGCCACCGTCCGCAACCCGCCCCCCAGCTCCACCGGGATGCTGACCGCCCCCACGACCGCCTCGATGGCGGGCAGGTTGGCGGACTGCCCGGTCATGGCGCCATCGAGGTCCACGACATGCAGGATCTCCGCGCCCTGGTCCTCCCAGTGTCGCGCCATGGCCGCCGGGTCGTCGCCGTAGACGGTGCGCTGGTTCATGTCGCCTTGGCGCAGGCGCACGCACTTGCCGTCGGCCAGATCTATGGCGGGAATCACAATCATTGCGCTGCCTCGACCAGGTGCCGGAAGTTTTCCAGCACATGGAGTCCCACTGCCGCGCTCTTCTCCGGGTGCCACTGGCTCGCAAACAGATTGCCCCGCCGCACCGCCGAGACGAAATCGTAGCCGTAGTTGGTCACTGTCGCGGTCAATGTCTCATCGGCAGGCTCCGGGTAGAAGGAATGCACGAAGTAGACCCAGGAGCCGTCGGCGATGCCCCGAAGCTGTGGGCAATCCTGACGGACTGCGATCTGGTTCCAGCCGATCTGCGGCACTTTCAGGTCGTGCCTGAAGCGCACAACCTTGCCCGGCAGAAGGCCCAGACCCGGTAGCTTGCCCTCCTCGCTGGACTCAAACAACACCTGCAGCCCCAGGCAGATGCCCAGGAAAGGCTTGTCGGCGGCCACGGCCGCCTCGATGGCGGGGATGACTCCGGCGGCCTTGAGGTTGATCATGCAGTCGTCGAAGGCGCCGACGCCCGGCAGCACGACGCCCGCCGCCTCGCGGATGACGCCCGCGTCGGCGGTCACCCGCACTTCGCAGCCGACCTTCACCAGCGCCTTCTCAACGCTGCCCAGGTTGCCCATCCCATAGTCAATCAATGCAATCATCGCTGCGGTATCTGCTTTCCCGATGGGATCTCTCCGGTAGGCGGGCGGGGCTTCGCCCGGCAACGGCTACAACACGCCCTTGGTACTCGGCACCTGCCCCGCCTGGCGTTCATCCGCCTCGACCGCCATGCGCAGGGCGCGGCCCAGCGACTTGAAGGCTGATTCGGCAATGTGGTGGCTGTTGCGGCCCGCCTGTTGCCACAGGTGCAGCGTCATCGCCGCGTTCGCAGCCAGAGCGCGGAAGAACTCCAGGAAGAGCTCCGTATCAAACCCGCCGACCTTCTGCGTCGGGAAGCTCAGGCCATATTCCAGATGGCTGCGGCCCGACAGGTCCAGGGCCACACCCACCAGCGCCTCGTCCAGCGGGCAGAGCGCATGCCCGAAGCGGCCAATGCCTCGCTTGTCGCCCACTGCCTGGGCCAGCGCCTGCCCCAGCACGATGCCCACATCCTCGACCAGATGGTGGTCATCCACATGCTGATCGCCGCTGGCCTTGATGGTCAGGTCCAGCAGGCCGTGACGCGCAATGTGGCTCAGCATGTGGTCGAAAAAGCCCGCGCCGGTGGCGATGTCGGAGCGGCCCGTGCCGTCGAGGTTCAGAGTCAGCTCGATACGGGTTTCCTTGGTCTCGCGCTGGACCGTCGCCATACGGTCAGTCATGTTACGGTCTCCTTCGCACCGGGTAGGACAGGCACTCTGTATCCCTGACCGTCGTCGGACAGGATGCCCGATCCGGGCGACTAGCTTCCTCTCGTCAAGCGCTTCCTGACTGCCTCGGCGTGAGCAACAAGGCCCTCGCCTTCCGCCAGCAGCACCACGTCGGGCCCCAGGCGCTGGAGGCCCCGCTCATCAGCGTAGACCACCGAGGTGCGCTTGATGAAGTCCTCCACACTCAGCGGCGAGGAGAACCGCGCGGTTCCGTTGGTGGGCAGGACGTGACTCGGCCCCGCGGCGTAGTCAGCCAGCGGCACAGTGGTCCGATGTCCCAGGCAGACGCAGCCGGCGTTCTCGACGTCCGCGAGGAGCGACAGCGGGTCGGCCACCGTCAGCTCCAGATGCTCGGGCGCGATGTCGTTGCTGATCTCGACCGCCTGGGCCAGGTCGCGGACGATGGCGATGACGCCGTACTCGCCCAGTGACTTGCCGGTGAGCTCCAAGCGCGGCAGGCGCTCCAGTTGCGCATAGGCCTCGTCGCGCACCGCAGCCGCCAGCTTCGCGTCGGGTGTCAGCAGGATAACCAGGTTGTCTCCGGTGTGTTCGGCCTGGGACAGCAGATCGGCGGCGACAAGACGCGGGTCGGCGCCGCCGTCGGCGATGATCAGGGACTCACTGGGTCCGGGCAGGGACTCGATGCCGACGGTCCCGTAGACCAGTTTCTTGGCCATGATGACATACGGGTTGCCGGGCCCGACAATCTTGTGGACGGGCTCGATGGTGTCGGTGCCGTAGGCCAAAGCGGCGATAGCCTGGGCCCCGCCCATGCGGTAGATCTCGTCAATGCCGCACTCGGCGGCGGCGACCAGCATCGTCGGGTGCAGCCGTCCGTCACGCTGCGGCGCACTGGCCAGCACCAACCGCTCCACGCCAGCCACGTGGGCCGGAACCGCGCACATCGCCAGTGTGGAGGGCAGGGGCGCCTTGGCGGCCGGCACATAGATGCCCGCCGAGGCCAGGGGCGTCACCTTCTGCCCCAGCCACAGCCCCTCGAAGCTGTCCAGCCACGAGCCGGGACGCAAGCGCTCATGGAAAGCGTAGATGTTCTCCTTGGCATGGCGGAAGGCGCCGACCCACTCCGGGCTGACCTCGCCGTAGGCCGCCTCGATCTCCCGGGGCCGCACGCGCAGGTCCTCCACGGTCAGCGTCGGGCAGTCAAACTGCCGCGTGTACTCCACAACCGCGCGGTCGCCCTCTTCCCGGACCCGCTCGATGATCTCGCGCGTGGTCCGTTCGACCTCGGGTGACAGGTCATCCAGCGAGCGCTGTCGCAAGGCCTCCAGCAGGGCTGAGGACTGGGTCCGGACGTCAATGATCTCCAGCCTTGTCTCTTCCATTCGCGATGCCCCTGCGACGGTCTGCCGCGCCGTCAGCGCGGCGTCGGCGGGGTGTCCTCTTCGTAGACCCAGGTGATCCCCGCGAGCCGCTTGGCGGCCTTGACGAGTTCGGGACTGCCCTTGACCTGAAGGGACCTTCCCAGCTTCACGACGCGCCGGTTACCGTTCTCCACAAAAACGATCGCCACCGGCTGCTTCCCGGGGTGCTGCCCCAGGACGGTTGCCAGGGCGGGTAACGTGTCCGCGTCGGCCTGGCTTAAGTCGACCTCAAAGCAGACCCAGGGTCCCTGGGGTGCCTCCGGGTCGAAAGCCTGGCGTAGCATGGCTGTCTGACTGGCCGCGGCCAAGCTAGCCTCGGCCTCGGCACGCCTCTTGTCCGACGCGGAGCGGGCTTTGTCAATCGGGATGATGCGGTTTGCCAGGAGCTTTGGCTTGTGGCGCTCGGTCCCCGGGTCACCACCGTTGTCCGCGCCATTGCGCCCCCGTGACCCGAACTCCAGTTCCGCGTCCACGACCACTACCGCGTCCTTCACCAGCCCTTCAGCGCACTTCCCGTAGGTCTTCGGGAAGACCACCACTTCGACAGACTCGGCGAGCCCCTGCAGGGTGACGAAGGCCATCGGCTCGCCACCACGGGTCGTGTGGGGCTTCACCTCCGCGACCATCCCTCCCACCAGCAGTGATGCCTTCTCGGAATGGAGTGGCAGATCTTCGATGCTGGCCGTCGTGCACTTGCGCAGCTTGTCCTGCACCCGCAACAGCGGATGATCGGATAGATAGAGCCCCAGCAACTCTCGTTCGAGCTCGAGTCGCTCCTCGGCCGGCATCGGGGGCACGTTGGGCAGTGTCGCAGCCGTCTCCGCGATGCCTTCTTCCATCAGATCGTCAAACAGTGAGTTTTGGCCCCGAGCCGCATCCTCCTGCTGCTTCTGCGCCGCGCCGTAGGCGCTGTCCAGTGCCGCCAGGAGCGCGTTGCGCTCACCCAGGTCGTCCATGGCGCCGGCCTGGATCAGGGTGCGCAACGCTGCTTTGGGCACCCCGTGTGGCACCATGCGCCGACACAGGTCATGGAGACTGGCGAACTTGCCTCCGCTCTCCCGCTCAGCGACAATCTGGTGCGCCGATGTGAGGCCGAAGTTCTTGATGGCCCCCAGACCGAACACCACCTCGCCGGCTTTGACCGAGAACTCGGCCTCGCTGAGGTTGACTGACGGAGGCCGTACTGCCAACCCCAGCCGGGCGCACTCCAGGACGTACTTGGCCACCTCTGCCGTGTTGTCCATGACCGTGGAGAGCTGGCCGGCCAGAAACTCCGCGGGGTAGTTCGCCTTCAGGTAAGCGGTCCAGTAGGCCACCAGGCCATAAGCCGCGCTGTGGGACTTGTTGAAGCCGTAGTTTGAGAAGGTGACCATGCGGTCCCAGATCTGCTGCACCGTATCCTCGGGCACGCCATTGGCCAGGCAGCCGGCGAAGAACTGGGGCTTCATCTGCAGCATCTTGGCCTCGTCCTTCTTGGCCATGGCCCGCATGATGATCTCCGCCTGCGGCATGGAGAATCCGGCCAACTCCGCCGCCACCTGCATGACCTGCTCCTGGTATAGAATGACCCCGTAGGTCTCCTTAAGAATCGGTTCCAGTTTGGGGTGCAGGTATTGGACCTCGGCTCCGTGCCGACCGCGGCAGAACTCTGGCGCCGAGTCCATCGGTCCTGGGCGGTACAGGGCCACCAGGGCGATGCAGTGCTCAAACACCTCGGGACGCAGTTGTCGCAACAGCGCTCGCATGCCGTCGCTTTCCAGTTGGAACACCGCCAGCGTATCGCCCCGGCTCAGCAACTGGTAGGTCTTCGGATCATCCCGCGGTATCTTCAGCACGTCTATGTCTACGCCGTGGTTGGCCTTCACCGCCCGGATGGTCTTCTCGATGATGGTCAGGGTCTTAAGGCCGAGGAAGTCCATCTTCACCAGGCCCACATCCACCACCGGGTTCATTGAGTACTGGGTGATGACCTGTTCGCCCTTCTCCATCTTCAGGGGAACGACGTCGGCCAGTGGCTGGTCGGCGATCACGACCGCCGCCGCATGCACCGACGAGTGCCGCGCCATGCCCTCCAGACGCCGCGCGTAGTCCACCACTGGCCGCAACTCGGGATCAGCGGTCAACATCGCCGTCAGCTCTGGCGCCTCACTCAGGGCTTTTTCCAGCGTCCAGTCCCTGCCCTCCGGGATCGCCTTGCAGAGGTCATTGATCTTCTGTAAGTCCACGCCCAGAACGCGGCCCACGTCACGCACGGCCTGCTTGGCTCCCAGCGTGTTGAAGGTGCACACCTGGGCCACGTGGTCGCGGCCGTATTTTTCGCGCACGTACTCGATGATCTCCTCGCGGCGGTCGTCCGGGAAGTCCAGGTCAATGTCTGGTGGGCTTACCCGCTCCGGATTGAGCATACGCTCAAAGATCAGGCCGTAGCGGATTGGGTCCACCTCGGTAATCCCCAGCAGATACGCTACCACACTGCCGGTCGCTGAACCCCGACCGGGCCCCACCAGCATCCCCCGACGTTTGCCCTCGGCGATGAAATCGCTGACGATGAGGAAGTACCCGGAGTAGTTGCACCGCTCGATGACATCCAGCTCGTAGTTCAGGCGCTCCACCACGTCGGGTCGCGCGTCGCCGTAACGCTCCACGATCCGGCTCTCGCACAGGTGCCGCAGATAACTGCTCAGGGTATGGCCCGGCGGCACATCAAAGTTGGGAAGATTGAGCTTTCCCAGCGCCAGCTCCACATTGCAGCGCTCGACAATCTCCTCGACATGGTCGAAGGCCTCGGGCACCTGCGGGAACAGCTCCCGCATCTCGGCCTCGGACTTCATATAGAACTGGTCGGACCCAAAGCGCAGGCGCCTGGGGTCGTCATAGGTCGAGTTGGTTTGCACACACAGCAGCACGTCATGCAGAGCGGCTTCGTCGGGCATGACGTAGTGACAGTCGTTGGTGACCACCAGTGGGGTGTGTGTCTGGCGGGCGAGCTCAATGATGCCAGCGTTGATCTTGGGCTGCTCAGGCAGGCCGTGCTCCATCAGCTCGAGGTACACGTTCTCAGAGCCGAAGATCTCCCGCAACTGGTCCAGGTGTTGTCTGGCACCGACCAGGTCGTCACCCAGTACCCGCTGGGCGACGACGCCCGCCTGGCAGGCGGTCAGAGCGATCAGCCCCCCGCTGTGTCGCGACAACAACTCGAGGTCGGTCCGCGGCTTGTAATAGAAGCCTTCGAGGTGAGCGGTGGAGACGATCCGCAGCAGGTTGCGGTAGCCCTCGTTGTCCCTGGCTAACAGCACCAGATGCGCGATACCGCTTTGGCCCCGCCCCGGGTCACGGTCGAACCGGGAGCCGCCGGTGTAGTACACCTCGCAGCCGATGATGGGCTTAATGCCAACCTTCCGCGCTGCTTTGTAGAAGTCCACCGTGCCGTACATGACCCCGTGGTCCGTGACCGCCACGGCGGGCATGTCCAGTTCGACGGCGCGCTGTACCAGCGGCTCCAGGCGGCACGCCCCGTCGAGGAGGCTGTACTCACTGTGCAGATGCAGGTGGGCGAAGGATGCTGGTGCCATGTCCCGGGCTTCGAAATGGAGTGGCGCCTGCTCACTGCAGGCAGCCGGGCGCGTCTGTCCAAGAGAGGTGGCGCTAGATGATGAGTCCCGGAAAGAGCGGCTAGCGCCCGAAGAGCCGGCCCAGGCCGCCCTTGCTTCCGCTCTCACTGCCCGCCGGCGTCGCGGCGCCACCTGCCTCCGGGGCCGGCGTGGTCTGCGCTGGCGGCGATGCAGGCGTCATGCTCTCCTGCGCCGGTGCTGTGCTCGGCGCCGTCTCCGAGGCCGGTGCCTTCTGCGGCTCAGCGGTCGTCGGCGGGGCGGCACCGCTCTCCGATGTCTTCGGCGCCGGCTGCTTGTCCGTGCTGGCAGCGGTCTTGGCCTCCTGGGCCGCGCTACCGAGGATCTCCTGCAGACGACTCTCCACCTCGGTCAATTCCGCCTCGACCACCGGCCACGCCTGCCGCAGCAGAGCCTCGCGTGCGCCGGCCAAGGCCAGCCGCGTCCGCGACATCACTACCGTTGACGGGTGCCCCGTGGTCTTCTCGAGCACCGCGGCGAGGCTCTTGCGGGCTTCTGCGGTGTTGCCGGCATCAAGGCTGGCCTTGGCGGCGTCCAGCTCGTTGAGGACATCGGGCACCAGGTCTGCGGGTCGCCCGTTGACCGCAGCCTCCGACGCGGCCAGCAGCGACAGCGAGGCTGCCACAAAGTCCGTGGACCCGGCCGCCTCCTGCTGACGTATGTGGGTCAGCGCACGGTCCACATGCTGGGCCACCACAGCCGCGGGGAGTTCGGCGCTGGTCACCAGGGCCGCCCGTTCCATCCGGCTCAACGCGGCCTCGGTCACCTTGCTGTCCTTGGCCTGAATGGCCTGTCGCGCCTCGCCCAAGGCCACCCGCAACACCGCCAGGTCGCGGACAACAGGAGGGTCGCCAGCCTTCTCCGTTTGCAGTGCCTGCTGGCGCTTGACCTCGGCCGCCAAGGCGCGCAGATCGCTGCCCGTGGCCTCCTGGACCTTGCGGATCTCCGCCAGAATCTGTTCGGTCTCGCTGGTGCCTTCGCCCGCGGTCCCGGCCGGCGACACGGTGGATTTCTTGCACCCAACCAGGCCGGTAGCCAGAAGCAGCGCCAGGGGCATGAGCAGCCGGATAGCGGGGCGGTTCTTCACGGGCCATCCCTCGATCGGTGTGGGCGGGATAGGGCGCTGGCGGGGCCATCGGGGCTGGTCACGCACACCCGCCACGCACGGAAGCCGAAGCTCACGCGGCTGCATTATACGTCAAGGGGTACCTGATTGCAACCTGCCGTGGATGAGCGCTGACACCCGTCAGATCTGATAGTCGGGCGTCTGCTGGCCCGCCAACTGACGCTGACGCGCCCGAAGGTCGGCGATGGTGACAGCGTCCAAAGCCCGGTCTATGACCCCTGCGAGTTGCCCCCAGAGCTCGCGGATAGCGCAGGTCGAATAGCCCCAGCACCCGGGGCAGTCGCTATGGTCGCCAGTCTCAGCGTCAAGGCAGTGCCCAGGACGGGGGTCTCCGTCCAAGGCTCTCACCACGTCCCCGACGGTGATGGCATCAGCCGGGCGCGCCAGACGACACCCTCCGCCTGGTCCACGCCGGCTCTCGATGACCCCGGCCTGTCGCAAGGCGAGCACGACCTGCTCCAGATACTTGCGTGGCAGACACTCGCTCTCAGCAAGCTCAGCGATGGTGGCTGACTGACCCATTTCGGCCAGGTCCGCCAAACGGTACACGGCACGTAAGCCATAGCTGGCGCGGCGTGAGACTAGAGACATGGCTCGCGTCACCCCATGCCGAGGGTCGGGGATCACGGCAATCACCCATGCAGCACGTAGATATTACAGGTTTCTGTCGGCCCACGCAACTTACATCTTGACAGACACTGCTTCCGCAAGATATTCTCTTTTCAATCTATGGAGTTAATAGAGAATAACTCGCCCGTACCCAGGGCATCCATGCCCGGAAAGGATCCTCGCCATGCCGGTGCCAACCCCCGACACCATCTATGAGCAGATCCGCGAAGTCAAAGACGGTGGCAAGCTCGTGATGCTTGCTACCGCCTCCCTCGAAGGCAAACCCAACATTGCCCCCATGCGTTTCGCCCGTCGCGCCAGGGGAGACGTACTGGTCATCGCCGACATGTATTTCTGCAAGACCCGGGTCAATCTCAAGGAGAACCCCAACGTGGCCCTCTCGGTGGCTTTTCCCCAGCGTGCCGAATGTCCGTACGTGGTCCATGGCCAGGGCCACCTCGCCGAAAAGGGCTCACCGGGCCGACTGGGTGAACTGTGGGACCAGTGGCGGGACTGGGGCGAGCGCAATCCCCCCACGGAGGTGCCGCAGGGGTTCGGCCCCCCAAATCCCTCCTGTCGCGCCGTGCTGGTGATCGATGCCGAGGACATCACGTCCTCGGAAGCTTCTAGCTTCGGAGAGCAGGTAACCCGAACATGACAATACCTCTGACCGAACGTCTGAGACACTGGTATGAGAAGTGCGAGGTGCACTTCGCCGTGGCGCGGCCGGGTGGGGCCCTGGATATCGGCCTCGCGTCGCGCGCCCGCTTCCTGTCGGACCGAGAGCTGGGTCTCGAGGTGCCCCGGCTGGCCTGGCTTCGCCTGCGCTCCTACCTGGAGGCCAACCCCTGGGTGGCCCTGCATCCGGGTGAACTGGGCGCGGTCAAGGCCCCCTATCAACTCAAGGGTGTCTATACCCGCGCGCTGGAGGAGGGCGAGCGGGATACCGTGTTCCCGGGCGCTGGCGACGCGGTCGGGGTTGTTATCGGGTTGCGGGAGCTCTACATCACCAAGCCGGGGCCAGAAGCGGGGCTGCGGGTGGATCATTGGACCCAAGAGGATCTGACTCGCTTTGAGGGTGAGCTGGGATGGTTGCGGGAGGAGAACTGGTGACCACCTCGCTCTCTCTCACCTTCCTGGCTGACAACACCGTCATGGAGCTGATCCCCGACCAGGGCGAGGTCACGCGCCTGTCGGAGCCGGGTCGGAGTTTTCTGGCCGAGCACGGCTTCTCACTGCTGGTTGAGACCCCGGACAGCCCGCGAGTGCTCTTTGACGCTGGAGCCACCCGGCATGTCGTCCCCCATAATCTGGCGCAGCTCAGGCTGGACATGGCGCGTGACGTGGGCCTGACGGTGCTGTCCCACGGTCATTCGGACCATACCGGATGCCTCGACGGGCTGCGCTGCCCCATCCATGCCCACCCGGCCGCGCTGGGGCCACGCTACCTGTTTCGCGGCGGGGAGTTCCGTTTCGACTTGACCTCCCGGCAGCTACCGTTTGTGCGCGACCGACTGCAGCTTGCCAGCGGCCCAACCGAGGTCTCCGCCGGCGTCCTGGCCACCGGGGAGATCCCCCGACCCCTGGCGTGGGAGCAACCGCGCGGCTTTCGCCGCCTGCATGGCAGACACCTGGTGGACGATCCTGTGGTGGACGACCAGGCCCTCGTCATCAGTACCCGCCGCGGGCTCGTGGTGGCCGCTGGTTGCGCCCACGCCGGCATCATCAACACTGTGCGCCATGCTCAAGAGCTGACCGGACAGCGCGAGGTTCTGGCGATCGTCGGGGGCTTCCATCTCATTGACGCCGACGCCGAGAAGCTGGAGCGGTCTGTCGCCGCCCTGCAGGAACTGGAGCCAACGCTCATCGCCCCCAACCACTGCACGGGCTTTCGGGCCATGGCGGCCCTGGCTGGCGCCTTCGGTGACCGCTTTCGCTACGTGACCGCAGGCACCCGCCTCCAGCTCTAGTGGCTTCACCCCATACGCGAAGGTCCAGCGTGTTGCCGGACCTTCGCGGTATCAGCGATGGGAGGAGGACGGGGTCCAGCGCCTGGCTGGCTCCACCGCAGGTCTAGTGTGGCTGGCTCTCCTGTTCGCCAACGGGATGGGTGATGTTGGCCGCCTCCGCCATGGCCTGCAGGTTGCGGGCCATGCACTCGAAAGCGCCCTGTAGAGCCTGTTGTGCCTGCAAGACGTTGCTGATGGCCTCGGCCACCGGGTCGGGCAGGGCGGCGTGGTCCAGGTCCACGGCCGGCCGCGGGGTGGCTTCCTCCACCACCTTGCCGGGGATACCCACCACCGTAGCGCCCGGCGGCACCTCCCTGATCACCACAGAGCCGGCACCAATCTTGGCCCCGTCGCCGACCACGAAGGGGCCCAGGATCTTTGCTCCGGCCCCAATAACCACGTTGTTGCCGATGGTGGGGTGCCGCTTCTTCTTCTCCAGCGACGTGCCACCCAGCGTAACCTGATGGTACATCAAGACGTCATCACCGATCTCCGCCGTCTCCCCGATGACAACGCCCATTCCATGGTCAATGAAGAACCGGCGCCCGATGGTCGCGCCCGGGTGGATCTCAATGCCAGTGAGGAAACGGGCCCAGTGGGAGATCAGCCGCCCCAGCAACAGCAAGCGGTGGCGCCAGCACCAGTTGGCGATGCGGTGATACCAGATGGCGTGCAGTCCCGGATAGCACAGCAGCACCTCCAGGACGCTCTTGGCGGCTGGATCCTTGGCGAAAACGGTCTGTATATCTTCACGCAGCCTCGAGAACATCATCGGGCTCCTGTCATGCTATTGGTCGGCGAACAGGTCCGTGCTCAGGTACCGCTCCCCGGTGTCACACAGTATGGTCACGATGGTCTTGCCGGCATTCTCCGGCCGGCCAGCCACCTGTAACGCGGCCCAGACATTGGCCCCGGCTGAGATCCCCGTCAGGATCCCCTCTTCCTTCGCCAGGCGTCGGGCCATAGTGAAGGCTTCCTCGTTTTGCACGGTGATGATCTCATCAATGAGGTCGGTAGCGAGCACCTCCGGCACAAAGCCCGCCCCGATGCCCTGGATACGATGGGGCCCGGCCTGTCCACCTGACAGCACCGGCGAGGCCGCTGGCTCCACGGCGATAGCCCGGAAGCCTGGCCGCCGAGGCTTGAGCGCCTGGGCGATGCCAGTCAGGCTGCCGCCCGTCCCTACCCCGGCGACGATCGCGTCCACCTCGCCGTCGGTATCGCGCCATATTTCCTCAGCAGTTGTCTCGCGATGGGCCTGAGGGTTGGCCGGGTTGGCAAACTGCAGGGGCATGAAGGCATCCCCGATCTCGGCCACCAGCTCCTCCGCCCGTTTGATGGCCCCCCGCATCCCCTCGCTTCCGGGAGTTAGCACCAGTTCCGCCCCGAGAGCCTTCAGTAGCTGCCGCCGCTCCTGGCTCATGGTCTCAGGCATCGTCAGCACCAGGCGGTATCCACGGGCCGCACATACGAAGGCCAGGGCGATCCCCGTGTTGCCACTGGTAGGTTCCACGACCGTCGTCTGGGGCCCGAGCCTGCCTTCGGCCTCTGCAGCCCGGATCATGTACACCCCGATGCGGTCCTTCACGCTCGACAGCGGGTTGCAGAACTCCGCTTTGCCCAGCACCCTGGCGGCAAGTCCCCGCCCCAACCGGTCCAATGCGATCAGGGGCGTATTCCCGATAGCTTCTGTAACATCGGCACATATTCTGGCCATGTCAATTCCTCCCGGTCGCTGACACGCGGGTCGGGCCGCAACCCATACCTGCAACTACAGAGCAGCGCTGTCCTCCGAGCTATCAGGACGCCCGATGGCGCACTTGGCCCGGGTGTCGGCTACCAGGTCGGCCAGTGTCGTCGCGGTCAGCACCTCTCGGACCGCGTCCGTGACCCGGCTCCACACATCGCGCGTGGCGCAAATGTCCTCCCGGCTGCACTCAACGCTGTCGGAGAGGCATTCCACGGGCACCAGCGGCCCTTCCAACGCCTCGTAGATGTCGGCGACGGTAATCTCCTCCGGCCGTCGTGTCAGCAGGTAGCCGCCCCCAATGCCACGCTGGGAGCGTACCAGTTCCGCCGCCCGCAGCGCCGCGATTAGCTGCTCCAGGTATTTCACAGGAAGCTCCTGGGCCTCGGCGATCTGCCTGACACTGACCGGTTCTGGGCCGTCGTGGATCGCCAGCTCCATCATCGCTCTCACCCCATACCGCGTACGTGTCGACACTCTCATCCTGAGCACGCTCCCTACTATTCCGATTGTTTAGATATGTATAACTCAGTTCCAGTGGGCTTGTCAAGTACTATCAGCAGAGTCCAGTGCCGGCTGGGCAGGACCTTGCCCCGGTGACGGTGAAAACACCTGGGGTTGTCCAGCCTCCTTCAGGAGTTGATACCGATGCCCGAACCGGTTCGTCTCGCCGTCGTTGGCGCCTCCGGGAGCATGGGCAAAGCACGCATCCGGCATTTCGGGGACGACCCCCGGTGCCGGGTTGTTGCCGCCTGCGCCCGCGATATTCGTCGGCTGGGTGAGGCTGTTCCTGACGAGGAGATCCAGTTGTTCGCCCACGCCGAGGAGATCTACGCTAACCCCGACGTGGATGCTGTCTCCATCTGCATCCCCAACGCCCTGCACTACGAGCACGCCCGCCGCGCCCTGCTGGCCGGCAAGCATGTCCACTGCGAGTACCCGCTCTGCCAGACGCTGGGCGAGTACGACGAGCTGGTGCAACTGGCCCGGGATCAGGGAAGGGTTTTGCACCACGCGCTCACGGTGCGGGCAGAGAGCCTGCACCGTACCATGAAGGGGTCACTGCAGGGCTTTGGCGAGCCGCGTGCAGCCTATTATCGCTATTACGGGGGCGGCGGCTGGTACCTGGACCCGAACCTGCGGGGCGACATGTTCTGCGCCCTGCACATCCACTTCATTGACCAGTTCTTGGACCTCTTCGGCGAGCCCGAGGCCATCACTGCTCACGGTATCGAGAGGGACCAGTGCGTCTCAGCCGTGGTGCTGATGCAGTTCCCGGGCGGACTGGCGGGCACCATCGAGTTCGGCATGGGCTTCATTGATAAGCCCGGTTACATGGGCACCATCGTCACCGCCGACGGCTGGGCGGGTTTCGAGAGCGGCAGCGAGGGCCTGACGGTCAAGATCGGCGAGGGCGGTCAGATCGGCGAGATGACGCCCCCGCCCGATACCTCCAAGGAGGAAGACGCCGCCAGCTTCATCGATGAGATCCTCGGCACCGGCGGCCCGCAATGCGACCTGGCCACCGGCCGCCGCGCCATCGAGCTATGCCTGGAGTGCAGCCGGCAGGTAGGATGAAGGCTTCACGTGCGAAAACGCAAACGGGAGCCGGATCAGGCCGGCTCCCGCAACAAGGTCTCGCGATCGTCCTAGAACGCCCAGTCAAGCCGGGTGGTGAAGAACTCCTCCTTGGCCTGGGGTGACTCGATCAAGTCCTGGGTGCGGTGGGAGTACTCCAGGTGCAGGGCGAGATTGTCCGCGAAATAGTAGCGCCCGCCCAGCGTCCAGCGCTTGACATCACTCCCCGGGCCGTCCGGTGTGTTGACCCAGTCGTAACGGCCGAATCCCACCAGGTTCGTGGCGGGCATGTAGAGGGCCTCAGCGAAGCCGCCGGAGATGTCGTAGTCACCCGTGCCACCCCACAGGGCTGCGTCGTCGCTGCCCTGCATGTACTGCAGTCCTAGGCTCCATTCGCGGAAATTGAGCACCGCATCAACCCCCCAGCGGTCGACACTATGGCGGCCCGTGTCGGGCATTGTCTCGTCCGCGGGCCGCGCGTCACCCCAGTAGCCCACCAGGCCCAGGCGGTGCCCGGCGGTCTGGCCCTCCCCTTCCCCGAAGACCTTTGCCAACCGCACGTAGAGGTCCGCCGGGGAGTCGTCCGAGCGGTTACTCGCCGACCCGTCCGTCCAGCCAAGCGCATAGCGCAGGCCATGATTCCGTCCGCCGCTGATTTCGATACCAGTCTGCGTGTCCGACAGTGCCAGCCCGCCGGGACCAGCAAAATCGTAGATCTCATAGGGCGAGAACGTCAGGATGCGTTTGGCACTGAAAGGCACAAAGGCGCCCTCAAACCGCCCCACCCGGACGCTCGTGTTTGTCCGCCCCACATTGCTGAAGACGACATTCGCCATTTCCAGCGCGCCAGTCTGACCCGCGACGCCGCTGGAGGCTTTTATCTCAGGCACATAGATCGCGAAGTAACCGATATTCCTCGCAATGAGACCGCCAGACAGAAAGTCCAGGCCGTTGAGCTGGAATTGGTTGATGTCTTCGGCCTCGTCATCATTCTTGAACTTGTCGTAGTTGTAGCCGGCACTGGTGCGGGCCGCGATAGGTGCCGGTCCCTCGAGCACAGTCTGCTCGTCATCCTCGCGACCGGGCAACTGGTAACCGTTGTTACGATACCGCTGGCCGAAGTCATTCAGTCGCGGGAAGTTCGAGTGGCACATCGTGCAGTTGAAGCCGTACTTCCGGGCAAAGACAGGTGCGGCATTGGCCGCCGGCAGTCCCGCCAACAGGCAGGCGCTGCTGAGCAGCGATAGGCTGATGGCACGCAGACAACCGACCTTCATGGTAAGCTTACCTCCCTGTTGCTGTCAGCGGGGCAGTTCAGGCTCGACGACGATCACCGGGTCGCCAGTCAGCGCCTTCATGAACTCCACAAGGTCGCTCTTCTCGCGGCTCGTTAGATGCAGGGGCAGCATGAGCGGATCAAGGTGCGGGTTCGGGATGCCACCACGATCGTATAGCTCGACGACAGCCTCCAGCGTAGGCTCGGAGCCGTCATGCAGGTACGGCGGTGTCATCGCCACATGTCTCAGGCCAGGCGTCCGGAACGCACCCATGTCTTTCGGGTCTTTTGTCACCTCATACCGCCCCACATCAGCGTACTTGCCGTCCTTGTAGCCAATGCCCAGATTGTGGAACCGCTGGTCGCTGAAGATGGGACCGCTATGGCAGCTCGTGCAGTGCGCCTTGCCGTTGAACAGCTCCATCCCCCGCACTGCCGCCGGCGTCATGGCGGACTTGTCGCCCTGCAGGTACTTGTCATAGGGCGAGTTAGAGGAGATGATGGTGCGCTCAAAGGCGGCGATCGCTTTGGCCACGCCCTCCTCCGTTGGCTCGGTCCCGAAAGCAGCCTGGAAAGCGGCCACGTAGCCCGGAATCCCCTTCAGGCGGACGATCAACTCGTCCAGGGGTAGGTCCATCTCCACGGGGTTGGCTACCGGCCCTACCGCCTGCTTCTCCAGATGGATCGCCCGGCCGTCCCAGAACTGCGGGACAAAGTAGCCGGCATTCAAGATCGAGGGTGAGTTGCGCCCCCCCTTCTTGTGCTCGACGCCCTCTGACACAGGCGTGGTGTCGGCCCACGAAGCGTCGGGACGATGGCAACTCGCGCAGGAGATGGTGTTGTCCCGCGACAACCGCTTGTCGAAGTAGAGCATCTTGCCCAGTTCGACCTTGGCGTCTGTCTGTGGGTTGGTAGAGGGAATGGGCATGGGCGGAAGCAGACCGTTTGCCAGGAACCGGCTTGAGGCCATGCCAACCGTCTGCGGCATAGTGAGCACTGCCAGTGCGACGGCGACGAAACCGAGCCAGACGAACGTCCTCATAGGGTACCTCCGTGCCACTTGATCATCTTGCCCCTCATCACCCGAAACCATACCGCATTCTTAGCTATGGTTCGCCATCGCTGGTCGGCCCACCTCCCTCCTGTAGTTGATCACCGCATCTGGTACACGCTCACCGCGTCGCCGTAGAACTGGGGCACATACAGCCGCCCGCGTTTCAGGTCCACGCCGATGTCCGCCGGGCTCTTCACCTCGGCCACCAGCGTCACGTGCTGCCGGTCGGCGCTGATGCGGAAGACCTTGTCCACCATGAAGGCGGACACCAGGAAGTCGCCCGTCGGCAGGACCTCGATGCCGTCCAGGGTGTCGAAGTGCTCCGCCAGGCCGAAGGGCTGCGGCGCCGTCCTCCCGGTGGGGTCCATCTCATAGACCTCGTGGGTCTCCCAGGACACGCAGTACAAGTGCCCCTCGTGCCACGTGATCCCGTTGATGACCGGCACGCCCCGCATCCGCGTGGTGCGTAGCGGGTTGGCCGGATCGAAGCTTAGCACCCCGCCGGTGCCGGTGTCCGAGGCGTAGATGAGCTTGCCGTCGGTGGCGATGTCGTTGAGCTTCACCGCCCCGCGCAGGGTCACCGTCCGGCTCTCCGGCCCGTTCAGGGCGAAGCACTGCACTACCTCGTTGTCGGCCACATACAGCCACCCGTCCAGGATGCACATGCCCTTGGGGGCGGACAGGGGCCGGTCGGCGGTGCGCGTGCGCCATTTCAGTTGGTCCACGGACCCATCGGGCCGCAGGCGGCTGATGAACCCCACCCCATCGGTCACCCACCCCTCGCCCACGATGTTGGACACATAGGCGTATAACGTCGCCGGGTCACAGCACACCGACTCCGGCACCGAGAACCCCGGCACCGTCACCAGCAGCGTCAGCAGCATACTCTCGATCATGGTCATCGCGGTTCCCTTCCTGTTGCGCCTTCACCTCGCCGGGTAGGAGCGGTCACCAGACCGCGACCCGCCGTTCGCTAGCGGATGATCTGGCACTGGGGCAACGCCGCCTGTAGGGCCTTGACCCCTTCGTCCGAGACCGGGGTGTCGCTGAGCCAGAGCTCCAACAGGCTGGTGAGCTTCTGAAGATGCTGCAGTCCCTGGTCCGAGACCTGGGTCCTGGACAGGTTGAACCCCTGCAGGCGGCTGAGACTCTGGAGGTGCTCCAGGCCCTGGTCGGAGACCTGGGTGTCGGGCAGGTCCAGAAACCTGAGGCTGGTGAGACTGTGGAGATGCTGTAGTCCCTCGTCGGAGACCTGGGTGCCGCTGAGCCCGAGTGTCTGCAGGTAGGTGAGATTCTGAAGGTGCTTCAGTCCCTCATCGGACACCTGGGTGCCGCTGAGCCAGAGCCACTGCAAGCTAGTGAGACTCTGGAGGTGCTGTAGCCCTTCGCCGGAGATCTGGGTACCCGCCAGGTTTAGTGTTCGCAGGCCGGTCAGATTCTGGAGGTGCTGCAGCCCCTCATCGGTGACCTGGGTGCCGCTGAGCCAGAGCCACCGCAAGCTAGTGAGACTCTGGAGGTGCTGCAGACCCTGGTCGGAGACCTGGGTGCCGGACAGGTGGAGATGCACCAAGTTGGTGAGTTTGGCGAGGTGCCGAATGCCGTCATCCGAGACCCGGGTGCTGCCCAGGTCGAGCGTTTGCAGGCCTGTGAGATGTTGAAGGTGCTGCAGTCCCTGGTCGGAGACCTGGGTGCCGCTGAGCCCGAGTGTCTGCAAGCGGGTGAGACTCTTCAGGTGCTGCAGTCCCTGATCCGAGACATGGGTGCGGTTCAGCCAGACCGCCTGCAGGCTGGTGAGGTTCTGGAGGTGCTGCAGTCCCTCGTCGGAGACCCGGGTGCTGGACAGGTGGAGATGCGCCAAATTGGTGAGCTTGGCGAGGTGCCGCAGTCCGTTATCGGAGACCTGGGTGTCGTTGAGCCAGAGCTCCAACAGGCTGGCGAGGTTCTGGAGGTGCTGCAGTCCCTGATCCGAGACGTGGGTGCGGTCCAGCCAGACCGCCTGCAGGCTGGTGAGGCTCTCGACGTGCTGCAGTCCCTCGTCGGTGACCCGGGTGCCGGACAGGTGCAGATGCACCAAGTTGGTGAGCTTGGCTAGGTGCCGCAGTCCGTCATCGGAGACCTGGGTGCGGTTGAGGTGGAGCTCCTGCAGGCCGGGCAGTCCAGCCACCAGCCGCAACCCGGCGTCGCCGAAGTCACTCTCACCGCTGAAGTCGAGAGTAGCGACGTCGCGGAGGCGCTCAGGAGGGATGGGCGCGTCGGGTTCCAACCCCAGGGCGTTCCGCACGGCCCGGTCAAAGATGGCCTGCTCCGTTTCGGACGCTGTCCAGGCGGTGTCCCGCTCCTCGTAGAACTGGTAGACCCGCTGGCGCAGCCTTGGGTTCCTCAGCCAGACTTGGCCGAACTTGTATAGCAGACTATGGAGCGTCTGATTGCGGCGCACCTTCGCCAGCTCTGCTGATGGGTCGGCCTCAGCCGACCGTCGGTCCGGGGCCCCCTGTCGCGGACCGACCGCCTCGGCCTCTTCCGGCGCGGCGTGGGGCGGCGGGAGCTCGTAGAGCTCGTCACTCATCGCCAGGGCGTGCGTGGCCTTGGCGCCGAGGTAGTTCAGGAGGACGTGACTAATGACCATACACCTCAGGACGTCCGTCAGGGGCCACGTCTCGGCCCCCTCTTGCGTGGGCCACTCGCGCTCCATCTCCTCCCACAGGCTCAGGTCAACGCTGAGGTTATTCAGCATCCGCACCAGCGCTCGCGGATTGCGGGAGGCGCTCGCCGACAGCACGTCCACGATGTCCTTCAGGGGTGAGTCGCCCCCCAGCCTGTCATCTACCAGCCGGGTGATGTAGTCGGTGAAGCGACGCTCCGGGTGGTGGGGGATGTCGAACTGCAGTTGCACGATCTTGTGCAGGTATGTCCGGGCGATGGCCTCGGCGTCCTTGACCTTCGCGCCGTACTGCTGCCGGTACCGCTTGGCCAGGAAGGGCACGACGATGTCTGGGTCCAGCGCCAGCAGGAAGATGAAGCCCGGCTGGTTGAGGACCAGCTTGATGCTCTCCAGCAGGGCCAGAGCCTTGTCCGGCAGACAGCGGTCAAGGTCGTCAATGAAGACGATGACCTTGGGTCTCGTTCCTGCTGGAGGTGCCTTGGTGACGTCTTCCAGAGCTCTGTAGACCCGGTGCGAGAAGACCTCTGCTGCCAACGGGTCGTCGCGCTTCAGCGCCTTCTCCTCTGCTTTGAGAGCCTTCCCCAAGTCATACTCAACGCCCAACTTGCCGACGAAGGGCACGCCGACCTTCCCTGAGAGCTTGAGGCCACGGCCGAGCATCCTCAGTGACCTGCCCAGCCGAGACAGGTTCTCACGGAGGCAAGCGTCGCGACGGGTCCTGCCGCACTGCTTCGCCTTCGCTTCCGCAGCCTCCACGATCGCGGCGACCAGGGGAATGAGCGGTTGCTGCTCGCGCTCGTACTGCCAGGCGTTGAACCATACGGCCACTGTGTCCAGCCGCCCCTCTGCCTCCACGAGGTGTCTGGTGCGCTTCAGCAGCGAGGTCTTGCCCTGGCCCCAGCCGGCGTAGACGCCGATGGTAAAGGGGCCGGTGGTGCCCAGCGCCACACCGGCCATGACGCGGGCGAAGGGCTCCAGGCCGAGCAGCTCGGTCCCGTCCCCGCCTCCGATGGGCTGGTCCTCGATGAGGCGTATGTCTTTGGACCCTAGCGGCTTCTCCGTCATGGTGCAGCTCCCCGGTTGCGGTGAATCGGTTCCCCCACCCCTGCGCCAGGACCTGCCCGGTCAGGGAGTCGCTGCGGCGTGGCGGAGGGCGGTGAGGTTCACGGCCGGGGAGTCGCGGCGCACCCAGAGCGTGCGGTCGCCCCAGGGCAGCGGCTCGTAGGCCGGGCGGAGCCACGGGCGCGCCTCACGCTCCAGGTCGGGGAAGAGGTGGACGATCAGGTCGGGGCGTTGATCGTGAATCGTGTAGCGCAGATCCCACTTGGTGTGACCGGGCATGAAGGCCCGGAAGCGCCCAGGGCCGGCAGGGGGTGCAACGGTCAGGCGGGCGATGTGGGGGTCATTCTTGCCCAGGATGTCAACGGCGGGGCGCTGGGCAAAGTAGGGGAGGCTACCCGCCCAGAGCACGGCGATACGGGCGTCCGGTGTGGTGCACTGGCGCAGCTTCAGGCCCAGGCGCACCATGCGCCAGTTGTCGGCGGCGTGCAGAGGCGGGTCGAGGAGGAGGAGTTGGCGGAGGTTGGCGCGGCTGCCGGAGGTGGCGAAGGCCACGGCAGCAAGCAGGACCAGCCCGGCCGATGCAGGCCGGACGAGCGCGCGCACCCAGGGGCGACTGAGGTATTCGCGAGCAGCCGCGTTGCCCAGGTGGACCATCCAGGCAAACATGACCAGAAAGCCCGGCAGCATCACGCTCAGGTAGCGATTCGCGGCGCCCCAGTCCTCCCAGACGTCGCCGCCCGCGTAGGCGCTGTAGCCCGCCTGGGCCACGACCATGACCGCGATGAGCGCCAAGCGTCGGTTGCGCCGCCAGACCACCGCGACCAGCGGCGCCAGGCACAGGGGCCAGCCGGTGCGCAGGACGTACTCCGCCAGCACGATCAGCCCGCGGCTGACGCGGAGCGCAGCGGGGTAGCCGGTCATCTTGAGGTAGTAAGTGTTGGGCAGCAGGTCATTATAGTACAGCCAGCGGAAGACCGTCTGTCCACCACCAAATAGCAGCAGCGCGGCCAGCGCGTAGAGCGCGTGCCGGCGCCAGTGCGCCCGGTCCATCATGGCGAGAGCACCGGCACAGGCCAGCAGCAGCACGGCAACATCGGGCCGCAACAGCGTGCCCAGGCCGAGGAGAGCGTAAGGCAGCGGGCTGGGAGCGGTCGCGGGGGGACCGAGACGGCGGATGGCGAGGAGGAGAGCACCGGTGAGCAGCGGAGCCAGAGGTGCCACTTCCATGCCCTGCAGTCCCCAGGTGTTAAGCGGGAGACAGGCCCCCACCAGCACCACCGCGGCGAGGCCAGCGCCGTAGGAGTTGCCGGTCAGCTCGCGCGCCAGCCGCCAGACCAGCACCAGGTTCAGCGCCAGGAGCATGATGGCGCTGAGCTGCACCAGCAGGCTGACACGGAGCATCCCGACGCCGGTGGCATGGAGGGCAGCCATCCATAGCGTCCACAAGAGGTTGGTGAAGCCCTCCACGCGCGGCGCGCCGGGGTACCAGACCAGGCCATGGCCCTCGGCCAGCGTCCGCGCGTAGGCCATCGAGACCATGGCGTCGTCGAAGAGCGCGTAGACGCGCTGGCCTTCCACCATGCAGGACGACCGCTGCACGAAGGCCAGCGCGTAGCCGACCCACAGAAGGGCCAGGGCGAACAGGAGTGCGGATCGGCCGGACTGCACTGGCGTGGTCTCCCTGCCCGGGCACGACCGTGGCGGCAGTTTGGCCCACCGCCAGGAAAACGGGGAGCATTGCGGCTTTACACTCATTTCGATCTGGTGTCGCCATACCTCGCCTCTGCTGCATCCCCTCTCGCACCACCCTCTCGATATGTGGCGCGGTCCGGCTCAACTTGCCTGGAGGTTCATCATGGGTACCGACCCGGGGAGACGTACCAGTCCCGCAGCGTGGCACCGGCCGATTGCGTGATGCGGCGGAGCTTCTTCCACAGGCTGAGGAAACCTCCCTGCGACACTGGTCGGTAGGGTCCGGTCGCGCTCGCGCAGAGAGCCGGCAGAATCAGCGCCCCAATAGCCGGTAGTCCTGGGGAAGAAATGGCGTGGCTCGTGCGTGGGCACCATGGCAACAGGGGGAGAACCGGACGGCCACTTGGCGGAAACGGGCCGAGGCCGGTGACGGCGGGGCCTGGGTGTTGGGCTTGGCGATCATGCTCCAGTGAGCTGCCCGCGGCCGGGACCCAAAAAAAGCCCGCTGACGCCATCCGGGAGCTGTTCCCTAACCCCCGGTACCGTACCAGCGGGTGCCCCTCATAGGGTTGCGCAGTGTGACTGAGAAGACCCCCCTAAGAGGAGCGGTCTTACCCTGATCGAGCTGCGCGAACACTATAACACAATTCTGCCAAGATTGCACGTGATTTCTTCAGGAACGCCGTAGTCTAGCCCTTGCACGCGGTCAGCACTCCTGCATGCTGGACCGTCAGCACTCTCGTCAGGTATACTGGAGCGCTTACATTGGCCGCGCTGTCGGCGGCGGAAGGAGGACTCTCACCATCAGAACCACCATCGGTGTTATGGGATCAGCCGGCGGGCTCATGCGCGAACATGACCTGGCTCAGGCTCGCGAGCTCGGACGGCAGATAGCGCGCCACGGCGCGATCATCATCACCGGAGCCTGCCCCGGACTCCCTCACGAGGCCGTTCTCGGCGCCCGCGAGGTGGGGACCTTCGTGCTGGGCATATCCCCCGCGCTGTGTCTGGACGAGCACATTGACCGCTACCACTCGCCGCACGAGGAGTACGATGCGCTGGTCTTCACCGGCAGCGGACTGATGGGCCGCGAGATTGAGACCATCCGCAGTTGCCATATCGTCTGCATCGTCGGCGGGCGTTCGGGGACGCTGGGCGAGTTCGCCATCGCCTATGACGAGGGAAAGCTGATCGCCGTTCTGCAGGGCACCGGGGGCATCGCCGACAGCATAGACGAGATTGTGGGCATGGTCCATAAGGACACCGGCGCCGAAGTGATCTACGATCGCGACCCTCGGGCCCTCATTGACCGGGCCATAGAGCACTACGAGGACCGCGTGCGGCGCGGCGTCGCTCACTGCATCCGGATCCCGAACGGCTAGCCCCCCGCACCGGGCCAGCCTTCAGCGAACCAGTAGGAACCAGCGAGGATCGCCATGAAACTGCATTTCCTGGGGGCCGCCAAGACCGTGACGGGGTCTCAGTACCTGCTGGAGACCCTCCACGGCCACCTGATGGTGGACTGCGGCATGTACCAGGGGCCTGACCACTTGCGGGAACAGACCAGCCCCGTGGCGCGGGTGCCGGCGGAACAGGTGCGGGCGTTGCTGCTGACCCATGCCCACATTGACCACTCTGGCCACCTCCCGTGGCTGGTGCGCCTGGGCTACCGCGGCCCGATCTTCGCCACTGCGGCCACTACTGACCTGTGCGACATCATGCTGGCTGACAGCGCCCACATCCAGGAGGAGGACGCTCGGCAGGACTTGCGCAAGTGGCAGAAGCGCGGCCATATCGGGCCACCACCCGAACCTCTCTATACGCAGGAGGACGTGCCGCCGACGATGGCGCTGTTTCAGCCCGTGCGCTACGGCGAAATGGTTGAGGTGATACCGGGCGTTCGGGCGCGCTGGCGGGACGCCGGGCACATTCTGGGGGCCGCTTGCATCGAGGTGTGGGTCGAGGAGAACGGACGCGAGACCAAGATCATCTTCTCGGGGGACATCGGCCAGACCGGCCGGCCGCTGATCCGCGACCCGGAGGTCCTGGACGACGCCGACTTCGTCATCACCGAGTCCACCTACGGCAACCGGCGCCACGAAGACCAGGCCGTCAAGCTGGGACGGTTGCTGGAGATCATCCAGCGCACGATCCGCAACCGCTCTCACATCATTGTCCCTGCCTTCGCGGTAGGCCGGACACAGGAGCTGCTCTACGAGCTCAACGCGCTGGTGGAACAACACGAGATCAGCCGCTTCCCCGTGTACGTGGACAGCCCGCTGGCCACCGCGGCCACCGAGGTCTACTCGCGTCACCGCGAATGCCTCGACGCCGAGACCCGCGCCCTGCTGGACGCCGGTGACGATCCCCTGGACTTCCGCGGCCTGCACTTCACCCGCGAGGTCAGCGAGTCCATGGCCCTGAACCAGCAGAAGGGGCCCTTCATGATCATTTCCGCCAGCGGGATGGCCACTGCCGGCCGCATCCGCCACCACCTCGCCCATCACCTGGAGCATGGCGATGACACGTTGCTGATCGTCGGCTTTCAGGCCGTGGGTACCCTCGGCCGTCTGCTGCACGATGGGGCCACCCGGGTCAAGCTCATGGGTCACAATGTGCGCGTGCGGGCCCGGGTAGTGGAGATGCTGGGCTACTCGGCCCACGCCGACGCTGAGGGCCTGCTGGCGTGGCTGGAGCCCATTGAGGGGCCGCGTGCCGTCTTTGTTTTACACGGGGAGGAACCCGCTGCCCTGGACTACGCGGCCCTGGCCCACCGCCGCCTGGGGGCGCCGACCCTGGTACCTGATTACGGCGAGACCGTGGACCTGGACAACGCCGAGGAGATCGCCTTCCGCCTCGGCCAGATGGAGTCCATCTGGCGACGTCCAGCCATCATCCGCCAGGCGTGAGAAACGGCCTCCGTGCGGGTACGGCCTGCATGCTGGCCGCTGGCCCAGGGCATGGGAAAGCACCGGAGGCAAGGTCCCTCGCGCCCGTTCTGCTGACCCTCGGCCTCGTTACCGGTGCCTGGGACAAGTCTACCGCGCGCCCGGTGCGACGGCGGTGGGAGCCCCTAAGGCTCTAGGGCCGCGCGCCTTTAGACCGATTGCACCGCCGGCACAGCAGTTGCGCGTTACCCAGTTCTGTACGTCCCCCACGAGACCAAGCAACCACGTGGTCTGCATCGAAGTCACCCCAAGCCAGCTCCTTCCCGCACCCAGAGCACTTACGGCTAGACTCCGTGTTCCACAGGACTCTTCGCTGCTCCAGGGAAAACGCCCGCTTGGCATCTCTTGTCTCGAAAAGGGGGCAGAGCAGACCTCGCAGAATAGTCTCGCGTCTCTGCCTGGTCGCCGAGCTATCGGTGTCTCCCTGTACGGTCACGAGATAGTCGCCGTAGAGCCCCTGGTTGCGGGTTGCTGTTTTGCTCTGCGCAACTGCTCACGCAGATTGTCCACCCCCGCGGAAAACAGCTCTAGCATTCGCTGGGCCGCTTTGTTGCGGACAGGGTCATCCAGAATGTAGCGTTCGGTCTGCATGCTCCATATGAGCATGAACAGGGTGTAGAACTCGGCACTGTTGCGGAAGCGTGTGTGCCGGAGGTCGAACATGCTCAGGACAGTGTGCAACGTTGAGATAGTCTCTCTTACCGCCGCAGCAAGGGTGTGGGTATCTACAACTCCGGGCTTCATCGCGTGGTCGAGCGCGCTCTTCTTGTTGATTAGCCGTCGGCTGTGCACTGAGAGAAGCAACTCTAGCATCAGCTCGACACCTTTCATCCGAGTGAGCTGAGCTGCCGTGAGGATCTGCTGCTTCGCAAGGTCTTTCGCAAAGCGCTTTGCTAGGCCGTCGGCCTGAATCAGCAGGGGTTCAGTGTAATAGCGTGCATGCCGCCGCTCCTGGCTCGTTAGTGGCTTGCCCGTCGAGTTGATGCATATGAACAGGTCCACCACGTCGCTCAGGTCACCCTTGACTTCCACGACCTGGATGGGGTAGGTCAGGAACGCGTGTTGCACCTCTCGCTGCGAGCGGCGGATCTCCTCCCAGCTCCACTCCTCAGCCCTCCCGTCACCATTGAGCATCAGTCGGGCGGAAAACACGTCGCCCTCGAAGGGCCGTACACCCATGAACATGAATATGGTCTCCAGCCTCTGCTTCCCGTCTATCACGTCGTACATCGGCTTCCCGCCCCGCCCCTGGCTGCAGTGCAGGAACACACTCGGCAGCGGCAGCCCCCGCACCACCGAGTCGATGAGTTTGCGCCTATCCGAAGGGCGCCAGACAGACATTCGCTGGAATCCAGGTTCCAGGTTGATCTGGCCGTGCTTCTGCAGTAGCACGAACTCGTTGATCGTCCTCTGCTCAAACTGCATCTGCAATGCCATGGTGCCACCAACCCATCGTGTCGGTATCATCGGAACAAGCGGCGTCCATGGACGCACATTTCCGCGGAGAAGAACTGCTGGGCACGGCCTTCGCGCGGAGGTCGCGCGGCGACCCAACGTGACCGCTCCTGCCCGCGGCTGAAGGCAACCGGGCTACCTCGCCCCCAGGCTCTCCAGTAGCTCCCTGGCCGCGCCGGTGGCCAGGGCCAGGGCCGTCTTGCCCGAGCTGTCCTGGCGGTTGAGGTGAGCGCCACCGGAGACCAGGCGCCGGCACACCTCGGCATGGCCCGCCTTGGCCGCCAGGTGCAGCGCCGTCCGACCCATCTCGTCGGCATTGTCCACCTCCGCACCCTCCTCCAGCAGCAGGCTGACCATCTCCAGATGGCCCTTCTCCGCCGCCCGGTGCAGGGGCGTCCGGCCGGTCAGGTCGTCGCGGTTGATCTCGGTGCCGTTGCTGATGAGGAACTCCGCCATCTCGGTGAGGTTGGCTTCGGCGGCCAGGTGCAGCGCCGTGGCCCGGTTCATGTCGCGGACGTCCAGGTCCATCCCCGTGGCCAGGAGCTTGGCGGCGATGGCAATATCGTTGTTCGCTGCCGCCACATGCAGCGCGGTGCGGCCGTCGGTGGTGGCATGGTGGATATTGGCGCCAAACTGCAGCAGAACATCCACCACCGCTGCCTGCCGGTGGGCGGCGGCGCACAGCAACGGCGTGCCCTTGTCGGTGCGCTTGTTGGGGTCCTCCCCTTTCATCAGCAGGTACCGCACGCGCGCCACCGCACCCTCGGCAGCAGCCGTACACAGGTCGCGGGTATCATCCTCCGGAGGCGGCAGCAGCAGGCGGATCTGCCCCTCATCCCACCCGGCCTGCTGCAACGCCCGGCGGATCTCCACCTCGCTTTTGCCCTTCGCCCGCATCTTTTCGACATACGCCTTGCCCTGATCCAGTGAGCCGCTCATCGGGACACCTCCGGGGTCTGAAGTCCGGGGAACCGGGACCCGGACATCGGACCCCGGTTCCCCCTTCCCTGCCGTCTAGATCTTCCAGTACTCATCAATGGGCTTCTGGTAGGCGTTGACCTTGCCGGACTCCACATCGGCCACCTTGACCCAGTCGCCGCTCAGGTTGGACTCATACATCGCCATGGCCACAGCCTTGGACTTCATGCCATCCACCCCGGTCAGTTCCGGCTGGCGGCCCTTGTCCAGGGCGTCCACAAAATCCCAGCACTCATTCGATATGCCGTCGCCCAGACCGTAAGGGAAAAGCTTGTCTTTCTGCTTCTGGCTGAGGCTTGCCAGGTACATCTCCTCGATGCGCTCGTAGGGCACTTCCTCACCATCCGCCGTGATCAGGTCGGCGCCGTTTTGGAAGGGGTGCATCCATTCCTGGCGGTCGCGCAGCGAGCCCTTGGAGCCATAGTAGATCCCGGTACGGGTCTTATGCCCCCGCGCCTCGCGAGAGTATCCCCAGTGGCAGACGAACCCGCTCTCGAAGCGCAGGGTGGCCAGCCAGGTGTCCTCCACATCGAGCTTCTTCTTGCCGATGCCGGCCGGGCCGTTGAGGACCGGCGTAAAGTAGGTGCGAAACTCGCAGGTCACGTCCTTCACCGGACCAAAGACATATAGCATCATGTCCGTGAAGTGCACCCCGGCGTCAAAGGCCATACCGCCGCCACCGAGGATCTGCAGGCCGCGCCAGGCGAAGGCATAAGATTTCCAGTCGAAGTCGGCGTGGCCGAAGACCTGCATGGTCATGAAGCGCGGCTCGCCGATCATCTTCTTCTTGTTGATGGCCCATTCCATGGCCCGCGCCGGCCGCGTCCGGCGGATCTGCTCAGCGGTGGCAATGATCGCCCCGGTCTTCTCGGCCGCTGCCAGCATCTTCTTGCTGGCCTTGATGGTAATGCCGCAGGGCTTTTCGACCATCACGCTGACGCCCTTCTTGAGGCAGGGGATGGCTGCCGAGTGGTGCATGGCGTGCGGCGTGCAGATGTCGGCGCCGTCCACCTTCGCCCCCTTCAGCATCTCCTCCACCGTCGCGAAGGCCGCCGGTCGGTGGCCGGTCATGGCCTCGATACGATCCTGGAACTGTTGAGCGTTAGCCTGGCGCGGGTCCACCACTGCCTCGAAGCGAAAACGGTCATAGCCGGCCTTCACGAGGTTCTCATAGCCGTTGAGATGTGCGGCGGCGATGCCGCCGCAGCCGATCATGGCAAGGCGAATCTGGTCCTTCATGCGTTGTCACCTTCTCAGAGATGCCGGGCGGGCTCAAGCCGCCTTGTTCACGGACAAGACACAATTCCGCATGACTGCACGGTTACCTGCCGCGGCTCTGCGCGTTTCGGGGCACGAGCCCACACAGGTGCGCCAAGGGCGCGAAGGGAACCTGGTAGTCGAACAAGCCTCCGGGAGGGCGCTATGGACCGCTGTCTGCTGATCGGCGTAGGCGTCATTCTGCTCCCTTTGCTCGCCACCGGCAGCCAGGCGGCACGGACGTTCGTCGTGGCGCAACTGCACCCCGACGCCAGTGACGCCAACCCCGGCACCGCCGAGGCGCCGTTCCTGACCATCGGCCGCGCCGCGCGTGAGGTTCAGCCTGGCGACACCGTCATCATCGAATCCGGTGTCTACCGCGAGTCGGTCAAGGTCACCACCAGCGGCACGCCCGAGCAACCCATTCGCTTCCAGGCCGCGCCCATGGCTCACGTTGTGGTCACCGGAGCTGACCAGGTCACCGACTGGCAGCGGGAGCCCGGCGACGCCAACGTCTTCAGCACTGCCTGGCCCCACGAGTACACCGGCTGGTCCTCGCGCCGAGCCCACCCCGATGACGACTACCACCTGATGATCGGTCGCGCCGAGCAGGTCCATGTGGACAGCTATCCCCTGCTGCAAGTCCTGGACCGCCAGCACCTGGCCCGCGGCACCTTCTTCGTGGACCTGGACGCCAAGCGCCTCTACATCCACGACCGCACCGGTCAGGACATACTCAAACAGCGCTCAGTGGTGGAAGCCTCAGTGCGCCAGCAGCTCTGGGTCTGCCAGGCCAGCCATGTCCGCGTGCGCGGCTTGCGCTTCCGTTACGCGTGCAACACGGCACAGATGGGCGGGGTCAGCATCGAGGGCGATGGCAACTGGCTTGAGGACTGCATCGTCGAGCGCCTCAACGGCTCCGGCGCGGTCTTTGTTGGCACCGACATCGTGGCCCGCCGCTGCATCTTCCGTGACAACGGTTGGACGGGCTTTGATGTAGGTCTGGGGCACAACTTCCTGATGACCGAGTGTCTTTGCGAGAACAACAACACCAAGAACTGGAACCGGGGCTGGGGCGCGGTCAACAAGCTGGTGCTCTGCCGTGGAGCGGTCATTGAGAAGTCCATCTTCCGTGACAACCGGGGCAACGGCATCTGGTTCGACATCGGCAACGAGGACTGTGTTGTCCGCAACTGTCTCATCCTCGACAATGAGGATGCCGGGTTGTTTTACGAGATCTCCTACGGTCTGCACGCCCATGACAACGTCATCATCGGCAACGGCCTGGCTCCCCGCTTCGGGGCCTGGGGCGCCAATGGCGGCATCGCCATCTCCAGTTCGCCACGCTGCGTGATCGAGCGCAACCTGCTCATCGCCAACAAGGAGGGTTTTCAGTTCCGGGAGCAGAGCCGCACCACCAACACCATCGGCGATGCCACCAACAAGCAGTATGCGGTCTGGAACCATGACCACATCATCCGAAACAACGTGCTGGCCTACAACCGCGACGCGCAGCTTGCGGCCTGGTTCGCCACTGGGGACGGCCGCCTGTGGCCGCGCCCCCTCTTTGCCGAGAAGTCCGGCCTCCCACTGCCGGCACCGGTCGAGCTACCGGCCGACCTGGACCGTCTCGACCAGACCCCAACCGGCCTTACGCTGGAGAACCTCAACCTGCGCCTCAATGGCAACCTCTATGCCGTCAAGCCCGGCCAGCACCTCTACCAGTGGGGCTGCCTGTGGGACCCGCACGAGTTCTACGAGACCGTCCCGGCCATTAACCAGGCGCTAGGTCTGGAACAGGACAGCCAACTGACGGATGTCGCCTTCGCCGACTGGCAGACCCTCGACTTGCGCGTCCCGGCGGATAGTCCCCTCCTGAAGATGGGGTGCTACCCCCGGGGTGAGGTGCCGGGCGTCAAGTTGGGGACTATCGCGGAGTAGACAAGGGGAGATCAGCACAATGGCAGCCACGATGACCAAGCGCGAGCGCGTCGAACGGGCCATGAACCTGCAGGAGACCGATCGCGTGCCGCTGTACGATCTCTTGCGCTGTGACGCGCTGTTTGAGCACTTTGCTGGCGAGAAGCTGCCCCCTCTGGCCGCCGACCCTGAGACCGTCGCCAGGCTGGAGAGCATCGCCCTGCGCGCCACCGGGGCCATGCTGGATGCCACGCGCTCGCCCGGTTTCGGCCCGGTGGCAGCCGAGGATGTCACCACGCCTGACGGCTTTGTCTACCACCATGCGCCCTATGAGAAGACCTCCTGGATCGTCAGCCGCCCCTTCTCCGACGAGGCCGGGGCTATCGAGTGGATCAAGTCGGCCATCCTGCGGACCGAGGCCTCGACCCGCGACCTCCAGGCAGACCCCGCCGACTACGGCGAGCGCTACCGCCAGGGCTTCCTGCATACACAGGCGCAACTCGGCGACACGGTCAACCTGCTGGCCCAGCAGGGCGTCGGACTCGACGACATCCGCCACAACGTGGGCATGGAGCTGTACTGCTACCTGGAATACGACGCACCCGACCTCGTTTCGGAGTACCTGGAGACTGTGACGCAGCACAACATCGCCGTCTGTCACGCCATCGCCGACGTCAGCCTTTCGCCTGCCGTCCTGACCTACGGGGACATCGCCTGCAAGGAGCGGCTCCTGCACTCCCCGGCCTTCCTGCGACGCGAGTTTTTCCCCCGCCTCAAGCGCCTCAACGACGCCTGGCATGAGCATGGCCTCAAGTGCCTGTTCCACTCCGACGGCTATCTGATGGAGGTCATGGATGACTTGATCGAGACCGGGATTGACGGCCTCAACCCCATCGAGACCGTCGCGGGCATGGACCTGAAGGTGCTCAAGCAGCTCTACGGCGACCGCCTCTTCTTCGCCGGGGGCATTGACATGAGCCAGCTTCTCTCCAACGGCACGCCCGAGCAGGTCCGCGAGGTGTGCGAGGCCGCGGCGAGAGACGCACGGCCCGGCTACCTGATGGGCTCGACGACGGAACTCGATAACAGCGTGCGCCTGGAGAACGTGCTGGTGATGGTCGAGGTGGCGATGAACTCGGGGCCAGGCTGAGCTGGGGCGGTGGTACCGGTGGGGCCGGGCACTGAAGTACCCGGCTGGATGGAGACCGTCCCTGCGGGACGGGTGGGCAGTTGCGTCCCGCAGGGACGCTCCCCTCCCAGACGGGGGTTTCAACCCCCGGCAACACCAACCCACCTCACCACACCGCGTCCCGCAGGGACGCTTCCCTCCTAGACGCGGGTCTCAACCCCCAGCAACTACAGCGCCGTCACCGCCCCGCGTCCCGCAGGGACGCTCCCCTCCCAGACGGGGGGTTTCAACCCCCGGCAACACCGCCCCCCCTCACCGCCCCGCGTCCCGCAGGCACGCTTCCCTTCCAGACGGGGGTTTCAATCCCCGTCAACACCAACCCACCTCACCACACCGCGTCCCGCAGGCACGCTCTCCCAACAGCCGGGGGCTTCAACCCCCTCCAACACCGACCCGCCCCCCGTCTCGGACCAGCTAGGTCCCGGCCTCGTCCTCTCCGTCCACCTCGCCCATCTCACACGACGTCCACAAGTCGCCCCTGGCGTGATGGGCTTCCTGCTGCCGGATGTACGCGGTCACTCGCCGGACGTGCGCCCGACTCACGCTGAACACGCCGTAGCCCTCCTGCCAGTAGAACCCGGCCCAGCCCAGTTTGTCCTTGCAGAAATGTGAGGATATGCCCTTCATACGCTGGGCCAGATCCGCAGGCGCAACCTCCGTGCGCATGGATACCAGGACGTGCATGTGGTCTTCTGTCCCCCCAATCGCCAGAGCCCGGCAACCGTCTGCAGCTACCTGTCCAGCAATGCAGTTGTACAGGGCATCGCGCCCCTCGGCGAGGATCGTGGCCTCACGCCTCTTCGTGGTCCACACAAACTGGAGAATGATGTCAGCTCGGGTACCGGGCATCGAGCGACCCCCTTGGGGTGGCCGGCCACTGAAGTACCCGGCTGGATGGAGACCGTCCCTGCGGGACGGTGAAAGGGCAGTTGCGTCCCGCAGGGACGCTTCCCTCCCAGACGGGGGTTTCAACCCCCGGCAACACCAGCCCCCTCACCGCCCCGCGTCCCGCAGGGACGCTCCCCGCCCAGACCGGGTTTCAACCCCCGGCCATCCCCCTGCTCCGGCCGAGGTACAGCAACACCCCGGCACAGCCAAGCTGTATCGCCACCGAGAACACGACCAGCGCGGCCACCGACATTTCGTACAGCACTCCCATCAGGGCGCTGCCTGCGAACCATGCGACGCCGAAGACGGCGTTGAAGGTGCCGTAGGCCGAGGCGCGCCGAGTGCTGGGCACCATCCCGGCGATGGCTGCGCGGATGATGGACTCCTGGGCCCCCATGCCCACGGCCCAGCAGAGCACGCCCGCCACAGCCAGCGTCGGCCCGCCAAGGAAAGCCAGGGGAGCGAAGGCTGCCGACAGCACGGTGGCCCCCACCAGCGTCGCGAAGCCCTTGCGGTCATACAGGCGGCCCAGGATCAGCGCCGCCACGGCATCCACGCCCATGGCCAGGGCGTACAGCAGCGGGATCCCCGTGTCGCTGGTAATGGCCGCCCGCTTCAGGTGGTACGCTACCAGGGGGAAGTCGGCGAACCCGGCTGCCAGCAGCGCCATCGCCACCAGGTACATCCAGAAGGCTGACGGCAGGCGCTCATCGATCGGCGGGGCGGCCGTGGTTGCCTCGAAGTGCTCGGGCCGAGGGAAGAGCACCCGAGCCACGGTCAGCACGACCAGTGTCAGGACCGCGGGGATGAGCAACAGCGCGAACCCGGCGCGGTAGTCGCCCCGGGCGTGCACCGCCGCCGCCATCAGCAACGGGCCCGTGACCGCTCCGGTCTGGTCGAGGGCTTCATGCAAAGCAAACCCCCACCCGCGCCCCACCTGGCTGGTGGCCTGCGACAGCATGGCGTCCCGCGCCGGCGTGCGCATCCCCTTGCCCACCCGCTCGGCGATCATCAGCGCCACTGCCACCGGCCAGGCCCCGGCCAGCGCCAGCAGCGGTACCGCCAGCAGGTTCACCCCATAGCCCAGGATCGTCAGCAGCCAGTACCGGCCGGTGCGATCGGCGATGATGCCAAAGAGCAGGCGCACGCCGTAGCCCAGCAGCTCGCCCAGGCCGGCGGCGAACCCCACCACGGCGGCGCTGGCCCCCAGCACGGCCAGGAACGGCCCGGTGGAGCTGCGCGCGCCCTCGTAGGTGACGTCGGCCAGCAGGCTGACGACGCCCAGCAGGACAATGAACTGCATGGCAGAACGCCGGCCCAGGACTGGCCGGGGGTTGTCTGGACTTCGTGGCTCTGGCACGGTGACCTCCGGAAGCTGCTCAACGGGGGATGACGGGCAGGGTGATGCGCGACGGGTAGGTCTCGTCATGATGAATGGTCTGCCGGGCCACCGCCATCCGCGTCGCCGTCGCCGGGTCCTCCCCGGTGTTGAGGTTGCGGTCCCACAGCGGGAAGCAACTGCTGGTGACATCCAGGCGCAGCCGATGCCCGCGCCGGAAGACGTTGCTGGTGGCCTGCAAGTCCAGAGAGAACTCATAGACTTGCCCTGGCTCCATCAGCGTCGGCGCGCCCCACACTCCTTCGCGAAACCGCGCACGGATGACCCCCTCGGTGATGTTGATGGACCGTCCGTCGGGGTGGACATCGCAGAGTCGCGCCACAAAGTCCGTGTCGGGGGCGGACGACGAGGCATACAGCGTCACTGTCACCGGCCCGGTCACCTCCAGGTCCTCCGCCAGTTCGTCAGAGGTGTAGACCAACACGTCGTCCCGGGCCTCAATAGGGCGCTGGTCATAGGGTCCGGGCGGGGCCAGTTCGTACAGACCCGGGTTGTAGGGGCCAATCGAGTGGTTCCCGCCCCGCGTTGGCACCGGGTCGGCGGGGTCGTAGGTGTACCGGTCGGGCTCCTCCTCGCCGGGCGGAGTGGGCGAGAGACCGCCGCCGGCCCGCAGGAAGTAGTCGGTGTAATGCGTCCGCGCCAGCGGCCACTCCCACTCATCGCGCCACTCATTAGCCCCCATGACAAAGAGGCGCAGTGGGGCCGGCAGGATGTCGGCGGGTGCCTTGCCCGCCAGCAGGCCCTCCAGCCAGCGCTCAGTGTGTCCGTTCTTCCGCAGCGCCTCCGGGCCGAAGTCCACCTCACCCAGCGTTGACGAAGCATTCACCCCGTGCGTCCACGGGCCAACGATCACCCGGTGGCTATCGCGCAGCTCTGGCGTTGGCGCTTGCTGGCGCAGGGCGAGGTAGTTGTAGAAGGTCTCGCCGGCGTAGTAGTCATACCACCCGCCGGTCAACAGCATCGGCGCCCGCACCCGGTCGAAGCGCTGGCGGACGTTGAGCACGTCCCACAGCTCACCATACCGCGAGTGCGTCACATAGTCGCGGTACTCCCGCACCGGTGCGGCCCCCGAGGCCTCGTCTATCGTCAGCAGCGGCAGCGACTGCAGGATGCCCCTGACATCGAAGCACGGCATCAGCGCCGCCTCGGAAGTGCGGGCGCAGGTCTCGAAGCACAGCCAGCTCCACGTGAGGCCGAGGCTGAAAGCCCCGTCGCAGTAGTAGGCCCGCTTCCAGCAGTCGCCGGCCATGAAGCGCGGGTTGAGAGCGGCCAGCGCCGGATGGCCGCTGAGGGCAGCGTAGAACTGCGTGGCAGCCAGGTAGGAGTCGCCGAACATGCCAACGCGGCCGTTGCACCAGGGCTGGCTGACCAGCCACTCCAGGGTGTCGAAGCCGTCGCGCTCCTCGGCCGTGAACGGGTACCAGGCGCCCTCCGAGTCGTACCGTCCGCGCACGTCCTGACTCACGAAGGCCATGCCCTTCTGGGCGAAGCCGGTGCCGATGATGGGCACGCGGTTGTAGGCGGTCCGCACCAGGACAACCGGCCATGGGCCCTCGCCCAGGGGCAGGTACACGGTTGTGGCGAGGGTTACGCCGTCGCGCATGGGGACACGCACATTGCGCAGGATGCGACAGTCGCGGGCGAAGCTGGTCATGTCGGTGTCTCGCTCCCCGTGGCCCGCGGTTCTGTCCTATGCCACCGTCAGCCCCATACGCACCTGCCGGGCGAACTGCTCCGCGGCGCTCAGGTCCAGATCTCCGGCACCCACCTGCAGGACGAACCGGAAAGACAGACGGCCCTGCTGGTAGCCGGGGAAGTTGGTGTACCAGAAGTTGTTGCAAAGCCAGGAGTAGATGCAGCCTCTTGTGAGGCGCAGGTGGTCGGCCCATTGCCCAAACGTTATCTGCCCCATCTGGACCAGCGGGGCCTCCAACGGGCAAAGCACTGACCAGCCCTGATCACCCTGGAGGGCCGCGAAGTGCTCGACCGCGTAGTAGTCCCGGCACGTACCGGGGAGCTGCTGCCGCTCAACCTCAAAGACCGCGTCGCCGCTGTGGATGAAGCCGCGCGGGTGGTCCAGGTTCACGGGAAAGGCGCAGTAGAGGCTCTCGTAGGCTGTGCGCGGCTCCTTGTCCAGGCGCACCTCCACGTCAATGCGCCGCAGGCCCCGCCACAGGCGGATCTCGGTCTCCAGGGAGGGCACGGTGGGTAGAGCGCTCTGCCAGAGCACGGCATCAAACAGCGCCCCATCCTGTCGCGACAAGAGCCGCGCCGCAGCCAGCGATCCCTCGCGACGGAAGGGCGCATCCGTGCGGCGCTTGCCGTAAGGGATGGCTGTGTAGCCTCGCTCCCAGACCGCCCGCCGGTCCTGGTGGCCGGTGATGGTCTCATGGATGACCTCGGCAAAGCCCCACGGCGACCACGGGTCAATGAGTTCGGTCTCAGTGTCGCGGTCCACCAGGGAGACGAGCCGCCCGGACTCATCCCAGCGCAGCAGGTAGTGGTCGTTCTGCAGCACCAGGGGGTCCGCGGCGGGCTGAGTCCGCGGCTCGATGTCGGCGGAGACGGCGGCCCAGACCGCTGCCGTACCCGCCGCTACCCGCGGCATGGCCCAGGCCCGCGCCGGGGCCAAAGGCGTCGCTACGGACCGCTGGACCATCGCCAGAGCGCCGTCGGGGCCCTGCAGACTGTTGTGGCCAGGGCTGAGACCAGGAAGCTCCACGGGGCCCGCCCAGTCCACCCCGAGCGGGTTAGCCAGGGCCAGCGAGGCCGCGGCCGGCCCGGCCTCCCGCACCGTGGCGTCACGGTAGTCCGCCGCTTCCTCGGTCGGTTGCCTGGCCGCCACAGCGGCGGCTAGCTCCGCCTCCAGGCGCCGGGCATCGTCGTGGGCCCGGTAGATGTGCGCCGCCTTATACGCCCAACTGGCGCGGCTGGCGAAGGAGTAGGGTTCGCTGGCCATGTCCGAGCAGCCCCAGGTATGCTCGTCAAAGAGCAGTAGGTTCTCCCAGATGGGCCAGAGATCGCGGCTTTCACCCAGCCTCGACAGCAGGGTTTCGATGCGAAGCAAGCGACAGTGTGTCTCACGCGACAGTCCCGCCTCGTAGGCGGCCGAGCCCAGCCCTTCGGACCACCAGTCCGGCCAGGCCAACTGGTACTCCAGGAAGCCGTCGCCGTGCAACTCCTGCAGCCGCCTGAAGAACTCCGCGTTGGTGGAGATCCGCAGCCGTGGCAGGTTTCCCTGCTCATTCCAGGCGCGCACGAGGTCGGCCAGGCCCGTCGCCGGCGGGTAGTTGTCGGCCCCAAAGTGCAGGGCCAGCACCTCCCAGGGGTAACTCTCGCTGTGCAGCAGCTCCAGGTACTCGAGCACCTTGTCGCGGGCCACGGCAAAGCCCTGGGGGAATCCCAGGACATGCCCCTCTCCATACCAGCCCTTGCGCCAGTCGGTGAACCACACCAGCACCCGCTTGCCCTTTGGCCCGACCCACCAGAAGGGGCGCTGCACCTCCAGCGGCTTGCTGACCATGGCATTGGGCGAGACGCTCAGGTACTTCAGGCCCTGCTCGGCCAGGATGTCGGCCAGCCCCCAGCCCTGGCCGGGAATGTCGGTGGTCATGGCCGTGGTTACGGCGAAGCCCTGCTGGCGGGCGAGCTGCAGAGCCGGCAGCAGCGACATCTCAAAGGCCCGGCGGTCCATGAGCTCTGTCGGGTCGAGAAACAGCCCTGCCAGCTCGCAGCGCCCCTCGCGCAGGCGGGCAAACAGCTCCTCCGAGCGCTCGGGCCGGCGGCGCAGGAACTCTACCACCGGCCAACTGAACTCGCTGATCCAGCGGAAGCGCGCGTCGTCGGGGTAGTCGTCGGTCTCCCGGCACAGGTCCAGCGCCTGCTCCAGGTACTCGACATGGGTGCGGAAGATCACCGGCTGCAGGTCGGTGTAGCCCACATCCACGTGGGTATGGTGGAGGATGTGGATCTCGTTGATGGCCACGGCGCCTCGCCTCCCTGGGTGGCGCTTACACCCCCAGCAGCGCCTCGGCATTGGTGCGCGCGATCTTGTCAAAAGCTTGCTGGCTCAGCCTGCCGGTAGCCAGGCCATCCAGGAGAAACTGCGACTGCAGAACTTCCTGCCCCGGCCAGCAGATGTCGGTGCCGTAGACAACACGGTCCTGGAACTCTTCCAGGAAGGCGTAGCCGAAGTCCGGGTCGCGGGAGATGGCGTTATAGCCGCTGCCAGCCGAGATGTCGGCCCACAGGTTTGGGTACCGGCGCAGCAGCTCCGGCAGACGCCCCCCTTCGGTCACCGGGCCCGTCGGGTATCCCATCCAGTTCTGGGGCGTGACGTCACCGCTGATGGCGCTCCAGAAGGCCATGGAGTGGCCGATGAGGTTGAGCCGGGGGAAGCGCTGCAGCACGAGCTCCAGCCCCGGGAGGCCGAAGTCGTCCACCAGACCATAGGTGCCACTCTCCAACCCCAGGTGAAACAGCAATGGGAGCCCGGCCCGCTCCACATGGCCGAGCATGTTCAGCACTCGGGCGTCATCCCACCGCAGTGTGGCGCAGACCTCGCCCACGCCCTTGCACCCGAGACCCTTGTAGTGCTCCAGCACGGGGGTGAAGTCGTAGTCCGGCCGGTTGCCGTGCATTCGCGGGTCCAGGTTGCAGAAGGGCACGAACCTGCCCGGATGGGCCGCGCAGATGTCCAACACCGTCTCGTTGCTCTGGATGAAGTTCAGACACTCGTGATTCACGATGGGCAGCAGGACCCCCCGGTCAATCTGCAGCTCCGGGAAGCGTGTCAGCAGCTCCTCGGCGGTCGCGAAGTTGGTGATCGCTTTCTGCCGGGGATTGCTGAACCAGACTGCGTGCAGGTGCATGTCAAAGAACATGGTGATCTCCTTGCGCCGTTCGGAGGGGCCGGACCGGCCCGGCCCACCCTTGCCCTCTCGAGGTTGCCTCGCGGAGGGGCCGGGTTCTGGCCGGTCCCTCCAGAGCCAGCACGGCGTCCGCCTCAGTGCCCTGGCCGCCGCTCCACCACGCCGTACTCCACCTTCCGGGCCAACTCCTCGACCAGGCCACGCAGGATGGGCTGCATGCACTCCGGCAGGTGCGCCTGATGCTCGCGGTGGCCGCGAACGCAGGCCACGCAGTCACCCCAGATCGGACAGTCGGTCTTCTCGCACGGGCAATCGGCGGCGAAGCCGGGGCGCTCAGTCGCTGCGGCTGCTTTCGCGGCGTCGTTCTCCATCTTGGCTCCCTCATCGTCCGCGAGGATGCAGACGGCTCACGCCTCCAGCAGCCCCTTTGCTGTCTGGACGACGTTCTCGATCGTAAACCCCAGCTCCTTGAACACGGTCTTCGCCGGAGCCGAGGCGCCGAAGCGGTTGAGGCCGATGACCGCGCCGTCGCTGCCCACCCACCTCTGCCAGCCGATGGTCGCCCCAGCCTCGATGGCCACCCTGGGGATGCCCGGCGGCAGTACCTCGCACTGGTAGCACTCGGGCTGAGCCTCGAACAGCTCCCAGCAGGGCATCGAGACCACGCGGGCCCGGACGCTCTCTGCCGCCAGGACCTCCTGGGCTGCCAGCGCCAGACTGACTTCAGACCCGGTCGCCAGCAGAATGACCTGTGGATCGCCCTCGGGCTCCGACAGGACGTACGCGCCCCGGGGCACGCCCTGGCGCACCGGGTACCGCTCCACATCCAGCGTCGGCAGGTTCTGCCGGGTGAGGGCGATGAGAGCAGGCTCCTTCCGCTCAATCATCAGCTTCCAGCATTGGGCGGTCTCGTTGGCGTCGGCCGGGCGGTAGACCATGAGATGGGGTATCAGACGCAGGCTCATGATCTGCTCGATGGGCTGGTGCGTGGGCCCGTCCTCGCCCACCCCGATACTGTCATGGGTGAAAATGAACAGCGAGTGAGCCTCCTGCAGCGCCGCCAGCCGCAGCGCCGGGCGCAGGTAGTCGGAGAAGATCAGGAAGGTCGCGCCATAGGGGATGACGCCGCCGTGGAGGGCCATGCCGTTGACGATGGCCCCCATGGCGTGCTCGCGGACTCCGAAATGGATGTTGCGCCCGCACTCGGCGTTAGTCAGGCCGAACTCGCCACCGCTCCTGATGTCGCTCTTATTGGAGGGCGACAGGTCCGCCGAGCCGCCCAACAGGTTGGGCAGGACCTCGCCCAGGGCGTTCAGGACGACGCCAGAAGCATTGCGTGTCGCCTGCTCCTTGTCGGCGGGGAACACCGGCAAGGCCTCTGTCCATCCTGCGGGCAGCTCGCCGGCGATGGCCGCCCGGAACTCGGCCATGAGGTCGGGGTTCGCCGCGGCCGCCCGGTCGCACAAGGCGCTCCACTCGGCCTCCAGGCGCAAACCCCTCTCCACCGCCTCGCCCATGTGATCACGGGCCTCGTCCGGCATGAAGAAGGGCTCCTTGGGCCAGGCATAGCACTCGCGAGTCGCGGCCATGGCCTCGGCGCCCAGAGGCTCGCCATGGACGCCCGCCGTCCCCGCCTTCGGGCTGCCGCAGCCGATGGTGGTATGCACCACGATCAGTGACGGTCGCTCCGTCTCCGCCTGGGCAGCCTCGATGGCAGCACAGATGGCGTCCAGGTCATTGCCATCGGCCACGTCCTGCAGATGCCAGCCATAGGCCGCGAACCGGGCGGGCACGTCCTCCGTGAAGGCCAGGTCCGTGGAACCCTCGATCGAGATCTCGTTGTCGTCATACAGGTAAATCAGTTTGCCCAGCCGCAGGTGCCCGGCCAGCGAGGCGGCCTCGGAGGCCACGCCCTCCATCAGGTCGCCGTCCGACACGATAGCGTAGGTGTAGTGGTCCACCACCGTCGCCTCCGGCGTGTTGTAGCGTGCCGCCAGGAAGCGCTCAGCCATGGCCATGCCCACGCCCATGGCAAATCCCTGGCCCAGGGGGCCCGTGGTGCATTCCACTCCCGGCGTCAGGCCATACTCCGGGTGGCCGGGCGTGATGCTGCCCCACTGGCGGAACTGCTTCACCTGCTCCAGTGACACATCGTAGCCGAAGCTGTGCAGCAGCGCGTAGAGCAGAGCGGACCCGTGGCCCGCCGACAGGATGAAGCGGTCGCGGTTGAACCAGCCCGGGTTGGCCGGGTTGAACCGCAGGAAGCGGTCGAAGATGGCGTAGGCCATGGGCGCTGCCCCCAGAGGGAGGCCCGGATGGCCGGAGTTGGCCGCCTCGACGGCGTCAACCGCCAGAAAGCGCAGGGAGTCGATGCACAGCTGGTCCAGTTCGTTCATGGGGGATCACACCGAGTCGTAGAGTTGGCAGCACGTTGCGCGCTGCGGCTGCGGCGTATATTATGCCAACTGGACCAGCGACACCTTCCCGTCGGTTGCGGAGGGACTGCGGAAGATGGCCGAGGTGCGTGTCTTTCCGGACCTGCAGGCGCTAAGCGCGGCTGCCGCGGAGGCTCTGGCAGCCGTGGTGCGGGAGGCTGTTTCGGGCCAGGACCACTTTGCTGTGGCCCTGGCCGGCGGCAGCACACCCCGCGGGCTGTACCAGGCGCTCGCCACCAGGTACCGCGACAGCTTCCCGTGGTCCGCGGTGCACGTCTTCTGGGGCGACGAGCGCTTCGTGCCCCCGGATGACCCGTCCAGCAACCAGCGCATGGCACGGGAGGCCCTCCTCAGCCGCGTGCCGGTGCCGCCGTCGCAGGTGCACCTGTTCCCCACTGCGCTGCCGGACGCCCAGGCGGCGGCAGAGGCCTACGAGACCGAACTGCGCCGGGTGTTCACTGGCGACTGGCCCCGCTTCGACCTGATTCTGCTGGGGCTGGGTGACGACGGTCACACCGGGTCGCTGTTTCCGGGAAGCCCCGCCGTCGCTGAACGCCGGCGGTGGGTGACTGTTGGCGAGGCCCCGACCGAGCCGCGGACGCGCCTGACCCTGACCCTTCCGGTTCTGAACCATGCTGCCCGCGTGTGGTTCCTGGTGTCCGGGGCGAGCAAGCGTGAGGCGTTACGGCGTGCGGTCTCACGGGAGGAACCCGTCACGGCGTGTCCAGCGACCGGGGTACAGCCCACCGACGGAGAGCTGGTCTGGTGGGTAGACGAGGCAGCGGTCGGTGACTCTCTGCACAGCCTGGAGGTATCGTGATGGTCTGGGCGCTGATCTTCGACGTGGACGGCGTGGTAGCTGACACCGAGGCGCTCAACGCCCGGGCCAGCGTGCTGATGTTTCGGGAGCTCTACGGCGTCACGGTGCAGCCCGAGGACTTCCGGCCCTTTGTCGGGCATGGGGATGAGCGCTACTGCGAGGGTGTGGCCGAGAAATATGGCGTGACCATAGACACCCAGGCGGCGGTGGACCGCCGGGCAGCCAACTTCTTCCGGCTCTTGCAGGACGAGCCCCTGCCAGCCTCTCCCGGGGTTCTGGAACTGGTGACCGCGGCCCGCCACGACCCGGAAGTGAAGCTAGCCATCGCGACTTCCGGCCAGAAGACCAAGCAGTTCCCGGTCATCGCGGGCACCGGTCTCAAGCTCGAGTGGTTTGACGCGGTCATCACCGGCGATGACGTGACCCGCAAGAAGCCTGACCCGCAGATCTACCTGCTGACGGCGGAGCGCCTGGGCGTGACGCCGGAGCGCTGCATCGTCTTTGAGGACGCCCCGGCCGGCGTGCAGGCCGCCAAGTCCGCCGGAATGCGCTGTGTGGCCGTCACCAGCACCGTCACCGCGGGGGAACTCCAGGCCGCCGACCTGGTGGTGGACAGCCTGGCGGAGCTGACGCTGGCGCAACTCCGCGCTCTGGTTGGGGTCTGAGTCCTGAGCGGACTGCGCCAACAACATCAGGGTGGGTCTGGCCGGTCACTAGACCCCAAACCCGTCCTCCGAGTCGGGGCTCCCCAGCCGCGTCACGCTCTCGGGGGCGACCAGGGCGGCGAACTCCTCCTCGCTCAGCAGCCCTTGCTCCAGGACCACCTGCTTGATGGTCTTTCCGCTGGCCCGCGCGGTCTCGGCGACCTCGGTGGCCCGCGTGTAGCCGATCCTCTCCACCAGCGCCGTGACGGTTGCCGTGGCTCCCTCCACGTACTGCCGCAGGCGCTCCTCGTTGGGCTCGATGCCGGTGACACAGTGCTGGTAGAACAGGCGACAGGCCCGAGTCAGCAGGTCGAGGCTGCCCAACAGCGTGTCGGCAATCAGGGGCAGGAAGGCGTTCAGCTCCAGGTTACCCAGGGAACAGGCCATGGTCAGCGCCTGGTCGTTGGCCATGACCTGCAGGGCGGCCTGGGACACCGCCTCGGGGATGACCGGGTTGACCTTGCCGGGCATGATGGACGAGCCGGCCTGACGGGCCGGGATACGGATGTCGCCGAAGCCCGCGTCGGGGCCGCTGGAGAGCAGGCGCAGGTCGCTTGCCACCTTCAACAGGTTGCTGGCGCAGGCCTTCAGGATGCCCGAGACCTCGACGAAGACATCGGTGTTCTGGGTGCACTCCACCAGGTTCTCGGCGCGGGCCAGGCCCAGGTTGGTGATGTCGCGCAGGTGCTCGATGACCCGGAAGATGTATCGTCGCGGCGCAGCCAGGCCCGTCCCGATGGCCGTCCCGCCCAGGTTCACCACCCGCAGGCGCTCCTCGCACTTGTAGATGCGCCAGCGGTCCCGGGCGAAGGCCTCGGCGTAACTGGACAGCTCGCGGCCGAGAGTGGTCAGCACCGCGTCCTGAAGCTGCGTCCGCCCGACCTTGACCACCCCCGCGTACCGCCGTTCCTTGCTCTGGAACTCCTCCAGCAGGGTGATGACCTCGCGTTCGAGCGTCCGGAGGTGCCGGATGGCGGCGATCTTCAGAGCCGTCGGGTAGGTGTCATTGGTGGACTGGTGCAGGTTCACATGGTCCAGGGGGCTGAGAGTGTCATAGTCGCCCAGCGGACGTCCCATAAGCTGGAGGGCGCGGTTGGCCAGGACCTCGTTCACGTTCATGTTGGTGGAGGTGCCCGCCCCGCCCTGAAGAGCATCCACGACGATGTGTTCGTCGAGCTGTCCCTCCATCATCTCCGCGCAGGCGGCGGCGAGTGCCTGGGCCAGCGACGGGTCCAGGTACCCCAGTTCCTCATTGGTCCGGCAGCAGGCCAGCTTGACCGCTCCGAAGGCGTGGATCAGCTCCGGGTAGACCCGGCGCCCGGTCAGCGGGAAGTTCTCCCTTGCGCGCTCGGTATGGATGCCCCACAGGGCTCCGGCGGGCACGGGCCGAGTGCCAAGCAGGTCGTGCTCAGTGCGAAACTCAGGGGCTTCAGACACGGGACAACACCTCGAATGCGGGCAGGAAACAGGGCCCGCCGGGGCGAATCATGCAGCGACCGACGTACTCGCGAACTCAGGACAGCTTACCTATTCCGCGGGACTGAAGCAAGGGAAAGGGGAATGCAGACATGGCCGAATGCCAGCATCTGGTCTTTGGGATTCACGTCAGCGACCGGGTCAAGGAGGCCGCCGACGTGCAGAGACTGCTGACCGAATACGGTTGTCACATCCGCACCCGCATCGGCCTGCACCAGGTTGCCGAGGGCGTCTGCGCCACCGGTGGGCTGATCCTGCTGGAGATGTATGGCTGTCAGGACAAGTGTCAGGAGCTGGCCGACAAGCTCAACGCGCTGGAGGGCGTGTGCGTGAAGCAGATGTGCTTCACGTGTGAGTAGCGGGGCTCAGGGTAGGAGCCCTCACCCATTGCAACCGGTAGGAGCGCTCACCAGAGCGCGATGCCGTGGAATTCCGGTCGTGCACTGGTGAGCGCTCCTACCGTGGTCTTTCTCAGCGGTTCTCCAGGAGATGAGCCACCACGTCGTTGGGCTCCGCCAGCCAGACCTCGTCGCCTCCGACGCGGCAGACCGTCGCAAAGCGCTCCTCCAGCTCGGCGAGGGTGCAATCCTTCCACGGGTGCACTGCCTTGTCGGGCATCGGGCAATGGCAATAGTCAATGATCCACCCGCCCAGGTCCATGGCCTGGTGAATCCGCTTGTAGGGGTCGTAAGCCGAGTAGAACGGCGGCGGGTACTGGGTGTGCAGAGGCACCCGGCCCAGCGCCAGCAGGTCGGTTTCCGGCGTATTGACCATGTCGGTGATGGTCATGATGGCTTTGTAACCGGCACGCTCGGCGACCTTCAGCGCCGCCGGGTAACATTCGTTGCTGCCCGGCACGCAGTACATCGTTACCGGCCTCCCCAGGGCCTCCTCCAGCACCTTGCGGGCTTCCACGACTTCGTACTCGGCGTTGGCGTCTGTGGTTGAGGCGTGGGTCATGCTGTGACAGGACACACCCCAGCCCTCGGCGCACAGCATGTCTATCTCCTCCCGCGAGAGAATCATCCAGCCGTCGTAGCTACTGCCCGGAACGTTGCGGGGCACGCCGATCTGGCTGGCGACCAGCGCCACATGCCCCGGAACACCGTACTTGCGGTGCAGGGGCAGGGCGTGGTGGAGCAGCTCTTGACAGCCCTCGTCGTAAGTGATCGAGTACACCCAGCGCTTGCCATTTGGCCAGTTCATCTGACTCACCTGCGGCCGCCGAAGTGGTTTGGCGGAGACCATTTTCGCCCTCGATGAAGGCGCCTCCTTGGCCGACCCGGAGATCCTCGGGTCGGGGTTGCCTTGACAATGAGGCGCGTCGGCAACTATCCTCCCTCCACCGCTGTCGTGGTGGGTATCAGGCAAAGGCAAAGGGGCTTCATGGTAGAGCACATCCTGACAATTATTGGCACCTTCGTGATGAACACCATCGCGGGGATGGGGTACTGGGGCATCGTGCTCCTGATGGGCATCGAGAGCTGCTGCATCCCCCTGCCCTCCGAGGTCATCATGCCCTTTGCCGGTTACCTTGTCTTCAAGGGGCAGATGAACCTGTGGCTCGCGGCGCTGGCCGGAGCCATCGGCTGTGTGGTGGGCTCAATCCCCGCCTATTACCTGGGGATGTACGGCGGGCGGCCGCTTATTCTCAAGTACGGCAAGTACGTGCTGATCAACCCCCATGATGTGGACATGGCCGACCGCTGGTTCGAGCGGCGGGGCGACATCACTGTCTTCATCGCTCGCCTGCTGCCGGTGATCCGCACTTTCATCGCCTTCCCGGCCGGCGTGAACCGGATGAACATGACCAAGTTTATCATTTACACTTTCGTGGGCTCGTATCCGTGGTGTCTTGCGCTTGCCTACGCTGGCCTGAAGCTGGGAGAGAACTGGGAGAAGACGCTGAAGCCGCTGTTCCACAAGTTTGATGCGGCCATTGGGGTGGTCCTGCTGCTGGGCATTGGGCTGTATCTCTACCGGCACCTCAGACCCTACTGGGGCCAGCCGCGGAAGCAGGCGGCAGCAACGACCGCCGAGGACAGTGTGGAGCCCTGACGGCCATTCCCGCCGACTGGCCCTGCAGGACTGAACGATGGATTCTGAGCGCCATGCGCTGACTCGCGAACTCAGACGCGCGGCTAACAGCTTTGGCCTCTTGGGTGTCCTGGCGCTGCTGGCCCTCGTCCTGGACGTGGGCGCCCGCCCGCTGAGCGACCGGCAGATGGCCTTGCTCCGCGTGGCGGACTTGCTCCTGACCGTCTACTACCTCCATCTGGCAGTGGTCGCGGGTAGGCTATGCCGGTCTTTGGGGGTGCGCTCGGCGGTCCAGCGGCTCGAGCGCGGCCTGGGGGGAGGATTCGCCCTGGTGAGTGTCCTGGCGGTAGCTGCCTGGGCCCTCCCTGGCAGTGACCAACTTCATAGCCCCCTCATCCCGGCGATCAGCATCCTGCTGAAGTGGTTTGTCGTCCTCTCTGCGCTACGGTTGGCCTTCGTGTTCCGGACCGGGTACCTTCTCCCCGGCTCGCTGCACGCAACGCCGCTATCACCGCCGGCCCTGGTGGCGGGCACCTTCGCCCTGGTGATTGCCAGTGGCACCGTCTTTCTGTGCCTGCCTCTCGCCTCGCCCCACGAGGTGGCGCACCATCCGCTGGACGCGCTATTCACGGCCACCTCCGCCACCTGTGTGACCGGTCTCATCGTGCTGGACACCCCCAACGACTTCACGCTCTTCGGCCAGATAGTGATCCTGACCCTGATTCACGTCGGCGGCCTGGGCATCATGACCCTCTCGGCCTTCTTCGGCGCCATCGCCAGTGGCCGGCTGTCGCTCAGTCACCGTCTGGTGGTGCACGACACACTCGTCCTGACCCACCACCGCGACCTGGGTCGCACGGTGCGTGACATTGTGACCTTCGTGCTGGCCACGGAGGCCACCGGTGCAGCCGTGCTGACCCTGGCTTGGTCGGCGACAGGTCTGTCCCCGGGGTACGCTGCATGGCAGGGGGTCTTCCACAGCATCTCCGCCTTCAACAATGCCGGGTTCAGCCTCTTCTCCGACAACCTGGTCGGCTTTGCCCAAAACCCCTGGATTAACGCCGCCATCTGCGCCCTGATCGTCACCGGCGGGATCGGCTTCCCGGTGGTGGTGGACCTGCAGCGCTTCCTGACAGAGCGTCGAGCGGGCCGGCGGCCCCGGCTGCAGCTCCATAGCCTCATGGTCCTGGTGACCACGGGCACGCTCATCGCTGTGGGCTTCATGGCTGTACTGCTTCTTGAGAGCCGCCAGTCCTTTGCGGGAATGGCTCTATCGGACCGCCTCTGGCCTTCGCTCTTTCAGAGCATTACACCCCGCACGGCTGGCTTCAACACACTGCCCATCGAGAAGCTCACCCTGGCGACGCAGATGGTGCTGATCCTGCTGATGTTCGTGGGAGCCTCGCCTGGCTCCACTGGCGGCGGCATCAAGACCACCACCCTCTGTGTGGTTGTGTCGCAGACGCTGGCGATGCTACGCGGCTCCAGTCGAGTCCAGCTCTGGCGGCGAGCCATCCCCGAGACGGTGCGACACAGGGCCTTTGCTGTGACGATTCTCTATGCTACCGGTGTGATGCTTGTCACTTTCCTGCTCTGTCTTACTGAGCGCCGGGCGCTCCACGAACTGCTCTTTGAGACGGTCTCGGCCTTTGGCACTGTCGGCTTGAGCGCGGCCCTGACCCCACACCTCTCGGCCGCGGGACGCGTCATCATCTCGCTGGCCATGTACGTGGGGCGTGTCGGTCCGCTAACTCTCGCCCTGAGCATTCGCCAGCGCGTGCGCGAGCGTTTGCTGTCCTACCCCGAAGAAGAGGTCATGGTGGGATGAGCCTAGGAGAGGGCGTATGAAACCTGGACCCCAGGCGTCGGAGAGCCGGAAGCGCGGTTATCGTCAGTTTGCCGTCATCGGACTGGGACGCTTTGGGCAGCGCGTGGCCACCGGTCTGTACCAGATGGGCGCCGAGGTGCTGGCCATCGATTCCGATGCTGCCAAAGTGGCGGCAATCAAGCAGCAGGTCACCGCGGCGGTCTGCCTGGACAGTGCCCGCGAAGAGGCGGTGCGGTCCCTGGGGGTGGACAACATGGATGCGGTGGTCGTGGCCATTGGCCGTGACGTGCAGGCCAGCATCCTGACCACCGCCCTCCTGCAGCAGGCAGGCTGCCCCTATATCGTGGCCCGGGCATCCAACGAACTGCACGCCCAGATCCTGGGCATGGTGGGCGCTAACCGTGTCATCTACCCCGAGGATGAGGAGGCCAAGCGCCTGGTGCGGGGTCTCGCCTCGCCGCACGTACTGGACCAGGTGGACCTGGTCGGAGACCTCGAGCTGGCTGTGCTAAAGGCCCCCAGGAGCTTCTGCGGCAAGTCCCTGGTCGAGCTGGGCCTGCGACAGAAGTACACCGTCAATGTGGTGGCGATCCGCACCGCTGAGACCGACACCCAGGCGGCGACGACCATCTTCCCCGACGCGCACTATGTTCTGCAACCCCAGGACCAGCTCTATGTGGTGGGGCCGAGCGAGGGCTTGCGACGGCTCGACGGGCTGGACTGAGCCCGAGGATGGTGCCCAAGCGCACTGATTGCGGGGAGAGTGCAGACTCCGGCGGCCACTACCGACGGAGATAGCGCCCGACGCGCCAGGCTGTCCAGCCGACCTTGCAGCCCAGGTCCCCCCAGGCAGCCACCGCTGCAACGGCCAGAAGTGCCAGCAGGAGCGCATACTCCACGGTGGTGAGGCCTTCTTCGTCTCGCCAGAGATGGGCTATTCGAGGCAACACGATTGGCTGCTCCCGGTGGCGCTCGTTGGGGCCGCGCCTTTGCTAAGATTCTGAGCCCGAGCTCTCCAGACAGGCGCAAGTACTGCGCAACTGGAACTCAGACCCTGACAAACACTCTCTGGCCGCCGCTCGCGACCAGATCCGGGCGGCAGGAACACCCTCCCTGGTCAGGGAACACCTCGAGCGAGCTGGTCTGCCCCTGGAGCTCAATGGGAGGTTACGATGCCAGTCCTGCTGCTGTGCCTCGCGCTCCTGGCGTGCCTGTGGTGCTGTTCTGCCTGGGCGGACGTGCCACTGCATGACTTCACTGACGTGTCGGTGTGGCAGCCCAACGAGGACGGTGGCCATGCCGGCAGCGTTGCTGCCGAGACGGAGCGCCTCGAGCACGGCCCTGCCATGCGCGTGCAGTATGACAACCAGCCCCCGGACTGGGGCAACCTGACGGGGCCTTGTCACGTCCCGCCCGAGGCGCGGGCGCTCCGTCTATGGGTCTACAAGCACTCGGCGGGGGCCCGCGCCGCTCTGCATATCTGGCTCTTTGAGCCTGACGGCGACGGCTGGCTGCAACAGGTGCGTCTGGGCACCCAGTCCGTCGGTGAGGCGGCATCGGGCTGGTATGAGGCGCGCCTGCCGGTATCGGGCTTCCTCTTCGAGCCGCGAGGCCGCCGGACCCGCGAGATGACCACCGTGGACCGCATGCTTATCGGCTGCAACTACGCCGACCTGGAGGTCACTTTGGCCGATATGCGCTGGGAGACCGGCGATGCCCGTCCGCCGATGCCGCTGCCCCGCACTGAAGAGCTAACCCTCAGCCGCGGTCTGCTGGGGTGTGTCGGGGTGCTAGACATGGCGGCCGACGGCCACGACCGTGACGCCGACACCGGCGAGAAGCTTTTCACCGCACATGCCCCGGAGCGGCTGGTCCGGGCTCTGGAGGGCAGCGGCTTTCGCGCGTTCGTTCTCAAGCCCGGTGACCTGGCGGATCCGGACGTCTTGACCACGGAGCGCCTGGACGCCGTCATCCTGCCCTGGGGAGAGCTTTTCCCTGCTAATGCCCGCGAGGCGTTCACAGCCTACCTGAAGGCCGGTGGCAGCTTCCTGGCCGTCGGCGGCTACGCCTTCGATCGCCTGGTGACGCTGACCGCCGAGGGCTGGACCGGTGGCGCCCCGGACCGCACAGCGGCGGAGATGGGCCAGGAGTCGGCGCCCGGCGCGGGCCCCATGAACGCCCGGACGGGCAGGCCGGGCGACGCCATGACCTTCGAACTGGACCAGATCCCTGTCTTCGACCCGCAGTTCCCGCTGGAGGGCGTCACCGCTTTGCAGCCGGCGGCCTGGATGGGCGCCGACGCAACGTTCCCGCGGTACGAACTGACCGAGCCTGCCCAGGGCTTTGCGGCCTGTGTACTCCTGGGGGCCAACAGCCCGGTGTTCCCGCCGGTGTACCGCCGCCTGATCCCGATCCTGGAGGCCTATGACCAGCCCGGCGGGGCCGACCTGGGCCCGGCGCTGAGCGTCGTGCACAACTTCGGCGGGGCCTACCCGCGGTCGAGCTGGGCCGTGAGCGGCTTCACCTCCGACACGGACCTGTTCCTGGACAGCCCGTATCGCGAGGCTCTGCTCGTCCGCGTCATGCGTGAGCTGACCGAGAAGGTCTTCGTGCGCGACCTGCAGACCGACCTGGCCTGCTATGAGCCGGGGGAGACGGCGCACATCTCGCTGCAAGTGGCGAACCACGGGCGGCTGGACGCGGACCGGCTGCTGACCGTCACGGCGGGGGAACAGGAAGTGCTGCGCCGGCGTCTGGCGCTGACCGGCGGCACGACCGAGCGGCTGGATGTGGACCTGCCAGTGACCGGAGACCTGGGCGATCTGGTGCGGGTGACGGCCCGCCTGGAAGAGGACGGGCGTCCCGCCGATGAGTTGGAGACCGCCTTCTGCGTCCGCAGCGAGACCATCCTGCGCTCCGGTCCCGAGTTGCGCTGGGCGTCCAACCAGGTCACAGTGGACGGCCGCCCGACCTTCCTCATCGGCTCCAATCAGACCGGGATGATGTACTATTCGCCCCACGAGACGCCGCTGGTGTGGGACCGGGACTTTGCCAACATGGCCGCCCACAACTTCCATCTGCTGCGCATCCTGCACTTCTCGCCCTATTCCCGGGGCGGGTATGAGGGCGCGCCGACCAACAACCCGCTGGACCTGGCGGAGCGGCCGGAGCGCCTGGTGCGGCAGATGGACGCCATCGTGCAGTTGGCCCAGAAGCACCGTGTGGGCATCTTCCTGTCACTGCATGACTGGATGGGCGTGGGCCTGACCGACGCCGAGCTGGCGGCGCAGGCCGACTGGAACCGCTTCTGGGCCGCCCGTTACCGCGACGTGCCCGGGATCATCTATGACATCCAGAACGAGCCCAGCGTTGATGTGCCCGACCGACCGGACATGGTGGCCCTGTGGAATGCCTTCCTGCAGGAGCGCTACGGGTCTGACGCCGCTCTGCGCGCCGCCTGGGTCCAGCACCCGCCGGAGGCGGCCCTGCCCAACGTGCCGCTGGGCGCCCAGACCGACGAGTGGGATGACGTTCGCTCCGCCGACCGCAAACGCTTTGAGACGGTGGTGCTCAACCGCTGGATCAAGGCCAATCTCGACGGCATCCGTGCCGGCGATCCGGACGCAATAGTGACGGTGGGCTACCTGCCCTCCATGCCCCCGGCCGACAAGCTGCTGGGCGCGGAACTGCTGGACTTCTCCAATATGCACTACTACGGGCCCACGGAGGGCATGGCGACGGAGTTCCTGCTAAGCGACCGCCGTGCGGCCGGCAAGGGGCTGTCGCTGGGCGAGTGTGGCGCTCAGGAGTCCCACGATGCCCGTATCTACGGCCGCTACGACGTGCCGGTGGAGGAGTCCGTCTATCGCTTCCAGAGTTATATCCACTACGCGGCGGGCCTCGGAGCCGCCTTCATCTGTAACTGGTGCTGGAAGGATTTCGACGAGAGCGTCTTCCCGTGGGGGCTGATCCAACGGCAGTCCGATGTGGCCAAGCCGTGGACCTACGCCTGGGAACAGGCGTCGCTGTTGCTGTCGGTGGCCGAGCCCCGGTACGCACCGCCCCCCGTCGTGGTCGTGGCGCCCGACAGCCACCGTATCGGGCCGCGGTTCGGGGAACTGCACGGGGCCCTGAAGCGCTGTTTCGACCTGCTGCTGGACCAGCGGGTGCCGTTTGGTGTCTGCACGGAAGCCGAGGTCGGCGCGCTGCCGGCGGAGACCAGGGCGGTGCTGTGGCCGCTGCCCTACTGCCCGGATGACGCCACCTTCGAGCAAGTCCGGTCGTGGGTCGAGGCGGGCGGAACGCTCTATCTCTCGGGCGACATCCAGTTCGACCGCACCCGCCGGGCCACCCGCGCCGACCGCCGGACACAGTTGGGGCTCCCGGCAGCCGAGGCGCTTTCGCCCTTCGCAGTGCCGGAGCCAAGCTTCGCGCAGCCAGTCCTGCGGACCCAGGTTGGTCAGGGCAAGGTTCACTTCGCACCGTACCCGCTGGAACTCCGCGCCCAGGCCGGCGATCCCGCGGTCTACCGGGATTTCCTGCAGGCCGCGGGAGTGCAGCCGGTGCGGGTGGATCCGGCTGAGGCGCCGGTGCGCGTCCTGACCCGGCCCCTGGCCCAGGGGCAACTGACGGTCCTGGCGCGCACGACGGACGGCGACGACCTGCTGCGTGTGGACCTGCCGGACCTGGACGTGTCGGTGGAACTGACCGGGCAGGGGTTTGCCTTCGTCCTGACCGGCGCGGACGGCGCGGTGGTGGCCGCCGAGAGCCAGGGCGCGGTGCGGGTGGGTGGCAGGCGGCTCGCTGAGGCCCGGGGGCACTACGGCCTGGCGGCCCTCGACGGGCGCGACCTGCGGGATAGCGAGCAGATTGTGGTCTTCCCCCACGCCTGCCGCGAGGTGCGCCTGGCGGGGCTGCGGCAGCTTCGGGACGCGTTTTGTGCCATTGCGCCTCCGGCGGCGCTATCGGCGGAGCGTGCGGCTCCGTATGACGGGCCCGCAGTGCGCTTCGCCCGCCTGGGCCAGGTGGCCGTCGTCGCCCCCAGTGGGCAGTTGGCCGAGGCACTGCAGCGCCTTCACGACCGGCGGGAGCTGCGGGCAGGACGGTGACCGTCCCGCCTATCGCTGCGGCCGCTGCGCCGCCCGGATGGCCCGCAGGACCGCCGGGTTGCCCGGGTAGGCCTCGTGCAGCCAGGTCACGCGGCGCTCGCGGTCAAGGACCAGCACGGTCGGCACGCGGCGGATACCCAGCGGGCCGCTGAGCGCCCGACGGCCGTCCAGCAGAACTGCGAAGGGCAGCGGGGCCACGCCCAGGTACCGTCGAGCAGCATCGCTCCACTGCCCGTCCACGCTGATGGTCATCAACTGAAAACCGAGTTCGTCCTGCCGTCGCGAAAGCTCCACGAGCTGCGGCAACTGCCGCTTCCAGGTGTCACACCAGAATGCCCAGAAGTTGAGCACCAGAACAGGTGCGGTGAACTCGGCCAAGTGGCGCGGGCGCTGGGCCATGTCCACCAGCGTGGCATTGCCCACGGTCACGCCCAGACGCGGCGGCGGAGGGCCTGCTGGCTCCTCCGCCGCGACTGCGACAGGCCCTGCCGTTAGGCAAAGCAACCACGCCGCACGCACGTCCAAGGCCCTACTCCTCCGTCGTATCGGCGATCTGCATGCGCACCGGCCGGGCGTTGCCCCGTACTTCGGGGAAGTACATGAGTTCGGCCTGGCTGGGCAGGATCCGGAAGGCGCCGGGAGCCTCGGCTCGCAGGGCGTAAGTGAAGCTCACCTCACCCTTCGGCAGGTAGTCGAAATACAGCACCAGCCGGTTGTCCCACACCTCTCGCCGGTCGCAGCCGATGTATGGGATATGGTCCTCCCCGGAGTCCAGCACCTCGCACCCCGCGGGGATAGGCTCCTGCAGCAGCGCGTAGCGCAGGTTCTCATGGCTGCGGAGTGTCACCTCGACCTGGATGACGTCGCCCGGTTTCTGTACCCCGGCGGTGGTGGGGTCCTCGGCGGGCAGGTGGTACTGCCGCGTCATCTCCATCACGCCGGTCGAGGGCTTCACCTGGTCGCTGGGCGTCAGGTACATCAAGTGCGCCGTCCAGTAGACATTGCCCGTGCCCGACTTCTCGATGCGGATGGCGTTGTCCCCGGTCTGCAGGTCCATGGCCGGGATTGCCACCTTGACCGGATCCTTGAAGATGTCGTCTGCTGTGAACCTCGTCTCCTGCACCAGCTTGTCGCCGCTGTAGACGCGGGCGGTGAAGTCCGGCTTGAGTTCGTTGGCGCCCTCCAGGTACTTCGTCAGCACCATGACTGCCGCCGCGGTGTCCTTGGTGCTCGTCCACTGCTTGCCCTGCCGCTGCGCCATGAGCCAGCGCACGGCGGGCAGTATCTGTGGGCTCTCCGGCTTCAGGGCCAATAGCGCCGAGAGGACCTGCGCGGTGACCTCGACGTTGTTGTCGAGCCACGAGTACCGGTAGGTCCCGTCGGCCCCCCAGAAGGCCCCGCTGCCGACGGGCTTGGCGGCCGCTTCGAGGTCGGCAGCCATGGCCGTGGCGTTGGCGGCCAGGACCTGGGTCTCAGCGGCGCTGACCCCACGCGCCCGGGACAGGTAATGCAGCGCCAGGGCCAGGTTGGCCCGGTTGTAGAGGTTGAGCTTGTCGCGGTCGGCATGCAGGGCCTTGGCCGCCGCGAGGGCCGGGGCCAGGTCCTCAGCGCCATTCCAGATGTCGCAGAAGGCCAGGGCCCACAGCAGGTAAGCCCTTGCGTCGCGGTACTCCTCCTGCGCGAGTGCATCCTTGAGGTACTCGACGCCGCGCTGCAGCGGCCCCCGGGCGGTGACGTAGCCCGCCTGGCCGGCGATCTTCAGGCCGGTGCAGATGTAGGCGCTGATATACGGGTCGCTCTCGTCGAACTCCCACCAGTGCCAGCCGCCGTCGTCATGCTGGTAGCGCATGAGCTTCTGCAGCCCGAAGTTGACGTAGCGGTCCAGCATCGGCGGCCGCGGGCGTTGCGCGCCGAGGCGCTTGAGGGTATCGGCGACCACCACATCGGGCAGGAAGCTGTCCATAGTCTGTTCGGCGCAGCCATAGGGGTAGGTGGTCAGGTAGTCCAGGGCCTCAAAGATCGGCCCGGCCAGCGACGGTGACAGCGTGACCTCCACCATCCCGCTGCCCGGTATGGCGTTGGCGGGCAGGTGGAGGGTCGCCGTGTCACTCTGTTCGGTCATGCTGGCGACAGCGCCAACCTCCTCCATCGCGTCCGCCTGGACGGGCAGCGTGGTCTCCATGGCGTCCTTGCCGCCGGGGCCGCCGTCGGCACTGACCAGGAACCGCGCCTGCTTTGGCCCGGTCACTCTGATCTTCCACGTGAGGCGCTGGATGCCGTCATTGGCGAGGGTGATGGTCCGCTCGGGGGCTTCCAGGAGCTCCGCCCCCTCGGCGCTCAAGGTCACCTTCACGGTGCGCTGCTCGCCCGTGTAGTTGTGCACGGTCGCCGCGGCGGTGGCCTCATCGCCCTGGACATAGAAGCGCGGCAGCGTCAGCCGCACCAGCAGCGGCAGCGTCACGACTACGTCCTTGCGGGTCTCGCCCGCCTGGGTGGCCCTGGTCAGGCCGCGAGCGGTGGCGCGCCAGGTGGTCAGGTTGTCGGGGATGGTCAGCGTGGCCTGGGCCGAACCGTCGGCGCCGGTCACCAGGGACGGTCCCCAGAAGGCGGTGTCGGTGAAGAACTTGCGGATGCGCGGGGCCTCGCCCTCGGCCTCAGCCTTGGCCTCGGCGCGATCGGCCGCCGCCATGGCTGGTGCCGGCGGCGCTTTGGCCGCCAGTCGCTGATAGGCCCCACCGGGGTACAGGTTCGCCAGGGAGAAGTCGGTCTCCACCAGGATCGGGCGGTCACCCCACCAGGCGTCGAACGGGTCCGGCGTGTTGTCGGCGCGAATCTCATAGACGCTGGCGTCCACCACCCCAAGGCCCACTTCGGCCGGCACGCCCCGGCCCTGGGCGTCCCGCGTCGTAATGGTGTAAGTGGCGGTCTCGGCCGGCTGATAGCGCTCCTTGTCTGGGGCCAGGATGACCTGCAGCCGGCGGTGCTTCGGGGGCACCCGGAGGGTCAGGCTGGACGCCGTGAGCTCACCCTTCCGCACCAGCGCCGCGCGCACCTCGACATTGGGCTCGTAGGCCGCGACCAGGGGAACCTGCAGCCGGAAGTTGTGGTCCTGGAGCCGGTAGACCTTGGACGAGTAGACCTTCTCGCCCTCGACGGTCACCAGCAGCCACGCCCCGAGTTGGTCGGTGACTCCGGTAATGGTCGCCGTGTCGCCGGCCTGGTACTCATAGCGGTCGCTGCTCAACGCCAGCGAGGGCCAGCGCTGCTCGATCCTCTTGACCACGTTCACTCGCGTGTTGGCGTAGACGGCGTTACCTCCGGCGTCCAGGGCCCAGACCTCGATCTCATGGTAGCCCAGGCGTTTGAGGCCAAGCTGTGTGGTCACCACGCCCTCGCTGCTGGTCTCCAGGGTCTGCTTCGTGGTCTCCCGGTACGAGCGGCCTTCGCGGTCCACGAGGTTCTCGGTGAAGGTGAGCTGGACGGCAGTGGAGACGGGTTTGCCGTCATAGTCGTGGGCGCTGATACGCACCTGCGCCTGCTCCCCGGCCTGATAGGTATGCTTGTCCAGGCTGACATTCAGGCGAAAGGCGGCGGCGGTGATGAGGACGCTGCCACTGGCCCTCTGGGGCCGCAGCGCTGTCTCGCTGACCTCGGCCTGCACGTACATCATCCGGTCCATCGGCAGGCGCAGGGTCTTCACCTCAAGGGTGTACTTGCCGTCCCTGTCCAGCCGGGCCTGCCCCTTGATCTCGGACTCGATCTCGCCCATGGCCAGGTCGCCCCGCCCCGCTGCCCGCAGGATCGGCTCGGGCACGCCACCCTGAGGCGAGAAGCTGATGGTGTAGTTCAGCTTGCCGCCGGAGACCGGGCTGCCGAAGAAGTACTTGGCCGCGAAGGTGACCGGGATGGTCTCCTCACCGCCCAGATAGTGGGCCCTGGGGATGGTCACATCCACCGTGAACTCCGGCTTGCGGTAGGCCTCGACCTCGAAGGTGTGGTAGAACTGTGTCTTGTCCTTCCCCTCGCCCACGGTAGTGACGATCTCGTAGCTTCCCAGTGGCGGCTCGGGCCCTAGCTGGAACTCGCCACTGAAGGTCCCCCACTCATTCAGTGGCAGGTCCTGCTCGTACACCGTCATGCCGCCCCGGGTCTTGATCTCGGTCCTCACGGTCTCGATGCCCGGCGGCACTAGGCCGTAGTCACGCCCCTGGCGGGCGCGGATCGTGCCCCGGAACCGCACCAGGTGGCCGGGGCGGTAGATGGGGCGGTCGGTGTAGAGGTAGGCGGCATAGGGGTCGGGAACCCCGGGGGACTTGGCGAGGGCGAAGGCGGGGTCGCCCTTCTGCGCAGCCACCCACGCAGCCTGGCCGGGCGGCGGCGCCGGCAGTTTCACCAGGCCCTCGCCGGTGGTGGTGGCCACGGTCTGCTTGCCCTGCTCGTTGTAGACGGCCACGGGCAGCCCGGTGGCCGGTTGGCCGGTGGTCGCGTTCACCACCCAGGCCAGGATCTCATTCGGGGAGCGTTTCACCAGCAGCGCTCGCCCCGACACCGCGAACCAGGCGCGCTTCTCGATGCCGCCGCCGGTGACACTGGCGACATACACTCCGGGGGCCAGCGCCGTCGGCACCTTGGCCGGCAGCTCGTTCCAAGAGTCCGGGTAGAAGTCCTTGAGCTTGGGCGTCCACTGCGCTGCCGGGCGACGGCCGCTCAGGTCCAGGCGCTGCAGCAGGTACGGAAGGCTTCCGGGGGTCTTGGGGTCATCGAGGCTGACCGCGCGGGCGTTTGGGGCCAGGCTCTCCAGAGCCACCGGGTAGATGGTCACCCTGACCTGCTTGAGGTTGTATAGCGAGAGGGCCAGTTGCACCTCCTTGCCACTGGCAAAGGAGCGCTGGTAGACCTCGACACTCAGATTCGGCGCCTGGGCCGAGGCAGCCAGGGCCGGCAGGCTCACCGTCCCCAGCAACAGGATGGCAACGACGCTCGGCACTGTCCTGTACATGGCTCTTGCCTCCAGACTGGCATTCACGGCGGCGCGACTGGTGGGTCTGGCGTGACACCGCCTTAGTGGCCTCGTTGTCGGCTATCCTTCCGGCTCGATGAAGCGGACGGCTCGCAGGCGCAGGTAAACGGCCTGCTCCCCCGGCTGCAGGTCGGCGCGCACCTGCGCCCAGCGCACGAAGCGTTCGCGCATCCCGGTCTCGCCGGGCAGGACAACCCCCGTACGCCGTGGCCCGCGGGCCGCCAGGCCATCGGTAAGCGGATCAAGCGTCCAGGGGTCGGCGATGGGCTCGGGCGGGTCCAGCACCGACACGATGACCCGCAGCCCCGGGAGTTCATCGGGTCGGAGCGGGGCGAACCTGAGGTCATGGGCGGCAGCGCGGCAGGCCATCTCGACGATGTCGGCGGCCAGGGTCGCGCCCCTGGGGTAGAGGCTGCCCATGCAGCAGCGCGGGGCCCCGCCGGCCGCTTGGGCGCTGACAAAGACCGCACCCCGCTGGGCCAGCAACGGTGGCAGCCCCGCTGGCACGCTGATGCGCTGGCGACGAAGGCAGTACTCCTCCAGCGCCCGGCGCGCCAGGCGGACGGCCGCCGGCCCCGCTCCGGTCTCGTCAGCCTGGAAGCGGTCCACCAGAGTCATGGCCCGGCATTCCGCCAGGGGGTGGCAGAATGGCACCAGCCCCAGGGACAGTGCCGCAAGCGTCTGACTTCGGACCATGAGCAGTCCCATCCAGACTCCGGCTCTGGGCAGGGATGGGACACCCTGGCGGCGAACGCCGCGCCCATGCTCTCACCCGTGTCCTGCCCTGCCATCCCGGGTATTCTACACCCGTGCGCCAGCAGATGCCAGTGCCCTCCCTGCGCTGCCAGAACAGAGCCTCGCCCAGACGGTGCGTCTCGCCCATGCTAGCCCTGGCCGTCGCAGTGCTCAGCACCAGCACCTTCGCCCTCATCATGCGCCACACCCAGCGCAGTGGCCGCGACCAGATGGCAGTCATGGCGGTCAACTACGTGGTCGCCTCCTCGGCCGGCTTCGCTCTGGCGCGGGGCGTCGGGGCCTGGCATGCCTCGCCGTCCACCGTGCAGATCGGCCTCATCGCCGGGGTCATCTATGTCACGACCTACGTGCTCATCCTGCACTCGATGGAGCTGCGCGGGGTAGCCATCGCCAACGCCGTGATCCGGCTTTCGGTGCTGGTGCCGATTGCGGCGGCGGTGGTCATCTGGCACGAGCGCCCAGACCTCATCCAGAAGCTGGGCGCGGCCCTGGCAGTGGCCGCCATGCCCTTCCTGGCCCTGGACGGCACCCATCGCATCGCGCCGCTGCGCAAGCGCCAGCTCGCTCTGCTCATCGGCCTGTTCCTGACCAACGGGGCGGTACTGATCACCTCCAAGTGGTTCCATGTCGCTGCCCCGGCAGCGGAGAACTTCGTCTACTTCGGCATACTGTACGGTGTCTCGGCGCTGATCTCCTGGGGTCTGTGGTTGGGGTGGAGCCGGCGGTGTCGCCTGGCCGATGCCGGCTGGGGGGCGGTCCTCGGCCTCGTGAACATCCTCACTGGCACGACGCTGCTGGCGGCCCTGGACGCCCTGCCCGGGACCGTGGTGTTCCCGGTTTTCGCCGCGCTGGGTCTGGCGCTGACGACCGCCTTCGCCGCCATCGCCTGGCGCGAAATCCCCGGCCGCCTGGGCCGCGTCGGCATCGGCGTGGCCATCTGCGCCGCTGTGCTCATCAACCTGTAGGGAGGGCAACACCATGACCGCGCGCGAGCGTGTCTGGGCCGCCATCACTCATCAGCCCTGCGACCGGGTGCCCACTGACGCCTGGCTGACACCGGAGATTCAGCGCGACCTCCTGCAGCACTTCGGCACCGACGACTGGGGCGTAGTGGAGCGCGAACTGGGGCTGGACGGCATCGCCAGCGCCGGGTTCGTCTACACCGGCCCGCCGCGAACGACGCCGGACGGTGAGCCCTGTGGCCTGTGGGGCGTGCGGGCGACCCGCGAGGTCAAGCTGCCGACGGGCGGGGTGTATTACGAGGCCGTATCGCCGCCGCTGGCTCATGTGACGGAAGTCGCTGAGCTGGATGACTTCAACTGGGAGAATCCGGCGGACTATGACTTCGCCGCCACCGCCGAGGCCCTCCGCCAGCAGCATCCACACAAGGTGACCATGTGCGGGTACTTCGCGCCCTTTGTGGACATCTGGGACCTCTACGGGCTGGAAACCGCGCTGCTGAACCTGGCCCTGCGCCCGGAGCTGATTGAGGCGACCCTGGAGCGCACCATGGCCTACCGCCTGGAGCAGCACCGCCTGCTCTTTGAGGCCTGCGCCGGCCTGCTGGATCTGACCCAGGTGACGGACGACTTCGGCGGCCAGACAGGGCTCCTGATGAGCCGCGAAACCATAGACCGGTTCTTCTTCCCCTGGTACAAGGTCGCCATTGCCCTGTGCCACAGGTACGGCATCAAGGTCTTCCACCACGACGACGGCGGCATGGACAGCCTTATCCCGGCACTGATCGAGATGGGCGTGGAGATCCTGAACCCCATCCAGTACCGCTGCTACCAGATAGACCTGCAGACCCTCAAACGGGAATACGGCAAGGACCTGTGCTTCCACGGGTCGGTGGAGAACCAGGTCATCATCCCCTACGGCACACCGGAGGACGTCCGCGCCGAGGTGCGCAAGAACATCGAGATACTGGCCTCGGATCAGACCGGTCTCATCCTCGGTCCGTGCCACGCCATCCAATCGGGCACACCGATAGAGAACGTGCTGGCCCTCTTCGACGAGGCCCAGCGCAGCGGGCGGTTCGCCTGAAGCACCCCGGGAGCGGTTCAGTTCGGTCCTTGGAGCCAGAAGTCTGCCAGCCCCTGGAGGACGAAGTGGGTGCCGATGGCGGTGGCCAGGATGCCCATGAGTTTGCTGAGGACCGCGGCCCCGCGCTCGCCCAGCAGATGCATCAGCCGGCAGGTCTGTGACACTACCAGCCAGGCGGCGCCGAGAGCCACGACCATGCTGCCGAGAGCGATGAGGTAGTTGTGGGGGAACGGGTGGCGCTGGACCGCCAGCATCACCGTGACGATGGCCCCGGGCCCGGCCAGGAGCGGGCAGGCCATGGGCACGACGCCCAGGTTCTGGCGGTAGGCCGAGTCGCGCCCCAGGAAGTCGAAGACCTCGTTGAGGCCAATGATGACCAGCATCAGCCCCCCGGCCACCAGCAGCTCCGGCACCCCCACGCCAAAGAGCCCCAGCACCGGCTGACCCACCGTGGCAAACAGCATCAGGATGAGCGCCGCCACGGCCACCCCCATGTTGGCATTGCGGCGCCGCTCGTGAGGCGTCTGTCCGCGCAGGAGGGCCGCAAAGATGGGAACGCCGCCCAATGGGTCCATGATGACGAACAGGGCCACCGCGCTCCGGGTGATGTGCATGACCAGCTCTCTCGGTTCCATGGGGCCTCCCTTCAGACCGGTGGGGCAGGCACTCCGGCCTGCCCGGACGTGCAGACAGGACTGTCCGCGCTACCGGAATCAGGTTGTCAGCGCTACCACACTGTAGCCGCAAGTACGCTGAATGCTAAGGAGGGAGCGACCCAATGGGGGCGCCGCGGTGCCGGGTGCAGGTCGTATCGCGTGGCAGCGGAACCATGTCGTTCGAGGAGATCGGTGACGAACCAGCTCTGGGAGCCCCTGGCATGACCTCACGCCAGCGACTGCTTGCCGCCTATCAGCGCCAGCCCGTCGATCGCCTGCCTCTGCGTGTCTGGGGCGTGCATGCCCTGGACGAGGCCTGGGTTGCCGGCCGCGACCCGAGCTACCGACCTGTCATCGAGGCCACGCTGGCCCACGGCGACTTCGTCGGTAGCTGGGGACCCGGACAAGGTCTGTTCTACTCGGCGGCTGAGTGTCCCACCAGTACGTCCACCGACGACCGCGGCGACTGGGTCCTGCACCGCACGACCGTCCACACCCCTGCTGGCGACCTGCACTGGGCGTACCAGGCCAGCAAGTCTGGCCTGCCAGGGATGCAGACGGAGTTCATGGTCAAGCAACTGGCCGACCTGGACTGCGTGCTCTCGGTGCCCTATGAGCCGCTACGACCCGACTGTGCCGGCTTCTTCGCCGCCCAGACGGCCCTGGGCGAACGTGGTGTGGTGCACTGTGTCCTCCCCAACGCCATCTCCATGCTGCACGAGCTGATGGGTTCGGAGCGCTTCGCGGTCTGGAGCCTCGACGAGCGCTCGCGGTTGCTGGCGGCGCTGGAGACCTTCCATCAGCGCTGTCTGGACTTGCTGCGATACTTGCTGGACCAGGGGGTAGGGCCGGTCTTTACCATGTACGGGGCCGAGTACGTGGCCCCGCCGCTACACGGCCCCCGGGACTTCCACGAGTTCTCCGCTCGCACCGACTCTGAGATGGCCCGGCTCATTCACGAGCGTGGTGGGCTGCTGCACATCCACTGCCACGGGCCCCTGGGGGCAGTACTGGAGCAGTTCGCGGAGCTCGGCTGCGACTGCCTGCACCCGGTGGAGCCGCCGCCGATGGGCGACGTCACCCTGGCGCAGGCTGTACAGCGCATCGGCCACTGCACTTGCCTGGAGGGCAACATCCAGATCGGCGACCTCTACGCCGGGCGCACGGAGGACATTGTCGCCCAGGTCCGGCACAACATCGAGGTCACCGGCTGCCGGGGCTATGTGCTGAGCCCCACGGCCTCGCCGCACACCCCGGTGCTGGAGCCGCTGACCGTGCGCAACTACCTGGCGATGATCGAGACCGCGGTTGAGTACGGGTGAGTGGAGTGAGGCCGGGAGGTGTGCCCAAAGGTGACGGCCAACTAGCGCCAACCGGCATGCCGGCCACCGATGTCCGGTAATGCGGGACAATAATGACGAGGACTTGCCCATGTTCATTGACATCCATACCCATGCCATCCTGCTGCATGACCCCCGGCAGCGCAGAATCAGCCGCTGGACCGCGCCGGACGAGTTGCTGCAGATGTGGGACGACCTCGGCATCGCCCGGGGCGTTGTACTGCCCCTGGTCCATCATGAGATCGGCGCCATTCTGCAGACCACCGAGAATGTGCTGGACATCTACAACCTCTATCCCGACCGTATCATCCCCTTCTGCAACCTGGACCCGCGGTGGCAGTACAACAATCCCCACAACGACTTCACGCCGGTCCTGGAGCATTACAAGGAACTGGGCTGCAAGGGCTTCGGCGAGTTCGTCGCCAACCTGTGGTGGGATGATGACCGGGTGCTCAATCTGTTGTCCCACCTGGAGAAGGTGGGCCTGCCGGTGCTCTTCCATGTCGCCAGCAAAGAGCGCGGCCAGTACGGCTTGATTGACGACTACCGGTTGACGAAACTGGAGTTCGTGCTGAAGACCTTCCCCAGGCTGCAGTTCATCGCTCACTCCATGGGCATCTGGTCCAACATCAGCGGCGACGCCAACGAGGAGAACTGGATGGGCTACCCCACCGGCCCGGTGACGCCGGGGGGGCGGCTCATCGAGCTGCTGCGGACGTATGACAACCTCTGGGGGGACATCTCGGCTGGCAGCGGCAACAACGCCCTGGTGCGGGACAAGGAGTTCGGCTTCCGCTTCCTGGAGGAGTTCCAGGACCGCCTGCTGTTCGGGACGGACATCTGCGGCTTCGGCCAGGAAGTGCCCCAGGTGGATACCATGAACGAAGCCCTCGCCAGCGGCCTGCTCAGCCAGGAGGGGTACGACAAGATCGCCTACAAGAACGCGGTGGGGTTGTTGGGGCTATAAGACGGCCACAGGAGGCACTCTGACATGGCTGAACTGACCATCACCTCACCCCGCCAGGGGGACTATCTCAACCGACACGATGGGGAGTTGAGGGGCGAGACGCTGACTGTGCCGGTGACCGGCACGTGCCCGGCCGGGGCCAACGTGACGGTCAACGGTGTGGCGGCGACGGTCACCGTTGAGACCTGGAGCGCACGCGTGCCGCTGACCCGCAACAACTGGGTCATCGAGGCCGCGGCGGGTCGTGAGCAGGTCGAGATCACCGTCCTGCCCGATCTGTCGGGTAAGAAGCGCTATCGCTTCTCCATAGATGACAACATCCAGTTTCTGCGCGACCTGGGCACTGAACCCGACAGCTTCCCGTCGCTCTTCGACCACTGGTACCTAGCCTTCTGGCAGCGGATGCATGAGGAGTACGGGGCCAAGATCCACATCAACACCTACTACCAGACCGAGGACGCCAGTTGGAACACCTCCATGATGCCCGACAAGTGGCGGGACGAGTGGGAGGCCAATGCCGACTGGCTGCAACTGTCCTTCCACGCGCTCATGGACAAGCCAGACCGTATCTACCGCGCGGCGACCTATGACCGCATGGCCAATGACTACGAACTGACGGTCAATGAGATCAAGCGTTACGCCGGCGAAGCGGTGCTGAGCAACGAGACCACGGTGCACTGGGCGGAGGCGCCCGTGGAGGCTTGTCGGGCGCTGAAGGACCGGGGCATCGACGTCCTGATCGGTCTTTTCTGGGTGCGCGACGGTCAGTGCACGACGAACTACTACCTGGACCTCGCGACCACCGAGTACTGCAGTACCCGCGACGCCTGGATGGATGTGCGCGAGGGTCTGACCTTCGTCACCTGCGACGCGGTGGTCAACGGACTGGCGCTGGACGAATGTGTGCCAACCCTCGAACAGCAGGCAGCCAACCCACACACCGGTGAGCTGATTGAACTGCTTATCCACGAGCAGTACTTCCGGGAGGACCTGGTCTACTGGCCCCAGGGCTCGGCCACGCCCGCGCGGTACTACCAGCCCGATGTCCAGCAGAAGGTGGAGACCTGTCTGCGGTGGGTGTCGGAGCATGGCTATGAACCGTGCTTCTGGTCCGATGGGCTTCTGGGGGCCAACTAGGGCGGGTCAGTAAAGACAGACCTCGCTGATCCACATGATGTTGGGGCGGGAGGCCGGGCCGCCGCCGGGAGGCTGGTGCAAGCGCAGGCGGTCGGTAACCACGGGGGGCCACTGGTGGCGTGAGACGGTGCTTAGCGGCGCGTCCCGGACCTCGGCCACGCTCTGCCAGGCGCCGTTGACCCACGCTTGCACCTCGTAGCTCCGCGACGACATGACCTGATCATTGTCAATGGCCCAGTAGATGACTGCTTGCGAGACGGGCATCGCTTGGGGCAGGCGGACTTCCAGCCAGTGCCCCTCCTCTCCGGCGCGGTCAGCGGAGGCCCAGGCGGCTTCTGTCCAGTGCAGCCCCGTGGGGTCCCAGATACCGTCTATGGTCACGGCCGGGTCATAGTCGGGGTAGCTGCTGTCGGCGGCGACGCTGGCCCCGGCCGAGGCCAGCGCCAGGTCACCCTCTGGCGGGACCGGCAGGTTGCGAAACTCGGCCATTGCCTCGGCCAACGGCTTGCCCTCCGGGGTCGTGACAGCGAAGTGGACCTGGCGCACCGTCCCGTCGTCGGCGGCGGCTGAGACCCGAAACTCCGCCGCCGGATCGTCGGCTCCCAGCGTAACGGAGGCAGGCTCGACACTGACGCCCTCCCCCATCGCGCGCACTACCAGCGCCATTGGCCCGGCCAGGCGGCGCGTCTCCACCCGGTAGATGACGGCTCCCCCTGCGGGAGTGGTCTGCCGCTTCACATCGGCTTCGACCACCGGGGTAAAGAAGACATTGCTGGCACGGATGACCGTCAACGGCTCGGCGCCGGGCACCGGCACCCGGATAGCCGTGCGTACCTGAACGGCCCCGGGGCGCTCAGCGCTGATCTCAGTTGGACGGTTATCCACGGCGCCCGGGATGATGCTGGTGTCGCTCAAACGCAAGATGTTGCGGCCGGGGGCCACCCAGGTGCCGAGTGTCCGGGCCCCCGAGGTGCCGACCGTGAAACGCACCTGCGTCTCGGCGGTCTCCGACACCGGAAGTATGGCCTTCCCCCCGACCTCGAGACTGGCACCGCCCAGGAGCAGCAGCCATTCAGCCAGCGCCCGCTGTGCGTCCAGCAGTTCGCGCTCCTCGCTGGTCTGCTCCAGGTCGCCGGGGCCCTGCTGGGTGCGGGCCAGCTCCTGACGTAGCCGAGTGACGACTTCCCCCACCCGGGCGTCACCTAACGGCTGCATCGTTCGTATCTGTCGCGCCAGGTCCTCCAGGGGGGCCGTGCGCTCGCTCTTGCCGCGTACCCGGGCGGCGTTCTCGCAGTGATGAGCGGCTCGCTCCAGCAGCCACGCCCGCGTCTCCTCGGCAGAAGAGATGCGCAGGATGGTCAGCACCTCGGCTCCGTCTACCCACGTGATCTCCAGTCCGGCGGCGGTCAACTTCGAGGGCACCGGCGTAAGCTGTACGGCGTCCATGACCAGCGGGTTTCGCAGGCCTGCCAGCGCCTCCGGGAGCACCGTCAACCTGGCCTGACGCGGGGTGGCGGGAGCTCGAACCGTGAAGTACAGTGGCGGCCTGGTTCCGAAACGCTCAGCCGCTACACCCGTGGCCAGGGGTTCAGGCTCCCACCCCGCGCGGGCCATTTCCATGAGCGGCGGGTAGTAGCTGTGGCAGACGTCGCCGTAACTCTCATATCCCTCGCGGACGAACCGGCCGGTGGACGGGAACTCGCCCCACTGGGCGCTGGCCAGCACGAACTCCTCGGCCGTGGCGCGGTCATCGAGCTTGTGCAGGTTAATGAAGTTCATGGGCAGTACCGGCTTGTGGTAGCCGCCGAACCGGTGGTAGCCCATCAGCGCCCGGTCCCGAAACTGGCTGCTTTCGATACCGATGATGTCCAGGACGGTGTAGTTGGTCCAGGCCTCGGTGGACGGCCCCATATTGCCGAAGATGGTGCGCCCCTGGGGGTGATAGCGCTCCTGGAGGAACTGCAGCCACTTGAACATGGCGAAGCGTCCGTGCTGGCCGACGCGGAAGGTGGCGGGGTCGTAGGTCAGGGGGTGGCTGGCCGCGGCCAGGTGGTCGCGGCGGAAGTTCATGCTCCAGCAGCACCAGGCGGCCACGGAGTCGATGTAGGCCCCATCTATGCCCGGATGGTCGCGGAACAGGTTGTCGTACATCTCGGTCACACGGCTGGCGGGCGTTGGACGGCCCTCCAGGCCGCGCCAGTCCGGATCTACGTTGCAGGCGAAGCGCAGCAGGCTCAGGGGGCTGTCGGGCGGAACGTCGGCGGAGAGGTTGTCGGTGATGAAGACGAGGTAGCGGTCGTCGGCGAGGGTCAGTGCGTTGTCGCGGACATACTGGATGTCGGCGCGCTTGCCCAGCTCCTCAAAACCGGGGTTCGCCAGCAGGTTCTCCTCGGGGTGGCTCTGGCGGTAGATGCGCAGGTCGTCGAACCATGCGGTGCCGGTATGGTTGCGGAACATGGCGTACACCCGGAGGTCGGCCAGGGGCTTGTCCGGAGTAATGGTGATGGACGACTTCTCCCAGTCGTGGGTGCCAGGGCTGAACAGGGCGCACTGCCCAAACAGATAACCGCCGCCCTCCAGGGCGCAGTCCACGTAGATGGAGTAGTCCTTGTCGCTGCCGCCACTGACGTTCTCCGCTTTGCTCCAGGCCTCCACGATGACTGGCTCGGCGATGGGCTCCTCCGGGACGATGACCTGCTGGGCATAGCCCGAACCGGCGGCTTGGGGCAGGTGCGACTTGTAGGAACGGGCGCCGCCGTGTTTGACCTGATCGTCGAGTGTGCCGCCCTTCATAGACCAGACCGCCGGCGCGACGGCGCGGTCCATCTCGTCAAGGATGCGCATGGCCTCCTCATAGTCCTTCGGCAGGCCTGGTCCGGGGAGCCAGATGGTTTCGGAGCTGGTCTCACTGTAGGGGTACATGCCGAGGCCCTTGGCGTGGGTCTCCTCGACGTCGCCCAGACCCTCGAAGAAGGCGTAGTGCTGGGGGTTGGGGATCTGGTTGATCTCGTTGGCAAAGAACCAGCCGCCATCACGTTTCTCCACGCGGGCGAACATGGCCGGGAACAGACGGTAGTACTGGGCCAGGGCCGAGCGGAAGTGCCACTGCGGGTCAGTGGGCATGAGCACGATGCCAAAGGCCGCCCGCATGCGGAGTTCCGGGCGGGTGTCATGGCTGAAGCCCAGCGGCAGGCGCATTTCCACTGCCCGCTCGGCCGGGAGGTTGCGGAAGACGAAGACGTAGGGCTTGTCAGCGGGCATGGCCAGGGCGAGTTGGTCCTGCCCGTTGGCGAGGGTCCGCAGGGGCGCGATGGGCAGCTTGTTGACCAGCGACGAGGCCAGCAGCAGGTCATCCACGCCGTTGCCGGTGGGCAGGGACACGCCCTCCACGCGCAGCACCAGGTCAGCGATGGCGTCTTCGGTGCCGCCGGCGGTCACCTCGCCCTGCAGCCACAGCGCCCCTCGGCCCGGGTCGAGACGCGCCGTCAGCGTGAATCTGCCGGGCGCTGTCGGCTGGCCGGTGCGCGGGTCGAGAAGCTGGAGCCTCGCCACCACGCCCGGCAAGTTGCTGTTGCCGCTGCGGAGGGCAGTAAGGGTGTTGCCTTTCCAGGCGCCAGCCAGCGGACCGGGGGCGGCGTTCACGACGGTTTGAGCCCCCACGAGCGCCAGGTGCAGGATGATGGTCAGAGCAACAGGCTTCATACCAGGGGCCTCCGCAGGGAATGGGGTCAGTTTCCGGTCTCAGGCCCATCGGACCTTCCGGCAGGCAGGCCCGGTACGGCCTCGCGGCGAAGTTCCCGCCGTTCCGGAGAACAGGAGGGATGCAAGCCCATGACCGTCCGGCTGAGCGCGGTTCTGCCTGTCCTGTTGCTGGGTGCAACGGCGGCCCCGGCGCTGTATGAGTACCGCTACATCGAGGGTGAGGCGTGCGACCGCGGCGAGGGCCAGGGCCTGCGCGAGGAGGGCTTCACCTCGTGGATGCGGCACCCCTCCGGGGGCAAAGTCATCGTCTTTGGCAACCCGGCGGGGGGCTTCGTGGAATATGACATCAACGGCCTGGGCGAGGGGCCCTACACGCTTTTCATCCGGGCCCTGGACATGGCGCAGACGCGAACCCGGGTGCTTTGGGACGGACAGGACCTGGGGCTGCTGGCGCGTGAGAACGCCAACTCCGTGGCGCTGCGCTGGTCGCGGCCCCTGGGGCCGGTGAGCGGGCCGGGAGACCATGTGCTGCGCCTGGAGGGGTCCGCGGACAGCACTCAGTGGCCCTACATTGACGTCATCCTCCTGACCAACCAGCCAGGCTATGTGCCGTCCAACGATGACCAGGACTTTGCGTCCTACCGCACGCTGTGGCCCATGCTCAGCGGTGGGCCTGAAGGGGCGCCCACCATGGCGCCAGCGCCTGCCGGCGACCCAAGGGAGCTGCCCGTGGTGGTGCGGCGGGTCGCGATGGCCCCACCCGTTCTCGGGCCCAATCTGCTGCAGATCGTCCTCCGCAACACGGGGCCGCAGACAGAGATGCGTGTGGAGGCCAGGATCGGGGAGGAGGCTGCCGCTGCGGGTACCGTGACCGTCGGCGAAGGTCAGGAGGCGGTCCTGGAGCTGCGGCCGGAAGCCTGGCGGTCGGGACCGACCACCCTGCTGGTGAGGCTGCTGGTCGGTGGGCGCGAGGGGGCGGCCGCAACCTATCCTGTGACCGTCGCCCCGGCGGCGGAGGTGGCTCTCGACGAATACGCCTACCCCAGCAATGTCGGGTCCGGCAAGTGGACCTGCAGGCTGCTGTGCGCGCCTGAACTCACGCCCCGCATGACCATCGCCTGGGAGCTGCGACAAGTGGAGCCCGAGCGAACCGTGGCCCGTGAGAACCTGGAGGGCGCGGCCGAGGTGACCCGTGCGTTGCCGCTCTCCCGGCTGCCGATCGGCCGCTATGAGATCCATGCCGTGCTGCGCCTCGCCGACCGGGTCGTGCAGGAGGACACACAGGCCTTCATCCGCTTCCCGACCACGGCCTTCCCCGCCTGGGAGCCCGTCCGCGAGGCCAAGGCGGTGGGCGACCGGCTGATGGTCAACGGGCGGCCGTTTCTGGCCCGGCTGCTCTACCACTCCCCCGCCACCCCCGAGGTGCGGACGCGGGGCTTCAACCTGGTCCAGTGCTGGGCCGAGACGCAGGACGACCCGGCCCCGAAGATCAGGCAGCACCTGGACGCCTGCCAGCAGAACGGCGTCTACGGCACCGTCGCGCTGTTCCACAGCTACTTCCGCGACGGCCTGGGGTTCAACCTGGGGCACCTGCAGCAGGTGATCACGGCCCTGAAGGACCATCCGGCCATCATCGCCTGGGACCTCATTGACGAGCCCGACGGGCTCAGCGTGACTCCGCAGCAGGTGGCGGAGGCGGCCACGCTGATCCGGCAACTGGACCCCAATCACCCCGTCTGGGTGAACCTGTGCCAGTACCCCCGGGCCACCGAATACCTCGACAGCCAGGACATCTGGAGCTTTGACTGCTACCCTTTCCCCACCCTGACCGCCAAGGCGTTCCGGGTCTGGCTGGCAATCTCCGATGAGGCGCTTCTGGGTCGCAAGGTCCTGGGGACCTGCCTGCAGACCTATGTCTACAGCCGCCATGACCAGCGCATGCCCACGCCCGACGAGCTGCGCAGCAGCGCCTGGCTGCACGCCATCCACGGCTACACGTGGTTCGGCTACTACTCCTACTACGACGGTGAGCCAGCGGGCTGCCTGGCCAACACACCGGAGCTGTGGTCGCACGTGCGGGCGTTGAACTCGGAGCTGGTAGCCTGCCAGGAGGCGATCCTGGGAACGGGCAACTGGCGGCCCCTGGCCACGGAGCCCGAGCGCGGAGACGTCGAGGCACGGATGAAGACAGTGGGCGACAAGCGCTACGTGGTCGTCGTGAACCTCGGCCGCGAGCCCTTGAGTGTCAGCGTCAGGCCGGACCTGGCCGAGTTCTGCTCGCGATTGCTCTTTGAGTCGGACGCCAAGCCTGAGGCGGCCAATGAGATCATCGCGCACCTCCGGCCGTCGGCGGTGCGAGTGTTTGAGGTCACGCGGTAGTACCCATCTCAGCGAACAGGGCTATCTCCCCGCGGGCTGAAACCACGCCTCCTCGCCCAGGGACAGGTATGGCGGTACACCCACCGGCTCGACGCCGATGTCGCCGGCGGCCCACAGGACCACGCTCCACAACTTGCCCGTATCAGCGGGCTCGGGGCGCACGGTGATCTCGCCTCGCTCAGGGTGCGTGGGCGGCACCGGCGGGCCGGGGGCGGCGCCCGAGATAAGCGCTGCTCCGGGGTTGATGTCCTGGTGCTGTCCGGCCACCTGACCGCCGGGGGTCAGCACTACAGCCCCGTAGCCGCCCGTATGGACTCCGAGCAGTCTCAGGGCGAACTCGGATGTCCCGGTGGGCACCATGAACCAGTAGCGACCCTTGCCGACACCCCCGATGCGGAAGTCCGGGCCGGTCTGCATGACGATCCGAAGACCGGCCCCGGTCAGGGTCCACACGCCGCGTTGGTCGTCGTTGATGAGAACCCGGAACTGTTCACCGGGCTGCCCCGTCAACTTCACGCGGTACTCGTGGGCGCCATCGGTGCTGAAGGTGTCCTCGCCGATGACGTGCCCGGCGGCGTCTGTCACCTGCAGCGTGCCGGTGGGCGACCGCTTGGTCATGGCCCCGTGGGGGCTGCGGGTGCAGGTGAGCTCTGTCTCGGCGGCCTGGAGCTCGACCCAGAAGATCTTCTCGTCCGGCGCCCGGACCGAGTGCCGCTTCGCAGCGGGGGTCTTGGCCATCATGGCGGCGAACCACGCCGCGTCGCCGCTCAGCGCGCTGGCTCCCTTGTCGGACCGCGTCTGGGCGTAGTGCTCCTGCAGCAGCGCCAGCGTCCCGCCGGCGAAGTGCAGCTTCTGGGCCACGGACTTGCCGAAGCTGTCGGCCCCGCCGACGGCGACGGCGGCCAGGGCCTCCTCCACGATGTGCCAGAGCGCTTCATCACCGGTCAGCTTCGCCACATAGGCCACCGGCTGAATGATGAGCATGTTGAGGCTGGTGGTGGCCGGGTAGAGTGGCCGGCCATCGGGCGTGGCGGAGTACGGCCAGCCGCCGGCGCTCTCGTCCCACGACTTTGCCACCCAGCGCACACCGGCGATCAGGGCCTGGTCCACCGCCGGGTCCTGCGCGGCCTCGGCATAGGCCTGCAGGCCGCCCAGCAGCACCCCGATCAGAAACAGGTTGTTGCCGACGACGTTGGCCTGGCCGTTGGCGTGGTCGAGGGGGAGGACATGGGGCCAGGCGCCGCACCCCGCCAGGTCCTGCTCCTTCAGGGCCACCGCGGCGATACGCCGCGCCGCCGCCAGGTACTCCGGATCATAGGTCTGATTGTAAAGCGCCATGATCCCCTTCAGCGACCAGCCGGCCGAGCGCTCGTGGGTGCCGAGAGCCTTGAAGGTCGGAGACATGGCCCAGGCCACATGCTCGCCGTAGAGCAGGGCGCTTTGCATGACCCCTGCGTCGCCGCTCAGGCACCAGGCGTCCACCATGCCATCGGCCCAGTTGTGGCCGTTGGCGGCGGTGACCATGCTGTCATAGCGCGCCTGCCAGGTCCCGCGCTCCAGTTGCTCGCTCCAGGCCCCCGTGTGCCCCACCGAGTGCGGCACTTGCCCGCCGACGTAGAAGGGGTCCGGGTAGGCGTGCACGACATCCACCTCGGCCTGGTGGCGGGCGGCGGTGAGAGCCCAGCGGTAGTGGTCGCGGTTGCCGGTGCGCAGGAAGTCCTGGAACAGGCCGTGGGCGTAGTCGTATTCGTTGTTGCCCCAGTTGCGGCCCCGCTCGCCATACCAGTCGCCATAGTTCAGAAAGCCGTACTCGCGGTCGCGCTCCTTGACCCGCATGTTGGCCTGGAAGGCGTCAGCGACCCACTTGTCCCATACCGCGAACTGCTTCTCCAGGGGCGGCGCGACACGCCCCAGCGCCTCGGTTCTGGCGTACCACGAGGCGGGGATGACGGCCACGACAGGCTTGTTCACATCGGCGTAGAGCGCCTCCGCGGTGGTCCCGGGGTCGAAGTCCAGCGCGAACCGCTCGGTGAAGCTCATGCCCCACTTGAGGCGGTACTTCCCTTCGCACAGGTTGAACAGGAGGTAGTGCGGGAGGCCGGTGCCGAAGTCCGGACCGGGCTGGCGGGGAAGCAGGTCGAGGGACAGGCGGTCGCCGCTCAGCGACAGGCCCTTGGGCCAGCGCTGCCAGAAATCGCAGACGGCCAGCGTAAGGATATTGTCGCCCGCCTGAACGCGCACCACGCCCGGCGCGCGGCCGATGCCCTCAGTCCCCCGGGTGGTCCGCAGGGAGCCCGTCTGATCATCGGCCTGCAACAGCGAGAACTCCGACACGGGGGCCATCTGCAGCTTCCCCGTAGCATCCGGGACACCCACCTTGGCAGCGCGCACGCGTCCGCCGAGGAAGAGCGGCAGGGACAGGGAGGTGATGTCGGTGAACTCCGTTGCCAGGTTGTCGTTGACGGTCGTCCAGGCGAACTGCACCCGTCTGGAGTCCGCCCAGAACGTCAGCCGAACGACGTAGCGCAGGAAGCCGGCCCCCTCATCGGTGGCATAGCGGCCCTCACCGCGGACCACGGCCTTCACCGGGCCGCTCTGCTCCAGTGTGAGGCCCTCTGGCCACTGGCTGCTCAGGAAGCTAGCGCCCGTCTCGTCCTCCACTTCCAATCCGACGGGGGTCACGAAGTCCGGCCAGAGACGGTCTATGTCGTCCAGCGTCAGCGCAGGTCTCCCCGCGTCCCGCCGGACCTCATGCCCCAACTCCACCGTGACGGTCTTCTCTTCGTTGGCCCGCAGGTCGGTCAGGAGGTCCACCAGCACCCACTTCAGGCTGCCGTCGGGCCAGAAGGCGGTGATGGTAAACTGAGCCGGGACCTCGCGGTCACCCTCCAGTAGACGCATGTGCGCCGGGTCGAAGATGCCACCTTCCGGGCAGGGTAAGCCGAAGCTGACGGGGCTCCGAGGCCGGTCTGTACCCGTCTCCTCCAACAGTGAGACCGGCACCCGGGTCCGGGTCAGATTGCCTCCCTGCCCCGGACGCCTCGGGGTGGCTGTGAAGAGCGGCTTCGGGCACTCTCGGCCGGGCCGGAAGGGTTCGCGCGGGGCCACCTGGTCGAAGCGCAGGCCCTTGTCCGACAGCTTCTCGTACTGCACCAGGTCGTCCACATAACGGAAGTCCTCGGCCGTGCGCAGGCTGGAGCCGCTGCCCCGCGGCAGGGCGGGGACCGTGGCCGCGCGGCGCGGCAACTGCACCACCTGGTGCTGGGTGGAGTCACTCTCGCCGCCGTCGCGTTGCGACAGCAGGTGCACGCCGACGGCCAGCGGGTCGGTGTCCGGCAGGGCCGTGTCCACGGTCACATACAGAGCCGCTCCAACCCGCGCGGCGCGGACGATGGTGTTGCCGGGCGCGTTGGCGGGATTGTGGCTGTTCAGCGAGACCTGGTCACCGACAGCCACCAGCATGAAGTCCACGCCGCCGTGGTACTGGTCCCGGCGGCCCGTGCCGGGGTCATTGTCGGCATCGACGTAGATGATAAACGTAGCGCCGATGAAGTCCGGCCGGCGGGCGAAGGTGACCGCAAACAGCAGCCGCTGGCCGCCCAGGTGGGCGACCTGCACGCCCAGGATGTCCGGGGCGTTCCGGGCGGCTTGCTCCGGGGTGTAGCCAGCGTCGGGGCTGGTCCCGGCCGGCACGAGCTCTGGCAGTGGCCCCTCGGGCATCCCGAGCCGCGCCCGCAGTTCCGGGGTCAGGTCGTGGGCAATGTCCTGAGCAAGAGCGGGGAAAGAGACCGAGACGGCAGCAAGCAGCCCGAGCGTGACAAGACGGACCATGGCGTGGACTCTCCTGGGACTTGAGCAGACTACCGAGTCCTTCGGCAGACGCCCCTTGCGCCCCTTCCGGGCAGGGCCGGTCCCCCGGTGCTGGCCCGGGTGAGCCTGTTGCCGCGTGTTCCGAGCGGGCCACGATCGCCATTGACGCAGCGGAGCAAGAGTATTAAGATTGGGTCAAGGTCCGTCGCGCCACCCGATTGCCTCCTTGCCGTCAGCGAAGCAGTGGTTTCGTTCCTGGTCACGTTCCAGGCTCCTACCGGCACCGACTATATTGACGTCGGCGATCCAATGCGAACCGAGGTGATCCAGATGAGACGCAAGGGTTTTACGTTGATCGAGTTGCTGGTGGTGATCGCGATTATCGCCATTCTGGCCGCGATCCTCTTTCCCGTCTTCGCCAAGGCTCGCGAGAAGGCGCGACAGACTTCCTGCCTCAGTAACCTCAAACAGATCGGCCTCGGCCTGCTGATGTACTCCCAGGACTACGACGAAATGTGGCCCTTCATGACCTACTACGACTGCTTCAACCCCCCGGGTCCTGGTCTATGGCGCCCCGGTGCCTTTCCCTGGCACGTAACGATTCAGCCCTACGTGAAAAACTGGCAGGTCCTCATCTGTCCTTCCGACGCCCAGCGGGCGTGCATGACGAAGGTCGGTAGCGCCGGCTCCAATGACTATGACGGCATGTTCATAGCCCGCTTTGGCTACGCTCCCGCAACGCCGGCCGAGGCGGCGAGCCTTTGGCCGCTCAGCTACGCCACCAACGTCTATCTGGGCTGGTCACAGGGCCATGCCACGCAAGCCTCCATCAACAGCCCCTCGCAGTGCATTCTGGTGGGCGAGTTCGGGCAGGGGGCCTATGCCTACGGAACCTGGTACTTCTACTTCGGATACGGCGCCAGCAGCTCGTACAACCCCAGCCGCTGGGCATCCGGACGGCGACACAACGATGGCCGCAACTGGGCCTTCTGCGACGGCCACGCCAAGTGGCTGAAGGACCCGACCAACGTGGAAGTGACGGCCCAGATTCAACAGGCGTACTACGCGGGTGGCTGGAAGGATCAGCCCACGCAGTAGGCGACTACGCTCGCCTGTGGTCGGATGCTACCCTCGGGACGCGGCCTGCCCTGCCGCGTCCCGGCCCTTTTGGCCTCCGGGCAGGACAGGCCGCGGTCCCCAGCGAACTCCTGACCACCTCGCCACTGTAGCCGGAGGCCGCCATGTCCAGACTGCGCAGCGAACTCCTGCAGCTTATGGCCGCGACCCCGACCGTTGATTGCCACGCCCACACTCGCAGTGAGAGTGAGTACTACGATCAGGGACCCTATGACCTCTTCACTCTCGGTTCGTATTTCGACCGCGAGATAGGGGCGCTGTCGGGGCAGTTCCCCGGCCGGTACTACGACCGCGAGGCGCCTGACGAGGAGCGGTGGCAGCATCTCAAGGCCATCGTGGACCGCTGCTTCAACGAGAGCTACTGGCGCCACAACCTGGTCACCTACCGCGACCTGTTTGGCTTCGAGGGGGCGGAGCTGGATGATAGCAACTGGCAGGCCCTCAACGATAGCATCCGGCACCGGACCGCCGACCGCAGTTGGTACCGCGATGTGACGGTCAACCGGGCCAACGTGCGGACGCAGGTCAAGAACATCCCCTGGTTTGAGGATTGGGACCCGGCCTATTTCACACCCATCCTGCGCATGGAGCCGGCTCTGGAGATCTACCGACCCGGGCCTCGCCGGCAGCTTGAGGAGCGCGTGAACCGCGGCATCTACAGCCTGCGCGACTTGCGCGAGGCGCTCACCGCGCTGGTCGAGGAGTTTGCCGGTCGCGGCGCGGTTGGCATCAAGCTGGCCCACGCGTACCGGCGGACGCTGGAATCCCGGCCAGTGGCCGAAGTTACGGCCGCGATGCTCCTGGACCGGGCGCTGCGCGGCGAGGCCCTGCCGTGGGCGGAGGCCCGGCAACTGGAGGACTACGTCATCTTCTTCCTGGCGGGCCTTTGCACCGACCGGGACCTCATCTTTGACATCCACACCGGCGTGCAGGGCAACGGCTGCTGGATCCCCGACAGCAATCCACTGCTGCTGCTGAACCTCATCCAGGCCTTCCCGCGTACCCGGTTCAATCTCTACCACGGCGGATACCCCTGGAGCCGCGAGATTGGGATGATGGCCAAGCATTGCAGCAACGTGTGGCTGAACATGGCCTGGATGTATGTGATCGGCATGGAGGTGTCGCGGCAGTCGCTCAGCGAGTGGCTGGACCTGGCTCCGGGCTACCGCATTCTGGGCTTCGGCTCGGATGTGGGGTTCCCTGAGTTCGTCTACGGCCATCTGGTGATGGCGCGCTCCTGCGTGGCGGATGTGCTGGCGACAAAGGTGGAACGCGACTTCCTGAGCGAGGCGGGTGCGCGGCGCCTGGCGGTAATGCTGATGCATGACAATGCGGCCGAGTTCTATCGCCTTGAGGCTTGACTGACAGGGAGGTGCACCATGAGAGCACTGGTACTGGAGCGGGCTGGCGAGTTGAGCCTGCGGGACATTGACATCCCCCAGGAGCTGGGACCGCGCGACGTGCGCATCGCCGTGCACACGGTGGGCATCTGCGGCAGTGACCTGCATTTCTACCACCACGGCCGCATCGGGCCCTTTGTGGTAGAGGCGCCGATGGTCCTGGGCCACGAGGCCTCGGGCACCATCATCGAGGTCGGCACCGCGGTGAGTGAGCTTGCAGTGGGCGACCGGGTCTGCATGGAACCGGGTGTGCCCGACCCGACCAGCCGCCCGGCGCGGCTCGGCCTGTACAACCTCGACCCGGGGGTGGAGTTCTGGGCCACACCGCCCGGCCACGGTGTCATCCGCGAGTCCGTGGTCCACAGCGCTGACTTCACTTACAAGCTGCCGGACAGTGTCTCCTACGGTGAGGGCGCCATGGTCGAGCCGCTGGCCGTGGGCATGCACGGGGTCACCAAGGCCCGACACAAGCCGGGCGATGTGGCCGTGGTCACGGGCGCCGGCACTATCGGGATGGTGACAGCCCTGGCGGCGCTGGCGGGCGGCTGCAGCCAGGTCATCATCTCCGATCTGGTCGCACCGAAACTGGAGCTGGCGGCGACGCTGGGACCGATCACGCCGGTCAATGTGAGCGAGCGGTCGCTGCGGGAGGTCGTCATGGACGTCACTGGCGGCTGGGGCGCGGACGTGGTCTTTGAGTGCAGCGGCAGTCTGGCGGCGGCGCAGGACATCTTCCAACTCCTCTGTCCCGGTGGCTGCCTGGTCTTCATCGGCATGTTCCAGGAGCTGGTGCCCTACGATACCGTCGCGGCGATGATGAAGGAGGCGCGAGTGGAGCATGTGTTCCGCTATGCCCACCAGTACCCGCGCTCACTGGCCCTGCTGGGCAGCGGCAAGGTGAACCTAAAGCCGCTGATTACTGACGTCTTTCCGTTCGAACGGGCCATTGAGGCCTTCGACTACGCCAGCCACATGCCGCCAACGTCGGTGAAGGTGCAGATCGAGGTGGCGGGGTAGCAAGCAGCCGACCGCGGGCGCGCGTGTGAAGATGCAGGCAACGAGGCCGGGGGTGGCCCGGCTGATGAAGGGATGATAGCTGAGTGAGCGCAGAGCAAGAGTTGCAGAAGATGATGGCAGAACTGCAGGTGGCGGAGGGGGAGCACCGGCGCTGGGTGGATCGTTTCCGGGCGGAGTTTGACTTTGCCCAGCGCCTGATCGAGGCACACCCGGACAGGGCGCCAGAGTGGCGGCCGCTGCTGGAACAGGCTGCGCGAGCCGTACTCGAGGGCCTGCGGGCGGGCGGCACGCTGCAGGCGGCGGTGCAGCAGGCCGAGGACATCCTGGCACCCCTTGGTGCGGCGGCCAAGGAGTACACCATCTACTGCGCGGGCCACGCCCACATTGACATGAACTGGATGTGGACCTGGCCGGAGACTGTCGCCGTCACCTGCGACACCTTCGCCACCATGGACCAGCTCATGGACGAGTTCCCGGAGTTTCACTTCTCCCAGAGCCAGGCCTCGGTCTATCACCTGACCAAGAAGTACGCGCCCGAGCTGTTTGCACGGGTCAAGCAGCGCGTTGCCGAGGGGCGCTGGGACGTCACCGCCAGCCAGTGGGTCGAGGGTGACAAGAACCTGGCCGGGGGCGAGATTCTCTGCCGGCACCTGCTTTACACCCGCCGGTGGATGCACGAGCATCTGGGTCTGCCCTATGACGCGGTGAAGATCGCCTGGGAATGCGACACCTTCGGGCACTGCTGGACGCTGCCGGGCATCCTGCGGCGCGGCGGCGTGACCCGGTACTACCACCACCGCAGCTCCGGCCCGCAGTTGCGCACCATGAGCAGCGGCGAGACCTCGCAGCTCTACTGGTGGCAGGGCAAGGACGGCTCCCGGGTGCTGGCCTATGATGACTCGCCCAACGGCTACAACTGCGAGATCAACCCCGGCATGACCCGGCTGCTGTTCGACCTGGAGCGGCACACTGGCCTCAAGAAGCTGCTGTGGGTCTATGGCGTGGGCGACCACGGCGGCGGACCGACGCGGCGGCACCTGCGGGCGGCCCGGGAGATGGCGCAGTGGCCCATCTACCCGGTGGTCAAGCTGACTACGACCGACGACTTCTACAGCGCCTGCGAGCAGGAGATCGCGGCGCGAGGGCTGGAGCTGCCGGTCATTGACGCCGAGCTGAACTTCGTCTTCGAGGGCTGCTACACGTCCGAGAGCCGCATCAAGTTTGCCAACCGCAGGGGCGAGTGCGACCTGGCCGACACCGAGGCGGTGGCTCTGGCGGCAGGCGCCCTGGCGGGCTATCCGTACCCCCGCGAGCAGCTCAACGAGTGCTGGCAGCGGGCCATGTTCCTGCAGTTCCACGACATCCTCCCCGGTTCCGGCGTCAAGGAGACCGTGGAGCACGCGATGGGGCTCTTCCAGGAGAACCTCGCCCAAACTACGGCCATCCGCAGCCAGGCGCTGCGCGGGTTGGCGGCGCGGGTGGATACCTCGGCTCTGGCGCCGGCAGACGGCGGCCCGGACCTGGGGCTGGGCGGCGGCGTCGGCGAAGGCTCATGGTGGGGCGGGGTGTCGTCGGTGGGGGCGGGCCAGTCGGGCGCCGACCCCTTCCTGGTCTTCAACCCGGCTCCCTTCGCACGGGATGAACTGGTGACGGTCAAGGTCTGGAACCGAGAGCTGCCGGATACGGTGCAGGTGCGCGACAGCGCCGGCAACCAGGTGCCCGGACAGGTCACCGAGCGGGGCCACTACTGGGGCCACAATTTCGCCGTCGTGGTCTTCCCGGCCCGCGCCCTGCCGGCCATGGGCTACCGTTGCTACACCATCGAACCGGTGGCGCCGGCAGCCTCCGCCGGGGCTGCCTATGCCCACGAGACCGGCAGACCCACCTACGGTCTGGGCTATGTGCAAGCCCAGCAGACGAACCCGGTGGTCCTGGGCAACGAGCACCTGGAGCTGGTCGTCTCGGCGGAAGCCGGCGGTATCGTTAGCCTGGTGGACAAGGCGACCGGGTTGGAACTGGTGGAGGAGGGCGAGGTGCTGGGGGCCATCCACCGCGAGCAGGAAGCACCCCACGGCATGACCGCCTGGATGCTAGGGCCCATCGTTGACCGGGTGGAGCCTCTGGCGGGCGCTGTTCTCGACGTGCTGCGGATGGGACCCAACGAGGCCGCCGTGCGGCTGCGCGGACGCCACGGGCAGTCGGATTATGCCCTCACCATCTCGCTGGCAACCGGCAGCCGGCAGGTGGATTTCCGGCTCGATGTCAACTGGCTGGAGCGCGGCGACCCTGCCACCGGCGTACCGACGCTGCGGGCCAGCTTCCCTCTCAATATCATGTACGGTCGGGCCAACTTCGAGATCCCGTGCGGGATCATCGAGCGTCCGGCCGATGGCGAGGAGTGTCCAGCGCTGAACTGGGCCGACCTGACGGGCCAGGCACTGGACGATCCTGACGCCCAGGCCGGAGCCACGCTACTGAATGACTGCAAGTACGGCCACCGGCTCTCCGACGACACCCTGAGCCTGACCCTGCTGCGTTCCAGCTACGATCCGGATCCGCTGCCAGAACTGGGTCATCACAGCATCCGCTTTGCGCTGGTGCCGCACGTGGGCGAGTTCGACGTCGGTGTGGCGACGCGGCAAGGGTATGCCTTCAATCACCCGGTCATCCCGGTAGGGACCACGGTGCACGCGGGTGATCTGCCGGCCGAAGCGGCGATGCTGGAGGTCCTGACGCCGAATGTGATGCTGTCGGGCGCCAAGCGGGCCGAGGACAGCGAGGCATTGGTGCTGCGGCTGTACGAGATGACCGGACAGGAGACGCGAGCCGAGGTGCGCATCGCGGCCGGACTGTTCGCCGCCGACGCGCCTGTCGTCGAGACGGACACCCTGGAGCAGCCCCTCGCCGAGAGCACAGCCAGCATGTCCGGCGGCGTGCTAAGCGTCAATGTTCCGGCCTTCGGGATCGTGACGGTAAAGATCGGCTGACGTCCGGCCGGCGTTCGCTGCACCCGGGAGGTCGCGATGCGCGCGTCACCGATGCTCCTGGCAGCACTCACCGTGGTTGTCACCTTGTTGGTGACGGATGCCGCCGGGGCCCAGGCGGAGGAGAACCTCGTCTCCGCCGGGCCCTGGCGGTCTGGCTTCTGCTACAACATCTACACGCCGCACTATGGCGGCCAGATCCCGGAGGTCAGGCGCGACACCAACTTCGCGGGCCAGCCCCTGACCCTCGATGGCCGCGTGTATGAGCACGGGTTCGGCTGTCGGGGCTTCTCCATCGTTGAGGTCCGTGTGCCGGCCGGGGTGACGGGGCTCTCGGCCCGCCTCGGCATAGACGACCAGGATACAGGCTCCGGCAACGGAACTTACTTCTCGGTCTGGGCGGACGGTGAGATGGTCTGGCGCAGCATGGCCCTCACCCGCGACGACCCGGCCCTCCTCGTGACCATCCCGGTCCGCAGCGCCACGGGTTGGCTCAAGCTGGTCACCGACGCCCAGGGCTATGGCAACCCGGACCTGGCGGACTGGTGCGATGTGCAGTGGCTACGGGCCGCGCCGCCGCCGCAACCGGTCTGGCGCTATGCGGCGACAACCGGCTGGCATGTGCGGCCTGAACTGCACCCCTTTGGCCTGCTGTACCGCGGCGAGGCGCTCCTGGTGACCGTGCTGGGGCCGGAGCCGGGTCAGGCGGTGCTGGCCGGCCGCGTCACCTCGGACTCGGGACGGACCGTCCTGGAGACCCGCCAGACCGTGGTCCTGGAGCCAGGCAGCACCGCAGCAGCGCTCGGCCGCGCCCGCCTGGACATGCGTGCCCTGCCAAACGGCATCTACGACCTGCACCTCACGGCTCTGGCGGGAGGCAAGCCGGTAGCTGAACGGACAGTGCGCTTCGGCCTCCTCGAGTCCCGTGCCGGGAAGCCCTCCCAGGGCACCATCTTCGGCATCAACCACCATGAGTTTGCCGCAAGCTACGAGGCGCTGGAGGCCATCGGCTGCGAGTACAGCCGGCAGTGGTTCGTCTGGGCCTGGATTCAGCCCGAACGGGGGCAGTGGAACTGGAACTGGCACGACGAGCGCATGGCTGAGGCGCGGTGGCACAATGTCAAGACCATCGGTGTTCTTGGCGGCCTGGCGTCTCCAGCGTGGAGCTCGCCGGCCAACGTCGAACCAGGCCAGGTGACCACCCCCGGCTGTCCGGCCGACATGGCCGACTGGGAGGCCTACGTCCGCGCCGTCGCGACCCGGTACCGGGGCCAGATCAGGGTCTGGGAGAGTTGGAACGAGATCATGGGGCTGGCGCAATCGGGGCGGCTCGGCTGGAGCGTGGCCAAGTACGTGGACCTTCATCGCCGCACCTACCGCATCCTCAAGGAGATAGACCCCGAGAACAAAGTGTTGCTGAGCGCCGACTGGCTGAGCTTTGTGGGCGAGTGTCTCGACGCGGGTCTGGGCGATGCCTTTGACGGCATCGTACCGCACCCTTACCGCCCGGGGGACCCGCCCGAAGCCTGGTCGCTGAACTACTCGGTGCATGAGATGGGCAACGTGGGCACCGTCTTTGAGACGGCGCGCCGTTGGCTCACGGAGCATGGCCACCCGCAGGCCGAGGTCTGGGCCACTGAGCTGGGATGGGCGGTATCGGGACGGGACTGGGTCACGGTGCCGGTGGCGACGCACGGCCAGTACGTCCCCCGCAGCTACCAGTTGGCGCAAGCCTCCGGTGAGGCGGCGAACCTCTCCTGGCACGACTTCGCCCACGGCATGTTCGGGCTGGCGGACCCCACGGGTGTCCCCCGCCCTGCTCTGCTGGCCTACGCGGCGATGGTGCCCAGGCTCAGCGGGGCCAGGTTGGTGCGGCGGTTGGAGGTTGGGGGCCGGCTGCACGCGCTGTGGTTTCGCCGCGATGACACTGACTTGCTGACGCTCTGCGCGGAGACGGGCACGGACTTCGCCTTCCTGAAGCCGCCGCGGGCCATGCGCCTGCGGACCTGCGACTGGTATGGCAACGCGTCTCCGCTGGACCTGCCGGCGGCCGGGCGGGCTCTCGCCGTGGATGGGCGCATCCAGTACCTGGAGGCGGACTCCCTGGAGGGGCTGGAGGTCACGCAGCGTGAGCTCGTCACCCTCTTGCCGGCGGAATCGGAGGTGTTGGCGGGAGCGTCGCTGGAGCTGGCCTGCAGTCTGCGCAACGACTTCGGCATGCCGGCGACCTTCACGGTGCGTCCCGGGAGGGCGGATGGTGTTGTTCCGGCCGCGGCGGTTGAGCGGGTGCGGTTGGCGCCCGGAGAGGAGGCCCAGGTGCGGCTGGCGCTGGCGGTCACCCGTGACGCTGCTCCTGGGCTGAGGGAGATCCCGGTCAGTGTGACCGTGCCCGGTGGCCAGGAGATCACCCTGCGGGCCTTTGTGCGGGTGCAGCAACCCCTGCGGCTGACCGTACGGCCTTTCCGCACAGACCAACTCGGGCCGACTGTGACCCCTGTGGAGGTCGAAGTCCACAACGTGGCGGGCTCGCCGCTGACGGGGCGACTGGAAGCCGCCGTCCCGGAGGGCTACGTGGTGGACCCCAAGACGCAGACCTTCAGTGACCTCGCCGGCGGCGGTACGAGGGTGCTGCCCGTGGGGCTTACGGCCACGCGGCCAGTCGTCTCGACCGACGCGCTGGCTCTACGGGCAACGTGCACCGATGGAGCCCACGCGGAGCGGACGATCAGTCTGTCTCCAACCATTGCTGACCGTGACGGCGACGGTGTCGCCGATGGCTGGCGCCTCAATCCGGAGGGCGGTCCGCCGGAGCGCCCCAATCTCGCCGAGGCCAGCATCGAAACGGGCGACAGCGAGTTCTGCTGCCAGAGGATCACCTGCACAAGGTTCGGCGGGGGCTGGATCATCCTGCACCGTGACCGGCAGGACCACATCACGCGGGGAAAGCGCTACCGGGTCACCTACCGTGCCCGCTGCCAGGGGGTCACTAGTCTGGTCGGCGTGGCTGTCTACAACATCGTCCCGTGGGAGAGTTGCGGGCTGCAGAAGGAACAGCGCATCGGCAGCGACTGGGAGACCGTCACCCACGAGTTCACGGCGACCCGCGACAGCGATGACGTGCGGTTCGAGGTCTACTTCATGTCCGTCGGCACGCTGTGGGTCGAAGGCCTCAGACTTGAGGAGCTGCCCTGAACCGACCGAGGAGGACGGACATGCCAAGCCTGGACTGTCCACGGTGGACCGTGTCGCTGGCCGGCACGTTGTTGCTGGCGATCAGCGCCCTGGCGCACGCCCAGGGCAAGCACCAGCGGCTCTACGCCTACTGCAGCACTGGCGACAACCAATGGGTCAGCGAGTGGTTGCCGGTGGACAGTCCGGCCACCATTGATGCCATGTTCGAGTGGCTCCGCGACACCTACGGGGTCCAGCGGATGTACTGGCGCGGTGAGCAGGACCGCATCTGGCTGGAGAACCACCTCATCCGGCGCGAGAACCCGCTGTACCACGACTGGTGGACCAACTGGATCGGGCATCTGACCCGCGACGTGCAGACCGACAAGCTGGCGATAGAAGCCGCGCGGCGCCAGGGCATGGAAATCTACGCCATCACCGGCATCTTCGAGCACGGGGCTCAGGGGGACGTGGGTGGCTGCGCCTATTTCCCCTATGCGACAGAGGACCGGTTGCGCGTGGAGCATCCCGAGTGGTGTCCGGTGGACCGCTGGGGGGAGCGCCGCGCCCCAGGGCCCATCGAGTGGTGCTACCCCGAGGCGCGCAAGTTGCTGGTGGACCGCTACGTCCGCCACACGGTGCAGCCCGGCTACGACGGCATCGCCTTCTACACCTATGTCGAGAACATGGGCATGCGGTACATGGACGAGTTCGGCTTCAATGAGCCGATCGTGGCGGAGTTTCGGCGCCGCTATGGCGTGGACATCCGCACCGAGCCCTTCGACCGCGAGGCCTGGAACAGGCTGCGCGGGGAGTACTTCACCCAGTTCCTGCGCGAACTGCATGCTGCCCTGAAGCCGCGCGGCAAGAAGCTCACCATGCTCCTGCGCCCTGACCAGCCCAACCTGCCGCAGCGCTGGCTGGCGATGCCGACCGATGTGCTGTGCCAGGGCGGCATCTACCTGGACTGGGAGGGCTGGGTGAAGGAGGGACTGGTAGATGAACTCTACATCTACTGCGGCGGGGCGCTCTATGCGCTGGCCGAGCGGGTGCTGGAGGTCTGCCGCGGCACGGATGTGAAGGTCGTGGCCTTCTCGAGTTCCCCGTTCCTGCCTGACTGGCAACCGCTTCTCGACCAGGGCCTGGCTCTCTGCACGGTCCCTTCGCCAGGGTACGGGATTGACCCCCTCAGTCTGGAGCCGACCAGCCTGGAGACGCTCAACAGCGACGACTGGAAGCTCCGGGCACAGACACTGGCCGACATCGGCGCCGGGAAGCTGAGCGCTGACCCGTCACAGGTGGCTGGGCTGCTGCGCGACCGGCATGTGCTGGTGCGCCGGGAGGCCGTGCGGACGCTGGGGAAGCTCAAGGCTGAGGAGTACATCGGCGAGCTCGAGCGTGCGTTGACTGACCCCGAGTCGTCAGTCCGCATCCAGGCTGCTACGGCGCTGGGACTGGTCCACGGGCCCGGGAGCGCCGAGGCGGTTGTGCGGGCCCTGGCGCGGGACGCGGGCTGCCAGTTCAAGCAGGAGTGCATCACGGCCCTGGCGGCGATGGGCGAGGCGGCAAGGCCGGCGCTGCGGGAGGCGCTGGACTCGCCGCACTGGTGGGTGCGCGACGTGGCGACACGGGCCCTGGGAACAGGCAAGGTGCCAGACCCTGAGGACGCGCTCCGCGTGGCGTGCACGGACGCCGATGACCGCGTGCGGTACTGGGCGCTGGCGGGGCTGACCACGGTGGCCGGTGCCGGAGCCTTTGACGCCCTGCTGGCCGGATTGGCGGAGGAGAGTGCCACGGTACGGGTCCGCGCGGCCACTGACCTGGCGACGCTGCTGCGAGGCAACCTGCTCTCCTCCCAGCAGGCCGAGGCGGCCTATACGGCTCTGCGCCGGAGCTTCCGCGAGTACGGCGACGGGTGCACGCGCAGCGATGCCGCCTGGGGCTGGCGACCTGTGGGCATGGCGTTGCTGGCCTGCGGCGACCCGGGCCGGAAGGCGCTGGAGGCCTTCCGTGACCAGCGCGTGGATGGCTGGCTGGCCTGGGCGGCTTACGAGGTGTTGCACGTCCCCCAAGACCCGAACACCCATATCCTTTGCGATGAGGCCGAGGCGATCCGTATCCATGACCAGTTCGCCCCGCCCTTCCCGGGTATGCGGGCCGGATAGAGGCGAAGGCGTCCGTACAGGGGACGCCGATGAGCACGACGCCCGGGTGAGCGGCCGTCGCTGGTTACCCGGCACGGAGACCTGTCATGGAGCAGACTCATCTGGGCGCTTACGACCTGCCGCAACGTGTGGCCTCGTATGACGCCGACATGGCGATCATGCACCCTAACCGCGCGAAGATGGTGGAGGTCGCCCTCGAGGTGCTTCCCTTCGCGCCGGAGACGCCGCTGCGAGCGCTGGACCTGGGAGTGGGCACCGGCTACTTCACTCACCGTTTCCTGCAGCACTTCGGCGCGAGCCAGGTGGTGGCCGTGGACGTCGCCCGGGCGATGCTGGAGATGGCCCAGGCGCGGCTGGGGTTGCTGGCGGGACGAGTGGACTTTCGGCTGGGCGATTTTCGGCAATTGGCGAGCCTGCTGGCCGCGGGCGAGGAGTTCGACGTGGTCTTCTCCTCCTACGCCCTGCATCACCTGAACCGGGACGAGAAGTCCGCGGTGGTGGCGCAGTGTCTCAGGGTTCTCCGCCCGGGTGGCTGGTTCCTGAACGCGGACCTGATCGTGGCGGAGTCAGCGATGGTGGAGCAGCGCATCCAGGAGCTGCGCGTGCAGGGCATCCTCGCTCGTGCAGCCGGGGCTGACGAGCGTTTCCGGGATGCTACGGCGACCCGCCAGTTCCTCGATGGGCTCGAAGCCCGGGAGGGCGACCAGCCCCGGACCATCAGGGACGAGCTCGCCCTGCTGGAGGCTGCCGGCCTGCGTGACGTGTCGCTGCTATGGCTGGAGTACCGTGAGGCCGTGTGGGGTGGCCGCAAGTGAGAGCCCCGCCGCGCCCCTTGCCGTCGGCCGTTCCGGGCTCTGAGGTGGTCCGTTCGGCCCTAGCCCAGTAGTGGCACCTCGCGCCAGTTGCCGTCACTCATCGCAGACTCATGGGCAACGATGCCGGGGACCGTGAAGTCCATGGCCCGGACCACGTCAATGGTCGGCGCGACACCGTTGTCCAGCGCGTGGAGGAAGTCGGCCAGCATGTAGTACTCGGACGTGCCATGGCCCCCACGCCGGGCCTCCTCGGGCGCGTCCGGGTCTGAGGTTGGGCACCAGATGGTCTCGGCCTGGCGGTGGCCGTGCTCGCTGTCCGGAGTCTCCCCCTCGATCCACAGGAAGCCGTTGGTATCGCTGCCGTCGCGGCCGTTCTCGACGTAGCCGCGAGTGCCATAGAGCGAGTAGTAGACCGTGTGGGGGTAGCGCGGGGCGACCTGGCTGCGGGCGATCTTGATGAGCGCCCCCTTCCTGGTCCGGAACAGCCCGACCTCCATGTCCAGGAAGCCCAGGTGATCGGCATACTCCGGCCGCTTGTGGAAGCCCGCGTGACTGCCGGACGCGGCTACGATGCGGTCATCCATCAGCGTCAGCAGCGGTCCCAGGCAGTGGGCGCAGTACCAGATCGGCGGTCGCTCATGGCGCCAATGGAAAGCGCCGGTGGTTCGGTCCACCAGCAGGTCCTCGATCTCGTGGATGTACTCGGCCTCGGCGTAGTAGATGAAGCCCAGCTTGCCCTGGTCCACCAGTTGCCGCCACTGGCGGATATAGTGAAAGTAGCAGTAGTTCTCGGCCATCATGTACGTCCGTCCGGTATCTCTCACGGCCTGCACGATTCGCGCACAGTCGTCCACGGTGTAGGCGGCGGTCTGCTCGCAGAGCACGTGCTTGCCGGCCTGCAGCGCCCTGATGGTCTGTTCAGCGTGGAAACGGATGGGCGTGGCGATCATCACAATATCGGTAGGGGCGGCAAGGAACTGCTCGTAATCGGTGTACAGGGCCGCGTCGGGCAGTGCGAAGGCGGCCCCCAGGTCGGAGAGGATGGCCGGGTTCACGTCGCACAAGGCGGTGACACGCATCCGCGGATGGGCGGCGAAGAGAGACAGGAAGCCCCGCCCTCGACTGAGTCCGACGATGCCGACATTCCACGTGCGCATGCTTGACCGTCCTTCCGCCGTCCGGCGTTTTCCTGAACTGGTTAGCCCGGCCACGGCTCCTGCTGAGCGCGCATGAAGGCCGCCATATGCTCGATCGCCTCACGGGCCTCCGGGAGCAGGGGCTCGTGAGACTGAAACACATGGAACATGCCCTCCCAGACCTCAAGCGTCACCTCAACCCCGTCCGCTCGGGCCCTCGCGGCCACAGCCAGACTGTCATCCAGGATGATCTCGTACTCACCGACCTGAATGAGCAGTGGCGGCAGCCCGTTGTAGTCGCCAAAGACGGGCGAGGCCAGCGGGTCGCGCACATCCCCATCGCCGATGTACCGGCTGACGAAGCCTGGCAGGCAGTTGGGATGCATAATCGGATCGGCCTCGGCCTGGGACACCAGGGATTTGCCCGACAGTGTGAGGTCAGCGAAGGGCGACAGGGCGATAGCGCCACGGGGCAGCGGCAGACCACGGTCGCGCAGAGCCAGGAGGGTGGACAGGGTGAGCCCCCCACCGGCGGAATCCCCGGCGATGAAGGTGGCGGTCGCTGGTGCGGGGCCTCCCGGGCCGGTGTCGGTCAAGGCCTGATGGGCGCGGATGCAGTCCTCCAGCCCCGCCGGAAAGGGGTGCTCGGGGGCCAGGCGGTAGTCGGCCAGAAAGACGGCACAGCCGGCAGCCGCCGACAGATGCCCCGCCAGGGGCAGGTAGTAGGCCCCGGCCCCGGACACGAAGCCTCCACCATGCAGGTACAGGAGCCGCACGTCGGGGTCTGCTGTGGGCGTCAGGACCCACTCCCCGGGGACCCCGCCCAGTTCACCGGGATGGCAGCGCACCGTCGGGTCGGCCGGCTCCCGGCGCGTCGCCATGCCCAGTCGCAGACCCTCGAAGTCAAACCCGTCGCGGCCAAAGGCTGGCGTTTCGCGCAGCATCTGCAGGTATGCCTGGCTCTCCGGTGATGCCATCAGATGCTCCTCCCTCCGGGGCCCGCGACTCACGGGCGGCTACAGCCGGGCGATGACTTCCCGGGCCGTGCGCTCGAAGATCTCTTGCCATTCCGGGGCCAGAAAGCACTCGGTCACTTCATATCCGCCCCTGGGGTAGTCGCTGGCCGGTGGCCCGTAGTGGATGTACCCGTTGGAGAAGGCGGCGAGGAAGGTGTACTCGTAGGGCGACTGGCGCTTGATGTTGAGGCCCACCTCCACCAGCACCTCGGCCGGTGAGGTCACCAGCACGCAGTCGCCGATGCGGATGCCCTGGACTTCCGTCAGGACCGTATCCTCACCACTCGCCCGGTTGATCTCCCGGTGGCGCTCATAGGTCGCAATCCGGTCCTGGATGCGCGCCAATCGCTCCATGGCCCGGATGTTGCTCAGGTACTTGGCGATGTTGCCGCGGTTCTCCTCGTCAAGGGCCTGCAGGTCGTGACTGCCGATGGACGCCTCATGCAGGTAGCGGTAGGAGTAGTCGGCAGGGTACTCGGGGTTCAGGGCGTACTTGAGATAGAGGGGCAGGAAGGCGCGGAAGTTCAGGCTGGTGAAGCGCAGCGAGGCCAGAAGCTCCTCCTGCTCCCGGCGCAGCTCGGCGATGCGCGCGTCGCTGTCGGTGCGCCGGGGCAAGCGCACCTCCTGCCGCGCTACAGCCAGGTCGGCCGCCCCGGTCTGGACCTGCGAGAGGGCCCGCAGGGCACTCAGACCCAGCACGACGCCGACGGGACGGGCGTCCCGAGGGCGGTTGGCGTCCTTGTAGAGGACCTCGGTGACATCGCCGCCGGCACCCTGCAGGAACAAAGCCGTGGCGCCGCCGAGGGCCGCTTCGATGACCGCCGAGGCAAAGCCGGGGAAGTTGGCGGTGATGGCGCCGCCGGGCACACCCAGGAGCGGGTGGCACGCGAAGTTGTAGACCACCGCCAGGGCCCGGCCATCCAGCCGGTCCACCCGCAGCAGGCCGATCTCCGGGTCCACCGGCCCCAGGCCGGCGACCTCGTCGTCCGGCGGGCACGGGTTGGCGTGGCGGATGGTCCACCCGCTGCCGTCCCGCAGGCGCAGCGTGCGGTTGATCATGATCCGGTCTTCATATCCCCGTCCAGCGCCCACGGTCACCGGCTCCAGGCTCTCGACCGCCTGGCGCACCGCGTCGAAGGTGCGTTCCACCTGCTCGTCATCATCGCACAGCATCCGGCCGGGGGGATGGGTATGGGAGGCGTTGACGAGCACGTTGTCGCCGGGGATGCCCAGTTCGGCTTCGATTCGTGCCCGAAGGCGGGGCAGGAACTCGTCACTTACATCCCCGATGCCGCCGATGGCCACGGCATCCATGGCGATGATCGCGACCCGGGTCCGGCCATCGTCCAGCACCAGCGCCTTGGCGTAGAGCGGGTCGTGCACCCGCACGCCGTCGCCACTGGCAGTGATGTCAGCCCTGCCGACGCCAGCCCGCAGTCCCTGTCGGTCTTGCACGTGACTCCCCGTTCCTTTCACGCGGCCGCCCTCATTCGGCCAGCACCAGCAGTACCCGCGAGCGGTGCTCGCCCAGGCTCACCGCGATAGTCTGTTGACCCGCCGCGAGTTGCCCGAGCCGCTCGCCCGTCTCCGCATCGGTCACGACGGAAGCCGCCGGGACCTCGAGGGTCACTGACAGCGTGACCGGCTCTTGCCCGTAGTACTCACCGACGAGCACGGCGAGGTCGTTGCCCCGGATCATCGCGCTGACCCGTGCCGGTGGGGCGACGGAGACAGCGTCGTAGAGTTGGCCGTCAACGATGATGTCCTCCGCAGCGGCCACGGCCCGCACCGCCTGGTTGTAGCCCAGGAACGACTCGCCATCCCAGTAACGATTGCTCCAGAAGTGAATGCCTCGCGACCCGTTGAGGAAGCACTCCAGCATGGCGCAACGCAGTGCCTCGGCGGTGAACACCCCGGCGTCACCGGGTGAGAGCCACGGCAGATTCTCGGTGGTCTCCATCAGGCGTCGGTCACCACGCACCTCATCACCCAGCAGTCCTATGTGGTAGGGGAAGAGGGGGGTGTAGGTGGACACCTGGGCGTTGTGCACCAGGCCGTCGCGGTAGAGCCGGTCGAAGGGCCAAAAGAACTGGTAATCCTTCCCGGGGCGCCAGTCGTAGCCTCCGATCTCCACCGGCTCGCCCCCGGCCGCCGCTACCGCCGCCTGCACCGCGTCGTGGAGGTCCCGCCACATCTGAAAGCCTTTGGCCAACTTCCACTCCTCCCAGGTCGCGAGGCCGGATGCGGCCTTGTCAGCCTGGCAGCGGGTGCATCTGTCCACATCGGGCGGTCCCGCCCAGCTCCACAGCTCTACGTCCTCCGACAGGAAGTCTGGGCGTAGTCTGGCATTCTCAGCGGCCACACGCTTGATCTCCTCGGCATAGGCGGGACCGCGATAGGACGGGCAGAAGGAAGCTCCGGTCGTGCCGTCGGCGAACTGACAGAAGAGGTCGGGGTCGTCCTTGTGGCGGCTCATCATTACGTGCCAGGCGGAGTCTACGTTCATCAACCGGAAGCCTGCCTGCCGCGCTTCCCGGGCGAAGTCCCACAAGACCTGGTCCTCCGGGTCCATCCACATGGTGAAGGTGGCCAGCGTGTTAAGGCCGATGGTCCGCGCCGCGTGAAGGCCGTCGGGCCAGGCGCGGGTATCGGCCAGGGGCCACCAGCCAAGTCCCATCGCCAGGCGCTGGCACCGGGGTGCCGGTGGGATCTCGGCTATGGTTACCGGCACGGTCACCACCCCCGACCGTCCGCCCTCCCATTCGAGCCACGCGCGCAGGCTCGTCTGCGTTCCCGGCGGAAGACTGGCCTGCATGGTCAGCTTGGCCCAGGGCAGGCCCGAACGGCCCGGGATCTCGCTGGTCATGGCATAGTGCGTCCCGGCTTCGCTTCGATCAATCCGGGCGTCGCCCACCTTCACCCCCATGCCCCCGCCTGGCCCATCCATCAGCTCGATGCCGGGCGGCATCTCCAGGTGCAGCTTGATCGTGCGGGCGATGCCCGACTCGTCCAGCAGCAGTATTGGCTGCGGGGTGGCGATGTTGCTGGTGACGGTCAGAAAGGGCTTGACGAAGGCCAGTTGTGGACGGGTGACCGAGAAGTCGGCAACGCGGGCCGGGTCCGGCTGGTAGGCCGCGGGGTCGTGGCGTCCCCGGTAGACATACAGTTCGTCCGAGCATGTGACCGCTGTGCCGCCGATAACCAGACCGACATACCGACCGCGTGTGCGCAGGTCCGCGAAGCGCAGGGGGGCCACCCAGGCCTTGCCCTCGGTGGCGGGTATAGCGAAGCGGACGCCGTCACCGGGGTTCCGGCGCGAGTACTCCGCGACCTGGTAGTAGGTCTCATCGTCATCACTCACCAGCAGTCGGACGAAGCAGGGGAAGTCCAGGCCCGGTTGCGCCGAGCCCCCCAGGAAGCGCATGACCACCTCGCCGATGGGCTCGACCTGTCCCAGATCCGCTCGCACATTCATCTGCGGCAGGTAGGTCCAGCCAACCACGTGCGGCTCGAACCAGATGCACTGATCCTCGCGCTCGCCCAGACGACCATCAGTCAGGTCGGTGGCGTCCCCCTCAGTAGTGGGTCCGTAGTTAGGCCGCGGCGAGAAGTCACAAGGCCGCCCGGCAGCCAGATTCTGCGCGAGAGAGGGCGCCGTCAGGACCAGCGTAAACACAAGCGCCACCACGATGAGGAGAGACGTCGGCACAGGCCCACCTCCCGGCGCAGGCGTCGCCGACTCACTGCGCCTGCCGCAGGTCTACCACTTCGCGCTCGAAGTGCTCGAAAGTGTTGCCCTCAAGGACGGGACGCACGACGCCGGCCGCAATGCGGATGCCAATGCGCGGGTGGTCGGGCGACGCCGGGCGCGTGTCGGTAAAGCGGTTACCGCGGATCACCAGGTCGGCCACCGTGCCGGTGATGTCCATCGCGACCCAGTCGCCCTCCTCCGTGCCGCTGTCCTCAAAGGTGTTGTTCTCGATCACGCAGCGGTCAGGCGCCCGGCCAGGTCCGTGGTCGGTACGAAACAGCAGCCCGTTGCGGCCGCTGCGACGCACCGTGTTGTTCCGCACCACGTTGTCGGTATCGCGGTGGCCAATGGAGATGCCATAGAGGCTGCAGTCCTCGATGATATTGCCCTCCGCCAGGCCGTAACGCACCCCCCAGCAAAAGAAGATGCCCTGGGCGCAGCGCTTCACCGTGTTGTTGGTCATGGCGGGTCGCTGGCAGCCACTGCCCGGATGGATGCCCAGATCGGTGCAGTCGCTGATCCGGCAGTTGTCCACGGTCAAGTCATCGCAGATCTGGGCGCTGATGCCGTCGCTGTTGTACTCGCGGATGGTCAGGTCGCGAAGGACGATGCGATCGCAGTCCTGGATGAAGACCGCAGCGGTGTAGTTGTCATCGAGGTGGGGATTGTTGGCGCGGTTGCCGTCAATCGCCAGTGATTCCACGGTGGCGTCGTTGACATACTCAGCGGTCACCACCGGAAAGGCCGTGCTGGCCGTGGCGCCCGGGTCGAGCCAGTAGTCGTCGCGCACGGCCTTGTCGAGGTACACGCGGTTGCCCTCGATGGCGATGACCGTGCGCTTGGCGATCTGGTTGCGGCCCTGGTAGAAGGGGGACTTGCCCTCGATCCAGATGCCGCCGCCGACTCGGAAGATGGAGGCGTCCCCAACCGGCACGAGTTCCTCGTACCAGTCCACGTTGTCGGTCAGCGGTGTCGTGGCAGCATCGCACTTGCGCAACACGGTCTCGTCGCCGGAACCAACGATGCACACGCCCTCGCGCAGGAACAGCGAGTTGCCCATCAGGTAGACGCCGGGCAGGATGCGGACCGTCCCGCCGCCACGGGCTGCCACGTAGTCCACCGCCCCCTGCAGGGCCAGATGGTCGGAACCGATGAAGTCGGCCTCCGCCGGGCCGACCGTAACCTCAAGCTTCGGCATGAGCGCTCCTCCGTGGGGGGCGTTGTGGTTGGCAGGCTGTGCAGCAGCGCTGTGGGTCGGCCCTGCCATGGTGGTGAGGGCCACCGCGAGCGGCAGGAACCGGCGGGCTGAGTGTCTCATCCCCTCGCCTCCCTTGGGCCGCTGCCGACCGTGCCCGGCGCGGCTGTCTGGTCGCCGTGGCTTCGCCGTTGGCCCTGGGGAGGCCTCCCTGCCGGCCCGAAGTCATGCCCTGCTCAGGGCTTGTCGGCGTCGGCGACCTCGTAGGCCTGAAGGGCGTCAAACAGGGCGCGGTGTCCGGTCTTGGGCTGGTAGAGGGCGTCCACGCGCACGGTCATCGTCGCCGCGGCGGCGGGTGCGGGTAGGGTCAGCAGCGCGTGGGTGCGCCAGACGTCGGTGTCACGGAAGCGGTTGCTGCGCACGGTGTCAGGCAGGGCCTCCCCGCGGGCGTTGTGGAACTGGGTGATCATCTGGCAGACAGTAGCCACCCCCGGCTCACCCTCCCAGCGCCCGCGCAGCACGAACAGGTAGCGCTTCCCCGGCTGGACCGGCACATCGGTCCGGAACACGCCACCGTACCCGTCGGCGGTTCCCGTCACCTCGACGGCATGCCGGCCTTCATAGGGCTCGTACTCGGTAACCCGGCATGTGCCCGTGCCGAAATGCATGCCCGACCACCAGCCGTCCAGCGGGTCCTCCGCCTCAAAGCCCGAGTTTGGCACCAGGTCCGGCGCACCGCCGTCGGCCACCGCCAGCACGGTGCGGGCCAGGGCGGCAAGCCCGGAGTTCGGTCCCTGACTGAGCTCAAGCAGTCTTGCGGCCAGACGCGCGTCGACGCTGTCGAGGTAGGTCTCCACCGCGTCCAGGGCCGGGGCCCGCTCGGCGTCGCTGTAGGGGTACGACGACTCCCAGGTGAAGGTCAGTACCGGGTCGGCCATCAGCTCCTGGTGCAGCGCCCACAGTGGCTGCGTGAGCACCTCGCTGTCGCCACCCAGCAGGTCCAGGGCCTGTTCCACGGACAGCGAGCCGTCGGCGCCCCGGCGGGCCAGGAAGGTCTCCATGACCGCCCGGTAGTACTCCCAGGAGCGGGCCATGACGGCCACGCGAGCCCGGGTCTCCGGCGTGGCGGCCCGACGCTGGGCCGCCGCGATCCACGCGTCGGCCTGCTGAATGTCGGCAGGGCGCAGGGCTTCCAGCCAGCCCGGCCCGCCCATCAGGTACTGCTCGTGGCGACACCGGCGGAAGTAGTCGGTCCGGGGCACGCGGCGGGTCCAGTAGTCCTCCCAGTGGGCAAAGTACGCCTGCATCGGCGGCGCCGCGGCCCCGAAGGCCAGGCGGTACCACTCGTCCAGAAGCTGGTCCACGTCCCGGTCGGGGTCCCACCAGATCTTTGCCATGACGTAGTACTTGGGCCCTTCGCCAAAGAAGGGGTAGGTCTCGGCATACCAGGCGCGCACCCGATGGTCGCGGGCCCAACGAACATAGCCAGCCCAGTGGTGCAGGTACAGGCGCGGCGGCACGTGGTGGTCGCCATAGGTGTAGTCATAGCGGCCCAGGAAGCTGCACTTGTCGGCCCAGGCCTGAACCAGCGCCTCGTGCTCCCGGCGGCGCTCGGGATCCAGAAGCTGCATCGTGTCGTAGGTCAGGAAGGGCACCACCCGCGGATGCACTCCCACGTTCACCGGCGGCTTGCCCACGTGGCTGTAGGCCAGGCAGCCGAACCACGCGTCCGGGTGGACCTCCAGAACCCGGTCAGCCACGGCGTTGACCCACCGGAAGTAGGCGTCGGAGTAGCAGGCCATGCCCAGGAACTGCTCGCCCGGGATGTACTGCGCGCGGCAGCGGTCACACTGGCAGTAGAGGTTGCTATCATTGACGCCGAAGGAGTAGCTGCGTATGCGCGGGTTGGCGTCCAGGGAGCGGATGATGTTGGCGGCAGCCTCGTCCACCAGCGCCGGCTCAGTGAAGCACGGCTGCCAGTTGTAGTCATTGTCGGCAGGCACGTAGCGCTCGGTCGTTCCCGGCCGGACGACCGGGAAGAACTCGGGATGCGTCTCCCGGTACCTCGCCGGTGGAAAGAGGTCCACGAGGCTGTGGTGGAAGTTCAGGCGGGTCCAGAAGCGCATGCGGCGCGCCCAGGTCTGGTGGGTGGGCTTGGAGGCCACCAGCGGGACTTGCATAAAGGCCGGCTCGTCGCGGATGTTGGTATCCCCCGGCACCGAGAGGTCGCGCGCCTGCGGCACATACTCCCCCACCTCGGTGGGGAACAGCCAGCGGACGCCCAGGAAACGCTCCAGGAACTCATAGGTGCCGAACTCGGTGCCCTCGGACGTGGGCCCGGCAATGATCAGCCGTCGGCTACCCACGGCGCGGATGAGGTAGCCCGAGGGGTCCAGGCCGTCGAGTTGGTCGCCGACCACCTCGTCCGCATACTCGCTGCGCCCAACATGCACGAGGCATCCCTCGGCGGGCAACGGCTGGGTCGCCAGGTCCACGATCGGCAGCGTGGCCCCGGTGCGCTTGCGGACGTACTCCACCACCGTGCCAGCGATGTTGGCGATGGTGCGTTCCTCGGTCGCCCACTGGTTGGTCAGGTCTTCGCGGAGTGGGTACCGTCCGGAATCGATGACGACGGTTGCCCGCGGCTGGCCGTCGCGTACGAGCTCCAGCCTCTCGGCCGCCGCGACAACCGAACACGCCAGCATGGCCAGCAACACCCCACCCAGACCAGGCTGCATCGGCATCACCACCGGTTCGACCGCCTCAGACCCGTGCGCGCCCGGCCGCGCCGGTCTGGCCCCGGCACCAGTTCCCTGCCAGCGGTGACCGCTCTGGAGCCGTGGCTGAAGCGCGCGTAGTAGCCTGTGGAGAGGAGCGCGAGGGGACTGGCGAGGCAGGCGCTGGTCGCCCCCTCCTCCGCGGCACGTCCGATCCCGGAGGGGTCGGGGCCGAGGGGTACCGGGGCGCTGATGGCCGGGGCGGGGTTGGGCTGCATCACTGCTCCCACTCAGCTACTCATCCAGGCCCGGTACGGGATCGCCCGCCAGCGCGTTCAGATAGTTCTCGACATTGGTGTAGCCGTTGTCGGCATAGGCGGCGCCGTCGCGCGGGTCCTGCGGGTCGAGGCCCTGCGCCACCTCCCAGGCATCGGGCATGCCGTCATGGTCCGCGTCCGGCGGTGGCGCCGGGGCGCCGGTGCCCAAGTCGGGCCATTGGTCCAACAGCTCCGGCCGGAAGGTGTCGCCGCCATCCCGCACGCTGGCGACAATGCGCTCGTCTATGGGGTCGCGTGTGGGCCGGCAGGCCCCAACCGTCGCCAGCACCCGCTCCAGCAGTTGCGGCAGCGGGTCCAAGGCCACCTCGGGCGCAGGGAAAGGCTCTTTCGCGCCGTACTGCGCCGGGTCCACCAGATGGGTCTCACCGTTGCCATCAAGCTCCCAGTAGTCCCAGGTATTCACCCCGAGCCCGGACCAGTCATCGGCGGTTCCGGTCGGGCAGTCGGGCCCACCGTTACCGGCCAGGTAGATGCGTGTGCCCCCCTTGTCAGCCTCGGTGCCGTCAATCCGCACCGGGCCGCCGTTGCCAAGGCTCACGTACGGCCGTCCGCTGCGGGGGCCAGCGCGCCAGAGGTTGCCGACGACGTTGCCGAAGGCAGAGCTGTTGAGGGCGAACTGCCCGAAGACCGAGCCGTTGTTCCCACCCCAGTTGTAGATGACGTTGTTGCGGAAATCAAACACGTCAGCGTGCTGTATCAGCGGGGTCCGCGAACCGAGGTTGGCGTAGAGATTGTGGTGGAGCGTGATGTTCCTGGGGGCCACCGTGCCGCCGATGTGGCTGCCCATGTAACACTCGCTGATGAGGCACCACTGGAAGGTGGCGCGGTCCAGATAGGAGCCATACCAGTCGAGCTGGGTGTCAGATCCCCAGGCCACGGAGCAGTGATCCACGATGACGTCGTGGATCCCCGGCTCCGCGGTGCCGTAGAACAGCAGGTTGTTGCCCGCGTCGTGCTGTAGGTTGCTGCCCATGCGCACCCGCAGATGGCGGATGACGATGTCATGGGCCCCGTTCACGCACCAGACGCCCCAGTCACCCTCGGGGTCGCCCGCGTCGCGTATCTGCACGCCGCCGGGCGACGTCTGCCCGGCCACGGTCAGATACGGAGTCCTGACCCGGATGGCGCTTCCCAGCACGATGGTGCCACTGACGCGGAAGACCACGATACGCGGCCCCTCGGCCTCCATGGCGGCCCGCAGACTCCCCGGTCCAGAGTCGTCGAGGTTGGTGACCTCGATGACCCGCCCGCCGCGCCCGCCGACAGCCTCAGCGCCAAACCCTTCGGCCGTCGGGAAGGCCTTGACGGCCGCCGCCACCAGACCGCATGACACGAGCGAGCTCAACAGACAGCAGACCAGAAGCCGAAATGCGCCTGCCATCGCCCACTCCTCCCAGGTTTACGGTCGCGCCATAGCCGGCGCATCGCCCGTCTGGGTCATATTGGTTCGCCACGGCGGGGGGCGGCGCGCCGCGGCTACGACCGTCGCAAGCTCGGAGCAGGCCCGCCATGTGGGGCTTGGTTAGCGCCCCGTGGCGCTCCAGACGCGCTCGGTCCGGTCGAGCTCCTGCCATGCGGAACCGCGCCGCCACCCGACGGCCGCTGCGCCTGCCAGATTGTGGGGTCACCCTGCGTCAGCGCCGGGCCACCACGAGCATCTCGAAGTCATCGCAGTCCGGCTCCCGGTCGTGGCTGAAGGCCCCCAGATCGCAGCCGTAGATGCCGATGTCGGTCATGCCCAGGGTCTCCAGCAGCCAGCGCATCTCGCAGGGCGCGTAGTAGCGCTCGTTGCACTGGATGGTCTGGGTGACACCGTCGTCATCAGTGAATTCCAGCGCGCTGGAGGCCCTGAAGGTCAGCGGGTCGAAGTGCCCAGCGCCCGGCCCTGCGCCGGGCGGTTCCTGGCCCATGCGCGCCAGCGGGAACAGAGCGTTGAGTGTGGTTAGCACCAGTTTCCCGCCCGGCTTCAGCGCCCGGCAAGCCCCCTGCAGGATGCGGTAGTTCATCGCGTCGGTCTCCATGAGGGGGAAGGCCCCCTCACAGATCATCATGGCGAGGTCGAAGGCTGCCTCGAAGTCGAGTTCGCGGGCATCGCCCTGGCGGAAGTCTACCCATACACCGGCCGCGGCCGCCTTCACCCTGGCCCGGGCCAGTTGCGCCGCCGACAGGTCCACACCCGTCACCCGGTAGCCGCGGGCCGCCAGTTCGATGGCATGGCGCCCGGTGCCGCAGCCGATGTCCAGGATGGTCCGGCTGCGGTCGTGCTCCAACTCTTCCTCCAGGAAGTCCACCTCCCCGAGGGTGCCCTGGGTGTAGACCTCCTGATCGTACTGGCGAGCGTAGTTTGCGAAAAGCGTCTGGTACCACTGCTGTGGCATGGTTCTACTCCTGGTCTGCGGCCATTGGGAACGCCAGCCAGTATAGACGGGGACGGCGATCCGATAAGGCGCAGCCGGGATTCACCGCCCCCACAGCTCGATCGGCCGCTTGTCGCGGGGCGGGTCCCAGGGCCAGGTCACCTTGCGGCCGGTACCCGCACTCTCGTAAGCGGCGAGAACAATCTCCAGAACCGCGCGGCCGTCCTCGCCGGTCTCCAGGGGCTGCTCCAGGCCCGCCACGCAGTTGACGAAATGCTGGTCCTCCTGCGGGAAGCCGTAGTTCCAGCTCTCCTCGTACATGGTGAAGGACCAGCCCTTGGTGCTGCCGGCTTTCTCCACCGCATAGCCGTAGCCGTCCTGGCTGTAGGTGCGGAAGGAGCTGCCGTACAGCAGGTCGGCGTGGATGACGCCCTTGGAGCCGTAGAGCTCAATGCGGTCGTCCATGCCGCCCGGCTTGGCCCAGGACTCCTCGGCCACGCCCCGGCAGCCGCCCTGAAACTCCACGATGATGGTGGCGTTGTCGTCGCCCCGGGTCTTGTCGCCGTGGACGAAGGTCCCCATGTCGGCGTAGACCGAGACCACCGGGGGCTTGCCCAGCATCCAGCGGAAGTACTCGAAGGCATGGCAGCCCATGTCCAGGGTCACGCCGCCGCCGGACTTCTCCACATCCCAGAACCATGCCGCGTGGGGGCCATCATGCTTCTCCATCTGCTTGATCAGGTACAGATCACCCAGCGCGCCCTCGTCGCACAGTTGCTTGGCGCGGACGTACTTGGGCGTGAAACACAGCTCCTCGGCATACATGAGGAGCACGCCGTTGGTCGCGCAGGTGGCGATCATCTGGTCGGCCTCGGCCAGCGTCATGGCCATCGGCTTCTCGCAGACCACATGCTTCTTGGCCGCTGCCGCGTCGCAGCAGGCCTGGCAGTGCAGATAGTTGGGCAGGCACAGGAACACCAGGTCCACCTCCGGCAGGGCCAGGAGGTCCCGGTAGTCGGTGAAGTGCTTCGGGATGCCGTGCTTGGCCGCGAAGGTCCCGACATGATCGGGGTTCGGCGACGCAGCGGCGACGAGGCGCGCATTGGGCACGCGCTGCAAGGACTCCGCGTGGATCTCCGCCACAAACTGCGAACCGATAATGCCGACTCCAACCTGGTCCATGAATGGGCATCCTCCCTCTGTGCTGGTGAGGATAGGTTCGGCGGAGGCCCCGTGTATCCTTTCGCCCCGCCGCAGGCAGGGCAAGGGTCGCTTCCCACGGAACTGTCCTGGCTCAGACCCCATGATGCAACGTCACGTCGGGAGCTTGCCATGCGTCCGCTCTGTCGCCTGCTATCTGTGACCGCTTTGTTATCTCTCGGTCCTGTACTAGCCCAGGAGGCCAGCGTGTTCTATCCCTCACAGCTCGTGGACAACGCCCGCGCCAATGTCGCTCGCTACCCCTGGGCCGCCGAGATGCAGGAGACGGTGGTGGCCGCGGCCCAGCGCTGGATGAACCTCAGTGATGAGCAGCTCTGGGACCTGATGTTCGGGGCGACCATTACCCGTTCGTGGATGGTGTGGTCCAGCGGTCACTGCCCGGCCTGCAAGGCGGGCGTGCCGATGTACAACTGGCGCATCAACTACTTCGCCCACCCCTGGAAACTGCAGTGCCCGCACTGCGAGGAGTTCTTCCCGAAGAACGACTTCCACGCCTACTACCTCTCCGGTCTGGACGAGCACGGCGTTTTCCAGCACGAGCTGGCGGACAAGTCCCTGCTCTTCAACACAGACCACCCTGACCCCAACGACCCGCTGCACCTGTTTGGCGTGGACGATGGCAACGGTTACGCCGAGGGCGATAAGCGCTGGCGGTTCATCGGGACCTACCTGGTCTACGGACAGTGGAAGCAGGCCATTGTCGCCGGCGTCAAGCGCCTGGCGGAGGCTTACCTGGTGACCGGGGATCCGGCCTACGCCCACAAGGCAATGGTCCTGCTGGACCGCATCGCTGACCTCTACCCCACCTTTGACTTCAAGAGCCAGGCCATCATGTATGAGGGCCCCGCCCATGCGGGGTATGTGTCCACCTGGCACGACGCCTGCGAGGAGGTGCGGGAACTCGCCTTGGCCTATGACCAGGTGCGGGAGGCGGTGCAGGAGGACACGACGCTGGTGGAGTTCCTGTCGCGGCAGGCGACGCGGCACAAGCTCGACAACCCCAAGACAAGCCTCGCCGACATCCACCGCAATATCCGCGAGCGCATCCTGGGCGACACCATCGCCAACGCCTGGAAGATCCAGTCCAACTACCCGCGCCAGATTGTGGCGCTGATCGTGCTGAAGGCAGTACTGGACTGGCCCAACAACCGCGAGGAGATCATGGGCATGATGGACCCCATGATCGAGCAGGCAACAGCCGTGGATGGTGTTACCGGTGAAAAGGGCCTGGCGGGCTACAGCAGTTACACCATCCAGGGCCTGGGCGAGTTCCTGGCTTTGTGGGACCGCGCCCAGCCGGGCTTTCTCGAGGAGCTGGTGGCGCGCCACCCGCGCCTCCGCGAGACCTTCCGCTTCTTCATTGACACCTGGTGTTCGGCCGGTGGTGATCCGGTCCGGCGCTACTACCCGCAGACCGGCGACACCGGCGGCTTTGCCGTCCCCGTGGCCGTCTATGTGGGCCTGCAAATCCCCCAGGCCCGCGGCGAGGATGGCCTGCTGCGGGTTGACACTCCCACGGAGCCGTCGAGTTTCAGCTTTCTGTGGCGCCTTACCGAACTCACGGGTGATCCGGCGTATGCGCAGATGGCCTACCTGGCCAATGGCCGGAAGGTGGAGGGGTTGCCCTACGACCTGTTCACCACCGACCCCGCCGCCTTCCAGCGGCGGATTCAGCAGACTGTTGCCGAGTACGGGCCGGAGCCGAAGGTCAGCAGTGTTAACAAGCAGCAGTGGCACCTGGCGGTGCTGCGCTCAGGTTCGGGAGCCAACGCACGGGCGCTGTGGCTGGACTACGACGCCGGGGGTGGCCATGCCCACTACGATGCCCTGAACCTGGGGCTCTTCGCCAAGGGCCTGGACCTGATGCCCGACCTGGGCTATCCGCCGGTGCAGTATGGCGGCTGGGGTGGGCCGAAGTTCAGCTGGTACGTGGCCACAGCGTCCCACAACACAGTGGTCATTGATGGCAACAGCCAGGTTGGGGGGAACGGCAAGACGCTGCTATGGGGCGAGGGGCAGGGCATCCGCCTCATCCAGGCCGAGGCACCACAGCCCGCCAAAGCCCGGCAGTACGACCGGACCGTGGCCCTGGTGGACCTCGATGAGGCAAACTCGTATGTCATTGACCTGTTTCGGGTCGTGGGCGGAGCCGAGCACGTCAAGTTTCAGCACAGCCACTTCGGCACGCTGAACACCGGCAACTACGCACTCCAGGCCGCCCAGGAGTATGGCCGGGGGGCGCAGATGCGCAACTTCCAGCAGCTTCTCGAGCCCGATGGCACAACTCCAGCCCGGCCCGGCTGGACGGTGGACTGGGAGATTGAGGACCGCCAGGACCTGCTCCCCGAGGGCAAACAGGTGCGGCTGCGCTACACGGACTTCACGGCCGATGCCGAAGCGTGCACTGCGGAGGGGTGGGTCTCTATCGGCGGCTACTCGGGCAACGAGGAGGCGTGGGTGCCGCGGGTGATGGTGCGCCGAAGTGGGGAGGCGCCGCTGGCGTCCACCTTTGTCAGCCTTGTCGAGCCCTATGAACAGCAGCCAGGCATCGCCTCGGCTCGGCGCCTGGGTGTGCAGACCATGAGCGGCGAGGCCTTCCCGCAGGGTAACGTCGCGCTGGAGATTGCCCTCGCGGCGGGCGGACGAGACCTGTTCCTTTCGCTGGACCCCCAGAACCCGCTGGCCTTCGACGGCCATGTGGCCGTTCAGCCCGACTGGAATCTGCGCACCGACGCCCGCGCCTGCTGGCTGCGGCTTGATGCCCAGGGCCGGGTGCGCGCGATTGCACTCTGGCAGGGCGAGCGGCTGGCCATCGGGGGTGTGGAGTTGCGCCTGCAGGGCCGAACCGACTTCATCCAGATCAGCCTGGTCGGAAGACAACCCGAGGTCGTAGCCGGAGACCCGGCCCAACTGGGCGAGGTCACAGCCGAGCCCTGAAGCACGGTCACGGCAGGAAACGCGCGGGGAGCCGCCACATGCGGATCTCGTTGGTGTTGTTGGGCCGGGCGACCTCGGCGTAGACAAACAGGTCGCCCTCCACCCACATCCAGTGGGAGTAGCGCCAGGTCAGGTAGTCCCCGGGCGTGGTGCTGGTCAACAGGGGCTCATCGGGAGTCAGGTCCACGAACTCCTGCAGGTCCGGTGTCCAGGCCAGGCCCGTCGCGATGTTGTAGACCGGGTCATGCCAAGTGGGATGCGACCCCTCGTAGACCAGCAGATAGCCCGCACCGACCGGCAGGACCGCTGCCGGGCGGGTGAAGAACGAGTGCCAGCCGCCGACGTCAAAGCACGGGCCGTCACCGACGCGTTCCCAGGTCTCGCCATCGGCCGAGACGAAGTGGTAGGCACGCTCCACCTTGTCAAAGCCGATGGCGAAGCAGTGCCTCAGGCCGCTCTCATCGAAGATGAAGGGGTCCTTGTAACCCACTACCCGGCTCACGACGGTGTCCTCCGGCACCGGGTCCGGCATGATGACCGGCCGGCAGGTGGAGGGTGCAAACTCGGTCGGGCTGGCTGCGTCGTCGAAGCGCAGAATGCACCACGGCCCGTCAGCGAAGGGACCGCAGCCATAGAGACTGAACGTCCCCTCCCGCTGGTTGTAGACCAGCGCCGGCCGCTCGAAGCCCGGAATCGGCACGTCCTCGCGCCGCAGGCTGTGCACGGCGGAGAAGTGCACACCGTCATCGCCGCGCAGAATGCGGATCTCATAGCCGCGCCGGCCGCGGGGGGAGTTGCCCTCCCGCATCCGGCAGGCCATCCAGAAGACCCCTTCGGCGTCCCGGCACACCGACGGCGCCCCGGCCCACCACTCGGGCGTGTCCTGGTCCGGCTCCAGCACGACCTGGTAGCTGTCGAAGCGTTGTCGCAGTTGGCACAGGCTCACGGCTGACCCCCTCGCGAAGCGCTAGGGGCCGATTCGGGCCGGAGGGTCACTGCACCTTCATGGAATACTCCTGTTTCGGTCAAAGAATGCCTGCGGGACTTGCCTCGTTCCTGTCGGCAGTACTATCATCCCGGCCATGAGGTAGGACTTCGCTGCAATCTTTGCCTGGCGCAAGGAGGGGTTAAGCATGCGCAGAAGCTACGTGGTGGCCGCTGCGCTCGCTATGGTGCTGACAGCCGCCGAAGCGCAGCAGGTGCTGTTGGAGCCGATCTCTGACCTCGACTTCGAGGGCAAGAACAGCTGGATCGCCGCCACGGCCACCGATGACGGTGACCTCATGTGCGTAGCGAAGGGAGACGTGGGCGGAAAGAAGTGCATCCGGAGCTTCCGACGGTCGGGGACGGGCTGGGAAGTGCGCGACCTGCCGCCGCCCGAGGGCCAGACCGACGTAAGCAAGATTACCGAACTGCGCTCACTGGCAGGGCACGGCGGCAAGTTCGCGCTGGTATATTACGGCAGCGACTACCGGTATGCGGTGTACCATGATGGCACCTGGGGCCGGGGCAAGGAGTTGCCGGGTGGGGAGAGCTTCGGCCACGTGGGACTGACCGCTTCCGGAAGGCTGGTCTTCTACCGCGAGACCAGCCATGAGTTGTACCTCCTGCGCGGTGAAGACACGATCGCTGTGAAGCTCCCCTCTACTCTGGACGTGCTCTCTGACACCCAAGCTTTCTACCTGACACGGGGCGGCTCGCTGCACCTGTTGGGCCGCGGCGTGCGGACCGTTCCCACCTGCGTCTCTCTGGCCGCTGGCGCCGACCCCACGCAGGCCAGTGCCTGGTCCATGCGGCCGCCCCCAGACACCACCAACTCCTTTGGCCTACCCAGCACGAACCTGCGCATGGCGCTGGACTGGGCCCGACAGCGCGTCTGGTATACCTATGAGAAAAGCGACCGACTCTACGTGGCGTCGGCGCCCCTGGGAACGCGCCAGTCTGAGGGCTGGCAGAGCTGGGAGATCCCCCTGCCGGACAGGATGAAGCTGTCCACCCACCGGTTGGCCGCCAGCGTGACCGGAGCCGCGGGCATCATCTATCTCGTGTACAACAGCGACGGCGGGCGAGAGCTTCATTTCCGCTGGTTGTCGCCCGCTGGACCCGGCAGCGATGTGCTGGTGGGCCGTCCGGGCACCCAGACGGAATCCTGCGAGTTCTCCTCCTACGCCGCCAGCAGCTTCAACCTCGTGGTCGGGCCCAACGGTATTGCACATTTCTTCATGGTGGGTCGCAAGCGCGGCGAGGAGCCAGCCAATCTGGAACGGGTGTACTATGCCCGCATCCCCGGAGGGCCAGTGAGCCGTGAAGAGCCGGACGTTGCCGGAGGGACGCAGACTGTGCAGGGCGACGACCAGCCACCGGCGACGAGCGACGCGCAGCCAGACGACACACAGCCCGGTGGCCAGCAGACCCAGACCGCCAAGCCCGACCTCGTAGTGGCGATCAAGCTGAATCGCGAGCCGGTCAACTACCAGGGCGGACAGATGGTGCGGTATTGGCGATATGACCGCTTTGTGGGACCAACCGTGGTGGTCACGAACCAGGGCGCCGAGTACTACGGCGACCTGACTTGCGACATTAACATTGACGGTGTGCTCTTTCACTACCGCTACCCGGACACCTCGGGCCACAAGCAACCCATGCTGCAGCGTGGCCAGAGCCGAACCTTCCACCAGCCCGCTGCCGTGCGCTATGAACTAATGCGACCGCAGCCAGGCTGGCAGCCACCGGAGGTCAGCACCGTCTACCCGGCGAGGTCCCAGACCGTGGAAGTCTACACCGGTCTCGGTCGCAAGCGGATGACGGTGACCGTTGACCCGGGCAATGAGGTTGACGAAGCTGACGAGAGCAACAATCAGGCGAGCGCGGAGTTCTCGGTCTCCGACGGAGGTGAGGAAGAGGACCGCGTCCGTCTGGAGGGGGCCGACGAAAGCCAGACCTGTGGCCGTAACGACCTGGCTATTCTGGGGCAGCCTTTGCTCATCCCCAACACGGACATTGCTGGCCCCGGCCTGGTGCAGAAACCCGTGACCGTGCGGTTCATTGTGGGGAACCCGGGCCGGGCCAACTGGTTCCAGAACGTGCCGCTGGTGGCGCTGCTCGATGGTCGGGAGGTCTGGCGAGAGACAATCCCGCTCATTGACGACGAACGCCGGCTCTACAACCGGGAGACGGCACAGTTCGGCTATGCGGGACCACCGCGCCGGAGTGGACCAGAGATCTGCGGTGGCTTTGTCACCGCCACGATTGACCTGACAAACACCAATCCCGGCCGGCACTCCCTGCAGCTTTGCGTGGACCCGGAGGACATCTTCTCCGATCTCGTGCGAGCCAACAACGTGGCCACCCTGAACTTCAATGTCCGCGAGCCGGGCGGGGTGCTGCGGGTGAAGGTGCTGGACCGTGACAGCGGCGCACCGGTGGCACGGGCCCACGTGCTGCTGGAAGACCTGTACTTCGGGGTCTGCGACGACGCCGGAGTGCTGGAGATCGCCGATGTGCCACCCGGCGCCTATCAAGCCGGTCAACTCTCCGCTTCCCGCCCCTACCCGGACCCCACTTACGCTCGTCAGCGGGCCAGCAGGGCCTTCCGGATCGTGCGCGGACAGGAGACGACGGCACAGGTTCAACTCGAGCGCCCCGTACACGTGGTGGTGCGCGTACTGGACGCCGAGACAGGGCAGCCGGTGAGCGAACCCATGTCGGCCAGTCTACGCCCCCTGGGCAGTGGCGCTTCCGGAGACGACACCGGGGGCGCTCTGACGCCGGCCCTGGGCCCCGGCGGAGTGCATTTCGCCAACGTTCCGCCGGGGAGGTGCGAGGTCACCGCCGGTGCTTACGGCTTTGAGACGCGAACCGAAGCCGTAGACGTCCACCGCGACGCCCAGGGCGAGTGTCACCTGGATGTGCGTGTGCCGCGCAAGCCCAGGGGCAGCATCAGCGGACGGGTGACAGATGCCGCTGGCAAGGCGCTCAGCGGAGCGGAGGTGTGGCTCAATGGCGCTCCCCGGGCCACGTCCACCGACGCGCAGGGCCAATACACACTGACCGAAGTAGAGGCCGGACGGGATTACCAGGTTCTGGCCTGCAAGAGCGGGCACTTGACCGGACGGACCATGAGCGGGGTCGTGGCAGGCGGGGGAACATGCACCGCTAACCTGTCGCTGCCGCAAGTCAATCTGGCCCACAAGTCGCTCAGCTTCGACGCCGTGACCTGGGCCATGATCGAAAGCTGGCCGGGCTTTGATTTCTTTGGTGTCGCTTCGTCGGGCTACGAGGTCAACGCTCAGTTCGGCGAGTTCAAGGGCAGTATGGGCCTGATCTACCACACCGTGCAGGGTCAGGACACTGCGATTGTGGATGAGGTGGTGGTTGCCTTCAAGCCTGGGATGTTCTGGCGGTCCTCCTGCAGCTTCGAATACGATCCCCTGGACCTTATCAGCGAGGCGGTGGACACGGTGAAGGAGGGCATCGCGACCGCGGCGCTGGGCACCAAGGCCGGCAAGGCGGCCCTGCAACTGGCGAAGCTGGCGGATCCCATTAATGAGGTCTACGACTACCTGACGGCTGACATTGACCCGTCCCAGCTCCATGACGGGGAAGTCGTGGGCACGTTCACAAGCCACACCGGGGACAAGTACCAGAGTGCCTCGCTGATTGACCTGGACGTGACCACCATGGATGTTGGCCTGGAGTTCGGCGGCGGCCAGACGGTGGTTCGCTGCGACATCGTGCAGGTCACGGATGGCACGAACACCGCCACCATCCGCCGGCAATGGTACTCCCCGCGCATGGCGGTCTACCCGATCGGTCGCGAGATGGACCTGAGCAAGCTGCAGGTCATCTTCTACATCCAGGTCCTTAACCAGGATCTGTCGCCCGGCCCGCTTTACGCCAACTCACGCAATGTGCTGATCTGGAAGCCTTCGGAGGATAACTGGTTGCGCTTCGAGCCGCGGATGTATGACCCCCTCGAAGGACCGTGACCCTGGGCAGGACTTACGGTGGTCGGGCGCGAAGCAGGCGACTGCACGCTTCCGTAAGGATGAGCAACCCGTGCTTGCTTCGGCCCTGAGCCATCGCGAACGCGTCCTGCTGGCCCTTGATCACCAGACCACGGACCGGGTACCCATCGCCATGGTGTGCTCCGGGATCAACCGTCCTGCCTACCAGGCGCTGCAGGAGCACCTGCGCCGTGAGCGAGGCCTGACGGTCGAGGCCTACCTGGAGCCGCTGCTGGACATCAAGGGGATCGGCCCCCCGTACATCGGACCAAACCTCCCGGACGGGACGGACTACTGGGGGGTGCACCGCGTTCCGGTCAGCTACGGCGCCGACGCCTATCACGAGATAGACCGCCACCCCCTGGCGGGAGCGCAGACGGTGGCGGACGTCGCTGCTTACCCGTGGCCGTCGCCGGACTGGTTTGACTATGGGGCACTGCCGGCCCTGGCCGGCGCGGCCCAGGTGGAGGGCGAGTACTGCCTCATGCTCGCCAACGGCAACCCCTTCGAGTGCGCGTGGTATCTGCGCGGCTTTGAGCAGATGCTGCTGGACCTGCTGACAGCGCCGGACCTCGCGCAAGCCATCCTGAGCCACGTCACGGACTTCTTTGCCGCCTACCTGGAGCGGTCGCTGGCCGCGCTGCCCGGCGCGGTGGACCTGGTCTTTACCGCCGACGACATCGGCGGCCAGCAGGGCCTGCTGATGTCCCTGCCGCTGTGGGAGGAGCACCTCAAGCCCCACCATGTCCGCCTCAATCGGGTCATTCACGAGCATGGGGCCCGGGTCATCTACCACTCGGACGGCGCTGTGGCCGAAGCGGTGCCGGGACTGCTGGACATGGGCATTGATGTGCTGCAGGCGCTGCAGTTCGACGCCGAGGGTATGGATCCGGCGGACCTGAAGCGGCGCTTCGGGGACCGACTGTGCTTCCAAGGCGGGGTCAGTGTGCAGCAGACCCTGCCCTTCGGCTCACCGGAGGACGTGGCGGCAGAGGTCAGAGAGCTGATAGAGGTGCTGGGACACGACGGGGGCTACGTCCTGGGCCCCAGCCATGCCATTCAGGCGGGCACGCCGCCCGAGAACATCGTCGCCCTTTTTGACACGGCAGCAAAGTACTACCCCTACCGCTAGCCAGGTGAGCCCGCCATGACGCTGGTTCTGCTCTCCGCCTTCTGGGCCATGCAGGTGGTGGCCCAACTGTTCTTCAAGTGGGGCAGTGCTACTGATGGGCGCTGGCTGCCTGGCTTCATCCTCGGCAACCTGTTTGGCGCCTCCAGCATCTGGCTGATGATGAAGCTCTACACGCGCATGAACCCGAATCTGGCGCTGGCGCTGGCGGGCGGCGGGGCATTTCTGGTGACGCAGTTAGCCCTGGCGCTGGTGTTTCACTCGCGCCCCACGGGCGTCCAGTGGCTGGCCTTCGCGGCGGTGGCAGCCGGGATGGTGGTCGCGACCCTCGCCGCGAAGCCGGAGAGCACCTGACGCCTATTCCACCCGCACGTCCAAAAGGGCCACATCCCCCGCCGGGACGCGCATCTTGCTTAGGGCGGCTGGCTCCAGCGCCTGCTCGCGGCGCAGGTCGCGCACCGCGGTCACCGTGCCACTGCGCAGCCGGACCTGACCCTCCCAGTCCGCAAACAGCTCGTTGTTGGTCAGCGAGACCAGGAGGCGCTGCGGGTCGTCACCATAGCAGTTGACCCGCACGTTCAGCCCAGCCGGCTCCACCGTGACCGGCAGAAACTGGCGCAGGTAGTAGTCCAGATAGCGCTCCACGCCCTTCAGCAGCCGGTACGGCGGCTCCATGTTGACCAGCTTCGGCTCGGCATATTCCAGCCTGTCCGTCATCCAGTGGTCGGCCAGACAGACAAACACCCGACCCTCGCCGACGGACTGAACGGTGATGACCGGATGACCGGCCTCGTTGATGAGTCTGGGCTGGGCGCCCGCCAGGGTGGCCACCGTGTAGGTGTAGGGCTGCTCGGCGAAGGGCGTGGTGTTCCCCAGCCAGGCCGTGGTGCAGGCCTGGGCTTGCTCGCCCAGCGTCAGCCCGGTGAGCGCCGCCGGTAGCTGCGCCGCGCCGCGGGCGTCAACCCATACATCGCCGCCGTCGCGGACAAAGCCTTCCAGGTTCGCTGCCACCTCCGCGGTAATCTCCACGTCGCCCAGCAGGATCAGCGTCGTGTACTGCTTCAGGATGTCGGGACGACAGCGGTTGGTCACCACATCGAAGATGTCGCCATAGGGTGTCGGAGTGATGAACCCGCGCTCGTTGCGCAGGTAGCTGCAGTCCTCATACCCCGGCCAGACCAGGCGGAAGAACTGGTCAATGGCGTAGTCCCCCTTCTCATAGGGCAGCTTGCCCCAGATCTTGTACTTGTCGCTCCGGTACAGGTGACGCGGCATGTTCCAGCCGTTGTAGAAATCCAGCATGAAGGCTACCGGTGTGAAGAGGACCCCACGGTCGGGGTGCTTTTCCACCCACTCTTTGATCTCCAGGTGCTGCCGGCCCAGGGGGCTCAGCTCCTGGGCGCCGTTTGGTAGCTGGTCGCCGGTGAACTGCGCGGTCTCCGTGCCGACGATGCTGTCGCCGCCGGTGTAGCTCTGGAAGAACAGCCGCTTGTGCAGCGACAGCGAGCAGCCCTTGTGGGGGCCCTGGCCGTAACCCCCGCCGCCCTCGGTCCGGCGCTCGTGGTACATGTTGTACCCGAAGCGGTTCCAGATGGAGGTGGCCTGATAGGTCAGGCGGCCGTACTGCTTGCTCGCGCCACGCAGGAAGGCGAACATGAGGGTGTCGCTGGGCAGGCCCTGAGCGGTTTCCAGGCCCAGCATCCGCGCCCCGCGCTCACCGTAGTAATGCGAGTAGTTCAGCGACCCAGTGGCGTTCATGTAGTTCATGCTGTCATTGCAGATGCCCTCATCCCACTTGACGAAGTCCTCCCAGCCGCCGCGGCGGTCGGTGAAGCTGCCCCGGTCCGCGTAGGACCCGATGTACCGCCCATCCTGCTCGCCGTTGTCATAGCCCAGGAACCGATGCCCGAAAACGCGCAGCAGCGCCGCATGGTGTTCAGGCTCCACGCGGGGCGTCGGTCCGGCCTCGCCGAAGGGCACATAGCCCCAGATGTCAAAGAGCCACAGCCCGCGTCGTTCCACATCGCGCAGGCGCTCCTCCATCTGCGCCAGGGCGGCCTGGTACTGCTCGTCGGTCTGGAAGTTCCGGCGCTGGGGCAGGATGCCGATATGAGGCCAGCAGACGCGGCCGAAGTCGTAGTCCTCGTGGAAGCTTTTCATGGCGCCCGCCGAGATGTCGCGGGCCCCGGTGAACTCCAGATTCATGCCCATGGTGGCGCGGGTGACGGGCCTGGGCTCGGTGGCCGCAAAGAGCGGGTGCTGCTCGGGAATGACGGGCCGGGCCCAGCGTCGCACCTTCGCAGGAGTGAGGTCATAGGTGAGTGGCAACAGGCGCTGCTGGTGCGCGCTGACAGCCTGCAGAGCGGTCCGCTGGCGTTCCCGGAGGTCGGGCGGCTCGGCAAGCACGTCCCGCCGGACGAAAGCCAGATCGCCCAGCGTTACCTGCCAGCTATGGGGCGTGGCAGGCTGCTCGTTGCCCTCGTCCAGGTCCAGGCACAGGGCCACCACGCGGGCCGGATCGAACACATTGTTGCCCTCGAAGTTCAGCGGCGCAGCGACCTCCACTGGCTCGGTCTGGGTGTCGCGGTGTCGCCACAGCAGCTTCTCATCGCCCTTGGCGTCCACCGCCGAGAGCGCGGCGACATGCCCACTCCCCGTGCCCTGGAAGGTGAAGTCAAGCCGGCCGCAGGGCTCGAGGTCCCATTTGCCGGGACAGGTGAAGCGAACGCGGTCGCCGGCGAATAGATGCCCGGGGTCCGTGTTGCGAAACTCGGCGGCGAAGACCAGCGCCTCGCCTCGGGCCTCGACCCGCCCCGAGGCGTCGCCAAACTCCGGATGCACCTGCCAGTCTGCAGCGCCGGGCAGGGTGTCCCAGGCGGGGAACCGCGCCCACGGCACCTTCCGCTCCGGCCGGCGGTCCGTCGGCTCCAGCCACAGCGCCACCACGTCCGGCAGCACGTCCTGCAGGCGCAGCCAATGCGTCCCGGCCTTCAGGCTGACGGTGCCCTGGTACTCCCAGAAGGCGTCGCGAGCGGTGCTGCGCCCGGTGACGTTGAGGGCGCACATGTTGTAGTCATTGAGGTCGTCGCCATCAATGACGATGTCGCAGGGACGGGCCGCGGCAGCGGCATAGCGCAGGTGGACGCGGTAGATGGTGTCCTCCGGCACGTGCAGCCACCATTCGCAGGAACCATCGCCCAGCATCAGCGGTGTCTCGCCTGCCTCGCCCGGGTCCAGCTCCAGGGCCCCGGTGACCCAGTCGGCATCAGCGGGGAGGAGCAGCAGGCCGTCGGTAGGAGCGCTCACCTGAGCGCGACTAGCCGCGTGGCTGGCGGAAGGCATCGCGCTCTGGTGAGCGCTCCTACCGCGCGGCGGCCCGACCTCGACCGCCGCCAGGACCGGTGGCTGGAAGGTCCAGCGCACCCTCGCCTCGCCAGTCCACTTCCCGACCGTCTTCCCGGCACGCACCAGCTCCGCGGCAGTCAGGGCGTAGTACCACCCCTTCACATGCTTCAAACCCACGAGGTAGGTGCCGTCGGCAGTCGCCTCATCGGACACGTCGAAGCTCAGCTCCACCGGGCCGGCTGGCTTTTCGGTCCACTGGTACTGCCCTACGATGGCGGCGGGCTTGCCAGGGGGCTTCAGGCAGACCCAGCCCTCGGCGCTGTCGCCCCAGAGCTGCTTGAGGGTCAGCTTGAGCGTGGCCTGGCCGGTGGTCTGCGGGGTTCGCACGGCGGACGCGGCGCGCAGCGGGTGGGTGGGTTGGGGCATGTCAAACACCTTGCCTCCGGGCTGGAGAGCCCCCTCGGGGTCATAGCGCACGACATCGGACACGCGCACCTCGTCAATCAGCCCGCTGAAGTAGTAGTCCATGTCCACATAGCAGCCCACCCACAGACCCCGCGACTGGGCGCCGAGCAGGAAGTCCTTCGGGGCATCGGTGCGACGGCCGCGCAGCACGCCGTCCAGGAAGTAGGCGACCTCGCGGCCGTTGTAGGTGATGGCCAGGTGGTGCCAGCGGCCGGGGCGGATGGAGACGCCGCCCATGGCGACCTGCTGGTGGGGCTTGCCCTCGGCATTGTTGACCGCGCCCCCCTGGTTGTACAGCGAGATGGACATGCCGGCGGCATCATCCACCTCGAAATGGAATCCCACGTCATGCCCCACCAGGAAGCGCCGGCCCCAGGTGGCTTCCTGGTTGAACCAGCACTCCACGGTGATCTGCGGCAGATTGCGCAGCGCATCCGGATGCTCCAGGAAGACGGAATCGTCGGTCCCGTCGAACCACAGTCCGCCACCGAACTTGCCTTTGGCCCACTGCGCGCCCTTGAGCAGGCCGTCCTGCCCGCGGCCGCTGGCATCGTGAGCGACGGTGCCCTCGCCCTCATCGAAGTGGTACAGCAGCAGCGTATGCTCGTCGGGAGCGAAGGGGCCGGGGGCTGGCTGGGCCCAGGCGGCGCCCCAGCTCAGGGCCAGGGCCATGATGATGGGCAGGCAACAGGCTCGCATGGTTGTGCTCCGTGGCGATCAGCTAGTGGTGCTCCGGATGGTCCGTGAGCGGCGAGTGCTCATGGAAGGATCCTTGCTGGTGCAGGCGGTTGTGCAGGCTGCGGTGGGCACTGGTCAGGACCAGGCGCATGCGTCGGTAGGCCTCAGTCTCGGCGCGTGTGCCGATGGTATCGAGGTACGCCAGGGCGCCCTCGATCTGCTCCAGGATCGTGATGGCGTCGGCCGCCGGGATGACCTGCGTGCCCGCAACTTCGACCATGACGGGCGACGAGTGGGCCGCGATCATCTCCGGCCGGCCGGCGTGCTGCCCCCGGACCAGCAGCGCCAGCCACGAGGTCCTGTCCACCTTCACGGTCCACTCGCCGGCGTCCTCCCACTTGCGCAGGGCCTTGCTTTCGCGGATTTCGCCGTTGACGATCAGTTCCAGGCGGGACATCGGGACGGTAACGCTGGCGAGATTCCAGGCCACAGACACGGTCCCGCCGCCTTTGCGCATCTTGATGCGCGAGCCCGGGAGCTGGCCTTCGACCTGCCATTCCAGCAGCGGGCCGTAGGTGACAAAGGTCCGGCCAGCGCGCACCGCCTCCTTCCAGGCGTCGTAGGTGAAGGGCTGCCCGTCGGCAATGCGAGCGTAGGTCCGGACGGCTCCGACGGCGGTGTTGGCCGACATCTTGTCGGTCCCGCCCACCGCCGCCACCATGTAGCCGCAGTTCAGGTAGCGGTACCAGTCGGCCAGCGAGTAGGGGCTAATGCCGCTGTAGAGGTCGCCCCAGGAGGTCATCTCCACGGCATCAATCGCCTCGCTGACGATGCTGGCGGCGTGCTCGGCGCGGGGGTTGGGGAAATGAGGCAGGACGACGACGCCCTTCTGGCGGCGGCACTGCTGCGCCCACTCGGTCAGCAGGCACTCCACCGGGTCGCCCAGGGCAGATTCGTCGGGCCCACCCGTGGTCATCGGGGCGATGATCCGGCCTTCGTAGCCCAGCAGCGATATATGCCCCAGCACATGCTGCCGGTTCTCGGTGCCTACCCGCACCAGGTACTCGCCATCGCCTCCGGCCTCTACGGAGCCGTGGGTGGTATGGCCGTCGAAGTCACCCACATTGGTCATCAACTCGCCCCACTGGCTGGCCAGCAGGTTGACGACATTGACGCCCTCGCCAGAGCCCTCCAGCAGCGCCGAGGTGGGCGACAGGAAGTGCACATGGGTATCGGCGCTGACCCAGCCGCGTTCCCGCCAGGGCAGGACCTTTTCGATCTCGACAGTAATCTCACGCGTGGCCGGGGTAACCCGCAGGACCTTGCGGATGGGCTTGATCTCAAAGCCCTTGGAGACTTCCAGGTACACCCGCCCCAACGGCAGGTCCACGGTGGTCTCACCGGGGATGTAGGTGCACCAGTGGTTGCCCTGGTTGAGGAAGTCCACACTCCAGTCCTCGTACCAGGCGGGGTTGGGCAGGCGGTGGCGGTCCACCGGGGCCAGGTACTCCCCCGCCTCGCCGTGCAGGTGCAGCTTCACCGGTACCGGGCGCCGGCTGCCTTTCCCGACCGCCCGGAGGGTGACGCGCTGGGTGGCAGGGGCGATGGCTCGCAGCGGCCCGGCCTTGGCCTGCTGGCGCACCTTCGCCACCGGCACGGTCTTCCAGTGGCACAGGTGAAAGCAGGCGTCGGGGTGAGCGGTGTACTCGACGATGACCTCGCGCTCCGAGACCGCCGGCGGAGCGTTGTTGGGGGTCTTCGCCCAGTCCTCGTCGGGGTAGACGAACCGCGGCCGGGCAGAGATGACCTGCCCCAGGTCGAGCTGCACCTGCGGCAGCAGACCATTGGCATCGGGTACCGAGACCAGAGGGGATCCCGCGTCCAGAGTGAGCACCGCCTTCTGGCGGGCCTCCCAGCGCAGTGGATTGGCGGAGGCCTTACCGGCGGACAGCCCGAAAACCAGCACGCGGCCGCTGACCGGCTCGAAGCGAATGGCGGCGATGGCCTTGCCCGGGCGGGGGTTCTCCCAGGCCCAGAGCCAGTTGGTCCAGGGTCCGCCGTCGCGGGTATCCACCCGGGTCTGGCTTTGGCCCCAGGCGTGGGTGGGACGCTCATGGTTGGCCGGGACCGGGATGGGCTTGCGGTGAGCGACGGCCTCGAAGCAGTTCTCGCCCCAGCCGCGCCCAAACATGCCGATCTCATACCGCCGCCGGATCGTCGCGGTCACCTCGCTGCCATCGGCATAGATGACCACATACCTCGCCGCGACCTCCCCCAGCCGGCCCTGGCCGCGGTTGTGCGGGTCGTCGGCTACATCCGGGTCGCCGTGGCGCAGGTCGGAGGTGTGCATGAAGACGAGCCACTGCGCCTTCAGCTCTCCGAGCTTGACGGTCACGGGCCTGTCGGTGAGCAGGACCGGCCGCCCGACCTGGAAGGGCAGGCCGAAGGCCACACCCTGTCCCTGCGGGGCATGAGGCAGGGCCTCCCGCAGCGGCTGGGAGAGCGGAGCCTCCTGGAGCTTGTTGAAGGCGATGTTCCCCCGCAAGACGACTGGCGAAAACGCCGGCGATGCCGGGCCATCACAGAAGGTAGACATGAGCTGGCCCTCCCCATCCTGGATCAACGACCGTGGGCAGGCCTTCGCCACGCCTACGCCGAATCCTCCGCCATATCATACGGGAGGCCTACGACCATGCGATGCGCTCTCGTGCCCCTCTTTGGCTTGCTCGCCGTGCCTGCCTGCTGTGCCGTGCTCTGGCAGGACGACTTCACCACTACCCGGCGTTACGAGCGTTGGGGGACGGCCTTGTGGGAGCCGGGCAACGGGCGCGCGGCTTTCCGCGCCGGCACAGAGGACGCGTACCTGGTCGTGCTCGGGCCGCAAGTCACCCGGATGACCGCGGAGACGGAGCTCACATTGAATGAGCGCACGGGCACCGGCTGGACACTGGCGGGGCTCAGCCTCTATGCTGACCCGACCAACCACTGGCGGTTGCTCCTGGTGGAAGGGCCTGACGGAAAGCGTTACATGGAGCTCATCGAATCCTTCAACGGCGAGCACCAGGCACAGCTTGGGGGCAACTCACCAGTGACACGGCTGGAGGCCACCTTCAGCGGCGAGCTGCTGGAATGGGAGTACGGCAAGCCTTACCGTCTGAGTCTGGTCCTGACCCCCGATACTCTGACGGGGACCGTCACTGACCCCGCCACGGGCGCGATGTGGCGCAAGGAGTTCAGCTTCGGCCAAGCGCGGGCGGTGCGCGCGGGGCGCGCAGCACTGATGGTCAACGGCATGGCGGGGAGCTTCGGGCGGCTGGCGGTGGAAGGCACCCCGCCTGAGCCGGTGGCCGGGCTGCAGTTGCGCCGCGGCCCCAGGGGCAAAGTGGCCATCCTGGGCGACGAGGCGGGAACGAACGCCGAGACCCTGGCAGCCGCCTTCGCGGAGGCGGGGTTCGGCGCCACGGTGATGTCCTGGGAGCAGATGGAGGGCGCCCTGCCCTGGGACCAACTGGACCTGCTCGTGTTTGCCGATGCGCGGACGCTGCCCACCGGGGCCCGCGACCAGCTCATGGAGGCGCTGCACTGCGGCGGCAAGGTCATGTGCATTGGCGCCCCGGCGTTGAGCGAGCTGCGAGCGCCCGGGCCCGGCGGCTGGCACACCCAGGGCCAGTGGGCGCGGTCGTACTATGATGCCCTGGAACACCGGCCTATCGTGCTGGGCGACGACCCGTGGGAGCGGGCAGCCCAGTTTCCGGAGCAGCCCGCCAGCATCGAGCGCGACCCGGCAGGGGGCGATACGGCCTGGAAGGTGACCACAGACCTCAAGGGCTGGGACACCTACCGCACGGCGGCAAGCGGCGCCTTCGACACCGAGCATCCGCTGCTGACCTTCGAGGCGCGGGGGGATGAGAACACCAAGCAGCTTTCCATTGAGTGCGCCGAGGACGACGGGTCGCGATGGATCGCGGTAGTGGAGCTGAGCCCGGAGTGGCAGGGCTACGTCCTGCGGCCGATAGACTTCGCGTACTGGTTCGACTCGCCGGCGAAGAACCGCGGGGGGCCGGGGGACCGGTTGCGGCCGGAGCGCACGGCCTACCTCACCGTGGGCCTGGCGTCAAGCCACACGCCGAAGGTCCGGGACGGGCGGCATTCCTACTGGTTCCGCAACCTGGCAACCGCGCCCGATCGGGGCATGCCGGAACCCAACTTCACCGTCCCCAGCCTGGAGGCCCTTTGCCCGTCCTACAAGCTCTACCCCATGGATGAGGCCACCTCCCTGCGGGCGGCCACGGAGTCCCCGATTCTGCCGGCAGCAACACGCCTGCGGTGGTCGGGGGCGGCCTACTCGCCGGTCTGGCGGGAGCGTGGCCGGGGCTTTCAGCGGAACCGGTCCTGGCGCTGGGTGCCGGTCCTGGAGGCCTTCGACCGCGGCGGCAGGAGCCGCGGGGCGCTGATCTCGCTGATGCTCGGGGACAGCGTGGCGCCGAATGCCATCTGGGCCAATGTGTCGGTGGCCGACCCGGCCCAGGCACTGCAACGCGACCTGCTGGCGGCACTGATGCGCACGGCCGAAGCCATGGTGCAGGGCTGCTTCTTGCTGGACGGCGGGGCGGAGTTCTTCTCCTACAAGCCTGGAGAGCGCGTGCTGCTGGGAGGGACCGTGCTGAACTCGGGCCGCACGGAGCAGGACCTGACGCTCCGCCTGACCGTGCGCGACGCCGACAAGCGAAGCGTCTTTGAGCGCAGTGAGACCGTTCGTCTCGCTCCGTCGGAAACCCGGTCCGTGAGTTGGCGCTGGGAGCCGGAACGCTTCGACCCGCGCGGCTACGAGGTCGAAACGTCGCTCCTGTCGGGCGACAGCGTGCGTGACCGCATCGTCCACCGTCTCGAGGCCTTACGCACCACTCCCGCCGGCCCCGACGAGTTCGTGCGCGTCGAGGGCAGCAACTTCATGCTGGGCGGCAAGCCCTGGTACTTCAAGGGCATCAACTACTGGGCCAGTTGGGTCGCAGGCTATCCGGACCTGCAGCTCTATCAGCGAGGCCGTTATGACCCGGAGATCATCGAACGCGACTTGGCCTGGCTGGAGTCTATCGGCGTCAATGCCCTCAGCGCGGTGCAGTCGCTGCAACCGCCCGACCCCGACGCGCCAGGGGCGTTTCGCGACCAGCTTGACTTCCTGGAGCGCTGCGAGCGCCACGGCATCAAGGTCTTCATGTTCATGGCTAACGGCTGGCCGTACCGGGGTGGGGATGTCGAGAAGCTCAAGGAGTACATCACGAAGGCAGGGCTGAAGGACCATCCGGCCATCATGTGCTGGGAGCTAGCGTGGGAGCCCATTGACAGCCCTTGGCAGGGGCGCCTGGACTACCTGATCGAGCCATGGAACCGGTGGATCGTGGAGCGATATGGGTCACTGGAGAACGCCTTCGCTGACTGGGGCTTCACGCCGGAGTTGTCTGAGGGCAAGGTACCGCCGCCGAACACGGAGCAGTGCACCAGCCACGGGGCCTGGGACAAGTACGTCGCCGCCTTCCGCCGGGCGCACAGCGACCTCATCTGCGCCGGGTACCGGGACATTGCCGAGCCGTTGCGGGCCTGGGACCCCAGACATCTGATCTCCTTCCGCGGCGGGGCCTGCGGAATTCCCTACCGCGACGCCTTTGCGCACATCCACGGCACGGCGGCACCCAAGCACATGGACTTCATGAACCCTGAGGGGTACAACCTCAAGACCGGCGGCTGGGACACGCCGACGCCGGACGACGACATCCGCAAGGGCGGGCTGGTTACGCTGTTCTTCCGCTTCACTTCACGCGAGAAGCCGGTGGTGTGGATGGAGTTCGGCTACACCGTCAACGGCATCCAGGGCTCGTGGACACCCGAGCGCGTGCATATTGACCCGGAGCAGCTCCAGAACCAGAAACGCGAGTATGAATCGTTCTACCGGATGTTCATCGAGTCGGGGGCGCGGGGCGCGGCGCCGTGGTGGCTGCCGGGCGGCTTCCGCTTGGGGGAGAACAGCGACTTCGGCCTCATCGAACCCGACGGCAGCGAGCGGCCGGCGGTAGAGGTGCTGCGCCGGTACTTGCCGCAGTTCGACCGGGTGCGGCACCTGCCGGCCACAGACACCATCCTGTTTGACCTGGAGACCCACTACCCGGACTCCTGGCCGCTGTACTCGCAGCAGTACCTGGACCTGGTGAAGGCCGGTAAGGTGCCGCAGGTGCGGACGGCGGGTACGGACACCGACTCCGCCACATGCCCGCTGACGGCGGTCGGCGGCGGTGAGTACAATGGTCACAACCCGCCGCTATACCTCAACGCCGAGTTCAACCGGCTTGAGGTCAAGGTCGGCGAGGGGCCCTGGCGTGAGGTTCGCGGTGGCGAGACGGTGGAAGGCGCGGCCGGAAGTCACGTGCTGTGCCGGGCGTCGGTGGGCAATCTGGGCGAAGCGAAATGGCTGGCGCCGCGGGGCGACGAGGCCGGCGGCGTCTACCTGGCGGGCCGGGCGGAGTATGGCCTTCCGTTCCGCGCGCCGATTACCGCCGACACACCCTACCTGGGCGATGCCGAGGTCCGCGAGTTCACGCTGGTCCCGTCGCTGGCGGCCGGTGACACACGAGTCTCGTTCGAGCTGGAGGCGCGGGGTCGGGCGTACTTCGGCGAGCGGCGGGTGGTGGTGTTCCGGGCGACTCCGTAAGTTGTTGCACGTGAAACATCCGTTCGACTGTTTCCTGCCCTCGGTAGGCGGGCATCCTGCCCCGTGTCCCTTACCCTCGGTAGGCGGGGCATCCTGCCCCGCCCCCCCGGTGCCGGGGCTATCCTCTACCGCCCGGTCCAGTCCCGCATGGACAACGACGGCGGGGCAGGATGCCCTGCCCACCGGGAAGAGGGTTGACCTGCAGCCGTCCCGCCTACCGGGGTGAGGGTTGGCCTACCGCCCCCCTCTCCCCAACTCCTCCTGCCACCGGAACATGCGGGCGTAGCAGCCCGTCAGGTGCCCATAGACCCCTTGGGCCCAGTTGTTGCTGGTCCACAGTTCGCGGTTGAGGTCGAAGATGCGCGGCTCGATGGCGCAGAGGTCCAGCCACCGCGCTCCTGCCATGCTGTTGCCCTCGGCCGAACCGCCGCTGCCGTCCACACGCAGCGCCAGGTTCCCTGTGTCGCCGGTCCATAGCTGCCGGGTGAAGGTGGCAGCAAAACGGCGCATGTCGCGGCGGTCAAAGACAATCCCACGCTCATGGCACATCACCGCGAACTCCAACTCCCAGGCGGCGTGGCTGAGGTCATCGGGTGGCGAGGCGGCCTGGTAGTCGGGCGTGTTGAGGCTCCATCGGTACTCTCGCCTCCAGCCGCGGTCCGCCGGTGGTCCCCAGTAGGGCCAGGTGTATCCGCCCTTGTCGGTGACGGTGCAGGCGCGCTTGTAGAGGTTGGCGATGCGGCGGGCGCGGTCCAGCATCCGGGTGTCGCCGGTGCAGTCCCATATGCCGAGGATGACCTGCCCCGCTGAACCCAGGTAGTTCAGCGGCGCGACCACTCCGTCGCACCACATGTCGGCGCCCCTGGGCTGTAACAGGTAGTACCCCTCGTCCGGGCCGGGTCCATCGCGCCAGCAGAAGTCCCAGGCGGCCAGGGATTCCCGGGCCGCACGAACGAAGCGCCGTGCGGCGGCGCCAAACTCCGCCTGCAGCGACGGGTTGCGATAGACCAGGCTCGCAAAGCGTGTCATGCCGGAGTAGATGGGGCCGATGTAGCCGTAGTAGGGGATGATGCCGGGCACCAGTTTCGCCCCGCTGATCGGAGCCAGGACCGTAGGGACGGTGCGGTCGCGGCGCAAGTCGGTGGCGACCAGCAGGAACGACGGCTTGTCAGCCACACCCTCAATGCGGCGGAAGGCCGGGTCAGGGATGTATTGCGGGTCATTGACGACGCGCTCGAAGTACCGTGGCGAGGCCGGGTCGAGGCTCAGGTCAGCGAAGGTGGCCTCGGCGGGGCCATACTCCTGCCAGAACTCGTTGCTGGTCTTCAGGGTGAAAGTGCTGTCGGGGCCAGGGACGACGTCTACCACTGTCTGGTCGTTGTAGGCGTAGCGAATGGAACGCAGCAGGATGCAGTCGCGTCCAGCGGCGTCCTTGAGCACCAGTCTGGCCACGGTCATGCGTCCACCCAGACCCCACACGGCGGGCGGCTTCGGCGTTCCTGGCGGGCGCGGGCGACGGTCGTCGCGGGTCGCAATGATGGCGTCGGCCACGCGCACCAGCCGTCGCAGGTAATCGCGGTCGCTGGTGGCCTGATACATCTCCACATAGGCCCGCAGCATGTAGCTCTCGCCCCAGGCGTAGTCCTCGCAGGAGACCCTGGTGAAGTCGCGCTGACGGTCTATGACCTCATCCATGGCATCGAAGCGCTCGCGGGTGAAGACGATAGGGTCAGCGCAGGCTAACGCGGCGGCATGGACGAGCATCAGGGAGATAAGGGGCCAGCGCATGGGTCGGGCCTCTCTGCCAGGTAGGGCGCAGGGTCGGGTCGTGGGGCGCGGCGGCTCTATCAAACATGACTCTTGGGGAGCCGTCAAGGTCTATGGTGGCCTCGGCCGCCGAGAAGGGCTTGCGCCAGACCGGCGCGAACCATGCACGGTGGCGGCCGGGCCTCCGGTCCGACACATGAGGTGTGCGTCATGCTTGGCCCTGTCTGCAGGGAGCTGGTTCCTGACCTGTTCCGGTTCGAGGACTCCTGCAACGTCTATGTCCTGCGTGACGGCGCTGCAGGCCTGGCCATTGACTTCGGGAGCGGACGATGGCTGAAGCAGTTGTCGAAGCTGGGTATCCGGACACTGGAGCGTGTGCTGCTCACGCACCACCACGATGACCAGGTGGCCGGCCTGGCCAGGCGGTCGAACTGGCCCTTTGCGATCCACGCTCCGGCTGGCGAGGAGAGATATCTCGACCCGGCGCGGGCCACTGAGTACCACGGTCCGCCCTGGTATGAGATCGGCTGTCCGGAGAGCTACCTGCCGCCGCGCCGGCGCGTACCGGGCATCCACTACGACCTCACCGGCTTTGGCAACCTGCTGTGGCGCGGGCGTAAGATCAGCATCATTCATACGCCAGGCCACGGCCCGAACGCCTGCTCCCTCGTGTTGGAGCATGCCGGGAAGCAGGTAGTCTTCTGCGGCGACGCGGCTCACGCGGGAGCGACCGTCTGGCAGCCCTTTCACCTGGAGTGGGACCACTGGACAGGCACGGGAGCGCTGGCAGCGTGGGAAGGGGTCGTGCGCCTGGCCGGGCTGGCAGTGGACCTGCTCTGCCCCGCTCACGGGCCGGTGGTGGACCAGCAGCCCCGGCCGATGCTGCGAACGCTGGCCCGGCGACTGATGCGCTTTTACGAGGCCAAGGGGCAGATCAGCCCGGGCGAGCCCGACCACTTCCCGGCGCCGCTGAGGGTCATGGACTGCGGCGCGCTGCAGTACCTGCCGCACCTGTACCAGTTCGGGGCCAACGGCTATCTGCTGGTGTCCGAGCGGGGGACCGGCTTGGTGGTGGACCCGCATCTGCCGGACCTGGCGGCACTGGAGGCGCTCCTGGCGGAACTGGGAGGCGTGCGTCCCACGGCCATGGTGGTCTCACACTACCATTACGACCATTGCGACGGGATCGCGGCCCTGCGGGAGCGGCATGGCGCGGAGGCGTGGTTGCATCCGTGGATCGCCGAGATATTGAAGCGCCCCGAGCGGGCCTTCCGGCCGTGGATGCATGGATATCCCATCACCGCTGACCGCCTGTGGCCGGAAGCGGGGCAGTGGACCTGGGAGGAGTACCGCTTCCGGGTGGCGCCGTGGCCGGGACAGACGTGGTGGCACTGCGCCTTCATGGCCGACGTAGACGGCCGGCGGGTGCTCTTCGGCGGGGACAGCTTCGTCCCCACCAGTCGCTGGAATGGCACCGGTGGCTTCTGCGCCTACAACCACAGCCGCTTTGGCGACGGGTTCGTTCCGGGCGCACAACTGGCGCTGGACTGGCGGCCAGATATCGTAGCCGCCGGCCACGGCAACTACTATGCCTTCCGGCCGAGCAAGTTCCGCAGGATCATCGGCTGGGCGCGGCGGGCAGAGGGGGCAGTGCGTGACTTGTGCCCGTCCGGCGACCTGGAGCGTGATTACTACTGCGTCCGCGACATCGTCCGGGCCCAGGCTACGCTGCGACTACGGACTGTAGAGTGAGGACAGCAATGACTCCACGGGAGAAGCTCATCATGGCCCTGCGCGGTGAGAAGCCGCCGGGACTGCCGCCGCACCTGGAACTGGTCTATCAGTTGTTCGAGGAGTGGCCGGGGGTGCCGTGGCTGCAGGGCTCCCACCTGGAGGGGACCACCGGCGCGTGGCGCCAGGAGGTGCTCCGCGGCTACTGCGAGGCCATCCTGCAGTGTGCTGAGGAGTTCGACTGGTGCTGCATCACCAGCCTGAACTCGCTACCCCTGGAGGACCAGTGCCGCTGCATGGGGTACCTGCGTGAGATGTCTGGTGACACCTACATGCTGTCGGTCTTCCTGGACGGGACCTACGCCATTCCCAATGGGCAAGGGATGTATGACTTCGCGGTGCGGATTGCGGAGGAGCCCCAGGCGGTGCTGGAGGAGGCGGAGCGACGTGTCGAGAGCACACTGGAGCAGGTGCGCATGGCGGCGGACGCCGGGGCCGAGATCGTGTTCATGTGCTCAGACTACTGCTTCAATGACGGCCCGTTCCTGTCCCCCGCCATGTTCGCGCGGTTTGTCACACCCTTCCTGCAGAAACAGGTGGAGGGAATCCACGAGCTGGGCCTATACGCGGTCAAGCACACCGATGGGCAGATCATGCCGATACTCGATCAGCTCGTGAGCACGGGCATAGACGCCCTTCATTCGCTGGACCCGATGGCAGGGGTGGACATTGCCGAGGTGAAGCGGCTGGTGGGCGACAGAGTGTGTCTGATGGGGAACGTCGACTGCTCGCAGGTGCAGGCCGGGACCCGGGAGGGGATCCGCGCAAGCGCGCTGTATTGCCTGGAACATGGCGGCGTCGCCAGCGGAGGATATGTCTATTGCACCAGCAACTGCATCTTCCGCGGCGTGCCGCTGGAGAACTACCGGTACATGCTGGAGTTGCGGGAGGAGTACGGCGCCGGCTAGGCGGGCGGTTCGCAGCGGGGGAGGCACAGGGTGACTGTCGTTCCGGTCCCCGGCGCGCTGGCGATGGAGATGTCGCCGCCCATGGCGTGCGCCAGGCGACGTGCCAGCGCCAAGCCCAGACCCGTGCCCGCCTGGGGCTGATCCGAGGGGTCCAGAGAGAAGAAGTCATCAAAGACCCGGTCGAGGTGGGCAGGGTCTATGCCGCAACCCTGATCGGTCACGGTGATGTGCACCACGTCGCCCTGGGGGTGCGCCGTGAGGGTCACCGCGCAACCCTCTGGGCTGTACTTGATAGCGTTATCCAGGAGTTCGCACAGCAGGCGTCCGGTGTGCTTCTCATCGGCGAGGATCGCGAGTTCCGGCGGCACCTGGGCGCACAGTTGCACCACACGGTCCCGTGCGACCTGCCCCATCTGAGCCACCGCCAGCTCCACGACACCCGCGATCGAGAGCGGCTCCGGATGCACAGCGAGCCGTCCGGTCTCGATGCGCGCAATCTCCAGAGCGCGGTCCACTATCTGCCCAAGACGGCGCGCGGCCACCAGGACGTCGGTCGCTGCTTGTCGCTGCTCCGGGTTCAGTTCGCCGTAGGCCTCGGCGTGCAGCAGGTCCGAGAAGCCGATAATGGCGTTCAGGGACCCGCGCATCTCGTGAGCCATGTCGGACAGAAACTGAGCCAGCGCCTCACGGTCCAGTTCGCCAGGCATCTGCGGCTGCATGCACAGACTCTCAGTCACGGGGTGTTCCCCCCTCCAGCAGCGGCCGCCCCGGGTTGTGCCTGAGTATTGGCGACCTGTGGGCGGTTTCCCTTCATCGTGTTATGAAAGAATTGCGAAATTACGTGGAACTTCCTGACACCTGAGGGGGCAGGCGTTGGCAGGAATCTGGCCACATGCGGGCAATATCCGGGCTGAGACTGTGGACCCGATGCAGTGAGGAGGCACATCCATGCGAGGTGGTTTCTGGCCGTTGGCGCTCGGTCTCCTGATGGTGGGGGCCACGGCGTACCCGATGGTGCTGGCCCGTGAAGGCCAGGCGGTGGCGACCGTGGTGCTGGCGAAGGACGCGACTGAGGCCGAGGCAACTGCGGCGCGCGAAGTCGCTGAGTACCTTACCAAGGTGACCGGCGGGCAGTTTGGGGTGGTGGGCGAGGAGGCCAGCGCGGGTGGCTCGCCGTGCGTGCTGGTGGGCCCGACGCAGGCCGCGGCAGCCGCCGGGATAGACGCGGCGGAGCTGGGGCCCGAGGAGTGGATCGTGCGAACGGTCGGTGGCAACCTGCTCCTCGTGGGTGGTCGTCCCCGGGGAACGCTCTATGCCGCCTACCATTTCCTGGAGGACGTGGTGGGGGTGCACTGGTGGAACCCGTGGGAGGAGAGCGTGCCGCAGGTGGCGACGCTGACGCTCGGAACCCTGAACCGGCGAGGGCAGCCGTTCTTTCGCTACCGCGACATCTACATGCTCTACGGCTACGATGAGGGGCGGTTCGCAGCGCGTAACCGCCTCAACCGCCAGGGCGACGCGGCCATGAGCAGCGCCTATGGCGGTACCCTCAACTACGGCCCGCCCTACCACGTCCACACCTTCGAGAGCTACTTCCCCCCGGCGCAGTACTTTGCCAGTCATCCCGAGTGGTACTCGCTCATTGATGGCAAACGCCTGGCGGAGCGGTCGCAGCTCTGCCTCACCAACGCGGAGCTGCGCCAGGCCTTTCTTGCCAAGCTACGGGGCTTCATTGAGACTTCCTGGGCCGAGGCCAAGAGTCAGGGCCTGCCGCCGCCGCTGGTATTCAGCGTCTCCCAGAACGACTGGGCCAACCCGTGTCAGTGCGAGTCCTGCCAGGCCATCGCCAAGGCTGAGGGTTCGGAGGCCGGGCCGCTCCTGGACTTCGTGAACTTCCTGGCTGACAGCATCAGGGATCAGTATCCTGAGGTCTACCTCGACACACTGGCCTACATGTACACCCAGGAGCCGCCGAAGACCATTCGGCCGCGGGACAATGTCATCATCCGCCTCTGCGACACGGAGGCGAATATGCTTCAGCCCATCACGGACCCGACCAACCGGCACTTCCGCCAGGTGCTGCTGAGCTGGGCCCGTATCGCCAGGAACCTGCGCATCTGGGACTATGCGGTCACCTACGGCAGCCCCAACGGGATGCCCCTGCCGACTGCTCATACCTTTGGGCCTGACTATCGGTTCTACGGCGCGCACAATGTGGAGGGCGTGTTCACCGAGCTGGAGTACGAGATACTGGCGGACATGCGTGACTTCAAGGTCTGGATGATGATGAAGTCGCTCGAGGACCCGCGAGCCGACTATGGGACCCTGGTGCGGACGTTCATGGACGGTTTCTATGGGCCGGCGGGGGCCTACATCCGCCAGTACCTGACCTCCCTGGAAAGCGAGTCCCGACGGCTGGGTAGCCGCAGCACCTGCTGGGCCGGCTCGCCGCAGCAACTGAGCTACCTGCACCTGGACTTCGTGTTGGCAGCGCACCGCCTTTTCGCCCAGGCCGAGCGAGCCGTCCGCGACGACCCGGTTCTGCTGCGCCGGGTGCGTCACGCGCGCCTGCCGCTGGACCGCGCCACGCTGGCGCTGACCCCGAGTCTGGTGACGGCCTGGATGGGGCGGGGCGGCGATCCGGAGCGGTTCCCGCTGAACCGCGACGCCATCGCCCGACGGGCGTTGAGCACCTGGGAAGCCGAGGCCGACTTCCGACTGCCAGAGGGGCGGCGTGCCGAGGAGAAGATGAGGGCTGCCGGAGAGATCGGGCGCTATACACAGTTGCGGGCTGTACTGCGTTTGCCGGAGAAGTTCCGGGAGGTGCCGCGTCAGCGCCTCCTGGACTACACGGCCATCATGACGCGGAACTGGGATAACATTGTAAAGGTGGTGGCCGACCCGGAGGCGGAGAGTGGTGTCACCAACCGCCTGCTGCTCAGTGACGAGAAGCCGGCCAATGTGGAGCGGTACAAGCTGCCGATGCCGTGGGGGCTCTACGACACCATCAACAAGGTGGGCTTTGTCGGCACGCCCATTGATGTGCAGGACGTGCCGGGGCGGGGCTACCACTGGTACAAGATGGGCAGGTTCAAAGTCCGGCCGGGGCACTATCTGTACTTCTTCTGGAGTTGGATCATCCAGTTGGACCTCGACAACGCGGTGGATCCCCGCCGCCCGGACCAGGAGTTCGATATCTGGGCGCGGATCAAATTCGAGGGGCCGATGTTCCCGCACGGGCGCGAGGATGAGCCGGATGCCATCTGTGTGGAACGGGTGGTGCTGGTCAGGGCGGAGTAGGGCCAACGCGGGGCACACTACTGTGCGCTTCTGCAGGCACCCCGGGCGGCGAGCCCTCAGAAGACCGTATAGTACCGCTGTGAGATGGCGCTGTCGTGGAAGAGACTGATGATGGGCCAGGCCACTCCGCCGAAGAGGTAATGGCCCACCACCAGACCGATGAACAGCGGGATCAGGCGGCGATAGGAGCCGATGCCGCCCACCTTGAGCAGGGCCCACTTGATCAGGAAGACCAGCAGGAACGGGAACCACAGGTACGTTGACGGGCCATAGGCCAGCGCCACGACGTAGCCCAGCGGGTGCAGCGGGAAGCGGAGCCAGACCGTTCGCGCCAGCGCCATGGCCAAGGTGAAGAGACCGCCGCCGATGGTCCAGGCGGTGCGGGCGGTGTTTGGCCCAGTCGGGGTCTCGATGCGTGTCACCATGTCCTTGAAGGCGCCGACGGTGTCGAAGGTGCGCCAGTCGGCGTTGCGCGGATTGCCCTCCAGGACGTTGAGCCCCAGGGAGTAAAAGGTCGTGAAATGCCCCCAGAACGCAAACACCATCCCGGCGAGGAAGACGAGCGTCATGGCGGCGGCCAGGCGGCGGCGCTGCAACCGGCCCTGATGGGAGATCTCCAGGATGTCGGTCTGGAAGGCGGTCATGATCTGAGTGGGGTGGAAGCGCGAGAGGAAGGACATGACTTCCAGGATGACGACCGAGCGCGCTCCGCCTATTCCCAGCATCGCCCGCGGCCCCAGGGCGTTGATGATCATGTACTGCGGCAGGCGATAGGGGTACACAAAGTCCTGCGGTACCCCGGCCTCGGCGCGGATGCGCGCGTAAGTGAGAGCGAAGAACATCACCAGGAGGAAGAAGGGGATAGCCAGGGCCAGGGACATCCCGGAAGCCTGACACCACCCCAGGAAGAACAGCGCTCCCGCACCCAGGCCGATCACTGACCAGCGGTACGGCACGGCCTCCTGCGAGTCGTCCACCGCGGTATCGCCCCAGACCTTGCGCCAGACATGGCGCAGATGCCCCCGGGCGGCGTAGAGCATGAACAGCGCCAGCGCCACATAACCGCCGGCGCTCTGCTCCTGCCAGTACGGGAAGTCCGGCGGCTCGTAACCGACCATGTGCGCGCCCACACCCAGGAACTTGGTGGCGAAGGTGAAGACCACAACACTGGCGCAGAGCTCTTGCGAGACCAGATAGCCAAAGCCGATGGAGCCGGGGTAGGTGTTGAGCACCAGGGGCCGCAGGGCAGTCCAGGGCTCCTCGGTCAGCAGGTCGTCGAGGCTCTTGGACTGCTCGATGTAGGGGATGGCCGGATTGAAGGCATGGGCGATGCTAAGCGCATTGTAGACGAAGGCCAGGAAGATCCCGATCCAGGTCAGGGGGTTGGCGAAGAAGTTGCGCAGCACGCCCTGGCTGCGGGGCGAGCCGGCCATCTCCATGGGCAACTGGACCAGGGGGTACGGCAGGCGCTCGGCCTGCGACCACTGCTTCCAGAAGATGTTCATCAGGGAGAGGGCGGTGAGAAAGAGAAACAGGAAGAACAGTGTCCAGGCGCTCAGCGGTCCCAGCCAGGCGTGCCAGGGTACGGGCTGGTCGCTGCCCTCGTACATGTCCTGGATGACCTGCATGCTTTCGGGCGCGTACCAGGAGGGCAGGTGGTGGACGTAGTCGGCGAAGCGGTTCTCCGGCATGGCGTAGTACTGCATGACCGTCAGGCGGGGCAGGAAGGAGCGCACGCCGTAGGTTCCGCAGAAGGGGACCGAGATCAGCAGCAGGCAGTAGATGGCGAGGATCTCCTGCCGTGACAGGGCCTGCCGTCGCAGCAGCTTGTGGCCGAGGGGCGCGAAGGCTGTCAGCAGGGAGAGGATCAGGACGACAGGGATGGGCGGGATGCCGCTGGCGATATAGCGCCCCACGACCAGCTCCAGACGACTGACCGCCACATTGATGAGAAAGAGCAGCACCACGGAGACGGCGACGGCCCGGACGGTGACTCCGCCGGGTCGCTCGGCCGTGGCGGTTGGGCTGGCGATGGCCTGAGGCGCTGTGGCCATGAGAGGAAACCTGCGAAAAGCGGTCACCCGGGAGGTGCTCCCGGGTTGGGACAGGTTGTTCGTCGTCCGATGCCTTCGCACCTGCCGCCGACGGACATGGGGATTCTCAGGAGGAGTGGCCGCCATGTCCGGAGAACGTGCCGAGGCACCATGCGCTTGGTGGAGGCCAGCATGTCCAGCCACAGGCCCCTGCTGATCATCGGGATGCTACTGTCGGCGCTTGTCGCCCTGGGCGCCAACTATGAGCTGATCTTTGATCCAGCGGCCCGGGAGAAGTGGGCCGACAGCCCCGACAGCGTGGCCATCACCAAGGAGGGGCTGGCGGCTGATGCCGGCAAGGTCGCCTCGTGGTGGTATGGGCCGTGGATCGAGGGGGAGATGTACTACCGTCCCCTGAGCTCCATGTTCATGTGGCTGGAGGCACGGCTCTTTGGCTGGAACTTCCTGCCCTATAACCTGATCTCCTGGTTTATCCAGGCAGGCATTGCAGCCCTCGTCTTCCTCCTGCTTTTCCGCGTCTGTCCCGGGCCCGAGTGGCAACGGGCCCTGTCGGGCCTGGTCGCCGCAGGGTGCTTCGTCGGAGGCCACCACCCTCCGGGACCCGATGGGCTTTGGATCCGCGCCCGCGTGACCTGGGGAGTGATGCCCTGGTGGCCGGTGCAGACCGACATCTGCTCACTGTTCATGTCACTGCTGTCGCTGATTCTGCTGGACCGATGGCTGGTGGCTGATGGTCGCGGCCAGGGGACAGCTCCTGCCGACGGCGAGGAGGTTGAGGGCGCGGGTCGGATTGGCTTCGGCTCGAGGCTGCCGACCGGGGCGCTGGTGTGCTTTCTGGCCGCCATCCTCTTCAAAGAGACCCCGCTGACGCTCATCTTCATGGTCCCGCTCTTCGGTCTCTATCGGGGGCGACCGTGGCTGCGCTACACCCTGGCCTACGCCGCTCTGGGGGTACTGCTACTGGTCATCCGCGCCATCGCGGTCCCGGGGGCATCGAACCCGGAATGGTTGGGCGGGGCCACGTTCTACAAGTACCTGCTGTTTGTGCACCTCGAGACGGCCAACCTGCTGGTTGCCGGGGAGATCTGGCACTGGGTGACGGTGATCACCCTCATTCCCCTGGTGCTGTTGCTACGCCGGACGAAGCTCGACCCGCTGTACATCGTCTTGATCTGTCTGGTGTGGCCGCTGGTCTGTGCCGGCGTGGTGGCGGGTAACCCGATGCTGGCCACGGTGGGTCGGGACCTGGGCATCCTGGGACGGCTGCTGCTGGTCTATGCCGGCTTCGCCCTGGCGCTCCTCACCTGGCCGCGGCAACCAGCCCTGCTCTTTGTGACCTGCCTCTTCATCGTCGCGCTGCCCAACATCAACCGCATCGGTCCGCACTACTGGTACTGGCCGGTGGCCTTCTGGGGCCTGGCCGATGGCGCGGTGCTCAGCGCTGCGGTGAGCGCATTGAGAGACTGGCGCCAGTGCCGTGTCCGCCGGGTGACCTCCGTTCCTGAGCCGGTGGAGGCGCCCACCCCCTGACGTGCACCCCTGGACCTGCGCGCTGGATTGCCTCGAGAGGGCCTCTGGGTCTTGAGATGGCTCTTGTGGCTTCTGAGCCTCCGTTGCGGAAAAGCAGAGTCTAGGCCCGGTATAATCACAGCGTATCACGGCAGGGGGAGCAAAGCGACGCGGGGGAGCAGGCAGTGGGTTCGGGGACGGTCAGGGAGTGGGAGAGACTTCTGACGCCCTCCCCGAACCCCAAAGGCTTAGACGCAGAGCGAATCTGAGGGGGAGCCACCAGCGGGGAAGCCTTTGCCAGGGAGGCTTCCCCGCTGGTCATCTGCGCACCAGTACACTCAGACCAGGTCGCGCTTCAGGACCTTACCGGCGGCGTTGCGGGGCAGCTCCGGGCGAAACTCCACGATCTGGGGGACCTTATAGCTAGGCAGGGCGGCCGCGCAATGCCGCTTGATGTCTCGCTCCCCCACCTCCGCGCCGGGTCTCAACACCACGACCGCCTTCACCAGTTCGCCCAGCGCGGCCCTGACGCCGGTGGCCGGCACGCCGACCACCGCCGCCTCCAGCACCGCGTCGTGGGTCAGGATAACGCGCTCGACTTCCGGGGCGTACACGTTCTGCCCGGCGACAATGATCATCTCCTTCTTCCGGCCCTGTACATAGAAGAACCCTTGCGCATCGACGCTGGCCAGGTCGCCGGTGTGAAACCACCCGTCGCGAATGCTCTCTTCCAGCAATCCGGGCCGGTTCCAGTACCCGGGGATGACACAGTCGCGCCGCAGGCAAAGCTCCCCCACCTCGCCAATGGGTACTTCGCAGCCGGCCTCGTCCACGATGCGGGCATGAACCTCTGGCAGCAGCTTGCCGATGGAGTCGGCATGGTCCAGCGCGTCACGGCTGGGCAGGACGTGGGTGATGGAGATTGTCTCGGTCAGGCCGAAGAAGTTGTGCAAGGCCACATGGGGGAAGCGTCGGCGCAGCTCCTGGATGGTGCGCGGGGGCATCGGCGAGCCGCTGTAGGCGATGAGCCGCAGACTGGACACGTCCGTTGCCCCGAGGCGCCCATCCTGCAGGAGAAGATGAAACAACGTTGGCACGCCAATGAAGGTAGTGCAGCGATGGGCCGCGATCAGCTCCAGCAGTTCGCCGGCCTGCGGGCGCGGCGCGATGACCAGGCCGCTACCGAGGTAGGCGCAGGTCGGCAGCAGGCTGTAAGCCGCCGTGGGCGCGAAGCAGGGGATGGCCAGCAGGTGCAGGTCCTCGTGGCGGAAGGAATGGGCGAGGATCGCCTGGGCGACGTTGAAGCGCAGGTCCTCGTGGCGCATCATGGCGCCCTTGGGCACCCCGGTAGTGCCGGAGGTGTGCAGGATGACGGCCAGGTCGTCACTGGCGATGGCGGCGGTAGGGCGGGGCGTGCCGCAAGCGAGGGCGGTGGAGAAGGGAGTGGCGACATCGGGGTCGGAGACCCCTCCCAAGCCCGGGTTCACCCCCAGGAGATGCGGGCGCAACCTCTCCAATTGCAGGGCCGCCACCGTTGCCGCCTCCGTTTGCTCATGCAGCACGACCGCCTTGGGCTCGCAGTTGCGCAGAACATACTGCAGTTCGTCGGCCCGCAGACGGGTATTGACCGGGGCCACGATAGCCCCCAGGCGGAGAGTGGCCCAGTAGGCCAGAAGGAACTCCAGACAGTTGGGCAGTGCCAGGCAGACGCGGTCACCATGCCTGACCCCGGCGACATCTGCGAGGTACCCGGCCAACCGCGACACCAGGCCGTCGGCTTCCGCGTAGCTGAGGTGCTGTCCCTCATAGACCGCGGCTGTGGCGTTCGGCAGCTTGGCGACCGTGTTGTCCCAATAGGCGGCGACATGCGGCAGCGAGGGCTTCATGGCACTCTCCGGACGGATAGCTCACGGCGTGTCGGGCAGCGAGCGGACGTAGGCTCCGAGGTCGTCCAGGGCGGCAGCCACGCGCTCAGCCACCGTGGTGATGGCGCGCGCACCGGCATCGGGGTCGAGCCGGGCATCAGGGGCGACATGCAGGCACTCATGGGAGTAGTCATGGCCCACAACGCCGAGACGACGCGCCTCGCGGGCCGACGTCGGTTCCAGTCGCACCTGCGGCCGATCGCCGAACTCCGCGACGGCCTGGCGCGTGGTCTCCTGCAGTGCCGCCACCAGGTCTTCCCGCCCCAGGAGCCGCAGGGCGCCGGCCAGCCACGTGCCTTCACCCCCGCCAGCCTGGGCTACCCCCTCTTCGGCCTCCCGGCACCCGGCGGAGCCGTAGATGCAGAGCACCGGGAGGCGGTGTTCCTGCCAGAGCTCGTGAGGGAAGGCCCGCAGGGCATAGAAGTTGCCGCCATGACCGTTGACGATGACCAGGCGGCGGAAGCCGGACTGCCAGAGGCCCTGAATGACAGCCCGCAAGTAGGCGATGAACTCCGCTTCGCGCACCCCGATCCCGCCCGGGAAGACATTGGTACAGCCGACCCACGAGAACGGCACTGGCGGAAGCACGGTGCCGCCCGACAGGCGCCCGATCTCCCGCGCCAAGGCCTCGGCCCAGAAGCCGTCGGTGCCCAGCAGCAGATGCGGGCCATGCTGTTCGATGGAGCCGATGGGGAGGATGGCGATGTCCTGGCCGGTCGGCAGACGGGCCGCGACTTCGTCAGGGAACAGGTCAAGCAGCGAGTTCGCAGTCATTCGCTCCACCTCCAGCCGCGCCACATCATCCCCCGGCTGTTTGCCCGCCGCGAGAGGAAGTCGTTGTACTCGCGAAGGCTCGCCACCGCGGGGACCAACGCGGTCACGGCGCGGCGTAGCACCGTCTCACCCAGTTCGGCCGACAGTCCCGCATGGGGCGGGAGGGGGTAACCTCCGGGCGGGCAAGTGTGGCCGATGACACCGACGGCCCGCACCGCCTCGAGGCCTGGCGGGCCGGGAGGTGGACGCCAGCCGTCGCTGAGCAGGCGGGCGTTCTCGGCTTCAACCTTCCGGGCCAGGTCTTCGCGGCCGAGCACCAGCAGCGCGCCGGCCACCCACGAACCCTCCTCGGCGCCGAGCTCGCGGCTGTGGGCCCAGAGCTCTTCGCCCAGGTGGATGCCGGCAGCGGCGACGTTGTGGTCCTCGTAGAACTCCTGGGGGATGTAGTAGCGCAGGTAGTCCACGTGCGTAACCACCAGGACGCGGCGAAAGCCCGTGGCCAGGCAGTCGTCCATCACCGCGCGGATGTATCTCTCCAGCACTCGCGCCGGGACCGGCACCGTCCCCGGGCGGCCGCAGGTGGTCTCCACCGGAGCGTAAGGGGTCACGGGCAGGCAGAGACCGCCGGTGGCCTCGGCCAGCAGGCGGCAGAAGGCCTCGGCCACGAAGCAGCGCCCGCCGAGCGGCAGATGCGGTCCCAGGATCTCCACCGATCCCACGGGCACCAGGATGAGGTCTCCCCCCTCGACCTGATAGCGATTGCACTGGCGCGAGGTCAGTTCCCGCAGCGCGAATCCAGGGATGGCCATGCGCTCACTCTCCTTGCTGGTCGCCGGACCACCGCTGCCGGATGTACTGGTAGGCGGTACGGATCTCGTCGGGTGTGGACCGGAGCCGCGGACAGGCCGCGAGAGCCGGCGGCTCCAGGGCAACGAGCGGGCCATAGGCCTCCGGTTGGCGCTCCCGCAGCAGACGGGCCTTCAGGTCGGCGGTGCCTGTGAGGACCTCCCAGTGGCTGGGGTCCCTGGGGCTGGCGTCCAGGTCCACGGTAGCCCGGATGACGGTTTCGCCGGGCTGGGCCAGGGCCAGGATCGTGCCGTCGCTGTCCACGATCGCGCTGCCGTCGCCACAGAGAGAGACTACCAGGGGCGCGAAGCTGTCCAGCGCCCGCATGCGCAGGCGGATGAGGCCGTTGTCGGGGCACTGACCGGGGCCACTGTAGGACATGGTGGGGTTCAGCAGCAGTTCTGCGCCGTTCAGCGAGAGGCAGCGCGCGGCTTCGGGGAACATGATGTCATAGCAGATGAGCAGGCCCACGCGGCCGAAGTCGGTGGTGAAGGCGGGGAAGCTGTTCCCGCGGGTGATGGTCCAGGCCTCAGCGATGGGCAGGTGGACCTTGCGGTATTTGCCCAGCAGCTCCCCGGAGCGTCCCAGTAGCACGGCGGCGGTATAGAGGTGGTCGCCGTCGCGTTCGAAGAGCCCGAAGGCGAGGTGCATGGCATGGCGTCGGGCGACGGCGGCCAGGCGCTCGGTAGTGGGCCCGGGGATGGTCTCAACGAGACCGGAGAACAGCTCGGGATCATCGAGGTAGAAGCCGTAGTGAGCGATGCCCTGGGTGTCCTCCGGGTAGCAGACGATATCGCAGCCGGCGGCGCCGGCCCGGTCGAGAAGCCTCACCGCCATCTCCAGGTTGGCCTCGACCAGACGGCGCGCTTCGTCGCGGTCACGCTGGCCTTCGAAGGGTGCCAGATGGGCCATGCGCTCCGGCTGGACGCTGGCGACGCGCACTTCCCTCATGGTGGTTCGGCCTCCTGGTGGCAGTCCTTCCCACCGCACGATTCGCGTTACCGCTACCGCCTTCCTTCGCTGCCGGCAATCGGCTACACTCAGGGCCGCAGGAAACACCATCGGGAGGAGCGCGCCGGATGGCAAACCTGGCTTTCTATGACTGCAACTGCATGATTGGCACCCGGAAGTGGCGGGATCACCGTCAGCCCGAAACGCTGTCAGACTTCCTGAGCGATTTCGACTACTACGACATCCAGGGCGCACTGGTCTACCATGCGGCGGCGCTAGAGTACTGCCCGGACTACGGCAACCGGATGCTGCTGCGGGAGATAGGAGACGACCCGCGCCTCATCCCGGAATGGGTGGTGCTACCGCACCATACCGGTGAGATGCCGCGCGGGGACGAGCTGGTCGCTGAGATGCTGAGCCTGGGGGTGCGGGCGGCGCGGCTGTTCCCCAAGAGCCACCAGACGGGCGTGAGCCCCGAGGTCTGTGGCGAGCTCTTTGCCGCCCTGGAAGCCCGGCGCATTCCACTGTTTGTGGACGCCATGGAGCTGGAGCTGTCAGCCGCTTATGAACTGGCCCGGCGCCACCCGAGCCTGCCCGTGGTGCTCTGCGGGTTGTACTGGGACAAGGACCGGCTGCTGTTTCCGTATCTGGAGCAGGCCCCGAACCTCCACCTGGACACCTGGGCCTATCAGAACCATCGGGGTTACGAGGTGTTTGTGCGGCACTTCGGCTCCGAGCGGCTGCTCTTCGGCACGAACCTCCCGCATCGGTCACCGGGTGCCGCCCGCATGATGGTGTGCTATGAGGACCTGTCGGAAGAGGAGCGGCGCAACATTGCGGGCGGCAACCTGCTGCGGCTCTTGCGGCAGGTGGATGGCGCCTCCGGCCGCCCGGTCCCCGAGGTCACGCCGCCCCGGGAGCATCCCGAGGACGACCCGATCGTCGCCTGTGTACGGGCGGGGAGGCCACTGAGCAGCGAGTTCGTGCTTGACAGCCACAACCACCTGGGCCACCCGGGGTCTCAGGGCATTGACCTGTGCAGCTTCCCGGACAATGACGCCGATGGGCTGATCGTCACTATGGACCGGCTGGGCGTGGACATCGCCTGCCCCAGCAGTTGGGCGGGGATTACCTACGCCGGTCCCGATGCCAATGACCACACGCTGGCCGCGGCGGAGAAGTACCCGGGCCGCATCCTGCCCTACGGCTGCCTGAACCCGACCTATCCCGAGCTGTTTCAGGCTGAGTTTCAGCGGATCTTCCTGACCGGCAAAGTCATGGGCTACAAGCCCGCCCCTTTCCGGCAGGTTGTGCCGCTGACGGACCCGGTGCACTTCCCGGTGTATGAGTGGTGCGCGCGGACGGGGTCCCCGGTGCTGTGCGGCGACGGGCCGTTGCGGCTGGCCGAGATCAAGGAACTGGCGCCGCGCTTCCCGCAGGTTACCTTCATCAACGCCCACACGGGGAGCAGCTACGACTTCGCCGAGGCGACGGTGGCGGTGTGCAAGCAGTTCGCGAACGTGTATGCGGAGATCACCTACACACTCATCTGGTACGGGATGATCGAGTATCTGGTGGAGGAGCTGGGGCCGGAGCGGGTGCTATACGGCACCGACTGCATCATGCGCGACGCCGCCCCGCAACTGGGGTGGGTCGCCTGGGCGCGCATCCCGTATGCAGCCAAGCAGCGGGTGCTCGGGCAGAACATGGCCGACATCCTGCGCCTCCCGACGGGCCGGCGGCGGCCTGTCCGGCCTGCCTCTCCTGCTAGGCCATCATGATGCAGGCGCTGTGGATGACCTGCAGGCCGGCGGCCTCGGCGGCGGCGATGGCCGCCGGGCTTTCGGCGCCCGGCTGCAGCCAGACACGCTTGACGCCGGCCGCCGCCAGCTCCGGCATCAGGCGCTCGCTCACCGCCGGGGGCACCACCAGCACCACCAGCCCCGGCACTATAGGCAGATCTGCCACCGAGGGGTAGCATCTCTCACCATGGCACTCGGTGTAGCGCGGGTTGACCGCAAAGACCTGGTAGCCGCGGCGCTTGAGGTTCTGGTACACGATCCAGCCGAACTTGCTTTGGTCCGTGGACACGCCGACCACGGCGACGTGCGTCTGGGCCAGGAAGTCGTCAATCTGCTGCGGAGTCGCGGCCATCGGGTTCCTCCTTTGGTGTTGAGTGAAGCCGGCGGAGGAAGGCCGCCACCGGTGCGACGACAGCCTGCGGCGCGTCCTCCTGGGGGAAGTGGCCTGAACCGGGGATAGTGACTAGCTCGGCCTCCGGCAGCGCCCGCGCGAGTCTGTCCCCCCAAGCCAGCGGGATAATGGAGTCCTCCGCCCCCCAGAGTACCAGGGCCGGACACTGGACGGTGGCCGGGAGACGGTGAACGTCATGCCAGCGCTGACTGCGGCCCAGCGACTGCCACGTGCGGGAGGTGCCGCGGACGCGCAGGTAGTCGCGGAGGACGGCGATCTGCTCGTCGGTGATTTCCAGTTTCGGCCCGGCCACCTGGGTGATCAGGCGGCGCATCGGCCCGAGCTCCCCGCGAAGTCGCGACAGCGCCAGAGGCAAGAGATTGCTATACGAGATGAGCCGCACCATGGTGTAGCCGAAGCCCGCCTGGCCCCAGTCGGAGTTGACGAGCACCAGGCCGCGGACACGCTCCGGCATGTCGCGAGCACACATCAGGCAGACACGGCCGCCGAGAGAGTGGCCGACCATCACGACTGCCCGAAGCCCCAGATGGTCCAGCAAGCCCTCTACCTGGGAGACCCAGGCGGTGGGCTTAATGCCCGCGGGTCGAGCCGAGGCGCCAAAGCCCCAGAGGTCCAGAGCGACCGTGCGGTGGCGGGCCGCAAGGGCCGGACGGACGAGGTCCCAGGTGCGGGTGCTTTCGCCGAACCCGTGGATGAAGAGAAGGGGCGGGTCGCCGGAGCCTTCATCAATGAAGGCGACACGCTCACCGAGGATGTCCACGGCCCGTGAACCCGGCGCGGCGACCTGCTCCGGCGTCAGGTCCTCAGGTCCGCCGGCGGGGCTGGCAAAGATACCGGCGAACCACTTCAGACCTTCCAGACCCGCAAAGCCCAGGACCCGGTCACGCCAGGAGATGGCCATGTCGCCTCCGTGCAGCACAGCCTTGCAGCGATTCGCCGGATGGACAGGATAGCGGCGCGGGCGACGGTACGAAGCATGGAGGTCAGTACCAGGAGCCGCATCCCGATCCGGGGCGCCCTGCCCGTCCCGTTGCCGCGTTACCCGCCCAGGAAGCCCTGGTGGAAGAACACCGGCTCGTAGCCGTGCTCCGTGACCCAGCGGATGGCGGCGTCCAGGCGCTGGGCATGGTCGGGCAGGTAATGGCTGTAGAAGGGCCAGAAGTACTGCTCGTGGGTGAACAGGTCCATGATCTCGGCCTGTTCGGGATTGTCGGCCAGGGGCTGCAAGGTCGCAGCAACCTGCTCCACCGGCGTGTTGTTGCAGACAATGTCACACCGCGAGAATACCAGCCCGCTGTCGAAGTCCTTGAGCGCCTCGTGATTCCAGAGATACTCCGACCGGGCATCATCCAGCCAATAGTTGATGTCCCAGCCCTGCGACCACCGGGCAAAGAACCCTGAGAGCACACGGATGCCGTGGTCGTAGAGCGCTTTGAAGGCACTCGGCTGGACCATACCCCAGTGGATGACCGTCGGCGGGGCGAGGGACTGCTCGCCGGCGAAGCGCACGATCTGCTCCTCGACCTGGTCCATGTCGGCGATGAGCGTCTCGGCCGAAGCGTACTGGTACGGGCGGTCGGGGTCGTTGGCCTTGGCATGGAAGGCCAGCACCAGCCAGTCTGCCGCGGCTTCAAACTCGGCGCGGTAGCGGTCCGGGAAGTCGGTGATCTGGAAACCGTCCGCGGTTTCGTAGTAGATGTTGACGGTGAACTTCGCCCCGTACTCGCGGTTCAGATTCCGCAGGATGTCCAGGTAGAAGCAGTCATAGAGTGACGCATAGCCCTGCTGAGCCACGTCGCGCAGCCAGAAGCTATTGTCGTCAATCGAGAAGCGGTAGCGCGGGCGGGATCGCTGGTCCCAGACGACCCGCACCGTGTGCTCCTGGTGACCGAAGGTGCCATCGTAGACGGCGGTGAGGTTCTGTTCGGCGGCAGTTACGGCAACGGTCGCGGTGAAGCGCCCCCCCTTGACGGTCGCGGGGACGCCGTTGACGGTGACCGACCCATAGGGCGGGGCATCGCCGGAGACGGTGACGGTCAGTGAGTCGACGGTCTGCACACCATGGCGGTGGTTGAGGACCGCGCCGTGGAAGGGCTCAGTGATGCGTAGCATGGTCATGGCCTCGGAAATGGATTGGCGACAGTCGGGGTCAGAGACCCCTCCCGCTGGGCCCGCTGGGCGCATGCCATGCGCCGCTAACGCAGGGCCTCAGCGATGAAGGCGTAGGCCCGCTCGCGGGTGTCCGGCGGAAAGTCATGGCCGCAGTCCGGGTGCTCGGCGACGAGCTTCTCCGCGGCACCGAGGAGAGCATAGACTGGACCAGCGGCGAAGACGCAGTCCTTCACACCCGAGACTTCAAAGTTGTCGTCACCGACGGGCGCGTTGATGTAGACGGCGCGCGGGGCGATGGCGGCCAGGACCTCCGTGAAGTCGAAGGGCATCTCGGCCGGGTTGCAGTGGTACAGGTCAGCGATACGCGGCATGTAACCCTTGTGTGACCAGCCGGTCAGGTCACCGTTCATGTACTTGAAGAAGGAGTTGAAGCCACAGCTCGTCACCGCGACCTTCACCCGCTCGTCGAAGGCGGCCAGGTACAGCGTGTTGTGGCCACCCAGGGAATGGCCGATGCAGCCCAGCCGGTCCGGGTCTACTTCGGGCAGCGATTGTAGCAGGTCGAGGGCGCGGCGGTGGTTCCAGATGCCCTTCATGGTGGCGCTGACGTAACCGTTGGCGTACGGGTCAAAGACGTAGTCGCCGAAGTTGGGGTAGTCGGGGGCGAGGGTGACGAAGCCGCGCTCGGCCAGTTCGCGGGCGTAGTGCAGGTTCTCCAGCCCGCCGAGGCCCGCTGGCTCGCCCTTGCCGATCTGGGTGGTCTGGTGCAGGCACAGCACCGCCGGGACCTTGCCGGCAAGCCCCTTCGGGATGAAGAGATATGCTGGCACGCGGTCGCCGGCCTCGGGGGCGTAGGTCAGCTTGCGCCGCACCCACCGCTCACTCTCGACCTCCTCGGTGACCTGCGGGTCGAGGTCCACCCGGCGACTGTCGTCGGGCATGGGCCCCATGACCATCTGCATCTCCGCCAGAATGTGCGCGCGGCGGATCTGCCACTCCTCGGGCGTGGTCACCGGGTGCTCCTGGCCCTCCGCGTCGCGGTAGACCATGAGATTCAGCTTGTCGCGGTAGACAGGCGCGTCAGCAGCAGATGTGGCAGACATGCAAATCACCAGTAGGGGCGGGATCGTCAGCAAGAGACAGCGGTGCTGAGACATGATGGCCATCACACCCTCTCGTGGGCCGTGGCGCAGGCCGGAGGGTGCCTATTCGCAGGAGCGTGGCGGTTCTCCTCGTCCCCGCCGAGTCAAACAGCGGGGACCCGCGAAGTGCGGGTCCCCTGCACGGGCGGCCGGCCCCCCGGTCAGAAAGGCAGCTCCTTGATGGAGGAGCTGAGCAAGGCCACCGCTATGACCAGCATCCCCACCAGGCCCATGCCGCAGTAGAGCCCAGCCAATAGCACCGGCGGCCAGCGCCGCCAGTTGTCCTCGCCGAAACGCTTGCGGAGGTAGTAGCGGCCAATGAGGGCTCCGGCAAGCTCGGGAATGATGAAGTGCGGCATGTTGCCCAGGCCGCGGATGAACCCGTAGATGGTCATGACGGGCACGTTCAACAGGTTCAGCAGCCAGTAGGCAATCACCCCGAAGCCCAGGCCCCCGATCATCAGCGACGGCTTCATGGCGCGGACGAAGATCTCGCGGTTGCCGCCCTCGGTGGTGGAGGTCATCCACAGCCAGGAGTTCATGGAGGTGTAGTCCCAGAACTTCTGGGTGTAGGGGTAGTAGCTGCTCGGGATGGGGTTGAGTCGCCAGACGTAGGTCCAGAAGACGAAGCTGGTCGTAAGGATGACGATGAACATCAGGACTTCCGCTTTGATGATGGAGGTGAACTTGGTGCCGGTCAGCTCCACTTCGCGGAAGCGGGCGGCCTGCGCCCCGTAGTTGGACAGCGGGATCGGCGCGAACCAGATGTCCACACCCTTGTAGCCGCTGAAGATGAAGGTGGCCTGGGAGAGCATGGGGATGGCGACGGCCTGGGCCGTCAGCCCGACCATGCGGGCGTTGATGTAGGACTCAAAGGGCGTCCAGATGTAGCCGAAGATGATGATGAAGTAGATGGGGAAGTCGGGCACCAGGATGCGGCAAAGAATGACATAGGCGGTGGTGCAGAGCAGAAAGAGGCCGATGCAGGCCCACACGTTGAAGTCGCCGCGTCCCGGCGGCGGCGTGCCGAAGCCGACGCTGACCTTGTGCCCCTCGGCCTTGGCTGCTTTCCAGGACACGACCATCTTGTAGAAGCCGATGAAGGCGATGGCGAAGGCGGTGCCGATGCCGAAGGAGAGCCAGATGTCAATGCTGGCAGCCCAGATGGTGCGCATGGATTCCATGCCGGGGCGCCAGGTGGGCAGGTAGCCCGTAACCTGGGCCAGGGGGTTGATGAGAATGGTGGCTGCCGAGGCCAGGGCGCTTCCCACCACCATCCAGAAGGGGTAGACGAAGCCGGCAAAGATGGCGCCGATGTTGGTCCCCAGGCCAATGGCGGCTCCGGGCAGGATGCGCTCCGTGCCCTGGGTGAAGTCCAGGAAGGGGATCGGCAGGATCTGGATGGGCTGGATCAGGATGACGCCGGAGAGCACCGGGATGGCGACATAGATGATACCGAAGGCGACGCCGATCATGCTGCCGACAGAGAAGATGCGCCAGCGCCAGGTCTCCTCCTTGCTGGACGCTTCGGCCAGAGCGGTGGCGCCTTGGGCCGCCACGGGGGCCATGGGGAAGGGCAGCTTCTCGCCATCCGAGGTCAGCCGGAAAAGCACATAGCCGAAGGAGAACCAGGCGATGCGTGAGAGGATCATCGTCAGGATCATGACGCCGATGGCCGGGAGCCAGTCCCGGTGCACGAAGGTTCGGCGCAAGACGGCCTCGGAGTCTGGCGGCGGGGCTACCCAGTCAGGCACCTTCTCGGAGAGCCCATAGGGGGCGGTCGCACGCAGGAACTGATTCCAGACCAGGTTGGCGAAGGGACCGCCCGACAGGCCGAGAGTGGGGTTGCCGGCCGCCAGACCGCCAGCGACATAGTAGAGCAGGTAGATCTCGGAACGACTGAGGACTGTGAACGACCGCCGCGCCACCTCGGTGAAAAGAATGATGGTGGTCCACTCGGCTGCTGAACCCATGCTCTGTCCCACGACCAGGCCCAGGTAGATGGTCCCGGGGACCATCACGAGGCCGATGAACAGAGCGCCCAGAATGGTCTTCCAGCCGAAACCCTCCTCGTACCGGTCTGGTACCGTCATCAGGTCTCGGTATTCCGCTAGCTCTTCGACCTCGCGCATGCGCATGGCAGTGGGGACTCCAGAAGGCAGTATGGGTGCGCCGACCCTCGGCCAGCCCGGCTTGGTTCGCCAGTCTGAGCCCGGTCACCTTCCCCATTTCTGGAAAAAGCAGGGCTCCGCGCCCGGACGAGCGCGGAGCCCGCAACGCCGCGCGCCCGACATTGTCGTCGGGCCTGCGGGGGGAGCAGGACTTTCAGCCTACTGCGCCGCGGCTTGTCGGGCGGCCTGGATCTCCTTGAGCAGCCCCTGGGCCTTGTAGTGCAGGAAGCTTTGGTTCAGGGCCATGGTGAGGAACTGCGGGTCAATGTAGACGTAGGCCAGCGCCATTGAGCTGCCCTGGGGCATGAGTGCCTCGAGGCTGGCTGCCAGCTCGTTCTTCTTGCCCTCGAAGTCGGCCCCTGGCATCTGCCACATTTTCTCCAGATAGTCGGCAAAGATCGCCTTCTTGTTGTCCAGGTCCGGCCCCTGGGTGGCGCCCACGCTCACGGCCATCGCATTGGCCAAAGCGTCCCGTCTGGCTGGCCATGCCGCTTCGTCAATAGTGTCCATGGCCGCGTTCAGACGGGTCAGGAAGTCCAGAGTGCGGCTGCGGTCCCACTGCTGACCGTCGCCTCCACGGCCCCCGGCGCCCCGGAAGCCACCGCCCATGCCACCGGCCACGAGGGTTGCCTGCTGCTGGCTGGACAAGAGGGCCCAGATGGCCTCGCCCTGAGGGTTGGATGGCATCTGCGGGCGCTGGTTGGGCTGGGGCTGGAACAGCGCCGCCAGGGCCTGCTGGTCAGCCTGGGTCAGCGGGTTGCCCTGGACCAGCTTCTGGCGCATCTGCAGCAGGGTCGCAAGACGCTCATCGGTGGGTGCCGGCACGTTGGCGTAGACATCCAGGATGCCGGCAAGCTGCTCGTCAGTCAACTGCAGAGACACGAAGGTGTTCAGCAGGCGGACGTCCTCCATCACGGACTGCAACTGCCCCCCGCCGCCAAACATCCCGGGCCCGCGGGCCCCGAATCCCCCGCGGCCGCCGGGTGCCCCACCCCCCG